>JAABUK010000105.1_pt1 | contig 197340 bp, 190 predicted proteins | sample 5559141 | NCBI WGS metagenome assembly JAABUK01 (sample SAMN10711869, study PRJNA513367) | rock metagenome | isolation source: Antarctica rocks | place: Antarctica: Victoria Land, Pudding Butte nord | collected 2016-01-03 | reverse complement strand
GTGTTGCGCTGTTATACTTAACGTACTTCTTACGCCGTGAAGGACGAGCCGCAGCCGCAGCCGCCCGTCGCGTTCGGATTGTTGAAGGTAAAGCCCGAACCCATCACGCCGCTGACGTAGTTGATTTCCACGTCGCTCAAATACTGCGCGCTGAACATATCAACGAACAGGCGCACGCCATGCGCTTCGGTGATTTGATCGCCGTCGCGCGATTCTTCTTCGATGTTCAAGCTGTATTGAAAGCCGGAACATCCGCCCGGCACGACGCGGACGCGAAGCCCTGCGCTTTCCGGCAAGCCTTCTTCGCTCGACATGAATTTCTTGATTTCCGTTGCCGCCGCTTCCGTCACATTGAGCGTAAACGGAGGAGCCATTGTTGCTGTAGACATTTCTGATTTCTCCTATGATTGTAAGTTTACAAGTGCCGATTTTCGATTTCGTAAAGATTAAAGATCGACATGGCTTTCTTCAATCGCAAACCTAAAACCGCAAATCATTTCATTGCCCTACTGGGCTTTTTTCAAAACAACGAGTTCCGGTTTCAAAGCTTCTATCGAAACACGTCTTGCCACTTCTTCCGCGACGCTGCGAAAGGCGCGTGCCTGCACTGAATCCGGGTGGCTCACGACAATCGGCACGCCTTTGTCTCCGCCCTCGCGCACTTCAATTCCGAGCGGCACGGAGCCTAGGAAAGGCACTTCGTATTTATCCGCAAGTCTTTGCCCGCCGCCCTCGCCGAAGATATTATACCGCACACCCGTGTCCGGCGCGATGAAATAACTCATATTCTCCACAACGCCCAGCACCGGAACAGACACCGTCTCGAACATTCTGAGAGCGCGCCGCACATCCGCAAGCGCCACTTCTTGCGGCGTCGTCACCAGCACAGCGCCCTGCACGGGCACGAGCTGCGCCAGACTCAACTGCACATCGCCCGTTCCCGGCGGCATGTCAACAATCAAATAATCGAGTTCGCCCCACCGCACATCCTGCAAAAACTGTCGCACAAGGCCGTGCAAAATCGGCCCGCGCACGATCATCGGCTCGTCGCCCGGCTTCAAGACAGCCATTGACATCAGCTTCACGCCGAAGGCTTCGAGGGGGAGCAGTTTATTATTATCAACGTCCGGCCTCGCGTCTGCCATGCCGAGCATCAAAGGCACGTTCGGCCCGTACACATCCGCGTCCATCAGCCCGACACGCGCGCCGTTCATCGCCAGCGATACGGCGATGTTGACCGCCACCGTTGACTTGCCGACGCCACCCTTGCCCGACGACACGGCGACGATATTTCGCACGCCCTCGACCGTCAATTTGTCGCCGAAGCCTCTGCCCTTCGGCACTTCCGCATCCATCGTGATATGAACCGCGCTCACATTCGGCAACGCCGAAACCAACTCGCGCGCGGATTCTTCCATCTGCTCTTTGACGGGACACGCGGGCGTCGTCAACACAATGCGAAACGAAACGCTGCCGCCCTCGATTTTCAAATCCTTAATGAAGCCGAGCGTCACAATATCCTTGCGCAAATCCGGGTCTTCGATTTTGCGCAGCGCGCCCAGCACATCCTGTTCGGAAATTTGGTTCATATAATTAACCTTAAACAAAGAGGCAATGGTACGCTTAACTCTTCGCGCGCGTCAATCACACTGTCAGGCTGGCGAGCCATGCGCAAAAATTTTAACGGTCAAGCTTATCGAAAACGGCTTTCCTATTAATTTTGACAAAATTCATCGCTCTTCGTTACGCTCTTAAGTGCTCTTCGTTACGTTTTTAGATGCGCGCCGTTCTGTTTTCGTCAACTTTGGTGACTAATATTCCGAACCTTATCACAGATCATTTTTTGCATCCGCGAAACGTCGGCGACTTGGGCGTTGCGGCGGACGCTTCCGGCGAAGCATGTTCGATCAACTGCGGCGCTGTCGTGCGTCTATCTTTGCAGATCGATGCGGCGTCGCAGAAAATCACGCGCGCCAACTTCAAGGCCGCCGGATGCCGGTATCTTATCGCCGCCGCTTCCGCCACGACGGAACTCATCACGGACATGCCTTTGAACGAGGCGACGGCCTTTTCCGCGCAAAACATCAACACATATTTCGTAGGCTTGCCGGAAGAGAAAATGCGCTGCGCCGCGCTTTGCTGCGAAGCTCTCGCGGCAAGCCTCGCCGGGTATTACCACGCGGCGCGCGAGGAATGGAGCGGCGAGGAAGCAATCATTTGCGTTTGCTTCGGCGTCGCTGAAAAAAGAATCGAAGCCGTTATACGCGCGCAAAGTTTGCACACTATCGAAGCCGTGACGAACGCCTGCAACGCTGGCGCGGGCTGCCGCTCGTGCCATCCATTAATCGAAGATATACTAGAAGATTACTGGCGCACGCGAAACGCGCAGGAACAATTTTTCGCGGCGGAAACAACCGACCACGCGGCGACAAGCGACAGCTAACACCAACAATCGACGGCTAACATTTTCAACAACGAAGCGGAATTTTCGATGATTTATTTAGACAACAATGCGACGACGCAAGTCGCGCCGGAAGTGCGCGCGGCGATGCTGCCGTATTTGACGGAGCTTTACGGCAATCCGTCTTCGGCGCACACGTTCGGACGCGAGACGCGCAAGGCCGTCGATAAAGCGCGTGAACAAATTGCATCGCTTCTCTGCGCGAATGATGCAAGCGAAATTGTTTTCACGTCCGGCGGCTCCGAATCGGACAACTGGGCGATTCGCGGCGCGCTTTCACTGCAACCCGCGAAGCGACACATCATCACGACCAGAGTCGAACATGAAGCCGTCAGAAATTTATGCGCGCAATTGGAGCAGGAAGAAAATTACGAAGTAACTTGGCTTGAAGTTGACGAAGAAGGCTTGCTCGACACGGAAAGTTTGCGTTCAGCACTTCGCGCGGACACGGCGCTCGTTTCCGTGATGCTCGCCAACAACGAAACGGGAGTGCTTTTTCCCGTCGAAGAAATCGGGCGCATCGTGCGCGCTCATTCCGACGCGCTGTTTCATGTTGACGGCGTGCAGGCTGTCGGCAAAATCCCGATCAATCTGCGCGAGTGGAACGTTGATCTTTTCTCGGTTACAGGCCACAAACTTCACGCGCCCAAAGGCATCGGCGCGCTTTACATGCGCGACGAATTGCGGCTTCCCTCGCTTATCATCGGCGGCGGGCAGGAGCGCGGGCGACGCGCCGGAACCGAAGCCGTCCCGTACATCGTCGCGCTCGGAGCCGCATCCGAACTCGCAGAGCACACAGACGCGGAGACGCACGCGCGCATACGTCGCTTGCGCGATGAATTGGAAGATGAAGTTTTACGTTCCATTCCGAACGCGCGCCTTAACGGAACGACTGACCGCGCCGGACGATTGCCCAACACGTCGAACATTTCCTTCGCATACATCAATGGTGAAAGCATTCTCACGCATCTCGACGCCGAAGGCATTTGCGTCTCGACCGGCTCGGCCTGCAACGCCGATACGCACGAAGCATCCGGCGTGCTGCGCGCGATGAACGTGCCGTACACGCTGGCGCAAGGTTCGATTCGCTTTTCGCTCGGACGCTACACAACCGAAAGCGACATCAAAGAAACATTGAAACTGCTGCCGCCGATCATTAACCAACTCGCGCAAATCTCGCCTTATGAAACCGAATTAAGTGCGATGGGCGCTTTACCTCACGGTCGTTAAATTAAAAGCTCTAACGCGCGGCTGTCCGCCTGCTTTCATTTCACAATTATCTCGAACAGCGTCAGCACGTCGTTCCTGACAATCTTCTTTACTGCCTGACAACTTCCCGCGTTCGCTGTGCCGTGCGTTATTTCTTTTGCTGTTGTTTGAAGGCAATTTCGTCGCCGCTTTCTCCGACATGCCCGCCGCCGCTGAAGGCCGCAACGGATGGCGAGGCGGAATTCGGCGTGACGCTGTCGCTGCCCGTCTGTTGAGCGGAAGCATCCGCAAACATTTCGTTTTCGTCTTCGCGGCGCCCGCTCAGTTCAGGCGTCTCAGCCTTCTCCACGCGGTTCTGATCTGGGTTGCCCGCGAAGCCCGTTTGCTGCCCGCGCCGCTTCATCGGCATACCCACTTTATGCTGATCGTACTCGTCATTCATATTGATTATCCTCCATAGTTTTATTGCTCAAAAGTTTCGGTTCCGGCGCGCCGTTTGAAAGACCACTCGAGCGCGAAGGGCGTGACGAGCGTTGTGATAATGACCATGCCGACAATCGCGCCGAACGTTCCGGCGTCGATAACCGCTTCGCTCACTCCCTGCGCGTTCGGCAGCAGCAACGTCGTGCCTATTCCGGCAAAAATCAATTCGACTTCGCCGCGCGGAATCATCCCGAAGCCGATGCTCAAACGATTTATGCCGCGCTCGATTATTCCAATCGCACATGCCTGCTTGCCGATGATTGCCGCGAGCGTTAAAGCAAGCATCAGCCCGATTGATTTAAGGCTCATGAAAACGCGCAGATCGACTTTGACTCCGACCATCACGAAAAACACAGGCACGACCAATGCGCTGACGGGCGCAATCAATTGCTGCAAATCCCGTTTATCCTGATTCGGAAAAGACTCGAAGTGAATTTCGTCGAGCACAAGCCCGGCGGCAAACGCCCCGATAATCGGAGCAAGCCCGGCTTTGGCTGCCGCCCACGCGAGCACAAAACAGAAAGAAATCGCCAGCGCCAATAGCACGCCGCGACTCTCGAATTTCCCCGCGCCGCGGAACAGATGCGGCACAACGTAACGCCCGCAGACAATCGCCGCGAAGAGAAACCCGAATGCTTTAACGGCAATGATTCCGAACTCACGCGCGCCGAGAGTCGCGCCTTCGGCAACGGACTTGATTGCGCCGACGGCGAGCGCCAGAATTATCAAACACAACACGTCGTCAATAATCGCCGCGCCCAAGATCACGCGCGCCTCACGCGAGCCGAGTTTGTTCATATCCCTCAAGACGCGCGCCGTGATGCCGACGCTCGTTGCGCACAACGTCGCGCCCAGATAAAGATGCGCGAGACGCGAGGCAGCAGGCGCAAAGAAAGCGGCGACGCCCCAGCCCAGAAAGAACGACGCCGTGATGCCCGCGAGCGCGACAAAGAGCGCAGACCATCCGACCTTCAGCATCTCCGTGAAATTGGATTCGAGTCCCACTTCAAAGAGCAAGAGAATGACGCCGATCTCCGCGAGCGCCGCGATCACTTCATTTGCTTTGAGCAACTCGACGCCACCAACGCCGACAAGCGTGAGATTGCCGACGACGATGCCGCCGATCAACTCGCCTAAGACCGCTGGCTGATGCAATCGCTCGAAGATTTCGCCGCCGACTTTCGCAATCACGAGAATCAACGCCACGCTCAACAGCACCAGCGGATCAAGCCCGTGCGCGGCGGCCTCGACACCCGAAGCCACACCTTTGTTTTCAACGACGCTCGCCGCCCAACTCGTTTGCGCCGCACACAATGAGACGGTGATAACGGCAGCGCCAAACCACGCGCGTCTTGCGGCAGGGCATAAATTCATACGACTTTTGCAACGGCGGCTGAAGCATACAGCAGAGCTAAAACAACAGCGCACGAAAGTTTCGCTCCTCGCTCGTTCATCTATGCAAATTTCTCTGCGCCTCTGAAATTTGTTGTGCTTCTGTATTTGTGTGGCTAACTCTTTGGTTTTGAAACGCGCTTCTTTTAAGCTTCGCGCACGCGCATGGATTCCGGCTCGGAATGATGTCCGGGCAGAGTCTCGCGCGTCGTCGCATCTATCGGCGTCGAAAGGTGCGTGGTGGTTAAAGGCGGCGGCGTGCTGACAACTTTCTCGAGCGTCGCTTCCAAAGCATCACTGATGCGCGCGACCGGCACGATCTCCAATTCCTTACGCACGTCTTCGGGAATCTCTTCCGTATCGGCTTCGTTGCGCGTCGGCAACACAATGCGGCGAATGCCTGCGCGATGCGCCGCCAGCACTTTCTCTTTAACGCCGCCGACGGGAAACACCAGCCCCGATAGCGTAATCTCGCCGGTCATGGAAGTGTCGGAACGCACACGGCGTCCAGTGTAAACAGAGGCGAGCGCGGAGGCCATCGTGACGCCCGCGCTCGGCCCGTCTTTCGGAATCGCTCCGGCGGGAACATGCACATGCACGCCGTAGCTTTTGAACATCTCCGGCGCAATGCCGAACTCACCCGCGTGCGCCCACAAAAAGGAGCGAGCGGCGCGTGCCGATTCCTGCATCACCTCGCCGAGTTGTCCGGTCATCGTCAAGCCGGAACCGCCCGGCAACAGCGTCGCTTCGATGAACAAAACTTCGCCGCCCATCTCCGTCCAAGCCATGCCTGTCGCAACGCCCGCAGGCAATTCCTTGCGCGCTTCCTCCGGGTAAAAACGCGGCGCGCCCAAATACTCTTTGATATCCGGCGCGTCAATCGTCACATGCTCCGCTTCATTCTGCGCAATTTTCAAAGCGACTTTGCGCGCGATGCTGCCAACGGTGCGTTCCATTTGTCTGACACCGGCTTCACGCGTGTAGCGCGCGGCGATTAAGGTTATCGCGGCATCCGTCAACTCGAACTGATTTTCTTCGAGGCCGTTCTCCTTGATTTGTCGCGGAACTAAATACTGCCGTGCGATGTGCAGCTTTTCCTGATCGCTGTAGCCGGAGAGTTGAATAATCTCCATGCGGTCACGCAAGGGCGCAGGGATAGGCGCGAGGCTGTTTGCGGTGGCGATGAAAAAGACATTCGAGAGATCGAACGGCAGATCGAGATAATGGTCGCGGAACGAATTGTTCTGCTGCGGGTCTAAAATCTCCAGCATCGCGGAGGCCGGATCGCCGCGATAATCCGCGCCCATCTTGTCTATTTCATCGAGCATCATCACGGGATTATTAACGCCCGCGCGCCGTATTGATTGAATGATGCGTCCCGGCATCGCGCCGATATAAGTTCTGCGATGCCCGCGCAATTCCGATTCATCGCGCACTCCGCCCAGACTGAGGCGTTCAAATTCGCGTCCCAATGCGCGCGCAATCGAACGCCCCAAAGAAGTCTTGCCGACGCCCGGCGGCCCAACGAAACAAAGAATCGGACTCTTCGCTTCCGGGCGCAGCTTTATCACTGCGAGAAATTCGAGTATGCGTTCCTTAATGTCTTCGAGACCGTAGTGGTCTTCGTCTAGGATGCGGCGCGCTTCCTTCAAATCGAGTTTGTCTTCACTCGCTTTCTTCCAAGGCAGTTCGAGCACGTAGTCCAGATATGTGCGTATGACATGAAAATCCGGCGCGGAGTTGGGCAGCTTTTCCATGCGCTTGAGTTCGCGTTCCGATTCTTTGCGCACGTCTTCGGGCAAGTCTGCGGCGTCCAATCTTTCGCGCATCATCTCTGCTTCGGCGCGCTCGCCGCCGTCGTCGTCGCCAAGCTCTTTTTGAATCGCCTTCAACTGCTGTCGCAAAATATAATCGCGCTGTGATTTGTCCATCTCGCTCTGCGCGTCTGTCGCAATCTTCGAGCGTAGCTGCATGATTTCGACTTCACGCGCGAGATACGAATGAGCGAGCCGCAACAGTTCATCGACCGTGCCCGCTTCGAGCATTTTCTGTTCGCGCTCGACGCCCAAGTTGAGCACGGAGCCGAGAAAGTAAGCGAGTTGCACGGGATCGTCCGCGCCCAAGATAGCGCCGCGAACTTCCGCCGGAACCTGCGGCATAATCGCGAGCGCCTGTTGAATCAGCGCCTGCACATTGCGCTTCGTCGCTTCGACTTCCGACGCATCCTGCACTTCGAGATGCGGCAGAATTTCCACACGCGCGCGAAGAAACGGCTGTTCCTGTTTCCACTCCACAACCTTAACGCGCTCTGTACCCTGCACAATCAAGTGCATCGCATCTCCGGCTTCGGAGCGCATCATGCGTTTAATCATGACGAGCGTGCCGACTTCGTAAAGATCAGTCGGGGACGCATCCGTGCCGGTGACGTTTTCTGTGCGTGCGCTGATGCAGGCGAGCAGTTTTTCTTCTGTGCCGAGCGCCGCTTCAACCGCCGCGATTGAGCGCGGACGACCGACCGCGAGCGGCACAACGGTTTCAGGAAACAGCGTCGTATTGATTAAAGGCAGCACGCTGATTTCAAACGGCACAGCAGTATTTTGTTCCGCGAGCCTGCTTTGTTCCGCAGCGTTTTCTGTTCCGGTGTTTTCTATAGTTTCAGGCATAAGGGTAAATAAATCAGTATTCAGTATTCAGGAGACAGAAGTCAGAATGAAGAAGATCGTAATGCTTTACGCGAGCTAATCTTATGACGTTCGCAATCTCTGCCTTGCCTTTATTCTGTCTTCTGACTTCTGACTTCTGTCTCCTGCTTTTCATCCTTTCCTTCTTCACAATTCTCTTTGCTGCGCAAGCGAATGATGAGCAGCCCGTCGCGGTAGTCCTGCGCTAAAGTTGCGCCTTTAATCGAGCACGGAAAGCGTAGTGTTTTTTCAAAGCGGCTGTAAGTGATTTCGAGTTGATGATAGGTGAGGCCTTCTTCGTAAACGGAGTCGCGGCGAATGCCTGCGACGCGCAAGGTCTGTTCCTCAATCGTGATTTCAATATCATCGGAGCCGACGCCCGCCAGATCGAGCTTGACGAGCCAGCCGTCCGGCGTGCGGTAAACGTCTGCCGCCGGACACCACATGCGCGGCGAAGGTTGTTGCCTGCGCGCGACATGCATTAAACGAAAATAACGATTAACCGATTCAGCCATAAAACATAGTGGACGGTGGTCAGTGAACAGTGATCAGTTAAAAGCCGATTGCTGACCACTGACCACCGTCCACTTATTGCTGTCCTAATTATCCAACCATTTTGTTCCAGAACGACGCGCCGCTGGAGATTTCTTCGAGCGCATCGGCGAGTTCACGGTCTTCTTCTGTTTCGAGCGCGACATCCGCCATTGAAATAATGCCGCGCAAATCGCCCGCTTCATCGACAACGGGAATGCGCCGCACTTGCTTGTCACCCATTTGGCGTATGGCGTCAATCACGCGGTCATTCGGTCGCGCGGTGTGAACATCCGTCGTCATAATTTCTTCGGCGCGCACGGTGCTTGCATCGCGGCCTAAGGCCACCGCGCGCACGACAATATCACGGTCTGTAATCAACCCGACGAGCTTACCGTTATTGATCGAACGATGGCCGCCGCGCCCCGCTTGTTCCGTGCTTTGATTCATCGTTGCTTCTGGGCTTGCTGCTTCTGCTTCGACAACGGGAATAACGCCCGTGTCTTCGTCGCGCATCATGGACGCGACTTGCTGCAAAGTGGCCTCGCGCGTCGCCACCGTCACATCGCGCGTCATAATATCGCGGCAGCGCACATGCGAACGCGAGGCTCCGCGTTTTTCGTCTCGCACGCGTTGCCCCTGTAGACGCGAACCGCCTTCATCAAGCGGCGCGGTGTTGGCATCTTCTTCATGGCTGTCGCTGTCTATGAACATAAACCCTTCCTGTGATGCCGGTAAACGAAGCCGCCGCTTCTCATCCGACTAGGGCTTTGACGGGCGGCTAACCCCTGCGCAGTCTGTTGTGCTTCAGTGATTATCTAATGCAAATTATACTCGCTTTGCGCGAGATTGCCAGCACGCCCTTTTACCTGAAAGACACGGAAGACAAAGCGAATGCGCCGCGCGAGGCAATCCACGCAGGCGGCGCAAGGCTTATCGTCAAGGCGGCGTGCTTACTGCGCGGTTTCAATCTCCGCGATTAACTGTACCTGTGATCTGATGTCCAAAGTTCCGACTTCAACGGGCGTCGGCGCGCTAACACGCGCTCGCGCCATGACTCCTTCGCTCGCTTGCGCGATTTGATCGAGGGGACGCACATATCCGCCGCCGCCTTCCTGCACTTCGACAACACGCACAACGCGTGCGCCGAGCGCCTGCGCGATGGCCTGTGCTTTAGCCAACGCTTCACGCGTCGCTTCTGTGAGCGCCTGCATACGCGCCACTCGGTCTTTGCGCAGTGTGAACGCGATGCCGTCCACGTTGTTCGCGCCCGCCTGTGATGCGGCGTCGATGACCGCGCCGACCTTCGTTAAATCCGCGAGCGTCACAGTCACAGTGTTGCGCGCTTCGTAGCCCGTAATCGTCGGCGGCTGATTCTCTTTGTAAACACGCTGCGGCTGTAAATTGTAGCCGCCCGTTTTAATTTCCGCGCCCGCGCCCGCCGCCGCTTTCAAGGCGCGAATCACGGCGTCGCTTTTGTTGGCATTGTCAATTTGAGCATCGAGGGCGCGGCGGTTTTGCGTGACGACGGATATGGAGAGAATCGCCGTGTCCGGCTGCGCCTGCACGCTCGCATCGCCCGTCACCATGACACGCATCGGACGCTTGCCGTTGCCGCGTGCCGCATCATTCTGCATTTGATTCGCGTTCGTTCCCTGCGCATCGTTCGCAAGTCCGGCGGCATGTATTTGCGCCGTCGAAAAAAGCAGCACGAGCACAATGGCAGCAATCGCCAACGCGCCGGACATCTTCAAAGAATTGTTTTCCATTTTTCTTCTCTCCATTTCCGTTTATGTTTCAAGGAAGCGCAGTCCGCTTACACGCGTGCGCCGACTTCGATGAATAGAACGCGCCCGTGCGCTGTGTCTTGCACGGCCTTTGTTCTGCGAGGCTGTTTCTTGCTACGATTCGGATTGTTATGCCGTCCACTGAACCGCGCAATGTCAATCTTAAAAAGCCCGTGCGCGAAAACTCCCGCGTCACCGTCGGGCGCGCAGAGGATGTGCCGCACGGGTTCTGCGCGACAATTGATTTGCCGGGCGGCAAAGAGTTGGCCTTATACAATGTCGAAGGACAATTCTACGCCACCGAAAACTTTTGCCCGCACAAAGGCACGCCGCTCGCCGACGGTCAACTCTGCGAACACATCATCGAATGCCACTGGCACAACTGGCGCTTCGACGTTCGCACAGGCCAATGTTTGACCAACAACGCGGCGATTGAAACATACGATGTCGTAATCGAAGACGGCGAAATCAAAATCATCGTTTAAGACTGCTTCCGCACTGCGCCGAACAACACGCGCCACGCAAACCAACGCCAAAAGATTCAGGCCGCACGCATTTCCTAAAAGAGGATTCGCGTGCGGCCTTGCTTTTTATAAACTGCCGGAATGCGCGCCCGTTCAACCGTCGTTGCCGATGGCTTCGACAGGGCATGACGTGAGCGCTTCCTCGCACAACTCGCGCTCATCATCAGTTCCCGGCTGCTTGTAAACAAACGAGTAACCGTTATCGTCCGAGCGCGTAAAATTGTCCGGCGCAGTGTCGCGGCAAACATCGCAATCAATGCACTGCTCGTCAACGTAATACGTGCCGGGCGCGTTCTCGCCCACCTTCTCCGTCGCATCAGCCACCGTCTGACTTCCTCCTCAAAACCGATTATGTAACCGCCAGCATCCGGTCGAGCGCCACGCGCGCAAGGCGAGCGGTGTCTTCCGGCACTGTGATTTGATTGACCACTTCGCCCGCGAGCAGCGATTCCAAAGTCCAAGCGAGATTCTGCGGCGCAATGCGATACATCGTCGCGCACATGCACAGATCGGGCGCCAAGAGTTGAATGTGCTTGTCTGGAAACTGTTCCTTCAAGCGATGGACAAGATTTACTTCCGTTCCTATCGCCCACTTTGATCCAGACGGTGCGGCCTCAATCGTCTTGATAATAAACTCCGTCGAACCTGCAAAATCGCTCGCCTGCACAACCTCGTAAACGCATTCAGGATGCACCAGCACTTGAATGCCCGGAACTTCCTTGCGCACTTGCTCGACATGCCATGCCTTAAAGCGTCCATGCACGGAGCAATGACCCTTCCATAAAATCAGGCGCGCTTTTCTCAACTCTTCTTCCGTGTTCCCGCCAAGTTCTTTGAACGGGTCCCACACCACCATTTCATCTAAAGCGATGCCGAACTTCACGCCCGTGTTTCGTCCAAGATGTTGATCTGGAAAGAAAAACAACTTATCCGCTTCCTTCAAACATTGGTCAAAAAGCGGCACGGCGTTCGATGATGTGCAAACAATCCCGTCGTGCTTGCCGCAAAACGCCTTGATCGCCGCCGTCGAATTCATGTACGTAATCGGCTTCACGCGGTAGTCACCGATGACGCCGATTGCTTCCAACTGCTCCCAAGCGTCTTCCACCTGTTCCGCCGACGCCATGTCCGCCATCGAACAGCCCGCGCCCAAGTCCGGCAAAATAACTTTCTGATTCGGCGCAGAAAGAACGTCCGCCGACTCCGCCATAAAATGCACGCCGCAGAAAACGATGAACTCCGCTTCCGGCCTTTCGGCGGCCAGCTTCGACAACTTAAACGAATCGCCCGTCAAATCAGCATGGCAAATCACGTCATCCCGCTGGTAATGATGACCCAAGATAACCACGCGCTTGCCGAGTTCCGCACGCGCCGCCTCAATACGCGCGTGCAACTCCGCATCCGACACGCGAAAGTAATCTTCCAGCACCGGAACATTCATTAAAGCGGCAGTCGTCATCTTTTCTCCTTCGGCGCTTCCTCACCCACACAGGCCGCAATCTGCGCGGCGCAAGTGCTCGCGCCAAACCCGGCAATATACTCGCTCCGCGAAACGCAGCGCAAGCCGTCAAACACCGGCGACATTTCAGCTTCTCACAAATGCGCGAAGCAATAATTTAGATGCGAGAGATTATCTGCAAGATGCGTTCGTCGAACGCTTAGGGAATATTAGTTTGCTTGCTCTAAAAGGCTTAGGCGCGTGGTCTCGTGCGGCGATCATTAACTACACTGGCCGATTCTTGTACGAGCTTGCGCCGCTTTAGTTGCTTACAAATATAGCCAACAACATCCTCTCGAAGTGCCGTAAGCTTTAGGTCTTGATTCCCTTCAAGGTCTGATATAGCCCGGTCAACAGCACGCCACAAAGGAGTGCCCTCGAAAGCAATGTACGGGTGTTCAGGACGATCTTGTTTGTCTTTCATAACTCAAGTAAGCCGCTCGGCGAGTTATAGCTGCGCGAGGAGATTGTCATAGTCGGCGTGTGAGCCAATCCAGAACCAGACCATTGCATCACCATCTTTAACCCCGACCGCACGCCATCCGATGCCGATGCGAACAGAATAAATCAATTCGCGCGCATGAATTTGCTTGAATTGTAAGCTCGGATGATGCGGATTTTGTTGCCACAGTTGATATGCCGCCTGCGCTTTACGCTGAATCGGAGACGGCAAATCGGCAAACGCTTTCCAGAACTTTTCTGTTGTTCGTGAGATCACAGGATTTCTTCAATCGCTTTCGTTCTCCCGCTTCGATGTTCGGCTAACGCTTCATCGGCAAGCAGCGCAAGCTTGTCCTGCGACTTCGCAAACGCATCGTCCCATTTTTCTTCGGCAGCGAGATCGTCGAGCAGCATTTGCGCAAGCATGTCCTGTGCGTCTTGCGGAAGCTTGGAGGCTTCGGCAAATGCTTTTTCAAGTAGTTCTGTCATCGCAACACCTCAAACAATGAATTACAGATTTAACCGCCCTTCTCAATTTTACCATTCAGGCAAGACGCGCTGGCAGGAATTATTACCACACCAATCGCGCGCCTGCTTACGTTTGCGAACCAATCACGGATGCGTCATTTCTTCCGGCTTGACGTACTCATCAAACTGCTCGCCCGTCAAAATACCCAACTCAATCGCCGACTCGCGCAAAGACGTGCCTTTCTTGTGTGCGTTCTTCGCAATCTTCGCCGAGTTGTCGTAGCCGATGTGCGGGTTCAAGGCTGTCACCAGCATGAGCGAATTCTGCAAGTGCTCGTCTATCTTCGCGCGGTTGAGTTCGATGCCTGCGACGCAGTAATCGACGAAGCCGTGACAGGCGTCCTTCAGCAAGCGGATCGAGTGCAGCAGATTGTGAATCATCACAGGGTTAAAGACGTTCAACTCGAAATTGCCCTGCGAGCCTGCGAAGCCAATCGCCGCGTCGTTGCCGAAGACTTGCACGGCGACCATCGTCATCGCTTCCGATTGCGTCGGGTTGACTTTGCCCGGCATGATCGAAGAACCGGGTTCGTTCTCCGGCAAAACGAGTTCACAGAAGCCCGCGCGCGGCCCCGAAGCGAGCCAACGCACATCGTTCGCAATCTTCATCAAGCTACCGGCGAGAGTCTTCAAAGCGCCGCTCGCAAACACCATCTCGTCATGCGCCGAAAGCGCCGCGAATTTGTTCGGGTGCGACTTGAAAGGCAAGCCTGTCAACTCCGCAATCTTCTTCGCCGCGCGCGACCCGAATTCCGGGTGCGAGTTCAAGCCTGTTCCTACCGCCGTGCCGCCAATCGCCAATTCATACAATCCGGGCAGAACGAGCTTTAATCTCTCCACATCGCGCTCGACAAGGCTCGCCCAGCCGCCCATTTCCTGCCCGACCGTGAGAGGCGTCGCGTCCTGCAAATGCGTGCGCCCGATCTTCACTACGTCCGCAAACTCTTTCGCCTTCGCGTCAATCGCGTCATGCAATCTTTGAACTTCCGGGATCAGCTTATTCAACTCTTCGGCGGCGGCAATGTGCATCGCCGTCGGGAACGTATCGTTCGAGGACTGCGACAAGTTCACATCGTCGTTCGGATGCACGGGCTTTTTGCTGCCCATCACACCATTCGCAATTTCAATCGCGCGATTAGAGATGACTTCGTTGGCGTTCATATTCGTCTGCGTGCCGCTTCCCGTCTGCCACACGCGCAAAGGAAAATGCTCGTCCAACTTTCCTTCAATCACTTCATCGGCGGCCTGCGCAATCAACTTCGCTTTATCTGCGGACAGCTTGCCGAGTTCCTCATTAACAAGCGCGGCGGCTTTTTTGAGAGTGCCGAGAGCGCGAATCATCTCGCGCGGCATCACGTCGAACCCGATATTGAAATGCTTTAGCGAACGCATAGTCTGCGCGCCGTAATACCGATTCGCCGGAACATCTATCTCGCCCATCGAATCCTGCTCGGTGCGCGTCTCGTTCATTACGCTCTCTTGCTTTCGCTCCACAGCATCTTTCGCCATCGCTTGAAATTATCCTTAATTATTGAAGTTGAATAAGCTCAATTATACATCATGCCTCAAGTGGCTTGACCGTCACCCGCGCCAAATCTCGCCACACTTTCTCTGCTTTGAACGAACCGAGCTTTTCAAGAATAACCAGCGCATCACGAAACAGCCGCACAGCTTCCGCCGCATCTCCCTGCTTCTCTGCCAGCAAACCACGCGAATAATGGACGCTGCCGATTCTTAACGGTTGAGGCAAAGCCTTTGCTATCTCCAAAGACTCATCGAAGAAGTCAGCGGCCTCCGGCAAACGCTCTTGCGCGACTCTCAAATTTCCAAAGCTCTCTAGGCATTCGCCAATATATTGCTTGTGCCCTAACTTTTTGAGGATAGCTAAACTTTGTTGTAGTAGATTCTCGGCTTCCGGCAAATCTCCGTCGACTAAACTTAGAGTCCCTAATTGGTGCATAGTGCCAGCAATGCCAAGCGGACTACCTAGGTTCTTATGAATCTCCAAACTTTTATTGTAAAGTCGCCGCGCTTCTACAAAATCAGTTTGATCTTGCGCAACCCTACCCAAGTTGTGCAGGTTTATAGCAATACCACTTTGATCGCCCAGCTTCTTTTGGATGTCTAAGCTCTCTTCATATAACTGTCGCGCTTCTACGAACATGCCTTGATCTTGTGTAATCAATCCCAAACTGCCCAAACTGCTGGCAATACCACTTTGGTGGCCAAGCTTCCTTCTAAGCTCTAAAGCCTCATAATTCAATTGCTCCCCTTCTTCTAAATTTCCTTGAATTAGTGCAAGACTCGCAAAACATTCAAGGATTGAAGCAATAGCCTTTTGATCGTTAAGGTTTTTCCTAATCACAAAGCTTTCGTCATACGACTTTCGCGCCTCTAATAAGTCTCCTTGCTGTTCTGCAAGTGACCCTAAATTTAGTAAATTACTCGCAATGCCATGTTGATTCCCTAGACTTCTGTTAATAGTAAGGCTCTCATTACATAATAACTGCGCTTGCGTTGAATTGCCTTGGCTCTGTTCAACCGCAGCTATATTCCCCAAAGCAGCGGCGATGCCCATTTGATAACCCGTTTTTCTAAAAGTTTCTAAAGCTCGTTGATATGTTTGGCGCGCTTCATCGTATTCACCTCTACTACTGCGAATTCTCGCAATGTTTCCTGTTAATACAGCAACATCTACTTCTTCTTTTATCTGTAATGCTGCCTCTATTGCTTGCTCGCCACGACGAATCGCCTCATCCCAGTAACCGTGAACATCCAAGAAATATTCCAATGCAGAACGAATACCTACTACCTTGCCCCAATCCTTCATCTCAAAAGAGACATCCATCGCCTTCAAGATATTGTCCCTTTCTGTTTCGAGCGCGTTGAAATCCCCAGCGTTCATATCCGCATTTGCTTCGGCATAGCGAAGAAAGCGTTCGACGAATCTAGTACGAAAGGTTTTGGAGCGCGTGTCTGCCGACAAACGCGCCTTTGCGAATTCGCGCGTTAAGCCTTCGACGGTCAAACGGCCTTCGTCAACTCTCACCAGCCACAGCGAGGCTAATCGCTTCGTCGCTTCCTTAAAGCGTTTTTTATCTTTGTCTTTGCTCAAACTCATGCCCGCGACTTCCGCGAGCATCGGGCGCGATGCGCTCGGAACGAACAGCGAAAGCGCGAGAAGAACGGCGCGGCCTCCGTCAGCGAGTTGCGGCAGATCGAAGGAACGGTTAAAGACGCGTTGGGCGGCTGTGCCTTCGCCGCGCGCCAATTCGTCGAGAACTTCGTCGGGGTCTTGCGCGAGATCGATTTGCGCGATTATCCATTGAAGCACGAGCGGGTTGGATTCGGCGGTGCGAATCACGCGGTCACGATTAAGCCCTGCAAACGCCCTTTGGTCGCGCGCCTGCGAAACAAGCTTATCGACAAGCGTGCGCGCTTCCGTGAGCGACATCGGATCAATCGGGATGTTGGTGACGCCTGCGACACCTTCGCGCGTGATGACGAGCGCCGGGCGATGCTTCAACCACTCCGCGCAACGTGCCTGTTCTTCTTCTTTGATCGTCTCGAAATTGTCCAGCACAACGAGCGTCGGCGCGGCAGCGATCAATGCGCCAACCTCTTCCTGTTTCTGCGCTAAAGCGAGCGGGCGCAAATCGGCGCGGCCTAACTGCGTAGCGATGTCATCAAGCAGCGTGGCAAAGACGAAATCCGTGCGCTTCTCCGCGTCAATCCACAAAATGCGTTGCGCGTAAGCTTCAATGAGCGCACGCACAGCTTCCGCCGCGAGGGTCGTTTTCCCGACACCACCCGCGCCCCACAACACAATCAAGCGACTTTCCTGCGGCGCGAGTTCCTTCGTCAAACGCTCGACAATATTGCGGCCATCCCTATCGCGGCGCTCAACGAAATCCACAATCCGGTTGTTAGGAATCTGTGGAGACAGCGCAGGAAGAGGCGCAACGATTGGAGAAGATGTTTCTTGCGATGAACGAGCCGCGATTAACTTCTCTACAGCCTTTTGAATGCCATCGGAGACAATCGTAAAGGCTTCATCAGGATCATCCCAACTGCTCACGGGCTTGGTATCGGTGGGTAAAGCCTGAAGCTCACCGAACGGCGCGCCTTTCCAATTAACCTGACGAAGGAAGATAGGTATTACGCGGGCTTCGCCGGATTTGTGTCGCTCCATAGCCCGCGTCATCTCGATGTCATAACAGTAATCTGAATCAATAAAGTCTGCACTAATTAACAACAGAATAATACCGGCAGAATTAAGGTGTTCATCTATTGCGCCCCTCCATTCTTCTCCCGCACCTATTTCTCGATCACTCCAACTTGAAATCACGCCCCGTCGCTTCAAAATGCTAAGGTGTTTTACCAGTTCGCCGCGCAGTTTTTCGTCTTTATGAGAATAGGAATAAAAGAGTTCGACAGGTTCGGCGGCTTGAGGAGGCATGTGTGTAGGAGCACCTTTCTGAGTTCAAATAATATTGCAATAATTAGCGCTATTCTTTGCAATTTCGATTGTACACCGATGAATACCGAACGCCGAACTAAGCTACTATTAAGTTGGATACAAGCGATTACGTTTGAGTGTCTGCCAATCTCAATCGCCTTCTACCGGCAACTCCGCCCCTTTCCAAGCTTTCCAGCCGTCTGCCATTGAGTGGACGTTGGTGTAGCCCATGCGTTGAAGGTTGTCGCAGGCTAAGGCCGAGCGATACCCGCCGCCGCAGTAGAGGATGAGTTCGGTGTGTTTGTCGGGAACGAGATTTTCGATGTCGCGCTCGATGATGCCGCGCCCCAAGTGCTGTGCGCCTGCCGCGTGGCCTTGCGTCCATTCGTGGTCTTCGCGGACATCTATCAGGCGCGCCGTTTCGTCGGATGAAAAAAGTTTTTCGCGTGCTTCGTGGACGCTGATTTCGTGTATGCGGCGGCGTGCGTCTTCGGCTAGTTTTAGGAATCCTTCGGAGTGTTGCATCGGTTTTGGATACGCATTTCTCGCGCCCTGCGGACAGGCTTCAAGGCGCGCGGGTGTTGGAGTAAACTTGCAGGAGTGATTATAATAGGCTCATTCGGAAAAGCATATTAAAGTCGGCGGTTGACGGCAATCAGTTTTCAGTCGAAACAAAACTTCCGAGGTGAACACTGACAACCGGTTACTGAACGCTGTCTACAGTTCATTACAAGAGAGAGGAACAAAGAACATTTTGGCTACGGAACAACAATTCGATGTAACGATTATCGGCGGCGGCCCCGGCGGTTACGTCGCGGCGATTCGCGGTTCGCAACTCGGCTTGCGCGTGGCGCTCGTTGAGAAAGATAAACAACTGGGCGGAACGTGCGGACTTCGCGGGTGCATCCCGACGAAACAGCTTTTGCAGTCGGCGCATCTCTACGAGCAGACGACGCAGCATCTGGCGGACTTCGGCATACAGGTCGGCGAAGTAAAACTTGCATTCGAGGATGTGCAGAAACGCAAAGACAAGATCGTGATGAAGAACGCGAAGGGCGTCGAGTTTCTGATGAAGAAAAATAAGATCACGGTCTTTAACGGCACAGGCAAATTGAATGGTGCGGGCAAGATCGAAGTCACGGGCGCGGACAGCAAAAAGCAGAACATCGAAACGAAGAACATCATCATCGCCACAGGCTCGGTCGTGCGCCCGATCCCCGGCTTCGAGACGGACGGCGAGCGAGTTGTCAATAGCGATCACGTTCTGGAATTAAAGCAAGTGCCGAAGTCCATGCTGGTGATGGGCGCGGGCGCGGTGGGCGTCGAGTTTGCAAGCGTTTATTCGCGCTTCGGTTGCGACACGACGATCATTGAACTTATGCCGCGTCTTTTGCCCGGCGAAGACGAAGAAGTTTCGGCGGAATTACAGAAGGCGTTTCGCAAGCGCAAGATTAAATATCAACTCGACACGAAGCTCGACAAGATGGAAAAGACGGATACGGGCGTTGTCGTGACAGGCAAGACGACGAAGGGCGAAGACGTGCGCCTCGAAGCCGAAATGCTGCTCGTCGCCGTCGGGCGTATGCCGTTCATCGAAGGATTGGGTTTGGAGAATACAAAAGTCAAAGTCGAACGCGGCGCGATTATCGTTGACGAATTTTTGCGAACGGGCGAGCCGAATGTTTACGCCATCGGCGACGTGATTCCGACGCCTTGGCTCGCGCACCTTGCCTCGAAGGAAGGCATTCTCGCCGTCGAGCAAATTGCAGGACAGCACGCGCAGCCGATCAATTTGCGACACGTTCCGTCATGCACTTACTGCGACCCGGAAGTGGCAAGCGTCGGACTGACAGAAGCGAAGGCGCGCGAGGAAGGCTACGAGGTAAAAGTCGGCAAGTTTCCATTCTCCGCATCCGGCAAAGCGCGCATCGTCGGCGAAGAAGAAGGCTTCGTTAAGATAGTCAGCGAAGCAAAGTATGATGAACTCTTGGGCGTTCACATCATCGGCCCGCACGCGACGGAACTTATCGCCGAAGCCTGCGTCGCCATGCAGCTCGAATCCACTGCCGAAGAACTTGGGCGCACAATGCACGCGCATCCGACCATCTCTGAATCCGTGATGGAAGCCGCCGAAGGCGTGCATAACCTGACGATCCATTTCTAAGCCGCAAGACAAGGAAAGCTCTCTGCCGATTATGATGAACGTAGAAACAAGCACGAAAAGCGATCTATCGTTCGACGTTGAATGCTCTTGGTGTGCAACTGTCATGGGACGATCCGACGTCGAGGGTTCTCATAGCATTTGCCCTGAGTGTTACAGGCGCGTGTTGGGCGTCCCGAACATGACATACGAAGACCTCAACGCGCTCCCCTTCGGCGTCATCGGGCTTGATAATAAAGGGAAAGTCGTTTCCTACAATCGCGCTGAAGAGGAAATGGCAGGCCGCCACGCAGGAGATGTTATTGGCCGCAACTTTTTCGACGAAGTAGCGCCATGCACGAAGGTCAAGGAATTTCACGGGCGTTTTCAGGAATTTATGGCGGGCGCTGAAGAATCTAAAAAATTCTTCTTTACGTTTCGCTTTGAAGAGGGAAACGCCCGCGTGCAAATTATTTTCGTGCGCGGCGGCGCGGGCTGCAGCGTCGCGATTAATAAGATTGTCTTTTAGAAGCGCGCCTGTTCGCTTGCTCGGTTAAGCGAAAAAGCGACGAACATCGCAGTGGAAAACATAGATGAAGAAAGACACAAAACGAAAACCGAACCGCGCAGGCGTTGCACGCGCTAAGACAAGCCAGCCCGTTGCCGCACAGGAAGCAGCGGCGGCGAACGCTGTTGCCGTCGAAGACACAGCGGCGGCGATGAGCGCAACCGATGCCGAAACGAGCAACGACACAAAGCAGCAAGACGTTGACAATGAATCGGGTCAAGCAGCGGGTGAAGCGGCGGCGATTTCCTGCATTTCAGAGACGACGCTCACGCCGGAACAGATGCTGGAGATGTATCGTTACTTGAAATTGACGCGGCTCGTCGAAGAACGTCTTGTTAATCTGTATCGCCAAACAAAAGTCGTCGGCGGCGTGTTTCGCTCGCTCGGACAGGAAGCAACCGCCGTCGGCACGGCTTACGCATTACAGCCGCAGGACTTCATCACGCCTTTAATACGCGATCTCGGCGCAGTATTAGTGAAAGGCATTCGCCCGCGCGATATTTTCGCGCAGTATATGGCAAAGGCGTGGGGGCCTTCGGGCGGGCGCGATCTAAACATTCACTTCGGCGATATGTCGAAAGGTTTCATCGGCCCAATCTCGCACTTGGGCGATATGATTCCCGTGATGACGGGCGTGGCGCTCGGCGCGCGTATGCAAAAGAAAAATCTCGTCGCGCTCGCCTACATCGGCGACGGCGGAATGAGCACCGGCGCATTCCACGAAGGCTTGAACTTTGCCGCCGTGCAGCGCCTGCCCTTGATTGTTATCGCGGAATATAATCACTACGCATATTCGACGCCGACCTCCACGCAAACAGCCGTCAAGGATTTAGCAGAGAAGGCTGCTGGCTACGGCATTCCCGGCCACATCGTTGACGGCAACGACATTATCGCTTGCTACGAAGTGACGAGGAAAGCCGCAGAGTTTGCGCGCGATGGCGGCGGCGCTGTATTGATTGAAGCGAAAACCTATCGTCGCAAAGGCCACGCCGAACACGACGATCAAAGATACTTGCCGCCCGGCGAACTCGAAGCATGGGAAAAGAATGATCCGGTTGACCGCTACGAAACATTTTTGATCGGGCAGAACATCGCTACGCGCGAAAAGCTGGAAGAGATTACGAAGGGCATCCAAAACGAAATAGATGAGGATGTCGCGTGGGCTGAATCGTCGCCGATGCCGGATGCAGAGCAGGCGGCCTACAATGTTTTCGACAACTCGATTGTGCCGCCCGCGTTTCGCCCGAAGGTGCTTGAGCAATGACAATCAAGCTTCCGACACTAAAGCTTATCCCGCGACACGTCGCCGCGCCGCACGCGCAACGTGCGTCGCCGCCGCAACCTTCGGCGAAAGGAGAGCACGCAATGGGTTTGGTTTATGCGAATATTGAAGTAATCAGCGGCGACGACTTAACGCTGCATGCAAAAGGTTACATCAAAGAAGATGAAGTGAAGAGAATAAATATCTCTGCGCTTGTTGACAGCGGCGCATATATGCTGTCAATCAACGAGCGTGTGAAGAATCAACTCGGACTGCGCGTGCTTGATAAGCAATTCGCCGAATTTGCCGACGGAAGAGTGCTCGAACTCGAAGTAGTCGGGCCGATTGAGATACGTTTTGAAAACCGTCGAACAACAGTCGATGCGATGGTCTTGCCCGGAGACACGGAGATTTTGCTCGGCTCGATTCCGATGGAAGACATGGACGTGCTGATTGATCCGAAGCAAGGGCGCTTGATCGTCAATCCGGCGCATCCGTATGTCGCGCAAAAACATTTGAAGTAATCGTTCAAGATTATCCTGATAAATAAATGGCAACTGCACTCAAAAAAGAGCACAAATCGAATCGCCCGGCGCGCGGCGGATTGACGACATTCGTCGAAGCCATTCGTCAGGGCATCTGGGAAGAAATGGAGCGTGACCAGAGCGTGTTCTTGATCGGCGAAGATGTCGGCGCTTACGGCGGCGCGTTCAAAGTCACGGACGGGCTGCTCGACGAATTCGGCGCGGAGCGCGTGATTGACACGCCGATTTCCGAAGCGGCGATTGTCGGCGCGGCGTGCGGCGCGGCCTTGATGGGAATGCGTCCCGTCGCGGAGTTTCAGTTTATAGATTTCATTTCCGCAGGCTTCGACATGCTGACGAACTACGCGGCGAAGTGTCGTTACCGCTGGGGCGCGGGGCTGCCGACGGTCTTTCGCGGGCCGTGCGGTTCGGGCGTTCACGGCGGCCCGTTTCATTCGATTAACGCCGAAGCGTTTTTTCTCAACACGGCGGGCTTGAAGATCGTCGAACCGTCAACGGCTTACGATGCGAAGGGTTTAATCAAAGCCGCGATACGCGATCCAGACCCCGTGCTTTTCTTCGAGCACAAAAAACTTTACCGCCTCCCGCGCCTGCGTGAAGAATTACCGGAGGATGATTACATTGTCGAAATCGGCAAGGCGCGCACGGCGAGGACAGGCCGCGATCTTTCGATTATCACTTTCGGCGCGCAGGTTTTGACGGCGCTCGATGCCGCGCAGGAATTAGAAAAAGAGGGACTCGATGTTGAAGTAATAGATTTACGCACGCTCGCGCCGATGGATAAGGAAGTGATTCTCGCCAGCGTGAAAAAAACGAGCAAAGTGCTTGTCTTACACGAAGCATCGCGGACGGGCGGCATCGGCGGCGAAATCGCGGCGACCATCGCCGAAGAAGCCTTCGAGTGGCTGGACGCGCCCGTGTTGCGCGTCGCGTCGATTGACAGCCCAGTGCCGTATTCGCCCCCGCTCGAAGAATATTATTTGCCGCAAATCAAAGACGTGGTCGATGCGGCACGCAAACTTGCAGCATATTAAAATAGTGCTCAATGAGCAGTGTTCAGTTGGCAGTTAAATGCTTTTACTGACCACCAGCCACTGACCACTGACTAATGGAGAATTTATGAGCACAGAAATCGTGATGCCGCAGATGGGCGAGTCCATTGCGGAGGGAACTATTACCAAATGGTTAAAGCAGGTGGGGGAACGCGTCGAACGCGACGAGCCGCTGTTTGAAATTTCCACAGATAAAGTCGATGCGGAGATTCCGTCGCCCGCCGCCGGAGTCTTGACGGAGATCAGAGCCAAGGAAGGCGAAACCGTCGAAGTAAATTCAATCGTCGCCATGCTCGACGGCGGCAATGGCGCGGCAGCCGAAACACCGCCGCCCATCGCCGCCGCCGCGACACCGCCACCGCCTTCAACACCAACAGTTGCGACAGCGGCGGCGGCTGCTCCGCCTCCACCGACGACAGGCGCATCGCAAAATAGTCCGGCACAACAGCAGCAGCAGAGCGCATCCGGGCAGTGGACGACGGGCGCGCCGATTCCCGAAGCGGAGATCGCTGAAGTCGCCGCGCGCAGTTACGACGCGCAACGTCCCGGCGCAGAAGAAGAGGCCGCCGGAATTTCATCGCCGCAGGCCGGAACGACTGCCGCGACGACGGGCGGCAACGGCAGCAGTAGCGACGGCGCGCAGAGCGTTGAAGATTTGCGGCGCACAAAATCAAGCCCGCTGGTGCGCAACATTGCGAAGGAACACAGCATAGACATCTCGCGTGTCGAAGGCACGGGGATGAGCGGGCGCGTCACGAAAAACGATATTCTGAGCTTTATCGAAAGCGGCGCGACGACCACCGCGCAACCCGCAACTATGCCGCAGCAGCAGCAAACGGCGACACAAGCGATGCCCGCCGCCATTCAAGCGCCCGCGCAAATGCCGCCCGTTCAACCCGGCGCGGGTGACCGCGTCGAGCCGATGACGGTGATGCGCAAAAAGATCGCCGAGCATATGGTCATGTCGCGCCGCACTTCGGCGCACGTCACCACCGTCTACGAAATAGACATGACGCGCATCGCACGCCTGCGCGAACAAAACAAGCGACAGTTCATGGAACGCTACGGCACGAAGATCACTTTTATGCCGTTTATTTTTCAAGCCGTGACGCAGGCAATACGCAAATTTCCCGTCACCAACGCGCAGGTCAGCGGCGATCAAATCGTCTACAAGCAGGACATCAATTTGGGACTGGCCGTCGCCCTTGATTGGGGCTTGATTGTGCCTGTCATCAAACGCGCCGACAGTCTTTCGCTTTCGGGTCTGGCGCACGCCGCCAACGACCTTGCGGATCGCGCGCGCACAAAGCAATTGAAGCCGGACGAAGTTGCGGGCGGAACGTTTACGATTACCAATCCGGGCGTCTTCGGCGGACTTTTCGGCACGCCGATTATCAATCAGCCGCAAGTTGCAATCCTCGGAGTCGGCGCAATCGAGAAACGCCCGAAGGTCATTACTTCCGCCGAAGGCGACGATTACATTGCGATTCGTTCGATGGCCTATTTTGCCCTAAGCTACGATCATCGCATCGTTGACGGCGCGGACGCAGAGAAATTCCTCGCCTACGTTAAAGAGATTCTGGAAGCCGGACAGTTTACGCTGTAAGACTTTCCCGGTCTCCAAATAAGAAACAAAGCGCCGCGCCTCTGCTTTCAGTAGACGCGGCGCTTTTCTATATTTGTGTATCTGCGGCAAGGAAGGCCGAAAAGTAATTACACAAAGCCGACACAAATTCTCGCATCGCTCTTATTATTGTATTTTTATTGCAATGCTAAATACCACTGCTCAACCGCTTGACTTAAGGGTGTCGTGCGATAAACTTTGCCGTTCAAAACGATTCTCTGCCGAATGCTCGATTAAGTTTCTTCCAACCTGCTGCTATCTTTGCAGCATCTATAATGCGAGGGAATGGAACGCTAACTTTGCGAAGCCTGCCGAAAGGCCGATTCGCTTTCACGGAGTTAAATGATGAGTGCCAATAAGTTGAAAAAATCCCGACTGCTAACAACCCCTGTCGTCGCGCTTTTTCTGTTCGCAACAACGAACGCGACCTTCGCGCAGGACACGACAAACAATTCTTCAACGAACACACAAACAAGCCAAACGCAAAACGGCGCTTCGACAAACGGAACCGCTACGGCAGCGACGTCTTCCGCCGCCCCCAGATCGCGCACAGTCTCGAACGGCGAGCGCATGAAGATCAAAGGCGTCATTACGCGGCGCGACCCGGACACCTTCACCGTGCGCGACTTGAACGGCGTCGATACCGTTGTGCGTCTTGCAGACGTGACGCGCGTCACCGAAAGAAAAGGCAATCCGTTTCGGCGCGCGAAAAACTACGGCGCGACTAATATTCTGCGCGGCCTCAATGTCGAAGTCGACGGGCGCGGCGATGCTTCCGGCCAACTCGTTGCCGATACCGTCAAGTTTTCCGAAGACGAACTGAAGGTCGCGCGCACCGTCGAATCGCGCGTTAATCCCGTAGAGGATCGCGTTGGCGCGGGCGAAAACAGGCTCGGGCAGGTCGAGCAAAACGCGCAGCGCATCTCCGGCCAGATCGACGAACTCGCCGCTGTTTCAAACGCTGCGAAGGGCGGAGCCAGAGCCGCGCAGGAAACCGCAGACGCTGCCGTTGCAGGCGTCGGCGCGACGAACGAACGCATCGGCGCGCTCGACGATTATGTGCCGCAGGACATGCTGGCAGTTAATTTTCGTCCCGGAAGCGCAGTGCTTTCGCCGCAGGCCAGAGCGCAGCTAGACCAGATTGCCAACAAAGCGTTCAGCGCCAAGGGCTATGTGATAGAAGTTTCCGGCTATGCGGATTCAACGGGCAACATCGACGTTAATCGCCGCTTGAGCCAGCAACGCGCGGACGCCGTCGTGCGTTATCTCGCGGAGGAACACAGAATCCCGCTGCGCCGCATTATTACGCCCTTCGGCTTCGGTCAATCGCAGGCCGTCGCCGACAATCACACTCAGCAAGGCCGCGCGCGGAATCGCCGTGTCGAAGTCAAAGTCCTCGTCAATCGCGGATTGATGCAAGCGGCTCCCGCGATGAATACGCAGAGCACGAATCCGAGCACGACGCCGAACCGGTAACATAATTTGCGATTTTAGATTTGCGATTGCCGATTGAAAAACAGATTTTCCGTTTCCTCAAATTTGCGAATCGCAATCGAGTAAATGATTTTCATCAAAAACAGAAAACAGCAAACGCCAGCGCTCCTGATTCTCGGAGCGCTGGCGTTTTTTATCTTCACCGCAATTGTTCGCGCGCAACAATCGCCACCATCACGCAAGCAACAACCACCGACTAACTCAACACCAACGGTAAAACAACAACCCGCGATTTCGCCGACGCCCGCCGCTTCGCCGCTGCCGAAGCAAACTACCGCGCCTTCGACGAACGCGGAGAGCAGTGCCGACGATGACGAAGTTATTCGCGTGACCTCGAACTTGGTCGTCGTGCCTGTTTCCGTGACAAACGCGACGGGGCAGCCCGTGCTCGGTTTGCAAGCGACGGATTTCCGGCTCGAAGAAGACAATCGCCCGCAGCAAATCGCGCGTCTCGGCGATGCCGAACAAGTGCCGCTCGAAATCGCCGTGCTCCTAGACGTATCGGGCAGCGTCAACGCGCGCTTCTCTTTTGAAAAGGAAGCCGCCGTGCGCTTTCTCAAACAAATTCTCAAGCCCGCAGACCACGCTTCCGTCTTTGCCATCGACGCCCAGCCGCGCCTAGAGCAAACGCGAGCCAGTCTCGACGCAGCTTCCGCAAAGCTGTTAGCGATTCAACCCGCCAGAAGCTCCACAGCCTTTTACGATACGGTGGTCGATGCGGCGCAGTATCTTGCGAAGTCTGCGCCTGCGGGAGCCAGACGCGTCATCATCGTCATTTCCGACGGCGAAGATAACAACAGTGAAAAAATCAAAGCGGCGCGCGAACAAGCTTCGACGTTAACGCAAAGGCTGGCAATTCAAACACGCGTGCGAGCCGAAGTGCAGCGCGAATTGCAACGCACGGACGCTATCTTTTACTCGCTTAATCCGAGCGGCGAATCTCTGCGGCTCAACATCATCAGCACGCGCGCGCAACAGGGAATGCAGCAGTTCGCGGCGGCGACGGGCGGCGCGGCATTCACTCTCGAAAGAGAAACAGACCTTGACGTAATCTTTCGCCAGATTGCCAACGAGTTGCGCTCGCAATATCTGCTGCAATACTACTCGCAGAACGCTTCGCCGAACGGCACATTCCTCAGCATCAAAGTTCGCACACCGTCGCGCGCGGATTTGCGCATACGCGCGCGACAGGGTTATTACACGAAGAATCGTTAAGCAGGGTAACAGCGTAGTTTGTTTCTGCCGCGACAATTTTATTCAGCGCATTTCCAGCAGCACGTCTGTTAGCTTATTGACGGCTTCGATCAATGTGCGTCCGGCCTTGTCGAATTGATTTGCCTCTGCCTTTTCTTCCGCTTCTGCCGCCAGTGCCGCCGTTCCCGCAAGGCTCGTATAGTAACGCTGCAATTCCGGCGTCGTGCGAAAACGAATTTCCAAATCATCCAAGCCTTCGCGCACGTTACGCAGATTCAAGCGCACAGCCGCGCGGCTTTGGTCTGTTTGCTGTGTCGCCGCACGGCTCGTCTCGCCGCGCTGCGCTGCTTCCGTCGCCGCATCGAAGCCGTTCGTAATGCGCCCGTAAAGATAAAGGAATCTCGACAGCAATTTGATTTGTTCGGCGACACGCGATGCACCCGCCGCACGCGCGCCGTTGCTCTCCCCGTTTGTATTCTGCTGTTTGCTGTTCGATGATGCGCCGCGCCGTTGTTGCGTGGCTGCCCTCCGCCGCGTCTGCGACAGGGCAGACGATTGAGGCAAAAGAATTAGCAGCAACGACAGGCTTGCAAGGGAAACGTAAATTCGTTTCAACGATTTTTCTCCTTTATACTGAAGTAATGACAACGCGCTTTCGCGGCAGATATCGCCGCATGAAAATTCGCCGCACGGCGGCACGCGCTGCTACAATATAACAAACGTTTCACGCAGCGAAATTACACGCGATGAAATTGGTTGAAGAATCATGAGCCGAAGCAAAGCGCTGAAAGTCCGTCGGCTTGGTCGTCTCGAATACGCGGCGGCGCTTTCAATTCAAAAGGAAACAGAGTGCGCCGTCCGCGAAGGCCGCCAGCCGGATACTCTGCTGTTTGTCGAGCATCCGCACACGCTGACGCTCGGGCGCATTGCGTCGCACGCGAACATTCTCGCCGCGCCGGAGACGTTAGCCGAGCGCGAGGTGACCGTCTTTGAAACCAATCGCGGCGGCAAAGTCACGTATCACGGACTCGGCCAACTCGTCTGCTATCCGATTATCAATTTGAGTCCAGACTGCAAGGACGTGCATCGTTACGTGCGCGATCTGGAAGAAGTTTTAATGCGCGCGCTCTTGGATTTCGGCATCGAGAGTTTCCGCATCAAAGGCTTGACCGGCGTGCATACGGCGCGCGGGAAAGTAGCCGCCATAGGCATACACATCGCGCGTTGGATAACGACGCACGGCTTTGCTTTGAACGTCAATACTGACTTGAGCTTCTTCGATTTAATCATCGCGTGCGAAGGCGAACACGTCACTTCAATGAACGAATTGCTCGAACACGAAATTAATCCGCGCGAAGTCGAAGACAACATCATCGAACACTTCGCAGACGTTTTCGCCATGACGCCCGAAGAATTTGCGGCAGAAGAATCCGACGAATCCGGTAGCCATGCGACAAACTCTATCGAAGCATCAACAAATCTTATTCTGACTCCTGACTCCTGACTTCTATTTTTATGCTCACGCTTGAATTGATTAAGCAAGCCGCGACAAGAATCGAAGGGCGCGTTCATCGCACTCCTGTCGTTACGTCGCGCGCGTTCGATGAAGCCGCGGCGCGTGCCAGCGGTGTTATCAATCGACGCATCTTTTTCAAATGCGAAAACTTGCAGCGCGCCGGAGCGTTTAAGATTCGCGGCGCAACGAACAAGGTTTTGTCGTTGCGTGAAGACGAGAGAAGGCAAGGCGTCGTCGCTTTTTCTTCGGGCAATCACGCGCAGGCCGTCGCGCTCGCCGCACGCGAAGCCGGAACGCGCGCAGTGATTGCGATGCCGACGGATGCGCCGCAAATGAAGATCGCGGCGACGCGCGGCTACGGCGCGGAAGTGGTCTTTTATGATCGTAAGCTGGATGACCGTGAAAAGTTTACGATGGAAATTGCTGCGCGCGAACATCTAACGCTTGTGCCGCCATACGATGATTACGAAATTATGGCAGGGCAAGGCACATGCGCGCTCGAACTTCTCGACGACGCGCCGCAACTAGATTGCATCGTTACACCATGCGGCGGCGGCGGATTATTCGCGGGCGCAAGCACTGCGGCGCGAGGGCTTAATCCGAACATCAAATGTTTCGCCGTCGAAGCGGAAACGGCGGACGATACGCGGCAATCCTTCATCAAAGGCGAGCGCGTGTGCATAGAGCCGCCGCCGACCATCGCCGACGGAATGCGCAATCAAGCGCCGGGCGCGCTCACGTTTCCCGTGCTGCAAAAAAACGCTGCCGATGTCTTGATTGTTTCCGATAATGAAATCATCGAAGCGTTGCGCTTTCTTCTTTTGCGCATGAAACTCGTCGTCGAGCCGACGGGCGCAGTGTCTGCGGCGGCGTTGCTTTTCAATCGCTTGCCGCGCGAATTCAAGAATGTCGGCGTGATTCTCTCCGGCGGCAACGTCGATCCCGAAACGCTCGCGCGCCTTCTCGCACCGGACAGCGACAACGAAGCCGCGCGGGTGTTAAAATAAGTCTCGGAGTCGAAGCTCTTGGAGGAAATATTTTGAGCCGCGAACTAAAAGTTATCAGCAACAGACCGGCGCAGGCGCGCGAGCCGAAACCCGATTGGCTGCGTATTCGTCTCGGCGACCCGACGAATCAGAATCACGTCTTGAAGTTAATCGAAGGCTTGAATCTGCACACTGTTTGTCAGGAAGCGCGCTGCCCGAATATCTTCGAGTGCTGGAATGACCGCACCGCGACCTTTATGCTCGGCGGCGATACATGCACGCGCCACTGCGGTTTCTGCGCCGTTAATAAAGGCAAGCCCGGCGCGCTCGACGCCGAAGAACCCGGCAACGTCGCCATTGCCGTCAAACATTTGAATCTCGCGCACGCCGTTATCACTTCCGTCAACCGCGACGATCTCGCGGACGGCGGCGCATCGCACTGGGCGGAAACAATCCGCGAGGTGCGCGCGCAGAATCCTTCCTGCAAGGTCGAAGTGTTGATCCCGGATTTTAACGGCGACGAAGCGGCTCTGAACACAGTGCTCGACGCGCAGCCGGACGTGCTCAATCACAACACGGAAACCATCGCGCGGCTTTACAAGCGCGTGCGTCCAGACGCCAATTACCAGCAGACTTTGACGCTGCTCGAACGCGCCGCCGCCCGCCGTGACCGCGAAAAACGCGGCATGTTGACCAAGACAGGCATCATGGCGGGCTTGGGCGAAACCTTCGATGAAGTCGTTGAATTGATGAAGGACTTGCGCCAAGTCTCTTGCGACATTATGACTATCGGACAGTATTTGCAGCCGCACGCGCGCCGCCTGCCCGTCGAACGCTACGTCACGCCCGAAGAATTCACGCGCTGGCACGAAGTCGGCATGGAGCTAGGCTTTCGCCACGTCGAATCAAGCCCGCTCACACGCTCTTCATATCACGCGCGCCAGCAAACAGAAGCGCCACAGCACCAACAACTCGCCGAAGTAATGTCCTCATTCGGAGATTGAAAATAATTTGCTGGCGACGAATTTTTCTATTGACTCACTTAAGTAGCAGGCGTAATATCCTGCCGTTACGAAATTTCTGCTGATATAGAGTTAGTCTCACTCTCGTCAGTCTCACTCTCGTCAGTCTCACTCTCGTCAGTCTCACTCTCGTCAGTCTCACTCTCGTCAGTCTCACTCTCGTCAGTCTCACTCTCGTCAGTGCTACTGATTAGACAATTGACACAACAAACCTTTCTAAGGAGTTACCCTTACAATGAACAAAACAAGCCTTTTAGGACGAGCGCGGCTCATTGCTGTGATGCTTGTCCTCTTTTGTACGGCGCTTGTCGGCGCGCGATATTGGCATTCTAGCGCCACGCAGTCCGACCAAAGTGCGGCGAACAAACAACAATTCTACGCACGCATACGCGAGGGTGTCGGCCGCGAAGTCCAGCTTGCGGCTCCGAGTGATTCTCCCGAAAACGTCCGTGCCTCTGTCAACTCTGTGGACAACTTCATTTTCAAACGCTCCGGCGCGAAGTTGAGAGGACGCACCAAAACAAGACTCGCAGAGATGGAAGCGCGCACGTTGAACGGCGCAAGCAGGCGCATTACAGGCGCGGAGTTAAACGACATCTTAGCCACCACCGCGCTAGAGCGTTTATCTACACTCACCGATCAGGAAATCGCGCACGTTGACGACACTCTTCGCGGCTTCAATGCTCCAGACCTACCAAAGAAGTATCGTCGCCTTGATCTTCTCCCTCGTGCGGGCTTAGTGCTGCCGATGTCCTCGGAGAAGTTTATCGGACGAATGAAAGAGATGCGAGATCAAGTCACCGCCGATGGTAACGGAATATTTAAGGGCATGGCGCACAAAACCGTGGAGGATAATGCGCGTGACAGAGTGAAGCTCTTAAGCGATGCAGTGCCGGAAAAATTCGGTGGAGCATGGGACGTAGCTAACGATAAAGAAGGAAGCGCTGGCATTACACCGCTTCAAGCCGTGCTTATCGCTTATTCGGTGGCGAGCGAAGACTTTTTGTGCGATTCAGAAAGCAATTTGAATAAGCGCATGAAAGCTATTCAATCTAGCTTAACCAAATTAAACGCACAAAACTTTCCTAGTCCTGATGGGCACTTTGCATATGGAGCCAACGGGTATCTCGTCTCTTCTCCACTTGATATTTCATTCGATGAAAGAACGGTAAATATTCTGTTGGATCACATTGAAGAAAGGAGCGCATCATGAAAAGGATAGTTTTAACGGCGCTATGCTTATCAGTCAGCGTTTTAGTTAGCTGCACTTCTTCAACACAGACATGCCGCGCGAGCGGTCTCACACAGGGCGAGTTTTATAGCTACCAATACACTGATAGTGACGGAGTCGCTCATTCCGGTTATAATATACAAGGGGACCAGAATGGGTACTATACTATTGGGGGAGTAGACTCAGGTATAGATTGTAGAAGTATAAACATCTACGCCGAACGGGTAGCAGAACTCGAGTACAACCTGTGGTAATGAATGTTTCATTACCGAATTAAACTCAGAGGCCGCTTTGATCCTGAAGCGGCCTCTCTTACTGTACAAGTAAATATGGCTCCTGCGTTTACGTCTTGCCATATTGTGTCTCATATAGCGCACGGACAATCGACATGAGGCGGCGTTCGTAATGGCGCGTGCCGAAATACCAGACGAGGTAAACGAGGTGCAGCAGTGACCAGAGGATGAGCGCGGGAAAGTAAAGAGCGACGGGCGGAAATTCTTCTCTGATGACGGGCAACAGTTGCCACGCACGAAAGGATGAAAGCGCGATGACCACCGCGCCCGTGATCCAGAAATGAATCGTGATGAAGCCGATAAAGGTTTGTCGCAGGCGCAAAGGCACGCCCGCGAACTGCGCGCCGTCGAGCGGAAAGAGATACACGGCTTCCTGTTTGTGCGCGATCAGAACTTCGTCTTTTAATAAACGATTGATGCGCTGTTCGATGCCTGTCGCATAGATGCGCGCGAAGACGACGTAAGTTAAAAAGTAGGCCGATTGCACGCCGATGTAGATGGTGAAGAATGGCATCAACAACACTGTCGCGCGAAAGGTTTCGGTGAGGCTCGCCATTGTCATCAGGATCAGCACGATGATGCCGATGATGATGAGTTGGTAAAAGAGGTCGGAGTATTTGTAGAGCATCGCGCGCATACGCTCTAGCTGCGCATGAAGCGTTTGCAGGATGACGGCATCGCTCGCTGTGTTGTTGTTCGTACCGGCGGCGGCGCGCGTGTTGTCGGGGAATGACATAAAGGGTTTCTCGCTTCGTTGACGATGAAAACGATTTAGCGGTCTTCTGTGTAATCTTCGACGTTGAAATGCTCGCGCAGGGAGTTTAATTTCTGCGGCGCAAAGTCGGAGTATGTGCACATGATAACGCGCCGCTTTTCATCGGTCAGCACCCACCAGATATGCGGGTCTGCCGGAGCTTTTGCCTTCAATAAATCCGCGTCAGTTGATTCAATCGCGTTGCCGTCCTTGCGCGCGAAGACGTAAACCTTGGTGAAGTTCTGGCTGCCGCGCGCGTATTTCAAATCGCGCTCGAAGGCGGATTGCGGCGTCGGCGAAGCAAACGCGGCTTTGTTTGCGGCGGAATCGGCTGGCGGCGCATTAGTCTTGCTGCATCCGTTGAAAAGCACCGCCATAATTAATGATGCGAGCAAAACGACAACGCGCTTGCTTGTGTAAAAGGGTTGCTCCACATTGCGCTTTTTGTTCATGGCAGATTAGTCGATCTTCACGCGAAAAGGTTTTTCCCCAAGTCTCAAGCGCCGTTGTCTTCGTCCTGCTGATCGCCGCTGTCGTCGTCGCCATTATCGTTGTCATCATTATCGTCCGGCGGCGGCGCGCCTTTTTGATCGCGTATGTGCAGCACGGCGCAATCGTCGTCCTTGTATTCTTCGTCGAACCAGCCGCTATCGAGCGCGACGCTGTAGAAATCGTCGTACTCCGTGAAGATATATCGCGCATTGAAGCGGTCACGAATAAGCGGCCCGGGGTCTTTCTCTTTGCCTAGACGAATTTGATCGTAGAGTTTGGCGAGGTCTGGATTTTTGTCGAGCAGATACGTTGGGTCGAGGCCGGAAACGTATGTGTGGCTTTGATCGTAGAAAAACATTTTCGGGAACATGTCCCAATTGTTGTTATAGATTACTTGGCCTTCTGGAACATGCGTGCGTATCCATTCCATGCCGCCGCGAAAATGATCCGGCCCGTTGTTGCCCTTGATGTCGCGCGCCGTTAAACCGACAGCCGCAAACATGCACACGCCGAGACCGAGCGCAACGACGGCGACGACGGTTCTCGCCCCGCCGCGATATTTGAAGTGAAGCGCGAGGGCGATTGAGAGCACTAAAAAAGCAGTGACGGCGCGCACTGTTTTATGTGCGTCCCAAGGCATCAAAATCAAGTAGAGCGCGACGCTTAAAATGATGCCGACGACGGTGGTTTCGCCTTCCGCCCATGCTTCGCGTTGATCTTTTTCGATTGCTTCGGGCTGTTCGTGGCGATCAAGAAACGGTTGTAAATCGTCCAGCACATTCGTCGGCAATTTATTGCTGATGGCATTTCGCGCGCCGCTTAAAATCGGTTGCAGAGAAAATGCCGCGAAGAGAATGGCGAACGGCGGCCAGTATTCGACGGCGCGACGCCAACGCGCCGCCATAATCATCAGCACTGTCGAAAAGACGAGAAAGAAAAGCGGGCGCTTGCCGTTTTCCTTGTCGGACGCGTCGAAGGTGATGTAGCCGACGATCATCGCCACCACCGCCAGCAAACAGTATTGCAGAAATTCCCAACTGTTATACGGATACCACTCGCCGCCGACATCCGTCGAAAAATTGCCGGGCTTAACTTTGATAACGATGTGCTCAATGAAAAGTTTTATGTTGCTCGGAAAGTAAGGATTGATAATGAGACCGGCGAGGCAGCCGATTGTAACCCACAGCACAGGCCGCCATTCGATGCGCCGCTCGCTCCACAAAATCACCGCCGCCCAGATCAGCGCCGCGACGCCCAGAAGCGGCCACAAACTGTACGTCCACACATAAAGAAATGCGAGCGGCGCAAGCCAGACGTATTTGCGTGTGAACAAAAGATAAACGCCCGCCGACACGAAGACGATTGAAAGGCTCATCGCCTTGCCCATGTTCATGCGATACAGAAATGGCGCGGAGCAGCCGAGAAGCGCGACGAGCCAGAGCAGCGTGTAGCGTATGCGAAAGCGAACGATGAGAAAATAACATGAGACGACGGCGAGCGTGGCGAAGATGGTCGCCGCTATTTTCGCGCCGAGTTGAATATTGCCGAACCACGTAAAAGGAATTTGCAGAATGTGAAAGAGCAGATGATGATCGTCGTAATCCTTCGGATTGAGCGTCGTCAGTGGCAGCCATTTGAACACGGGCGGAAAGTGTCCGCTGCGCAGTCCTTCCCACAGCAGACGGCTCCAGCGTATGTGATAGTAGGGATCGTAATCGCCGCAGCAAATCGCCTGCGTCGTGAATTGAAGCCGCCAGAAAACAAGCGCGACGGCGATTGCTCCAGCGATAAAATAAACAACGCGCGTTGATTTGTCTGAAGCGAAAAAAGCGCGCGACGATGAATTGTTCCCAACTGTTTCGACAGCGGGCGAATCTCCGGCCATATCCTGCATAGCGAATTCGATTGCTTCCCGCGCGCGCTCGAATGACAGGCGCGCGAATCCTTAAATGTCTGACTTGAACCTGACAACATACCATGAAGCCGCATCACGCGCGAAGCTAAGGGCGAACGGGCGTTTGCGTCGAAGCCGAACATAAAACAGGCACAGAGATTTTGAATTTCTCTGTGCCTGAAACGGCCAACGAAGGCAACTGCGCGAAGGCTTCTGTTTTCTTACAAGCCTTCAACGAGTTCGATGAGCGTCATCGGGTTGATCGGCTTGGCGAGAAAGTGATTGAAGCCTGCGTTGAGCGCTTGGTTGCGGTCATCGTGCAGCGAAAAGCCTGTCACGGCAATGAGCGGCACGGATTCGTAATCGGGCAGCGCACGCAGGCTCTCCGCCAACTCGTAACCGTTCATCTCCGGCATTCCGATGTCGGAAACTACTACGTCGAAGTGTTCTAGGCGGGCGGCGTCGAGCGCTTCCATCGCGGAGAAAACCGGAACGACATCGTAGCCCGCATGACGCAGCAGCATGGCGATCATCTCCGTGATGTCCGGCGCGTCATCGACGACAAGCGCGCGCCGCTTGCGCTTTTGCATGTCCGGCGTGTGAATTGCGGACGCTGCGTTAGATATCGGTTCGCCCTTATTGTTGAAGAAGTAAATGCTGTTCGTCGGTGGGAGATAAGAGGAGCTTGCGCGCATCATCGTGCTTTCTCGCTGCATAATCTTAAAAACCCTTCCCGCCGCACTTTTGATTCCGCGCGGGCTTGTTATGAAATTCCTTGTTCGTGACGCTCAAGTGTTCTTAAGCGCGACAAGTACCGTGCAATTAAGAGACCACACTGTTACCGGCGGTCTGTGGACTGGAGTTGGTGCTCTATCTGCGCCAGAAGCAAAGACGGATCGACGGGCTTGGCGACGTGCGCGTTGAAGCCTGCGGACAAAGCGCGCGCGAGGTCTTGCTGTGAAGCATAACCCGTGAGCGCCAGCGCCGGTGTGTCTCGCAGATGCGGCACGCTGCGTAGCTGTTTAATCAGTTCGTAGCCGTCAATTTCCGGTAATCCGATGTCGGAGATTATAACATCGAATTCCGCTGTCAGGGCAATGTGCAAAGCCTCGCTTGCAGAGCGGCAGAGCGTTGCTTGAAAACCGCGCGATTCAAACGTGGCGCGCAGCATGTCGAGCGTATCGGGCGCATCGTCTACGACGAGAATGCGCGCTGGCATATTCGGCTTTTCTTGCACAGGCACAGATGCAGAAGTCGAAGAAGCGTCCGGCTCCGCTGTTTTGAAAAGCGGCAATTCAACCGTGAACTTCGATCCGCGCGCGCGGCCTTCGCTTGTGCCGCACACCGTGCCGCCGTGTGCTTCGACAAAGCTTTTGACAAGCGCGAGGCCGATGCCCATGCCGCCATAGGCTCTCGTGTTGGAACTATCGGCCTGACGAAAACGCTCGAAGATGTGCGGCAGAAAATCCGGCGCGATGCCCTGACCTTCGTCTTCGACTTCGACGCGCGCGGTGTCGCTATGGCGGCAAGTGACTTTGATGCGGCTCTGCTCCGGCGAAAACTTGACGGCGTTGTTCAGCAAATTCCAGAACACTTGCACAAGCCGCGTGCGGTCGCCCGCCACCATCACAGGCTCCTGCTGCCGTGCTGCCGCATCGCCGCTACTGTTGTTGCAGAGATCGACTTCGATATTGATGTTGCGCCCGTCTGCCTGTGGGCGGACTGTCTCGACGGCTTCGGTTAAGACTTCCATAAGATCAATCGGCAATTGCTCGATACGCATCTTGCCGCTCAGGATGGCAGACATATCCAAAAGATCATTGATGAGACGCAGCAGCGAGTTCGCGTTTTTGTCTATCACGGTCAGGCCGTGCGCCGCCGCGTCGCCCTCGAGTATTCCGTTGCGCAGCATACGCACCCAACCCATGATCGGCGTTAAAGGCGTGCGCATTTCGTGCGAGAGCGTGGCGAGAAATTCGTCCTTCGCGCGGTTGGCTTCTTCGGCTTCGGTGCGCGCACGCTGTTCTATGTCGAGCAATTCGGCGCGTGCTTCTTCGGCGCGTTTGAGATCGTCAATGTCCGTCGCCGTGCCGAGCCATAGCAGCACGCTGTTTTCGTTGCCGCTGCTTTCATTGCGCAGCGGCAAAGTCCGCACCAGATGCCAGCGATAGGTTTCGTCACGGCGGTGAAAGCGCGCTTCCATTTCGTAGCCTTCGCCCGCTTTGATATGCTTCGTTCGGGTCTCGACAAGCCGCTCGTAATCGTCCGGGTGAACGGCTTCGAGCCAGCCCATCTTTAAGTTTTCTTCGGGCGCGCGTCCCGTAAACTCGAACCAGCGCTGATTGAGATAACTAACTTTGCCGTCCGGCGCGAGCGTCCACATCATCTGCGGAATAGCATCGATCAACGTGTGGTAACGCGTTTCGCTGGCCTGCAATGCGCGCAGCGATTCATCGCGCGCGAACACGGCGGCTTCGGCTTCGGCGCGTGCCTTTTGTTCGCGTGCTAAAATTCCGGCGCGCTCTTCTTCAGCCTGTTTTTTCTCACGGCGCACAACGGCTTCGTTCAATTCTCTTTGAACGGCTGGCACCAGCCGCGCGAGATTATCCTTCATTAAATAATCGTGCGCGCCCGCCTTCATTACGGCGACGGCGGTGGCTTCGCCGATGCTGCCGGAGATAATGATGAACGGCAGATCGATTTTGCTTTGCTGAAGAACTTCGAGCGCCGCGAGGCCATTGAATTGCGGCATCGAAAAATCCGAAATCACGATGTCCCAATTCTTTTCCGCGAGCGCGGCGCGCATGGCAAGGGCTGTGTCAACGCGCTCGAACGCGACATCGTAACCGCCGCACCGCAATTCGCGCAGAAGCAATTCCGCATCGTTTTCCGAGTCTTCAACGAATAGAGTGCGAAGCGGTGTATTCATCGGCGCAGTTTTCTCCTCCCGGCGCGTTTCGGTTCAAAAGCAGCCAATACAGCCCCAACTGCCGCACGACTTCCGTAAACTCCGCGAAGTCCACGGGCTTGCGTATGTAGCTGTTGACGCCGAGTTTGTAGCTTTCCACTAAGTCACTTTCTTCAATCGAAGTCGTGAGCATCACAACCGGCAACAATTCCGTGCGCGGATTTGCGCGCAGCCGCGCGAGCACTTGAAGGCCGTTGATTTTCGGCAGCTTCAAATCGAGCAGCACGAGATGCGGCAATTCGCTTGTGTCGCCGTTTTCCACGAAAAGATAATCGAGCGCTTCGGCTCCATCGCGCGCGACAAATACTTCACTTGTAATGTTATTTTTTTTGAGCGCGCGCAGACACAATATTTCGTCGTCCGCGTTGTCTTCGACAAGCAGGATTTTACACTTTGACATAGCGAGGAAACTCCATTGAAATTATTTTTTTTGAGTTACAGCGTAAAGTAAAAAATTGCGCCGCGTCCCGGCTCGCTTTCCGCGCGTATGCGTCCGCCGTGGCGACGTATTATGCGCTGCACGGTGGCGAGGCCGACGCCCGTGCCTTCAAATTCTTCGGTTGAGTGAAGCCTTTGAAAAGCGCCGAACAGTTTGTCCGCGTAGGCCATGTCGAAGCCCGCGCCGTTGTCTCTCACAAAGAAAACGTCTTCGCCCGCATCGCCCGCCTGCGCGCCGAACTCTATTTTGGACGAAGCTTGTTTGCTTGTAAACTTCCACGCATTGCCGAGCAGATTTTCGAGCGCGATGCGCAGCAAACGATCATCGCCGCGCGCCTTGATTCCGTCTGCTATTTCAACTTCGACAACGCGCTCCGGTTGCCCTCGCTGAAGCTGCTCCGCGATGTCGCGCGCCATTTGGCTTAAATCGATTTCTTCGCGGCGCATTTCTCCGCGTGAGACACGCGATAGGTTCAGCATGTCGTCGATCAATTGCGCCATGCGCTGCGAGGCGGCGCGCACGCGTTGCAGATAGTTTTGTGCCTGCGCGTCCAATTTATCATTGTAGTCTTCGAGCAAAGCCTGACTAAAGCCGTCTATGCTGCGGAGCGGCGAACGCAAATCATGCGACACAGAATAGCTGAACGATTCTAATTCCTTGTTCGCCGCCGCCAACTCCATTGTCCGCTCAATGACTCTTTGCTCAAGCTCTGCGTTGAGTTGTCTTATCTGCTCTTGATTTTCCTGCAATGCCTCTTCAGTGCGCTTGTGTTCTTCGATGTCCGTACACGTTCCATACCATTTGACGATTTGTCCCTGCCCGTCGCGCGCGGGTTTGGCGCGTCCGAGATGCCAGCGATACTCTCCGTCCGAGTTACGCTTAAAGCGATATTCGACTTCGTAGTTTTCGCCTGTCGCAACTGCCTGCGACCAACGTTGGAAACAATTTTCCACATCGTCTGGATGCAGCACGGGCTGCCAGCCCCACCCTTGCGATTGCTCCAAATCCATCCCCGTGTAATCGAACCACTGCCGGTTATAATAATCGAGCCAGCCATCAGGGTTGGCCGTCCACACAATCTGCGGCATCGAATCGGCGAGCGTGCGATAGCGTTCCTCGCTTGCCTGCAAATCCAAGGCGGCCTGACGGTGCTCGATGAATTGTCCGAGCTGGCTGCCGACTGCCGCCATCGTATCGAGCAGTTCTTGATCGGGCGGCTGAATCTCGCGGCTGAAGAATTCAACGACGCCGAAAACTTCGCCGCGCCGCAGGATTGGAAAAGCAAAGCCCCCATGCAGATTTTCGACGACGGCGGCCTTCGTTCTTGTAAAATTTCCGTTTGTTACAACGTCCGCGATCCATGCTGGTTCAGCGCTCTCCCATACTTGACCGGGCAATCCCACGCCGCGCGAAAGTCTGGACGCTTCAGTAACCGATTCAAACTCTGTTGCCGCAGTTGACGGCGCGCTCCAGAACTCCGCGCAACGCAAGCAATCTGCCTGTCGGTCAATGAGCCAGAGAGCGCCGATTTCCCAGCCGAGACCTTCGCAAATTGTTTGAAGAATTTTTGGAGCCGCGTCCGTCAGCGTCGCAGATTCTGCGAGAACGCGCGTGGCCGCGTGCTGCGTCGCCAGATAACGCTCCGCACGCTTGCGCTCTGTCACGTCGCGCAGAACGCCTGTGAAAAATTGCTGATTGTCCTTCGTAAATTCACCGAACGAAATTTCAAGCGGAAATTCTTTGCCGCTTTTGCGCAAGCCCGGAACTTCGATCCGTTCCCACGCAAGGTGTTTATCGCCCGTCTCCATGTAACGTTTGATGCCCACCTCATGGACGTGGCGCAAATACTCCGGCATCAGCATCGTTATTCGCTCGCCCGTTAATTCCGCGACCGTGTAACCGAAAATCCTTTCGGCGGCGCGATTGGCAAACTGAATAACGCTTCTTTCGTCGATGCTGATAATGGCGTCGGAAGCGGCATCCGTCACAACGCGGTAACGCGCTTCGCTAACATGCAGCGCCGACAGCATTCGCTCTCCCTCGCTCCGGCGCAAAGCATCCAACTCTTCGTTTGCACGCTCCAATTTTATCCGGCGCTCTTCGGAAAGCTTCGCCGACTGAACAAGCGCGAGCGTCTTCGGCACAAGCGGCGGCAGTACGGCGGCAGTCGCCACAGAGGCAATCGCCGTCACCAATTTAATGTAACCCGACAACCAGAACGTAGGCTTCCAGAGTGTCACGACTTCCATGAAATGGGTCATGCCGCAGGCGACGATGAACATGCCGAAGGCGAGAAATATCCAGTGAAACGGAATGTCGCGCCGCGCTCTGTAAACCAGATACGCGAGCGTCCCGGAAATAAAAACGTATGAGCATCCGATCAGCACATCGGAAATTAAATGCAGGCGTATCAGCGAACTTATCTGCAAGTAACAGGCCGTGTGCGGCATGAACATCTCCGAGCCGAACGTGGTCGCAAACAAATTAGCGCGCAACTGCGGCCATAAAAAAAGCGACGCGACGGCGAGCGCCAGCAGCATTACGTCGTAGCGCAGCACAAATGAGCGCGTGAATTTCAGCAGCATATACTTACCCTTCTTTGACAAAACAATGGAGCGCGTGCGCGCAGTAAGTTACGCGCAGATGTTCGACAGCGAAAAAGCTACATTCTTGCTTCCTCGCCCGTCAAGGCATACGCGCACGCACTCAAAGTAGCCAAGCCGCAAGCGTTTCTGTTAGTCTCGGCTTTCATTTCAAGCGAAATTATAATTCACGAGTCAGGACGTAATCCGCTTTTGTATCCGGCTGGCAATCTTTTTATTCCCGCGCCGCATGGTCGCCTCGAAGCGGTTATTAAGCACCCGCGCGCAAACGACATGAACAACGAAGCCGCAGTGAGCGACGAAACAACATCGCGCGGCGTCGCTCTCGTGCTGCATCCGCATCCCTTGCACGGCGGCACGATGCACAACAAGGTCGTCTTTCGCGCCGCCGCCGCATTAAACGATGCGGGGCTAACGACACTTCGCATTAACTTTCGCGGCGTAGGCCAAAGCACAGGCACGCACGACAACGCGCGCGGCGAACAGGACGATGCGCGCGCCGGACTCGATTATTTACAGCAGCACTACCCGAACAAAGCGATGACGCTCGCGGGCTTTTCCTTCGGCGCGCGCGTCGGACTCGAAACGGGCATCCGTGATGCGCGCGTCGAAAGATTGATCGGCATCGGCACGCCCGTCAACATGTACGACTTCGCTTTTCTCGAAGACTGCCGCAAGCCGATTCTCTTCGTGCATGGCGACAGAGATGAATTCGGCTCAATCGAAAACTTGCGCGCTCTCGCCCGCAAGCTTCCCGCCGAAGCGCGCGCGCGGCTTGTCGTTATCGAAAACGCCGGTCATTTTTTTGAAGGCCATCTGGACGAACTGAAGCACGCGATTACAAATTGGACGAACGAACAACTCGCAGGACAAGTTTAGTTAGACTCATCAAATGAATTCTTATACAGACCCGGCCATTCGCATTACGCTTTTGCCGCGCGACACTAATCCGCAGGGAACGATTTTCGGCGGCATTATTTTAAGCTACATAGACATGGCGGGCGCAGTCGAAGCGCATCGCCGCACGGGAATCGAGCGCGTCGTGACCGTTGCGATGCGCGAAGTTATTTTTCACCAACCCGTTTTCGTCGGCGACCTCGTCAGCTTCTACGCTGAAGTCACGCGCATCGGCACGACTTCGATTACCGTCCGCGTCGTCGTCGAAGCAGAGCGTCACGGCGGCACAGAGTCGCGCATCAAGGTCACCGAAGCAGAAGTCGTTTACGTCGCCGTCGATGAAAACCGCCGCAAGATAAAGATCGAGCAAGACGAAAATCAGCCCGCGCCCGTTAAAGACTAAACATACATGGCTCTTGATGAAACGATTTTCCTGACGGGCTTTCCGGGCTTTATCGCCGGGCGGCTCGTCAAACGTCTGGCGGGCAACGCGACGCGATTTCTGCTGCTCGTGCAACCGGCGTTCGCTGACAGAGCGAGCGAAGAAGTGTCCCGCATCGCAATCGAAACCGACACGCCGCAGAAGAATTTTCGCATCATCGAAGGCGATATTACGCAGCATGATTTGGGACTCTTAGCGGCTGAATTGCAGATGGCGCGCGCGGAAACGACGGTGCTGTTTCACCTCGCCGCCGTTTACGATCTGGGTGTCAAACGCGACACGGCAATGCGCGTTAATCTGGAAGGCACGCGCCGTGTCAACAGCTTCGCAGAGACGCTGCCGAATCTGCGCCGCTATCATTACGTTTCCACTTGCTATGTGGCAGGCCAGCGCACCGGCGTCATACTTGAAACCGAGTTAAAGCATAACGCGGGGTTTCGCAATTTCTATGAAGAAACGAAGTATCTCGCCGAGTTGGAAGTCGAAGCGTTGAAGACGCGATTGCCTATAACGATTCATCGCCCGTCAGTTGTCTGCGGCGATTCCCGAACAGGTGAAACGGCAAAGTACGACGGCATTTATTATTTGATTCAATATCTCCGGTTGCATCCCGATCTATTGTCGCTCGTCAACATCGGCAACCATCAGGTGCGGCTCAATCTCGTTCCCGTCGATTTTGTCGTCGAAGGCATGGCTGCGCTCGCAGAGAATGAAGCGGCGACGGGCGCAACCGTGCAGATTGCAGACACGGAACCGCTGACTACTTACGAATTATTCGAGGCAATCGCCAAAGCTTTAGCCGGGCGCGGCTCGCGCATCAAAGCGCCGCTCCCGCTTGTGCGCTCATCGCTCAAGCTGCCCTTTTCGCCGAAACTGACAGGAATGCCGCACGCCGCCGTGCCGTATTTTTTTCTCGATCAAACATACGATACGGCGATTGCGCGCGGCCTGCTCGATCCGCACGGCGTTCGTTGCCCGCCGCTTCCCGCATACATCGACGCGCTCATCAATTTTGTCGCGCGCCACCCGAAGTTATAAAAGGTTGCGCGCACTCTTTTTCGGTGGTGCTTGATTTATAATAGCGAACGATGAGCCATAGAATCCTTCTTCGATTCATCGCTCATCATTCACAATTCAATTACTGAGGTTATTGATTATGTCCATGAAAATCGGAACGCAAATGCCTTCGCTCGACGGCGCGACGGAATGGTTCGGCGGCACGGAGCAGCACGCGCTTGCAGAAGCGCAAGGACACCCGACGCTCGTGCATTTCTGGTCGATTAGTTGCGGCTTATGCAAAGAGAACATGCCGCGCGTTGCGGAGTGGCGCGACGGGCGGAGCGATGAAGGCTTGCGCGTCATCGCCGTTCATCTGCCGCGCACCGAAGCGGACACGGACGTTGAGGAAGTGCGCGCGGCGATCAGCGAACACAACATCACGGAGCCATGCGCGATTGATAATGAACACAAATTGCGCGATGCGTTTCAGAACGAAAAAAGCGTCGTGCCTGCATATTATTTGTTTGATGCGGAAGGCAAGTTGAAGAGTTTTGCGGCGGGCGAAAGCGGGCTGGATTTCCTTGCCTCGGCGATTGATCGCACGCTGCAAGCGACATCAGGCGCGAAGCCGGACACTAAGAGCGCTTAACAAAAATCAAGAGAGCATCGAAATAATTAGGGGCAGTGGCTTGTCCCTAATTATTTCGGATTGTCGTCCACGCCAATGAATATTTAGAAGGACGCTTGCAGTTGCGTGACAATGTATCGCAGCAGCAAAAGCGTAATAGCGACTGATCCGACAAGCAGCGCGAGCAGAAACAACATGATGAGGCCGACGAAAAGCCAGTCGCTCGTTCTTCCCTTTTTCGCGTCTGCCGCCGAAACAGTCGCGCGCCGCCGCAGCAGATTGATGTTCCTGATGTTCGGCTTCCACCACGCGCCGAACGCATCGCCGAGCCAAGGCACAAGCCCGACGATAAAATAAATGGCGATGTTGAGTCCCATCCGCAGCAGCGTGATTTTCGACACGCGATAGCGCACGGCAGAAGCCATCACATAAAACGCGACAAGCGAAGTCGCCGTGTCGCCGATGCCGGGAACCAAATCGATAATCGCGTTCAGGCCGAAGCGCCAGCCCAAGCCCGGAATGCGAAACTGATTATCCATCCAGCGGCTTAACTGTTCGAGACTTTGCTCGACCTCGACAGAATGGCGTCCCTGTGCGCTTCTAGCGCTTATCGCTTCACTTTTTTCCATACATACTTTAATTGAGCCTTGCGCGCTTCTTCTTTAACGAATACGCGTCATCTGCTGCCAGAAGAATTTGCCTAGACGCGCGAATTTGTTGTGCTGCTGCTGCTGCGCGCCGCTCTTTGCTGTGTCTGTATTAAGGCCGAGCGACTCCGCAAGGCGCGGATCGGGCGGCGCGATGTCTTCGTCGCCATGCTTTTCCGCGAGCCAGCGTGAAAGGGTACGCGCGAGTTGCCGCTTTTCGGCGGGCGAGGCTTTGGCGAAAAACGCATCGCGCAAATCAATTAACTCCGCAATCTCGAAACGATTCGCCGCATAGTAATCGCCGAGCGCCGCGAAGAATTTTTCATCGCCCATCTGACGCCGCAAGGCCGCGAACATCAGCGCTCCCTTGCTCGTGACAATCGCCGCATACTGAAAAAAGTTGCGATACTCGCGCGCCGCCCGCGCAGCCGTCGAATCTTCGCCGCCGAAGGTTCGATAGATTCTGTAGACGCCGCGCAGTTGATCGTCGAGCGCCGCAGCCGCACGCACTTCGCCGTGCGCTTCCTGATAGTAGGCAAGCGCAGACCAATTCGCCAGCGCTTCATCGAGCACGGGCGTGCGTTCGGGATCATTGCCGACGACTTCGCCCCACCATTGATGCGCGATTGTATGCGCCACAGTCCATTCCAAACTGTCTTCGACGGAAGCACGCTGCTCGCGGATTAACTCCGGCAGATTCCTCATCGCGGGCTGGTCGAAATCGACGTAGAAGGCGCTTGCGATAACGCCGAACCCGGCGAACTCCGCCGAACCCAATCCGGCGACGAGCGGCGCATCCACAACGCTGATCGTTCGATACGGCATCTCGCCGAAGCGCGCGTTAAAGATGCGCACGGCATCGGCGGCGGCGGCCAGAGCGCGACGCGCGACTGTTTCATGCTCGGTCATGTAAACGGCGCGCACCCGAACTTTGCCGACAACGCGTTCCGTCGAACGCAAGTTGCGTCCGGCGACGAACGCAAAATTTCGCAAGTCTTCACCCGCAAACTCATGCGCGATATTTGAAGTCGTGTTTGAAGTCGGCACGCTTGAGTTCACGGCTTTTGAATCCGATGTTTTTGAACTTGCCGCCTTTTCCGAATGTCCTGAATTATCGCTTGCAAGTTCGGCGACGGAAGTGAAGATAGCGATGTCATTCGGCGCTTCGATGCGAACGCGGTAATCTGCAACATCAGTGTAAAGCATATCGCCGATGCTCGGTTCCACTTTGCGATGCCAATCGCCACTTGTTCGCGCAGCCAGCACAGGATAAGCGGAGCCTAGCAGCATCACTCCGCGCGAGCGAAAGTTTATGTCGCGGGCGCGCCGCAATTCGCGCGTGCGCCGCAGCGCGGCATCCACTTGTCCGAGAACGTGCGCGAGCAAGCCCGTTTCGTCCGGGTCGATTTCGGGAACGCTGCCCGTAAAGTTAATAAGCACGTCGAGGCTTGCGCCCGCCGCAATTGGTTCGCGCAAATTGATGCGCAATGTCGTCGCGCGATCATCGAGGAAAAAGGCGAGCGGCGCATTCGTTGCGGCATCGCGCACTTCCGTCACGTCCGTGCGCGAATCATCTGAAACCGATGGTGACTGCGTTTCGCTGTTGCCGCTGTCGTTGCTGCTTATGTCGCGCGGATTATTGTTGTCGTCGCCGCGCACATTTGCGTACAGATGAAAATAGAGGACGTTGGTCGCCTGATCGTCTTCGTTGACCCAGTGCAATCGTTCGCTTCCCGTAAAGGCGCGCTTGTCGAAATCGAGCGCGAAAGCAATGTCGTAGCTTGTGCGCGGCAAGGCAGTGCTTTGCCTTTGTTGTTTGCCGGAGAAGTATTTATGGCGCGGCAAGCCGGACGACGACGCCGCACTGAAAGACATGTTCGAGAACACGCCGAACACCAGCGCCGAGACAAGGCACAGCGTCATCGCGCGACGCGCTTTTTTTTGTTGCTTGACGGCGGCGTGCTTCAAGGTGCTGTTCGCTTTCGTCGCGTGGCAGTGCTCTTTACGACGGGCGCTGTTTTAGCATTGGAGAAGGCACTGCGCGCTTCGTTGCCTTCGGTGATGGTAATGCGGCGAATCCTATCGCCGCGCGCGATTCGGTCAACTACGTCCATGCCTTGTATGACGCGCCCGAAAACCGTGTAGCCGCCGTCCAAATGAGGCTGCGGCGAATGCGTGACAAACCACTGTGAGCCGCCCGTGTCTTTGCCGGACAAAGCCATGCCGACTGCGCCGCGATCATAAGCCGCTTCGTTTATCTCGCAGCGAATCTGATAGCCCGGCCCGCCGTTGCCGTCGCCGCGCGTGCGGTCGCCGCCCTGAATGACGAAGTTAGGCACGACGCGATGAAAGTCCGTGATGTCGAAAAATCCGCGACGCGCCAACTGCACAAAACTATCAACCGTCAGCGGCGCATCGTTCGGCAAAAGATCGAGCGTGAAACTTCCCTTATCCGTCGCAACGAGGGCGCGCACGAGTTTGCCGCTGCGTGCGAGAGCGCGCGTGTAATCCGCAATGGTATTTGTGGTTCCAACTGTGCCGATGCGCGCGGAGTAATCTCCGGCATTATTCGCTTTGAGAAGCGCGACGGCGCGGCGGCGCAGCAGATGATCCGGCGACAAAAGCGCCATCTTAATCGCGTCGTTGGCGAAGTTCGTTTTCTGTTTTGCCAGCGCGTCGAGAATGGCAAGCGCGGCATCATTCATTTCGTCGCGCATCGCTATCGGCAGCGACGCCGCAAGGCTGCGCGCATTCGTTTCGTTGGATGCAGCAGCAGCAGTCGCCGCAGTCGTGGTAGTCGTCGTGGTAGTCGCGGCGTCGCCAAAGAGTTCGGCGGCGGTAGCGCGCACCATTACGTCCTTGTCATTTAGGCGGCGGCGCAATTCTTCGCCCAAGTCGCCGGACTTAAAGTTTGCAAGCGCGCGAAGAACATCCGGCACTGCGACGGCGGACGTGTCGGCATCGTCGAGCCATGAGCGAAGAATGGTTCGGGCTTCGACCTGCAAACCGACGACACTGTTGCCAGAGTCCGCGTTCGTGAGTTTGGCGAGTTCCGCGAGTCCTTGGCTAAGGCCGGACACGGCGCGCCAGTCCTTCAAAATTTTAGAGCGCAGTTGTTCGTCCGCAAGTTCTGTAAAAGGCCGTTCGCGTATGTAAGCTGTGGGAGCGATGTGCGCGAAGGCGATTTCAATTTCCGGCGCGCGAAAATTTTCGGCTTCACGTAGCGCGCGCAAGAATGTCAATGCACGCGCGTCGTTTGTTTTATCGAGCACGTGCCCGAGCGTCGCGGCAATCTCTAATAATTCGTTGGCTTGCTGCGGATGCGAAATGCCGCCCGCGCGCGCTGTTCGATAAAGCGCCAAGAGAGAATCCGCGCGCGGCACGAGAACCGTTGCGGCGCGTCTATCCTTTAGCGAGCCGAGCGCGCGAATGGCGCTGACACGCACGCGTTCGTCCGCATCATTCACGCTTTTGTTCGCCAGCACATCGAAGGCCGCTTGATCTTCGGCTGCGCCGAGAGCGCGTGCGGCGTTGGCGCGCACGACGGCATCCCCATCCTGCTGCACCAATTTGCGTAATTGATCCGTTGCGTCCTTCGCGCGCAGGCGTGCCAGCGTGTTTGCAGCATCGGCGCGAATGCGTGCATCTGCGCTGAAGAGAAACGCGGCGATGCGCGATCCTGCATTGGCTGGACGGGCGCGCAACACGGCAGTCAAGCCAGCGAGCAAGACGGCGCGATCCGGCTGCGCGGCGCGGCTCGATTCACTTGCCAACGCTTCTAAAATCGCGTCGCCGAGAATGCGTGAGCGCGCTTCTTCCGTCTTCGGCAAGGCGGCGGCAATTTTGCCGAGCGCTTCAATCGCGCGCGCGCGCACTTCGCTTGTCGTGCTCGATGTGGAAGCGTGCAGTGATTCGATTAACACATCAGCGCCCGCCGCCGATTCAGTTTCGCCGAGCGCAAATGCCGCCATCGCTTTTACATTCGCGTCCGCATCGCCGCGCAGCAAAGAGCTGAGCGAAGCCACCGCGCGTTCATCGCCGATGCGTCCGGCAGCGAGCGCGGCGCGGCGACGCACAAGCGCGGATTTGTCCGTCAGCAATGCCAAGAGGTTTGCGTCCCAACGCCGCTCGTCTTCGGCGCGCACAATGCGCATCATCACAGGCAACGGAAGCGGGTTTGATAAAACTTGCCGCGAAGAAGTTTTTGCCGCGCGTCGCGGCGTGGTTGATCGCGTGGTTTGACCGAAGGTTTCCGGCGCGAACAATAACACCGCCGCGCAGAAAAGCGAGGCAAGAAATCGAGCGCGGAAAGTAGCGTGCGCGGACGCGCCGGAAAAGTTTTCTGTATGTAAAGTTAGGCGCATGGAGTTAAAGGGGAGACTTGGTCGATTGATAATAACACGGCGTCCGGCACTAGCGCGGCGCGCTTTTGCCGGAGACGAGTTAAAAGCAAAGCCGATTGAAACGAGAGTTTATTTGCCGAGCAATTCGACTTCCACCAGCACGTCGTAAAATGTTGCGCCGCCGCCCATGTCCGTCAAAGCCTGTGAAGTTAATTGATTGATGTTCGTTCGCCCCGGAGAAAGTTTGTTCCACCAGACGGAAGGCGAAACGACGACTCCTTCGCGCGCGCGCGTTGACACGACAGCGGAAAGTTCGCATGCGCCGCGCTCGTTGAAGAGACGCACGGCATCGCCGTCCACTATTCCACGCGCGGCGGCGTCCGCCGGATGAATCTCGACGAACGGGCGCAATTCCTGACGCAGTTGCTTCGGCAGATTGGCGAACGTCGAATTGAGAAAGGCGTGCGCCGCAGGGCTAATCAGCGCGAGCGGATATTTCGCGGCAAGCTTTGGCGAACTCGCCCTCGATTCGCGCGGCGGAACAAAGTCCGGCACGGCGGGCAAGTTCAACGCTTCGAGTTGCGCGGAGCGAAGCTCGCACTTGCCGGAAGCAGTCGGGAAATCCCCTTGTGCAAACGGCGCGAAAATTTCCGGCACGTTAAGTCGCATCCAACCCTTTTCGCGCAAGGCTTCAAGCGTAATGCCGTCAAGCGCCGGATCGTCCAGCGAGAGCGCTTGCCGCGCCATGTCTTCGTCGGAATCCTGCAGGCACGCGTCCGTGAAGTTCAGGCGCGTGGCTAATTCGCGGAAAACCTGCGTGTTGCACTTTGCTTCATGGAGCGGCTCAATCGCTTGTTCGTTGATCGTAAGGTATAGGTGGCCGTAGGCTTTGTGCAAATCGAATTGTTCGAGCTGCGACGTGGCGGGCAGCACGATGTCTGCGTAGTCGCATGTGTCGGTCATAAAAAGTTCGTGGACGACTGTGAATAAGTCTTCGCGCCCTAGGCCTTCGATGACCTTCGATTGATCTGGCGCAATCGCCGCAGGATTCGAGTTGTAAACATAAAGCGCGCGCACGGGCGGATCGATTGTTTTCGTCAACACTTCGCCGAGCGCGGACATATTTAGCACGCGCGGGTTTGGTCTAGGCATCAAATCGGGACGCTGGAGCGCTTGGTAATCGAGCGGATAAGTGCCGCTCGTCGAAAGCAGTATGCCGCCCGCCGCTTCACGCCATGCGCCGACGACGGCGGGCAAACAAGAGACGGCGCGCACCGCCATGCCGCCGCCCGCGTGCCGCTGCATTCCGTAATTAATGCGAATCACGGCGGGCTTGCGTGTTGCATAAAGACGCGCGAGACGCGTGATCGTATCCGCGTCGAGGCCGCAGATTTCGGCGACGCGCGCGGGCGCATACTCACTCGCGCGCTGCCTCAATTCGTTCGCGCCAATGGTGTATTGCTCGAGATAATCCGCGTCTTCGAGATGCTCCGCGAAGATTACGTGCATGAGTCCCAAAGCAAGCGCGGCGTCTGTGCCGGGCAAGAGGGCGATATGTTCGTCGCATTGATCGGCGGTGCGCGTGCGGCGCGGGTCAATGGCGATGACGCGCGCGCCGCGTGATTTTGCTTCGAGAATATCAGGCCACAAATGCACGTTGGCGGAAAGCGTGTTGGTTCCCCAGAGCAGAATCAGATTGGCCTCTTTGAATCGTTCCGGGTCTGTGCCGATGCTTGCGCCGATAATGGATTTGTATCCGGCGACGCCCGCTGCCGCGCAGATCGTGCGGTCTAATTGCGACGCGCCGAGCCTGTGAAAAAAGCGCCTGTCCATTGACTCCGACTGCACGAGTCCCATCGTGCCGCAATAGCTGTAAGGCAAGATCGTTTCCGCGCCTTCGCTCGATGTGGCGAGTTCACGAAAGCGCCCGGCGATGGCGTCGAGCGCTTCGTCCCAGCTTATTCTTTCAAAGATTCCTTCGCCCTTCGCGCCCGCGCGCCGCAACGGAGTTTGAATGCGATCCGGGCTGTGCGTGCGCTGCTCGTAGTTGGCGACCTTCGTGCAGAGAAATCCGCGCGTCACGGGATGCGCCGCATCGCCCGCGACCTTCACGGCGCGCCCGTTCTCCACCGTCACAATCATCGCGCAAGTATCCGGGCAATCGTGCGGGCAGGCGGCCTTAACGAGATGCTGCCCGCCGCGCTGTGCTTTACTACGGCCTTCGTTATCTGCTTCGATTTTGTTCATCGTTTGAGCCATAATGTTTTTGAAGCGAAACAGATGATAAACTTTTAATCGGATGTTGACAAAACTATCGGCGGCTCTGTGAAAGCAGCGGTGTTCGTGGAAAGCAAAACAAAAACTAAATTGCTGCGTCGCATGGGCGAGGCGATCAGTGATTTCGGAATGATCGAAGACGGCGACAGGGTGATGGTCTGTCTCTCGGGCGGCAAGGATAGCTATACGCTGCTCGATTTATTGCTCGATGTGCGAGGGCGGGCGCCCGTTTCGTTTGAACTGCTCGCCGTTAATCTGGATCAAAAGCAGCCGGGATTTCCGGCGGAAGTTTTGCCCGCTTATCTGCGCGGCAAACAAGTTCCATTTCGCATTGTGGAACAGGACACGTATTCGATTGTGAAGCGCCTTGTGCCGGAAGGCAAAACGTTTTGCTCTGTGTGCTCGCGTTTGCGGCGCGGGATTCTTTACAACATCGCAGTCGAAGAAAAATGTACCAAGATCGCGCTCGGTCACCACGCGGACGACATTATCACGACGTTTCTGCTCAACGCATTTTTCGTCGGCAAACTCAAGGCGATGCCGCCCGTGCTGCGCTCGAACGACGGGCGCAACACGGTCATACGCCCGCTCGCCTACATGCGCGAAGCAGACATCGCGGAGTATGCGGCGCAGGCAGGGTTTCCGATCATCCCATGCAATCTGTGCGGCTCACAGCCCAATTTGAAACGCGCGCGCATTCAACGCCTCATCGCAGATTTGGAAAAGGAGATTCCGAACATACGCAGTTCGATGCTGTCCGCGCTCACCAGCGCCGTGCCGTCTCACTTGCTCGATCCGAAGCTTTTCGATTTCAAAACCTTCGCGCCAGCTAGCGGCGACATCGAAGCGGAACTCGACTCGGCTATCGGCCACGTTGACGAGCACGCGACGCATGAACATCACACGCTTGTTTCCATCACTTGAAGAAGTTCCGCGCTTAATTAAAACACTTTCATCTTAACGCTTCTTTGCTTTGCTGCTCGTCGCGGATTTCTTTGCGGCGCGCGAATGCTTGCGGTGAAAAAGTTTAATGCCGTCTTCGACGATTCGTTTGGCGCGATCAGTGCCGAAGCGTCCCGTCGGCTTGAATTCCTTGCCTTTGACGGTGTTGTAGGAAACGAAGAAGTGTTCGATCTCTGTGAGGAGTTGATCTGTGATGTCCTTGAGGGCGCGCACATGTTTGTGCTGGCGCGATTCGACGGCGACGGCGAGCAACCGATCATTGCGCGTCATGCTGCCGTCTTCCTCGGTTTGCTCCGCTTCGATAACGCCGATCAAGCGCGCCGCGACGAGGCAGCCCGCAAAGGCCGGTTCGTCCATCAAGACGAGCACATCCAAGGGGTCGCCGTCGCCGCCCGTAGTTTGCGGGACAAAGCCGAAATCAAAAGGAAAGCTGGCGCCTGCGGGCAGCACGCCGCCGAGTTTGAAGATGCCGTGTTCTTCGTCGTAATTGAATTTATTGCGGCTGCCTTTCGGCGTTTCGATGATAACGTTGAGGTCGTTTGTTTCTTTGTCGTAAGTGTTCAGTTGAAAAAGCAAAGGCGCTTGGGATTTTGCGTTGGGCAAGAATTTTCTCCTCGATAAATTTGCGCGGCAGTTTTCGTTTGGTTATTACTGTTTGCCGCCACACCTTAGCATTCGCGTTCGTTGTTATTCAATTCGACGTTTCGCGAAAGGCGATGTACTGCGGCGTGCCGGATAAACGGCGAACGCTTCTCGCGCGCAATTAAAAAGCCGCCCTGCATGTAGGGCGGCTTTCCTTATGGAAACAGTGTTGAAGACTGTGTGCGGCTCGCCGTCTTAGTAGCGATTAGAGTTGCCGTTGTTGGAGTCGCGATCTTTGTCTTTATCTTTCTTTTTGTCGCGATCCTTATCCTTCTTTTTGTCGCGCTTCATGTTGCTGTTGGCATTCATGTTCCCGTTCATATTCATGTTCGAGTTCATATTGCCATTCGTGTTGCCATTAATGTTGCCATTCGTGTTGCCATTAATGTTCGAGTTCATATTGCCGTTCATGTTCATATTGCCGTTCGAGTTCATGTTGGAATTCATATTTCCATTCATGTTCGAGTTCATGTTCCCGTTGGAATTCATGTTTCCATTCATGTTCGAGTTCATGTTCCCGTTGGAATTCATGTTTCCATTCATGTTCGAGTTCATGTTCCCGTTGGAATTCATATTTCCATTCATGTTCGAGTTCATGTTGCCGTTCATGTTGCTGTTGCCGTTCACATTCCCGTTCATGTTTCCATTCGAGTTCATGTTGCCATTCATGTTCTCGTTTGAATTCAAGTTTTTGTTGACGGGGCCGCGCGGCGTGCCGGGATTCGGGTTACGCCCGCGACGCACGCCCGGACGATTGGAATTATTTGTGTTGTTGCTGTTTTGCGTGGTTTGTCCGGCCTGCACGAAAGTGGCAAGCGCCAGCGCCAGCACCGAAGCGGAAGCGACAGCCGGTTTGACGATGTCAGAAATTTTGAAGCTCATTGCGAAGGTCCCTCTTGTGAATTCGCCCTGCTACATTGGAAACGGGGCGTATGTTTGTTGAGATTCTGCTTTGTTCAGGGAGAATATGGCAGAATTATACGGTTTTACGTTGCCTTGAGCAAGGACAGAAGAGAGGCGCGGGGAAACATCGAAGCCCTTTTCGACGTCTTCAACGCATCGTTGCAGCATCGCCGGGAGCACGGCGGTAACGATGCGTGACGGGGCGGCGGCGTCCGATGCCGATGGCGTTGCGTGAAATAATCAGTGTCGGCGGCAATTGCCTGCGCTTGAATTCGTTGGCGGAGGATTCGATGCGATTCAACAAATCGTAAACGAGCGCCGCATCGTGGCCTGCCGCGACGATTTCTTCGGGCGTTCTTTTTTGCTCGAAATACATTTTGATGATCGGGTCAATCAGGTCATACGGCGGCAAGCTTTGATCGTCGAATTGATCCGGCGCGAGTTCGGCGGACGGGCGCTTGTCGATGATCGAGCGCGGAATGATTTCACGCTCACGATTGAAGTTGCGTGCGAGCGCGTAGACTTCTGTTTTGAGCAAATCGCCGAGCACCGCAAGGCCGCCGTTCGTGTCGCCGTAGAGCGTGCAGTAGCCGAGCGCAAGTTCGCTCTTGTTGCCCGTCGAAAGCAGCAGCCTCGCTTCGGCGTTCGAGATCGTCATCAATATCGCGCCGCGCAGACGCGATTGCAGATTCTCCGCCGCGAGGATTTCGCCGCCGCGCGTCGGGCGCTTCAATTCGAGTTCCTTTGTCAGAGTTTCAAACGCCGCGCTGATCGGATGCTCAATCGTTTTCATATTGAGGTTGCGGCCAAGCGCGATTGAATCCGCAATGCTTCCGCGCGACGAATAAGGCGACGGCATCATCACTGAGAGCACGTTTGCCGCGCCTAAGGCTTCACATGCGAGCGCCGCCACGACAGCCGAATCAATGCCGCCGGACAAACCTAAGACCGCGCGCTCGAAGCGATTCTTGCGCGCATAATCCCGTATGCCGAGGACAAGCGCCTGATGAATAGTTTCTATGTCGTCGCCCGGCAAACAGTGCTTGTCCGCTTCGTTCACATCTAGGTCTACTGTGCCGTAGAATTCTTCAAACGGCGGCGCTTGCAGAATTATTTTACCGTTGCGGTCTGCGACGATGCTCGCGCCGTCGAAAATCACTCCGTCGTTGCCGCCGACTAAATTAACGAACACGACGGGAATGTTTGCGGCGCGCGCGCGATGCGTCACCATCGAGCAACGCTGTTTCATCTTGCCTTTATTGAATGGCGAGGCATTGATGGAAACGAGCACGTCCGCGCCCATTGCGATCAATTCATCAGCGGGGTCTTGGACGTACAATCTTTCGCGCCAGTAGGTTTTGTCGTTCCAGAAATCTTCGCAGACGGCAACGCCGAGCGCGTGTCCTTCGTGGCGGAAAAGATGCCTTTCGCGCGCAGGCTCGAAATAGCGCGGGTCATCGAAAACATCGTATTCGGGCAAGAGAGTTTTATCCGCATAGCCGATCAACTTTCCATCGCGTATGACGGCGGCGGAGTTATAAAGCGTGCGGCTTCCCTGCTGCAATCGTTCGGCTTCGACGGGACGAACCGTGCCGACGATAGCAGTCAAGCCCTTTGTCGCTGCAATGATTTTATCGAGCGGGTCGAGGGCGTGAGCGGCGACATCCCGATCCAGAAACCAATCGAGCGATGTGTAGCCCTGCACGGCGACTTCCGGCAACACGACCAAATCGGCGCGATCATGTTTCGCCGTTTCAATCGCGCGAAGAATACGCTCCGTGTTACCCGCGTAATCGCCGTTCGTCGTATTGATCTGACCGATGGTAACGCGCATCATGATTTAGAGATGCTAGATGTTAGATACTAGACGTCGGACTTCTGTTTTCACTAACATCTAATATCCAGCATCCAGCATCTTTCCCTTACAGAGCGATCCGGCAACCGCTTTCATGCGAGCGAAGGGCGGCGTCGAGCACGAGTTGCGTGCGGTAGCCGTCCTCGAAAGTCGCAGCACCTTCGACTGTGTTCCGTTTGGCGCGCAGAGCTTCGACGATGCGGCGCGAAAACTCTGTGAAGCCGTATTGCCAGCCTTTGTCGCCCATGCCGGGCGCGGCTGTGCCTTGTTCCACATCAATCCGCGTCCATTTGCCCGCGCTTGTCGCGGCGTGCCACAACTCGCCTCTTTCTTCGATTTTGAGCGCGCCGCGCGAGCCGAAAACTTCTAAAAAATGTTCCGCCTCGCCTGCTTCGACAACCGACAAGGAAGCAGTCGCCGTAGTGCTTTTGGTGAGCGCCGTATCCGTGAAGTTCAAGATAAGATTCGCTTCGTCGTCCGTCGTCACGTCGCGCATTTCTCCATCGTCGGCGGGACGCTTTTTAACGTGCGTGGCAAGCGAGCAAAAGACTTGCGAAACTTCCGCGCCGAAGAGCCAGCGAAAGGTATCGACGGCGTGCGAGCCGATAGCGCCGAGCGCGCCGCCGCCCATTTTTTTATCTGACCACCAATTCCAAGCGGCCTGCGGATCGGCGCGCGAGTCCACGCGAAAAACAGACTTTGCGTGCCACACTTCGCCGATTTCGCCGTTAACAATCATTTCGCGCATACGCCTGCGCCCGTTCAAAAACCTGAGTTCGTGGTCAATCAAAGCGAGCGCGTTTTTTTCAATCGCGCGCAAGTGCATACGCTTCGCTTCCGCAGCGCTCATCGCCATAGGCTTTTCGCAGAGCACTGCTTTCCCTGCATCGAGCGCGGCAAGCGTCATTTCCAAATGCGTCGCGGGCGGCGTCACGATGCTGACTAAATCAACATCATCGCGCTCAACGACTTCGCGCCAATCATCCGCGACGTGCGGAATGTCGAACTCCTGCGCAACCGCTGCGGCGCGCGTCCGGTGCGCGCTCGCAATCGACACCACGCGCGCTTTCTCACACGCGCGAAAGCCCGGAATCTGCGTCGTCCGCGCAAAGCCCGCGCCGATAATGCCGATACCGATAAAATCCTTTTCGCCCGCCATATACTTATTTACCTTCTGCGAGACGCTTTGAAAAGCAAGCTCTTTTACACACTTACTAATTGCAACCCGGCATTACCTATTCATAACAAAAGTAAGTTGCCCCCGGCTGGACTCGAACCAACAACCAACGGATTATGCTTACCCGCTACGGCTTTCGCCGCGCTCCGAGTTCGTTAGAAACCGGAGTTTGTGGTCTGGACTTTCTCTTCGCTTTACGCGTCTGCCATTAAGTCTCTACACCTTTCCCGCAACTAGCGCGGGACTTGGCTCGGGATTACCATGCTGCTTTCGCAGTTCAGGCTTCCCCGAATTTGACAGATTCTACAAGCGCGCCTGAAAGCGTTTCTGAACCAAGGTTCAGATGCGCAGTGTGACGACGCTTGCAACCCACCTTTGAGAATCATATAGGAAAATTTGCATAATGATTCAACGACGCAAATCTTTCCACTTAGACCCGACAAAGCTTGAGTCCGCTGCTCTAACCATTGAGCTACAGGGGCGCAAAGTAAGCGGTGCGTGCGTGGGATTATAAGAGCGCACGGCGCATCGCCGCAAGGCGCGCGTCACGTTGGATAAGGTTGGACGAAGTTTTGTTGACGAATTAAGCGCTCGTCTCGGCGGCGCGTGCGGCGTCGAGCGATTTGAATTCCGGCGTGGCGGTGACAGCTTCGATCTGGCGCAGATGGCGCGCTTCGTGCAGCCCGATGAAGGCGAGCCATTGATATAAATCGAGCGCGCCGAAGATCGGATGCGGAAACGTTGCGTTCGATAAATTTGCGGCTTCGAGGCGTGGTTGCAATTCGCGCAAACTCGCGCGCGTGCCTTGCATTGCGGCAAGCGATTCGGCGATGGGAACTGTTCCCGTCGGACGCACTGCTTCGGGCGCTTGATACTTTTCGCGCGCCGCTCGCTCGGCAAAAGCCCGCAGTGAAACAGGATTGCTTTGCAGATCAAAGGGCGGCGCGCCTGCTTCGACTGAAGCTTCGGCGCGCGCGAGCAGCTTCATAGTCAGCGCGCACATTTGTCTTTCGATGACGGAGAGATGCTCGACGATTTCGGCGATTGACCATGCTTCATTGCTTGCGCGAAAATTTAGCTCGGCGTCGGTTAATCCTTCGAGGCGATTGATTAACCGATTGCGCATGTCATCGTTGGCGGCGAAGATTTCGGCGATGCTGTGGTAAATCATTTTCGGATTGTCCTTTCGCTATTTGAGAAGCGCCGCCTGCGGAGCGAGATGCAGGGTGTGCCAGCGCATCGCGCGATTGACGGGGCCGTTGGCATAGATGCGCACGAAGCCTGTTTGGACGTAAAGCGTTTCGGGCTGCGTCCATTCGAGATGCACAATCGAATTGAAGGAGATCGGCAGCCTGTTCGTTTGCGAAGCGCCGTTGTTGGCGGCGGCGGTGTTTGCGTTGGCGGCGGCGTTGGATGTTTCGCCTGCTTTGCCGCTTGCTTTATCGTTCGCTTTGGCGGCGGATTTAGCCTTCGCACTTTTTTCGTCATAAGCGACGGAAGCCGCGAGCAATGGATCGCGCAAAGGCAGGCGCGCGCCCGTCGGAGCATTCGTCGCGGCATCGTAAATCGCCACATCGGTATCGAAGGCCGTCGCAATTTTCGAGGCGTCCGGCGACCACACGATGAACGCATCCGTCAGGTCATCGGCGAGCAGGCGCTCCACACCGTCCAAGCCGAGCAAGCGCGGGCGTCCCGCTGGCGGGCGATTCTCTTTTTCGCGCGCTTCCCATTCGTTTTCCTTGCAGGCGAGGGCGGCGAGGGCGCGCGCGTCCGGCGACCACACAACGTAAAAGTAAATTAATCCTTCGCGCGCCGTCAGCGGTTTCAAATCAAAGCCGTCACGGTTGCACACGTAAACTTGTTCGGTTTTGTAAACGGGAACGAGCGCGAAGGCGGGCGCGACGGAAGCGTTCGGCGCGGGCGTAGGCAAAGCAGCGTCGGGCGAAACTTCCGAAGGCGCGGGCGTGCGTTGCGCGGCGAGACTTTTGCGCCCGATGAAGGCGATGTGAGCGCCGTCGGGCGACCACGCGACGGACGGCGCGAATTCGCCGGAGAGTTCGGGCGGCGTCAAATTGCGCAAAAAATTTCCGTCCGCCGCATACATGTCTATGCGAAATTCGCCCGGCTCGTCCTGTCCCGTCGCGTAGAGCGCGAGCGCGCGTTGTTTATCCGGCGACAAAACTGTGCGCAGCAACGCATCGTCCTTGCGGCGCGAATCGAAATCCTTTTGAATGGATGCGAGTTTGCCGTTCGCATCGTCTGTGCTTGTTGTGGTTGGCGGCTGCGCTGTGTCCGCTTCAAAGCGATAGGCGAGACGCTGCGCAGGCACATCCCGAAGAGAGCGCGGGCGCACGCTTCTGTCTTCGGTAGAAGAATCGCGGCAGTTAGCGACAAAACACAGGAGCAAGAGAAGCGACGCAAGAGACAGCGTTCGTTTCTTGCCCGACAACCCGGACAGCGGCGATGCGAAGCGGCTCGCGTGCGTGCTTCTTCGATAAACTTTAAGGTTTGGTAGGAAGGCGCGTCGGCAATTCATTGCGATGAAGGAATCCTGTTTCAAAGTGCGGCTTTTAACGATTGCGCCAATTCGGTTTGCGCTTTTCCATAAAGGCTGCGACGCCTTCGCGCGCGTCTTCTGTCTTCATCAACTCGTTCAAATACAAATCTTCGACTGCCGCCAAAGCGTCTTCAAACGAGCGCCCGCGTCCCAAAGAAATTGCGCGCACGGTGGCTTCGAGCGCGGGCGCGGAAAGCTCTCGCAGGCGATGCAAAATTTCCGCAGCCTTCGCCGATAGCTCCGTCGCCGACGGCACGACGTAATTAACGAGTCCGAGCCGCAGGGCTTCGTTTGCGTCGAGGAGTTCGCCTGTGAGCAGAAGTTCGCGGGCGCGTTTTTCGCCGATGATGCGCGGAAGCAGCACCGCCGCGACGGGCGGAAAAACGCCGAGTTTGATTTCCGGCTGGCCGAAGCGCGCGCGCGTCGTCGCAATCACGATGTCGCAACCCGCGACGAGTTCGCAGCCGCCGCCCAAGGCCGCGCCGTCCACCAATGCAATCGAAGGCTTCGCCGTTTGCTCCAGCGTGCGAAAGATTTGGTGAAAGGATTCGAGCATCTGGTAAATGGTTTCTTCCGCGTGTTCTTCGACGGCGACGCCCGCGCTGAACGCTCTCGAATCCGCCGCCGCGTCAAAGACAATCGCCACCATATCGCGCTGTCCCATGCACTCGTTGAGACACTCGCCGATCTCGCGCATCATGGCGATGTTGAAAATATTGAGCGGCGGCGCGGCAAACGTCACGCGCCCGACGCGGTCTTCGATGGCGAAATGAATGTGTTGATATGAACTTGTCATCGTTAAAGCAGATGTTGGATATAAGCCTTCAATTTGAATTTAAGAGAGAACATAAGAGCGAAGTTGTCGAGCCGTCGCGCTCGAATGACTTGTTGGTTATCGCTTCGATAGACCGCATTATTTCGGTTTTTGGAACTCCTCTATTAAAAGCATCCAATCCCATTTACCGGCTGTTCGTATGCCGCCAGCACGAACCAAATATAAATCTACGACATCTTCCTTGTTTAGCTCTTTTTCAAAATAGGCACTTACTTGCTTCTGGACAGGCAACCAATATTCCACTGAATTTTCAAGAAAGAGAAACTCCGATTCATAATGTTCGGCATAGGATTCAGGATTGCCCAGCATCTTAGCCCAATTACCAATCATCTCTTTTTTCACTTTTGAGATTGGACGTGATGTTCCCGTGTAAGTTACCCGCACCTTTGAAGGAAGAATGTTCGCATGAAATACGATGCTGTTCTCCTTCTGATTGCGTTGGTCAACGTCCGCTTCCATATTGACGATTTCCTTTAGCGTGCGTGGTTTGAAATCATCCCAAGGGAAGCCTTGTCCGTAAGCTAAGCTGCCACTCAACATCACGCTGAAGAAAAGAAAAGATTGCAGCAGTTTCCGTTTCATAATTCTTTCAACCTTTCGATTATACGAAGATGGCCGACATCTAATATCCGACATCTGCTTTCATCAGGGTTCGGTTTCTTCCTTTTCGGCGATTCGTTTGTCCAGAATTTCCTTACTTGTTTTATCGAGCAGCACGATGCTGGGGCTTTCGCCGATCATTCTGACGGTGGCTTGAAAGTCTTTGCAGTCGAGTTCCTGCCCGTGCCAGCCGTGCGATTCCCAACTCGAAGGCAAACGAAGCGCCTTGCTTATCTGCGGCAGAAATTCGTCCAAGCGCTGCCACTTGAACGCGCCGTTATATGCGATGCCGAGCGAGAAAAGGCGACCATCCAGAAACTCGAACGAAACGGTGCGCACGCCCTGCAACGACGCTTTGTCTACATCCTTGTTAAAGTCCGGGTTGATGCTCGTTTTTGCGACACCGTTCGCGTCAACGGCGAGCGGCAATTTCGGAATGCGCGCCTTGACCTGCTCAATGGTCATGCCTAGATGAAACCCGCGCAATTCTTCGGCCTGCGGCAACTGCGCAAGCGTCGAACTGCACTTCGCTGCTTGCTCCTGCGCCGCACACGCGAACGCACACAGGAAAACGAGAAAAAAACTTGCGGCGATTCTTTTACTTCTCATCACAAATCTCCACGCATTACTTTTCATATACAGCCCGCGACGAATCGAGCGCGTCAACGCTTTTACCCATCGCAAAATTCAGGCGAATGCGATCCTGTCATACACTTCTTTTAATAGCAGCACGCACGGCACAGAAGCTAATTGAAGAGAGCCATCGAGCGAGCCGGCTTCCGACAGCAGCCAGCGCCCGTCCGTTTGTTTGACGAACTGCTCGATGCGGCATTCATCCTGCGCGACAAGCAAGTATTCCGTGATTGATTCAACCGAACGATAGTGGCCGAACTTTTTGCCGCGATCATAAGATTCGGTAGAACCGGACAATACTTCGACGATCAATGTGGGATTAATCAATGTGGGATTAATCAATGTATCTACTTGATCGTCGTCAAACTCCGGCTCGCCGCAAACAACTATGACATCCGGGTAAGTGTAAAGCCCTGTCGCGGGAATCCGCACGCGCATGTCGCTTGTATAACTCTCGCAGGGAGTTCCTCTTAGTTGCTGATTAATCTCACGAAAGATATTACCGGAAACAACGTTATGTTCTCTGCTCGCGCCGACCATTGCGAACATTTCGCCATTGAAATATTCGCTCTTTGTTTCGGCGCGGCGTTCGAGAGCTAAATACTCTTCGGGCGTGAGATATGTTTTGACTTGGGTGGACATAAGGCATCTCCATCGGGCGCTGAAGCCGCTTCGACAGTCAATATAACATAAGCGAAAAGCGGCGAAGCAGTGTCGGCACATGCCGGTTAAATGAACTGCCCGCCGTCCACTTTGATGACTTCGCCCGTGATGTGGCGCGCGTGTTCCGAGCACAGAAAGGCGACGAGGTTGGCGACATCCTGCGGCTCGCCGATGCGCCCTAAGACGGCTTCCGCCTTCGCTTCATCCTTGATTTTTTCCGGCAGGCGCTCGGTCATGGGCGTGCGTATAAAGCCAGGCGCGACGGCGTTGACGTTGATGTTCGAGCGTCCCAATTCCGCCGCGACTGATTTCGTAAGGCCGATTACGCCCGCCTTCGATGCCGCGTAGTTGCTGATGCCGAACTGACCGCGCAGTGCCTGAATCGAAGCGATGTTGACGATCTTGCCGGACTGCTGTTCGCGGAACAGGCGCGCGACGGCGTGTATGTAATTAAACGTTCCCTTGAGATTGATATTGACGACGCGATCCCACTGCGATTCAGTCATTTCCCAGAGCGGCGCGTCGGCGTTCACACCGGCGGCGTTGATGAGTATGTCCAGATGATTCATGCGCGCGCGCGCCTCCGTGATAATGCGCGAAGCCTTGCCGTGATCCGTCACGTCCGCCGTGAATGTCGTCACACGCACGCCCTTTTCGCGCAGCACCTGCGATGTTTGAATCATCACGTCTTCGCCGACCACATCGACGATCACGATGTTTGCGCCGCGCCTCGCTAGCTCCACTGCGCACGCTCGCCCGATGCCGGACGCCGCGCCCGTAATAATCGCAACCTTGCCCTCGAAATCCTTTTCCATTACCGATTCATTTTCCCTTTGTTTGCTATCACGCAACGCTCTCTGTTTGCAGCGTTGCAAAGCACGCCTACTTAAATTTTAAGACTGTTTGCCTTCCAGCACGGCGACGCGATCTTCCACGTCGCGTATGTCTGCGCGATTCTCCAAAGCGATAGCTCCCATCCGGTCGAATCTTTTGATGAGCGTTCGCAGGTCTTCACGAACTAGGTCGAGGTCTGCGCGGAGTTTGCTTTGTTCCGAGCGAACTTCAACGAGTTCTGCATGAACTGCAGTAAGCTCCGTGCGAAAGCTGTTTTGTTCCACACGCATTTCGCGCATTTCAGTTCGCAGTTCGCCGACTTCGCGGCTGATGGCGCTCAGGTAATTGATAATTTCGGTTGTTCGATCCGTGCTCATGTTCGTGTTCTCCTGTGAGGATTTTTATGGAAGCAGATAACTCTATCTGATGCTGCCCGCTGATTCTACTTTGCGGGCGGCGCGCCGAGCCACGATTTATAATTCCTCGATTGTTCCGCTGTCGGGTTTTCAACAGGCACGATGCGGTATTCGACGTTGGCGCGCCCGCCGAGTTTGATGTCGAAGGTGCGCAGATCGTCGGCGCGAAAGACTGTCAAGCGCACTGTGTCGCCGGGACGCTTATCCGCAAGCCGCGCATTGAAGGCTTCTAGGTTCACGCGCGCGCCGTCGATGGCAACGATTTGGTCGGCGGCGTTCAAGCCCTGATCGTAAGCGGGCGTTCCCGCGAGCACATTTCTGATGAGCAGGCGATCACCGTCCTGATTCAGATTCGCGCCGAGATATGCGTCTTCGCGCGGCGCACTCACGGCGGCGTTGTCGCCCGGCGCGGTTTTGCCGACGGCGACGAGGCGCAAGCCGACGCCCGCGAGCGCATCGTTGTAATCGAGTTCCTCGCGCCCGCGCACATAGCGACGGAAGAAATCATCCATGCTTCGCCCGGCTTGGAGTTCGCACACCTGTTGAAAATCGGCGGGCGTGTAGTTGCGATTCTTTTTGAAGAAATCGTTGTAGAGATACCGCATCACGTCGTCGAGCGAATGAGCGCCGCCGGAGAGCTTGCGTATTTGCAGATCGAGCAGCAAGCCTAAGATCGCGCCTTTGTCATAGTAGGAAATTTGCGAATTGACGGAGTTCTCGTCCGGGCGATAAAACTTGATCCATGCATCGAAGCTCGCTTCTTCGGCGCTCATCACGAGGCGTCCCGGCACATTCTGTAGATTCTGAATGTCCGTCGCGAAATCCTTCAGAAATTCTTTGTCGGAGATAAGACCCGCGCGGCGCGGCAGAATGTTTTCGTAGTAGCTCGTCAAGCCTTCGGCGACCCACAAAAGCTTGGTGTAATTTTCGCCTGTGTAATCAAAGGGGCCGAGCGCGTCCGGGCGTATGCGTTTGACATTCCAGAGATGAAAATATTCGTGCGCGACGAGGTGCAGAAAACTGTGATAGCCCGTTTCGGGGCGAAAGCCGAAGCGTCGAAAAATGAGCGCCGTCGAGTTCAAGTGTTCGAGGCCGCCGCCGCCCGTCGAGCGCAGATGCAAAATAAAAGTGTAATCGTGATACGGCAAATCGCCCATCAAGTTCGCCGCCGTTTCGACGATTTTTTGCACGTCCGCGCGCATTCTCTCCGCATCGAAATTGCCTTCGCCGTCGATCACGATGCGGTGCGGAACGCCGCGCGCTTCAAAACGCAGCGTTTGAAATGTGCCGACTTCAAACGGCGAATCGTAAAGCACATCGAAATTTTCCGCGCGGAAGGTATTCGGTTGGTCTGCAACTGCCGGAAGCCCCGTTGCGATTTGCCAACCTTGCGGCGGCACGACGCGCAGTGTCGAAGGAGCTTTCAGAAATCCGTTCGGGTACATCAACAGCGCGGCGTTGTTCCAGAAGGCGTGGCGGTCATTCAATTCGTTTGTCCGCACCGTCAATTCGTTGGCGTAAACGCGATACGTCGCGCGCCATTCCCGCGCGCCGTTTGTTTGAATGCGCCAAGTATTTTTATTGATCTTGTTCCACTGCAGCGCGCGGCCTGAATTGTCTGCGGCGGCGAAGTCCTGCACATGGCGTTCGTATTCGCGTATGAGATACGAGCCGGGCGTCCAAACCGGCATCAGCAAATCCGTTTCGTTCGGCAAGCCCGCGCTGTTGCCATACGCCACGCGCATTTCGACTTCGAGCAAATGCGTCGAAGGGCGCGGCATTGAAACCGTGTAGGAAATATCGGGCGCGGCAGCATTGTTTGTCGTCATCGTGCGATTGGCTTGCGCAAATGTTCCGGTGTTTGCGGCAATAAACAGCGCCACGAACACGGCGGGCGCGAAAATGGGTAAACGCAAATATGGCATAGTTCAAAGTTCGTTTCGCTTCGTCAAAGTTTTCGGGAGAAATGTTGGTCGCGCATCTTACTACGAAACGGCGGCGGGCGACTATCGGCGCACATGAAGTGTTGAAGCGAAGCACATAAATTTCCGCAAGACTTTCGTGACGAAAAATAGCTGCAAGGATGAACGCGGGAACTTGCGATGCGTCGAACAGGGCTTTTGCCTTTTACCTTTTTCTCTTTGCCTTATAAGATGGCCTCGCTCGTTCATCAAAGGCTTTGCGAAGAGGAGTGCCGCGTAAGATGTGGAGAAGATTGATTGCGACTCCGCCGACATGGATTACAGTGCCGCTGCGTCTCGCGCTGGGAGTAATTTTTATCGCGCACGGAAGCGACATAGTGTTCGGCGCGTTCGGCGGCAAAGGCTTGGCGGCGTTTACTTCCGGGCAAACGCCGTTCGGATTTATGCAACCCGCTTGGCTGTGGCTTGGCATGGCAGCATTTGCTCAACTCGTCGGCGGCGTGCTCGTGCTGCTCGGACTCTTCACGCGGCTCGGCGCGCTTCTGATCGCGTTCGTGATGCTGACGGCGTTGTTCGGCGTACATTTGAAGGGCGGCTTTTTTCTGCCGACGGGCTTTGAATATACTTACGCGCTGTTAGGGATGTGCATCGCGCTGTTGATTTCCGGCGGCGGAAAAGCTTCGATAGATCAAACGCTCGGCACAGGCGGACGCGGTAGCGGCAGCCGAAGACGTTAGCGCCGCTAAAGAATTGCCGCCGCAGAGACGGCGAACTGTTTTCAGTAGCGGATTTTCAGTTCTCAGTAAACTAAGGCGTTAAGGTTTACGCTGAATGCTCGCGTGCGACAAACATTCAGCAATTATCGTAGCTAAAGCAATTCGTTCAAACGGCTTCTTAGTGCCCCTGGATTTTTCTCCGTAGGATTCGCGCGCAGAGGCTTTTTACGAACCTGCTTTTAACCCCGATTAGCGAGAAGTCCACTTCCCAACGCTTCGTTTGGTGGCGGACGAATCGCGCTTTACAACAAACATACAAATAAAATCAAAGACATACGATAAGTTTTGTTCTAACAATGCCTTAGAGCTTTTGGAAGGCACTTATGCGGCTCTTTTGTTACTTTAGTTAGGGCGTTGTCAGAGGAAGCGTCTGACGTAAAAACTAAAACACCTAAGCAGAGAAACAAATAAGACCGAGAAGTTTGCACTCGGATTAGATTGCACAGGTGAAAATCCTTAGAAGCCGCTTTCAAGCCTTGCCTGGTGGCGGAGTAATCACTTTGTCAATAGAAGCGTATCCCTAACCTGCCAAAAATTGCGAGAAGTTAGAAACGACCTCAAGAAAATAAGAAAATGCAAAGAAAAACAAGGTTTAATTCAAAGACATTTCGCCTCTTCGAGGAATTCTTAGAATCGCCATCCGGCAGAGTGCTAGTGAAATTTCGTTGGCTTCTGGGTGGAGTGGTTACATTTATCGTATTTCTTGCTTCAAATCACCTTTTGCTACGAGGGCTGGTTGTTGCCGTGTGGGACGCCGATGCCGCATTTCTCCCTTACCAAGTATTGGTAGCGGATTATGCTAGAGCCGGACGCTTTCTTTACTGGGATCCATGGACGAACGGCGGGCTGCCTCTACTTGGTGATCCTCAGGTAGGTGCGTTTTCTCCAATCAATTTTATAGTTGGATTTGTAACCGGAGGCACATCTAAGGGATTCATAAGCTATTGGTTGTTGATGTGGTGGTTAGGTGGTTTAGGTATGCTTATGCTGGCCCGGCATTTGAAAGTGCCGGTCTGGGGCGGATGCACAGTGGCGTTGAACTTCCTTTTCTGCGGTATGTATACGGGTCACGCCGAGCATACTCCATTCATTACAGCCTTCTCCTTCTTACCCTTGATTATTTGGCGCTTGGACGTGGCGCTTAGTTCAAACAAAATGTGGCCAGCTGCGGAGGCGGGAGCACTTTGGGGGCTATCAGCTTTAGCGGGTTATCCGGGCTTGACAATGATCACAGGGTGCTTTGCCGGCTTATGGGCGGTGGGCAGGTGGTTATTTACCGATTGTATCGAACCTGAATCGGTGTCAAGCAGCATAAATCTTTCACCAACCACAACACAACGCCCAAATCTTCGATCTGTTTTCTTTGCGTTAACTCTTTTATTCATAGTCGGAGGTATTATTCTTTCGCCGACCTATATCGCCTTCTTCTTCGAGGGCGTCGGGTACCACGGTCGTGTAGGATCGTTAAGCCGCGAAATAGCTGTGTATAGCAACGCGCTTCATCCCGGTGCGCTGTCTACCTTTGCAAGTCCATACCTCGCGGAATTGAAACTGTTCAATGATCGAGAACTCTGGTCATATACGGATGTTTCATCAACAAGTATCTATGCCGGTGCGTGCAGTTCGATACTCGCCGTGCTGTCACTCTTTAAGACACGTCGTAAGTGGTGTTGGTGGCTGGCTTTTCTTGCTTTCCTGAGTCTTGTCTGTGCGCTCGGTCAAGCGCTTCCGCTTAGAGGATGGCTCTATGATTGGTTTTATCCAATGCGCTTTTTTAGACATGCAGCTATCTTTCGTGCTTACTACATATTTGCTATATCTGTTCTCGCTTTAATCTCGACTCGCGATCTGATGGCAGCCGCTTCACCCTCAAAGCAGCGTATGTGGCTGCGATTTATGGTGACCTCAATTTGTCTCGCCTCCTTAGCTGTACTCTGTTTTGCGTATGTCAACAGTTTGGTGTCGAACACAAACGCAGGGGGGGGATTTGTAGTAACGCTCGCTCGCGTACACCTCTTTGCCATCTGGCTGGGAGTTTGTGGTGCAGCATTTGCCGGATGGGTGCTGCCCGATAGACTTAGCCGGGTGTACGTTCCATTGATTTTATTAATAATATCTGCGGCTGACGCTTTTTTAACAAATCGAATCTCCATACACACAATGGTGACCGTAGAAGACGTGCAACGATGGAAGCGTTTAGATGACGAGCATGTGGCGACTCTTGATCTTACCGGAAACGGATTACTGCGAAATGAGACACCATGTGATTTCCCCTGCAACGATCAATTGATTACGAAGATTCCGGCTTTTGGCGCGTATGTGACAGCGAATAATTATTACTACAGTCAGATGCTAGCTAATCCCGTATTGAAGGGCATGGCGATCGGGACACAACGTATATGGTTTTCAAAAGATGTGGCCTATATCTCCCCGATTGAAAACTGCTTTACGGCCTTTACCAAGAGAGCTGATGCACTTGGCGCTCCGCCGCTGGTTGTTCATTCTTCCGAAGCCTTGCTCCACCCAAACTCGGTTGATCACTCTGAGCAGGCCATTGCACTGCAAGTTGCGCAAATCGAAGAGCTACCTGCATCTAAAAGAATACCTATTACCCTGGTTAAGTATTTGCCCGACAATCTTACCTTCGACGTCGAGGCTCCGACGGATGGATGGCTGCTTGTAACTGATCGTTGGGCGCGTAGCTGGCAAGTTAAAGTCAATGATAGAATAGCTACGGTATATGGAGGTGATTTTATCTTTCGTGCAGTACAGGTGTCGGCAGGCAAAAACAGAGTTAGCTTCACATATCGTCCCTTTGGATTTCCTTGGTTAATTCTAGTTAGTTGGGGAATATTACTTATAATATCTATCAAAACTATATACTTAACTTGTAGAGAAGCAGTTGGAATTTTGTCCCCCTGATCGCCGCCGGAAACAGGCAGTCATGGCTTCTAAAGAGTGTGGTGCAGCAACCCGGAGCCGTCAGCTAATCGCCAACCATTATAGTGCTCTGTAATGTTAGTTCTTAGATTTCTATGAATTGCCACTAGCTTCAGCTAGTGGATCGGATAAGCTATCTATCTCGGCTTTAGCCGAACCGCTTTGGCTAAAGCCAATATTTCTTTTTGCCTTTATCCTCCAGCTAAAGCTGGAGGCAATTTACAAAAACTAACTTTACACAGCAATAGTTCAGTGCGCTGTCATATTTTGGAATCCAGATAAAAGAACTTCATTAACGCTCGATTACTATAATAAATACATGGCAGTTCATCACGAGCACATACATACTTTTACTTTTGTGTAGTTTTGTCAGTTCCGTTAGTATTGACGCTATGGCTATGGAATCTACAAATGGACGTATTCTCATCGCGATTCCTGTTTTTAACGATTGGGCCTCTCTAAGCTTGTTAATCAAGAAGTTAGACGAGGTGATGCCTACCCTCTTCGATATTCTAATAATCGATGACGCTTCTACCGTTCCTTACAAAGGCGATGATTTCGTTGACTTCAAGAATATAAGAACAATCAGCATCTTGGAGTTGAAAAGGAATTTGGGACATCAAAGAGCAATCGCTTTGGGGCTTGCATATATTGAAGCAAATTTAGGTTGCCAAGCGGTTATAGTGATGGACGCAGATGGAGAAGACGACCCGATAGATGTGCCTAGACTTATTAACAAGTGCGCCGATTGTGAATTTTCAAAAATGATCTTCGCTCGGCGCATGGAACGCTCCGAAAATTTAATTTTCAAGTTTTTCTATAGCTTATACAGAAAACTTTATAGAATACTTACCGGGCATGAAATCAGAGTGGGAAATTTCAGTATCATTCCGTACAAGCATCTGCAAAGGCTTGTAGTTGTTTCGGAAATCTGGAATCACTATGCCGTGGGCGCGTTGAAGGCAAGGCTGGCTCACGCCTCAATCGCCGTCCGTCGCGGGCATCGGTTGGCAGGAAAATCAACGATGAACTTTGTGTCGCTCGTCACGCATGGCCTAAGTGCCATCTCCGTGTATGGAGACACAGTAGGGGCAAGGCTTTTGATTGCTTCTTGTCTTCTCATTGTCCTCTCTATTCTCGGTATTTTTGTGGCTACGTTTATTAGGTTGACTACAACATTTGCCATACCCGGCTGGACAAGTTATGTAGTAGGTATATTCCTTATCATCATGATTCAGTCGGTGATACTCTCGCTGTTCTTTATCTTTATTGTCTTGGGCGGAAGGAATAGCATCAGCTTTATCCCCCAACGCGATTACTTGCTATTTATTTTAGAGTACAAACAGGTGTTTCAATGTCCTATTCTTACGTCGGCGAAGAACTCGACTTGTTTAGTCGAGCAACCAACTGGAAGAATTATTACAGAAGATTTCTCAAAAAATATTTAGGGAATACTGTGCTAGAGGTCGGAGCCGGTATAGGAGCCACCACGCTTTCATTATGTGATGGAAGCAATGAACGTTGGGTGTGCCTTGAGCCGGATTCAGAACTGTCAAAGCAGATAGATTTATTGCTCAAAGAAGGACGACTTTCTCCATGTTGTGAAGTAGTTAACGGCACGGTTAATGACGTATCAGGGCAGTTCGACAGTGTTATTTATATTGATGTCTTGGAACATATTGAAGATGACAGCGCCGAACTGAAACTTGCCGCAACGCACCTTAAGCCGGGTGGGTTCCTTATCGTTCTGTCGCCTGCCCACCAGACACTTTACACCGCCTTTGACCGCGCTATCGGTCATTATCGGCGGTACGACAAAACCGCTCTTATCGGCATTGGGCCTGCTTTGCTACAGGGCGTTGAATTTATCTATCTGGATTCGGTGGGGGCACTGGCTTCTTTAGGTAATAAATTTCTGTTGAAAAGTAGTATGCCCACTTTTCAACAGATAGCATTTTGGGATAAGGTTTTGATTCCCCTCTCAAGGATTATTGATCCAATCCTTCACTATAAAGTTGGGAAAACTATTATAGGTGTGTGGCAGAGATGAACTTATTGCCGATTCGTTCGGAAGTCGGAATGTCATAGGGCAGCAAGAGCTAGAGCCTGTTATGAACTTTCAAATGTGGTAAGTTCGGCGGATGAGCCGAACACCATATCCGAGCGATGTTAGTGATGATGAATGGGCGTTTGTCGCCCCTTATTTGACACTGATGGCTGAAACTGCTCCGAGAGCGTGAACATTCTTTGCGCGAAGTCTTCAATGGCTTGCGCTGGATGGTTCGTGCCGGTGCAAGCTGGCGCATGATGCCACATGATTTGCCGCCCTACTTCACTGTTTTCCAACAAACAAGGCGGTGGTTGAAGGCCGGAGTCTTTGAAGCCATTGTCCACGACTTGCGTCAACTGTTGCGCTTCGCTCGTGGACGAGAACGGCAACCGTCGGCAGCTATATTTGATTCGCGCACGCTGCAATCGACGCCTGAATCCGGCGCACGCTGTCAATACGATGGAGCGAAACGAAGACGCGGCAGTAAAACGCACATCGCAGTCGATACGCTTGGACATCTGCTCGCTTTGACTGTCACGCCCGCCAACAAACAAGATCGCGCGCTGGTTGGAGAGTTGGCCGAACGAGTGCAGCAAGCAACCGGCGAGAGCGTCGAGTTGGCCTTTGTCGATATGGGCTACACGGGCGCGAAAGCCGAAGCCAAAGCAAATGGCATTGAATTGGAAGTGGTCAAGATGCTGGAAGCGAGAAAAGGCTTTGTGTTGTTGCCGCGCCGCTCTCGTGGTCGAGCGTAGTTTTGGGTGGGCGGCGCGCTTCAGACGATTGGCGCGAGATTATGAGCGATTGCCGGAGACGCTCGGCGGATTGCACTTCTTGGCTCTTGCTATCTTGATGCTGAAAAATGTTGTCCAAGTTATTGCTCATAGTTCATAACACGCTCTAGCAGCAATTTATAACTGGCAACATGGGTTTTATACATACGCTTTTTTACAAACATGAAACGTTCGCCGCTGTTGGTTATCTTCATCACTGTCTTCATTGATCTCGTCGGCTTCGGCATCGTCATTCCCGTGCTGCCTTTTTATGTGGAAGGCACGAAATTTAACGCGACGCCGCGCGCCGTCGGCCTGCTCGTCGCTTCCTACTCCGTCATGCAGTTGATCTTTACACCGATCTTAGGCCGCCTTTCGGATAAATACGGCAGGCGTCCGGTGCTGCTCGCCAGTCTCTTGGGAACGAGCCTCGGGTTTCTCATCTTGGGTTTCGCGACGACGCTGTGGATGCTTTTCTTGGGGCGCATTATCGACGGCATTACGGGCGGCAACATTTCGACGGCGCAGGCTTACATCGCGGACGTGACGACGCCGGAGAATCGCGCGAAGGGCATGGGCATGATCGGCGCAGCGTTCGGGCTTGGGTTTATTTTAGGGCCGGGCATCGGCGGCGTCCTTAGTCGATGGGGCATCAACGTGCCTTTTTTATTTGCCGCCGGACTCGCCTTTTGCAACGCGATACTTCTTTATTTTACTTTGCCCGAAACCGTCACGAAGGATCATCCGGCGCGCGCATCGGCAGCGACGGGCAGATGGTCGCAGCTTCTGCAATCCCTGAAGCAGCGCAGTCTCGCCGTCGTGCTGTTGATTTACTTTCTGTTCATCGTCGCATTTTCGATGATGACCACGTCGTTCTCGTTTTTTACGATGTACCGCTTCGGCTACGACGCGCATGATACGGGCTGGCTCTTTGTTTTTATCGGCGTCGTCAGCGCCATCGTGCAGGGCGGATTGATCGGGCGGCTCGTCGAGCGTTTCGGTGAATCCGCGCTCATCGTCACGGGCGCGCTTCTGTTTACGGCGAGTTTGTTTGTGCTTCCGTTGACGGGGCCGCAGACGGGATTGGCGTGGCTGCTTATCGTCGGCGGCGCATTCGCCTTCGGGCAATCGCTGGCGACTCCGGCGCTAACGAGCCTTGCCTCGAAATCGGCAGGGCGTGGTGAGCAGGGCGCAATCTTGGGCGTCACGCAATCCGTCGCCAGCCTTGCGCGCACAGTCGGCCCCCTCATCTCTGCGGCGCTCATTTACAGCGCAATTGTCACGAGCGGCGCTGACCGCAAACAGCACAACCTGAGCGATCAATCCTTGCTCCACACCTTCTGGACAGCCGCCTTCATTATGCTCGCGGCCTTTCTGCTCGCCACCTATTTCGCGCGCCGTTATTCAGTCGAGCGCACGAACGCGGAAGAGGTCGCGGCGGCAAGCGCTCTTTAACAAGCACTATTTAAGCTATGTTGAAAATCGGCTATACGGCAATTTGATAATCGAGCGAATTGATTATTGGACGGGCAAAACGGGTGGCGGCGCATCGACTTCCGGCACGCCCGTCTTCGTCAAGCCTTCGCGCTCTTCCTTCATTTCGCGCGTCAGAAAAAAGTTGAGCGTCGTGCGAATCACGGCGATAACGCCGAGCTTGCCGATTTGATCCCAGGAGGGCGCAATCGCCGTCGAAAGAATATCCGCGCCGAGTTGAAATTCGAGAGCGAGAGCGAGATAGCGCGCCAGCGTCAAGCGTATCTGGTTATAGCTTTCGAGTTGCGGCGGCGCGAGCGCACGCGCAAATTGATAAACGGCGGCGACGAGGCCAAGCCCTATGATAACCGCGCCCGTGACTTCGACAGCCAGTTTGAGCCATAGCACGGCATTGAAAATCAAATCTTCCGCGCCCGCTTCCTTCGGCGTTCGCAAAACGGCGCGCGTGCCTTCCTCGATCAGCAAAAAACAATGAACTGTCAACACGAGTTTTTTCCTTTGGGACGAAAACGGCGCGCAGTGTCCGCGCCGTGTCTTAAAACTTTTCTTATCATAAGGGAATCCGGTTTCCTGTCCAGCATCCCGCTTGCGAGAAAATTCTGCCGCGCCCGGCACCACTGTTTTCTTGCGTCTTTTGTTAATAACTGATTTAATAGGCGGCGTTACCGAAGAGCATTTGATTCCTAACGCCAATTCAAACGTGAGAAAAGCAGACGCGTGAACACTGTCGCGCCGAATTGTTTGTGTGTTTTCGGCATCGGGTTATCAGATTTGAAGTTCATCGGATGCACTAAACTTTAGAGGAGAAACCATGACGAAAAACAAAATTGCTGCGATTATCGCCAGCGCCGCGCTCGCCGCGTTCGCCGCCGCGTGCAGCACCACGGATACGACAACGACGACCAACACGAATTCTGCGACGACCGCCAACACCGCGAACACCACCGCGATGCCCGCCAACACCGGCATGACGAACGCCAACGCCGGTAACAGCACGACGACCACCACGACAACCACGCGCACTTACAACGCCAACATGACGCGCGAAGATTACGATAAAGATAAAGTCCGCTTCTCCGACGACGCGAAGAAGGCTGGCAACACCATCGGCAGCGGCCTCGAAGACGGCTGGCTGTGGACGAAGACGCGCACAGTGCTCTCGAACGCCGACGATCTGAGAGATTCGACCATCAACGTCGATGTCGAGAACAACGTCGTCACGCTGCGCGGCACAGTCGCCAACCAAGGCCAGAAAGCAAAGGCCGAAATGCTCGCCAAAGGCGTCAAGGATGTCAAAAGCGTCAAAAACGACCTTAAGGTTTCCGCAGGCGATTCAATGACCAACATGAACAAGTAAGCTGTCAGCAGCAGCTTCCGAAGCGCGTCGGCGACAGGCAGGCGCGCTTTACTCTTTCAACGATTTTTCTCTAGCTTGTGTCCGACGGACACCTTAAACTTTTCAGGAGATACTATGACCAAGAATAAACTCGCAGCACTTTTGACGGGCGCCGCGCTCGCCGCCTTCGCCGCCGGATGCAGCACCACAGACAGCAACACCAACGCCAACAACACCAACGGCGTCGATACGGGCGTCGTCAACACCAACGCCAACATGCCCGCCAACGCCAACGGCAACACCGTCAGCTCGAACACCGCCGTCATGACCAACGACAACGGCAACTCGAACACAGCCGGAATCACCACCACCGATAATGCCAACATGAACGGCAATATCGGCGGTAACATGAACGGCAATATGAATGGCAATATGAACGGTAAGATGATGAACGGCAACAGCCGCTCCACCACAACCCGTAACGGCAACATGATGAACGGCAATATGTCGAACATGAAGGGCAACGGCAACATGGGCGGCGGCAGCATGAACAGCAATATGAAGGGCGGCAGCATGAACGGTAACATGGGCAGCAACAACGGCGTCGTCAAAGGCACCGTCAACGTCAACACCAAGACCGGCAACGTCAGCGGTCAGGTCAACGTCAACAAAAAACCCTAACCACTACTCACGCTCTCAGCGACATACACGGGCGCGTTGATTTTTCAGCGCGCCCGTTTCTATTGTTTCTATTAAAGAACAAAAACAGTTCAAAGTTGTTCGGCGCTTCGCTTCGCATCTTCCGCCGCCCGCGAAACTTTCCGCATGTGCATCGCGTAAAAGCGAGCGCGCTCGCTTACTAAAATGTTTTCCGCCGAACCATAAGCTTCGTATGCGAGCGCGGTTTCCCTTATATCTTGCGCTAATCAGAATTTTTATTTGTCGCGTTTTCCCCGACACACGGAAAACGCTTTCGACGTGAATTCATTTTCAGGGATGCAAAGGTCTATGCCAAATTTCATTTCACAGCCGCGACGACGATTCGGATGCCGCCGCGCAAAGGTGAATGCGACGCTCATCGCCTTGCTCGTTTTCTTCGCCGCTGCCGCGCTCCTTTTGCCCTCCGCGACTTTTTCAGTTCACGCGCAGGGCAATAGCGCCATCGACACTTACGCGATCACGAACGCGCGCATCGTCACCGTCAGTGGCAACACTATCGAACGCGGCACACTCGTCATTCGCAACGGACTGATTAACGCCGTCGGCGCGGGCGTCAAAGTTCCGGCGGACGCGCGCATCATCGACGGCACAGGCTTAACCATTTATCCGGGCTTGATCGACGCCTACACCTCGCTCGGCATTTCCACATCATCCGCGCAGAACACGGCGCGACCCGGCGCGGCAGCAGCGGCAGGCATTCCGATTCGCGTCGTCTCGACTGATCCGGCAACGACTAATGCGCCCAACTCAACGCAGCCACCCGGACTGCAGCCCGAAACGAGCGCCGCAGACCTTTTGCGCTCCGGCGGCGATCAAATCGAATCGGCACGCAACACCGGCATCACATCCGCGCTGACCATTCCGCGCGAAGGCATCTTCATAGGTCAATCAGCTTTCATCAATCTCGCGGGCGACACGCCGCAGCAAATGATCGTTCGCGCGCCCGTCGCCATGCACGTCGGCTTTACGCCCTTGCGCACGGGCGGCTATCCGCAATCGCTGCTCGGTGTGTTCTCCGCGCTGCGCCAGATTCTGCTCGACACAGACCGTTATCTGCGCGCCAATGCCATCTACGAACGCAACCCGCGCGGACTGCGTCGCCCGGAACAAGACAAATCCCTCGAAGCGCTTATTCCCGTCACGAAAAGACAAATGCCCGTCGTGCTCTACGCCAACACGGAACGCGAGATAATCCGCGCCCTCGATCTGGCGCGCGAATTCGATTTGTCGCCGATGATCGCGGGCGGCGCGGAAGCTTGGAAGGTCACGGATCGCTTGCGCGCGCAAAACGTGCCGGTGCTGCTTTCCCTGAATCTCCCGAAACGCACTTCGGCGCAAGTGCCGGAAGCCGACCCAGACCCCTTGCGCGTGCTGCGCGAGCGAATCGATGCGCCGAAGACAGCCGGACGCTTGGCGGCGGCAGGCGTTCGCTTCGCTTTTCAGTCAGGCCAGATGACTAACATCGCGGACTTTCTTCCGAACGCGCTGAAGGCGATTGAAAACGGTTTGCCGCGCGATGAAGCTCTGCGCGCGATGACGATTCGTCCGGCAGAACTCTTCGGCGTCGCGGATCGTTTAGGCTCGATTGAAACAGGCAAGATTGCGAACCTCGTCGTGACGCGCGGCGATCTCTTCGACAAAGCGACGCGCATCACGCAAGTCTTCATCGATGGACGCCCCGTCGAACTGCGCCCTGCTGCCGCTCCGTCAGGCGCGGGCGGCGGCAGCGGTCTGGCAAGCGGCACATGGGCGCTCGCCGTTGACTTGGGCGCGGGCAGCGCCGCCGTCACGCTTCTGCTGCAACAGGAAGGCGATAATTTGCGCGGCTCGATTCAGGGCGCGCTCGGCTCAAACGCAATTTCCAGCGCGTCTGTCGGCGCGGGCGGCAACATACAATTCACTGTTCCCGTCACCGTCAGCGGCCAAACCACCGAAGCGGCATTCGTCGGCACGATCACCGGCAACGAAATGCGCGGCACAGTGCAAATCGTCGGGCGCGGCCCCGGCACTTTCAACGGCACGCGTCCCAACAGCGGCGGCAGCGGCACCATCAGCAATCGTCCGGGCGGCGCAGCAACTCCGTCGGCATCACCCGCGCAAACAACAACACCGCCCTCAACATCGCCGACGCCCACAACAACCACGACACCGCCATCGCGCGCAGGCGAAGTATCGTTACAGCAACAACAGCAGCAAGCCGCGCCCGCTGTCGAGGCTGCATCAAACGCCGCGCCTGTTGCCGCCGCACCCGCAACACCGTCAACCACATCATCATCATCTTCTTCTTCTGCGCCGAATCTTTCAGGGACATGGACGCTGAACATCGCCATCGGCGAGCGCGAAGTTCCCGGCACGCTGACGATCAGACAGGAGGGCGCGAATCTCTCCGGCACGATCCAAAGTTCCTTCGGCACATCTGAATTAAGCAATGGCTCGGCGGGCGCAGACGGTTTTCGCTTTACGACGCGCGCCAACGTCGAAGGCCGCACCGTCGAGATTTCCGTCACCGGAACCGTCAGCGGCAACGAAATGCGCGGCACGGTTTCGTCAACCGAATTAGGCGCAACATCCTTCACAGGCACGCGCCCGCCGCCACAGCAAGCAACTGTTTTTAGAGGTAAGAAAAATGTTTAAGCTCAACGCACAAACCCGCACCGGAAAACTGCTCGCGCTGCTGCTCGCGCTGAACGTCTTCGCCGCCACCGGAACGTCCGGCACGCGAAACGGCAGCGCGCACGCGCAGGACAGATCATCGCAGCGCCGCAACAACGCCGCCGCTTCGCCGGAAACCTTGATTCGCAACGCCACCGTGATGACCGTCTCGCACGGCACGCTGCCGAACACTGACGTGCTGCTTCGCAATGGGAAGATCAGCGCCGTCGGCCAAAACTTGCGTGCAGGCGCGAACGCGCGCGTGATCGACGCGACAGGCAAGTATGTCATGCCCGGCATCATTGATTGCCACTCGCACTCGATGAGCGACGCCGTCAATGAATTGACTTTATCCGTTACTTCGATGGTGCGCATTCGGGACGTGCTCAATCCGACGGACGTCGATCTCTACCGCGAACTCGCGGGCGGCACGACGACGCTCAACATACTGCACGGCTCCGGCAATTCCATCGGCGGACAAAACACCGTCGTCAAAATCAAGTACGGGCGTCCCGTCGAAGAATTCATTTTTCCCGGCGCGATGCCCGGCATCAAATTCGCTCTTGGCGAAAATCCGAAGCGCTCCAACTTTCGCTTGCCCGGCCAAGTGCCGCGCTACCCCGCGACGCGCATGGGCGTCGAAGAAACCATCCGCGACGCCTTCACGCGCGCGCGCGATTACAAAAGCACTTGGGACGAATATCGCGCGCGCACGCAGCGCGGCGAAAAAAGTTTGATTCCGCCGCGCCGCGATTTGCAGCTAGAGCCGCTCGTCGAAGTGCTCGAAGGCAAGCGCTTCGTGCATTGCCATAGTTATCGCTCCGATGAAATTCTGATGCTGATAAATCTCGCCAATGAATTCGGCTTCAAGGTCAGAACATTCCAGCATGGCCTAGAAGCCTATAAGGTCGCTAAGGAAATTGCCGAGCACGGCGCGGGCGTTTCCACCTTCGCGGATTTCTGGGGCTACAAACAAGAAGCCTACGACGCGATTCCCTACAACACTGCGATCTTGACGCGCGCGGGCGTCAACGTCTCGCTCAATTCGGATTCGGATGAACGCGCGCGCCGCCTCAACATCGAAGCCGCAAAGATGATGAAGTACGGCGGCCTCACCGAAGACGAAGCCTTGCGCACGATCACCTTGAATCCGGCGCAGCAACTCGGCATAGAAGCGCGCGTCGGCTCCATAGATGTCGGCAAGGACGCTGACCTCGCCATCTGGAACGCGAATCCTTTGAGCGTCTATGCACGCGTCGATACCACGTTCGTTGACGGCGATGTTTTCTTTGACCGCGCGCAGGACTTAGCGCGACGCACCGAACTGCAAGCAGAGCGCACGCTATTGGAAGCCGCCGAACCGAACCGCGCGCCTGCGCAAGGCGGCACGACGCCGCCCGTTCCGCGCGGACGCCGTCCCGCCTACACAGACGATGATGATGCGTGGGATGGAGGAAACAACCGTTGAGCAACAAACGTGTGAATAAGAATTTGATAAGCAAGAAACCGTTGAACGAAAAACACATGCCACGCGACAAAAAACTTTACCGAGCAAAACTTTGCGACATAAAACTTTTCTTCGTCCTCTTGACATTTTCGGCAACGCTCGCTGTCTTGGGTTTCACGGCGGCGCGTAGCGCGAAAGCGCAACAAATAAATCCAAGTCCTGCGCGCGCGACTTATGCGATTCGCAACGCGCGCATCGTGACCGTCAGCGGCGCTGAAATAGAAAACGGCACAGTCGTGATACGCGACGGCAAAATCGAGGCCGTCGGCGCAAGCGTGCAAGTGCCAGCCGGAGCGCAGGAAATAGACGCGCGCGGGTTAAGCGTTTATCCCGGCATGATTGACGCCGGAACATCGCTCGGCCTCATCGAAATCGAAGGCGGCGCGCCCGGCACTGTGGACATCTCCGAGATCGGCGACAACAACCCGAACATACAGGCCATCGTCTCCGTCAATCCGCACACGGCGCACGTCGGCGTCACGCGTGTCAACGGCGTGACAAGCGTTCTAACGATGCCGCGCGGCGGAGTTATTTCCGGCCAAGCCGCGCTCATCAATCTCGTCGGCACAAGCCCGCGCGAAATGAGCGTCGCGCCGTCAGCCGCGATGGTCGTCAATTTCCCCCGCGCGAGTTCTTCAGGCGGCGGCTTTGCCTTTGCGCAAGCTGCGCCGCCGGACTTCAGCGAAATCATCAAGACGCGCGATAAACAAGTCGAGCAGCTGCGCAAACTCCTGCGCGACGCCGAAGCCTACGGCAAATCGCAGGACGCCTACGCGCAGGATCAAAAATTGCCGCGCCCGGATCGCAACGTCGTGCTCGCCGCGCTCGTGCCTGTGGTGCGCGGGACAATGCCCGTGATCTTTACGGCTGACCGCGAAACGGATATTCGCGCCGCCGTTCGCTTCGCCGATGAAATGAAGCTCAAGCCGATCATCATGGGCGGCAACGACGCTTGGAAGGCCGCTTCATTCTTAAAAGAACGCAACGTGCCGGTGATCTTGACAGGTGTCATCGATCTGCCTTCGCGCGAGGATGATTTCTACGATGTGCTTTACGAGAACGCCGCGAAGCTGCAGCAGGCGGGAGTGCATTTCTGCATTTCGACGGGCGACACGGGCGCACACGTCCGCGATCTTCCCTTTCACGCGGGTATGGCCGCCGCCTTCGGCTTGCCGCGCGACGAAGCCTTGAAAGCCGTCACGCTTTACCCCGCGCAAATACTCGGCGCAAGTGATCGACTCGGCTCGATTGAAGCGGGCAAAATCGCCAACCTCGTCGTCACGGACGGCGACATCTTGGAAGCGCGCACCAATGTTCGCTACCTCTTCATTGACGGCAGGCAGATTCCTTTGACAAGCCGCCACACGCAGCTTTACGAAGAGTTCAAAAACAGGAAATAGCAAAAGAAATTTGCTGGCGGCAGCAGTTGAGATTGTTCGTTGAAATTGCTAACCGATGAATTTGTAGCCGAGGCCGTGAACGGTCAAAATAAATTGCGGGTGGCGCGGATTGGGTTCGAGCTTTCGCCGCAGCCATGCGATGTGAACATCAACGGTGCGCGTCGAGGGCATCGCGTCGTAGCCCCAGACTTCGTTCAGCAGTTGATCCCGCGAAAGAATCGCGCCGCGATGCTCTATGAAGTAGCGCCAAAGAAGGAAGCCACTGCAACGCCGCAGCCGGAGCGAAGGAAAACGGCAGCGCCCGCGTTCAGCGTGACGTCTTTGGAAGGCAAGCAATATGATCTCGCATCCTTACGCGGCAAAACGGTGGTGCTCAATTTCTGGTTTCTCGGCTGCCCGCCATGCGTTGCGGAAGTGCCGGAGCTAAACAAACTCGTCGCCGAATTCAAAGACAAGAATGTAATATTTCTGGCGCTCGCGCTCGACGACGAAAAAGCTTTGCGCTCCTTCCTCAAAGAAAAGGAGTTCAAATATCAAGTCGTCCCGAATGCTTCGGACATTATTATGGGCAAGTATGAAGTCGGTATTTTCCCCACACACATTATCCTCGATGCGGAAGGCAACATAGCTTCGGAGCTAATCGGAAACAAGCAACTCGATAAGTTGCGCGCGGCGCTCCGACAAGTCATCACAGGACAAGCCGCGAAAGCTGTGGCTCCTTAAAAGCATCCGGGAAGGCATCCGAAAAATTCGGATGCCTACACATCTCGCGCCTCATCCCTGAACAATCAACTTAGAGGCGGGCAGCATTGCCGGAAGTCCTTTGTGCTGCCAGCAGCGCCCCGTGCCGCGCACGCGCCGCGAACAGGGCGTGCCTTTTTGCGTGCGCGCGCCGCAGATGGAAACGATTTCGTTCGGGTCTGTGATGCGTTCGCCCGTCGCGCCGTCTCGCGCTTTGGTGAAGCCGGAGTTGGAATTCGGTGCGGGCATTGTCTGCGGTTCGGCGTCAACGGACAACGCAGACTCTTTCGAGACAGCGGTGGCAGGCGCGGGCGTTTGTCCGGCTTCCTTCATCGCGCGGTTGATGTTGCTGCGCTCGACGATGAGCGGCGGCGGCGCTGGCTTGGAAAAATTCAGCGCGAGGCGTGCGGCGGCGAAACTCGCGCCGGAGATGATGGCGACGGCGACGACGGGCGCGACGATTCTTTCCTTGCGAAAGCGCGGTGCGCACGTCTGGCAAAAACGCCTGCTCGTCCAGATGCGCCACTTGTCGCGCACGATTTGTTCGCCGCACGCCGAGCAAAAATTCGGTTTGTACATGATGAGGAAACTCCCGCGCCGCGAGGCAGCGCATTAATAGTTGCAAAGGCGGTTTATGAGAAACGTTTGCTGTCTGAAACCGCCGGCGTCGAGCAAGCTTTGAGAGCACGCCTTAGGAGAACGAGTGCGCGCATTATAGGCCAAAGATAAGCCGCGCGAAAGCCCGTCCTTCTTATGTTGCGCGGGCGGGACAAGTTGCACGCGCGGCACAGTTATGCTATAGTCCGTTCACTCCCGTTAATTTGAAAACCCTGTTCTCTTCCGCGCTTTTGCTTTCACACGAAACCGAGTGTTATAGCCGAAATGCCGGGCGGGAGCGACGCTCGATGCGCCTAAAACTTTATTGCAATCGGTTCGCGCATTTCAAGGACGCGCTCGTGTGCTCGGTGAACTGCGTTTACCGCACGCGCTGTCGTGATTTTGCGCTTTACTACGACGAGCATCGCGCGGATGTCGATGCGCTCGTCGCAAACTATTTCGCGGAGCGGGCGGCTCCCCAAAAGCCTGCTTCGCCTGTCAAGACGCGCGCGAGTTTGCCGCCGCCCATCGCGGCAGACATGCGCACGCTTATCCGATTGGAGGTCAAAAGAGAAATGGCAGAACCCGCTTATATCTGGATCAGCAAAGAAGATCAAGCCGAACTGCTTGAACTGGACGAAGTCATCAAGCGCGCCGAACGCGGCGCAAAGGCCAAGCACATTTTCAAAGTCGCGCAGGAAATGGAGCTGCGTTTTCAACTCGTGCCGCGCAAGCGCATAGACAAGGCCAAGCGCATCGCCAACGCCGAAGCCGAACGCGAACAAGGCCGCGCCGCCGCGCGCCGCACGCGCAATCTGCACTCCGTCGAAGCGCCCGCGCCCGCATCAACCGCCGCGCCAGTTGAATCCATTGTTCCACAAACTGCCACGCAAGCTACGCGCAGAACACGACGCCCACACGCCATTAAAGCCGTCGGCGAATAAAAATTAGACGGCATTGTGTTGTAGCAAGAGAGTCGGTTTACGGTGTTCGACGTATAATGGTTGTTAGATTGCTACCTCTTTGGAAAACCGGGTGTATAGAATATGTCTGAAGCCAAAACTTTCAGCGAAAAGCTTTTTGAGGAATATCTGGTTTTGCAGGACATGACGAGTTTCGAGTTTGAAAAAGAATGGGAAGGAATACCTACTCATCCTGACTATACCGTTTATCATAATAACAGCACTTTCATTTTCGATGTGAAGGAGTTCGATTATCGCCCGCTTCATCCGGGGCAAATTGTCTTTGATAATCCTTGTGATCGCATCCGCGAGAAGATTAACGAGGTTCGCAAACGCAAACAGTTTAAGTATTTCAAAGACAAGCCGTGCTGCTTGGTTCTCTACACTCATGATCCAATGGTCGAGTTGCACGAATGGACAACAATGCTTGGTGCTATGTATGGCGATTTCGGGGTGACTATGCTTTTTGATACGGAGAATGGCTCAGCTGTACCCGATTCCACTAGACAAGCCTTTCTGACAGACGGAAAAATGTTTCGTTATGAATCCTCGAAACCACAGAACCAAACCATAAGTGCTTTGGTGACCTTACGATATATTCATGTAGGTCAGAGACGCTATCGGAAAATCTTCCGAGAGTCGCTAAAATCAGTAGAGCCGATGGCTGACATTGATTTTGATGTTGATGAAAAGCGTGTGGGAGTAATCGTCTGGGAGAATGCCCATGCTAGAGTTCCTCTTCCACGAGATATGTTTTTAGGTTCATATGATGTGCGTTGGGGTGTTGAAGGAGATGTAATCACGCAGATTTTTACAGGGAAAGGGATTCTAGAGTTAGAAGACCTTGATTGCCTTTGATAGCGCAATCTAACAACTCATTGAACCGGAGCGCGAATAGCGTTGCTTTCGTCCGCGAGACTTGCCGTTAATCACGTTGTGCGCGGCGGCTGGTGACGGGCGTTCGATTGCTTCGCTTTCACAACAAAGGCGAGTTAAATACAGCTATGAGGTTTGCTTTTCCAGTTAAAACATTGCCGCCACTGGTTATTGTTTTAATTGTCGGCTTCTGTATTTGCTCGCCCGTCCGCGCGACGGATTTACGCTTGGTTTCCGGCAAAAGCTCGCTGAAGTGACAGATGCTATAATCTCGGTTGGAGGTAATTATGATTCTGGCTGAACGAATTACGACTGACCCGAATATTTGTCATGGCAAGCCGTGTATTCGCGGATTGCGTTATCCGGTTGAAATGATTCTTGAACTGCTCGGTTCGGGAATGACGATTAAAGAAATCTTGGCCGATTATGAAGACCTCGAGCGTGAGGACATTTTGGCGGCGCTGTCTTTTGCCGCGCGGCTTAGCCAAATCAAGCGCTTTGAGCCGCTGCCCTTGTGAAGTTCCTTGTTGACGCACATCTTCCGCGTCGGCTGATCTCTCGCTTGCATAAGGCAGGACATGAAGCTATTCATACGCTTGATTTACCGCTTGGTAATCGCACGCCGGATTTTGTTATCAACGAGCTTTCTATACGCGAAGGATATGTGGTCGTCACCAAAGATGCTGATTTCGTCAACTCTTTTCTTTTGCGGTAGCAACCTCACAAACTGCTATTAGTCTCGACAGGCAACATCCGAAACTCGGAACTGGAGTCGCTGTTCGTATCAAATCTGGAAAGCATTGCAGATAAATTCCGCGTCTTCGACTTCATCGAAATAAATCGAACGGCGCTAATCTTTCACGTCTAAAGAGCGCCCGATGAGTCGTTTCGCCTGATCCGCGCCAGCCTGCCTCTCATACGCATTGTGAGCAACCCGCCACTCGTTGAATGCGTCCGATGAAACGCCCTTTGCGCCCGTGCGTAAAATCTCGGCTCATTGTAAAATACGGGGAGTTTGTCAGCCGCGCATGGCGCACGAATTTTTCCCGTTTTTGATTGTCAACATGAATTGCCTTCGATTTTCTGCCGCATACGTCTTACGCAAAACGCTTTGCCTGCAATTCGCTTCACTCGCGTTGCTATGCCTGTTCGCAACACAAGTTGCGGCACAGGAACAGCAGGACGAACCGATCCGCATTGAATCGAATCTGGTGCAGCTCAACGTCGGCGTCGCAGACCGTCAGGGAAGCCCCGTGACAAATCTTTCGCGCGACGATTTCGCCGTCTACGAAGACAACGTGCGCCAGCAGATCGTCAACTTCGAGCCTGTCCAAAAGCCCTTCAGCCTCGTGCTGCTGCTAGATGTTTCAGGCTCTACGCTGACCTTTCGCACGCAGCTCAAACAATCCGCGCTGCGCTTTATCGAATCGCTCGGTGCGGATGATCGCGTCGCGGTCATCGCCTTCAACGATAAGATGAAGCTGCTCACGACGTTCACCGCCAACCGCAAAAAAATCGCTTACGCAATAGACATTGCCGACGGGCGCGGCGAAACGCAGTTCTATAAAGCGCTCGACTTTGCGCTCGACAAACTCGCCGTAGAAAAACAGCGCCGCAAGGCCATCGTCGTCTTAACCGACGGCATCGACTCTAACTTGCGCCGCACAGACCGCGAACTCGCCGCGCGCGCGCAAACAAACGAAGAGGCCATTGCCTTCATCAAACCCGATGCTAATCCGGCGATGAACGCCGTGCTCAAGGCTGCTGATCGCCAGAACGTCACCATTTATCCGCTCGCGCTGCCGTCCGGCGATGTCAAACGCATTCCGCTGCCCGATCCGACGCAAATAGCGATTTACACATCGGCGCACGTGCGCCTGCAAACACTCGCCGACCGCACGGGCGGGCGTCTCAACGAAATCAACCGGCTCGACCAACTCTCGCGCATCTACGCCGAAGTCGCCGCCGAGCTACGCACGCTCTACACCATCGCCTATCAGCCGCCCGCCTCGCGTCCCCGCGACGGAAGTTTCCGCCGCATACGCATCGAAGTCACGCGTCCGGAGCTAATCGCACGCACGCGCCCCGGCTACTTCGCGCGGTAACTCCGCGGTAACTCAAAGCCAGGCAGTTACCGGCAAAACCATGGCGCGTTGCTCCAAACCGTCGCTTGACACGCGCGCGGCTCGTCCGTATATTTCTAGTTTCGCGTTGCCTCAAAATACGCACCCGTAGCTCAGTTGGATAGAGTGCTTGACTACGAATCAAGAAGTCGCAAGTTCGAATCTTGCCGGGTGCATCATTTCCCTTATATCCATAAACTGAATTCAGCGAACACGCTGGCAACTTAAAATTATGAAACGCATCCTCGCAGTCGCGTCGCTTGTCGTCTTACTAACAGCGCAGTTTGCTCTTCCCGTCCAAGCGGCGGCTTCCGGCTCGCTGAACTATACGGCGCTCGGCGATTCGCTCGCTTACGGCATTCTGGATTTGAGCCGTGGCGGTTACGTGCCGCGTTACGCAAGCTATGTCCAGACCGACACAGGATCAACTGTTCTCCTGAACAATCTAGGACGAAACGGTTGGACGAGCACTCAACTGCTAAACGCCCTGCGGACAGACATGACCTTTCGCAATTCGCTTGCCAATTCGCAGGTCATCACGTTCGACATCGGCGGCAATGATTTTCTGCGCATCAGGGATAGCTACCAGAGCGGCAGATGCGGCGGCGCGGATAATCAAGATTGCATCAGAAGCACCGTCGCGACCTTCAAAGCGAATTGGAGCGCCATCATCGCGGAAATACTCGCATTGCGCAGCACCAGCAACACTGTAATTCGCACGATGGACATTTACAATCCCTTCGTCAAACAGTTTCCGGCGCTTAAGTTTTACCTAGAGGACGCTAACAATTACATCGCCGTCACTTCCGCCGCCAACAACATTCCGTGCGCGAAAGTTTATCGAGCCTTCAACGGCGTGAATGGCGACGAAGACGCGGGCGACAAAGGCTACATCTCGCCTTATGATCCGTCGGGAGTGCATCCGGGCGAACTCGGCCATCAGGTAATCGCAGACCTCTTCCGCAATCTGGGCTACGCCACAACCACACAGAGCGCGCCCGTGCTGCTCACAGAAGAAAACACGAATCGCTTGGCGGCAGTCGATTCCGTCACGCTCGTGCGCGATCCTTTGCCGGTTTTCACCACGCGCAATTTCAGCGCCGACAACCACACGCGCGTTACGCTTTTCGCCGCCAACCTCGTGCTTCTTCCCAATGAGAGCGCTTCCACCGCCGTCACCGCGCAAGCCGAAGACTCCGCGCACAGAATCTACGCGCTCACAGTCGAACACGCCGGAACAGTTCCGAACCTCGACTCGCTAACACAAATAACCGTGAAATTACCGGACGAACTCGCAGGCGGCGGAGACGTGTCTGTGAGCATCAGCCTGCGCGGAACAACGAGCAACAAAGCGCTCATGAGCATCAAGCAATCGGCAAGCAACTAACCGGGCGCTGAAATTCAGCCGCCGTGAGAAAGCATCTAAATTCGCCAAGGCTTAAAAGATGAACCCTGACTTTTTCAATTAACACTGTATGTTAACCATCAAAGGTACAACTCATGAAACGACTTTCCCACACACTCGCAATCGTTCTGTGCCTCTTCTTAAACATCACGACGGTTCGCTCTGCTCCGGCGAAGGAGTCATGGAACAGCGTTCGCTCGAAAAACTTTAGGCTCGTTGGTAATGCAAGCGATAAAGATATACGAAAGGTCGCGTCGCGGCTCGAACAGTTCCGCGATGTTTTTACGCGCCTGCTCTCGAAAGCCGACTTTACATCGCCCGTACCGACAACGGTGATCGTCTTCAAAAGCGATGGTTCCTATAAACCCTTCAAGCCGCTTTATCAGGGAAAGCCCGCCAACGTTGCGGGCTATTTTCAACCCGGCGAGGACGTGAATTACATTACGCTCACCACCGAAACAAGCGCGGAAAATCCGTACCGCACGATCTTCCACGAATACGTTCATCTGCTCGTCAACAACACGCTACGCACGCCTCCGCCCGTTTGGTTCAATGAAGGATTGGCCGAATACTACAGCACCTTTGAACTCGTAGACGGCGATAAAAAAGCGCTACTCGGCAGTGTGATTAGCAATCACGTGTTGCTTTTGCGTGAAAATTTTATTCCGTTGCGCGCGCTGCTCGCCGTCGGCCCCGACTCTTCGCTATATAACGAACGCAGCAAGCAAAGCATTTTCTACGCCGAATCGTGGGCGCTGATGCACTATTTGATTCTCGGCAATAATGGCGCGCGAAAATTGCAACTCGGCGAATTTCTCAACCGATTATCCGCAGGCGCATCGGTTGACGATGCTTTCCGGGAGGCTTTCAAAACAGACTATGACGGGCTTGAAAAAGAGTTGCGCGGCTACGTCAAACATGATACCTATCCGGCTCAATCCGCCACTTTCGACCAGAAGCTCGAGTTCGATTCGGAAATGCAAAGCGCGCCTATCACAGAGGCGGAAGCACAGTTTTACCTCGGCGATCTGCTGCTTCACATCAATCGTTTAGACGACGCTGCGACCAGATTGCAACAGGCGCTCGCGCTCGAGGCGAATCAGAGCGCGGCGCACGCTTCGCTCGGGCTGACGCGCGTCAGGCAAAATCAGTTTGCAGAAGCGAAAGCGCATCTGGAGAAGGCCGTCGCGGGCAATTCACAAAACTATCTGGCGCATTACTACTACGCTTACGCGCTCAGTCGTGAGGGGATGAACGAAACTCACTCTATGACAAGCTATCCGTCGGAGGCTGCTGCGACGATGCGCACCGAACTACTCAAGGCGATAAACCTTAATCCGAATTTTCCAGAAGCCTATAGCCTTTTAGCCTTCGTCAATCTCGTGACCAACGAGCAATTGGATCAGGGCATCGGCTTAATCAAACGCGCCATCAAGCTTGCGCCCGGCCGCGAGCAATATACTTTCATTCTCGCGCAAATTTATCTGCGCAAACAAGAATTCAAGACCGTTCGCCAACTTCTCGAACCGATTGCACAGAGCACGAGCAACGGCACAGCCCCGCAAATGCGCGCACAGGCGCAAGGGCTGCTTAATTCAGTCGCGTCTATGGAAGAACAGATAGCGCGCTACAAGTCCCGCGAAAACAGTTCGTCCGGCGATGCGGAGTCAACGCCCGTTCTGCGACCAGAGCGAAACTCTACGAACGCGGAAAACGACAGGTCGTCCGAACCGTTCGACGAAAAAGCGGCGATGAAAGCCGCCAGGCAATCGGCCCTACAGGACGCGCTTAGAAAGCCCGGCGCAGGCGAAGCGCGAGCGCAAGGACTTCTTCAGCGCATTGATTGCGACGCGAAGGGAGCGACCTTCAACATCAAAGTCGGCGAGCGCATTTTGAAACTTCACAGCGCGGATTTTGCGAGCGTTAATTTTATGGCCTACACGCCGGATGCGGGCGGCGAGATAAACTGCGGGCAGCGCAACCCTGCCAACGCCGTCGTCGTGACATACCGTCCGGCAAAAGACGCGCGCACTAAAGTTGACGGCGAAATCGTCGCCATAGATTTTGTGCCGAAAGATTTTGAGTTGAAGCCCTAAGCAGGCCGCATGTCGGTGTGAGACAGCGCGCGGCATCTTGAGAAGAATGCTGCCGAGGCGTTTGCAAAGAGCATTGTCTAAGGATAAAAAGCGCGCTCCAATGTGGAGCGCGCTTTTTATCCTTTAAGCTTCATTCTCTAAAAGTAATGGTCCCGAAGTGAGCCATCAAATTTACCTTTACGCAAGCAACAATTCTTGAAACCTAGGCCCTGAACCACACGGACATAAATCATTTCTGCCTAGCTTCTCACTCAACTCTTTTTCACCATGAACGACTCTTAAGCCACGCTTGATCTGCGTTTCGGATGGGAATCCCTTACGACGCTTGCTAGTGCGTTCAAAAGGAGTAGGACTCCTCGGAATAGTGTTTGTTTGGCATAATCATATCCTCCTCAATCTGTTGCTCAATATCACCGCGCTCAGCGGATTCGGAAGGATAACAATTTCCAAAGCGCTAGCGCCCAACGCTGGAATTCATCTGCTTTTCAAGAGTGGAGCGATTAAAAAATCAGGTGCAAGGACTTGTTGGACTTTGCCGTGCATGGAAGCGAGGTTCTTATTCTTCGCTTTGCTTACCTGAAGGTAACTGCCGCTCAAACCTCAGTAGCTTGTTCTCTAACCGCAGCTCTAACTTCTCCCGCTCTTGCGCTTCGTTGCGGTTTGCGTAATCAACCTTCTCGCTTATACGATGCACTTCGTAGGCTAAACGCTCCAAAGCCGCCGCCATCTCTCGAACCTGTTGCCGCAACTCTTTGATTTCCTCACGATTCTTCTCGGTCTGCTGCGTGAGGAACAGAATCTGCTTAATTGCGTCAACAAACTGTTTCCACATTGCTTTAAGCTGCTTTTAATCTCGTCAGGATTTCACGGGTTTCCACCTTCAGTCGTTCAATCTCTTCTTGGTCTCGCATCATCTTCTCGTTTGCGCGATTCATCTCGACAAACATTCGGCTGACGGTTTCTTCGTTGGCAGTTAATTCGTCGGCTGTGAGTTCAGGCACACTTGTTTTGCTCATAATCTTAAACCTCCAAACACATTTTAGCATTTACGCTTTGCTTTACCATCCGATAAAAGCCCAACGCGTTTATAATTACGACTGTTCGCTGATAATCTTCATCACCGCGCCGAGCAGCGCGCCGTTTGTCGAGATAGCGTTGCCGCCGTGAATCGTTCGCGCGCCTCGCCAATCCGTGAACGTGCCGCCCGCTTCTTCGATAATCGGCGAGAGCGCCGCGCAGTCCCATACGTTCATCACCGGGTCTAGCATTACGTCTGCGCGTCCCGTTGCGACGAGCGCGTGACCGTAGGCATCGCCCCACGTCCGGCGTGCTTTCACGCGCGATTGCAATTCATCCGCCGCCGCGCCGAAGCCGTGTGCCGCGCACGTTCCGAAATCCGTCGATAAAAGCAACGCTTCATCGAGCATCGCGGTTGATGAAACGCGCGCACGCTCGCCGTTCCAGAAACAGCCCGTTCCGCGCGCCGCATAAATTATTTCGCCGAGCGCCGGAAGATTGATGACGCCGAGGATTGGTTCATCATCAATTTCCAAACCGATCAGCACCGCGTAAAGCGGCACGCCGTGAACAAATGAATACGTGCCGTCAATCGGATCAATTATCCACCGCCGGTTTGACGTACCTTCGCGCGCCGCTTCTTCTTCTCCGAGAATCGCGTCATGCGGAAATCTCTCCGCGATGCGCGCACGCAGATAGCTTTCGGCTTCGGCGTCCGCCGCCGTGACAAACGAACCGTCGGCCTTGACGTTTGTCGTTGCCGCAGTCAACTGATGAAAGTAACGCAGGGTAATATCGCCCGCCGCGCGCGCTATCTCGACGGCAAAGTCTTGCAGCGACGAAAGTTCTTCAACATTCCTTTCGTTTTCATTCATCGCTCTTTGCTTTCTTCGCTTCTTACACTTCGCCGCGCAAGTTCATCGCGCACGTCGTCGAGTTTTACGCCGCGCTCGACCATCAACACCATCAAGTGATAAAGAAGATCGGACGTTTCACCGGCGAGCGCCGCCGCGTCTTCGTTCTTCGCCGCAATGATCGTTTCCGCCGATTCTTCGCCGATTTTCTTTAAGATTTTGTCCAGACCCTTATCGAAAAGATACGTCGTATACGAGCCTTCCGGCCTCGATTCTTTGCGGCTTTCGATCACCATGTAAAGCTTATCGAGGATCGCGCCCAAATCAGTCGGGTCGCTTTCAACTTCGCTTTTATCGGGACTAATATTCTCCTCTGCCCACGCTCCCCCCGCTTCATTGTTGAAGCACGATGTCGCGCCCGTATGACAGGCAGGCCCCGCCGGGTCAACCAGCACGACGAGCGCATCCTTATCGCAATCAACCAGAATGTCCAAAACGCGCTGCGTGTTGCCGGAAGTCGCGCCCTTGTGCCACAACCTCGCACGCGAACGCGACCAGAACCATGTTTCACGCTTGTTGAGCGTGCGCGCCAGACTCTCCACATTCATATAAGCGAGGGTGAGCACTTCACGCGTCTTTGCGTCCTGCACAATCGCCGGAACAAGCCCGCGCTCGTCAAACTTTACGTCTTCAATTTTAATCATCGCATCAAGACTCCGCGCCCGCGCAAGTAATCTTTGACTTCACCGATCTTCAAATGCCCGAAATGAAAAAGCGTGGCGGCAAGCACGGCGCTCGCTCCGCCCGCCGTCAGCGCTTCATAAAAATGTTCGAGCCGCCCCGCGCCGCCCGAAGCGATCACGGGAATCCGCACCGCAGAGGACACCTCACGCGTCAAATCAATATCGTATCCGTTTCTTGTTCCGTCCGCGTCCATGCTCGTTAAAAGTATCTCGCCTGCGCCGAGTTTCTCCGCGCGAACAGCCCACTCGACGGCATCCCACCCGACATTCTCGCGCCCGCCATGCGTCCACACATCCCAACCATTTTCAGGCCGTGAAGCATTTCTACGCCGCGCATCAATCGCCACAACCATACACTGGCTGCCGAAGATTGCCGCGCCTTCACCAATCAATTCGGGACGCTTCACCGCCGCCGTGTTCAGCGAAACCTTATCCGCGCCCGCGCGCAGCACCGCCCGCACGTCTTCGACGGAATTGATGCCGCCGCCGACCGTCAACGGAATAAAAACTTCGTCGGCCACTCTTCGCACAAGCTCTGCGACGATAGCGCGTTTGTCCGACGACGCGGTGATGTCCAGAAACGTCAACTCGTCCGCGCCTTCCAAGTCATATCGCCTGCCCTGCTCGACAGGATCGCCCGCGTCCACCAGCGACACGAAGCGCAAGCCCTTGACCACGCGCCCGCGATCAACATCGAGACATGGAATAATACGTTTTGCTAACATCGAAATTATCGAGAAGTCCGGTAAACGATTTTCGTTGCCTTAACGATTGAATCAGCCAATTTCTGTGCGTCTTGCTCGGTCAATTCCTTTGCGGCAAATGTTCTGACATTCTCCAGAGCTTTCAGCAAATCTCCCCAACCATCCGTCAATAAATTACTCAGAGGCCATCCTTGCAAGACGAATCTCAAAGCATTAAGACAACGCCTTTCGCACCATGCGTCAACCAACTCGCCGACTTGCTTGAAAACTTGTTCGCCAAGCGTTTGGGTATCTGCCGAAAGCATGGGCATAAGAACTTTCAACCTCGATTCAAATTCCGGCTTCAGAGAAATTTTTGAGAAGCTGCAAGCCCGCCGTCTGACTTTTCTCTGGATGAAATTGCACGCCGCAAATGTTTCCGCGCGCGACGATGGAACTGTAAGCCACTCCGTATTCGGTTTCGCCTATGACATCCTGCGCGTCCGCCGCATCGCAATAGTAAGAGTGAACGAAGTAGAAAAAAGTCTTGTCTTCGATGTTTGCGAGCAATGGATGCGCGCCCGTTTTTCGCACTTGGTTCCAGCCCATCTGCGGCACTAAAAGTTCATTCGTGAAGCGGCGTACTTGACCGCGCAGCAATCCTAATCCATCGCTTTGCCCGAACTCTTCCGATTCCTCGAACAGCATTTGCATTCCGACGCAAACACCCAAAAGCGGCGTGCCTTCGCCGACACGCTCGCGCACAAGCTCATCGAAGCCGCGTTCCTTGAGCGCGTTCATGCACGCCGCGAATGCGCCGACGCCGGGCAGCACTAATCGTTCGGCGGCGAGCAGCACCTGTTCGTCGCCGCTCACAACAGCCTCGCAATTCATCGCCGCGAAAGCCTTCTCGACCGAACGCAGATTGCCAACGCCGTAGTCAATAATCGCCACATGCGGAGCGTCACTAGCGGCCACGAAATTTACAATGCTCCTTTTGTGCTTAGAACGCCTTCGACTCGTGGATCACGCGCGCAAGCTTCACGCAGGGCGCGCGCCGTCGCCTTGAATGTTGCTTCGAGAATATGATGCGTGTTGCGCCCGCGCAGAGAATCTATGTGCAGATTGCAGCGCAAATTTTCCGCGAGCGAGCGCCAGAAATGTTCTGCTAACTCGACAGAGAAATTTCCGACTGTATGCCGCGCTGTTTCCACTTCGTAAACGAGATAGAAGCGCCCGGATAGATCGACGCACGCGCGGCACAACGCTTCGTCCATCGGCACATACGCCGCGCCGTAACGCGCAATGCCCGCTTTGTCTCCGAGAGCTTCGGCGAATGCTTGGCCGAGCGTAATGCCGACATCCTCCACCGAATGATGATCGTCTATATGCAGATCGCCGCGACACGTTATCTCCAGATCGAACAAACCGTGCCGCGTGAAAAGCTCCAGCATGTGATCGAGAAACGCGACGCCCGTATTTATCTGTCCCTGCCCGCTTCCATCGAGGTTAAGCGTGACGCGGACTTCCGTTTCCTTTGTTTTGCGTTCGACTTCAGCCGCGCGTCGTTGTGTTTGCAATTGAGTGTTCATTTCAGCTCCCTGACGATTTCTCGCAGCGCCGCGAGCAGTGTATCGTTTTCTTCCGGCGTGCCGACGCTCACCCGCAGGCAATCACCCAGCATCGGATATTTGCTGACGTCGCGCACGAGTATGTCGCGCCGCAAAAGTTCTTTGAAGACGCGCGGCGGCTCTGCACTTGAGAAACGCAGCAGCATAAAGTTTGCCTGCGACGGCACGACTGTTAATCCTTCGATGTTTCCGAGTTCGCTGAATAATCTTTCGCGCTCGTCAATGATTTCTTTGACGAGCGGCAGCAGTGTTTCGCCATACATCTCGACGGCGGTTTCGGCGATTGTTTGCGAGACGGCGTTGAGATTATACGGCAGCACGGCTTTGCCGATTTCGCGCGCGAGTTCCGGCGCGGCCAAAAGATAGCCGACGCGCAACGCCGCCATCGCCATCGCTTTCGAGAACGTGCGAAACACGACGAGATTTTTGTGCGCTTCAAGCAAAGGCACAACCGTGTGCCTCGCAAACTCGAAATAAGCTTCGTCCACCGCAATAATTCCGCTTGTCGCTTCGAGCAAACGCTTTAACTCATCATCGCTCATCACAGAGCCTGTCGGATTATTCGGCGAACAAATAATCGTCACGTCCGGCTTATCGCGCTCGATTGCTTGTAGCAATGCGCCCGTGTCATACGTCAGAGCAGATGTCAGCGGCACGCTTATCACTTCTCCGCCGAGCACCGTCGCCACTTGCCTGTAAAGCGCAAACGTCGGTTCGGAAATCAGCACGCGCCGTCCCTCGCCGATTGTCACCATCAACAGCGCCTGAATCAATTCGTTCGAGCCGTTTCCCGCAATCACGCCGTCCGGCGTCCAATTCGCAAAGCCCGCTAGTTTTTCATGCAAACTCTGCGGAACGAAGTCCGGGTAACGCGACCACTCGCGCGCACGCAAGCGCCGCAAACTTTCTTCCTTCAATTCTCGCGGCGCATCCCAAGGATTCTCGTTCTGATTAATTTTCACCGCCGCGCGATCAGGCGAGAGCGTGTACGCGCGAAGCTCACGCACAGGCGGTTTAATGGTATCGAGAAAATTTTTCATCTGAATCAAGATTCATCTAAACGGCAACTACTCTTCTGCTTCAATACGAATCAATGCCGAGCGTGCGTGCGCGTCAAGACCTTCCGCGTGCGCGAGCGCGGCGATCATCTGCGCTGTCTCTCGCATCTCTTCGCGCGAGTAACGAAGGATACTTGTGCGGCGCACGAAGTCATTTACGCCGAGCGCGGAAGAGAAACGCGCGGATGCGCCCGTCGGCAAAACATGGTTCGGCCCGGCGAAATAATCGCCGACAGCTTCAGGCGTGTGCGCGCCGAAAAATATCGCTCCGGCATGTTTGATGTTTGCCGCCACCGCGTCATCGTCGCGCGTCACGATTTCCAGATGCTCCGGCGCTAACTCGTTCACAAACTCGCACGCTTCCTGCATATCGTCAACGACGATAATTGCGCCGTGTTGCCGGAGTGAACGCTCGATGATCCGGCGGCGCGAAAGGCTCTCGGTTTGCTTCGCAACTTCTACGGCAACTTCGCGCGCGAGTTCGTCGCTTGTCGTAATCAGCACGGCGGAAGCATCTTCGTCGTGTTCTGCCTGCGCAAGCAAATCCGCCGCGACGAATGCTGCGCGCGCCGTTTCGTCCGCGATGATGACGATTTCAGAAGGCCCCGCAATCGAATCAATGCCGACTGCGCCGAAGACCAATTTCTTCGCCGCCGCGACATATTTGTTGCCCGGCCCCGTAATCTTATCGACGCGCGGAATCGTTTGCGTTCCGTAGGCGAGCGCGGCAACGGCCTGCGCGCCGCCGACCTGATAAATCTCCGTTACATTTAGTTCGAGCAACGCGGCGGCGACTGCCGGAGTTTCCGCGAGCGTGCGCGGCGGTGTCGTGACGATGAGACGCGGAACGCCTGCAATCTGCGCTGGCACGACGTTCATAATCACGGACGAAGGATAGCTCGCCGTGCCGCCCGGCACATACAATCCTGCGCGCTCAACCGGCGTGATGCGTTGTCCCAGACGCACGCCGCGCTCGTTGCGCATCTCCCAAGTCTCCGTGCGTTCGTGTTCGTGAAACGCGCGCACTCTCCTTATTGCCTCGCGCAAGGCTTCGAGCACAGGCGCGTCAACGCGTTCGGCGGAGCGGCGCAAGACATCTTCCGTCACGCGCAATTCTTCGGGCTGAAGTGAAACGCCGTCAAAGCGTCGCGTGTATTCAATGAGCGCCGCATCGCCGCGCCCGCGCACGTCTTCGATGATCTTCGTCACGTCCGCGAGCAATCCGATTTCAAACGCGACGTTGCGGCTACTGATCCGCCGCAATTTTTCACGGCGACGCTCGATTTCTGAACTGTGAATGATTTCGATCACGCTGCTGTCTCTTTGTTCACTGCTACATTAAGCGCGTTGACGAGTCCGGCAACTGCCGTCGCCTTTAATTGATAACTCGCGCGATTCACGACGAGCCGCCCCGTCGATGCGGCGATTTCTTCGATGACCTTCAAACCGTTTTCGGCGAGCGTGCGCCCCGTCTCGACTACGTCAACGATGCAATCGCTCAAGCCGAGCACGGCGGCGAGTTCGACTGAACCCGACAACTCTATAATTTCGACTGGGACGCCGCGCGCTCCGAAGTGCATTGCGGTCACGCGCGGATATTTCGTCGCAACGCGAAGCGCGCCGAAACTATTCGTCAACTTGCCTTCGCCCGCCGCCAGTGCAATACGACAGAATCCGATTTTCAGATCGAGCGGTTGCAGTAAATCGGCTTCGGATTCGAGCAGCACGTCGCGCCCGACGATGCCGCAATCGGCGATGCCGTGTTCGACGTAAACAGGCACGTCCGCAGGCTTGACGAACACGAAACGATAACGCCCGCTCTCGTCTTCAATCGCCAAACGCCGCGACCTCAAGGCTTCTTCGCTCACCACCACGCCCGCGCGCCGCAGCAAACGAAACGCATCATCCTGCATACGTCCTTTGGCAATCGCAATGGTCAATTCGGGAAGCATAGTAAAACTCATATTCAGGAGTCAGGAGACAGAATAAGAACGAACGCTGGACTCAGCGGCTCTTTGCCCAACGCAACTGTGAATGATAAGAACGTCGCAGGCAAAGAGTCCGATGCAAGAAATTGTTCCGCGCAGGCTTAGGTTAATTTAATTTATACCATTTCTGAAGTAACTGCTGTTCTTCCTCCGGTTTAATGCCAGACTGTAACTCGGTATTCGAACAATGCGTTGCGTGCCATGTGAGAGTATTTTCGATTATTTCCAACAAAGGGCGCAAGGTGAGACCGGCGGCAACAGCCTTGCTACAATCCACTGACATAAATCCCTTCATGTGTGGCGCGTCTTCTTCCGGTATCCATAGTGGCATTTCAGTCCAAGGAACTACGTTTTCTTTCATTAGAAAGCGGTCACTAACCCATGTAAAGCGGGCATCGCTTTTGCTCGCCATCCGACACTCCTCAAGCATCATCTCCATCGTCAATGCACGAGGTAGTCCATTTGCGTTGTAAGTGCCTGTTTGTCCGCGCTCTATCATCCGCACAATCCATTGGGCTAAATCATGAACATCAATGAATTGCACAAATCGGGTAGGATTTCCCGGAGCCAATACTTCGCCTCCGCGAGCAACCCGGACAGCCCAATAGGTGAAGCGGTCAGTGTAATCATAAGGACCGACGATTAAACCGGGTCGAACGACAAGCACTCTATTCGGTAGAGTTTCCTCTGCCGCCTGCTCGGACAAAGCCTTCAACGCGCCATACATTGCTCCGTAAGTCGCGCCACTTACGTTCCCTGTTGCGTCAATCGTCTCTGCTTCGCATAGATGTTCGCTGGTTAAAGTAGCGACGGGTGCACTTTCATTAATGCCGGAAACACTATGGTCAGCATAAACAGAGAGGCTAGAGATGAAAGTATAATGATTCACGGCATCAGCTAAGATTTTTGCCGAAGCTCGTACTATGCGCGGTGTATATCCACAGGTATCTATTGCCGCGTCCCAATGATGACCGGAAAGATATGCTAACCCGCCGTTGCGGTCTCCGTGAATAATTTCAACATTAGTCGAAGTGTCAGCATCGTGTCGTCCCCGATTAAAAAGCGTAACTTGATGGTCACGGGCGAGGGCTGCCTCGACTAAGTGATGCCCTAAAAATCTAGTTCCACCAAGAATTAAAAATTTCATTTGCTTTCACCACACACAAGATAGGTAAGCGCAGAACTCATATTCGCATATCGTTATTGCGTTGCTGCGTGTGATGTTTCGCGGGAAAGCGGTGACTGTATCTTGCTTCATTCTGACTTCTGACTCCTGACCTCTGACTCCTGTTCCTCGCTCTTTCCGCCAACCAAAACGCGTTCTCCGTTTGCGCGCCTTTGCTGTGCTTCGCGGAAAAGCTGTGTTGCGTCTGGCGCTTCGATAGGCGTGCCGCTTTGACTATCGACGTTTGTATTTTCCCTGAATAGTGAATCGCCGCCCGCGCGACGAGCCAGCGCATCGGTGATGCCGTCGAGTTCCAGCACAAAGCCTGTCGCGGGTTCGCGGCGTCCGAAATTTTCCGTCAGATTATCGTAACGCCCGCCGCGCCCGACACGCGCGCCCGCGCCCGCCACATAAATCTTAAAAATCAATCCCGTGTAGTAATCAAGGCCGGACACGTCGCCCAGATCAATCTCGAAACGGTTTGTTTGATCGAGTGATTCGAGCACGCGCCATAATTCTTCGAGCCTGTCGAGGGCGGCCACCGAACGTTTGTTGGTGATGACGCGGCGCGCTTCGTCCAATACCGATTGCTTGCCGGAGAGCCTCGTCAATCGCGCAAACCGTTCGGCTTCATCGGGCGCGTATTCCGCGAGAAAACTTGCGAGTCCGGCGGCATCCTTCAAGTCGATTAATTGCCGCATCGTTTCGCGCGCCGCATCATTCAGCGCGAGATTTTCCGCGATGCCGTTGAATATCTCGACGCTGCTCAAGGTAATACAGCAATGCTCTACGAGATTGAGTTTCTCTAAAACTTCGGCGGCGATGAGCAGCATTTCCAGATCGGCTTCGAGGGAGTTTGCGCCGATTAGTTCGCAGCCGAGTTGCGTCGATTCGCGGCGCGCTTCGGCGTGCGAGCGCGCGGTCTGGCGAAACACGCTGGCGGCATAACACAAGCGCAGCGGGCGCGCGCGGTCAGCAAAGAGCGTCGCGGCACAACGCGCGACGGATGAAGTCATGTCCGGGCGAAGAGCAAGCAAAAGGCCGTCAGTATCTGTGAAACGAAATGCGCGGCTTGCTTCACGCGCGCCCATGCCGCGTTCAAATAAGGCGTAATAATCGACGGCGGGCGTAGAGATTTCTTCATACGACCAGCCGTCGAACACAGCCATCGCCGCGTCTTCGATACGGCGACGCAAACGCGCCTCTGTGCCGAAGTGATACCTGACGCCGTTCGGAATTTTAGAAAGCGGTTCGATCATAAAATAGCTTCAACAAGTGTCATTATACGTCGAACAAAAAAGAAAACGCGCCGCCGTGATGTTCTTAAACGGCAGCGCGTGGCTTGTGATTCCTTGCGAGTGCGGAACAAGCGTTTTCGGTTCGCTGCCCGCGCTAGCTTGCTCCACTTACACAAGGCGCGCTGCCCTTTTCATGGCGATGATGTATGCCATGAGAAAAGCGCCAACGACGAAGATGATGCGCGCCGAAGATGTCGTGAATTACGATTTTCATTTCTCGTAAGATTGTTTGCACGGAAGAGTTTTTATACGCGACGGCGTTGCTCTTTGTCAAATTTATGAGCGGCGCACCGATGCGATTTGCGCCCTTTTCTTCCATGAACGGCGGCGAAATCTGCAAAGCGGTTTCCGTAGATGATTGCACGCTCGTTTTCGTGTAGACTTGATTGAAACACGATGATTGTTGTAAGACATAACGCACCAAAAATTATTTAGAATTTGAAGGGCGGCGTTCGGCGACAACGTATAAGTTGCGCGTGTAAGGGCAGGCGCGCGGGCAATCATTATTTTCGTCGGTGCAATACTATTCAAATATTAATTCATCGGATAATTCGGATTAGCAAGTTATGAAAACCAAACTTTCACTTTCTCAGCCGACGCGCGCCGAACAGGAAACGGAAACCGAAGCGGCGCGCCTTAATTCACAAATCGAAGCGGCGCTCGCTGCCGTCGCCGCGCGTTCAAATAAAGACCCGACGGATTTGGAAGGGTGCGCGGCGCGGCTCGAACGCGCGGCGCGCGATCTGGCAGTCGCTTTGCGCGAACTCGCGCACGAACGCCGCCAGACGGCGAAGGAAGAAAACAAGGAAAACCGATCAGGAAGAAATTAGTAGATTTGTTCATCATCGCCGCTTCGCCGTTAGCACTACTCAAAGCGTTACCCGACGGGCGGCGTAAATTTATTTTGCAAAGGAACTCATCATGCAGGAAAAGGGTCACAAGCGCACAGACTACGGGTTGGAAAATTACGGGATTACGAACGCCGGAACGATTTACTGGAATTTAACGGCGCCTGAATTATACGAAGAAATCGCGCGCCGCAATGAAGCGATTATTTCCGATCACGGCGCGCTCGTCGTCGATACGGGCGAGCACACGGGGCGCGCCGCGAAGGACAAAGCCATCGTGCGCGAGCCTTCGAGCGAGGATAAAGTCTGGTGGGGCGAAGTCAATAAAGAGTTCACGCGCGAAAAATTCGACGCTCTGCGCACGCGCATGATGGCGCACACAAAAGGCCGCGATCTCTTCGTCCAAGATACCTTCGCCGGAGCCGACGAGAAATACACTTTACCCGTCCGCGTCATCAACGAACTCGCGTGGCACTCGCTTTTCGCGCGCACGATGTTGATTAAAAAAGCAGATGCCGGAGTAGCACACAAACCGGAATTCACGATCATCAATATTCCTTCGTTTCAATCCGACCCGGAGCGCGACGGCACGCGTTCGCAGACTTTTATCCTGATCGACTTCGAGCAAAGATTAGTTTTAATCGGCGGCACGTCCTACGCGGGCGAAACCAAAAAGAGCGTCTTCACGATTCTCAATTATCTGCTGCCGCAAAAAGATGTCATGAGTATGCACTGCTCCGCGAACGTCGGAGACAAAGAAGACGTGGCGATCTTTTTCGGTCTCTCCGGCACAGGCAAAACTACGCTTTCGGCAGACCCCGAACGCCGTCTCATAGGCGACGACGAACACGGCTGGTCACATGATGGAGTGTTCAATTACGAAGGCGGCTGCTACGCCAAAGTCATCAAGCTTTCGCCCGAAGCGGAGCCGGACATCTACCGCACAACGCGCATGTTCGGCACGGTTCTGGAAAACGTCGTCTGCGATGCGGAAACACGCGCGCTCGATTTAGACGACGCCTCGAAAACAGAGAACACGCGCGCCGCTTACCCCCTCGAAAGCATTCCGAACATCGTGCCGGAAGGCTACGCAGGCCACCCGCAAAACATCATTATGCTGACTGCCGATGCCTTCGGCGTGCTGCCGCCGATTGCGCGCCTCACGCCCGAACAAGCGATGTATCATTTCCTCTCCGGTTATACGGCGAAGGTGGCAGGCACGGAAAGGGGCGTCAAAGAACCCGAAGCGACTTTTTCGACGTGCTTCGGCGCGCCGTTCATGGTGCTGCATCCGGGCGTTTACGCGGACTTGTTAGGCAAGCGCATCAGCGAGCACAAAGCACATTGCTGGCTCGTCAATACGGGCTGGAGCGGCGGGTCATACGGCACAGGCCAGCGCATGAAACTTTCTTACACGCGCGCCATGATCCGCGCCATCCTAAACGGCAGCCTCGCGCAAATCGAAACTAAACCCGATCCCGTTTTCGGCGTCAATGTTCCGGTTTCCTGCCCCGAAGTTCCGGCGGAAATTCTCACGCCGCGCAATACTTGGACAAACAAAAACGCTTACGACGAAAAAGCGCGCGACCTCGCACGCCGCTTCAACGAGAACTTCAAAAAGTATTCGGACGGAGTCTCCGAAGCAGTCCGCGCCGTCGCGCCCGTCGCCGATTAGAAAACGCTTGACGCATTAATTTGCATCTGGATTTAAGAGGGCGGCACGCTCCAAAGGTGTCGCCCTTTTTATTTTGCAACGTCATACATTTCTCGCAGACTTTGTTTTTCACTTCATCAAACTCCCGCTTCACAATCGCAAGTCAGCATCCGGCAACGTCTTGTCGCTTGTTTAGAAGCGATAGCCGAAGCCTATGCTTGCCTGAAAATTGTTCGTCGTGTTTGTGGTTGACTGTGCGAGAAAAAGAAGGCCGCCGCTTTGTTTCAAGCGAATGATCGTGTCGCCCACATCCACGCGAATGATGGCGCGCTTTGTCGGGTAAAATTCCGCGACGCCGCCTGCATCGAAGGCGAAGTTGTTGTGGTTCGGGCGGCACACTGTGAAGTTGCGCCCTGCGCTGCAATCGAGCGATGAAGTGATTTCGCCGATGAACATTACGCCGGGTCTGGCTTTGGCGAAAAGGCCGAAGCGCTCGAAACGCTTGCCCGCTTTGACGCCGACGAAGGCTTGCGTTTTTTGTCCGAACTGATTATTGCCGAAATGCGTTTCGGGGAAAAAGCTTGCTTCCGCATCGAGCGCAATGTTTTCAGTGAAGTCGTAACCCATTCTTGCGCCGATGCCGTTGACCGTCACGTTTTCGTTTTCGAGCGAAGCGCGCGACGGAAAATTGTCGAGCTGAAGCGAAGTAAAGAGCGCGCCCACTTCAAACTTATGCTCGTCTGCTTGCGCGAGCACGTGAGCGTTGCCGAATAAAAGCGGCAGGACAATGGCGAGTGCGATGAAAGAAATTCTCTTTAACACTAAAAGTCTCCTCTGGAACGCGCGGCGTTCATTGAAATATGTTTACCGTGAGCGTTCAATGGCAATGAGTATGCCGCGTGTAAAAGGCATGAAAGATGGATTCCGGTTCGAGCATTAGAGGATAGGAGCGCAACAGAGCGCCGACGATTGATATAAATTTGCGGCGGCTGATTAAACGAAGGGCAGATATTTTCGCGTCGCACGCAATCGAGAATCGTTATAGGCAACGCGCTTGCCGTCGCTCGCGCGTGCGGCAAGTCTGCGGAAGCACGCCGGGAATTCATGGAGTTATGTTTTCGCGCTTGACCGCCGGGCATCTATGCGAGTAGAAAGACAGCGCGGCGTTCGTCGTATACCCGATTATTTTCCTTTTCAATAATGGCAAGCGCGCTAAGACCGAATGTTGATGAAACTCTCCGGCAGAACCTCTTATGAATTCAACAGCAGCAGACGCACAAAAGCGCGACGAGACGCGCACGAATGAAGCAGCGCGCGAACAGCCAAACGGTGCGACGGCAGCGGCAGCAACTCATACGGAAAGTTCTGTGACGCTGCGCATGGTGGCGGCAACCGTGCAGCGCATCATGCGCTCGGATACGGCGAGCGTCGCGGCGCTTTCCCTTGCCGATCAAACCATCACATGGAAGGCCCTAAGCGGTTTTCGTTCTTTCGACGCAGCCCTTGAAAAAGAGCCTGTCAATCCGCTGCGCGGCGAATTCGCATTGCGCGCGGCGAGTGCCAGCGAAACCGTCATCATCCAAAACATAGGAGAGCCGAACGGCCCTTTAGCCGCAGATTTTCCTTTGCACAGCGCCGATGGCGTGCGCGATCTGGCGCTTGCTCCGCTGCGTTCGGGCAATGAAATGCTCGGCGCATTGATCGTCGGCTTTCGCACTACGCACGAGTTTACAGAAAACGAAAAACAGCTTCTCGAAGGCTTGGCGGAGATGGCGTCGCTCGCGCTGGAAAACGCGCGGCTCTCCGAACGCATCGGCGAAGGCAAGCGCATCTGGGAACAAACCTTCGATGCGATTTCCGACGGCGTGATCGTTCACGACCACAATCTACAGATCGTTCGCTGCAACGCGCACGCGGCGGAGATGATGGAACTCACGCCCGCAGACATCATCGGCATGTCGTCGGCGGACGCCTTCGCCAGACTCTTCGGCAAACGCGCTTCGGCTTTTCACATGAAGCAAGTCGTTCACCGCACAGACTCCGACGAATCCATACACGGAAAGCCCGCCGCATCTTCCTTCGATTTGCGCGCCGAAGACGGCAGGCGTTATCTGGTGCAGGTTGCGCCTTTGGAAGACGCGAGCGGCGCGAAGACTTCGAGCGTGATTACTTGGAGCGACGTGACGGAACTCTCCGATGTGCAGGAACAATTATCGCGCTCACGCAAGCTTGCGACCATCGGGCAACTCGCGGCAGGCGTCGCGCATGAAATCAATAATCCGCTCGCCGCCGTGACGACCTGCGCGGAAGCAATCCAGCGCGATGTGCGGGACGACGAGCATTTGCGCGGCGTCGCCGAACAACTCGACTGGAATTTTTACCTTGAAGAAATCGTGCGCCAATCCTTGCGCTGCAAAGCCATCACGCGCGGACTGCTCGATCTCTCGCGCCAGCGCCGCGCCCGCCGCGAAGCCTGCGACATCAACCACATCGCGGAGCAAGTCGTTAAACTCTTTCAGCAGCGCGCGGCAGGCACAAAAATTGAATTCACCATTGCGCTCGACGCTGAAATAACGGAAGTTGCCACCGACGAAGCGATGCTGCGGCAAGTGCTCGACAATCTCTTAAGCAACGCGCTCGACGGCTTTGCGAACGAGAGCAGCGGCGGCGGGCGCATCACCGTTTCAACGAAGGCGCATGGCAATGAACGCATCAGCATCGAAGTCGCAGACACGGGACGCGGCATCGCGCCGGAACTCCTCGCGCGCATCTTCGAGCCGTTCTTCACGACCAAGGAAGCAGGGCGCGGCAGTGGCCTCGGCCTCGCCATCTGCACAACACTCGCCGAAGCCTTAGGCGGCACGTTCACCGTCGAATCAAAGCACGGCGCAGGCAGCCGCTTTCGCCTCTGGATACCACGCCGCGCACCCGACGCCGTATAATGAACAGTTTGATGTTTTGTAGTATGTTGATGAGTATGAAATTACAAATGAACAAAAAATTAACTGCGGCAACGGTGATTTCAGTTCTGCTTGCTTTCGGTAATACCATTGAAGTTTTTACACAACAACCTCAAGCCACTGTTGCCGGAGGCTACAAAATAACTTCGACGCTTGATAGCGAAGTAACGGCGGCCGCCAAATTCGCCGTGAGCAGAGAAAACCGAAAACACAGCGGGCGCAGTTCGCTTGTTTCCGTTGAGCACGCCGAGACACAAGCGGTTGCGGGAACCAATTACAGACTTTGTCTAAGAATAAAGAAAAGCGGGAAAAAGCCGCACGAAGAAGAAGTGATCGCAGTTGTATATCAAGATTTGCGGCAAAGATATTCGCTCGCCAGTTGGAAAGTGGAAAGTTGTAGAAAAAGTGATTGAGCCATGAGTCAATACAATCAATTCAGATATACGAATCAAAGCATAACAACTCATTGAACTGAAGCGCAGGATGGATTGGCTTCTATCGCCCCGCTTGTCCGTAGAGCAGTTTCCGGGTGCGCTCACTTAATCCGAACATAAACCAGCTTCTCTTTCTCAAGATGAAAAACATGAGCGATAATTATTAACAGACTTTTTGAGGAAGACTTCGGACTGCGTTGAAAGGAAATTTCTAAGAGAACATGAGCCGTAAGATTCGCGTGCTGCTGGTTGATGATGATGCGTTGTTGCACAGGCTTGTGCCGCGCGAAATGGATTAGGGTTCTGGTTTTCTTGTCGCTACGAACGTACACTCTCTCCGCGAAAGGAGTTTTATATGTCACGTAAAAGAATTATGGCAGCCGGAGATTCTTCGACGGTGGTTTTGCCGAAAGAAGTGTTAGATATGATGGGAGTAAAGGCGGGAGATGAGATTGATTTGTCCGTCGTTGATCGCACATTGATCGTGCGGTCGTTGGATGAAGTAGAACGCGCCCGAAAAATTGACGATATAACGGATGCGGTGTTCGAGCGGCGCAAAAGCGTCTATGAAGAGTTAGCTAAAGGATCGGAATAAAGGCTTGCCGTTTCTTTTCCCGCGCAAACAAGAGGTGCTCGACATTCATGCTCGATTGATCGAAGAGTTCGGCGGCGCTCATGACTTACGGGACGCGGGCGCATTGGAATCGGCGTTAGTTGCCGCCGAGAATCGCAAGCACTACGAGAACGCCGATCTGGTCACATGCGCAGCGACATACGCTTATCATCTGACACAAGCACATGCTTTCATTGATGGAAATAAGCGCGTGGCGGCAGCCGTTTCCGAAATCTTTCTCGAACTCAACGGCGCGCGCCTAACCGCAACGAATGAGCAAATCGTTGTTTTGTTTTTGCATATTGCTGCGGGCAAGTCGTCGCGCGATGAAGTCAAGCAGTTTTTCAAACAGTGGACGGCAATTGAAGGTTAGAGAGCAAATCATTTCCGGCGATAAGTGATTTCTACAGGCGAACATTTATCGTATAAAATTTAAGCGTTAAGGGAGACTCTCCGAAAAGCATGAGCCGTAAGATTCGCGTGTTGCTGGTCGATGACGATGCGTTGCTGCGCAGGCTTGTGCCGCAGCAATTGACGCGCTCCGGCTTTGATATGGCGTCGGCGGAGAGCGGCGACGATGCGCTGAGAACTCTGCGCGAAGCGGATTACGATGTCGTGATGCTCGACATCAATATGCCGGGATTGTCCGGCCTCGATGCCTTGCGCGAGATACGCAAAATGGACGACGCGCCGGAAGTTATCATGCTCACCGCCGACACCTCTCTCGGCAGCGGCATCGAAGCGATGCGTCACGGCGCTTACGATTATTTGACGAAGCCTTCGACGCTCGACGAAATGGAAGCCGTCATACGCAAGGCCGACGAGAAACGTCGTCTCGTGCGGCAGAACGCTTCACTCCGGCAAACAATCGAGGAAACGCCGGCGGCGGACGATAACGACACGCCCGCCGTCGTTTACGAAAGCGAGCAAATGCGCGGCCTCGTCGCGCTCGCGGAAAACGCCGCGCGGCTGGATTCGACCATCGTTATTACGGGCGAGAGCGGCACGGGCAAGGATGTGCTCGCGCGTTTTATTCATCGCAGAAGCGCGCGCGCCTCCGCCGTGATGATTACGATCAACTGCGGCGCGCTTCCCGAAAATCTTTTCGAGTCGGAATTCTTCGGCCACGAAAAGGGCGCGTTCACGGGCGCGTCAACGCTCAAGCGCGGGCTGCTCGAAGCGGCTGACGGCGCGTCTCTGTTTCTGGATGAAGTCGGCGAAATGCCGCTTTTGTCGCAAGTAAAACTTTTACAGTTTCTTGAACAAGGGCGCTTTCGCCGCGTCGGGTCAACGAGAGATCAAACGGCGGACGTGCGTATTATCGCCGCGACGAATCGCAATCTCGCCTTGGACGTGCGCGAAGGACGTTTTCGCGCAGACCTCTTTTATCGCCTCAATGTTATTTCGCTTCATGTGCCGCCGTTGCGCGAGCGGCGCAAAGACATTCCCGCGCTCGTAGATCATTTCCTGAATTTCTATCGTAAGCGCTTTCAACGCCCTGCGCTGTGTCTTTCCGACGAAACGCGCGGGCGGCTCGTCGCTTACGATTGGCCGGGCAACGTGCGCGAACTGCGCAACTCGCTCGAACGCGCCTGCGCGCTCTCCGGCACGGACATCATCGAAGCCGAACAGATTTTGCCCGCCGTCCAACAGCAGAACGCGGCAACGCAATTCTCGCAAAATATTTCGGGCGCAGACAACACCGACACTTCTGCCGCAAACGCGGGCGCATCAATCACGCTTGAGGAATTAGAGCGTCAACACATCCTACGCGTGCTCGAAGAAACGGGCGGCAATCGTGACCGCACAGCCGCCGTGCTCGGCATCTCCGCGCGCACGCTCTATCGCAAACTGCGCGAGTACGAAACAGCCTTTAACCCGCTCGCAAAAGCCGCCACAGACTTCCACGAAAATCGCTAAACAGACTTCCACGAAAATCGCCGTCCGGCCTGACAAAATGTCCGCGCGCTGACAAAACGTCAGCCTCGCCTGTCATTCGCGCCGCTTCGCGCGTCCTTCATTCAATACCCGCCGATTCCGCCAAACTATCTTTATTCAAAGCGTTTACCTTGCGAACTTCGTTTACCCGAAAGGCGCGGTACGGAGTTTGTTTATGTGCTGTCCGGCGGTCATCAGAGGCCGCAACGATCAAGGGCAGGAATCAGTAGTAAGAGGAACCTCACGCATGGCACGAATTATGGTTTGCGACGACGACAAAAAAATGGCCGAAGATTTAATCATTGCCTTACGCGTCGCCGGATACGAAGCACAGACATGCAGCCACACGATGGATGTTTTGCGCGAAGCGGCGAACGGACATTTCGATCTCGTCGCGCTCGGCCTAGACCTTCCGGGATTCGTGCGCGCGAACGCCGTCGAAGCCTTCCGCGAAGTCGCGCCGGATGTCGCCCTCATTGCCTTTCACAATCATCCGGCTGAAGTAATGCAAGCGATGGCGCGCGCGGGTGTCGCCGCCGTGCTCTCGCGTCCCGTCGCCGCCAAGGATTTTATCGAAGCGGTGACACGCGCGCTCGAACAACAGCAAGCCATGGCGCTTCAAATTTGAACGAAACCGGAGCGCGAAGAAACGCGCGCAACGCTTCTCTCCCCATTCAATATTTTTCGGAATTATTTATTCACCTTTGCTTAAGGAGATCACCAGCATGAAGTCGAAAATGAAAAATCACGCCGGAGCAGTTGTCGCAGTGTCTTGCTTGCTTGTCGCGGCGAGCGTGGCGACGGCAGCAGCAGCGGCAGCCGGTTTCGCGCCGAAACAATTTGCCAGCGTGCTCACAGGACACAGCAGCATTACCGCAGCAGCAGCGGCGCGCCCGGAAGTAAAAGTCTCGCTCGCGGGCATTGTCGAGCGCGATCAAGCGAAGATTCCCGTCGAGAAGGCAGCAGCCGTTAATCCCGGCGAGACTTTGAGCTGGACGATCACATCGCAGAACGACGGCGACGGCGCGGCGCGCGACTACAAAACCGTCGGGCAGATTCCGCGCGGCACGGAATTCATCAAGGGCAGCGCGCAGCCTGAAAACGAGGCGGAAGTCACATACAGCATAGACGGCGGCAAGTCGTTTCAATCGCAGCCGACCATCGAAGAAAAACAGATTGACGGCACAACGAAACGCGTGCCAGCGCCCGTGTCAATCTACACGCAAGTCCGCTACGAATGGGCAAACGGCCTCGCGGCGAACAGCAAGCTTTCCGCTTCCTATAAAGTGCGCGTCAAATAACGACAGCGCACTTCCCGCCGAAATTAATCATGGACGCGAAGCGGCGTAACGCTTGCCAGTCCACACGCCTGTAAATCGGCTTTACTCTCCCGGCGACAAAAGCCTGCCGAATACAATTATTTTAGGAGCTATGATGAAACGCAAATTATCGAAAAATGCTGCACGCGCCCTCTCGTGCTTGATCGCAGCCTTCGCCGTCACGCTCGCCTGCGGGCTGCAAGTGCTGGCGCAGACGGCTGGCGGCACGGCGATACAGAATCAGGCCAGCGCGACTTATTCCGACGGCAGCGGCAACAGTTTCAATACCGTCTCGAACACCGTCACCGTCACCGTCGCCAACGTCTCCGGCCTCGCTATTACGCCCGACGCAGGCACGCGCCCGACCGTCGTCGCAGGCCAGACAACCGCGATCTTTAATTTCACTGTCACCAACACAGGCAACTTCGCCGATCAAGTGCGCTTTCTCGCAAGCGGCGCGAGTGCCGTCGTCACAAGCGGCCCCGCCGTCATTACCGCGATGGCGATTGACCTCAACGGCAACGGACAAATCGACGCCACCGACACGGACATCAAAAACAATTCGGCGGACGTTCTCTCCGCTTCGATTGCGCAGAATGCTTCGATCACAGTCCTCGTCAGAGTCACCGTCAATGCTGCTGCCGTCAACGGGGACATCATCAAAGTCACGCTCGGCGATGCTCCGCAAAACGGCGCTGGCGATACGACTTATGACAACGTCGCAATTCCAACCGGCGCACCGGCCTCGGCACGCGAAGTTCGCACCGTTGCGACGACTTCCGTCAACGGTTTGCGCGAAGCGCGCGGCGATGTTTCTGCAACCGTCGATAACGACGCGCAGCTTCTCTTAACATTGACGGCTCCCGCTGGCCCCGTTGCGCTCGGCTCCGACATTAGCTATTCGCTGACCGCCAACAATTCCGGCGCGCGCGATGCCGCCGCGCAAACGCTCACCAACGCTCCGGCTGGCTCAAATACGGGAGTCTTTATCATCGCGCCCGTTCCCGCAGGCACGCAGTTCAAAGCGCTCGGCGCAGGCATCACGGGCGCGCTCTACACCACCTCGCCGCTCACGACAGACCCGCTCACAGCCGTTTGGACAACCACCGCGCCCGCCAACCTCGCGCAAGTCACGCGCGTGGCCTTTAACGTCGGCACAACACTCGCTACAGGCGCAACCACCGCCGCCTCTGCCGCGACCTTCACCGTCACGATCACGACCACCAACGCCACTTCGCCGATTGCCGAAATCGCAGACGTGTTCGCCAAGAACAGCATCGCTGCGAACATCACGGATCAATCCGGCGACACCTCGCGCAACGCAGGCGACGGCAACGCCAATTTCAACGAAGGCGCGCAACCCGGCTCCGTTGACGGCAACGGCATACAGCAATACACCACGCTCGCGCAAACGGGTAGCGTCGCGCTCGGCCCGCAAGGACAGCCCAACGCGACCAACACGACGAGCAACGACGATTACACCAACAAGAACGTCGCTGCGGCAGCCATCGCACGCGTCGCGCCCGGCGGAACGACGCTCGTTCAAAGCATTATCACCTTCACCAACACCATCCAGAACACCGGCAATGCGGACGACACTTACGCGCTCACTGTGCCAACCGTTCCCGCCAACTTCACCGTTCGGATCAGCGTTAATAACGGCACATCCTACACGACTGTCGTTCCCGGCAGCGGCACCGTCACAGTGTCCGTTCCCTTCGGCCAGACAAAGGACGTGCTCGTTGAAATAACAGCGCCTGCCGGACTCTCCGTTTTGCAAGGATTCGCAACAGTCGTTCGTGCCACCTCGACCAACACGCCCGCGACTTACAACGAAACGATTGATCGCCTCTACACGGGCTTTTTGCAGATGACAAAGACGGCGACGATCTATAACCCGACCGCCAACGGCACGGCTGGCGATCCCACAACGGGCGGCGGCGACGCTGTTCCCGGCGCGATCATTACCTACTCGATCAACTACTCGAACATCTCTGCGACGGGCGGCACCAACAACACACAGTTGACGGCCTCCGGCATCGTCATCACAGAGAACGGCAACACCGCGCCGAACAACTGGGGGACGACGACGGATCAGGTAGTCAACTCCGCTTCCGACGCTCGCGCGGGCGCTCTTATCGCGGGCGACGCCGCCGGTTCCACCTCGCTCACGGATACAGTCGGCACGCTCGGCGCAGGCCAATCAGGTACCTTCACCTTCAAGCGCAAGATAAAGTAGCGCGTGAGCAAGCTCCCTTTCGCGCTGCATATGAAGCGGCGCGGCGATTCCCGAAGGCGCTCACTTTCGGAAATCGCCGCGTCGCTTCTTTTTCCGTGTCGCTGACAATTTGTCAGGCGACTGACAAAACTTCAGTCCCGCCTGTCACAACCACTCCCGCCAGCCCGCCGCACGAACTTCCGCACATCCCTGTAAACTCTTTTTCTGCAACGCTTATCTGCTCTTTGAAGATGTCTGCAAGACGCGGTACGAGACTTGTTTATTGATCGCTCGAACGGGCGTCAATTGCGCTCGCAAAGCTCTTGAAATCAGCGCTCTCGAATCGCCATCCTGCCCTACATGCCAACGGTTAAAGCTCATCTGAAAACAATCGCCTACGCCCTCGCGCTCGCGCTTCTCGTCGCCAGCACGATGGCGCGCGTGCTTGTGCTTGCAGATGATTCGCCGACTTCAACCAACGCCGGAACAATTATCACCAACCGCGCCGAAGCGACATACGAAGACGAATCCGGCACAGGCTTCGCCACCGTTTCTCAAACAATTTCAGTGATGGTGCTGCCCGTCGCCGCCCTCGCCGTCACGCCGCGCGAAACCGCTCCCTCCGCCACCGTCGCGCCGAACGAGCGCGTCTCACGCCTTTTTCAAATCTGCAACACAGGCAATACGCCGGATATCTACACAGTCGTCGCCGCAGACTCTAGCGCGCCCGCCGAAATCATTAATCTTTATTTCGACACGGACGCCTCTGCGACTCTGACCGAGGCAGACCTTCTTATCCATACGAATGAAACGATGAGTCCGCGCCTTGCTCCCGGCAAGTGTACGGGCGTTCTCGCCGTCGTTGACACGAAAATAATCGCCGCGCAAAGCTTGCTTACCCTGCATCTCACCGCCCGCTCGAACGTCGTCACAACTGCTGGCGGCACGACGATGGCGCAAAGCACCGGCACGATCATCATCGCAGTCGGCGACGGCGCGCGTCTCACGTCTCCCGACAACCCGCAGTTGCCGCCCGTCAAGCTCATCGAAAATAAAGACCGCGCCGTTGCTTCAATCGGACAGACGCTCGATTACAGCATCAGCTTCCGCAATCACGGCCAGACGAGCGCGCGCCGCCTGCGCGTCACAGACAATCTTCCCGCCGGACTCGAATACGTCGCCAACTCTCTGCGCCTCGGCACGCGCAGCCTCACCGACACGGAGGACGCAGACGAAGGCACAGCCAACACCAAAAGCATCGTCGTTCGTCTCAATGAAGTCGCGCCCGAAGAACTCGTCCAGATCACTTTCAAAGCGCGTCTCACGGGCGAGGTTGCGTCCGGCACAGGCATCATCAACAACGCCATCATCACAGGCGAAAACATTCCCGCCACGAAAACATCCGATGCCATCGCCGTCGTCAATCCCTTCGGCACAGTCTACGCAGGCCACAGCAAAGGCAGCGTCCGCATCGGCGGCGCGCGCGTCACCCTTCTTACAAATCAATCCGCTGGCTCTGCGCTTTCACTTCCCGCCAATCAAGGCTTCGCGCCGAACGAGCCGAACGACAATCCCTTTCTCACAGACGCGCAAGGACACTTCGCCTTCGCCCTCACGCCCGATCAACTCGGCACGCTCACGCAACCCGCGCACTACCTCATCGGCGTCACCGCGCAAAACTATCGCGCACGCCTGCTCGACATCACGCTTCGCCCTTCAGCTTCGATTGCGGGACTCTTTGAAGCAACGGTTCGCGCGCTCGACAATCAGCCCGTCGCGCGCGGCGGAAGCTTTGAACTGACGACGGAAAATATTCAACTCGAAAACATTGCGAGCGTCGCCCTCAACATTCCGCTTTTTGAGAACTCTGCGCTCGAAATCACCAAGACCGCCGACAAGCAGCGCGCCGAAGTCGGCGACATCATTTCCTATCGCGTCGAAGTCCGCAACGCTACTGCCGCGCCGATTCATAACGTCCGCGTCGCAGACCAACTCCCGCCGTCCTTTCACTACGCGCCGAACACCGCGCGCCTTCAAACCTCCGCCGCCGCAAACGCGCGCGACCTCGAACCCGTAGCAAACGGCAACTCGCTGCTTTTTCATATCAACGATCTCGGCGCAGGCGAACAAGCGACAATTTCCTATCGCGTCCGCATCGGAGCCAACGCCGCAGACGGCGAGCAAATCAACTCCGCCACAGCTTCCGGCACTTACCTCTCCGGCGAAGAAGCGACGACTGCTCCGGCGCGCGCTTCCGTCATCGTCGGACGCGGCGTCGTCTCCACACGCCAACTCATCATCGGACGCATCTTCGAGGACGCGAACAGCAACGAAAAGTTCGACGACGGCGACAAGCCTCTCGCGGACGTCCGCGTGTATCTCAACAACGGTCAATCCGTGCTGACGGATTCCGCAGGACAGTACAACATTCCTTCGACAGGCGAAGGCTCGCTCGTCGTTTCAATTGATCCAATCACGATTCCGCAGGGACTCTTCCTCGCCGACGACAATCGTCGCGCGAATCATAGCTGGACGCGACTTCTTCGCACACCGCTCGGCGGCGGCGCACTGCTTCGCCAGAACTTCGCGCTCGTTTCTTCCGGCGACCACGACAGCAACAACGCAAGCGCATACAAAACTTCGCTGGCCGCACAGCAAGCAAACGACGGCCTTGCGACAACAACCGATACGCTCGCCCCGGCGACAACGACAACGCAGCCGCGCCAAGAAGTTGCGTCAATCAACACAAAAGCAAAACGCAGCAGCGCAGCTAAAACCAATGCACAATTCGCCGCCGCGAATGCAACGACGATAGCGGCAACGACAACGACGACCACAACCAAGCCGCTTGCTTCCGGCACATATGAACTCGCTTCCACCGAACTCATCAAACCCGTTGCGCCCGGCGACGTGCTGATTGTTTCGCCCGGCGCAGATGAAGTCGTGATGACGCCCGCTCTTTCCCTCGAAGCGCGCGTTCATGAATCTTGGACTGTGCAAACGGAAGTCAACGGCGAGCGCATCACGGACGCAAGCATCGGCGTGCGCCGCGTCGATCACAAAAACGAAGTCTCCACCTTCGGCTTCGTCGGCATCAACCTTCGTCCCGGCCCGAACAAAATCAAAGTCACAGCCATCAACGCCGACGGCAAAGCCGAGCGCACCATCGAGCAAATCGTTTACGGGCGCGGCGCTGCCAAGCGTCTGGAAATCGTCGCCGACAAAAACACTGTCCAAGCGGGCGGGCGCGATTCGACACTTGTGCGCGTGCGTGCCTTCGATCAATGGAATCATCCAGCCGCCGACACACAACTCGCGCTCGAAACTTCCGCCGGACGCCTCGTCAAATCAACAGGCGAAAAAAGCGATAACACGCAGGCGCAGACAAGCAACTCGTCAACAAGCAACGCGAAAACGAATGTTGCCGGAAACGCCGCCGACATCGCTTCGACGGAGCAACAAAACGAAATGGCGAAGCAGCAAGTCGTAACGCTTTCGGGCGGCGAAGCAGTCGTGCAGCTCTACGCGGAAAATTCACCCGAAGCCGCCAAGCTTCATGCGACCACAGGCGACGCCGACGCGCGCGCCGAAGTTCGCTTCACGCCGGAAGTTCGCCCCTCGATTCTCGTCGGCCTCGCGGAAGTTTCCATCGGGCGCGCCGCGCCGGACATCAGTGAGCACAACGACGACGCGACGACGCGCAGCCGTCTCGCCTTTTTTTATCGCGGCTCTTTCTTCAGCGACAAAAACTTGCTTACGCTCGCTTACGATTCCGCACGCCCGTTGAATCGCACGGCAGGGCGTGACCGCCTCTTTCAACTCGATCCGCTTGACCGCGCTTATCCCATCTTTGGCGATTCCTCGACGCGCTTTGAAGACGCGCAATCGAACTCGAAACTCTACGCCCGCCTCGACCGCAATCGCTCCTACGCGCTTTTCGGCGACTTCACAGCCGACATGGACAATCTTTCCTTGAGCGGCTACGCGCGCAAGCTCACGGGCGTCAAGCTGCACGCTGAAAACTCTCGCGGCGACTTTTTCACCGTCACCGGCGCGCGTCCCGATACAACCTTTGCGCGCGACGTGATAGCGGGCGGCACGCTCTCGCTCGCGCGTCTTTCAAACGGCGGCATACTGCCCGGCTCCGAAACAGTCACACTCGAAGTGCGTGATCGCCGCAACCCGGAAATTATTCTTTCACGCGAAACTCTCGCGCGCTCCATCGACTACAACATCAACCCGACAACCGGCGAAATTTTCTTTCTGCGTCCGATCTCGACGTTCGATTATCAACTCAATCTCGTCCAGACCGTCATCACTTACGAGCATCAATCAAACGGCATGTCGTCCGCCGTCTACACGGCACGCGCGCAAAAGCGTTTCGAGAGTCTCGGACTGCGGCTCGGCTTTTCCGCGCTCGACCAACGACAGGGCGAGTTCGGCTCGTTTATGCTCGGCGGCATCGACGGCGAAAAAACTTTGCCGAACAAAGGGCGTTTGAAATTTGAGTATGCGACGAGTCGCGGGCGCATCGTCGGCGGCGGCAATGTGTTCAATCAAAGCGGCGCGAATGATGAGCATAACGGCAACGCCTTCCGCGCTGACCTAGAGCAGCCGCTCGGCTTTTACGAAGCCACCTTGCGCGGCAATTATTCGCGCGCCGACGCCAACTACCTCAATCCCTTCGGCGCAACCATCGCGCCCGGCGCAGAACGCGCCGCCGTCTCCATCGACCTCAAGCCGCGCGCTTCCCGCACGCTGCATCTCGGACTGCTCGACGAACGCAACCGCACCGCGAATGTCAACAACAATCGCGTGACGGCTTCCTTAGGCTGGAACGAAACATGGCGCGAAAATTTCCGCACCTTCTTCAACTACGATTACCGCAAATTGAGCGACACGGCGGGCGGCAAGGAAACGACATCGAATCTCTTGACCGTCGGCGCGGAATACAAGCCGACGGATAAGATCGAGCTTTCCGTCAAACGCGAGCAAAACATCGGCGGCGAAGCAGACCCGACCTACCCTGATCAAACGACCTTTTCCGCGAGCTACCGCGTCAATCAATGGACGCGCATCTTCCTCACGGAGCGACTCGCCTCCGCGCCCATCGTGCCGATTGCAGATGTCGCCGCGACTGGTTTTGCTTCCACTAACTCGCGCCGCGAAACAGCCATCGGCATCGAAACGCGCGTGTGGCAGCACACGGCTTTGAACGGGCGTTATCAAATCGAAAACGGCATCAACGGCGCGGACAGTTTCGCCGTCATCGGCTTGCAAAATAACTTGCCCGTCTCAAAAACCTTGTCGCTCGATTTAGGTTACGAGCGCGGCTTTCATCTCGCGGGCGCAGGCCAAAGTTATGACAACGCATCCGTCGGTTTTTCATGGAAGCCGCTCGAAAACTTTCGTTCATCCGCGCGCTACGAATTGCGCAATCGCAACGGCTTCGGTCAAGCGATAACAATCGGCGCGGCTGGCAAACTCACCGACAGCTTAACGGCGCTCGCGCGCTTACAATGGTCGCGCGCGGTTTTCAATGCACGCGGCAGTTCGTCTTTGAACGGCACGGCGGCGCTCGCTTATCGCCCGCTCGATTCGGATCGCGCCGCGCTGCTCTTTAGCTACACGCGCCGTTCCTTGCAGCAGGACGCGGACGCGCGCTCGCTTGCGACGACGGATCGCAGCGACACGCTCGCCTCCGACGGCATGTATCAGGCGACGAAGAATCTAGAACTCTACGGGCGCTTCGCTTTGAAATTTTCCGCCAACGGCGATAACTCTCTCGCCTACACATCCGCGCTCACCTACATGGCGCAGGCGCGCGCGCAAGAGCGCATCAATCGTTATCTCGATTTCGCGGGCGAGATGCGTTTCCTCGCGCAGCCTTCTTCGCAGACGAGCCGCGCGTCTTACGGCGCGGAACTCGGTTTCTGGGCGATACCGGATTTGCGTCTCGGTCTGGGCTACAACTTCACTGACGCGACGGAGCCGCAGGGCAGCCGGATTTTCAATGCGCGGCGCGGTTTCTATTTCACGATTTCTTCCAAGCTCTCGAACCTCTTCGATCTCTTCGGCACGTCGCGCGCCGGAATCGCCGCCAGCGAAAATGCCGCGTCCTCATCGTCGCAACCATCAACCGCAGGAGAACAGCATTGAGCCGCGCCTCTGCGATTTATCTCAAACTCGCTTTGACAGCGACGATCAAGAGTTTTATCGTCGTCGCCGGTTTACTGCTGCTTGCGATCTTCAGCGCGACGCACGTTCATGCCGCCACTTACACTGTCACCAGCACGCAGGACAGCGGAAACGGTTCCCTGCGCAGAGCGATTAGTAGCGCCAACGGCAGCGCTGGCTCGATTATCAACTTCAACATTCCGACAAGCGATTCCGGCTATAATTCCGCGACGGGCGTCTTCACCATCACGCTCGCTTCCGCGCTTCCGGCCATTACAACCGGCACGATTATCGATGCGACGACGCAGGCAAATACCAACCCCGGCACGCTCGGCGCGGGCGGCACAGTCGGCGTTGATCGCCTCGCGCTTTCAACCGTCAATCGCCCTGAAATCCAACTCGTCGGCACAAGCGCCATCGCCACAGGCTTCGACATTCAAGCCAGCAACGTCACCGTGCGCGGCTTCTCGATTTATGGTTTCGGCACGGCATCCAACAATGATTCGAGCGCCAACATACGCATCGGCGCGTTTAGCGGAACGCTGATCGAACAAAATATCATCGGCGCAAAAGCGACGACATTTAGCGATCCGGGCGCGGGCGTTCGTTCCGTCGGCGACGACATTCGCTTTGTCGGCGCAAGCGGCGGGACAATTCGCAATAACCTGATCGGCTTTAGTCAGGGCAAAGGCATCGGCGTCGAATCCTCTACGACAAGCGTGACGATTACCAACAACGAGATTCGCGGCAACGGCATTACCAACTCGAACCTAGACGGCGTTGACATCGAAAACAGCAGCAACACAATCATCGTCAACGGCAATTTAATTACCGGCAACGAAGGCGTCGGCGTCGATTCCTACCAGAGCACGGGCAGCAACTCCGTCGTCAATAACACGATCACGAATAATGGTTTCGGCACAAACGCAAACGTCGAAACAGCGGGCGTGCGTCTCTTCGGGACAGGCAGCACCGTTGACCGCAACATCATCAACGCCAACTACGGCGCGGGCGTGATGGTCGTTTCCAATTCAAGCAGCAATACCATCACCAGAAATTCCATTTACGCCAACGGCAGCACAAGCAATGAGATCGGCATTGATCTTTTGAATTCGACGGATAGCCTGACAATCGGCACGTCGCCTTTTGTGACGCTCAACGACTCCAATGATGCGGATGCGGGCGGCAACACCCTCTTGAACTTTCCGGTCTTCACGAGCGCCGTGATCGTCGGCGGCAATTTAACGCTTTCCGGCTACGCGCGTCCCGGTTCTGTTATTGAAATCTTCGTCGCCGCGCCCGACGCTTCCGGCTTCGGCGAAGGCCAAACTTATTTGACTACTTTAACGGAAGGCTCTGCGGCGGACACGGACGCGACCAGCGGCGCTTACACAAGCCCGATTAACGGCTTGAACGTCGGCACGGACACCACCAACAAATTCCGCTTCGTGATTGCCGTTCCCGCAGGCGTCGCGGCGAGTTCGATCTTGACGGCAACTGCCACGCTCGCTTCCAACACTTCCGAATTCAGCCCGAATGTGATTGTCGCACTTCCGCCGAACGTCGCTCTCGCCAAGTGCGTGATGTCCGGCGCGCAGTGCGTCAATTCGATTGTCGATGCGGCGCAGAACGCGCTTTTGACATACAGCATCGCTTACACCAACACGGGCGGCACATACAGTTCCAATCTAATCGTCGCCGATGAGATTCCCGCGAACACTGATTTCAAAGTCGGCTCCGCAACCAATGCGCCCGGAACTTCCGGCCTGACCGTCGCCATTGCTTACTCGAACGACAACGGCGCGACGTGGACTTACACGCCCGCGAGCGGCGGCGGCGGCGCAGTCGCAGGCTATGACCGTAACGTGACGAAAGTGCGTTGGGCGTTCACAGGAAACCTGAGGCAGACCGCGCCGAACAACACGGGCAGCGTCGGCTTTACCGTTCGCATACGCTAAAACTTCGGTGCTATATTGCTTGCCTGATGACACCAAAGGGCAACGATGATGCAAAGCGTTTGAGCGAGCTGACGATTGGCGACGCGAAGCGCATTCTCGTTTACGGCACGCTGCTTGTGCTGGCCGTCGTGCTGTTCGTGGTGCTGATACACGAAGTATTCGTCGCGCTGCTGCTCGGCATCGTCGCGGGCGCTTATCTTTTGCCCGTGCAGAATTGGTTCGAGGCGCGATTTCGCGCGCGTGCCGGAAGCGCCCTTATCACGATTGCGCTCATCGTCGTGCCGCTTGTGTTAATTCTCGGCTACGCGTGGTACGAAATGTCCGGCTACTCGAACGTCGTGCAGGAAAAGCGCGCCGAAATAATCAATTCGATCAGCGCATCGCTGGCGCATTATTTGCCCGTCAGCCGCGAAGGAACGCACACGGGCTTGCGCATCGCATTTACTGAAGCACTTACGCGTTCGGCGGAAGCGATTCGTGATTTGCGCAAAAGTTCTGCGCTTCTGATCGCTTCGCTCGCCATCTTTTTCTTCACGGTCTTTTACGTGCTCACGCAGCGCATACGCATATCCGCGTTCATAAAGCTGCGCGTGCCGGGCGAGTATCTGCCTGTTTACGAAAAGCTTGCGGAGAACATCGGCGGAGCCTTGCGCGGCGTGGTGCGCGCCGTCTTTATAGATCAAACGATCAAAGGTTTTGCGATCATACTGCTCAACTTAATCTTCGGCGTGCCGCTCGCGGTGGTGCTCGGCATCATCACCTTCTTCGCAGGCTTTTTCCCGCTGCTCGGCGAATGGGCGATATACGTTCCCGTGAGCATTTATCTGCTCGTCTTTCGCAACGATCCATTGAGCGCCGGAATCTACTTCGGCGTCGGCGTGCTGATGACGCTCGCTTCTTCGTTCATCATTCGCCCGCGCCTCGCAGCGGGGCGCACCGGACAATTCAATTTCTACTGGATGCTCGTCGCGCTCCTCGCGGGCGTCTATACCTTCGGCATCGGCGGCATCATCCTAGGCCCCGCTATTTTAGGCTTCGTCAAAGCCGTCCTCGACACACTGCTCGGCGACGTACGCTACGAAACATCGCTTCTCAAATCCGAAGGCGAACAACAACGCGAACAACAAGCCATCGAACAAGCGCATGAAGAGCAAACGACGCGCGCCACAGATCAGGAAATCATACTGAATACGGATTGATAAACGCTTATTCGGCATTCAACTTATGGGTATCGGATTTGTGATTATCTTCTGGGTAATTGTTGGAAGCATCATCATGGCTTCCTATGTATTGCTGTCTCATCTGGGTAAGAAATCTTCTCGTGCTCTTTTGCTGAGAAAGGTCTTGGTGGCTTCTGTTGCCGCCGTTGGAATCCCAATTTCTCTGCTAGTATCCATAAATTTTGCTCAAGGCTTCTTTCCTAGTCACGTATTTGAATCTAGCTTTGGCTTCGCTTCAACTCCTGATGTCGTGGAGTTGAAAGGAGAGAAATCCACATTTGGCGATAGTGGCTCTGCTTATCTCCACTTCCGTGCTAACAAACAGACTGTTGAAAGAATTATCGGCTCGCGTTTCCTTGAAATAGATGAGAATAGATTTAGGAGTCAGGCCGCATCAGCATTGAAGTCTGCTCCCAGTTATTGGCGGCCATTTGATGGCAAACCGGCACATTTCTATGAAGCATACAGATTTGATAACCGCTTTGGTTTTAGTGATGCAGTGTTATCTTATGACGAATCAAATGGTATGGTGCATTTCTATTGGACAGGCGTTGATTGAATCGTGGCAGGCCACCTACCACCTCATTCAACCAGAGAGCGGATTGAATGACTTCTATCTTTCTTCCCTCTAACGAAAACCGGAGGCTGCTCCGTTCGATGCTTAACCTGGCGGCCAGTTTAGCGCGCGTCCGCCGATGACGTGTAGGTGCAGATGAAAAACGGATTGGCCTGCGCCCGCGCCCGTGTTGATGATTGTGCGATAGCCTGCCTCTGAAAGTTTCTCGCTTTTTGCAACGCGCGCCGCCGCGAGCAGCAGTTGACCGAGCGCGAGTTCATTTGTTTGTCCGGCTTCATTCAAAGATGTGATATGTCGGCGCGGAATAACGAGCACATGCACGGGCGCTTGCGGATTGATGTCGCGGAAGGCGATGCACTGGTCGTCCTCGTAAATGATGTCGGCGGGAATTTCGCCTGCGACGATGCGGCAGAATAGACAATCGTTATCAGCCATAAAGGTTTCCGATGTTCAATGCGAATGAGCGAGTGCGCTGCGGAACGGTTTACGCAAGTTCTGCTGCAATGCCCGTTTGTTGAAACTGATCGAGTTGCGCGGTGGTGACGGACTCTCTGATGCGTTCGATGTCTGCGCCGACGGCGCGCAGTTTCGATTCGATTTTTTCGTAGCCGCGATCAATGTGGTAAACGCGTTCGATGACGGTTTCGCCCTGCGCCGCGAGTCCCGCGAGAACGAGCGAGGCGGAGGCGCGCAAGTCCGATGCCTGCACGCGCGCGCCTGTTAATTGCGTTGCGCCTGTGACGATGGCGGTGTGGCCTTCGATCCCGATGTTGGCGCTCATGCGCTGCATTTCGGAGGCGTGCATAAAGCGATTCTCGAAAATGGTTTCGGTAATCACGGAGCGGCCTTCCGATTGCGTCATCAGCGCCATGTACTGCGCCTGCATATCCGTCGGAAAAAGCGGGTACGGTTCGGTCACGATGTCCTGCCCGCGAAGCCCGTTCGCGCAGCAAGAGACGCGCAAAGTGCTTTGATTCATTTCCTCGATTTCAACTCCGGCTTCGCGCAACTTTGAAATAACTATAGAGGAATGTTCCGGGCGGCAATCCTTGATTTCGAGTTCGCCGCGCGTAATTGCCGCCGCGACGATAAACGTGCCGGTCTCGATGCGGTCTGGAATAATCGTGTGCTCTGCGCCGCCTAAGGCTTCAACGCCGTCGATGCGAATCACGGGCGTGCCTGCGCCGCGCACGCGCGCTCCCATCTTGTTCAAGAGTTCCGCGAGGTCTGTGATTTCAGGCTCGCACGCCGCGTTGTGTAGAACGGTTTGGCCTGCGGCGAGCGTTGCCGCCATCATTAGATTTTCCGTGCCTGTGACCGTTACTTTATCGAAATGAATTTCGCCGCCGCGAAGCCGTCCGCCTTTGGGAGCGCGCGCGACGACGTCGCCCGCTTCGAGCCGCACTTCCGCGCCGAGATGCTCGAAGCCTTTGAGGTGCAGATCAATCGGGCGCGTGCCGATGGCGCAGCCGCCCGGCAAGGAAACCTTCGCTTTGCCGAAGCGCGCGAGCAGCGGCCCCAGCGCAAGCACGGAAGCGCGCATGGTTTTGACGAGTTCGTAGGGCGCTTCAAAAAGCTCTACGTGCGCGGCGGAAATCTTGTGCGTGCGCAGTTCCGGCGTCAGCACGGTCGCGCCTAAGTCTTCGAGAAGGCGGCGCTGTGTGATGATGTCGCGCACATAAGGAATGTTGTGGAGCGTGACGTTTTCCGGCGTAAGCAAGGCGGCAGCCATGCAGGGCAGAGCGGAATTTTTCGCGCCGCTGATGGAAACGCGCCCGTGAAGAGCGCGCCCGCCCGTGATTCTGAATTTGTCCATACAAAATGCGCTCCTTAGCGCACACCATCGTTAAAGTTTTACAAAATTAGATAAAGCCTTGCGCGCTGTTTCAATCGAGAAGCAACGCACACGTCGTTTGCCTGTACGCGAGTTTGATTGTGCGGGAAAGCAAATGACTCAAAAGCCGGTAATGTTTGGAGCGAAGTTCGCGCGCGATTCTAGCACGGCTGGATTCAAAGCAAGAAGCCGTAAGAAGAGATGACACAAAGCGTTTTGTCGGGCAATTTTTCCTTACTCCTTTCGCAACTCGACGATGCGCGGAATGCCCTGCAAATCTTTGTGAACGACGTTCAGCTTCCATATTCGCGGATCGATTAAATTTTCAACGGCGTGGTGCTGATCGTAACCGATTTCAAAAAGAAGATGTCCGCCTGTGCGTAAGAAATGCGGCGATTCGGCAAGCAATTGTTTGATGATGCGCAAGCCGTCCTCGCCGGGCGTGAGCGCCGCGCGCGGCTCATAGTCGCGGACTTCGCGTTGCAACGTCGCTAGTTCGCCTTCATTGATGTACGGCGGATTCGAGACGATCAAATCAAACTGCGCGCGTCGTTCATCGAGCGCCGCGAAAGCGTCCGAAGCGACAACGGAAAATCTCTCGCGCACATGGTGTCGCGCGGCGTTGCGCGCGGCAACACGAAGCGCGTGCGTTGATGTATCGAGCGCGACGATGCGTAAGTTTTGTTTTTCGTGAAGCAGCGAAATGCCGATGCAGCCCGAACCCGTCCCGACATCGCAGGCGAGCGATTGCGGCATGTTCGTTTCCTTCAAAAGCTCGAGCGCTCTTTCGACAAGAATTTCGGTTTCCGGGCGCGGGATCAGCACATCCGTGTTGACTTCAAAATCGAGATTGAAAAATTCCTGACGGCCTGTGATGTATTGCAGCGGCTCGCCCGCCGCGCGCCGCTCGACGTAAGCCTTCAAACGCGAAACATCAGATGCGGCGAGCGCGGCGTCGGCGTGCGTCAGCAAGTATGTGCGGTCGCGCGCGACGACATACGCGAGCAGCGATGCGGCTTCGCGGCGCGCTTCACTGACATTCGCCGTGCGTAAAATGTGCGCGGCTTCGAGTATGGCCTGCGCGATGGTAAATTTTTGTTGTTCGGTCATTCGTCGGTTTAATGAAAGTGCGCGAAGAGTTTGGCGCGGCGCGCTTTTGTGTATAATAACCCGCATTCGCAGCGTTCACATAAATTGCTTTTCCGCATATGCTTTTGCCTTCGGAAGTTTGGGCAACAGAAGTTTCGATTATCGGCGCAAAGCAGCGAGCTTTTCGATGAACAATCAAGGAGGCAAAAACACATGAAGGCGAAATTCAAGATAGACGGAATGCACTGCGATTCGTGCGCCATCGACATTCGGGAAACGCTCGAAGACACTGCCGGAGTCAAACAGGCGGACGTTGATTTTCAAGGCAAAACCGCCGTCATAGAATTCGACGATCAAACAGTGCAGCAGCAAACGCTCGTTAAAAAATTACAGGACATCGGCTATACCGCAACCATCGCGGGCGAGCCGCAAAGCGGAATCGGAGCATAATGGAAACGAACAACAACCAAACAAACAATAACGAAACGGCCGTCGATGATCGCGGCACAACGCAACAGGGCGGCCACGAGCTTTTGAAAAAATTGCGCGATGGGGGCTTTGAAGGAAATGACCAAAAGTTTGCCGTCGCATTAGGGCGCCCCGTCGAAGAAGTCGCGGCGTGGATGAGCGGCAAAGATATTGTGGACGACGACATCGTGATGAAGGCGCGCGGTATTGCCAAAGAGCGCAATATCACTATCGAATAAAAACGAGTAGAAGCGAAAGGTTTTCGCGCGCATATGTCCTGCGAAAGCGAGGCGCTTGTTTGTTTATTCGTCGGGCTAATTGATTTTGCATGTGAAGAATTTTGAGCAGCGGAGGTGGAAAATGGAGAATCCTTTTACACGACATTGCCGCTCCGTCGGCGAAACCTACGGGCAGCATTTCATGTTCGCCGCGTCGTTCGGCGCACAAATGGTTGGCGGCGGATTGGCCTGCACTGTTCACGCCGTGCTGCCGTTCTGCTTTCTTCGCACAGGCAGCACGACAGTTTTAAGGCTTCACGAACGAATCACGACGGGCGCGCGCAAGCACACAGTGCAAAGTCACGCCGGAGGACGCTTCGGCGCGGACGCGCGCAGTTTGTGGCGCAACGAGATCGGCGCGGGTATCTGAAAAGCACGCAACCCTTGCATGGACGAAAAAATCATTCAGGCGGCTGATGCGCTCGTCGAATCCTATGCGAGCGACCAAATCAAGATTCATCATCTTGATCGCCAACCGCTTCCTTCACACGCCGAAATCATACGCGTGCTGATGGCGGTTCACGAACTGCTGTTTCCCGGCTACATCGGCGCGCAAGGCTTGACCGGCGAAGCCTTGCGCCGCCACGTCGAAGCGCGTCTCGCGTGGCTTAGTGAAACCTTGACCGAGCAGATCAGCCGCGCCATTAATCACGGCGTTCAATCAGGCTCCGCGTGCGTCGTGCCGGAGCGCGCGGCGGTTGATTGCACGACAGAATTTATTGCGCAGCTTCCCGCCCTTCGTGAAACGCTTGCGACGGATGTGCAGGCGGCTTACGACGGCGATCCGGCGGCTGTCTGCCTTGACGAAATCATTTTCAGTTATCCGGGCATCTACGCCATCATGGTTTACCGCGTCGCTCATGAACTACACAAAATGCGCATACCGCTTCTTCCGCGCATCATGACCGAGCACGCGCATCACCGCACGGGCATAGACATTCATCCCGGCACGCGTATCGGCGCGCGCTTCTTCGTCGATCACGGCACGGGCGTCGTCATCGGCGGCACGGCGGTTATCGGCGACGGCGTCAAAATTTATCAGGGCGTCACGCTCGGCGCGTTCTCGTTTGACAGAGACGCGGCGGGCAAGCTTATTCGCACTACGAAACGCCATCCGACGATTGAAGACGATGTGGTTGTTTACGCGGGCGCAACGATTTTAGGCGGCGAGACGATCATCGGGCAAGGCAGCGTCATCGGCGGCAACGTCTGGCTGACGCATTCCGTTCCGCCCGGCACGCGCGTGTTGCAGGACTCGCCCAAACTGCGTTTCATCGCGGCAAGCGAAGCCGCTTCCTGAAAAGTTATTTGACGATTTCTGAAAACGCACAGACGTTCGTTATATACTATCCGGTACAAGAAGTTAATTGGTCACGTCGCTCCCGTAAAAGACGGCCATCAGAACCCCCAAGAGCATCTGCAGCCTTGGGGGTTCAGCCGTTTCAAGGGAGAGTTAAACAAAGTTTGCACTTGTCAGGAACAAAGGAACGCTCTGTGATGAACCCCCTTTTTCAGTGCTCTCTCTTATTTTTTCTCAATCTGCTCGACGCGCAATTGACGATCATCTGGGTGCGCGCGCATCTGGCGACGGAAGGTAATGCACTAATGGCGCGATTGCTTGATCTGGGCAACGCGCCGTTTTTGTCTGCGAAGCTTTTCGTCGGCGCGTTTGCCGCCTTGATGCTTTACCGTTTCGCGCATCTCTCCGTCGCGCGTCGCGGATTAAAACTCGCGCTCTGTGTTTACGGCGGGCTGATGTTCGTTCACGCGGCGACTGGACTTTCCGCGCTCGGCTGGTACAGCCCGGAAAAGGTTTTAGCGGGACTCTGCCAACTGCAAACGGCAGTCTTTGCATTCTTCATCTAAACGCGAATCCTTGAAATCAATCCACGCCCGTTCGCTTGTTTTCATCAGGCAAGCAGACTAACGCCCGCGCTTACTCTCACTTTCACGCTTTTCGACTACAGCGCGCTTATCTCTCTAAATCCGGCAAAATTCTTTTGTCGTCCCTTCTACTAACGCAAAACTTTTCGCCCGCGCGTCTCGTAATAAAAGCCGCATGGACAAATGATGCACGCGGCCTCGAATGTCATGCGCAAACGCAAACACGCGGGCGTGCATCTCAATATCCGCATCAATGTCTGCACACGAACGCACTCGTCTTTGAATTTTCCAGAAGGATTGAGAGAAGAATCATGTACAAGCTCTCGGCACGCCAGATTCTCGTCATCGCAATGCTATCGGCGCTTTTTGCGGCTGGCACGGTTTTTTTAATTGACCGCTACGGCACGCGCTTTCAGCCGCGCGGCGCAGCCTTTTCCGAAAGCGCGCCCGCCGGAATCACCAATCCGTCAATGGCTTCGGACGAGCAAAATAATATCGAAGTCTATAAAGCGATTTCGCCGGGCGTCGCCTTTATCACCTCGACTGCTTACAGTCAGGACATTTTTAATCCGGGCGAGCGGCAGGGCGCAGGCTCCGGCTCCGTGATAGACGAGCAGGGCGATATTCTGACGAACGATCACGTTGTCGCAGGCGCGCAGAAGCTGACTGTGAGTTTCGGCACGAGCAAAACTTATCCGGCGACAGTCGTCGGGCGCGATCCCGATACAGACCTCGCGGTGATTCGGGTCAACGCCCCGCGCGATCAATTGACGATTGTGCCGTTAGGGGATTCCGAGCGAATTGTAGTCGGCCAGAAGGTGCTTGCCATCGGCAATCCGTTCGGCCTTGACCGCACTTTAACGACGGGCGTCATCAGCGGTCTACAGCGCCCGATCTACGCGCAAACGAAACGCGTCATCGAAGCCATGCAAACGGACGCTTCGATTAACCCGGGCAATTCCGGCGGGCCGCTGCTCGACTCATCCGGGCGCATGATCGGCATCAACTCGCAAATTTTATCGCCGAGCGGCGAAGGCTCCGTCGGCGTCGGCTTTGCCATTCCGGTCAACGTTGCCAAACGCATTGTGCCGCAACTCATACGCAACGGCGTTGTGCGTCGCCCTGTGCTCGGCGGCTCGTTCTACAACATTAAAAACATAGATCGCAATCAAGTTCGTCTACCTGTCTCGGACGGCGCGATGGTTTATCAGGTCGATCCGGGCGGCGGAGCGGCGGCGGCAGGGCTTCGCGGACTAACTGAAACAGAAGACGGCGATGTGCTGTTGGGCGACATCATCACCGCGATTGACGGCGAAAAGGTCAGCACGTCCGACGACATCTACCGCATCCTAGACAAACATCAAGTCGGCGACACGGTGCGCGTCGAAGTCGTTCGCGGCAACAATCGCACGACGGTTCCGGTGCGTCTTTCCGAAGCCGCCACAGGTCGGCGCGGCAATCTCCGGCGCTAAACAATTAACCAAAGAAAGCATCTAGAAAAACTCGCGCGTTGTGAAGTTCAAGCAGTTTCACAACGCGCGAGTTTTGCTTTCAAATGCAATTTCACTTCAAGCTCCTTAAAATATTCGTTTCATCAACGGGGCTTTCAAATTCTTCATTCTCTCATTCGCGCATTACTAATTCAGCCGCCATTTTGCCGGACAGCAGCACGAGCGGAATGCCGCCGCCGGGATGCGTCGCGCCGCCCGCAAAGTATAAGCCTTCGATGTCGCGCGCTTTGTTCGGCGGGCGCAAAAAAGCGCTCGTCAATTTGTTCGACGAAACGCCGTAAATCGAGCCGCGATTAGCGCGATAAGTTTTCAGGAAGTCTTCGGGCGTGATGATTTTTTCGTAGTCAATCGCCGCGCTCAAGTTTTCCAGCCCGAAGGATTCCAGCTTGCCCACAATCAAATTACGGTAGTTTGTCGCTTCCTTCGTCCAATCAGTTTCGGAACTTGTGGCGGGCGCGTTGACGAGCACGAACAAATTTTCGTGTCCCTTTGGCGCTTGGCTCGCGTCCGTGCGCGACGAAGCGCAAACGTAAATTGTCGGATCATTCGCCGGGCGCAAATCCTCGAAGATCGACTGAAACTCCGCCGGGTAATCGTTTGAAAAAAAGATATTGTGATGCCTTAGTCGGTCGTAGCGGCGCGAGACTCCGAGCAGCAACACAAAGCCGCTGCATGATGGTTCGATGCGCGCGAGTTTTTTGTTTGTGTAGATGCGCCGCGCATCTTCGTCGATGAGCGTGCGGTAAGTTTCCACAGCGTCGGAATTTGCTATTACAGCGTCGCACCTCCGCACGGTTCCGTCCATCAATCTCACGCCGCACGCGCGTTTATTTTCGATCAATATTTTTTCGACTTCAGCGCTGGTGCGTATCTCCACTTTTAATTCTTCACAAAGGAGCATGAGCGAGCGCGGCAAATTGTACATTCCGCCTTGCACATACCACGCGCCAAGCCCGAATTCTACGTAAGGGATAAGCGCGAACGTGGCGGGCGCGGCATACGGCGAAGAGCCGTTGTAGGTGGCGAAGCGATTGAATAATTGTTGAAGATGCGTGGAGCGAAAGTATCTGCGAACGTGGGAGTCTAACGTGCGCCAGGAAGAAATCACGGCAAGGTCGCGCGCATATCGCGGGCGCAAGAGCTTCGGCAGATCGTTTAAGCTGTGCGCGAGAAAAGTTCTGTCGGCGACTTCGTATTTGCGCTTTGCGTCGTCGAGAAATTTATAAAACCCATCGACATCTGCGGGTTCAATCTTGTGTATTTCGCGCGCTGTTTTTTCAAGATCAATCGAGGCATCGAGCGTCGCGCCGTCAGGCCATGTGTAACGGCAAATCGGATCGAGCGGCGTAATGTCTAAATAATCTTCAGTGAGGCGTCCGGCGCTCTCGAATAAATCTGCAACGACATGGCGCATCGTGAGCAGGGACGCGCCCGTGTCGAACGTGTAGCCTGCCCCGCGATGAACATTGACTTTGCCGCCGGGCGTTTCGTTCTTTTCAAGAACCGTAACGCTCGCGCCCGCCTTTGCGAGACGAATGGCGGCGGCGAGTCCGCCGAGTCCTGCGCCGATGACGATAACTTTTTTGTTCTTCACTTCGTCGCGTCGCGGCGGGCGTCGCCTCTGATTATTAATCTTCCGCTTTGAGCAGGCGGCGCAGTTCGCCTATGCGTGCATCGGGCGCGCCGTACTTCGCGCGGTAATCGTGCAGGCTGCGCGCGATGACATCCATCGCTTCGGTGCGATTGTAAACGTCTGCGATTTCGACGCGGCGCGGCGCTTCGTGCGGCAATTGTTTGTAGCTTAGAAAATAATGTTTGAGACGATCAATGAGGCCGCCCGGCACTTCGTCGATTTCCTGCATGTGGCCGTAAGCGATGTCGCTATCTAGCACGGCAATGATTTTATCGTCGGATTCTACGCCGTCGATCATGCGCAGGCCGCCGATGATTTTAGCGCGCACGAAAAAGTTGCCGTGCGCCATCGTTTTTTCCGTCAGCACGCAAATGTCCAAAGGGTCGCCGTCGCCTTTGATGCCGTGAAGGCCCGTCCGTGCCGCGCAGAGTTCGGCGACGGCATCGCCGCAAAAGCTCTGCGGAATAAAACCGTAGGGCGCGGGACAAAAGCTCGAATAAAGCTGCGGACGATCAAGGCGCAAACGCCCCGATGCTTTATCTAGTTCGTACTTAACTTCATCGGTCGGAACGATTTCAATAAACGCTTCGACGATGTCCGGCGCGCTTGTCAAAGGCTCGACGCCGTGCCATGGGTGCGATTGAAAAAGAAGCTTGATTAAGTTGTGAAGCGCCGCGTCATTTGCCGACATAAGTTTTCTCAAATCTAATATTAATATCGCGCGCGCATTTTTCGAGCGACGAAAATTTCAGTATCCCGAATTCGATAATCCTACATTATGAGCGGCGCTTGCTTGCGTGTCCAACGGAAGGATATATAAAATCACCGCCGCGCGTTAAAGAGCATGAAGCGCAAGCGAGAGCGTGAATAATTGTTTGGCGCAAAAGCGAAGCGCCGCGCTTTATCAGGCACGGCGCTTTGCTTTTGCACTCGCGGCAAATCGATTACTTGCTTTTTTTCTTGTTCGTGTCGGCGACGGATTTGAGCGCCTGAAAAGTCGGAGGCCAGAGACCGACGAAAATCGCCGCCTGCTTTTTGCCCGCGAAGAATAATGCGAGCGAAGCTCCGATAGAGCCGAGCGTCAGAATATGAAAGAGGCTAACGTTGGTTGATTCTATTGTCGATTCGTCGATGGTGCGAATCATAGATTCGGCGGCGTCTGCCTGCCCGCTTCCGGCAGTTGCGCGTGTTTGCGCTTGTGTTGCAGTTGTTGACATGATGTTCTCCTCGTTGTTTGGTAAATGATGACAAACTCAATTGTCGGCACGTCCCTTGAGATACGCGATGGTAAAGAGCGCAGCCAGCGAGCCACCGGCGATCAAAAAGCCCTTGAGCGGCCTCGCCGGTTTCCTCTGTGTTTCGGTTGCTGATTCTGCTGGCGCGTCCGTTGAATTTCCGTTTTCCGTCGATTGCTGCTCGGCCTTATTCGATTCCATAAAACTTTCTCCCGACGAAATTTTCCGCTGCATCGAACGCGCGGCGTGTCCTTACGATCAATCGCGCTGACGCATTCCTTACAAAATACAAAAGTTGTGACCTTTACGCATCACGAATAGGTGTCAGATATTAAGAATTTCCTTTCTCTACAGACGCGGTTGTCCTCCGCTTTTCGCTCTTTGAGTTCCGTTGTGTGCTGTCCCCTCTTGGAATCAACACAACGAAAGCGTATAATTTTGCTTGCTTAAACTTCATAGCTTCGGCTGTGTTGTTGAAGGCTATAAGGGAAGCGTCAACGTCCCTTATAGCTGCAAAAATGGCGGCGGGGATGGGATTCGAACCCACGAAACCCGGAGGCTTACCGGTTTCTAAGACCGGCGTATTCAACCTCTCTACCACCCCGCCGTTATCAATATGTAGCACCACTTCTACGGTGCGTAGCCTTTTTCCAGATATATTCAGCCTTACCGCTCTCGCTACGGGTTTCAACTTCGCCTTTGACGGCAAGGCGCTTCAAGATGGCGTGGATGGAAGCAAGTACGTTCTTGTACTTATCAACATCAAACCCGCCCGCCGCAAGCATATCCCGCACTTCGATTGCTGTAAGCCAAGAGCCAAACCCAGACTGCAAAACATCTCGTATAGCATCCGTGAATCCCATGTCTTCCCTAATGGACAAATATGGAAACAATTCCGGGCGTTGTTTCGCCAGCTTAACTACAGCGTAAGGGTCAAAAAGTTCACCCAACCCGTTAAGGCTGTGGTGCAAATTTTCAATCCTTCGGTTCACTTTTTCCAACTCGTTTTCAAGTTCCTCTCTTCGACTCATCATCTCGGAAAGCTCTTCAACGACTATATTAAAAGTCTGTTTGTAAGAAGATTCGCTCATGGAAGACTTATACCATATGTCTAAAGGAAAACAAAGAAAATTTTATATGCATTTAGACAATCCTGTAACCAATTGGGATACAGCATTTTCGGATGCACAGATGGGAACCCAAGAGGCCAAGAGCAGAATCTTAAGGCTTAGACACGCAATTAAGACATTCGAGTTTATGCGCGACAGTGGCGAGCCGTTTCCAAGCAAAAAAGCTAAAACAAGAAGAAGCGCAAACCTAGCTACTTTTGGGTCAACTACTCTACTTATGAGTCAAACACGACTTTTAGGGCAAAGTTCCGCTAAGGCTATTTTCAGGCAAAGCCAATTCACACCGTGAATTTTACGGCGCGCGCCTGTCTAAAATTCCCTCTTATCACGCATGGAGGAAACTTTAATCTTCGTCGTGCTCCGTGCCATTGAAGTGCATCACAATTGGTTCACCGTCATTGATGGTTTCGAGATGAACGGGTCTGCCCCACAAGGTGTAGAGGTGTTCGAGCGTCTTGCGCGCGTAGTGATTGTCCAACTCCGCGTCTTCGTGAGCGTGGCGCAGGTAAAGCTCTCGGTTGTGGTTGTAGTCGCCGTCAACGACTTCGATATACGGAAAGCCGAAGTTCGTCATGTTCGCAACGAGTCGGTCGCGCACGCGCTCCCAACGCTTTTCCGTGATCGTCCATTCTTCATGGTCAATCAATTCGTAAACAAACAAATCGAGTTCCTCGCACAAGTCTTCGGTCAGGTAATTGCGCAGAAACGAAACGTCGTTATCCAGCTCGCGCACCTCGAATATTTTCTCGCGTCCTGTGCCGTCATTGCGCCCGAACTTTTTCTTTTCTTCCGCTGAAGGATCATTCCAGCGCCGCTCTATGTCTTCGAGAATTTTATAGCCGAGATAATACGGATTGAGCTGCCCTTTGTGCGGCGAGACGACGCCCGAATGCAAATCCGCAAACTCTATGTGCTGCTCGTCCGGCAAATCCAGCTCACGCATAATGCGTGAATGCCAGAAGGAGTTGTGATTAACAAAACCATTGGCGACGTAAGAGTGTTTCGTGTCAACTGTAACGTCAAAGACATCTGCACAATCGTGCTCGATAGAAACAATAGAATCGGCGCAGTCCTCTTTTCTGAACCACTGTCGGCGCTCGACGTGTTTCCGTAAAGCGAGTTGTTTACGCTGGAGGCTGAAGCCGATTTCTTCAAGAAAGACGGCGGCGGAAGTTCCTGCTATCTCAAGCTGCGTGCAACCGTCAGCATGTTTTCGCTGCGTAGAGAGGATACCGTAATTGAGAAGAATAATCTGGACGGCGCTAATCAGTGAATCACTTGAAGAAGAGAGACGAATACCTTGCGTACCCGCGTAGGCGTCGGCATCGAAATATCCGCGCAGGAAAGCAGCCACAACTTTTTTCGGTGAGCGCAAGATAAGCGACGGAATTCTTTTCTCCGGCGCTTTGTCATCCAAATCGATTCCCAACGATTCGAGCAATCGCAAAAGCTCGCGCGAATGCACGATGACGCGCCAGCGTCCTCCTTTATCGGTTGCGTCCCAATAAGTGATGGCGCGCATTCCTAAAACTTTGCCGATTACTTCGGCTAATTCTGAAACAAGCTCTTCGTCTCCGGTAGTCAGACAAATCCCCGATTTCGTTTTGTTACCGTCACCAATAAAGTAACCGAGCAGCCACGCGAGTTTTTCGTCGAGCACACAGGGCAGTTTGAGCGGCGATCTTGTCGAAAGCACTTTCCATCTCATGCCGGGCTGGTATGAAACCGAATCGAGCGCAGCGGTTATTCCCGCAGCGGCGAGAGTTCGCTGACCGCGCAGATGGCGCATTACCGTCCAAGACGATACTCCGGCAACAGCGGCAACCGTCTCCAAAGCGGTGCTCGGAGGCGCAGGCATAAAATCAATTTTCCGCTTCGCTTTCGGCCAGACGTTCGTTCCGCGTTCGACGCTGATTCGATCTCCGATACGCAAATCCTCGAGCCGCGCCCAACTTTTATTTTCCAGCAAAATGCGATGCTTGAATGCGCCCTCAATCGTCAAGCCGCGACGTGTGCGAAGACGAATGGTGGGTACGCGCTTTTCTTTATGAAAATCCGTGATGCGATATAGTTCGCCCGCTCCGCCGCCCGCGACGCGAATCTGTTTTCCGGCTTCATACAATTCATCAAAGCGAATAAACCCGCGCTCCGTAAGCATCAGAGCATCGCCGGTGGCGCAAGCCCATCCCTCATTGAGTGTCTTGGTTTGCATTTGCGGCACGAAGTATTCCATTTCTTCGTGGATCATCGCCATCACGTCGCGCTGCCAGTCAGCGAGCGCGGGCGAATTGCGCATGATGTAATAAATGATGTCTTTTTCCGGCAGGCGATCACCGGCGGCGTCACGCTGCCTTTCGTTTTCATCGGTTACTGTATCGGCGGGCGCTGCCGGTTTTTCGCCGAGTTGCCAGAGATCGTCGTAGCGTCCTTCTCTGCGCGAGGCTTGCGCGGTTTTGTCGCGCGCGCGTTCCTGCTGCCGGGTTTCGCGTTTGATGAAAAAGTTCGGGTCAATGTGTTCTTCGATGGAGAGAACCGCGTCCAGAAATTTCTCGATTGTTTTATGTCCGTATTTGAATTCGTATTCCGTCATGCGCCCCGCGTGCGATGAAACGCTTTCGACCATGCGGCGATTGGTCTTTGAAAAGTAAATGTTGTGCTTGAAAAAATCGACGTGTCCGAGCACGTGCGCCATGACCATTTTGTTCTGCACGGGGCTGTTGGTTTCCATCAGAAAGCCATACGAAGGATTCGTATTGATAACGACTTCGTAAATCTTCGAGAGGCCGAAGTCGTACATCGTCTTCATGCGGTGATAAGCCTTGCCGAACGTCCAGTGCGAATAACGTCCGGGCAATGCGTAGGAACCGATCTCGTACATTACTGTCGCGGGCACAATCTCGAATCTGGTCGGGAACGGATCGAGGCCGAATTTCTGCGCGATGTCCCAGATTTGCTGGAGCGCTTTTTCGAGGTCTTTAATTTCGCGGTCGTTCATAATGCTTTTGCGCGAGTGTGGTTTTAATTCTGCGAATTTCCGTTGCGCCCTTCGCTAAAGAATCTTTCGGCAGTGTTAATCAGTGCATTCAAACGTTCGTCGGCTTCCTTGCCGCGTTCAGCCAAAGCATCAATTTGAATTTGCGTATGCTTCTGCATTTTGGAAACTTCACTGGCGAGGTCGCCTTGCCGTTCAGTGACGACTACCAGCGCATTGGCAAGCCGCAACATAACGCTTTCAGTCTTGGCCTGCGCTTCCTGTAGTTGAGCTTGCGCCTCCTGTAATTTTTGAATATCAGTGGAGAACCGCGCTTGCTGTTCAACGATGAATTCCATTTTTCGCTGCATTTCATCTTCAGACATAATCAAGCTCTTTTTATTTCGGTAAACAAGAAACTTACTGTTCAAACGACGCGATCCGCATTTCTTCATTAAACTATGCTGCCAACTTTCACGCTTCGATGCCGCGCCGCCCGAAGAATTGTTTGAGCGCCGGATACACGTCTTCCTTATCGTCTATGCGGACGCCGACGAAGCGATCTTTTTTCTTCAACCGATCATTAAAAATTGACAGCAGCGCGCCGGATGAGCGGCGATAGCTCGTCGCGCCTTCTTCGCCGATTTCGCCGTAGCCGAACAAATTGCAGGTGGCGATTAATTGATCCGCGAGCCGCGCCGCTTCTTCGTTGTCCGAATAATAATTGTCGCCGTCCGAGAAATGAAACGGGTAAATGTTCCAATCCGCCGGATTAAAACGCCTCTTGATAATTTCAAGCGCCAGATAATAAGCGCTCGACACGACGGTTCCGCCCGATTCACCCTGCGTGAAGAATTGTTCTTCCGTGACTTCCTTTGCTTCTGTGTGGTGGGAGATGAATACGATGTCAACGTTGTCGTACTTCGTGCGCAGAAAGCGCACCATCCAGAAATAAAAAGAGCGCGCGATGTATTTTTTGAATTCGCCCATTGACCCCGAAATATCCATCATGGCGATTACGACGGCGTTCGATTCATAGCGCAAGTTTTCTTCCCAAGTCTTGAAACGCAAATCTTCTTTCTTTACATCGCCGAAGCGTGCGCGCCCTTCTTCGCGTGCATTGCGTTTGATGTTTTCGAGAATCATGCGCCGCTTGTCGAGATTTGCCATCACGCCTGTGCGACGGATTTCGTTGAAGTGCGTCACCTTCGACTGCACGGCTTTTTTCGCTTTCTCTTCGAGGAAAGGCAGATGCAAATCCTCGAAGATGAGCGCGGCGATGTCGTCTATGTTGACTTCCGCTTCGTAGTATTCGCCGCCCGCGTCTTGTCCCGCCTGACCCTTGCCTTTACCTTTGCCCTTGCTTTGACCTTGCGGATTTTCGCGTCCGATGACATCGCCGACTTGCGTGTTGCCGTCGCCCTGCCCGACCTGTTTGCGCTTGCGGTAATCGTAGCGAAACTTATATTCGTCGAGCGCGCGAACAGGCACTTTCACAGTGCGCTTGCCGTCCGACAAAATGATGGATTCGTTAGAAACAATAGAGCCTAAGTTTTTCTTGATCGCTTCTTTGACGCGCTCTTTGTGGCGATCCTGATCGATGATGCCCTTGCGCTGCAAAGACCAATCGTTGCGTTGAATAGACATCGGTTCTTACCTCGCATTACCTCACGGCGGCGATTATTTTAGCTTCGGTCAACTCGCTTGCCTCGTTTACTGCCGGTTGATGCTTATCTGTTTTTGAATGAGCGAAGCCCGCGATTACTTCCGTGAACTCGCGCGGATATTCTTCCATCGGCAAATGTCCGCAGCGGCGAAAGATAATCAAACGCGAGTGCGGTATCTCTTTGAACAAATGCTCGCCGTCGCGCAACGGAATATCCAGATCGTTTTCGCCCCAGACAATCAGCGTCGGCTGTTTGATGAGATGAGCGTCGAGCGCGATGCGTTCGGCGTCCCATTGCCGAAGAGTGCGCAGGACGGCGCGTTGCGTGCTCGCAGCGCGCAGCGGACGATGATGCGCTTCCATTCTTTTTTCATCCATCAAATGCGGCGGCGCGTTTTCACCGTAAACATTACGCATACGCCAGCGCACCATCCGACGCGAATCGAGCAGGAGCGGCGAAAGCAGATCGCCGACGACGGGTGAGGCGGCCATTCGCATCAACGTTTCTTTTTTAATGTCGTCATTGATGACCGCGCCGACGAGCGCAACTCTTTCGACGCGCGCTGCGTAGTCGAGCGCCGCAGTCGCCGCCACCGCGCCGCCGTAGGAACTGCCGACAACCGTCGCCCGTTCGATTTTCAAATGATCGAGCAGCCGCGCGATCATTCGCGCCTGCCTCATAATCGAGTATTCAGCGCGGCGCGGTTTCGCGGAAAACCCGTAGCCGACGAGGTCGGGCGCGATCACGCGAAAGCCAGCATCGGCAAGCGGTACAAGCACATCGCTCCATACGAAGTTCGATGCGCAGAAGCCGTGTACCAGCACAATCGCCGGTGCATGTTTATCGCCCGCTTCCTGATAATGCACGCGCACGCCGTCCACGTTCGCAAAGCGCGATTTCTCTGCGTGATGCAATTCACCGGCGTGCTCCTTCCAATCAACATCACGCTTGCGGCTCAAAAGTTTTGCGGCGAGCGCCGCGCCGACAAAGCCATACATTCCGGCAATCAAGTATCTTTTTTTCATCCCTCAAATTTCCGTGTTATGAAACCGACGCCCGCACTTCCAAACTGTGGAGAGCGCGGGCGCAAGTTATTTTCGCAAGTTTTCAAAGCAGGCGCACGCGCTTCCGCAGGCGCTTAACGCGACAGCAGCGTGCCGACGTAAGTTAAGAGTTCGTTCGCGCAGACGGGACAATAACCGTGGTCTTTGACGAGACGATCAATCACTTCGTTGATGCGGCGCAATTGATCCGGGTCGGGCGTCTTAACGGACGTTGTGATCTTCACCACGTCTTTCAAGTCGGCGAAGATTTTTTTCTCAATCGCTTCCTTCAAGCGCTCGTGCGAGTTGTATTCAAAGGCGCGTCCCTTTCTGGCATACGAAGAAATGCGTATGAGAATTTCCTGCCGGAAAGTATTCTTCGCGTTCTCGCTGATTCCGATCTGCTCTTCGATGGAACGCATCAAGCCTTCGTCCGGGTCCATCTCTTCTTCTGTGATCGGGTCTTTGATACGCTCTTTGTTGCAGTAGGATTCGACGTTATCGAGATAGTTATTGCAAATAGTGCGCGCCATTTCTTCAAACGAATAAACAAAGGCGCGCTGAACTTCCGTCTTGGCGAGTTCGTCGTATTCCTTGCGCGCCGAAGAAATCAGATTGAGATAGCGTTCGCGTTGTTCGCCGCTGATGCCCGTGTGCTGATCGAAGCCGTCTTTGATTGCGCGCAGTGCGTCAATCGGATTGATGCAGGTAATGCCGTCGCGGACAAGCGCGCCCGACAAGCGATTGATAATGTAGCGCGGAGAAATACCGTCCATACCTTCGCGCACGGTTTCATCCTTCAACTCGCGCACGTCCTTCGATTTATAACCTTCGACATCTTCGCCGTCGTAAAGCTTCATCTTTTTGGCGATGTCAACGCTGGCGCGCTTCGGTTCTTCAAGGCGCGTCATCACGGCGAACATCGCGGCGACGCGCAAAGTGTTCGGCGCAAGATGAACGCTGCGCATCGCTTCGGATTGATGAAGGAGCTTGCTATAAATTTTTTCTTCCTGCGAGACGCGTAAATTATACGGCACGCGCACAAGGATAATGCGATCCTGCAAGGCTTCGGATTTACGATTGCCTGCGAAAGAGACGTACTCATTTTCGTTCGTATGCGAGAGAATTACTTCGTCCGCATAGATCATCGCAAAGCGCCCGGTCTTGATGTTCTGCTCCTGCGATAAAGTCAGCAAGCTATAGAGAAATTTCTCATCGACTTTGAGCATCTCCACGAATTCCATCACGCCGCGATTAGCAATGTTGAGTTCGCCGTCGAAACGATAGGCGCGCGGATCGGATTCAGCGCCGATTTCGCCGATGGTCGAGAGATCAATCGAGCCTGTCAGTTCCGTAATGTCCTGGGATTTTGGGTCTGATGGCGCGAACGTGCCGATGCCGACGCGCTCTTTTTCGGAGAAGAGAATGCGCTCTACTTTAACGTCTTCGTGGCGTCCGCCGTAAGTGTGTTCGAGAGCGTAGCGGCATTGCGGGCAGAGGTCGCCTTCGATGTAGAGGCCGTAGTGCTTTTCGATTTCGGCGCGCAGTTCGTGCGGAATCAAGTGCAGCGGCTCTTCGTGCATCGGGCAATCTTTGATCGCAAAGACCGCGCCCTGTTCGATGCGCGACCATTCTTCGAGGCCGCGCTTAAGTAAGGTGACGATTGTGGATTTGCCGCCGCCGACAGGCCCCATCAGAAGCAGAATTCTTTTTCTTACTTCGAGGCGCTGCGCGGCGCTTTTGAAATATTCGACGATGCGCGCAATCGGTTCTTCGATGCCGTAGAGTTCGGAAGCGAAAAAGTTGTAGCGTGTGATTTCATCGCGCGCGCCTTCGTTTAATTTCTCGACGCCCGCGTGGTGAATCATGTTGTTGACGCGCGCGTGCGAGAGTTCGGCAAGACGAGGATTCTGCGAGACGAGTTCAAAGTAATCGCGGAAGGTGCCTTCCCACTGAAGCGCTTCGCGTTCGCGGCGCAGATCGTCGAGCCGCTCGCTGATATTGAATTTGTGTTTGCCATCATGTTGTTGCATAGCCGTTTTAATACCTCATTTCAGGCTAGAGAACGCGCATACACGAAACGACGTGCGTGAAGTCACGTCTTAAAGTATTGCTCGGGCAACAGAGAACGAAACATTTCAGGCGAAGGATTTTCGCGTAATGTTTCGTTCTTCGTTGGATGAAGAATTCGATCTCGTTGCGAGGCTAAATCAAAAGCCGCCTGCGCGGTAGGCGTTTTTTGCGCGCCGTCGAGACTTTAGGAAAACTTCAATGAGCTGCTGATGGTTTCAAGCGAGAGCGGGAAGGAACAAGATTTTAGCCGTCGGCGGGAAAGCGGCCCGCTCGTACACTTTCCTCGAACGGCTTCTGTTTCGGATTATAACACAGGCTGTAGAGCGGCAAGTCAATGCTTATTCTTCGACATTGATTAACACGCGCGGATGCGCCAGCATTTTCGCGGCATCGTAAATGCCGATTGCTACTAACTCTCCCGACGCATCGCGCAGCCGCAGATAACACCCATCCGGCAATTCTGTTTCCTTCAACAACGCTTCATCGATTCGCACAACGACACCATTGCGCACCGCGCGCTCTTGCTGCGCCGTTAGATGCAAGGCAGGCATTTTCGGGAGCGCCGCGTCCGGCGAAAAAAACGCCGCTGCTTCCGTGCCTGTCTCGCTCATTCTTTGCAACTCTTCGAGACTAATTGCTTGCGTGAGGTTGAAGGCACCGGCGCGCGTGCGTCTTAATGCAGCGAGATGCGCGCCGATGCCGAGCTTTTCTCCGACTGCTTCGGCGAGCACCCGCACATACGTTCCGGCGGAACACACGACGCGCGCGCGCATATGAATCGTGTTGTCTTCATTGAGATGAAGCACCGCGCCGCCATCATGTTTGCTCGCTTCAAATTCGCGGACGAAGACGGGCACGGCTTCGCGTTCGATTTCGACGCCCTGCCGCGCCAGCTCATACAACTTTTTCCCTGCGACCTTCTTTGCCGAATACATCGGCGGCACTTGCATTTGTTCGCCGCGTAGTGAAGCGAGCGCCGCTTCGATTCGCTCCTTGCTCAACGCCGCGACATCATTTTCGTCGAGCACTCGAAATGTTTCCTGCCGTAATGTTCCCGTCGCGTCGCCCGTGTTCGTCGCGTAACCGAAACGAATAATCGCTTCATATTCCTTTTCTGCGCCGGAAAGAAATTGCGCTAGTTTCGTGGCGCGCCCGACGAGCACGACCAGCACGCCCGTCGCAAACGGATCGAGCGTGCCCGTATGCCCAACATGCCGCTCATGTAGGATGCGCCGCACGCGCGCCACCACATCGTGCGAAGTCAAGCCCGCGGGCTTATCGATGATGACAACGCCGTTCATTGCTGTTCACGAAGAGTTCGGAATTCGCAATCGATTCTTTGCGAGTTGAATAATTGTAAATCGAGTTTTAATTTTCGCTTCATCAATCGCAAATCTAAAGTCGCACCTACGAAATAGCAAGGCGGTTTTTCAAACGTTCCGGCGTTCGTGTTAAAATGCGAGGATTAATGAGAAAACGTAAGTGGAAATCGAACGCAACGCAGATTAACGAAGCGGAAACGGAACGCCCCGCGCGCATCCTCGATCCTGAAAAGGCGCGCGCCAAGACGATGAAGCGTGCAGGCAATCTGCTCGCTGCCAAGCCGCGTTCGATCAACGAACTGCGTGAACGACTGTTGGAAAAGGAATGGACGAACGAGGAAATTGTCGAAGCGGTAATTGCGAAGCTCGGCGAGTATGGTTATGTGAATGACGAGCGCTTCGCTTTCGGTTACGCTTCTTCGCGCGTGCGCCAGAGACCTTTAGGGCGCGGACGACTGTTGCGCGATCTGCAACTGAAAAAAGTTGACCGCAAAACGGCGGACGAAGCCGTGCGCCTTGTCTTTGAAGAAACGCCCGAAGAGGAATTAATTGACCGCGCCATCCAAAAAAGAATACGCCTGCGCGGTGTGCCGCAAACGCGCCCCGAAACCAAGAGTTTGTTCGATCATTTAATGCGGCAGGGATTTTCCTTTGACCTGATAATACGCCGCGTGCGCGCCGCAACCGACGCAAGCCTCGATGAAACAGATGAAGATGAAGCGGCGGGCGAATAGCGGCGAAAAGTTTCCGATTGAAAACAATTCGCTTGAAATTAAGTTGTGTTGACAATTTGCTTTTTCAATTGCCACTAGTGCTGTGTAAAGTTAGTTTTTGTAAATTGCCTCCAGCTTTAGCTGGAGGATAAAGGCAAAAAGAATATTGGCTTTAGCCAAAGCGGTTAGGCTAAAGCCGAGATAGATAGCTTATCCGATCCGATCCACTAGCTGAAGCTAGTGGCAATTCATAGAAATCTAAGAACTAACATTACAGAACACTAGCTTCAGCTAGTGGACAGGAGATGCGAGTAGATATGGCTTTAGCCGAATGTAAAACAAACAAGAATCTTCCGCTTTAGCTGAAGCTGATAAGGATAACCCTTCGATGTTAATTCGGCTAAAGCCGAGAGCCTTACCTATCAAGCATCCACTAGCTAAAGCCAGTGGCAATTCATGTGAAGAAAGCAATTCATGTAAAGAAAGCTCGTGGCAACTGATGAAATCTGTACGGAACATGACAGCGATAAAAGAAGCGGGCGCGTCATGGTTAGACTCGCCCGCTTGTCGTATGCGCCGCCGCTTTCGCCGCTGCCGGCTTACTACTATTACGGCTGCCCGCACTCGGCGTCAGAGCGCGTGACGACGGAACTAAAACGCTCTTGATATTCCCTCGACGTGAGAAAAGCGCAGACCATCGCGCGGTAATTATTGGCGACTCGGTTGTTCAAGATATTCAGCCAGAATTGGTAGCCCGCTTCGTCCGGGTCACGCCTCAAGTAGCCGAAGTATTCCATTAACACAAACGCGCGGTTGTATTCGGCTGCCGCAAACGCCGCGTCATCCGTGACGGAACGAAGCACGCGCCCGCGATTATTGTTGGCATCGTAGTCGGCGATCAAAGCCGCGCGCCCGTTTGAAAGATCAACGCCCGATTTGTCTCTCACGCTCTTAATCAATGCGTCAACAAATTCGCTGTGGCTCGAGTTCGGCGAATACTTCTGCGTGAATTCCGTGCGCTGCACAAACTCTTCGGCGAGCGATTGCTTGTTTGCGTCCAAGGCGGAAGAAGCTGTCAGACGGCTGCGGTCGCGCGTGAATTCTGCGTAAGACGGCCGGCGCCCGTAAGCCGCGTCGTAGAGGCGGTAAACAAACGCGCCTGTTTGCTGAAACTCCTGTTCGACAAAGAAGGCGGCGGAAACGCTGATGCGGCGTTCGCGTATGCAGCGCGCGTCCGTGCCGCACTGCGAGATCGAATTCGTCCAGTAGTCGAAGCCGCTTGTATCCGGCAAGCGATTGAGAAAGTCTGCGTAGTGCTGGCGAACAAAGAAGCGCGTGTCGTCAATCGGATTGCTCGTCGGCGCGGCGGTGTCGTTGTCTTTAATCGTCAGTTGTGCCGAGATCGGGCTGCCGAGGGCTGTTCCAATCGTCGGATTGCGCAGAATGAGATTGACGGTTTTGTCTCCGTCGTTGAAAGCATTATCGGTGATAAGAATGTCGAACGACTTGCTCGTCTCGCCGGGAGCGAAGCGGAGCGTGCCGAGCGCCGTCATGTAATTGGAACGCTCCGAAGCAGTGCCGTTGATCGTCGCATAATCAACCGTCACGGCCTTTGAAGTGTCGCCAGCGCGCGTGACAGTGATATTGATGCTTCCACCATCTTCAGCCACAACGTAGCTCGCGGCGCTGAATTGTAAGGTGCTGGGGCTTGAGTTGGCGATTTTGAGGACAAAAGGATTGAGCAAGTCGTCGTTGCTCGTTCCACCCGGCTCTAATGTTGGTTCCGAGCCTGTGTGGATGATGCCGTTTGCTATTCCCACGCTCGCCACTCCCGTGACATACGTGCTGCCTTCTGCGTCAACGGCGATGCCCGATCCGCCTTCATCGAGATTGAGGACGCCGTAATATGTGGAATAGACGAGAGAATTTGCGCCGGAAGCGTTGGTGTTAATCTTTGCGATGAAAGCGTCGCTGCCGGCAGTCTTGCCGCCGACTTTGTTTGGCTGCAAGGCGTCCCGCGTCGGAAAATCGATTGAAGAGGCTGCCCCCGTTACATAGGCATTGCCGGAGGAGTCAACGGCAATGGCGCTGCCGACATCAAGGCCGTAGCCGCCGAGGTAAGTTGAATAAAGTGTTCCTGTGCCAGCGGCGTTTAGTTTCACGACGAAGGCGTTACTTAATTCGCCTTTGTAGCTTGTTTGAAAGCCGTTCGGCGTTGGCAAATTTGGCGAATCGGTGAAGCCCGTAGCGTAAGCTTGCCCTGCCGAATCCACAGCGACTGCTGTGATAAGAGTTCCGAGAAAAAGTTTCGCGGGGTCATTCTTTATCAGAGTGAAAGAGTAAACCAGCGCCGAACCGTCAGCATTCAGCTTCTTCACAAATTGATCGCCCGTCACGTAAGCATTGCCCGAAGGATCAACGGCAAGGTGAACGTTATAAGGAGACCTGATGTCGAAGTAGGTAGAATAGACGAGTGAAGCTGTTCCCGAAGCATTCGTATTGATCTTCGCCACGAAGCTATCGTTATCGTCCGTATTGCGAAGGCTGAGCGTGCGGCGAAACGCGCCCGGCGTAGTCGGAAAGTCAATCGCATTTGTGTTGCCTGCGAGATAGGCATTGGCAGAAGAATCAATGGCAATGCTCAGCCCTAAATCTCCTCTACCGTTGCTGCCGCCGAGATAAGTAGAATAAAGAAGGTCATTGCCGGCAGCGTTCAGCTTTGCGATAAAGGCGTTGGGAAAATTGCGTAGATTCGATTGAAAAGCATTCCGTGTTGGAAAGTCGCTCGAATCCGTCCATCCCGCGACGTAAGCGTTGCCCGCCGAATCCACAGCAATGCCCGAACTAACATCAGTGCTATCGCCGCCGAGAAAAGTGCTATAGACAAAGCTCGAACCATCGGCGTTAAGCTTTGTGATAAAAGCTTCGCCATTGCCGCGTTGATTATTCAGCGTCCTCTTAAAAGCGCCGACCGTAGTCGGGAAGTTAGGCGAAAGGGTAAACCCCGTCACGTAAGCATTGCCCGCCGCGTCCACAGCGATGCCGCTCGTTCCGCTTTGATTGAGTCCCCCATTACCAAAGTAAGTTGCATAAACGAGCACAGGATCAATCACGAGCGGGAGCGCCCGGTCATACGCGCCGATTTCAAAGCCGATTTCGCGTTTGGCGTTCAGCACGTAGCGGCCTGCGATTTCGCGCCGCACGTTATTTGCCTCCTGATAAAGAAAGGGCTTGCGTTGACGTATTTCATCTTTGCCCGCGCGGATGATGAGGTCGCCAGCCGCATCGACTTTTATTCCGTCAGCGCCCGCGAAATTGAGCCGGATCGCTTTCGGATCGGCATTCGGCGCAACTATGAAATCGTATTCGAGTTGATTGTGGTTGCCGTAGTAGATCATGTCCACGCCCGCATAGACGTTCTCGTATTTCACTTTGCGATAGGCGGCGACGTTTGTTTGCCAACGCTGCGGATCGTTACCGTTCAGGTAATTAACGTGGCCGGGCAATTCTTCCAGCCCTGTCACGCGCGTTTGCGGATTGGCGTTCGCAAGCTTCATACGCAAAGTTGTTTGCGATGCCGGACGCTGCGCATGAACTGCGAGGTTTGAAACATTCGCCTCTTTGCTGCGCCGATTATTTCCTTCTTTGCGCTTTTCATTTTTATGCAGCGCCAGCACAGTTTCCGTCGGAGTCAAAAAGAGATTGTAGCCCGCCCCGCGCGCTAAGAATTTGACCGCCGCGTTTGACTGTCCGTGATTCACTTCAAAGCTCAAGGGCAGATCGCCGTAAGCCTGATTGATGCGCGCGCGCGTTGATTGATCCGGCGCAGAGGGCGCGGAGCGAGTCGAACCGCTGGCGCTCTTGCCGGAAGCGTTCGCCGAATCCTTCTCGGAGCTTGCGAGCTTCGATACGGCAACTGCCTGCGGCGAGGGCTTACTCTGATCGAGAGAATAGCCCGGCAAAGCAATCGTGTTTATTAAACCGATCAGCGCTAATGTAAAAGCGACCCGTGAGGTGCGCCCTTGTCTTGAATACTTCATTACCTTACTCCTTAAATAAAATCTTTCCGGCATGATTACTAAACGCAATTACTGAATGCAGACGCATCCGGGCGGGCATGGCACAGTGATTTGCGCCGTGCAGGGCGAATTGTTCTTATTATCGCTGCGCCCGGCAATGACTGCGATGAAGATTGCAAGACCGGCAGCGATTGCCACTCCGATGCCGATCTTCGCGCCCGTCGAAAGGTTGTTGCCTTTGATGCCTTTCACTTCGTGATACTTGATCGGAGCGGTTGCGCCCGTGACAGCGTCCGCGACGATAAAATAGTCTTCGCTGATTTCCGTGATGTAACCGTTGTAGTCCGTTTTGTCATACAACTTCACACGCACACGCGTCGAACTTCCCGTGCCGAGCCGGGCGACACCGGCTTTGACCTGAGTTGTTTGCGAGACTTTTTTCCACTGCTCCGATGAATTGTCGAGCGCGAGCGAAGCCATGCCGCCGGCGTGCAGCACGAGTATGCTTAGCGCGAAGCATAAAAAAAAATTCATGTTAGTTCACCTCTTCTTTTCGCTTCCCGCGCCTTGACGAAGAAGACGCTGATGCTCTCGCGTGAAGCGCTAATGTTTACGGATAATGCTGCGCTTGCGTGGCGTCGCCGGGACTCTCCCCGCAAGCAATTTTTTGTGTTTATTTTTAAGCAGCGAGTTCAACGAACCGTGATCGTCGAAGCCTAAAAGTTTGGCGGCGTGCGAGACTCTTCCCTCCGCTTCTTTGAGCGCGCTTTCGATGTAGCGTTCTTCCAAGCGGCGAACTTCTTCTTTGAGCGAAAAGTTTTCCCACGGATTAGCCTCTTCGCTTTTTTGCGTTTGCTCGCGCGCAATTTGTTGCTCTGCGTGTACGCTTCGCACGGCAAACGCGCGACGTGCGGCGCGGCGCAGGCGTTCCAGAATTTCAAGCGGCGCGGCGGCGAGTAATTCGTCTGCGCGCCGATAGCTAAATTGAATTTCGTCTGCGCTCAAATAATCGCCGAGTTCTTCGATCATCGTCAGCAGCGCGAGGCTTGCGCCTTCTGCATTGCCCGACTGCACGGCTATCTCTACGGCGCGTTCGAGCGCAGCCTGCGCGGGCAAACGTCTGGCGTTTCTGGCGAGCGTCACCGCGTGCGTCATCAAAGCTTCAGCAAGAAGCGCGTACTCATCGCCTTTCATCAAAGCGTTGACGGCCTGCCGCGCAATCTTTTCGGCTTCGGAAAAACGCTGTTCGGCTAGCAGCGCGCGGGCGCGTGTTTCATCCACCTGCGCCGTGTGGACGTTGTCCTTGAGACGCGCAAACAAACGCCTTGCGCGTTCGAGATGTTCGTGTGCTTCCGTGAATTGCGCGGCGTTGAAGAAAAGAAACCCGAGATTGTTTTCCACCGCCGCTTGATAACGAGTGTGCCGCGCCTGCTCGAAGTGAAATCCTGCGGCGGCATATTCCACAAGCGCGCGGTCTCTGTAATCTTCGCGATGCTCTGTGCTGCTCAGGCAATTGAGCACGCTGGCGAGTTCATTATGGAACTTGCCTTTGAGCGCGTGGCTCTCGCTTTTCTCAAAGAGCGGCGCAGCGCCCGTCAAGATACGCAACGCATCGCTGTAACGGGTCGCGGAAGCTTCGATGATCGCGCCGCGCAGCAAGGCGATTGCCTTCCACTCGCTTTCGCCATCGCCTAAGTTGTTGAGCACTTCGCGCAGCATTACGCGCGCTTCATCGAGCGCGCCCTCACGCCAGTAGCAATAAGCGAGTTCGATGTGCGCTTCGGCGATTTTTTCCGCATCCGGCAACTTTTCAAAGACGGCGGCGCTCTCGCTGATTAAATCCTTCGCCGCTTCCTGCGCGCCCTCGATTTGTTTGGCGCTACCGATCCAGCCCGACAAAACACCTGCGCGCAAAAGCACTTCGCCCACCGCTCGCTCATCAAGCCCGGCGATTTGCGGGCGCTCGCCGACGCGTTGCCAGAACTCGCCCATCGCCCCGCGCGCCGTTTCGTAATCGCCCGCATCCTCAAATTTTTTGGCAACCCTGCACGCTCTTTGAGCACGCTCCGCAAGACTCTGTGTAGAGTTTTTTGTTTGCTTTACGGGAGAGTTTAATTGCATGTATGAACGGCTTCTTTTCTATTGGAATATATTTCCAGATGCACAGGCTAAACCTTTCCGAAATTAAATGCAAGACTTTTTTTGCGCCCGCAATAATTTCCTCGCACCAATCCGGTCGCGCCGCATTTGAAGATCGTTTAGCAGATAACAAGAGGCCGCTTCATCCGGTTTGACGCGCCGTGTTACACTTTTCGTTTCAAATTAACCGGCTTATCGCAGACCGACAAATGGACGACTCAATTGTTATGACAGGCAAAGAAATTCGCGAAAAGTTTTTAGAGTATTTCGAGCAGCACGGACATACGCGCGTCGCGTCTAGCCCGCTGCTGCCCGCAAATGATCCGACGCTGCTGTTCGCCAACGCGGGCATGAATCAGTTCAAGGATGTCTTCACCGGCGCAGAAAAGCGCGATTACACGCGCGCCGCTTCGTCGCAGAAATGTATACGCGCGGGCGGCAAGCACAACGATCTGGATGAAGTCGGCAAGACCGCGCGCCATCATACTTTCTTCGAGATGCTCGGTAACTTTTCCTTCGGCGATTACTTCAAGCGCGAAGCCATAGAGTTTGCGTGGGACTTGCTTTTGAACGTTTATAAGCTCCCTGTCGAACGCCTCTGGTTTACGGTGTATAAGACCGACGACGAAGCCGCGCGCTTGTGGGAAGAAACGGGCGCATCGCCTGATCGCATACTGCGCTTCGACGAGAAGGATAATTTCTGGCAGATGGGCGACACGGGGCCATGCGGCCCGTGCAGCGAAATCCATTACTACATGGGCGAAGACCCGCATGACCCTGCGAAGAATCGCGCAGAGTTCGTCAACGGAGCGGGCGACACGACGATGGAGATTTGGAATCTAGTCTTCATGCAATACGAACGCGACGCTTCCGGCACGCTGACGCCGCTGCCCAAGCCTTCGGTTGACACGGGCATGGGACTCGAACGCCTCTGCGCCGTGCTGCAAAACGTGCCGACGAACTACGACACGGATTTGCTTCGTCCGATCATCGAATTCACGGCGCAGCTTGCAGCTATCGAGTATAAACGCGACTCGCCCGAAGGCTTTGCGATGCGCGTCATCGCAGACCACGCGCGCGCCACAGCGTTTGCGATTGCCGATAACATTTTGCCCGGCAACGAAGGCCGCAATTATGTGTTGCGGAAAATCATGCGCCGCGCGATTTATCAAGGCCACCACACGCTCCACTTTGAAGATGCGTTCTTCTATAAAGTTACGAACTTCGTCGTCGAAACGATGCGCGACGTGTACACGGAACTCGAAGCCGCGCGCGAATTCATCGAGCGCATGGTCAGGCTCGAAGAAGAACGCTTTAGTTCAACTTTAACCATCGGCTTGCAAAAACTCGACGCGCTCTTTGCGTCGAATGAAGAAGGCAAGCTTCCAGACTACAAAGAACTCGCGCGCCTCTACGATACATTCGGCACGCCGCGCGATTTAATTCGCGTCAGCCTTGAAGGACGCGGCTTTAAGCTTGAGGAAGAATCTTTTAATGAAAGTTTCGAGACGGCGCTGCGGGAGATTCAGCGCGCCAGCGTGCAAGACAAAGCACAGGCGCGCACGAAAGCCAAGCCCGTCTATGCGCAGATAAGCGAACGAATTAATCGCCGCACGGAATTTACCGGCTACGAAGGCACGCGCCTTGATGATGTGCGCGTTGCCGCCATCATCAAAGGCGATGAAGAAGTTGCGGAGTTAGGCGAAGGCGATGAAGGCGAAGTTGTTTTAGAGCGCACGCCGTTTTACGCGGAGTCCGGCGGACAAATCGGCGACACGGGCACGTTCGTCAACGCATCGGCGCGCGTCGTCATCAACGATACGGTTGCGCCAGTCTCCGGATTGACGGTTCATCGCGTAAGCGTTGAGCGCGGCAGTTTGCGCGTGGGTGATACGGTTACGGCGCAGATTGATGCAGAAAAACGCGATGCGACGAGGCGCAATCATACGGCGACGCATTTACTTCACGCGGCTTTGCGCGAACTTCTGGGAACGCACGTTAAGCAGGCCGGATCACTTGTTGCGCCGAACCGTTTGCGTTTCGATTTTTCGCATTTTCAGCCTTTGACGCGCGACGAAGTGGCGGAGATCGAGCGGCTCGTTAATTATCAAATCCTGCGCAACGAACCCGTGGAGACGGAGATTGTGCCGCTCGAACAAGCGATGCAGTCGGGCGCGATGGCTTTGTTCGGCGAAAAGTATGCGGAGCAAGTGCGCGTGTTGACCATTCAGGGCTTCTCCAAAGAATTGTGCGGCGGCACGCATGTGCGCGCGACGGGCGACATCGGCCTATTCAAAGTAGTGCGCGATGAAGCAGTCGCTTCGGGAACGAGACGAATCGAAGCTGTGACGGGCGCGGATGCGTTCATGCGCTTTCAGGAAACAGAGGCGCTTGTGGATCGAGTTGCGGCGGAACTTCGCACATCGCGCACGGGGATTCCGGCGACAGTCGAGCGGTTGCAGGAAGAATTGAAAAAGGCCAGACGCGAAGCCGATGAGCTGCGTTTGAAATTGGCGACGGGCGCGGATGGCGCATCTTCGTCGAACGGCAACGAGGCGCGCGAAGTGGCGACGGGCGTGCGCGTGATGGCGCGAGCCGTCGAAGGACTCGATGCCGCAGGGATGCGGCAATTGTCGGACACTTTGCTTGCCCGATTAAACGGCTCCGGCGTGGTCGTTTTAGGGCGCAGCGGCGATGACGGCAAAGTTTCGCTTATCGTGCGTTCGTCAGCGGATTTAATGAAGCGCGTTCCGGCGGGTCAGGTTATTAAAGAGATTGCGCCGATAGTGGGCGGGCGCGGCGGCGGCAAGCCGGACATGGCAGAAGGCGGCGGCACTCAACCGGAGAAATTAGCGGAAGCACTGGAAGCAAGCTATGCAGTTGTCGAGCGTTTGCTGAATTGATATTGAGCTGGAAACAGTAAACAGGCGTCGGCGATAAACGCAAAAGCTTCTCATGGTCTGAACTAACTTTATTTGTCGCAATACAAAAAGCGCGGGCATATTCTCTCAAGAGAGACGCCCGCGCTTTTGCGCTTTTTATCTTCGGCTCACCGTTGAAGAAAACTGTTACATGGCTTTCTGTTTATCCGTTAATGTGATGCCCATCTTTTCGAGCGTCAGGCGGTTGAGCGTGCCTGTTACTTTAATGCTCTCCGCCGTTTGATATTTCTTCAAGCCCTCGCGTGTCGCATCATCCAATTTTCCTGTTTGCTCACGGTTGTGGAAGTAATTACCATAGCAACGTTGTTGCTTTTATTGAGATAAAAGCAACAGTGGGAGCAGTTAATTTTACCGCTCCCGCTTTTGTATTGCTCTGTAAAATGAATTCTACGTTTTTCCGTGTCGGTGCTCTAGCACAACGTAAGCAGCATTGATGCGCTTCATTTTCTCTTCCGCTCCGAGTTGTTGCTCAGGCGTCGCGCGTTGATACTTATCAGGATGCCACAACATTGCCAGCTTACGATATGAGCTTTTGATCTGTGACCACGTTGCGCTCACGGAGATTTCTAGTATCGCGTGCGGCGAATCGTCGCCTACCGTTGCGGAGGCTTCATCAAATCCCATTCGCTCGTGAAAGCTACCGCGCCAGTTGCGCGGAGAGCCGAAGCCCTCGCGCGCCGGATCGTATTTCTTATAGCCCGACATAAAGTCGCGTTGTTTTCTCATCGCCCTGCCTCCAATTTAGCTTCGTGCGGCCGTTCGTAGCACGGCAGCCCGATCTCCTTCAAATGCTTGCAATGGCGGCGCGTGCGGTAGCCCGGACAGGAACAACCCCAGTGCCGCTTACGCTTGTGCTGGGCTATGACATACACGCGATCACTTGTCTCGGAGCGAATATCGAAGCGGTTTGTCCAGGCATCGTTGTCCGGCAACATTATCGAACCGCTTGGTGTCTGAATAATAAGAGCGTCATTCATCTCGCGGCGCCCTCCTGCTTTGAAGCCGTGCCTGCTTTGAGAATTACATCGGCCGCTTTGAAAATCTTCTGCGCGCTTTTGTCGGGAATATTGGCTGCGCCCTTGAGCCAGTGCTGAATATAGCCGCGCGCATACTCAGTGCCGGGAAGTTGCAAGCTTTCGCAGAGAATGAGCGCGACCGCTTCGGCTTCAACTTCCTTGAGATTGCGCGGCGTGTATTCCGAGTCGGCGAACTCGCTCTCCTGCGTGTGTTCGAGGACGACGTGCGCGAGTTCATGAAAAGTTGTTTTGTGCGGAAGCGCGGCGATGGGCGAGACGCTAATCTGTCGCTTGCGCGCAAAGCCCTGCGTATTGCCGTCGGTTAGATCGAAGGGAATCTCTTCGATGTTGAGAGCGGATAACGCGTGCGTCCTGTCCCACTCTGGTAAGCTCGCTTTCGGCAGCTCCTCGCCTTCGGTCTGGCATAGTACGAACCAATTCGGCTTGTAGACGAAACTTGTAAAGCAGCTTCCCTTTTCGCTCGATTCTTCCTTTGCCGCTTCATCGCTGCGATTACCTTTGATCGTGATCGGCATACAAAGAACAATCGCTCGTTCTCCTTTGCGGACATGGCGGCGGAGCTGCTGCCAGCCGGGAAACGTCGAGATAGGGCCGGGCGTAATACCGCGCTCGTAGCACTGTGACAAGGCGAGCATTTGATTGCCGACGCTGTAGTTGTGGAAGTAGGTGTAGGCTTCTAAGATTCGTCCGGGTTTGGTGATCGCTTCCCGAAGAAGTTCCGCCCACGTCGGAGCGGCGACAGTTGTACGTTTTGCAGAGTTCTGATATTTTTTCATTGGTAGACACTTTCTGCCTGCTTGTAACAGGCCGGATGAAGCAATGGCTCCTGAGTTCGCACCTCAGGAGCCATTCTTATTTTGGATTTAGACGCTACGGCCTAGTTCTCTTTAATCATTGCCTGCGCCCACTGCTCTGAAATCTCTCCGCTTTCGGGATCGAGTATTTCAGAGATTGCGATTCCTCCCTGCGGCTTCCAGTCGTTCTTCAACAGATTGTTTACCTGACTGCTCAACGTGCTGGCATCGCTCGCCACCAGAATCGTGTACTCGTCCATTTGAACCTTACCTTTCTATTTTGCGGCAGCGCCGAAGAAAACTACTCCGACATCGTCGCGGCGCTCCGTAACGACGAGTCCCTTTGTTGCCAGCATCCTTGCAATGCGATTCGGATACTGGCTCTTTCCGAAAACCTTAACGGCGACGAGCGGGCGCTCCGTCGTGTGCTTTGTGATTTGCGAAAGCACTTCCTGCACGCGCGGAGACTCAAGATTGCCGCAGTAAAATTTCTCTTCTCCGTTGGCCGTTGCCGCGCGCGGTTTGGGCGAAGATGATTTGCGTGCTTTCGGAGCATCCACTTCGCTCAACTTCTTCGGCTCCGGTTTCGGCTCTGAAACGGCGTAGACCGGAAACGGCAGTTTGATTCCGTTGCGCCTGACGATTCGTTTCAACTTCGCGCCTTCCGGCACATTCACAGGCTTCGATAAAAATTCATTGTCGGCGAGCGTGATGCCTGCGTTTTTGGCTTTGAGGATTTCAGCGGCGCGCGGATCGCTCGGCGCGGGTGTCGTTCCTTCTGCTGCGTTGGCGTGTCGCGTAATCGCGTCAACTGCTTGAACAGCTTCGAGCGCAGCTTTCGATTTGCGCGGAGCAACGGGCTTGGCGACGCGTGCTTCGCGGGCGGCTTTTTCCTGTGCGGCGGTGGTTTTGTTGATTTTCTTGGTAGACATGACTTTCTGTTTTCTCCTTCGTTGTAGTGTCGAACTTGAAAAGATTGTCAACCAAACTGTGTACGCTGTCAACAGTTTTCGCAAAGATTTATCGAGCAATTTGCCCGTCTAAATAGCGTCCGAGAAACTCGCCATCGGCACGGACGAAAGATAAACATTTGTAAATAGTTTCAAGATTTCTATAATGCGGGAATGGCTCCTGATATTGACCCCGGGGAATACGTTACCTTTTCGCAAGCCGCTCGTTTGAGGCGAGAGGCCGGATTGAAGAGTAATACGCGACAGGCGATCTGGAATTTAGTTGAAAGAGGAAAGCTCCATGCGTTTGAGATCGCAGGGAACCGGTTTGTGAAGAAACAAGAGGTGCTCGACTATCGAGGCACGCCGGGACGTCCGCCTACCAGAGCAGTGAAGAAAAACTCACCAAAATAATAGCAATTCGGTTGGTGGCTTAGGATTTCAATAAGCGCATCCTATCTAACCGATTTTGCCTTGCAATAAACTTTACAATACGACTTTCTCGGTTTGCTTCAAGGGTTTGCATTTACCTCGTGCGCAAAGGTGTATTTTACCTTTTGAATAAATCTGTTCAATCAATTTGACAGAGCGAATGGTTTTGCTTCATTCTGCACAGTGAGTACGCGGCGCAATCGCTATCTCCCGACATGCTTCCGCCGCATTTTCTTTCCCGTTCCGTAAACTTCGGAGTTTCCTTTTATGAGTGTGGCCGAATACTTGCGCTCAAGGCGCGATTGGCTGTTTGGCAAAAACGCGCGGCAGGGCGAAACAATCGAAGCGCTGGCACTGGCACTTGATGCGCGCGATTCGACGACTCATTCTCATGCGCTGCGCGTGCGCGTGTATGCCCTCGGACTCGGCAAATCACTTAATCTCACGCCTGCCACCAAGCGCCTGCTTTCTGCGAGTGCGCTTCTCCACGACATCGGCAAAGTACATATCCCCGACGCGATTCTATTGAAGCCTGCGAAGCTCACCGAAGCGGAATTCGACGAGATGAAGCGGCATACGATTGTCGGCGCGCAGATCGCGATCAGGCGCGGCTTGCCTGTTGAAGTTGCGGCGGCGATTCGTTCGCATCACGAACGTTGGGACGGCTCAGGTTACCCGGACGGACTCTGCGGCGAGGACATTCCGCTCCTTGCTCAAATTATTGGCGTCGCAGATTGCTTCGATGCGTTGCGGGAAGTGCGCCCGTATCGCACACCGTTGTCACGCGGCGAGGCTGTCAAGATTTTGCGCGACGACAGCGGGACGCGGTTCGATCCTGTTTTGATCGAGCGGTTCTTACATTGTTTGCCGGTGCTTGAATCGAAAATCAAATGCTTGCCAGTAAATGTTTCTTTTGCAGAGCAGTTGACGAGCGCGGCGCGCGCCGTTGCTCCGGCTGCGGGTTACAGCCAGTGAGGTGAACATGAAATTCAGAAAAAAGCCCCTTGTTATCGAAGCTGAACAGTACACAGGTGATCGTGAATTGAACGGCCTGTGTCATAACGCGAATTGCTTTCTGTGCGACGTGCCGCATGTTCATACTATCCACAACAATCAGCCCGTTAAAGTCGAAGTTGGTGATTGGATTATCCCCGAACCGGATGGCACGCATTTCTATCCCTGCAACCCGGATGTTTTTTCAGTCACATACGAAGTCGTTGATGAATAAGTGAAGGTACGCGGAGCTTATGAACATTGAAGAAATGCGCGCGATTATCGCGCTCGTAAACTTTCCCGAATACACCTTTGAAGTCTTCGAGGGTGAAGGAACGCCGTATCTTCAGGCTCGTTATCTCGAAGCTGACATCATCACCGGCGCAGAGGAAACGCAGCACACGCGCAAGTGGCCTTTGTCTTCTCACATGGTGAAAAGTGAGCTGGTGCAGACGGCCTTTAAGTGTGTGATGACTTCGTTCGAGCATCGTGTGCGTGAGCATTTCACTTATAGAGATGCACTTGTGTATGGGCCTCATTTCGATGTCGAGGCGCTTGTTGAAATTGCGATGGCGCACCGGCTCGATTATCGCGGGCGTGCCGCGAGGAAGTGATTTGATCTTTTGAAGTTGTCGCCGGTTAGCTTGTTGCGGTTGGTCACTGTGGCGAGACGTAGCACTTCAGGGCGGTGCAGGTGACATAGACGTGCGGCGCTCGTTGCATCCCGAGAACGACGGCTCGCAGGTCAGCGCACGGGATGGAGAGAACGCGGGTTCAAGCGCTTGAATTAGCCACTCTCCGATGCACATCCCATGCGTCACAGTGGACGACTTGAAAGGCCGATTTGAGTTGTTTGCAAGCCCTGATTTATTTCTGCGATATGTGAGTTTGAGCATATGATTATCAATCATACATCGCCGCACTCCTCAATTCCCTGCTACGCCAATCTTCCTACCTCTATGCCTCTTCGTATGTCACAAAAAGAAGTTGATCGACTCCACAGAAATCTTGCCGGAGGGCTGCCCTTCCCGACACCGGAAGGCCGCAAACAACCGGCGCGTCCGTTGCGCTTGAGAAAGTCCGCGCTATCACCGGCGCAAGCCAAGTCCGAAAGCTCGCATGGTCAATCGCTCATCGTCTGGCTTAAAAGCTGGGAGCGGTTATGCCCTGCCTTCGCGCGCACGTTTCATGTTGCCAACGAGCATAACGGGAACGACAAAAAGGAATACACCCGCGCCGACGGAAAGCGCGGCGTCTACTCTTCCAGCGCGATGCGTCGCAAAGCAGAGGGCGTGCGCCCCGGCATCTTCGATTATTTCAATCTCGCCCGGCAGCGCGGCTTTTCGGGTCTCGTGTTCGATCTGAAGGTGCGCGACGGCGAGTTAATTTCCGCTCCCGATAAGGAGTGGGATCAAGTCCGTGAGCGCGTGTGGCTGCACAGTCAAGGCTTTGCCGATCACGTCTGTTGGAGCTGGGCGGAAGCTGCTGCCCTGCACGCTTGGTATTTCGGGATAACGCAGAGCGAGTTGCTTCGTTCAATCGGGCGACTCGACATGTGGCTCATTCCCGAATTGGGCGGCCATGACGCGCGTTGTGGCTGTGATGTGAACTTACACGAGTTTCTTAAACAATCTTAGAAGGAGAAATGATGGACGACAAAAAAGAACAGAACATTGACGGGCAATATAACAATCAAAACGGTCAGCCTGCGGAGCCGCGCAAAGAGATGCCCGGCGAAACGCCCGTCGATCACAGCGTTCAAGAATTGAACGATCCGCGCGCCAACGATCCGAACCAAACGCCGACGAGCAAGGAAGATCAAGCGGCGTATCCGGCGGAGCATGAAGAGAGATTGGCGCAGGAACTCGGCGCGCATGGTGAAGCAACGAAGTCGAGCCTCGAAGCCGAGCACGCGCGCAAGTTCCAGCAGGAGCAAGCGGAAATAGAAGAACGCACGCACGGCACGGTTGCGACGCCTGCGACGCAACCCGGACAGCAACCGGCGACAACGGGAACACTCGCGCAGCCTGTTCCCGCGCAAACGCAATCGCACGCGTCGCCTGTGCCGAACACGTCGGCAGGCACGCAGAACGATTCGCCTACGCCCGTTACTGAAACGCATCGGTAATCGGCGCTTTAACGAGGGCAGCCGCCATTGTACGCGGAGGCTGCCCTCCTTCCAATTATCTTCGTAAGGAGAACCATCTTGGAAATAGACGACGACATTCGCGAGCAGTTTAGTTACGTCAACGACATTCCCGATGAAGGACGCAAAAACTTTGCGCGTGTCGCTGCGGCGTTGATGGAAGCTGCACAAACAATTCGCAACTGCACGCCTGCGAGCGCAGATCAAACGCTTGCGTTACAGCATTTGGTGGACGCGCGGATGCGAGCAAATAAAGCGATTGCTCATGGTGGCAGATCATTTTCTCGACGCTGAAAAGGAGCGTGAATCTTGAGCATTGAACATTTAACAGACGACATGCGCGAGCAGATTAAAAAGCATCTGCCCTCTATGGTCTCGGAGGAGCTTCAAACATACCTTGCTGAAGCGGATAAAGCGGTCGGGCAAAATGAGCAGCAGGCTATCGAACTTAGCGAAGGTAAAAAGAAGATCAAAGAACTTGAAGTGCGCTTGGTAACCATCGGCGAGCGCGAATCCACATGCGAGCAACGGGAACGCGATCTGACAGCCAGAGCACAAACCATTGCGGCTCGTGAGCAGAAGCTGGAATTGATTGAACTTGAATTGCGACTCACGAACGAGAAGCTTGAACTTGCGAAAGAGCTTTATCGCATCCCATTTCAAAACCGCGTGCTGCGTGAATCTTTAATGACGAACGAGTCAAAGAGCGTGCCAACTAACAATCAATATGGCATGCAACACAATAATGAACATACAACACGCAATGAAATGCGCAGCATAACTGAGGAGTAACACAACCATGAACGAAAAATTCCCTTTCGCAAACGCAGAATTATTTCTCGCCGGTCTCGACTTTCAACCGCTCGGCGCAAACTCGCCCGAAGCCGGTGATGTCGTGATGTTTAGCGACGGTTCGTGGGTCGTCGTCGGCACGTCGTCGCATGTGTCTTACGGGCCGCGTGACGAGATGGTGTCCGTTGCACGTTTGTATCCCCACGCTTCAGCCGAAATTGCTGCTGTGACTAAAGAGAAGGATGCAGCTGATGTAGGTGAGCATCACGAGCAAGTCGAGGAGCGGTCTGACGCCGGAGAGTAAGTAATGGCAAAACGTCCCGGACGCACAAAGGGAAACTTTATCGGCGCGTATCTCGATGATGCGACGCTCGCTAAGTTTATTGCTATTCGACAAGCGGAAGCCGCGCGCATCGGCGCAAGGCTGACGCATACTCAAGTTTTCGAGATATTGATTAACCGTTTCCTCATCGAAGAACCGAAGGCGGAGACTATCAATGAAGCGAAGTAATTCTATTGTCGGTGCTTTGCTCAATCTTGAGCTAAACGGCGGCGATACATTTCTCGACGATTACTTTGCGATGTTCCCGCAGTATCACGGCACGCCTTTAATTGATGCGATTTGGTTGCTCAAAGCCAAAGAAAAGGAACTATTCAATGTGATTCCTTTCGTAGCCAAGTCTTTCCGCATTGTGCACCATGCGCGGCTCTATTTGATGGATGTGTTGGAGGGTAATTACTAATGAAGCCTGTCTCACCAGTTATTCGCAACTCTGATTTGCCCGAAATCAAAATCGCCGAACATCAACCAGAATTTCAAACTCTGCCCGCGCTTCATATCAACGGCGTCACGATCACGCGCTGGCTACTCGACGAAGATGAGCGAAAACGGATTGCTGAAACAGGCGAGATTTATCTGTCCATCGAACGCGGCGCAAATGCTTTGCAGCCGGTGATGCTTTCTCTCGATCCTCCTGAAATAGCCAAGCCTTTATCGAAAGAAGTTATCGTGCCAAACGATTTGGGGAGCTGCTTGTTTGCTCTCGAAGATATGCTCAATAAGAAGGATTTGGATTACTTACGCGACTCAAGAGAAACAGTTATAGATGTGCTTCATCACTCGCTCGGGCGTTGGATTCGTAACAACTGGAATTTGTGGAAGGTTGAAGGTTACGAAAACAAAGACTACCGGCTGCACGATTATTTCGTTCAATGCGGGTTATGGCACGCCGACGACATGAGCGGCCTAATCTTAACTTCGTTCTGGCGGTATCTGCACAAAGAGCCGTTGCGCATTGAAGAGCAGATCGAGCACTACAAAATCTATTGGGCAAGGCAAGAATGGAGCGAGAATGCTCACCCTTGAATTCTCCGACCGCGAAATGACGGCGCGCGAAATCTATTTGATCGAACAGTGCTCGCAGGGCAGCGCCATTCTTTCCGCCATCGAATTCATTATCTCGCGCATTGCGCAGTGCGACGATCAGGCTGCCTTAGTTGCCGTCCTTTATAACTCTCCCGTTTCCGAGATTCGCCGTTATTACAATGAAGCCGCCGATCTTGCTCTGGCCGTCACAGAGAAAGCCATCAAAGCCGTCGATGCGGAGTTTGCAGAACGAAGGAAGCTGCTGCCAAGCGCAGATGATGAAGAGTTCCCCGGCCAGCTTCCATAAACTTATAACGCCCGCCATCACCAGCGCCCTGCTGCCGTGAGTTAAGATTAACGCTGGTGGGCGTCGGGTGCATGGCGGGCGTTCTGCGCGGGGTAAATTAAACATGCCATCGTCAAACTATCGCGGAGTTTATTGGGATCGTGAAAAGGAACTCTGGCGCGTGGACATTGAGGTTGAGCGCAGACGCTACCGGCTCGGCAGATACCAGAACGAGCAGACGGCGGCTCTTGCCTACGATGCAGCGGCGGAACGCCTCGGCGTGTCGCAACGTGCGAACTTCAACACGCCTGAAAAACAATCGCCGATCCGCGAGTGCCGGAAATGCGAGGGCGTTGGACTCATCGGCGGCGAGTGGAAGCGCGACAACACGCGCGGCAAAACTTACATCGCGCGGATCGGCAAGTGGCGCGACTGTCCGGCGTGCGACGGCGCAGGTTATCTCACTCAAGTTTTCGAGGCGGTGTTAGCGAACGAGGTTAAAGATGAGCAACCAAGAACTTTCGCCGTGTCCGTTTTGTGACTCAAGGAACGTGCAATTAACTTCAATTGAAAACGGGATACGTCCTTTCACGGTGGAATGCAAGGACTGTTTAGCTTGTGGTTCATTCGCTACGAATGAGCACCGCGCAAAGGCAATTTGGAATGGCGCACCTCGTAAGAAGTAAGCGCACAACTTTACCTTGATAACTCTGTATCGTTTCTGCTACTGTATTTAACACGTTGAACAAAAGCGTTCAGCGTCGAGTATAGACAACGTGAGACGACTTCTGCATTGGCGTCTCAACAGGGAGAGCGACGGGCAACGCTGCCGCTCTCCCTTAAACTCCACATCGCACACCCCATCCGAGCCAATTCTTCCGGCTCAATTATCCAAAATGAAAAGCTAATTTCCTACTTTCGATTTCGCGCGCGCCTCTCGCGTTAAAAGTGTCTTCAAAAGGCTGCCAGCTACAGCCGACACTCTCACCTCAAAACGACGCCCACCTTGTGGACTCTGCCTTCCACTCGTCGAACGCGTAGGCGCGCGTGACCGGTCTCATTATGAACAAGCAATTCTCCTTGCCACTCACAGACGAACAATTCAGGTTAATCGCTCCGGCGCTTTCGCCCGCGCGCCGCGCCGAACTGCTGCCCTATCTCAACGCCGCGATGGTGCGCTTCGAGATCAACACGAAGACGCGCGTCGCGGCCTTCGTCTCAAATCTTTTGCATGAGTCGGAGGGATTGACGCGCTTTTTCGAGAATTTGAATTATTCAGCATCACGGTTGATGCAGGTTTTCAAAACGCATTTCAACGCCGTTGACGCGCTCGATTACGCGCACGACCCGGAGAAGATCGCCAATCGTGTTTACGCTTGCCGCAATGGCAATGCCGACGAACGAAGCGGCGACGGTTGGCGCTTTCGCGGGCGCGGCGGGATCATGCGCACGGGACGCAAAAACTACACGCGCCTCATGCGCGCAACTAACCTTCCGTGCCTAACCAAGCCCGACGTGGTCGCACAGCCTGAAAATTCATTTACCTCCGACGCTCTTTTCTGGTCTGACAACGACTTGAACGCACTCGCGGACTGCCTGACGGGTCGCCGCGACGCCAACGAGAAGAAGACGCTCACCGCCATTTGCGAGCGCGTCAACGGCGGACACAACGGTTTGGGAGCGCGAGTCGATCTTTACTGGCGCACGCTCGCCGTCCTCAATCGCGAGCAATCCGCCGCCCGTGCTTCCGCGCTGCTCGTAAAGTCAATCGCCGACTCTCCGCTCATTCCCACGCCTGAAACGCACACGCCGGAACAGATTGCGGCGATAAACGAGCAGCCGGAAAAAGTTGCTGAGGTTGAAACTGCCGTCGTCGCCGAACAGCTTAAGGCCGCGCGCTTTATTGACCTTGCAGAGCAGATGCCCGCATCGGCGGCGCGCGCCGATTGTGTTTCGTTTTGGGAATTGTACGGCGGGCGCATCGCGCAAGGGTTCGCATTTGTCGGCGCGGCCTTCAAAGCCGGAGAGTTTGCAGTCTGGCTCGGCCTCGTCGTTGTTCTCGCCTGCCTCGCTGTTGTTGTTTATTACAACCGGCACGATTTGAAGCGCTGGAAGACAATTCTTTTCTCGAAATTAAAGGAAGGAATTTTACCGAATGTCTCTTGAAGTTCGCCGCCGGAGCGCGCGCGCCTTGCGCTTCCTCCGAAATTTTACACTTACGCACCGGATCGTCGTTTACGCCGCCGCTCTCCTGCTGCTCGTCACCCTGTCTGTTATCACGCTCCACAGTTTCAACAACTGGCGCGAGGATCATCATGAATCGAAGTTCGATCACCATGAACTCTTAAAATCCGACGAAGCGGCGCATTTACAACTCGCCGCTTCGCAGGCCATGCTTCGCGCTTCGGAGTTGCAACACGATGTAGACGTGCAGCGCCGCAATTCCGAGACGCTCGAAGCCTTGATCGTTGCGCAAAAGAAACTCGACCCGGCAGAACGCCAAAATCTTTCCAAATCCATGGAGGAGTTTAATCGTGAAGAAGCTGCTACCCATCGCCCTGTTCCTCTTGATGAGCGCCTTGCCCGCATTCGCGCAAACAACCGCCGTCTCCTCGCCCGCTGAAACACCATCTGCGCAAACGATCACCGTCACCGAAAAAGACTTGATCGACTTCGAGCGCGTGCAAAACAAGCTTACGCTTGCGGAATCGCAAAACAAGTCTTTGAATGCGCTGCTCGATTCGGCGCGCGCGCAGATTGCCGATTACGATAGGCTCGTCGTGTCACTCAAAGAACAGATCGGCGGCTTAAACGCTTCTGGCGCGCAGCTCCGGTTAGCCATCCTGAACAACGAACAGGCCATTGCCTTGCTCCGCTCGCAAATCGTTGATTACACCTCCGAACTCGTCGGTGCGCGCAACAAAATTCACTCTTTGCGCTCGCGCGAGAAATGGATCGCGCTCGGCGCGAGCGCTGTTGGTTTATCGGCTGGCTATTACCTTGGCAATCGTGCGCCGAGTTTGACATTTGCTCTGCCCTCTCCCGCTAGATAAAAACATTTTGACCAAACCTCGTAATGGAGCGGAATGAGTGGACGCGCAAACAATACAAACCTCAATCGATGCGCTCCATACGCTGGCAACAATCGGCGGCGTAGTGCTGTTCTTCGGCGGCCTCTACGTCGTATGGCTGCTGTTACGCTCGAAGACGTTGCAATCAACGGCCAGCGCCAGCCAGAACGCCTACGGCGCGCTCGCCAAAGATCGAGATGAAGTGCAGCGCGAACTCATCAAAACACAACTCGCGCTCGACATATTGATGGTGGAACGGGATTCACGCCAGCGCGTCGGAACACAACACGCCAAGGAAAAAACGGAGATGCGGCGCGAGATCGATGACAAGGATGATGAAATCGAAAAGCTCCGTCGAAGGTTGCAGGAAAAAAGCGATGGCTGAAACGCTTCCATATTTACTTCACATTGATGATAGTCCCGATATGCTGCTGATCGTCGAGTGGCTCGCCCGTAATCGCGGCACATTCCTCGTCGATAGCGCGGGCACAGCGGCGGAAGCCGTCGCGCTTATCAACCAAGACCCGCCAAAATACTCCGCCATCGTGACGGACTACGAGCTGGAAAATAACGACATGACGGGCACCGCGTTCGTGACTTTAATTCGACAATACAAAGCGCGTGTGCCCATCGGAGTGCTAACCAGCTACAGCCGCGATGACGTCGAAATCGAAGTTATCAATGCGGGCGCGCAATATCTCTCGAAAGGCATGGACGCCGAAGAATTGACTAACGCGCTGGAGAATTTAATCGAAGGCCGGAGCGTCAATGCCTCGCGTCGCGGCGGAGGTCTTCCACTCGCGCCGAAATATTTGCCGCGCGCCAATGCCAGAATCGAAATTCCATCGCAGATACTGGCGCGCGCAACACCCGCCGCACCAAGATTGATCGAGCGCGGTGTGAACACCTTGCGCGACGCGCTTACACCGCGCGGGCTACTCACTTCGCTTCGAGGCCGTTAAGATTTTTATGGCAAGGGAAGAGAAAATCCAACCCACTAAGCCTCTCGATTTTGAGGCGTATGTATGGCCGCTCTATCACGGCGAGCCGACGCACCCGGACGCGTCGCGCCTGATCGTGCCGCTTCATTCGCTCACGCGCGATCCTGAAAACGCGCGCCTTCATCCTGAAAAGAACGTTCGCCACATACGAGCGTCCCTCAGACGGCGCGGCCAGCAAACGCCGATTGTCGTTGACCGCGCGGGCAAGATTCTTAAGGGCAATGGCACGCACGAAGCCGCCGAAGAAGAAGGCTGGACGCACGTCTGGATTGTCGTGTCGGCACTCGAAGGCGGCGAGGCGACGGGTTATGCGATTTCCGATAACGCGTCGGGGCTTTCATCGGCGTGGGACTTCGAGCAACTCGCGTCGAACGTCGGGAGCCTCAAAGAAGAATTCGACGGCACGGAGTTGGAATTCTCGAACGATGATCTCGGCTTCGAGGAACATGACATCTCGCCCTTTCTCGCCGCCGACTGGACGCCGCCCTCCGCTCAAGAATCGGGCAACGGCTCAAGCAGCGAGACGGATGCTGCCGGAAACAATAAAGAGCGCGCCGGTTCTGACCCTCACGAAAATTTAGAAGCGGGCGATAAAGCGAGCGATGACTGCTCGATCATCTGCACGCCGAACCAGCGCCTCATTATTAACCAAGCCATCGAACGCATTCGCTTGATCTGCGGCGAATCCTCGCTGACCGAAGGCCGCTGTATGGAACTCATCGCAGCGGATTTTATAGCTAACCCTCACTTGGAAGAAGGGTTAAAATAGCTATGTGGCAAGAAACATTGGTTTCAATCCGGGACGTTTCATCTCACCAGTATCAGATGAGACGTGGAAGCGTGTCCGCCAACTTCTTACAGAGGGGCATCGCGCTATGGATATTGCTGCCATGTTTGCTTCGGAAGGTCTCACGCCCGCAGCAATTTACACGCGGAATCATACAAAATGGCGCATACGTCTTGTGCGCTCTGCTTCTCGTGGCCCTGACTGCTCTAGCTGCGGAGAGCGCAAACCAAACCATCGTGGCGGTAAATGTCGAGAGTGTTTCAACGCCTCACATCGTAAAGGTCGTCCATCCGGTGAGCGACATCACTTCTGGAAAGGCGGCAAGACAAAGACCGACGAATATATCCGCTTCACCTCAGAATATCGCGCATGGCGTAAAGCGGTTTTTATGCGTGATTACTACACTTGCCAACATTGCGGTAAACACGGCGGCAGACTTCATGCCGATCATATCAAACCACAATGCAACTACCCTGAACTTCGCTTCGATCTTTCAAACGGGCGCACACTCTGCGTTTCCTGCCATAAAGCAACTCCAACATGGGGAGTCAACGCGAAGCGATTCTAAACAACTTATGGCCGCCGACTATCTCGCGGGCGCGCCGCTTCCCGATTCAGCTTCGCCGGAGGAGTAATGGACGCCGTAGACGAACCGACGGGCAACGCGGAAGTAAAAGCAATCAATTGCCCGAAGTGCCATCAACGATTAAGCCTCGAAGGTTTCGCTATCACCACGCACGAAGATGAAACGTGGAGTTGCGATCCGTCGATTGATTGCTCATGGGATTGCGGTGCCGTTTTCTTTATCACTCACTCACAAGTCGAATGGCTGCGAAAATAGAAACATCATCTCCGAGCGTGCGCCTCGCTTACAATCCCGGCCCCGTTAATGCCTACAAAGCACTCGACGCGCCTACCGTTCGTTTAGCTGCGACGCACGCGATGATCTCATGCTCGAACGCATCCGGTAAAAACCGCTATCCCATGCACTACGATTGCTCAGATAAAGGAACAATTCTCGCCCCGGCGCTGCTCGTTTCTTTCGTGTACATCAAAGGCTTTCTCAAGAATCGCCATCGCTATCACTTTCGGGATTGGGTGCTCGATTCCGGCGCATTCTCCGCTCACAACTCCGGCACTGTAATCAAACTTCAGGACTACATCGACACCGCCAAGCACCTGCTCGAAACCGACCCGCAGCTTACGGAAGTGTTTGCGCTCGACGTAATCGGCGATTGGCGCGCGTCTCTCAAAAACTGCGAAGAGATGTGGCGTCAAGGCGTGCCTGCGATTCCCTGCTTTCACTACGGCGAGCCGTGGGAGGCGCTCATTAACATAGCCGCCGATTATCCGAAAGTCGCGCTCGGCGGCGTCGCATTGATGCGCGGCGACGGCAAGTTGAAGTTCGCCGAGCAATGTTTCGCGCGCGTGTGGCCGAAGAAATTGCACGGCTTCGGTTACGGCAGCGAGAAACATATCTTGGCGTTGCCGTGGCATTCAGTAGACGCGACGAATTGGGAGATGGGGCCGTGTCGCTTCGGACGATGGAATACGTTCGGTCAAATGAGCGTGCGCGGCTCGAACCAGAACCTGCGCGCAGAAGTCGAGTGGTATCTGGAAGTGGAGCGCAAAGCGCAGTTCCGCTGGCGTAAGCAAATGAGTGAACTCGGAAAACTCACAGAACCTAATCCGGTCGTGCGCCTCGCCGTCGGAAGTCCTGCAAATAACATCCGCAACAACTCTGCTTTCTCTGCGCCGGAGAGCGAGCCAAGCGTTCGGCTAGCGATCTGTGCAACCGAAGGCGAAGGCGGTTCGATGGGCGGCCGCAACATGGAACAGGCTTTCGGCAAGAAGGCCGTGAAGGACAAGAAAAAGAATGCGAACGGAAAATAACGTTGTCCCTATTTATTCGGGCGGACTTGACTCGACGGTGCTGCTTTATTTGCTCACCTCAAAGGGCGCGACACTCAAGCCGCTTTCGATCAACTACGGCCAGCGCCACGTCAAAGAACTGGAAAGCGCGCAGGAATTCTGCGAGCGTTTAGGCCTCGATCTCGAAATCGCAGACCTCTCCGGCATCAAGCATTTGCTCACGGGCAGTTCGCAGACTTCCCCGGATGTCGCGGTGCCGCACGGCCACTACGAAGAAGAAAGCATGAAGGCGACGGTCGTGCCGAACCGCAACATGATTATGTTGTCAATCGCTATCGGCTACGCCATCTCGCAAGGCTTCGGCTTCGTCGCGTATGGCGCGCACGGCGGCGATCACGCGATCTACCCGGATTGCAGGCCGGAATTCGCGGCGGTGATGGACGCGGCAGCGATGCTGTGCGACTGGCAGCAAGTGCGTTTTCTGCGCCCGTTCATTTCCGCGTCGAAGGCCGACATCGTCGTGCTCGGCGATTCTTTGGGCGTGCCGCTGCATTTGACGTGGAGCTGCTACGAAGGCGGGGATGTTCACTGCGGACGCTGTGGCACTTGCACGGAAAGGCGTGAGGCGTTCCAACTCGCAGGCGTCGAAGACTTAACGGATTACGCTTCGGATTATGTGATTGTCGCGCCGGACGGCGTTACACCCGCAGGAAGTTCCCCGGCGATTCACCTCGTGTGATTTTCACCTCACTCGCAGGCGGCAGGTCATCCTGAAATTAAGCCGTAAGACTCGTGACGCATCTAGTCGAGCACTCGCGAAGATGATGCACTCCTCAATCCCTTATCTGTATAGACAATCACTGAACCCCACTGTTTAGCTTACCAGTAACTCCACAGATTACTTACCAGATTACTTCCCATGTTCACGATAACGAAACAGTTTCGATTTGAAGCGTCTCACCAATTAAAAGGGCTGCCGGAAGGCCATCAATGTATGCGTCTTCACGGTCATGGATATGTCGTAGAAGTTTCACTCGCAGCCGAGGAAACAAACGAGTACGGCTTCGTTGTCGATTACAACGAATTAAAGGTTTTCGACGAGTACGTTCAATCGCGTTGCGATCATCGCCACTTAAACGATGTCTTCACGTTTCAGCCGACAGCAGAGAATCTCGCGCGCCATTTTTACGAATGGATTTCGGGAACACAAAGCTGGCCGCTTCTCGCTGTGCGCGTTAGTGAAACAGGTAAAACATGGGCTGAATATCGGCTACCCGAAAAAGTAAAAGCGGTTAATTTGCACGTCCAGCTCGAAACAGAAATTCAGGTTGGCTGCTCACAGCCAACCTTCGACGAGATTCGCAAATTGTTCAGGGATGACTGTCAGCCATTTAGATACTGAACTTTTCCTCGTTCCTCATTTGTACTTGCTCCCGCGCCCGCCGCTTTACCACATGAAAATTCTCTTCCTGACCAAACGCTTCAATACACTTTACGGCGCAAGCTCAGGGCTGCTCAATTCCGCGCGCCTGCTCGCCGCTGCGCTCAAAGCCTTCGGCATTCCCTGCGCAGCCGTTGAAGTCATTGACAACAATTGCATTGACCGAGCCATCGCCGAGCATCGCCCGACGCACGTTGTTATCGAAGCGCTGTGGGTCGTGCCTGAAAAATTCACCGAGTTAGCGCGCTTGCATCCGTCAGTCCGCTTTTTCGTGCGCGTTCATTCAAAGACTCCGTTTCTCGCTTCCGAAGGCATCGCGATGGAATGGACGCGCCGCATAGCAACTGGCTTCCTCATGACAGAGCTTGCCGCCAACAGCGCGCGCACGGCCGCCGAACTCTCCGAACTCTTCGACGGCGAGGTTCATTATTTGCCGAACATTTATCCGCTCACGGATGCCCCTCCGCGCCAGCGCGCAAAGGCTCAAGGTCGTGAATTCCTCGATGTCGGCTGCTTCGGCGCAATTCGCCCGCTCAAGAATCAACTCATGCAGGCCGTCGCCGCGCTCATCTATGCGGAGCGAACCAATCGCACGCTTTGTTTTCACGTCAACGCGGCGCGCTGCGAACAGCGCGGCGAAGAAACGCTCAAGAATCTGCGCTCTCTTTTCGCCGCTTCGCAGCACGCGCTCGTCGAACATGAGTGGTACACGCACGACGAATTCAAGCGCGTGATCACCGGAATGGATTTGTCGCTCCAAGTCTCCTACACGGAAACCTTCAATATCGTCACGGCGGACGCGGTTGCGGGCGGTGTGCCGGTTGTCGGCTCACATGAAATCGAATGGCTACCGGGCATCTTCTGCGCCGATCCGAACTCTGCCGAAGACATTGTTCTCTCAATGCAGATGGCAGAGATGGCGGGACGCTTCGGCTGCTGGCTCAATCGCCGCGCGCTCGCTTCCTCCAACCGGCGCGCTCTCAAAGCGTGGCGCTCATTTCTTCTGGAAGCTTAAAGGTCAATGCGCGAACTCATTTCCATTGCTGAACCGGCCTTTCTCACGATTCAAGGCGAAGGCGCACTCGTCGGGCGTCCCACCGTCTTTGTGCGTACAGGCGGCTGCGACTTTCGTTGCGCATGGTGTGATTCGATGCACGCCGTTGACCCGGCGAACAAAGCCAACTGGCGCAAGCTCGACGCAACACAAGTGCTAGCAGAAGTGGCTGCGCTCACTGAAGGCAAACCGATTCTTATCACGCTCTCCGGCGGCAACCCTGCGCTGCAACCGCTCGCGTCTTTAATCGATCTCGGTCATGAACGCGGTTATAAGTTCGCGCTGGAAACGCAAGGGTCGATTGCAAAGACTTGGTTCCACAAACTCGATTATTTGATTCTTTCTCCAAAGCCGCCGTCGTCCGGGATGTCTTTCCGCGAACCTCGATTGGAAGAGTGCATTGATGCTTACAGTCCCGGAGCGCGCAGTGTACTGAACAAAAGCAATGTATCGGGACTCTCAATAAAAGTCGTTGTAATGACAGAAGAGGATTACAACTTCGCGCGCTCTCTTTCAGGCAAGTTAGACCGAATGTTTTTTCCGCAAAGATTTCCCTTTTTCCTCACGCCCGGTAATCACACGCCGCCCGAAGGCGCAAAGTACAACTCGCAAAACGATGAGTTCGACACGGAAGGCGTGATGGCGCGCACGCGCTGGCTCGTCGAACGCGTGAGCCGCGACAAGTGGTTTGACGTGTCGATTATCCCGCAAATTCATACGTTGATATGGGGGAACAAACAAGGTGTTTAGAGACTTACTTTGTTTCATCGCTTGCTTCCTTGTAAGGCATCTCCAGCTTTCCTATGAACGCACCATCAAACGCGACAACAAACTGCTCGCAAAATCGAATTTAACTGCTTCTTATCGAGAACGATTGCTCAATAGAAACAGTCACGCTTACGAGCACAAGACAGCGCTACACAGAGCAAACCTATCAACTCTCACCCCGCGACCGGAAGACGCGGGCGCACCTCACCCCGCGCCCGCGCCTCCTGTGAAGCCGGACAAGCACATCGAGCAATCCGAGCTTCCTTAAAACTTTATGAGCAAACTCGACAACCCCGGATCACTCACCCCCGAATCACTCACCACAGGCCTCGACATTCTTGAAGGCGCACAGGCCGACATCACGGCGCGCGCCAACGGTCTGGCGGCTTCCACACTTCAGGAAGTAACCGAAATCATCCCGGACTTCGTCGGCGCAATAATCGAATCAACCGCCGCGACGCAGACGCCCGAACGCGATGAATTAGGCGAAGCTGTCATCGCCCTCGCCCATGAAAAGAAGACCGTCGATACGGAAACAATCGAACTCGCCGTCCGCATGATTCTCGAAGCTGTCGGCGAAAATCCTTCACGCTCCGGCCTCTCCGATACTCCGGCGCGCGTCGCCCGCTTCTGGCGCGACTTTATGGAATACGCGCCCGGCACAACCGACACGACGTTCGATCAGGAACTTGTTTCCGATCAAATGGTCGCCGTCTCCGGGATGCGGGTCTGGTCGCTCTGCGAACACCATTTGCTTCCCTTCTACACCGACGTTTCCTGCGGCTACATCGCCAATGGTCGCGTGCTCGGCCTCTCCAAATTCGCCCGCATCGCCCACCAGTGCAGTCACCGCCTGCAAACTCAAGAAAACATGGCCGTGCAAATCGCCGACGAAATCGAGCGCATCACCGAATCGCGCAATGTCGCCGTTTTGTGTGCCAACGGAATGCACACCTGCATGACCATGCGCGGCATTAAGACTCAAGGCTCGATGTCGAACGCCGTGATGCGCGGCGTCTTCCGCCTCCGTCCAACCGCGCGCGACGAGTTCTACAACCTCATTCAAAGGAATCGGTAACACATGAAATTAAAAGTATTGATGAATAGATTCGCCGGAGCCGTGCAGCAGCTTTACGGCACGGTGCGCTCGACAATAGCGAGCAAAGCACGTCTTGAAGAATCCCTTGTTAGTCGTCCGGGTACGTTCGATGCGGCGATGGCTGCGCAGTTCACCAAAGCAATCACGCACGGCTCAAAGCGCGTCGCTCGTAAGAACACGCGCGGGCTGCCGCTCGGCTACAGCGTGCATGACTCGCGCCGCGCCAGACTTCTGCGCCGCTCTATGAAGGCGCGCGAGCGGGCAACGGAAATCGAGTTGCAGGCCGCCGAACAATTCTTCGACGATTTGAAGCGATGCAACGACGCGCGCAAACAAGGCTTGCAATTCCTCTCTCCACAGGCGGGACTTCTCAAAGGCTCAGGCTCTCGCAAATTCATGCGGCGCGTCATTCCACTCTGGCGCGTGCTCACGCCGAAGCAACTCATCGCTAAGATTCGGTACAAAACGGAAATGGCGCGCGAGACTAAGCGTATTCCATACATTAAGCCCGTCGCTAACGATTTGCGTCCGGCACGCGTCACGCACTCGCGCGGCGGCGTTTTGAGCGCGAGGCATCAGCCTGCTCTTTCACCGCTCGGGATTTAACTCTCATCGGAGAAGGGCAGCCACGACGAAGGCCTCACACCTTCAAACTGAGAACCAACGTGAGCTTCTCCGATCCTCACCCGAATGAGCGCGCGCGCCTTTCTCACTGCCGCGCGCTCCGCTCGTTTACCTCATGGCCGAAAACAAGCGCGAAGAATGGCAAACCGAACGTGATCGTGTCGAACTCGCACAACTTCGCACGCGCTTTCCCAACATTACCCACCAGCGCATCGCCGACATTCTTTTCCAGCGTCGCACAACTGAATACAAAGAAGCTCTCAAAGAACTCGATGCCCTCGATGCTGATTCGGTAATTCCAAATGCTCCGCCTGCGCCTTACAAACTCACGCGGCAGATGATCGATTACGACTTCAAGAAAATCCGCGCGGATTGGCGCAAAGAGTCGCGTCAGAAATACGAAGAACATTTGAGCATGCAGCTTGCCCGCGCTTACGAGCTGCACTCGACGGCTTACGAAGGCTACGAACGCTCTATCGGCGAAGTCAACCAGATTCACGAGGACAGACAGACCGTCGAACTGAATACAACCGTCGGCGCGTTGATGGAGCAAGTCGATGGAAGCGCCGAAGCTCTACTCTCAGTAAACGATCTCAAGAGAAAGATAAAACTGCCGGGCGCAACGCGGCATGTGATTAGGCGCAAGAAATCTCAACTGCTCGGTGATCCGCGCTTTCTCCTTGTCGCCGACCGCGCGCAAGAACGTGTTGATAAGCTGCTCGGATTGCACGAGCCGCAGGAGATCAACGTCAACACGCCGGGCGCAGCTAACATTGTGCTCGTACAGGGCTTCAATCCTGAAAAATGGGACGCGGCCAAGCCTGACGCTGTTAATGAGAAGGGAGAAGTCAATGACAACCCTGACGTCGACTAAAAAGACCCCCGACTTCATTCTTTACGGCACGGCGCGCGAAGTGATGGATGAAACGCGCCGCGAAGTTGTGCATTCCGGCCCGGCGGGATGTGTCGCAGGCGAAACGCGGATATATGAACCACTGACCGGCGCGCACACTTCAATTTGCGACTTACACTCGCAAAGGAGAGCACCCGTCGTGCTAACACAAGGCGGGATGCAACTCGCCACGGTTCCTTTTCTAAAAGGAAGGGCAGCACTCTATCGAGTTATAACAGCATCAGGCGCGTCAGTCTTAGTAACCAAAGATCATCTATTTGAAACTAAGTGTGGCTGGCTAAAGCTCTCCGAGATTGCAGTCGGCGACCAATTGCGCGCAGCTTCTCCCGCCCTCTCTCCGACACTGCGTGAGGTTTGCCCGTCAGAGTCGCTTTCAAGTGATGCCCGTTTGAAGGATGTACTTCAAGATTCGATAAACGATTGTCCAAACCATTGTCATTTTTGTGATGCACAACTTCGCCCGATGATAGATAGCGGCCAAGCGCTTTTTCCATCACAAGCCGATGCTCACGTACATAACCATGTCGGTTTGCAAAAGGATGGTCTGGTTGATGAATCAAAACGTATTTTCCTTTCTCAAGCATCCTTCCTCCCTTCCAAGCCGGATTATTTTTGCCGCTCTGGTCAAAGCGTGTGTGAGGAATGTTATTACACCGAAGGAATTTGGCAACCAATTGATTTTTTGAACCAACGCGACGCGCAATTTCTGACAGCGACCAACCCTCACGGGCTAACTGCTTCACAAGGTCGAAGTTTCGATAACAAGCACCGCGTGGAGCTTTCTCTAGTTTTTCAAAACCATTTCGCTTTAACACGTAGTACACACGCTGAGGTGTGTAACCAAGACGGCGTGCCGTCTCTCTTGCTGAATGCGTCCCCAGATAACTATTCACAATTTCTTTCTTCTGCTCGTGTGTTAGCAGTTTGTAACCCTTTTTCGGCATCTTTGTTTACTCCTTCGAGTTCGCATTATAAGGGACTATGGGAACAGGTCACAAGTATTACTTACGAGCGCACTGATGATTACTATGATCTTCATGTACCGGGTGCAGAGCATTATCTTGCCGAGGGTATCTGGCATCACAACACAGGCAAAAGTTTCGGGGGACTTTTGAAGCTCGATACGTTTGCGCGGTACTACCCGGGCTGCCGCTGCCTGATCTTGCGCAAGACGCGCGTCTCACTTGTGCAATCAACGCTTGTCACCTACGAGCAAAAAATTCTCGGCGAACGCTTCTCCGAGAAAGCCTCGAACCGCCATGTTTACTATCACGGCGGCGATCAGGAATATCGTTATCCGAACAAATCCATTGCTGCCATTGCGGGCATGGATAAGTCAGCGAAAGTAATGTCTACCGAATGGGACTTTATTCTTTTCGATGAAGGGACGGAGGCGAGCGAAGATAATCATGAATCATTGACGACGCGCCTGAGAAACTACAAAGCGGGCTACCAGCAGCTTCTCTTTATGTGCAACCCGGATTCTCCGATGCACTACCTCATCAAACGCCGTGACGCCGGAAAGCTGCGCATGATCGCGGCCAAACACACCGACAACCCGCTCTTTTTCAATCAGGAAACCGGCAAGTGGCGACTCAAAGGCAAAGTGTACATGAACGCGCTCGACGATTTAACGGGCGCGCGCTTAAAGCGCTTTCGTGACGGTATCTGGTGCATGACAGAAGGGATGGTCTTCGACGGCTTTGAAGAAGAGACACATGTTTTCAACGGCTGGGACGACGAGTGGAATCTTGTTTACGATGACAAAAAGGGGCGCTTCGGCGACGGCGCGGATTACACGACGGAGCCGCCGCGAAGTTGGCGGCGTTCGCTCTCCATCGACTTCGGTTTCTCCAATCCCTTTGTCTGTCAATTCTGGGCGGAAGACTCTGACGGCAGGCTTTACCTTTACCGCGAAATCTACATGTCGCAAAAGATCGTCGAAGACCATGCGGCAGAAATCATTAAAATCTGTGACCACTTCGATGAGCCGGACTTCTCTGAAATCATTACCGATCACGACGCCGAAGATCGCGCTACGCTCATTAAACACCTTCGCAAGAATCGCCGCTTTGCGCGCCTCTCGACCACAGCTGCGAAGAAGGATGTCGAAGCCGGTTGCGACGCCGTGCGCACAAGGCTCAAGAAACGCGCCGACGGGCGGGCGCGCATCTATGTTCGCCGCGATGCCGTGTGGACGAAAGACAAAGAGCTTGAAGCGAAGCATTTGCCGAGCAGCACGCTCGAAGAAATCTGGAGCTACATTTACGGGCTGGACGGCAAGCCTGTGAAGAAGAACGATCACGGTTGCTTTGTCGCGGGCACAATGATTGAAACCCTCATCGGCGAACGGCCAATTGAAACAATCAAAGCAGGCGATCTTGTGCTCACGCGCAAAGGATATAAGCGCGTGCTGGCGGCGGGCTTAACGAACCCTTCCGCTCCAGTTAAAACTCTTATGCTTAACGACGGACGCACACTCATCGGCACAGGCAACCATCCGGTTTACGTCAAAGGAAAAGATTTTATTCAAATGGATGCTTTGCGGTATAATGATGCTCTATTAGATGTAAGGGAGAACCCGCAATGGAGATCATCAGTTTGCCTTCCGGGGCACCGCGTATCGAGCGCGTGCGCTTCAATGGGATTGTCTATCGGCGTTATCCCGAAGCAAAGCAGTTCGGTGACCGCAACTATTTCAGGTGCGACATCGGCGATAAAAGAAAGGGTTGCGGAGCATTACATAGAGACATCTACAAATTTCATCACGGAACTATTCCAGAGGGCTATCATGTCCATCATCGGGATGGTAATGCTCTTAATAACAACATCGAAAATCTCGAAGCAATTCCAGCGCGCGAGCATAACGACAAACACATTCCGACAGCCCGGCAGCGACAAGCAATCGCCTATAAAAGCAGCACTAAAGGTTTTCTCGAAAAGATGCGGCGCGGCGCAGTTGAGTGGCATCGCTCACCTGAAGGTCGCGCATGGCACAGCGAACACGGAAAAGAGATTTACAAGGATCGCAAGCCGCTTGCGGGCATCTGCGATCAATGCGGCAAAAAGTTTGAATCAATGGGACGGCGCAAGTCTGATCGATTCTGTTCTAACAACTGCAAGTCCCGCTGGAGGCGCGAAAACGGACTCGATAACATCACAAAGGTCTGTCCACAGTGCGAGAAGGAATTCAGTTGCAATAAATACACTCCAAAGACTTACTGTTCGCGGACATGCTCTGCTCAACGACTTGTTCGTAATGACAAACGATCTTGCCTTAACTGCCAAAAGCAGTTCGAGGCCAAACCCCACCAAGCAAAACAATGCTGCTCTCTGCCGTGTGCATACGCTCACATCAAAAGCAGAACCACAACCCGTTTACAATCTCACCGTTGAAGACTCGCCAGAGTATTACGCGAACGGCGTGCTCGTGCATAACTGCGACGGTTTACGTTATCGCGTCGCAACCACTGACCTCAAAGCCGCCGACAACTTCACCGTCACAAAATTCCGCCGCTAACGACTTGCAAATAGTTGGTTTCAAACCAATGTTTCGAGTCCAATCTTTTAACCTCCCGCTCACCAACCGGACAGGATTCAGCAATGGCAATCTCACTCTCACTCACCAAAGACCGCGCCGACTTTCAATGCGCCGCATACAAAGCAGCAATGCGCACCATCAAGATCGTCGAAGATGTTTACGAAGGATCGCCGCGCATTCGCGATTGCAGGCAAGAATATTTGCCAAAGAACCCGATGGAGGGCGACGACGAGTATCAATCGCGTGTAACGCGCTCCGTCTTCTCGCCGGTGTTCAAGCGCGCGCTCGGCAAACTCGTCGGCCTCGTCTTTCGCCGCGATCCGAATTGGAAAGAGGTTTCCGATGGATTTATCAATGACTGGAAAAACATCGACCTCGCCGGAACAAAGGGCGAAGTCTTCGCGCGCAACGTGCTTCAAAGCGCGGCGAAGGACGGCCACGCCTTTATCTATGTCGAGATGCCGCCACCACTTGAGGAAAGCGACACGCTCGCGCCCGCGCCGACTCTCAAGGACGAACACGACGCGGATTTACGCCCCTACTGGATTCTCTACAAAAAAGGACAGGCGATTAACTGGCGCACGGAAAACATTAACGGCAAAACCGTGCTGACGCTGATCGTGTTTCGGGAAATGACAATGGAAGGCGAAGGCGACTTCGGCGAAAAGCAGGTCACGCGCTTTCGCGTGCTGCGTCCCGGATCATGGAAACTGTATCGCAAGAACGGACGCCAACTCGATCTGGAACGAGAAGGCAAAAGCGGCCTCGACTACATTCCGATCTTTCCTGTTTACGGCGAAGAGTGCGCGCCGTTAATTAGCGAGCCGCCGCTTCTCGAACTCGCTATCATGGCGATCCAGCTTTACCAGAAGCAAAGCGATCTCGATAATATCTTGCACTTCGCTAATGTGCCGGTGATGTGGGCGCGCGACCGCAATACGCAAGTTCCTATTGAAGCCATCGGCCCGTCGGCGCTCATTGATTTAACGGGCGAGCACTCGATGATCGGCTTCGCAGAGCATCAAGGCCATGCCATTGAAGCGGCGATGAAGGACATCGAAACTATCAAAGTCGATATGGCGATGGCGGCGCTTTCCATGCTCGCGGAGAAGACTCCGGGGCCGAAGACCGCGACCGGCGAGATCATCGACTCAGCGGAATCGAACTCGGAAATCTCCCTGATGGTGAAATCTTTGCAGGGCGCGACCCAGAACGCGTATGAAGCGCATGAGAAAATGGCCGGGCGTGCCGGCACGGGTTCCTTCGAGCCGAACGTCGAATATGACCGTCTTGTTTTAAGCGTCGATGAAATGCGTGCCTTAGGCCTGTTCGTCACGGACAAACAATTATCGCTTGAAACGATGCTCGAACTCTTGAAGCGCGCGGGCAAGCTTGGCGTTGACTTCGACGTGAAGACCGAACTTGAGCGAATCTTCGGAAAGAATCTCGCCACCGAGCCAGATATTGTGCGAGACGTGGCGCTTGATAATGAGCGCCACGTCGTTCTTCCGGCTGATGCTGGAACTGACCCAACTGTAAACAATAATCCGGCGGACAACGTTCCGGCATAGGTAAATCAGACAGTCTCCTTGTGTGGTTTTTATGAAGCAAGCCGATCCACGTTGGTCATCTCAACAAATAGAACTCGCAAGCCGCGTACAGCGCTCGGACGTGGCACGCGCACTTGCACTTATTGAGGAAGCAAGCCCGGAGTTGGCCGACATGGTGCAAGCTGAAGCCACTCCTGCGAAGAAAGAAAGAAGCGAGGCGAAAACTATATGACATGGGTTGCCGGATTCATTGAAAACGGGCAAGCCTTCATTGGTGCCGACAGCGCCGGAAGCATGGGCACTTATATTGAATCGCGCCCAAACTCGAAAATCTTCTTTAATGGCAAATACCTGTTCGGTTGCTCCGGTTCGTTTCGCGGAATGCAGATTCTACGGTATGACTTCGAGCCGCCGCCCGTGCCGGTTGATTGCATGGACATTGACCGCTTCATCGTCACTGTGTGGATCAAGAAACTTCGCGAGTGCGTCCGCGCCGCCGGATATATGTCGTTTACAAGTGGTCAGGAAGAAGGTATTGAATCGTTTCTCGTTGCATGGCGAGACCGCATATGGAGCATCTATCCAGATTTTCAGATCGGCCACCTGAACAACGATTTCTACGCCGTCGGCAGCGGCACGCAAGTCGCGCGCGGCGCTTTGTATGTTCTCAATCGTCAAAAGAAGCGGCTGCGCCCGGTACAACGCTTGACGCTCGCGCTCGAAGCCGCCGCCGAGTGTGATTCTGCTGTCCGCGCTCCCTTCACCATCCTTAACACTTCCCGCCGATAGATTTACCTCTCAACGCAGTTCCTCTTTACAACCTCTTCGTCTGCGTTCTCACTTCATGCCTCAAGGCAAGTCATCCTTTACATGGGATAGCCCAAGCCTGCGTTTCCGCGAATCATCGACGGGGCGCTTTGTCGCGCACCGCAAAGTATTTCAGGAGACGCAAAGGGTCGTGCAAGTCAGTCAGCAGCGCATGTTGAAAATAACAGAAGCGTTTGCGCGTGGTGAGATTACGCTTCCTGATTTCAAACTTGCGATGATGCAGGAGGTCAAGAGCCTTAACATTGCGACAGCCATTTCTGCCAACGGCGGCCTTACGCAGATGGATGCAAGGCGGTGGGGCGAAGTCGGCGCGCGGCTCCGGCGCGAATACAGCTACCTCAATGAACTTGGAACGAAGATCGCAAACGGACATCTCTCCGCGCAATCGGGACGACTTCGCACGAGCGCACGCGCGTATGCCGCCAGTTCTCAAACTTTATTTTGGGAACTCACCAACCGGCGCATGAAAGAGACAGGGAACTTTGTTCTTGCACGGCGCGTGATGGGCGCGGTCGGCACTGAGCATTGTTCGGGCTGTTCGAGCGAGGCAAGCAAAGATTTCATGCCGCTCGACGAGATTGCGCCTATCGGTTCAAAGGAATGTAAGTGGTTTTGCCATTGCTCGATTGAATACAAGGTTTCGAGCATTGCACGCATGGCTAAGGATATTGCTGAAACGCACAATAAGAATGGCGACTCTACCTTCAATATGTATGAAGGCGATCTTCTCGGGCAAGATTATTATTCTGTTTCTTTGTACCCGGAGCCACAGATTAGCACCTTTGAATTTGGTCGCAATTTGGACGCTAAAACCATCAGGGAATTCATTGATAAGCATCGAGACTTACTGCGCGACCCACGTAATTCTGTTGGTACATGGTATGAAGAAAAAAGCGATGCGACATACATTGATGTTGTCGCCACGTTAAATGATAGGAAACTGGCCGAAGAACTCGGACGTATGTATAATCAGATTGCTATTTTTGATTTGAAACGAAAAGAAGCGATTGCTACCGGCGGAACAGGAACGATGCCGCCGAATGTGCCTGCAATCAATAAAAGGCTTTCCAAGAAAGGAGGTGGATAATGCTAGAAAACAAAACTATTACAGTGCTTGCCATATTTGGCGACATCGTTAAATTTGAAAGCACTCCGCTTCCTTGCTTAACGTACACGGTCAAAGCGACAAGCCCGGGCGGTCACACTAGACTTATCGCAGCATCAGTGTTAATTCGTTATCCCGGACATCTCACCCGCCTCAAAAACGAATTTCAAACAGGCGATTCGGTTCAGCTTATCTTGAGCAAGAATCCTGCCACGCCCGATTTTCCCGTTACTCTTGTTGATTTCTCACGCTCCGCATCCTCCGTCATCGCCTCCTAGTCTCCGTTCGTTTGCTCGCCTAATTCATTTCTTCCGGTTACTCACAACCCGAATTATGCCCGAATTAAAAGATACCCTTGCGCTTTCTGGAAATTATGATATTCTCATATCCGCGCTCGTCGATTGCACGCGCGCCCAGCGTCGCTCGAAACTGGCCGAAGCCGCCGCGCTTCACCGCCTAGAGCAAAAGCTGCTGACAATTCAAAGGGCTTCATTGCCAGACGGCAACAGCGTCTCGCCTAACTCTTAGGTCACACGCTTTGAAAGCGCCCCATCCCGAAAGGGATCGCTCGCTTCCCCGTCGAAAATCACGCCCGTCATGTTTGACCTCGAAGGCCACGCGCCTTCCACGTCGAACGTGGCGGGCGTTTTTGTGTTTTCAACAACGGAAGCCACTCTCACCGTTCGGGCTGTGCTCGAACACATTCTCACACTCACCAATTCATCCGCGCTCTGTGAGCGCACGCCTGCCGCGCCAGTGGCGCAAGGAGACAAACCCACCGATGTTAAAAGACGAAGTAAACGAACAGGAACTAGGAACGCTTGACGAGCAAAACCGCTCGCTCTATATCAAGACGGGCGAAGGCGATGCCACGACATACAAGCTGCACCCGGCAGTCGTTGCCGAGCGCACGTCGCTGACAACGAAGAACGCCGAAATTCTCCGTGAGAAACAGGCGAAAGCCGATGCGCTGAAACCGTTTGAAGGACTCGGTAAAACTGCCGACGAGATCAAAGCGATTGTCGAAAAGCATCAGCAAACCGAAGACAGTAAAAAGACCGAAGACGAGCGCCGCCAATCGCAGATCGAATCTCTCAAAACGAGCAATCAACGCGAAATCGACAACCTCAAAACCACCGCCGCGCAGCGCGAAGAATTTCTCACCAAAAATCTTCGCAACGTGATGATTAACACGACTGCCTCGCTCGCCATCGAGAAAGCGGGCGGCGAAGTCGAAGCACTATTGCCGCACATCACGGCGGCGATGGACTTGGTCGAAGAAGGCGACGGCGACGAGCGAAAGTTCGCAACGCGCATCGTTGACGGCGCGAAGGCTCCGCGCTATGCGGGCGCAGACTTTATGAACGTCGAGCAGCTCGTCGAGGAGTTCAAAAAGAAGCCTGCCTTTATGGGTCTCTTCAAAGCATCGGGCAAGGGCGGCTCCGGCGCGCCCAGCAATCAGCAGAACCGCACTACCTCTCATCAGCGCAATGCCAGCGAAATGAGTTCAACCGACAAGATCGCGCAAGGCCTCGCACAGCGCGGGCGCTAAGGCGTGTCTCACTCTACTTGTTCTTCATGTCCCGCTGGAGTTTGTCGCTCTCACCTCAACCCACCATTTCTCACTAGGAGTTTAGAAAAACATGGCATCTGTAACACTCGCGGAGAGCGCCAAGCTCGCGCAGGACATGCTAATTCAGGGCGTCATCGAAGACATCGTCACTGTTAATCAAATGTTCGATGTGCTGCCTTTCGAGGGCATCGAAGGCAACTCGCTGAAATACAACCGTGAAAACGTGCTCGGCGATGTGCAAGTCGCTGGCGTCGGAACCGTGATTACGGCGAAGAATCCCGCGACCTTCACCTCCGTCAATTCCAATCTCACAACCATTCTCGGCGACGCCGAAGTGAACGGTTTGATTCAAGCCACGCGCTCGAATCGCACTAATCAACAGGCACAGCAGATTTCCTCAAAGGCCAAATCCTGCGGTCGCAAATATCAGGACATGCTGATTAACGGCACAGGCAGCGGCGACGAGTTCCCGGGCCTACTGTCGCTCGCCAGCTCAAGCAAAGTGTTCGCCGCCGGGACAAACGGCGCGAACTTCGATTTGTCGATTCTCGATCAACTGATCGATCTCGTCACGGACAAGGACGGCGAACTCGATTTCTTCGCGATGAACGCGCGCACGATCCGCGCGTTTTATGCGCAGATTCGAGCGCTTGGCGGCGCGTCGATCAATGAAGTCTTGACGCTGCCTTCGGGTCGCCGCGTGCCGCAGTATCGCGGTATCCCGGTTCTGCGCAACGATTACATTCCGACGAACCAGACGCAGGGTACAGCCACGACCTGCACCTCGATTCTCGCAGGCACGGTTGACGATGGTTCGATGATGCACGGCATCGCCGGGCTGACGGCGGCGGACGCAGCGGGAATTCAAGTTGTGGACGTTGGCGAGTCGGAAACGAAGGACGAGCGCATCACGCGCGTCAAGTGGTATACCGGCCTCGCGCTCTACTCCGCCAACGGCCTCGCCATCGCGAAGGGCATTCTCAACTAAGAGAATCTGAATCCACATCTCGCTTTCGGTGTTTGTGTTCACGCTTAAACCTCACACGCACTTACACCGAACAGCGGAGGGACGCAGACGGCAAACTACGCGCGCGTCCCTCCGCCCTTCTTTCAGGTTTCAACTCTTACCTTTGAAACCTATTCTTTTGAAACCTATCACCGGAGACTAATACATCATGAAGGAATACAGACTCGTCGGGCCGAATCACGGCAAAAGCGTTCGCCTCGGCAGCTTCGATTTCGTTGACGGCAAGATTCTCGTCGAAGACAGCGAAGTAACCGCCGTCGGCCCCATCGTTGAGCGCTTTTACAGCGCGGTTCCGGCGGAGCAAGCCGAAAAAGCGCAGGCTGAATACGAAAAATCAATCGCGCCGCCCGCTCCCCTCAACCCGACGCCCGTCGTCGTTGTCGAGGACAAAACCAAAGGCACAGCGAAGGAAACAGCCAAGTAATTAAGCGCGGAGCAACACTCAATCAATGGCCTTTGTATTCGACGCAACTTTGGGCGGCGCGACAGCCAATTCATATTGCACGGTAGAGTTCGCCGACGATTATCTCGCGGGCGAACTCTACGCGGACGAATGGACTGTGCTTAATAATTCAGTCGCCGCCGATTTGTTGAAAAAAAAACAGGCGCTCGTGAAAGCGACGCGCAGGCTCGAACGCTACGAATACAAAGGCCATCGCTCCGCTTACACAGGCCAGCGATTGAAGCATCCGCGCTACGGCCTCACGACTCCCGAAGGCTTTTACTATTCCGCGAATTCCATTATCGAGCAGATGAAAATGGCGACAGCGGAACTCGCGCTCTACTACCTCAAGCAAGACCCGACGGCAGTTGTCGATGAAAGTTTGCGACAGTTTACCCATCTCCGAATTGCCGGAGCGGTTGAACTGGAAATGCGCGATCAATTGCCGAGTGACGACCGCATCCCGGAACGCGTCGTCAACATTTTCTACGAATATATTTTGTCGGGGCCGGGCATGACGCGGCTCGTGCGCTGTTAAGCTATGGGTTCACTCGCCAACACACTCGGGCGGCTCGCGCAGACTGCGGCGAAGACCATCGACAAACTCGGCACGGATTCCTTTTTCGTGCTCAGGGAAACCGCGACACCAAACAATCGCGGCGCGACTGTGAAATCGTTTGCCGCAACCACTACAAACCCGATTCCCTGCTTTTACGCCGTCGTCTCGCGCAACCCGGAATCGCTTGAAGAAGAATTCGGGCAGCAACGAAAGCCTGTTGTGTTTCGCCGTTTCGTCTGCGCCGCCACTGTTGACGTGAAAACAAAAGACCGGCTCCGACTCGTCGCGCGCGACACCGTGCCGCAAATCGACATGGAGATTTTGCGCGTCGAACCGCTCTCCGGCGTGCTTATCGCCATCATTACCGCAGAGGCTTCCGCGTCATGATCTCGATGAAGGTGCAGACGCGAAACCGCATCCCGGAACTGCGGCAAGCGCTGAGGCCGCGCGCCGGGCGCGCCATCAATTCATGGGCGCGCAATACATTCGCGATCTCGCAATCTCTCGTCAACGTCGATACGGGAGAACTCAAAGCCTCGGGCGAGATTGTCGATTATGCAGATACAAAAGGCGACGGCCGCCAGCGCGGAGTTGCCAAGTCGATTCGCTACACGGCTCCGCACTCGCGCTACGTCCACGACGGCACGGCGCACTACGCGGGCAATCCCTATCTGCTCGCCGCTTACATGGCGACACAGCGCCAGTTAATGGAAGACCTTGCGAAGATTTTCGAGTTGAATTGATTCATGGACGCACTGAACGCCGCCATCGTTTACGCCTACACACACGACGCTCCCTACATGGCGGCGGTGCCGGGCGGGATGTGGCATTTGAAAGCCGACGAAGGCACGCCGCTTCCGCTCTCGAAGTTTCAAGTCGTGATCGCCGACGCCGAATACACTTTCGGCAACAACAATGTTTCGAGCGAGCGTTATGTTTATAAGTTCACCGCGCACGCCGAAAATAATGAACAGGATGCGGGCAGCACGCTCGCAGCAATCACATGCGGCCACCTCAAGCGCGTTATCAACGCGGCAATGCTCACAGTTACCGGTTACAGAGTGTTGAGCTGTGCATGGACGCACATTGTTCCCGATAGCATCGCGCCCGGCCACTCCGGGAAAGATGAATACTCGCAGGGCATTCTCGTCGAAATAATCATCGCTCCCGTTTAATTTCTCACACCCTTCTTCACTCACCGAGGACTCAATACAATGGCTGCCACACACGGAAAAAACACCGGCGTCGTCGTCAACGAAAACGACCTGTCTGCATTCTTTAATGAAGCCGACATTTCAGGCGAAGCGGAGATCATCGACGTCACGACGTTTACGAATCAATCGAAGCGCTACATCGTCGGCTACCGCGACGGCAAGGTGAGCCTCAAGGGACTCTTCGGCTCTAAAGACCCGTTAGTCTCAAGCGATCCGAAGGAAACGGATGATGTTCTGCGCCCGATTCTCGGCGACGATACGATTGCGCAAAACGTTTTGATTGCGATTGAAGGCTTGTCCGTGTTCGGCAACAGCGTTTCGTTTTTTCTCGCCAAGCAAAGCAAATACAGCGTGACCTCGCCTTACAACGGCGTCGTTTCGGTGATGAGCGATTTAACGGCTGATCGCGGGATAAGCGTGGGGCCGCTGCTCCTCACAAAACAGGCGCGCACGGTGGCGGGCAGCTCTCCTGCTTACGACATGGGAGCAGCGACCACAAAAGGTTTCATCGCGCAAATCAATACGCTTGCCGTTGGCGCGACAACTTCCGCGAACATCATCATTGAAGATTCGGCGGACGGCGCAACCGGCTGGGCAACCATCGGCTCATTCACCGCTGCATCCATTGCCGGAGCCGAGCGCATCGAGACAAACGGCGCGGTCAGGCGCTACGTGCGCGCAAGCTGGACATTCACCGGCGCAAACGGCGCGACGTTTGTTGTCAGCTTCGCTCTCCAGAAATAAGAGCATCCGCCGCTTCCCATCTCAAGCGCGCGGGCGCGCTAATCGACTTCAACTCACACCTCAGGAGAAATTCAAATCATGGCTATTCATGGTCGCAAAACCAGCTTCAAACTCGACACGCTTGCCAACGTGTTGACGGACATCTCAACCAAACTCAACAACGTCGATTTTCCGGGCGAGGCTGAAATCATCGACACCACCACTTTTCAGCAAGCGGCGAAGACTTACATCGTCGGCTTCAAGGATAACAAGATCAGCTTGCAGGGCAATTGGGACGCTGCCATCGACGCGCACTTTTATGCTCTTTTGGGCGTCAGTGAACCGACCGGGCAACCGTCGAACGAAGGCTTCGATTTCGAGTACGGCCCCGAAGGGACAGCGTCAGGCTCGACGAAGTACACGGGCAAGGCGCTTCTGATGAAATACGGAAAGACCTCGCCCGTCAACGGTGTGTCGAAGTTCACAGCGGAATTACAGGTTACTGGTGATGCTCTAAGGTCAACCTTCGCATAAATCACTTATGCGGCTTAGCGCAAACACATCCCGGGCAATGGTAATCGCCGTCGCGCACTCCAGCGGGCTGCGACTTTGTACGCCACAGTTCAAGATTCTCTGGTCTGTTATCAGCGCGCTTACCATTCTTGTGATGAACTTGCTCGTGCGGCTCAAGAGGACGGCCAAGCATCTTTTCCATTACTACGCGATGCTCATAAATGTATCGCCGTTTGGAAGAATCGACCTGCGAAGCGATTACTTGGACATAACCATCCTTGAAGATTCGGCCGCCCTTCCAACTACCGCCCGCATGTGCAGCGCCTGTTGCACAAGTAGCCTTGCTGTGACCGGTAACACAAGGCATCGGGTGTCCTTTGAAATGCCTATGCTTGCGGGCAGTCGAGGTTGCGATAGGTGTCTTTCTTTCGCAACCACACTCGCATCGTCCCGAAGGGATTTCTTCAGGCTTTGGGACATAAGCAAGATAGGGGCGCTTTATTCCGCGCATATGATGTCCCTGTAAGTAAGAGACTTCTTTACGCGACGTTGTTTTTCGAGGCGGAATTTCACCGCCACACCCACATGCACATTTCATGTAGCAACTATAACATAGTTGCTACATGTAACAAGGTGGTGAATGTTGGCGACGCAACGCGCAGCACTTTTGCCTAATCGCTGACTACTGACTACTGACCACTGACTTCCTCACAAGCCGCGCGCGCGAGAAACACGCGCGGCTTCCCCACCTCAATCCATTCAAGGACAAACCCGGAATCATGGAACTCTCTGACTTACTCAACAAAACCGCCAGCTTCACAATCGAATATCAAGACGAAAAGATTCAGGTGGAAATTTACACCGGAAAATTAACGCCTCAATATCGCGCCGATCTTGTCGCCGCATTGACCGCTGAAACCGAGAACCGCAAAGACGAATACGCAACAATGCTTTCGGATTTGATTGCATCTTGGGATGTTATTTTGAACGGTGAAGCCTTCCCGCCGACTTATGAAAGCCTTGTTCGGTTGCCGTATCAGTTGCTCGCCCAAATGGTGAATCAGGTGAGTGATTTTTTGGGAAAGCTGGCACAGCCGAAACAACCGACGACCTAGCCCGCTATATCGGCACAGGCGGCGAGCTTGGAGAGACACCGGAATGGTATCCCTTAATCAGAGCGGCGCGCTTGATGAATGTGCCACCGTGGGAGTTAGCCCGTCAGCCGACGTTCTGGGTAAGCTGTGCTTTGATGGCAGAAAAAGCAGAGCGCGAAGGCGAGCGTATGGCATTCGAGCTTGCGAAACAGCGAGACGGGTTGAGTACATAAAAAAGGAAGACTTTCAAGCCTTCCTTTTTTTGTTGGTTGAAATAGACGCCTACGCCACTGCCTCCTCAGCGGGCGCGTCAAAGGGCAATTTGACCTGCTTACCGTAGCGTTCGCGTAACTCTTTCTGGTAGTGGTAAGCTTCCCGGATAAAGTGCTGCGCGCACTTTATGTTGTAATCGATCACTTGACGGTAATGCTCTACGTCGAAAAGGGCGACTTGCATGTACCCGTTTCGCGTTTCGCCTTCGCCGTCGGTGATTTCGATGTTTGCAAAAACAGGACGCCCGCGTTCGTCTTTGACCTGTCGGATCATCCGGCGAACGTGGGTTTTCTTGAATTCGAGAATCGCGTCGTTGATTTGCTCATCGTCCCAATAGTTGCGCTTGTTAAGACGCGCAACCGCTTGGTCTGTCGTCATAAAGTCTTTCGACTTCAACGCTTCAATGAACACTCTACGCGACATTTTCTTGTCCATCGCGCTCTGCATCTAATACCTCCTCAAGTTGGTCTTTCAGTTGGGCGAGTTGCTGTGATAATTCGCAGACTCGCGTGTAATAGGCGGCACGCTCTTTTGGGTTCCAAGAGCGGACTAACTGCCGGATACCGCCCAGCATCCCGACACTCGTAAAAATCTTTTGCGTTTCGTAAATGCCCTGCGTCCACCGTTCCGCCGCCGACTTCTTGGCGTTCGGGTCGCGCGCAGGCATCGGCGGCTTCTCCGCAAGCGTGGTGAGCGTGTCGGCGTCGTTCTGCGCCAGCTTCTCGCGCGCTTCGGTGCGTGTTTCTTCGGGAAGCGCGTCGAGGTTCTTGGCGATTGTGAGCGCGTCCTTTTGCGTCGGGATGGATTGCAGTTCGGGATAACGCTCGACGGCGGCGACGTGTTTTTGCGCCTGAACAATAGGCGCTGGCGAGACACCGAGACGTTCGGCAACGCGGCGCAGCGAGCCGGGTTTTTCAGGACGGCCAGCAGAATTACGTTTTTCCGCAAAACGTAATTCACCTTCGGAATTATCGAAAGTGACTTTCGATAATTCTTTCTCATCAATCTTCGCCGCCGTCTCCGCCAGCTTCACCAAATTTCTCGACTGCTCATACGGCGTTAAATCTTTGCGGCGAAGGTTTTCCTCAAGTTCGATTTCGGATTTCTCGTCATCGGTAAGCTCGCGGTACATCCTCGCCGGAATCTCCGACCACTCAAGGAAGCGGCACGCGCGCAGGCGGCGCTCGCCCGCGATGAGATTGTTTTCTTCGTCAACGACAATCGGGTGAAAGAGGCCGTACTTGCGAATGCTCTCCGCCAGCCCTTCGATGTCGCCGAACTCTTCGCGGCGGCGGTTCGTGACGCGCACGTCCGCGAGCGGTATCCTTTCGGTTTTGCTTGATGTCGGCATGATTCTTTCCTGCTTTGTTTCGGCGTTAATTTATCGTTTCGTTTTCATCGTCGAATTCACGATCAATCACGCGCCGGTCGCGCTCGTTACTCGGATCGAGCGAAGCGAATTCCTTGAAGGCGGAACTAAAATGAGAGGTTTTCGTGTAAGCCTTCCAAGCTGCGGGCATAACTAAACTTTCGACGTTAATCCTGCCTCCGCTAAAGGCTTCGGCGCAGATACCATGCAGCAATTCGATAAGACCGAAAGCTATTCTGTCGTCGTCAAAGTCGGTCAGTAAATCGGCGATTTCTTCGGCGCGCTGCCATGTGATCGGTTTGTAATTGAAATCTTTAGCCAGATCGTTCAGCGAGCGTTGCAGCGCATCACAAGGTTCTTCTTTATGTATCTGTTTCGTGGTATCCTTACCGGGCATTGCTTTTTCCTTTCTTCGTTGGGAAGGTTAAAGGCTGAGGGCGAGGAAAGCGCGGTAACGCTTTCCTCGCCCGTTTCATTTAGCGCGCCGCATCCCGCTTGACCATCGCCTGCGTCCATACATCTCCGAACTTGTCTTCTTCCTTATCGTAAACTTGGGCTTGGGACAGGCAGACGCCGCCTTGTGGCTCCCAATCATGCTTGATGAGGTTGTTGACAAGGCTGCTTAATGTGCTGGCGTCCTCTGCGACGAGAATCGTGTAGTCGTCCATCGTGTGCTCCTTTCCTTGTGGTTAGACTTTTTCGCTTTAGACGGCGAGTTCACGCCATGCGGCTTCGACCTTGCCGCGAAGCATCGCAATCGCCGCGTGCGCGGTGCTGGCGAAAGCCGAGATGCCGTTAAAGGGGCTGTGCTCATCTTTGACCGTTGCGAACGCGCCGCGCCCCGTCGTGTCAACTTCGATTGCGTATGAATCGGTGACGAGCGTTTCAATTTTCGGTTCGATTGCGGTTGTCATGGTGTCTCTCCGTTTCGTGAATTGTTTCTGACAAGAGAGAATATAGCGCACGCGCTGAATTAAAGCAAGGATAAAACATCGCACGCGCTGATTATTTTCTTGCTTTATTTTGACGGCTGCGCTATATATTATGCAGCCTATGAAGAAGGGCAAAACTAGGATGATAACTGTAAGAGAAGCAGCCGAAAGATTAGACGCCGGACAATCCAGCGTTAGAATGTGGTGTGCTGAAGGTAAGTTTCCAAACGCCGAACCCCTAGAGACGCCGCGCGGCTCTGTGTGGGTTATCCCTGAAACCGACTTGGATGGATTCGAGAAGCGTGGACGTGGACGCCCAGCAAAGCAGCCGGACAAAAAAGCCGAGAAGAAGTAAAGGTGTTGGTTGGCGGGGCGACGTTAATTTGGTATACGTTCGATTAGCTGTCCTGTGACGCCTTTGATTTTCCCTCCTTGAAACTCAAACTCAAATCGCAGTGCTTCAGTACGAAGGTCAATAGGAATGACTCCGCCGGTAGCAGGATTCAACGGCGTGGTTGATGCGTCTACGGTCTTCTCAAATACCACCTTGTCATCTTTATCAAACAATCGAAGCGTAGTAGTCCCCGAATAGGCAAGCGTGCCATCGTTGCGTATGAAAAAGAAATAACGATAAACGTCACCGATAATCTTATACCCTTTAGATTCAAAGATTATTTCAGATGCGGGTACATCCATATACCGCTCTGTTTCCGCTTTAAGAACCCAGCCAGTTTTATTTTTATAAAAGACTTTAATGTAGCCGCCGTAGCGTTCGGTTTCCTCCAATGATTGAAGAATCACATTAGCGGGAATCTCTTTTATTTTAGGCGAATGAAAGTCCGCCTCTGTGTACATTGTTATTTTATAGGTCGTCTTAAACTTTCGTGTCTTAACAGTTTCGATTTGGGCAAAGGCAAAAGACCCGTTAATAAAAACGATGCCGCAAAGAATGGATTTCAATACGCGCTTATTTAGATAAACCTGTAAAGTTCTCTTCATAAATCCCTCCCTTTCCTAAACTTTTTATCACACCTCACAACACTGTTGCTAAAAACTGAAAATATGTTATCTTCAATAGCGCGCAAATGTGCGCCCTGACAACTGAATTTAGGGCTTAAATGTCCTCGGAATTGCGTCTCGCCGTAAGGCCACACGCGAACCGGAAGCCGATCACATAGTCGAGCCTCACAGAAACTTCTGTCACGCCCGCGATCAGCATACGTCTCAAATTTCTTTGGAGACGTGTAGCTAATCGCGGGCGTTCTCGTTTTTCCCTTCCTTGATTTCCTCACGCACGGATTATGTCAACAGACATCGCAAATTTGCTCGTCAGTGCTAACTGGAACGGCGACTCGGCGGAGCATGGGCTTGATCGCCTCGATGCCAAGTTCGTTAGAACCGAAAAAGCGGCGCAACAATTCGGACAGAAAATCAACCAAGCCGGTAATGAATCAAACCAATCAACAGGGAAAATTGACCAAGCTGGCAAGACCGTAAACTCCACCGGCAACAAAATGGAGCGCGCGGGAAAGCAAGTCGGAAATCTCAGCGACAGGCTACGCGACTCGCGCGGGAAATTCGCCACTGCCGGACAGGGCGCTTCAGAATTCACCGGGAAAGTTAAATCCGTTGATTCGGCAAGTGAAAGCGCAGGGTCACGCATCGGCGCACTTATCAGCAAGATAACCGGCTTCAATCGCGCTTCAAGAGAGATGAGCAGCGGCGGCGGAATGAGCAGCTTTCTTCCCGGCCTTGCTAACATCTCCGAAATCATTCAAGGCATTCCGCAGATCGGACAACTCGCGGGCGCGCTCGTGCGCCCGCTCACAAGCGCCGCCGAAGCCGGTATTAAATTCAATGCCTTCATGGAGACTTCCAAGATAGGTTTTGAGACGCTGCTCGGCTCATCCGATAAAGCCCTTGCACACATTTCAGAATTGTCGAAGTTCGCAGATAAGACGCCTTTTCAATTTGAAGATTTAGTCGGCGCGTCACAGCGTATGCAGGCTTTCGGCTTCGCTGCCGGTGATGTGATACCTACGTTGACGGCCGTTGGTAACGCCGTTTCATCCACTGGCTCTATCAGCAAAGAATCGCTCGACGGTGTGCTGCTCGCTCTCGGCCAGATGAAGACCAAAGGCAAAGTCTCTGCGGAGGAGATGAACCAGCTTGCCGAGCGCGGAATTCCAGCGTGGGACTTGCTCGCAAAGGCCATCGGCAAGACCGTCGCGCAGACGCAGAAGCTCGCCGCAGCGGGACAGTTGAACGGCGGCATGGCGGTCAAAGCTATTCTCGCGCAAGGCGAAGCACGCTACGGCGGGCAGATGACGCGCGTCTCGAATACCTTCACGGGGCGCATGAGCAACCTCGAAGACATACGCCAGCAGGCGCAGGGCAAGGCCACAGAGAACTTAACGCGTGATATTTCGGACACGGTTGGCGCGGCGCTCCAGCGCGGCGACGTTGCGAGCAGTTTGGCGGCAACAATCAACATGGCTATTTCGCCCGTTTCCGGTTTGATAAAGACGGCGGCGGTGGGATTACTCGGCGGCAGCATCACAAGCGGGTTGACCGAAGGTATCGCGGCTGGCAAAAGCGTCGTCGCAGGCTCTCTGGTTGATTTGGCTTTAGGTGATGGCGGAATTGTTAAGACCGTCAAGAGCGCGCTCGGCATTAACAGCCCAAGCACCGTCTTCATCGGATTAGGCATCAATGCCGCCGAAGGTTTCGCTATCGGTATTGAGAGCGGGTTGGGGATTGCCAGCAGCGCAACGATGCGCATGATTGGTAATGTGACGGCACAGGCGAAGTCTAAACTGTCCCTTGATAAGCTCGTCTCCCGCGAACCTGATTTCCTTGACAAGCTAAAGAGTGGATCACAGAAGCGCGGCATTAACCCAGACCACATGCTCAACGTGATGGCGGTTGAAACCAGCGGAACATTTAATCCGGCGGCGAAGAATCCGACGAGTTCCGCAAGCGGCCTTATTCAGTTTATGGCATCAACCGCCAAAGAACTCGGCACGACGACGGCTGCGCTTCGCTCAATGTCTGCAACGAAACAACTCGATTACGTCTTTAAGTATTTCGATCACTACTTCAAAGGCAAAGATTTAAGTTCACAGGGCGCGCTTTATTCTGCCGTCGGCACAGGCAAGGTTGGACGCGGCGATGAATCTGTTGTCATGCGACGCGGTGATCGTGGTTACGCGGGCAATGCCCCGACATGGGATCGCAACGGCGATGGCCTTATTAAGCAAGGCGAGATGGCGCTCGCTGCCGTCGCCAAGTTAGGCGCGGGAGTGAACTTTAGCGTCAATGGCGGCGTGCCTGTTCGCATCGTCAACGCCGCAGAAAGTTTGATCGGCGGCGGCTTTACCCGTGCAAAGCAACGCGAAGACTACACAAGCGGGCGCGATCCATTCGTGAAGCCTGCATGGACGCAAGCGAACCGTGCAAGTGGTGGATTTCAAGACCGCTTCGATAAGGAAACAGGCTTTTCCGCGCTCACGCTGCCCGTTGGTGGCCTTTTAACCAGTATTCAACGCACCGCCGATTTATTACCGCAGATTCCGCGCGTATTTGAGGAGTCCGCGCGCGCCGCCGAAAAGACGCATCTTGCTACGTCATACATCCTTGACGATGTAGAGAAAACTGGCGATGCGGGCAATGCTGCTGTTGATTCATTCAACAAAGCAGATCAGGCTGTTGGCGCATGGGCTGACCGTGTCATCCAGAAGAGCAACAAAGCATGGAAGGAGATGAGCGACGGCTTCCAGTCTACTTTCACCAGTGCTCTCAGCAGCACCGAGGGCGGCGTCAAAGGAATGTTCTCCCGGATGGGGCTTGGCTTTGCCGACATGGTCAGGCAAATGATTCTCAAAGCCGCCGCAGCGAAGCTCTCAGGTTATTTATTCGGTGACGTAAGCGACGATAACAACACCGGAGGATTCTTCGGAAAGTTAGCCGGTAAATTCAGCGGCGGCAAAAGCAAAAAGAGCGACAAAACTAACGAAGCTGTTGGAGCCGTTGTAAACAGCACCGTGAATAGCATCGAAAATTCCGTTCTCAAGAATCAATCAAACGGCACAGCCGTCGGCGCGCTCGATCAAGCGGGCGAAAAGATGAAGGGCGCGATTGAAGGCGCGGGCAATAAATCGACCGACGCCGTTAATTCTTCGGGCAAAGCTCAGGCCGGAACGCTCGCCACAGTCGGGCAGGGCATCGTCGGGCAAATTGCTTCGATTGCGAGCATGATCATGGCCGGTAATTCAGGTGGCGGCTTCTGGAAGGGATTGTTCGGTGCCGCACTCTCCGGCGCGATATCGGGCGGCATAGGCAAATGGGCATCGGGTGGTGGCTCAACCGATCTCGGCGGCGGCAGTTCCTATACGCCGGGAGGAACGGGCGACGTGCGCCCACGCTTCGCCGGGCCGCACGCGCTCGGCGGCATGATCACAGCAGCTACGGGCGGCAAGCTCATTCAAGTTGCCGAAGGGGGCTTTGACGAACTCGTTCTTTCAACCGACCCGAAACACCGCGCGCGCACCGCCGCGCTTCTCAGTTCGTTTATGCAGCGCACGAATATCTTTCCGGCCTTCGCCGCCGGAGGGTTCGCTAACGATAATTACGTTCCGCCCGTTAATTCTTCCGGCCTGTCGTCGAATCGCGCGCCGCAAAAAAACGTCACGATTCACTTCAAGCAGGAAATCCACACGCCGGACGCCGCTTCCTTCCAACGCTCTGCCCGCCAGAACGCCCGCGCGATGCGCGGCGCGCTCGCCACCGAAATTCGTTAAGCCGCAGCCTGCTTTTTTCTCGCACTTCTCTCTCCACACTTATAGGTTGAGCGCATAAAAAAGGAAAGCTCGTCGAGCCTTCCTTTTCGCTGCTTGAGATTGACGCTTACGCCACTGCCTCCTCAGCGGGCGCGTCAAACGGTAACTTGACCTGCTTACCGTAGCGTTCGCGTAACTCTTTCTGATAATGGTACGCTTCCCGGATAAGAAAGGCGTGAAGAAGTGAGTACCATCAGCGACCAACATCTAGAGGTAAAAGGCCGCTAGTAGCGGCCTTTTTTATTTATATGGCATAATCAGAACCAATGATCGAGAACTAAAAATTCAGAAGGAACTCCCATGAAAGACTTTTCTTTGTCGTTGATTCTTTTGGTGGTAATGCTATGCACCATAACAGAGAGCGGCCATGCTCAGACAAATCGGCGTCGCACAACTGCTCCCGTAAATACTGCCGCGCCCCCACAAACGCTTCCAGTGTCTGCCGTCCTCAAAGACGGTCAAACATTGAAAGGCAAATTCGTTGGCGCGAACTCTCGAAAGCTATCAATCATGGTTGGGTCTTCCGTCCAGCAGATTGATATGTCCGAAGTGGCGAGTCTAATTTTTTCTGAAAGTGGGTCGTCAGCTTCTAACGCCGAGAGCAGCATAAAAGCAGCAGCGAAGGAAGCCGTCAAAGCCATACGGAAGCTCGAAAGCGCAACGTCAGTTGGTGTTAGCTTTGCTGAATACGGCACGCGATTGATTGATGCCAAAGCTGACGTTGATGAATCCCTATCGCGTATGTCCGATGGCAAATTGAAAACGGAAATTGGACTATCAATGGACGAGTATTCTTATGCGTCACAAGTTTGGCAAATTGTTAATCGAGAGGAGTTTAGAGATAAATACAATACCGGATATTTATATACATCAACAGAACTCGCGGAAAGTTTGATGAAAAAATATAAGATTGAACCTCATATTCTTCCCATTTCTAAAACTTCAATTATATTTCGCGCCAACATCCTAAGCGCTATTTGGCAAGCCGCTAAAGAGCATTTAGATAAAGCAGCGCAATTGGCGAATCAGTAAAGAAAGGCAGAAAGAAATGAGCGAAGAAGATGAGGAATATGAAGAAACGCAGAACCAAGACGACCTTAGAGCCTGACCCGCATTGCTCGCGCTCTCTGGCCGCGTAACACGCTTTCTCGGTTCAACAGAAAACCTCGCGGTAGCGGGCGCGGAGTCCCTGTCCATTTATGGCAGGGAGGAGCGCCCATGATTGGAACGATTCATGTTGCCCTATTGACGTTATTGCTCTATAATAGGCGACATGAA
>JAABUK010000104.1_pt1 | contig 199680 bp, 200 predicted proteins | sample 5559141 | NCBI WGS metagenome assembly JAABUK01 (sample SAMN10711869, study PRJNA513367) | rock metagenome | isolation source: Antarctica rocks | place: Antarctica: Victoria Land, Pudding Butte nord | collected 2016-01-03 | reverse complement strand
CGAACCGACCTAGGTTGAAAACTGGGCGGATGACCTGTGGGTCGGAGTGAAAGGCTAATCAAGCTCAGTGATATCTGGTTCTCTCCGAAATATATTTAGGTATAGCCTCGGATAAATTGCGTGATGGCCGTAGAGCACTGTTTGGACTAGGGGCCCTACCAGGTTACCGACTTCAGGCAAACTCCGAAGACCGTCACGTCTACTCCGGGAGTCAGTTGCTGGGGGATAAACTTCAGCGTCAAGAGGGAAACAGCCCAGACCGCCAGCTAAGGTCCCCAAGTACTAGCTAAGTGGCAAACGATGTCTGAATGCCGAGACAACCAGGAGGTTGGCTTAGAGGCAGCCACCCTTGAAAGAGTGCGTAACAGCTCACTGGTCAAGTGTTCGGGCGCGGATAATGTAACGGGGCTCAAGCTAGTCACCGAAGCTGCGGGTGCGAAAGGTCTTCGGACCGATCGCGCGGTAGGAGAGCGTTCCCATGCCCGTGAAGCGGCCGCGTAAGCGCGCCGTGGAGGTTTGGGAAGTGAGAATGCCGGCATGAGTAACGAAAGGGAAGTGAGAATCTTCCCCACCGATTGCCCAAGGGTTCCTGAGTAAAGTTCGTCTGCTCAGGGTTAGTCGGGACCTAAGGCGAGGCCGCAAGGCGTAGTCGATGGTCAACAGGTTGATATTCCTGTACCACGTCGCAATCGTTTGACCGACGGGGGGACGAGGAAGGCTACGGGATCCCAGGCGATGGTCGTCCTGGGGTAAGCATGTAGGGGTGGCTTCAGGCAAATCCGAAGCCGCATAACCCGAGGTGCGATGCCAGCTGGCTCTAAGCCGGCGAGTCCTTTACGCCATGCCTCCAAGAAAAGCCTCTAGGGAGAATGCGCGTGCCCGTACCAAAACCGACACAGGTGGGCAAGTAGAAAATACTAAGGTGATCGAGATAACCCTCGTTAAGGAACTCGGCAAAATCGCCCCGTAACTTCGGGATAAGGGGCGCCCCAGTAGGATGAAGCTCCTCGCGAGCGGAGTCCGAGCGGGCCGCAGTGAATAGGTTCAAGCGACTGTTTACCAAAAACACAGGTCTCTGCTAAGTCGAAAGACGACGTATAGGGGCTGACGCCTGCCCGGTGCCGGAAGGTTACGCGGAGGTGTTAGGGACTTCGGTCTCGAAGCACCGAAGCTAAGCCCCGGTAAACGGCGGCCGTAACTATAACGGTCCTAAGGTAGCGAAATTCCTTGTCGGGTAAGTTCCGACCTGCACGAATGGCGTAACGACTTGAACGCTGTCTCAACGAGGGGCTCGGTGAAATTGCAGTCTCGGTGAAGATGCCGAGTACCCGCGGCAAGACGGAAAGACCCCGTGAACCTTTACTACAACTTGGTATTGGAGTTCGATGCGTTTCGCTCAGGATAGGTGGGAGGCTAGGAAGCGCTGGCTGCGGCTGGCGTGGAGTCAACCTTGAGATACCACCCTTGACGTATTGGATTTCTAACAGCGCTCCGTGAATCCGGGCGCTGAACAGTGCCAGGCGGGTAGTTTGACTGGGGCGGTCGCCTCCCAAAATGTAACGGAGGCGCGCAAAGGTTCCCTCAGCACGGTCGGAAATCGTGCGTAGAGTGCAAAGGCAGTAAGGGAGCTTGACTGCGAGACTGACAAGTCGAGCAGGTGCGAAAGCAGGCCTTAGTGATCCGGCGGTAGCAAGTGGAAGTGCCGTCGCTCAACGGATAAAAGGTACTCCGGGGATAACAGGCTTATCGAGCCCAAGAGTCCACATCGACGGCTCGGTTTGGCACCTCGATGTCGGCTCGTCGCATCCTGGGGCTGAAGTTGGTCCCAAGGGTTGGGCTGTTCGCCCATTAAAGCGGTACGCGAGCTGGGTTCAGAACGTCGTGAGACAGTTCGGTCCCTATCTGCCGTGGGCGTTGGAGAATTGAGAGGATTCGTCCCTAGTACGAGAGGACCGGGATGAACGCACCTCTGGTGTACCTGTTGTCCTGCCAAGGGCATCGCAGGTTAGCTACGTGCGGATCGGATAACCGCTGAAGGCATCTAAGCGGGAAGCCGGCCTCGAGATGAGTTCTCCCATCCCCTTGAGGGAGTAAGACCCCTGGTAGACCACCAGGTTGATAGGCCGGATCTGGAAGGGCGGTAACGCCTGCAGGAGACCGGTACTAATGGGTCGAGGGCTTGACGGACTTTTGATGCCCTGTTGGTTGGCGCTGTGCAGTTCTGAAGGTCCGCGGGGCGGACTCTCGCGCTTTTCCGGTGGTTATAGCGAGGGGGAAACACCTCTTCCCATTCCGAACAGAGCCGTTAAGCCCCTCAGCGCCGATGGTACTTGGCCCGCAAGGGCCTGGGAGAGTAGGACGCCGCCGGTATCTTCGCTGGATCCGAAGCCGCCCTCCGGGGCGGCTTCGTCGTTCTCGAGACGGCCGATTCGGGGCGTTGCGAGCCGGGCGGTACGCGTTCGCGAGAACGAGCCGGGGGCTCGAGGGATGGGCGTCGAGGCGCGGCGCCCCTCGCGCGCCCGGGCTCAGAAGTGGCGCGAGCCCTCGGTGAGCCGACGCGCCGCGGACCGACCGGAGGGCCCGGGGCCGCGCACGCCGCCGACGGCGACCGGGGTGTGGCACGCCTGCCCGGCTGGGGCAACGGCGCCGGGGCGGCGCCGGCGCGCGGAACGCCGGTCCGGGTGCCGGTGCGGGTGCGGCACCGGCGGCGCGGGGAGATCGGCGCCGGCCAGAGCCGCGTCGGCGAGCTCGTAGAGGCGCGCTCGTAGGGAGGCGAGAGGCGCGGAGGAGAACATGTGTTCGCAGGCTAGGCCCTCGGCCGGACGGAACGGCTCCCAACGGCAAAGCGCGCAGCGGACAGCAAGAAAACACCTGCAAAGCGGGGACAACGATGCCGCGCCGCGATGCAAGCGATGTTGCAGGGACCTCCAGCGGGACGGGACGGGAGGACCGACTCTAGGCTGATGCGGTGCCGGCGCCCTACGTACACCGCCTCCGCGTGCGCTACGGAGAATGCGACCCCCAGGGCGTCGTCTTCAACGCGCACTACCTGGCCTACTTCGACATCGCCCTCACCGAGCTCTGGCGCGAGTCGCTCGGCGGCTACCGCTCGATGACCGACTCCGGGGTCGACATGGTCGTCGCGGAGGCCGGGGTCCGCTATCGCGCGTCGGCCGGCTTCGACGACGAGCTCGCGATCTCCGTCGCCGTGAGCCACCTCGGGAACACGAGCCTGGGCACGGCGATCGAGATCCGGCGCGACGCGCTGCTCGTCGTCGAGGGAGAGATGCGCCACGTGTTCGTCGCGCTCGCGACGCGGACCAAGTGCTCGATCCCCGAAGCCGTGCGGCAAGGGCTCGAGGCCTACGCGCCCTAGCCTCCAGAGCCGCTTCGTCCGGACTACCCGGGCTCCGCGGCGCCCCCGACCTTGTCCTGCACGCGCGCGAGCACGTCGTCGGTGAACTCGGTCATCCCCGTGTGGCCGCCGAGGTCGGGGGTGCGTACGCCCGCGCCACTGGCCTCGAGCACGCCCTCGTAGATCGCTCGGGAGGCACGCCCGGCTCCCTCGGTGCCTCGCTCGGCCGCGTGGCGCAGCACGGCGCCGCAGGCCAGGATCATCGCCATCGGGTTGGCCAGGTCCTTGCCCTGCAAGGCGGGAGCGGTCCCGTGGGGCGCCTCGGCCATCGCCACCGTCGTCTCGCCGTCCTCGTCGAAGGCGAGCAGCACCGACTCGGCGCCGGCGATCGAGCCGAACATCGGCATGACGAGATCCGAGAGGCAGTCTCCGTCGCGGTTCAGGGCGGGGATGACGAGCGGCGCGTCGGTAGCACCGCTGAGCAGTCCGGCGTAGGTGGCGTCGATCAGTACGGGCTGGTAGGGCACGTCCTCGTGCCGCTTGGCCGCGGCGTCCATCTCCTCCTTGAGCATGCCCTCGTAGGTAGGGGAGACGGTCCACTTCGGCCCGCCGTACACCCGCGCGTCCATCTCCCGGGCGGTACGGAAGGCGTACTCGGCGACGGCTCGGCAGGTTGAGCGGGTGATCCGCTCCGTGCGGAAGGCGACCTCCTCGCCGGCGCCGGGCTCGCCCTCGCGCCACTGCTCGGCCCCGTAGGCGTCCTCGACCGCCATGCGCACCACGGAGATGGGATGGTGGATGCCGCCGACCGGCGAGACGCCGGGGATGCGGCGGCCCGTGCGGATGATCACCTTCCCGTCGACGGCCTCCCGCAGGAGGCGGTTGGGTGAGCCGACGTCGTCGGCTCCTTCCGGCGTGATCGTGGCCGCCTTGAGGCCGAAGCCGCACGCGCGCATCGATTCGGCGGCCTCCTCGACCACGCCGTTCTCCGTCCGGCGGCGGTGCTCGAGCGAAAGGTCGAAGTGCTCGAGCTCGAGGGGCAGCCCGACGACGCGCTCATCCAGCACCCGAACGGCCTGCTCAAGGAGCTCCTGACCGGTCTGATCGCCCTGAAGGACGGTGATCTTCAGGGGCGCCATGCTGCGGGCGGACCATACATCACAGAGAAGGGTCCGCGCCGGTGGCCTCGAAAGGGCAGGCGAGATGGCTGTTACCCTTGCCGAGCGCTCGGCCCCTTCCGCATCCGCGACCCCGCGCGCCCTCCCGCCCATGCAGAAGTTCATGATCGAAGGCGGCGTGCCGCTCTCCGGCACCGTGGTGCCCGCGGGCAACAAGAACGGGGCGCTCCCGATCCTCGCCGCCTCGCTCCTCACCGAGGACGAGGTGGTGGTGCGAAACGTGCCGCGCATCGCCGACGTGGAGGCCATGATCGGACTGCTCGCGGATCTCGGCGTGCGCGTCGAGTGGCGTGCCCAGAACGAGGTCGTGCTGTGTGCGGCCGACGTCGCCCACGGAGAGGTCGACCGGGTGCTCTCCGAGCGGATACGCGCGTCGTTCCTGCTCGCCGGTCCGCTGCTCGCCCGCTTCGGAGACGCGCTGATGCCCCCGCCCGGAGGCGACGTGATCGGTCGCCGGCGCCTCGATCCTCATCTCGACGCGTTCCGCGCGCTCGGCGCCGAGTTCGACCTCGGCCCCGACATCCGCCTGCGCGCCCCGCACGGCCTGCGCGCGTGCGACTTCTTCATGGACGAGCCGTCGGTCATGGGCACGGAGAACGCGCTCATGGCCGCCGCGCTCACCCCGGGGTTGACGATCATCCGCAACGCCGCCTGTGAGCCCCACGTGCAGGATCTGGCCCGGCTCCTCGTCGCCATGGGCGCGCGCGTCGAGGGCATCGGCTCCAACGTGATGCTCGTGCACGGAGCGCATGAGCTTCACGGCTGCACGCACTCCGTGGCCGCCGATCACATCGAGATCGGCACCTTCATGGCGCTCGCCGGCGTGACCGGCGGGGAGCTGCGCATCCGCCACACCGTGCCCGAGGACCTGCGCATGATCTGCCTCGTCTTCGAGCGACTCGGGTTGCGCTCCTTCTTCGACGGCGAGGACGTGATCGTTCCCGGTGGCCAGCGGCTCGTGGTGGCGCGCGACGCGGGCGACTACAAGTCAAAGGTGCAGGACGGTCCGTGGCCCGCCTTCCCCGCCGACCTCACCTCGATCGCCGTCGCGCTCGCCACCCAGTGCGAGGGCTCGGTCCTGATCCACGAGTGGATGTTCGAGAACCGGCTCGTGTTCACCGACAAGCTCGTCTCCATGGGCGCCGACATCGTGCTCTGCGACCCGCACCGGGCGATCGTGACCGGGCCCTCGCGCCTGCGCGGCGCGCGCGTGAGCTCGCCCGACATCCGCGCGGGGATGGCCATGGTCATCGCCGCCTGCTCGGCCGAGGGCATGACGGAGATCGGCAACATCCGCGAGATCGACCGCGGGTATGAGCGGATCGACGAGCGGCTGCGTGAGCTCGGCGCGCGCATCGAGCGCGTGGCCACCGAGCCGCTTCCCGTCTGACGTGGTCGGGCGCGCGGAGGGCTCGGCCGAGGGAGGGCCGCTCGCATCCCGAGGACGGCGCGGATGATCCACCCTTTGCCGAGCGGCACCCGTGACGTCCTCCCGGACGAGATGCGGGAGATCCGTGCGATCACCGAGGTGGTGCGCGAGGTGTTCGCTCGCGCGAGCTACGGCGAGGTGGCCACCCCGGCGCTCGAGTACGAGCAGACGCTCGCGCGCGCCGAGCTGACCGACGCCCATCCCGCCTACCGGCTCTTCGACGAGCGGGGCAGCGTGCTCATGCTGCGCACGGACATGACCGTGCCGATCGCGCGCCTCGTCGCCACGCGCTACCCGGCCGCCGAGGTTCCGCTGCGCTTCTCCTACTTCGCCCACGCCTACCGTGCCGTGCGCGCGCAGCGGGGACAGCCGCGCGAGTTCCTGCAGGCGGGAATCGAGCTCGTGGGCGCGCCCGCGCCCGCGGGAACGGCGGAGGCTCTGGCGCTGCTCTGCACGGCGCTCGACGCCGTCGGGCTCGAGACCTACCGCGTCGGCCTCGGCGACGCGGCGCTCTACCCCGCGTTGCTCGACGGCCTCGGCGTGGCCCCGGAAGACCGTCAGCGATTGCTCGACGCGCTGGCCACACGGGACTTCGTGGGGCTCGGGCGCGAGATCGACGCGCTCGGGCTGGACGCCGAGGCCGCCGAGCTGCTGCTCTCCGTGCCCCAGCTCCGCGGCGGGCCGGAGGTGCTCGCCAGGCTTCCCGCGGCGGCCGCCTCGGCGGCCGAGGGCCTCACGCGCGTGCACTCGCTGCTCGCTCCCGCCGTGGCGAAGCGGGTCATCTTCGACCTCGGACTGGCGCGCGGCCTCGGCTACTACACCGGGGCGGTGTTCGAGGTCTACGACCCCGCGCTCGGCACTCCGATCGGCGGTGGCGGACGCTACGACGACCTCCTCGGCCGCTTCGGACGCGATCTGCCGGCGGTGGGCTTCGCGCTCACCGTCGATCGCCTGCACATCGCGCTGACGGGCGAGGAGCGGCTCTGATGCCCGCGGGCGGCCTGCGGATCGCCGTGCCCCGCGGGTCGCTGTTCTCGGGAACGCTCGACACCCTCGAGCGTCTCGGACTCGACACGGGCGAGGTCCGTGCCAACGACCGCAAGCTTCTCTTCGAGGACGTGGGGATCGTGACGATGCGCCCCTCCGACGTCCCCACCTACGTGGAGGCGGGGGCCGCCGACCTGGGCGTCACCGGCAAGGACGTGCTCATGGAGCAGTCCGAGCGCGACGTCTACGAGCTCCTCGATCTCGGGTTCGGACGCTGCACGCTCGTCCTCGCCTCGGAGGCGGGAGAGGACCGGGCGGCCGAGGCGCTCCGGCGCCTGGGGATCATGCGCGTCGCCACGAAGTATCCGAAGATCGCGGCCGCGTGGTTCGAGCGCACCGGGCGCCAGGCCGAGATCGTCGAGGTCAAGGGATCGGTCGAGCTCGCTCCGCTCACCGGGCTGGTGGAGGCGATCGTCGACCTGACCGCGACGGGCACCACCCTGCGCGAGAACGACCTCGTGGTGCGAGAGGAGATTGCGGTGTGCACGGCGCGGCTGATCGCCAACCCGGTCGCGCACAAGCTCAAGGCGCCGGAGATCGACCGGCTGCTGGAGAAGCTGCGTGCACGCTGAGCGCTGGGCGCTCGGCGGCGACCCGGCGGGGGTGGCAGCCCGGGCGCGAGCGCTCGTTCCTCCTCCCGCATCCGTCGAGGAGGTGGTGCGCGGCGTGGTCGCGCGCGTGGCGGCGGAGGGGGACGGGGCGGTCTACGAGCTCACCCGTCGGTGGGACACCGACGGCGCCGAACCGCTCCCCATGCCCGTCGCTCCCGAGGAGCTCGACGCGGCGCTCGCGGCGCTCGAGCCGGCGGTGCGAGACGGCCTCGAGCTCGCTCTGGCCAACGTGGAGGCGCTGGCGCGGGCGGGGATGGGCGCGGACCGCGAGGTCGTGCTCGCCCAGGGGCAGCGGGTCGTGCTGAGGGAGACCCCCGTCCGCCGTGCCGGCATCTACGTACCCGGCGGGCGCGCCGCGTATCCGAGCACGGTGGTCATGGGCGTCGCGACGGCCCGCGCCGCCGGGGTGGAGGAGGTGGCGGTGTGCGCGCCGCCCGGCCCCGACGGCGAGGCGCACCCGGCGATTCTCGCCGCCTGTGCGCTCGGCGGAGCGCGCGAGGTCTACCGCATGGGCGGAGCGCAGGCGGTGGCGGCGCTCGCGCTCGGAACCGCCTCGGTCGCGCCGGTCGACGTCGTGGTCGGGCCGGGCAACTCCTACGTACAGGAGGCCAAGCGCCAGCTCTTCGGCCGCGTGGGCATCGACTCGCTCGCCGGGCCGAGCGACGTGCTCGTGCTCGCGGCCGGCCCGGGCGTCGATCCGCGCCTCGTCGCGCTCGATCTCCGCGCCCAGGCCGAGCACGGCGCGGGCACCGTGGTGATGGCGGTCTCGCCCGAGCCCGACACGCTCGACGCGGTGGAGTCGGAGCTCGCGGCCGCGCCGGCCGCCGGCGGCCCGGACAACGCCGGGGCGGCCTGCGTGCTCGTCGAGGCGGCGAGCGCGGCGGAGGCCCTCGCGCTCGCCGAGGCCTTCGCGCCCGAGCACCTCGAGCTCGTCGGCGCCGCAGCCGAGGCGCTCGCTCCCCGCGTGCGGAGCGCCGGCTGCGTCTTTGTCGGCTCGAGCGGCGCGACGGCGTTCGGCGACTACGTCGTGGGCTCGAACCACGTGCTGCCCACGGGCGGCGCGGCGCGCTACGCCTCCGCTCTCTCGGTGGCTCATTTCCGCCGTCGCATGGCCGAGGTGCACGTCGGCGAGTCGGCCGACGCCCTCGCGGCGGCGGGGGCGCCCGTCGCGCGCGCGGAGGGCTTCGTGCTCCACGCCGAGTCCATGGAAGCCCGAATGAGCGAGAATCCCCGACCATGACCCCGAGCCGCACGGCCAGCATCGAGCGCGCGACCGCCGAGACCGACGTGACGCTCCGGCTCTCGCTCGAGGGGAGCGGCGCGGGAGAGCGGGCCTCGGGCGTCGGTTTCCTCGACCACATGCTCGACCTGCTCGCCCGTCACGGGCGCCTTGACCTCGAGCTGCGCGCCAGCGGCGATCTGGAGGCGGGCGCCCACCACACGGTGGAGGACGTGGGCATCTGCCTCGGCCAGGCGCTCGATCGGGCGCTTGGGGACCGGACGGGGATCGTGCGCTACGGACACGCCGTCGTGCCCATGGACGAGGCCCGGGCGGCCTGCGCGATCGATGTCTCGGGCCGGCCGTTCTGCGCGTGGGAAGCGACGCTCGCGCCCGGAGCGATCGGCAACTTCGACAACGAGCTCGCCGAGGAGTTCTTCCGCGCGGTCGCGAACGCGGCGAAGCTCACCCTTCACGTCACCGTGGAGTCCGGCACGAACGCCCACCATGTGATCGAGGCGATCTTCAAGGCCTTCGCCCGCGCGCTGCGGGCGGCGATCTCCCTTGACCCGAGCGAGCAGGGCGTGCCGAGCACGAAGGGGACGTTGACGTGAGCGCCGCTCCGATACTCGGCGTCGTCGACTACGGGATGGGCAACCGCCGCTCGGTCGAGAAGGCGCTCGAGCACGTCGGCGCGCGGCCGCTCGTCTCCGCTGAGCACGCCGCGCTCCGTCGCGCCGACGGGCTGGTGGTGCCCGGCGTGGGCGCCTTTCCGGCCGCGATGGAGCGCCTGCGCGCCGGCGGCCTCGACGAGCTGATCCGCGAGCGGGCCGGCGCCGGAGTCCCGGTGCTCGGCATCTGCCTGGGGATGCAGCTTCTCTTCGAGTCCTCGGACGAGCTCGGCGGCGCGGCGGGGCTCGGCCTCCTCGGGGGAACGGTGAGCGGACTGGAGACGGGCGGGCGCCGGCTCCCGCACATCGGGTGGAACGTGGTGAGCTGGCGGCGCGACTCGCCGCTCACCGCGGGGTTGCCCGAGCGCTGCGCCTTCTACCACGTCCACTCGTTTGCTCCCCGCCTCGCGCACGCGGAGGACGAGCTCGGGACGGCGGAGTACGGGGCGCCGTTCGCATCGGTCGTGGAGCGCGGGTCGCTCTTCGGCGCGCAGTTCCACCCCGAGAAGTCCTCGACGCACGGGCTCGCGCTGCTGCGCAACTTCGCGCGCGTGTGCGCGGGCGATGCGCGAGACCTCGCCGCGTGATCCTCTTTCCCGCGATCGACATCCTCGAGGGCAAGGCGGTCCGCCTCGCGCGCGGAGACTTCGCCGAGCGCACGGTCTATGACGAGGACCCGCTGAGCGCCGCGCGCGCGTGGGTCGCGGACGGCGCTCGGGTCCTGCACGTGGTCGACCTCGACGGCGCCCGCGCGGGGGCCCCGGCGAACCTCGAGCACGTCGCGCGAATCGTGCGCGACGTCCCCGTGCCCGTGCAGCTCGGCGGCGGACTGCGCTCCCTCGCCGCCGTGAAGGAGGCGCTCCAGATCGGCGTCAGCCGCGTGATCCTCGGCACCGCCGCCTACGCCGACCCGGTCTTCCTCGACGAGGTGCTGGCCGCGCACCGTGGTCGGGTGGTGGTCTCGATCGACGTGCGCGACGGCCTGCTCGCCTCCGCGGGCTGGACGGAGCAGACGCAGACACCGGCCACCGCGGTGATCGAGCGCCTGCAGGAGCGCGGCGTGGGGCAGTTCGTCTACTCGAACATCGAGAAGGACGGGATGCTCGCGGGCCCGGATCTCGACGAGGTGCGGAGGATCGCCGCCACGGTCCGCGGCCGCTTCGTCTACTCCGGCGGGGTCGCGAGCGTCGAGGATCTCGCCGCGCTCGCCGGGCTGCGCCAGGTGAACCTCGCGGGCGTGATCGTCGGCAAGGCGCTCTACGAGCGGCGCTTCACGGTCGGCGAGGGCCAGGCGGCGCTCGAGGAGGGCCGATGCACTGCAAGCGCGTGATCCCGTGCCTCGACGTCGACGCGGGGCGCGTGGTCAAGGGCACGAACTTCGTCGACCTGCGCGACGCGGGCGACCCGGTGGAGCTCGCCGAGCGCTACGACCGGGAAGGCGCCGACGAGCTCGTGTTCCTCGACATCACCGCGACCCACGACAAGCGCGCGACCGTGGTGGACCTGGCTCGGCGCACCGCGGACAACGTCTTCATCCCGTTCACGATCGGCGGCGGCATCCGCTCCGTGGAGGACGCGCAGGCGGTGCTCGACGCCGGTGCGGACAAGGTCTCGGTGAACTCGGCGGCGGTCGCCCGTCCGGAGCTCCTCGACGAGCTCGCGACGCGGTTCGGTGCCCAGTGCGTGGTGCTCGCCATCGACGCCCGACGCCGCCCGGGCGGGAACGGCGCGGCCGAGGCCTGGGAGGTCTACGTGGCGGGCGGACGTTCGCCGACCGGACGCGACGCGGTGGCCTGGGCGCGCGAGGGGGTGGCCCGCGGTGCGGGTGAGATCCTGCTCACGAGCATGGACCGCGACGGCACGGGGGAGGGCTATGACCTCGAGCTGACCCGGGCCGTCGCCGACGCGGTGGAGGTGCCGGTGATCGCCTCGGGCGGCGCGGGCGGCCTCGACCACCTTCTCGAGGGACTCGAGGCCGGGGCCGATGCGGTGCTCGTCGCCTCGATCCTCCACTACGGCCGCCACCGGGTGGCCGAGATCAAGGACCGGCTGGCGCACGCCGGCGTGCCGGTGCGCGCGCCCGAGCCTTGACCCTTAGCCAGTGGCGTCCGGACCTGCTGGAGCGGCTGCGCGCCCTTCCCGCGGCGGGCGCCCTGCTCGCGGCGCTGGGAGCCGGGGACGCCGAGGTGGACCGGGTTCACCTCGTCGGCGGCGCGGTGCGCGACCTGTTGCGCGGAGAGGAGCCGGTGGATCTCGACCTGGTGGTCGAGGGCGAGGTCGCTCCGGTCGCGCGGAGGATCGCCGAGCGGGTCGGCGGCACGGTGCGCGTGCATGAGCGGTTCGGGACGGCGACGGTCGCGGTCGCCGGTTCGCTCGTCGACCTCGCGCGCGCGAGGGGCGAGCGCTACGAGGAGCCCGGCGCGCTACCCGACGTGTGGCCCGCGCCGCTCGCCGAGGATCTGAGGCGCCGCGACTTCTCGGTCCACGCCCTCGCGCTGTCGCTCGGCGGGACCGAGCCGGGACGGCTGCAGGCGGTGCCTCAGGCGCTCGAGGACATGGAAGCGCGACAGCTTCGCGTGCTCCACGAGCAGAGCTTCCGCGACGACCCCACGCGCCTGCTTCGCCTGGCGCGCTACGCGGCGCGGCTCGACTTCGGCATCGAGGAGCGCACGGCAGAGCTCGCCGCGGCGGCGGTGCGCGAGGGCGCTCTGGCGACCGTCTCGGGACCGCGCAGCGGTCGCGAGCTGAGGCTCGCGGCGCACGAGCCCGACCCCGTCGCCGCCTTCACGCGCCTCGGCGAGCTCGGGGTCCTCCCGGCCCTGCACCCTCAGCTCGGCTTCGACCCGGGCCTGGCCGCCCGGGCGCTCGCGCTCCTGCCCGAAGACGGCCGGCGCGAGGCCGTGGTGATCGCCGCGGCGTGCCGCGAGGTTCCGCCCCTCGAGGTGGCCGAGCTGCTTACCCGCCTCGGCTTCGAACGCGAGGAGCTCCGGCCCGCCCGCCTGCTGCGCGCCGAGCTCGAACCGCTGGCCGCCCGTCTCGCCCGCGCCGCGCGCCCCTCGGAGATCGACGCGCTGCTCGCCGGGCGCTCGCCCGCGGAGGCGGCGCTCGTCGGGGCGCTCGGCGCCTCCGCTGCCGCGGCGCGCTGGCTGGACGAGCTGCGCCACGTGCGCCTCGAGATCGACGGAGACGACCTCCGCCGGGCCGGCGCGCCCGAGGGACCTGCGCTCGGCGCCGGGCTGGCGCGAGCGCGCGCCGGGCGGCTCGACGGCGAGCTCGCCGGGCGCGAGGCGGAGCTCGCGGCCGCCCTGGCCGAGGCGCGGCGCGTGCCCTAGAGGAGCTTCCCGATCTCGCTGATCGCCGCGCTCCCCAGCACGAGCTCGAGCACGACGCCCGCGACACCGACGACGATCCCCACGACCACCACGACGAAGTCCTCGAGCAGCACGCCGAGCGAGAGCAGCACGACGCCGAGCGACGGCAGGGTGTCGAGTCCCGTGAACGGAGGCGCGAAGAAGGCTCCCACGGAGCCGCCGATCACGAGGAGGCCGAAGACGATGCTGCTCAAGCGAGAGTCGAACAGGAAGCGCAGGCGGGGCCGCGAGAAGCGCTCGAGCCGGCGGATCGCCTTCATCAGCGCGGTGATGAAGCGCTGCTGCCGCTTGCCGGCCAGCTCGAGCTTGCGCCAGCGCTGGGGCAGCCAGATCTCGTCGCGCCCCGCGATGAGCTCGAGGGCGAGCAGGAGGGCGATGATCTCGAACACGTGCGTCGCGCCTCCGGTGGGCAGCGGGAGCGCCGGCACGCCCAGCAGAAGCACGAAGAGGATCGCGAAGCTCTTCTCCTCGAAGACCTCGATCAGGCTGCCCAAGGTCTTGCTGGCGTCGCTGCCGAGCCAGCGCTCGAGCTGGTCGCTGACGCTCGCCGGCCCGGGCACCTCGGAATCCGCCGCAGGCGGCGAGGGCACCATGGGCTGGGAGGACGGCATGCCTGAGCAGACGATAGTCGGCGGTCGCGGCGGGCCCGCGCGGTTCTAGGATCAGTGGATGCGACTCGCGGCGCCCTTCTCCTGGGATGGAGAGCACATCGCGATCGACCTGCCGGGCGCCCGCGCGATCTTCACCACCCGGCGCGGTGGCGTCTCGCGCGGCCCTTACGCCAGCCTCAACCTCGGCCGCTGGACCGACGACGACCCGGCGGCGGTGGCCGCCAACCGCGACCGGCTCGCCGCCGCGCTCGGCCTCGAGCGCACGTCGATCGCGCAGGGGCGCCAGGTCCACGAGGCAACGGTGCGCCGCGTCGGCGCTCGGCCCGACCCCGACTCGCCCCCGGAGCCCGCCGACGGTCAGGCCACGGCGCTGCCGGGGGTCGCGGCGCTCGTGCTCACCGCGGACTGCCTGCCCGTGGCGCTAGCGGCGCCGGGCGCGGTGGGCATGCTCCACGCCGGCTGGCGGGGACTGGCCGGCGGGGTGCTCGTCGAGGGCGTCGCCGCGCTGCGCGAGGTCGGAGGTCCTGGTCCCGTCGTCGCGGCGATCGGTCCCGGTGCGGGCGCGTGCTGCTACGAGGCCGGGGAGGAGGTCCACACCGCGCTCGCCGCCTACGGCCCGGCACCCCGGCGCGGGCGCCACGCCGACCTGAAGCTCGCGGCTCGCCGCGCGCTGGCGAGTGCGGGGGTCGAGGAGGTCCACGACGTCGGGCTGTGCACGATCTGCTCGCCTCCCGAGCTCTTCTTCTCCCACCGCCGCGACGGGGGAGTCACCGGGCGCCAGGCCGGTTTCGCATGGCGAACTTGATCACCGGTCTCGACCCGGACCGGATCCGGGCCAACCTCGCGGAGATCCGGCAGGCGGTCGATGATGCCGCGGCCCGCGCCGGGCGCGACCCGGCCGAGATCGAGATCCTCGCCGCCACGAAGTACGTACGGGCGAGCGAGCTCGGCGCCCTGCGCGAGGCCGGTCTCACCCTCCTGGGGGAGAACCGCGCGCAGGACCTGGCCGAGAAGGTGACCGCGTTCCCCGACGCCTTCTCCTGGGACTTCATCGGCCGGCTCCAGAGCCGCAAGGTCAAGGAGATCGTTCCTCACGTCAGGCTCATCCACTCTGTGGGCAGCGATTCGGCCCTGCGCCAGCTCGCCCTCCACGCGCCGCCCGAGCTCGAGGTCCTCGTCGAGGTCGACGTCGCCGGGGAGGAGGGCAAGGCCGGCGTCGCTGCGAGCGAGCTCACCGCTTTCCTCGAGCGCTGCCCGGTGCGCGTGGGCGGGCTCATGACCATGCCGCCCGCGACGAAAGCAGCCGAGGACTCGCGCCGCTGGTTTGCCGCGCTGCGCGAGCTCGCCGAGCGTCATCACCTCGCGCGCCTCTCCATGGGGACCTCGCAGGACTTCGCCGTGGCCGTCGAGGAGGGAGCGACGCTCGTGCGGATCGGAGCAGGACTGCTGGGCTGAGAAGCGGCGAGGGCGGCGCGCGCGGTAGGCTGGGGCTCGGCAGGGATACCGGCCCGCGGGCCGAATCCCGCACCTGGACCATGGCCTTCCGCGACACCTGGCACCGCGCGCTCGTCTACTTCGGCCTCGCCGAGGACCGCGACGCCTACGACGAGCACGACGAGCCCGTACCCGAGCCCGAACCCGAGGCGGCGCTCGGGGAGCGCTACCGCGAGCGGCCGAACGTTCGCCGCCTCGGCGCGCGGCGCCGTCGCGACGAGATCGACGACATCTTCCCCGACGAGGCGGGCTCCGAGCGGCGCACGAGCGTCCTGCGGCCCGTCGGAGGCGGAGGAGGGGGCGCCGGCGCCGGCGGGGCGCGCGGCGGCGGCTCCAACGGAGGCGGCCGCGACGTCCGCGTGCACCTCGTCGCCCCCAAGAGCTTCAACGACGCGCAGGACGTGGCGGACAAGTTCAAGGACGCGATTCCGGTCATCCTCAACCTCCAGGGCTCGGAGACCGACCTCTCCAAGCGGCTCATCGACTTCTCGAGCGGGCTCACCTACGCGCTCGACGGCGGCATGCAGCGGATCGCCGACAAGGTCTTCCTGCTCACCCCGCGCAACGTCGAGGTCTCGGCCGAGGAGCGCGCGCGGCTGATCGAGAAGGGCTTCTTCAACCAGTCCTAGCCGCGCGGGCGCGGGTCTCGCCCGGGCGCCGCTAGCCTTGCGCCCGGCAATGCGCGTCGGGCTCATCGGATCGGGAAACATGGCGCGCGCGCTGGCGCGGGGCTGGGGCGAGCCCGTGCTCTGCACCGACGGCGGCTCGGGCCGCGCCGAGGCCCTCGCGGCCGAGCTCGGCGGCGAGGCCATCGTCTCGAACGCGGAGCTCGCCCGGCGCGTCGACTTGGTCGTCCTCTGCCACAAGCCGGTCCAGCTGCCGGCGGTGGCCGAGGAGGTGAGGCCGCACGCCAAGGCGGTCGCCTCCGTGCTGGCCGCGCCGCCGCAGATGCAGCGCGAGGCCTACCCCGGGACGTCCGTCTTCTGCTTCCTCCCCAATACGCCGGTCGAGGTCCGTCGGGGGGTGATCTGCGCGGCGCCGACGCCCGGGGCCGATGCGGCGCTCGAGGCTCGCGTGAACGTGCTGTTCGGCCGCCTGGGCGCGGTAGTGACGCTCCCCGACCACCTCATGGTGCCCGCCACCGCCACGGCGGCCGTCGGGCCGGCGTACCTCGCGCTGGTGATCGAGGCCCAGGTGGACGCGGCCGTGCGCCGCGGGCTGCCCGCGGGCCAAGCGGCGGCGCTCGCCGTCGAGACGATGGCCGGCACCGCCGAGTTGCTGGCCGCGCGCGGCCACGACACCCTCGCGGTGCGCCGCGAGGTGGCCTCGCCGGGCGGCTCGACTGCGCGCGGGCTGGCGGCGCTCGAGCGCCGGGGGCTGCGCACCGCCTTCCAGGAGGCGATGGACGCGGTGATCGACGGCGCGCCCGTCCCGCGATGAGCTTTCCGCTCGCGCTCTCGCGGATCGACGTGGCTAGCTACGTCAGCGCGGTCTTCACCGTCTACATCTTGCTCATCTTCGCCTATGTGCTGAGCTCGATGGTCTTCTCGCTCGGCGTGCGCGCGCCGCACTCGCGAGCGACCGACGCCGTGCTCGGCTTCCTGCGCGACGTGAGCGAGCCCTACCTGCGGCTCTTTCGCCGCTTCATCCCCATGATGGGGCCGTTCGATCTCACGCCGATCGTTGCCATCTTCGTCCTCTACATCCTCCAGCGCCTCCTCGTCACCCTCGTCGCCGGCTAGCGTCTGGCGCTCGCCGTGGGCGCGGGTCCTCGTCGTGGTCCTCGCCGTGCTCGCGCTCGACCAGCTCACGAAGCTCCTCGTGCGCCGCGGTATCGAGCCCGGGGAGAGCGACCCGGTGTTTCCCGCCGTCGAGCTCGTTCACGTCCGCAACACCGGCGTGGCCTTCGGCTTCTTTCCCGGTGGCGGGGCGCTCGTGCTCGGAGCGACGCTGGCCGCAGTCGCCCTGCTGCTCGTCTACTTCGTGCGCCATCCCGAGCGCCACGGGCTGTGGCTCGCGACGGGCCTCCTGCTCGGCGGGGCGCTCGGAAACCTCGTCGACCGGCTGCGCGACGGGGCGGTGACCGACTTCGTCAAGGTCCCTCTGTGGCCGGCGTTCAACGTCGCGGACATGGCCATCACCGTCGGGGTGCTCGCGCTGCTCTGGGTCCTCGAGGGACCGCGCCCCGCGCCCCGGGAATGAGGGAGCTCGGCGTGCCGGCCGGCGCGGCGGGGACCCGGCTCGACTCCTTCCTGGCCGAGCCGCTCGGATCGCGCGCGCGCGCCCAGCGGCTGATCGACGCGGGGCGGGTACGAGTCGACGGCGCTCACCGGCCCAAGCGCCATGGGCTCGCGGGCGGGGAGCGGATCACGGTGGAGGAGGACGGGTTCGCCGCGCCCGCCGAAGCCGCCGGTCCGACGCCGGCCGTCGCGTTCGGTGTGGCCTACGAGGACGAGCACCTCATCGTGGTCGAGAAGCCCGCGGGCCTCGTCGTGCACCCGGCGCGCGGACACCGCCACGGCACGCTCGCCCAGGCGCTCGCCGGCCGTGCCGCCGGCGGGGAGGACCCCTGGCGGGCGGGCATCGTCCACCGGCTGGACCGCGACACCTCGGGGCTTCTCGTGGTCGCCCGCTCCGAGGAGGTGCACCGCGCCCTCAAGGCGGCGATCGCGGCGCGGGAGGTACGCCGGGAGTACCTCGCGCTCGTCGAGGGGCGCCCGCCGGCTCGGCGGGGGACCGTCGACGCTCCCATCGGACGCGACCGCCGGGTGCGCACGCGCGTCTCGACCGACACCGACGAGCCACGCGAGGCCCGCACGCACTTCGCTCTCGAGCAGGCGCTTCCCGGCTTCTCCCTCCTCCGGGTGTGGCTCGAGACGGGGCGCACCCACCAGATCCGCGCGCACCTGCTCGCGATCGGGCACCCGGTCGCGGGAGACCCCGAGTACGGCACGGCCGGCACGCTCGGGCTGAGGCGCCAGTTCCTTCACGCGACCCGGCTCGCCTTCTCCCATCCCCTCACCGGCGTCCCGGTCGATCTCACCTCGCCTCTGCCTCCCGACCTCGATGCGGCGCTCGCGGGCGCGGCGGGTACGGCGGAGAAACGCGACGGGGCGGCCCGTCCACAGCCGCCCCGCCACGATGCAGACGGACCGGGCCACCGGAGGTAGGGGAAGGGAGGCCGGCCCGCTTGAAACGAGCCCCCCGCCGGCAATGGGGAAGGGCGGCGGACCCGTTACTCCCTCCAACGAGAGGGAGCGCAGAAACTTGCGTAGACTCCCCGGAACCGGATCACATTTTCCCGACCCCGTTCGGATCCCTCGGGCGGCGCGACCCTGCCCGGCTCCTCCTTGAGCCGGGTCCGCGCCTCTCACCGGGCGGGCATCCAACGCCGAATCGAAAAAGGGAGCAGGACAACGTGGCTCAAGTAGGCATCCGCGAGCTGCTGGAGGCCGGCGTGCACTTCGGCCACCAGACGCGACGCTGGAATCCCAAGATGCGCCGGTTCATCCACGGTGAGCGGGGTGGCATCTACCTCATCGACCTGCTGAAGACGCAGGCTCTGCTCGACCGAGCCCAGGCCTTCTGCTCCGACGTCGCCCACCGGGGCGGCACCGTCCTCTTCGTGGGGACCAAGAAGCAGGCGCGCGACGCGGTGCGCGACGTGGCCACCGAGGCCGACATGCCCTACGTCAACCACCGTTGGCTCGGGGGCCTGCTTACGAACTTCGGGACGATCAGCGGCCGCATCGGGCGTCTGCACGACCTCGAGCGCTACGAGGCCGATGGCCAGCTCGAGCTGCTGCCCACCCGGGAGCGCATGGCGGCGCAGGCCGACCTCGCGAAGCTGCGCGCCAACCTGGGCGGCGTGAAGAACATGCAGCGAGTGCCCGACGCGATGTTCGTCATCGACCTGAAGACCGAACTCATCGCGGTGCGCGAGGCCCAGCGCCTGCGCATCCCGATCATCGGCCTGGTGGACACGAACTGCGATCCCGACGGGATCGACTTCGTGGTGCCCGGCAACGACGACGCGATCCGCTCGTGCGCCGTCATCACGAGCGCGATCGGCGACGTCGTCTCCGCCGGGCACCAGGTGTTCCGCGCCGAGGAGGAGAAGGCTCGTCGCGAGGCCGAGGAGAAGGCCCGGCGCGAGGAGGAGGAGCGCCAGCGACGCGAGGCCGAGGTGCAGGCGCGTCGCGAGGCCGAGGAGCAGGCCGCCCGCGAGGCCGCCGAGGCCGCTGCCGCGGCCCCCGAGGGGTCCGCCGGACCCGCCGCGGGGTCAGAGCCCGCGCCGAGCAACCCGGCCCCGCCCCCCGAGTCTCCGGCGACGCCGGCGCCCGAGGCGAGCACCGAGCCCGAGCCCACCGAGGTCCAGGAGATCCCGAGCAACCCGGCGCCGCCTCCCGGCGGGCCCGTCTCGCCCGAGGCTCCGGCCACCGAGGAGCCCGAGGAGAGCGCATGAGCATCACCGCCCAGGACGTCAAGGCCCTCCGCGAGCGCACGGGCGCGGGGATGATGGACTGCAAGAAGGCCTTGCAGGAGGCCGACGGCGACGCGGAGCGCGCAGAGGAGATCCTCCGCGTCGAGTTCGGCAACAAGATCGGCAAGCTCTCCGCGCGCGAGACCACCGAGGGCACCGTCCAGACCTACATCCACGCGGGGGGCAAGGTCGGCGTGCTCGTCGAGGTCGACTGCAACACCGACTTCGTGGCCCGCAACGAGGACTTCACCGCCTTCGCGCGCGACGTGGCGCTGCACGCCGCCGCGACGGCGCCGCTCTACGTCTCCGAAGCCGAGGTGCCCGACGACGTGCGCGAGGGCGAGCTGCGCGTCTTCGAGGCCCAGGCCGCCGACAAGCCCGAGAACGTCCGCCCCCGCATCGCCGAGGGCAAGTTCCGGAAGTGGCTCGAGGACAACGTGCTGCTGCTCCAGGTCCACGTGAACGCCGACAAGTACGAGGGCAAGACGATCGAGCAACTCCGGGGCGAGCTCTCGGCCAAAACCGGCGAGAACGTCCTGATCCGTCGCTTCGTGCGCTTTGCCGTCGGTGAGTAAGGCCCCGTCGCTCGAGGCGCCGGCCGCGTTCTCACGCGTGCTCCTCAAGCTCTCGGGTGAGGCGCTGATGGGCGAGCTCGACTACGGCACCGACCCCGAGCGGATCGTCGCCATCGCCCGTCAGGTGGCCTCGGTGCGCGCGCGGGGGGTCGAGGTCGCCCTCGTCGTCGGGGGCGGGAACATCTACCGCGGGCTGGCCGCTGCCGCCAAGGGCATGGACCGGGCCACCGGCGACTACATGGGCATGCTCGCGACCGTGCTGAACGCGCTCGCGCTGCAGGACGCGCTCGAGAAGCAGGACGTTCCCACCCGCGTGCAGTCGGCGATCGCGATCTCCGAGGTCGCCGAGCCCTACATCCGCCGGCGCGCGATGCGCCACCTCGAGAAGGGCCGGATCGTCATCTTCGCCGCGGGCACGGGCAACCCGTTCTTCACCACGGACACCGCGGCGGCGCTGCGCGCCGTCGAGGTGCACGCCGAGATCATCCTCATGGCCAAGAACGGGGTGGAGGGCGTCTACACGGCCGACCCGGCGCAGGACGCGAGCGCCGAGTTCCTGCCCGAGCTCACCCACATGGAGGCGCTCGAGCGCCGGCTGCGGGTCATGGACTCGACCGCGCTCGCGCTGTGCATGGAGAACCGCCTTCCGATCAACGTCTTCAACATGGGAGACGAGGCCAACATCGATCGCATAGTGTGCGGCGAGCGCGTGGGAACGATGGTGCGGACATGATCGAGGAGCTCCTGAGCGACGCCCGCGAGCGGATGGCCAAGACCGTGGAGGCCACGCGCGGCGAGTTCGGCTCGGTGCGCACCGGCCGCGCGTCGCCCGCACTCCTGGATCGCGTCTCGGTCGACTACTACGGCGCGTCGACTCCGCTCAAGCAGCTCGCCACCGTGAACGCCCCCGAGGCGCGGATGCTCACGATCCAGCCCTACGACAAGGGCTCGATCAAAGCGATCGAGAAGGCGGTGCTCGAATCCGACGTCGGGCTCACGCCGTCCAACGACGGCAACCTGATCCGCCTCGTGGTGCCCGAGCTCACCGAGGAGCGGCGCCGGCAGCTCGTCAAGGTGGTGCGGGGCATCGCCGAGGAGGGCCGCGTGTCGGTGCGCAACATCCGCCGCGACGTCATGCACGACCTGCGCGAGCTGCGCGACGCCGGCGAGGCGGGATCCGACGACGAGCACCGCGCCGAGGGCGATCTCCAAAAGCTCACCGACCAGAAGATCTCCGACCTCGACACCGCGCTGAAGCACAAGGAAGAAGAGATCCTGGAGGTATGACCTCCTCCGCTCCGGCGGAGCCGCCCGCGGCGGAGGGCCAGGGGCCGAGGCGGGCGAGGTACGTCGCGATCATCACCGACGGCAACGGGCGCTGGGCGCGCGCACGCGGGCTGCCCGTCCTCGACGGGCACCAGGCCGGCGCCGACGTCGTCAAGGCGCGCCTGCGCGACGCGGTGGAGCTCGGGGTCCGCGAGCTCACCGTCTACTCCTTCTCGACCGAGAATTGGTCGCGCTCGGCCGAGGAGGTCACGGCGCTCATGCGGATGTTCTCCGAGCGGATCGAGCGCGAGACGCCCGAGCTGCACGCCGAGGGCGTGCGGATGCGCTTCATCGGGCGTCGGGGCGAGCCCGTGCCCCGCGCGCTCGTCGAGCAGATGGAGTGGGCCGAGAAGCTGACCGCGCTCAACACCCGGATCACGCTCTGCGTCGCGTTCAACTACGGCGGGCGGGCGGAGATCCTCGACGCGGCGCACTCCTTCTCGGGAGGCGGCGAAGAGGACTTCCGCCGCCACCTCTACGCGCCGGAGATGCACGACCCCGACCTGCTCATCCGCACGAGCGGCGAGCGGCGGATCTCCAACTTCCTGCTCTGGCAGGCCGCCTACGCCGAGCTCGTCTTCTGCGACGAGCTCTGGCCCGACTTCTCGCGCGCGGCGTTCGAGTCGGCGCTCGCGGAGTTCTCCGACCGCCGCCGTCGCTTCGGCGGCCGGGGAGAGGCGTGAGCTCCTCCGGCCGCGTGCGGCGCGCCGCGCCTCGGAACGAAGGCTCCGACCTGCCCGCGCGGGTCCTCGTCGCGATCCCCGCCGCGGTGTTCGCGATCCTCATCGTCTACTTCGGCGGGCTCGTCTTCGCACTCGGCATCATCGCCCTGGGCATCGCGTGCCTGCACGAGCTCTACACGCTGCTCGAGCGCACGCGGCCGGTGAAGATCGGCGGCTTCCTCGCGGTGATCGCCCTGGTCTTCGCCGCTCTGTACGGAAGGCAGTTCCAGGTGCTGCTCGTGCTCGTGCTCGCCGTTCCGCTGATCTTCGCGCTCGCGGTCGGGCGCCCGGGCGGGAGCGGCGCGGCGGCGCCCATCGCCACGACCCTGCTGGGCGTCTACTGGATCGGGCTGGCGCTCGCCCACGCGATGCTGCTCGTGCGCCTGCCGCACGGCAACGCGATCATGATCGACGTGCTCATCGGCACCTTCCTGGGCGACACCGGCGCGTACTTCGGAGGGCGGGCGCTCGGACGCCGCCCGCTCGCACCCACGCTCTCGCCCAAGAAGACCGTGGAGGGACTGCTCGTCGGGATCGCGATCGCCGTGCTCGCCGTCTGGTGCGCGAGCCGCTACCAGGACTGGTTGAGCGGCGGGCACGCGATCATCCTCGGACTCGCCGTCGCCCTGACCGCCCCGGTCGGCGACCTCTTCGAGTCGGCGATCAAGCGCGGCGCCCAGGCCAAGGACACCGGGCGGCTCTTCGGCGCGCACGGCGGCGCGCTCGACCGCCTCGACGCCGTGCTCTTCACCGTCGTGGCGGGCTACTACGTGTGGGTGGCACTTCTCTGAACCCGGTCGTGGCGCCGAGACGCCGCGCCAAGTGCGACCCTTCGAGCACGAATCGTTCACAATCGAGCGGTCCCCCGGTCCACAAGGAAGTCCATGCGTCGCTACCTCTTCTCCTTCGCGCTTCTCTCCGCGCTCGTGTTCGCCGCCCCCGCGGCCGCCGCCACCCCGGCGCCGTTCGGCCACGCATGCACGGCCCAGAACGGCGTGCGCCTCTGTCCGACGACCGACGCGGGAGCCGGGCGGACGGTGAACGGCGTCAAGACCTTCGACGGCGTCCCCCTCGACGTCGACGTCACCCTTCCGGCCACGGGCGACGGCCCCTTCCCGACGATCGTGCTGCTGCACGGCTACGGCGGCGACAAGACCGACTTCGAGTCCACCACCCCCGAGGGCAAGAGCTCGACGGTCTTTCACTACAACAACAACTACTTCGCCAAGCAAGGCTACGCAGTGCTCAACTACACCGTGCGCGGCTTCGGTCACTCCTGCGGCGGCGGCCTCACCGCCGACCACACGGGGGACTGCGCGAACGGCTACATCCGTCTGGCCGACTCCCGCTTCGAGGCGCGCGACGCGCAGGACCTGATCGGCTCGCTCGTCGACCAGGGCGTCACCAAGCCGGGCGCGATCGGCGTGACCGGCATCTCCTACGGCGGCGGGCAGAGCATGGAGCTCGCCTTCTTGCGCGACCGGATTATCAACCCCGATCGCACCTTCTCGCCGTGGAAGAGCCCGAACGGCACGCCGCTGTCGATCACCGCTTCCTGGCCGCGCTGGCCGTGGTCGGACCTCTCCTCCTCGCTGCTCCCCAACGGTCGCTTCCTCGACTTCGACAACCGGACCGCCGGCCTGAGCCGCGATCCGGTCGGCGTGCCCATCCAGAGCTACGTCAACGGGCTCTTCGCCTCGGGCCAGATCGCCGGCTACTACTGCGGCAACCCGCCGACCACCCCGTGCAACAACCCCGACGCCGACCTGCCCTCCGACTTCACGCAGGTCCTCAAGGGGGAGCCCGCGACGGCCCAGACCCGGGGGATCCTTGACGAGATCACCACGGACAAGGGCGGCTTCGGGCTCTCGACGCTCTCCGGCAACGCGCCGGCGCCGCTCCTGATCGAGAACGGCTGGACCGACGACCTCTTCCCGCCCGCCGAGGCGCTGCGGATCTACAACCTCCTACGCGCGCGTGACCCGCACGCCGCCGTCTCGCTCCAGTTCGGCGACCTCGGCCACTCCCGCGGCTCGAACAAGACGACGGTGAATCAGGCGTTCAACACCCAGGGCGCGGACTTCTTTGCCGCCCGCCTGCTCGGGTCGGGCATGGCCCCGGCCGCGGGAAGCGTCACGGCCTTCACCCAGACCTGCCCCAAGACCAGCGACACGCCCGACGGCGGCCCGTTCAGCGCTTCGAGCTGGCCGGCCCTCCACCCGGGTGCGGTGAGCTTCGGCGCCGGCAGCGCGCAGACCGTGCTCTCGACGGGCGGCGCCCTTGACGGCCCCGCCTTCGACCCGGTGCCCCAGCTCGACCCCGCCGGGACCTCGGATGCCTGCAAGACCGTCTCCGACCAGACCCAGCCGGGCACCGCGGTCTACACGCACCCGGTGACCGGGAGCGGCTTCACGCTCCTCGGGCTGCCCACCGTCCGGGCCAACGTCAACACCATGGGCCCCAACGGCCAGCTCGACGCGCGCCTCTACGACGTCATCCCGGGAGGCACCGAGCGGCTTATCTCTCGCTCCGCCTACCGACTGCTCGACAACCAGAGCGGACCGGTGACCTTCCAGCTGCACGGCAACGGCTACAAGTTCCTGGCCGGACACACGGTCAAGCTTGAGCTCCGCGGGCAGGACCCGCCGTACTACCGCCCGAGCAACACCCCGTTCAGCGTGCAGATCTCGAGCCTGAACGTCGCGCTGCCGGTGGCCGAGCGTCCCTGCCCGAAGGGCGCTCTGCGCCTCTCCGTCAGCCCCTCGCGGGTGACGGCGGGACAGCGACGGCGGTTTGCCTTCACGGTCAACACTCGCCGAATCGTCTGCCCCAACGGGGACGTCCGGGCGGCCGCGCTTTCACCGCTCGTGCCGGTGCGCGGCGCCCTGGTGAGCTTCGCCGGACATCGCGTGCGCACCGACGCGCGCGGACGGGTGAGCCTCACAGCCGTCCTGCATCGTCCGGGCCGCTACGGCGCGAGCGCGAGCGCGAGCGGACTCACCGCAGCGCGCACGAGCGTGCTCGCGGTGCGAGCGCGCCGCGCGCCGCACCCGCGGTTCACCGGGTAGCCCACGGGCCGCTGCCACAATGAGCCGGTGCGCCGGCTCCTCATCCTTGGCTCGACGGGCTCCATCGGCACTCAGGCGCTCGACGTGATCGCGCGCTCGCCCGAGCTCGAGGTGGTCGGCCTCTCGGCCCACGGGTCCTCGCGGGAGCTCCTGAGCCAGGCACGCGAGCACGGCGTGGGCCGGATCGCCCTCGTCGACGCCGGCGCGGCCGCCCGAGCGGCGGAGGAGTGGGACGGAGAGGTTTTGGCAGGACCGGACGGCCTCGAGCGTCTCGTCGCCGAGTCCGAGGCCGACCTCGTGCTGAACGCGCTCGTCGGCTCGGCCGGCCTGCGGCCCACGGTCGTCGCGCTCGCCGAGGGCATAGACCTTGCGCTGGCCAACAAGGAGTCGCTCGTGGTCGGCGGCGAGCTCGTCACCCAGCTAGCCGAGGCCACCGGCGCGACGATCGTCCCCGTCGACTCCGAGCACACGGCGCTTCACCAGCTCATCGAGGGCGAGCCCGTGGGCGCCGTAGAGCGGCTCCTCATCACGGCTTCGGGCGGACCGTTCCGCGGCCGCAGCGCCAGCGAGCTCGCCGGGGTCACCGTGGCCGACGCGCTGCGCCACCCGACCTGGGCGATGGGCGGCAAGATCACCATCGACTCGGCGACCCTGATGAACAAGGGCCTCGAGCTGATCGAGGCTCACCACCTGTTCGGGACGCCCTACGAACGGATCGACGTGCTCGTGCATCCCCAGTCGATCGTCCACGCGCTGATCCAGGTCGTGGGTGGAGCGTCGCTTGCCCACCTGGGCACGCCCGACATGCGGGTGGCGATCTCCTACGCGCTGCACCATCCCGAGCGCGCGGACGTGCCCGTCGCGCCGCTCGACCTCGCCGCCCTGGGCACGCTCACCTTCGAGGAGGTGGATTCGGAGACCTTCCCCGCGCTCACGCTGGCGCGCGCCGCCGGTGAGGCGGGAGGTACGGCGCCGTGCGTGTTGAACGCCGCCAACGAGGTCGCCGTGCACTCCTTCCTCGCCGAGCGACTGGCCTTCTCCGAGATCGCCGCAGTCGTCGAGCGCTGCCTCGAGCGCCTCGGCTCGGCTCCGGTGCACTCCTTCGACTCCCTCTACGCCGCCGATCGCGAGGCCCGGACCGTCGCGGGCGAGCTCGTCTTGGAGCGGGCGGCGGCATGAGCTACGTCCTCGCCGCGGTGGGCTTCGCCCTGCTCGTGCTCCTCCACGAAGCCGGTCACTTCGCGGCCGCCAAGGCGGTGGGGATGCGGGTCGAGCGCTTCTCGCTGTTCTTCGGCCCGCTGCTGCTCAAGGTCCGCCGCGGCGAGACGGAGTACGGGATCGGGCCGATCCCGCTCGGCGGCTACGTGAAGATCACCGGGATGAACCCCAACGAGGAGATCCCGCCCGAGATCGAGCACCGCGCCTACTACCGCCAGCCGGCGTGGAAGCGCATCGTCGTGATCGTGGCCGGCCCCGCCGTCAACCTCGTCCTCGCGTTCGGAATCCTGTTCTTCGTCAGCCACCACACGGGCAAGCCGGTGACCGATCGCCACGGGACACCCGTGGTGAGCGATCGGATCGCCGACGGCTCGCTCGCGCCTCCGGCGGCGGGGACGCTGCGCGCCGGCGACCGGATCCTGTCGGTGGACGGGCGCAGCGGCGACGCCAAGGCGATCTCGCAGCAGATCGCCAGCCATCGCTGCCCCGGATCCCCGACGCCCGGCTGCCAGGCGAGCACTCCCGCACGCGTCACCGTGGGTCGCGACGGGCGGCGGTTGAGCTTCTCGCTCACTCCCCGCTATGACCCCGAGGCCAAGCGTACTCGGGTGGGCTTCGGATTTGACCTCCGGACCCGCCCCGTGGCGTGGTCGGAGGCCGCCGGTCAGAGCGTCTCGACCATGTGGCACGTGACCACCGCGACGCTCGGGGCGATCGGCCACGTGTTCGTGGCGCCGAAGTTCTTCGAGCACGACCGGGGCAAGGGGCAGGTGGGCAGCGTGGTCGGCGGGTTCAAGGCGACCCAGCAGTCCTTCGCCGCGAGCTTCACGCTCGCTCTGCAGATCCTTGCGCTGATCTCCCTCTCGCTCGGCGTGGTCAACCTCTTCCCGTTCCTCCCGCTCGACGGCGGCCACATCTTCTGGGCCCTCGCCGAGAAGGTGCGCGGGCGCTCGATCAACTTCGGGGTGCTCGAGCGGGCGAGCGTGATCGGCTTCATGCTCGTCATCTTCGTCTTCCTCGTCGGGCTTTCCAACGACATCAGCACGCTGAGCCACGGGGGCTTCGCGGTGCGCTGAGCGGCGGCGCGCTCGACCGCAGCCCTGCGGTAGCGTTCTCGGGCGAGGATCCGAGCGAGTCGAGGGAGGCACCATGGCGAGCAGCACGGCGACCCGGGCGGCGGTGGATGCCGCCACCATCACCGAGGCCTTCCGCCTCACGGCGGCCGCTCACCCCGACCAGCCCGCGTTTCGCACGAAGAACGACGAGGTGTGCCTGACCTGGGCGCAGGCCCGCGAGCGGGTCGACGCCCTCGCCGGCGGGCTCGCCGCGCTCGGCCTGGAGCGCGGGCAGACGATCGCGTTGCTGCTCTCCAACCGGCCCGAGTTCCACGTCGCCGACCTCGCCGCGATCACCGTGGGCGCCACGCCGTTCTCGATCTACAACACCTACTCGCCCGAGCAGATCCAGTACGTCGTCTCCGACGCCGAGGCGCGGATCGCGGTCACCGAGCAGGCTCTGCTCGGCGACCTCCTCGAGGCCCGCAAGGATCTGCCCGGCCTCGAGCACGTGATCGTGGTCGATGGCGAGGCGCTCGAGGGCTGCGTCTCGCTGGCGGAGGTCGAGGGCTCCAATCCGAGCTGGGACGCGGAGGCGGCGGCCGAGGCGGTGGAGGCCGACGACATCCTCACGCTCATCTACACCTCAGGCACGACCGGGCCGCCCAAGGGCGTCCAGCTCTCGCACCGCAACCAGATCAGCGGGGTGGCGAGCATCCAGGAGCTCATCAGGCTGGAGCCCGGCGCCCGGGTGATCTCCTGGCTCCCGGCGGCCCACATCGCCGAGCGCTCCGCGCACCACTACCTGCCGATCGTCTTCGCGGGCACCGTCACGTGCTGCGATGACCCGCGGCAGATCGCCTCCTTCCTGCCCGAGGTGCGCCCCAACTGGTTCTTCGCGGTGCCCCGCATCTGGGAGAAGATCAAGTCGGGCCTCGAGTCGATGTTCGCCCAGCAGCCCGAGGAGCAGCGCGAGCCCGTGCAGCGCGCGCTCGACGCCGCCCTCGAGAAGGTCCGCCGCGAGCAGCGTGGGGAGGAGGTGCCCGCGGAGCTCGCCCAGGCCGTGCAGAAGGCCGACGAGGAGATCTTCGCCGACCTGCGCAAGATGCTGGGGCTCGACGAGGTCGTGACCGTCAACGTCGGCGCCGCGCCCACTCCGCCCGAGGTGCTCGAGTTCTTCCACGCGATCGGCATCGAGGTCGCGGAGCTGTGGGGCATGTCGGAGACCTGCGGGATGGGCACGGTCAACCCGCCGGGCAAGGTGAAGATCGGCACCGTCGGACCGGCGGCGCCGGGCGTGGAGATCAAGCTCGCCGAGGATGGCGAGGTGCTGATGCGCGCAGAGTGCGTGATGGTCGGCTACCGCAACAGGCCCGAGCAGACCGACGAGGCGATCAAGGACGGTTGGCTGCACACGGGCGACATCGGCGAGCTCGACGAGGACGGCTATCTGAAGATCGTCGACCGCAAGAAGGAGCTCATCATCAGCGCGGCCGGCAAGAACATGTCGCCCGCGCACATCGAGTCGGTCCTCAAGTCGGCCGGGCCGCTCGTCGGACAGGCCGCGTGCCTCGGCGACGCGCGCTCCTACAACACGGCACTCATAGTGCTCGACACCGACGGGGCGCCGCAGTGGGCCAAGCAGCGCGGCGTCGAGGACGCCTCGCTCGCGGCGCTGGCCGAGCGCGACGACGTGCGCGAGGCCGTACAGAGCGAGGTCGACGCCGCCAACGCCCGCCTCGCCCGCGTGGAGCAGATCAAGAAGTTCACGATCGTGCGCGGCGACTGGGAGCCGGGCGGCGACGAGCTCACGCCGACCATGAAGCTCAAGCGCAAGCCGATCGCCGAGAAGTACGCCGATGAGATCGAGGCGATGTACGAGCGCTGAGCGGCGCCGCTCGGCTTTCAGCTCAGGATGTTCACCGCGCGCGCGGCGACGAGCGCGACGGTGATGAGCGAGGCCAGCGACTGGACGAGCATGAGGACCTTGGTCCACGGCGTCAGCGGCATGGTGTCGGTGGGGCTGAACGCCGTGGCGTTGGTGAACGAGACGTAGAGGTAGTCGACGAAGTTCGGCCGCCAGTCCCGGGGGCCCACGCCGGGCGAGGCCATCTGGGGGAAGAGGAAGTCCGGCGGACGATCGTGGCCGCTCGCCCGGTCGCCCGGTCCCCCACGATCGAGCTCCCAGTACCAGAGTCCGAAGATGATCACGTTCGTGAGCCAGATCACGATCGAGGAGAGGATGAGCTGGTGGCCGTTGGCCTTCCCTCCCTTGAGCAGGAAGTGGACGAGCAGGACCAGCGAGAACGTGTTGGCGATGCTCACGAGCGCGATGATGGCCAGGGCGGCCGAGCGCCGGCCCCGACCTTCGTTGGAGGTCCGGCGCGGGGTGGTGATGACCAGCGCGAGGAGGAGCAGACCCTCGACCGCAGGCACGAGCCAGGTCGGCCCGAGCGTGAGCTTCTCGGGCAGCGCGAGGTTGAGCAGGAGGGCCCCGAGGACTGCGAGCTGAGCCGGCCAGAAGGCGTCCCCGCGCACGGCGTCGGCTCCGGCTCTCTCGACGCTGCGAACGCTCATGGCACGGGACGATAGCCCCGGAGGAGGCGTCGAACGGCGTGCGTACACTGAGGGCATGGCCTCGTCTCGTCAGATCCACGTCGGCGCCGTCCCGGTCGGCGGGGGCGCGCCGGTCGCCGTGCAGACGATGACGAAGACCGAGACGGCGAACCTCACCGCCACGATGGATCAGATCCGCCGGGTGGCGGAGGCCGGGGCCGACATCGTCCGCGTCGCCGTTCCGCGCGAGAAGGACGTCGAGGCGCTCAAGACGATCGTCGTCGACTCGCCGATCCCGGTGATCGCCGACATCCACTTCAACCACACCCTCGCGCTCAAGGCGATCGACGCCGGGGCACACTGCATCCGGCTCAACCCGGGCAACATCGGCGGCCCCGACAAGGTCGCCGAGGTGGCCGAGCGCGCGCGCCGCGCGGGGACGCCGATGCGGATCGGCGTCAACTCGGGGAGCTTGCCCAAGCACCTGCACGCGCTCGAGCGCGAGAGCCCGGTGGAGGCGCTGGTCGGCGCGGCGCTCGAGTTCGTCGAGCTCATGGAGCGCCTGGAGTTCACCGACTTCAAGGTCTCGATCAAGTCGACGAACGTGCCGAACACGATCGCCTCCAACCGGCTGCTCGCGCAGAAGATGGCCTACCCGATCCACCTGGGGATCACCGAGGCGGGGACGAAGTGGTCGGGCTCGCTCAAGTCCTCCGTCGGGCTCGGCACCCTGCTCGCCGACGGCATCGGCGACACGATCCGGATCTCGCTCTCCACCTTCCACGCCGAGGAGGAGGTCAAGGTCGCCTGGGAGATCCTCAAGGCGCTCCAGCTCCGCGAGCGCGGCCCCGTGCTGATCGCCTGCCCGACGTGCGGGCGCCTGCAGTTCGACATGGACACCGTCGTGGCCGAGATCGAGCGGCGGCTCGAGGACTACGCGGACCCGATCGAGGTCGCGGTGCTCGGGTGCGCGGTCAACGGCATTGGCGAGGCCTCCCACGCCGACTTCGGGATCACGGGCGCCAAGAACGAGGGCCTCATCTTCTCCCGCGGGCGGGCGCTGCGCAAGGTCCCGCAGGAGGAGCTCGTCGACGCGCTGTTCGTGGAGATCGACAAGTACGCGCAGTCCAAGAAGATCGACGTGAACCACGCTGATGCCCACGAGGGCGCGGAGTGGCTCGCGCGGATCGAGGCCGAGAACGCCGGCGAGCTGACGCCCGAGCGTCTGGCGGCGCTCGAGAAGGAGCACTCCGCGCAAGACGACCTGAGCGCGGAGCTCGGCCGCCTTGCCGCCCCCGAGCCCGCCCCGCTCAACGAGGACGCCTCGCCGGTCGCGGGGCGCCGCTTCAGCCGGACCTGAGTCCGGCGGCCGGGCGCAACGTCTGCCCAGCCACCGGGTTCCTACCGACCGGGGCGGCCCCCGACGCCCCCAACTTCTTCTCTCGCGCGCCGGAAGCGGCGCTCGCTCCTCTCAGCCCCCGCTCACCGCCGCGTAGCGCTCCGCCACCTTGGGCCAGTTGACGGTGTTCCACCACGCGTCGATGTAGTCCGGGCGCTTGTTCTGGTACTTCAGGTAGTAGGCGTGCTCCCACACGTCGACGCCGAGCAGCGGCGTCTGGCCCTGTGAGAGCGGGTTGTCCTGGTTCGGGGTGCCCACCACCTGCAGCTTCGAGCCGTCGTTCACGAGCCACGCCCAGCCCGAGCCGAACTGGCCCACGCCGGTCTCCTTGATCTTGGCCTTGAAGTCCTCGAAGGAACCGAACGCCTCGTCGATCGCGGAGCGCAGCTGCCCGTCGGGCTCGCCGCCGCCCTCGGGGCTCATCGACTCCCAGAACAGCGTGTGGTTGATGTGGCCCCCGCCGTTGTTGCGCACGGGCCCGCGCTTGTCCTCGGGCAGCTCGTCGAGGTGGCGGATCACGTCCTCGATCGGGGACCCGGCGTACTGGGTGCCCTCGAGCGCTCCGTTGGCCTTGTCCACGTAGGCCTGGTGGTGCTTGTCGTGGTGCACTCGCATCGTCGCCTCGTCGATGTGGGGCTCGAGCGCGGCGTAGTCGTAGGGCAGGGCAGGGACTTCGTAGGGCATGCGTTCTCCTCGAATGGGGCTCAGAGCTCTGTCGGCCGTTCTATCAGACGCCGACCACTACGCTTCGATCCCCGTGACGCGCCTCTCGCACCTCTTCCTGCCGACGGAGAAGCAGCCGCCCGCCGACGCGGAGGCGATTTCCCACAAGCTCATGGTCCGCGCCGGTCTGATCCGGCAGGTGGGGGCGGGGCTGTGGTCGTGGCTCCCGGCGGGATGGCGCGTGCACGAGCGAGTCACGGGGATCATCCGGGAGGAGATGGACGCGATCGGCGGCCAGGAGATGCTCATGCCGGTCCTGCTCCCTGCCGAGCCGTGGCGCCAGACCGGTCGCTACGACATCGACGAGCTCCTCAAGCTCCGCGACCGCAAGGGCGCCGAGATGGTGCTCGCGATGACCCACGAGGAGATCGTCACGAGCCACGTCGCCCAGCTCGTGCGCTCCTACCGCGAGCTCCCGCTCACCCTCTACCACTTCCAGCTCAAGGAGCGCGACGAGCCGCGCCCGCGCGCCGGCGTGCTGCGCACACGCGAGTTCATCATGAAGGACTCCTACTCCTTCGACCGCGACCTCGAGGGGCTCGAGGTCTCCTACGCCCGTCACGTCGAGGCCTACGACCGGATGTTCGAGCGCTGCGGGCTCGAGTGGTACCGCGTCGAGGCCGACGTGGGGATGATGGGCGGCACCGGCGCCCACGAGTACATGGCGCCCTGCCCGGCGGGCGAGAACGACGTCGCGCTGGCGCCGGGCTACGCGGCGAACGTCGAGGTGGCAAGCGCGCAGGCCGCTCCCGTGGAGCTCCCGGGGGCCCTGCCGGTCCCCGAGGAGGTGGCGACGCCGGGGCTGACGACGGTCGAGCAGGTCGCCGGCGCGCTCGGGGTGGCCCCGGGCGCACTGCTCAAGGCCTTTCCCGTCGTCGTCGAGGAGCGCGGCCTCGTGCTCGTGCTCGTGCGCGGCGATCACCGGGTGAACGAGATCAAGCTGCGCAACCACCTGCGGGCGGGCTTTCGCCCGGCGCGAGCCGAGGAGGTCGAGGCGCAGATCGGGCCGGGGGGCTTCCTCGGACCCGTCGGGGCCGAGGTGCCGATCATCCTCGATGGGGCGGTGGCGACCGGGGGATACGTGACGGGCGCCAACCGCCCCGACGCCCACCTGCGCGGCGTCGAGCCCGGGCGCGACTTCGCGTGCGAGCGCGGCGACGTGCGTCGGGTGGAGGCGGGCGACACGGTGGGGGGCGCGCCCGTGCGCGTCGAGGCCGCGATCGAGGTGGGGAACATCTTCAAGCTCGGTACGCGCTACTCCGTGCCGCTCGGCGCCGACTTCCTCGACGAAGAGGGGCGCGCGCAGCCCGTGATCATGGGCTCCTACGGGATCGGCCCCGCGCGCATCGTCGCCGCGGCGGTCGAGCAGTTCGCCGACGAGCACGGGATCTCGTGGCCGCGCTCGCTCGCGCCGTGGGACGTCGAGCTCGTCGGGCTGGGCCGGCCGGGGACCGAGGAACGCGAGCTCGCCGAGCGGCTCTACGGCGAGCTGGGCGCCGCGCAGCTCGCGGCCCTCTACGACGACCGCGACGCCGGCCCGGGCGAGAAGTTCGCCGACGCGGAGCTGCTCGGCTGCCCGCTGCGCGTCACGGTGGGGCGTCGCACGCTCCAGGGAGGCGAGCTCGAGGTGCAGGTGCGGCGCGGGCGCGAGTCGCGCACCGTGGCCCTCGACGGCGCGGCGGAGGCGGTGGCGGAGCTGTGGCGAGCGCTCCCGTAGGCCGCGGAGAGCGCGGCGGGCGCTCCGGACAACCGCTCACCGTCCGGCGCCTCTTCGGCCTCGACCGCTCGGGCCCGCCGCCGCCCGAGACGCTTGCCGGGCGCCCGCTGAACCCGTGGACGATCCCCAACGCGATCGGGTTCGCGCGCCTCGCGCTGATCCCCGCGTTCCTCGTCGTAGCGCTCTCGAGCCACGACGGGCGCGACGCGCTCGCCGCCGCCATCTTCGCCGTCGTGGGCTGGGGCGACTACGCCGACGGCATCGCCGCGCGCGTCACCGGCCAGTACTCGCGCCTGGGGGCGCTCATGGACCCGGTGATCGACCGGCTGCTGATCGTCTCGGGCGCGGTCGTCGTCTGGCGCTTCGACCTGCTGCCCCGGTGGGCGATCGCCGTGCTCGTGGCGCGCGAGCTCTTCATGCTCGGCCTGGCGCGCTACGGACTGCGCCGCGGGGTCGATCTGAAGATCAACTGGCCGGGCCGCCTCGCCGTTGCGCCGGTGATGGCCGCGCCCTTCTTCGCGATGGTCGGCCTGGGCACGCTCGCGCGGGTCTTCCTCTTCATCGGGTTGGGTCTCGCGCTGCTCGCCACGGCGCTCTACGTGCGCACCGGGCGGCGGACGACCCACGGTCGCGGCGAGGCCGGCGCCGCACCCTCAAGCTGAACTTGACCCCCCCGGCCGCGCGCGTGTAGACTCGCGTCTAGATTCCCGGGGCCGTGCCTCGGCCCGTTCGATCCCGGCTCCGGCCAGAGGAGACAAGCACGCGATGGATACCTTCCCGGACCTCGGCTCGCTCTCCGACCAGGAGCTCAAGGATCTGATCTCGACGCTCACCGAGGAGGAGACGGAGATCTCCTACCAGCGGCGCATCCTGCACGGCAAGATCGACATCCTGCGCGCCGAGCTCGTGAACCGCCTGCGCAAGAAGCACGAGGGTGGCGAGGAAGTCATCTCGGGCGACGACGTGCAGAGGCTGACCGACATCCTCGCCGGCCGCGTGCCCGCCACGGAGGCCGAGTAGAGCGGCCGGCTCGAGCGAGGATCGCTCATGGCGCTCGTGCACTGCTCCGAATGCGGGTTCTCGAACCCGGAGGGCGCGAACTTCTGCCAGAAGTGCGGGGCCGCCATCGTCTCTGCGCCCGAGGCGCCCGTGGAGGAGAGCACGGCGACCTATCGCATCGGGGAGACCGGAGAGATCGAGCCCGTGCAGATCGGCGAGGAGCTCTCCGCGCACGGCGCCGCGCTCGTGATCCGGGCCGGCGGCGGGCGCACGGGGGAGAGCTTCGTGGTCGAAGGAGAGCGGCTCTCGATCGGGCGGCGCCCCGACGCCGACATCTTCCTCGACGACGTGACCGTCTCGCGCGACCATGCCCTGCTCGTACGTCGCGGACCCGACTACTTCCTCGACGACTGCGGCTCGCTCAACGGGACCTACGTGAACCGCAGCCGCATCGAGTCCCACAAGCTCCGCGACGGCGACGAGCTGCAGGTCGGCAAGTACAAGCTCGCCTACCTGACCCGATGATCGGATGATCGTGGCCTCCGAGCTCCAGACACGCTCCGCCCAGGGCGCTCCCGGCGTGGATGGCGTCGATACGGTCGCCGCGGTGGCTGCCGAGGCGCCGCGCGCGCGTCAGAAGGCGGTGACGATCGGCGCGGTGTGCAAGGCGCTCAAGCCCGAGTTCTCCGACATCTCCATCTCGAAGATCCGCTACCTCGAGGACCAGAAGCTCCTCACCCCGCGCCGCACGCCGGGGGGCTACCGCGTCTACCTCCAGAGCGACATCCAGCGTCTGCGGACGATTCTGCGCCTCCAGCGCGACGAGTTCCTGCCGCTGCGGGTGATCCGCCAAGAGCTCGCGGGCGGGCGCACCGACTCCGACGTGGCGCCCCCCGCTTCGGCGGCCGCGAGCGGGGAGGCGAGAAGTCCGCGCCGCGCCGCCGTCGCGGTCAAGGACCCGGGCGCCTTCTACTCCCTGCAGGACGTGCTCGAGGAAACGGGCGCGGCGCCCGAGCTCGTGCGCGAGCTCGAGGAATACGGGGTGATCAAGGGGGTGATGCGCGCGGGTGGGCGCTGGTATGACGAGACCGAGCAGGAGATCGTGCGTGCGGTGACCGAGCTCGCCCGCTACGGCGTCGCGGGACGCAACCTGCGCGTCTTTCGCACATCGGCCGATCGCGAGTCCGCGCTCTTGCAGCAGATCCTCGCCCCCGCTCTGCGCTCGCGCAACGTGGAGCGCAAGCGGGAGGCGATCGAGACGCTCGAGAACCTCGCCTCGGTGGCGAGCTATCTCAAGCACCTGCTGCTGATCCGCGACCTGCGCCGGATCGCCAACTGACGGTGTCCGACCCCGCCGCCGGGCCCGCCGTCGACCTGCGCGCCCTCGTCCGCGACATCCCGAACTTCCCCAAGCCGGGAATCGTCTTCAAGGACATGACGCCGCTGCTGCTCGACCCGGCCGCGCTCGACGCGGCCGTGAGTGGGCTCGCGGCCTACGCCGAGCCCCTCGCGGTGGACTACGTGCTCGCGGCGGAGGCGCGCGGCTTCGTGCTCGGAGCGCCGCTCGCCCGCGAGCTCGGCGCCGGCTTCATCCCCGCCCGCAAGCCCGGCCGGCTGCCCGGGCGGACGCTGAGCGCGGAGTACGCGCTCGAGTACGGCATCGACGCGCTCGAAGTGCACGCGGACGCTCTGGCCGGCGGCGCGCGCGTCCTCATCCACGACGATCTGCTCGCCACGGGCGGGACCGCGGGGGCGCTCGCCGATCTCGTCGCCCGGCTCGGCGGCGAGATCGCCGGCTGCGCCTTTCTCATCGAGCTCGTCTTCCTCGACGGTCGCTCGCGGCTCTCACCCCACGACGTCCACGCGCTCATCTCCTACGAGCGGCCCTGAGCAGGAGCGCCGTCCTTGCCCTCCACCCGCCGCAGCCGTGTGCTTCAGTGCCCGCCCGAGCGAGTGGCCGACGTGGTCGGCGACCCCTACCACCTTCCGCGCTGGTGGCCCAAGGTGCAGCGCGTCGAGCGAGTCTCCGCCGGGCGCTTCACCCAGGTGATGCGCACGGCCAAGGGCAAGCCGGTCCGCGCGGACTTCAGGCTCACCACCATCGATCCCGAACGCCACTACGCGTGGGAGCAGGAGCTCGAGGGCACGCCGTTCGCGGGTCTGCTCGCGCGGGCGTGCACGGAGGTCACCTTGAGCGCCGCCGGCGACGGAGAGACGGAGGTGAGCATCGCGCTCGTGCAGAAGCTGCGCGGGTGGGCGCGCTTTGGACCCTTCCTGTTCCGTCGCGCGGCGCGGGCCCAGCTCGACGAGGCGCTCGAAGGCCTCGCCGGTCTCTGTGTCTGACTCCGAGCCGCTCGACCGCGCGCGCGGCGGTCGCGCTCCCGCGCCGATGGCCTGGTGGGGCTGGGGGCCCGCCCAAGCCGAGCGCGCGCTGCCCGACCACGCCCTTCCCTTTCTGCGCGAGCACCTCGACCTCAGCAGCGCGCCCGTCCGACCGCGCGTGCCGCTCGAGCATGTGCGGCTCGCCGAGCCGAACCTCCCGCGAACGCTCGTCGATCGCCTCGAGAGCGCCCTGAGCGCGGACCGGGTTCGGAGCGATCGCGCCGCGCGCGTGGAGCACGCGGCGGGCAAGGGCTACGTCGATCTCGTGCGCCTGCGCGCCGGCGAGCTCACCGGAGCACCCGACGCGGTGCTCGAACCCGCGACGGAGGAGGAGGTGCGCCTCGTGCTGCGCGCCTGCCACGAGGCGTCGGTCGCCGTGGTGCCCTTCGGCGGAGGGACGAGCGTGGTCGGCGGGGTCGAGCCGGTGCGCGGCGAGCACGCGGCCGTGGTCGCGCTCGACCTTGGACGCCTGGACCGACTCGTCTCCCTCGACGAGCGGTCGCTCACCGCGGTGCTCGAGCCCGGTCTGCGCGGTCCCGAGGCCGAGCGGCTCCTCGCCGCCCGGGGACTCACGCTCGGCCACTTTCCCCAGAGCTACGAGCACGCGTCGATCGGCGGCTACGTGGCCACGCGCTCGGCCGGGCAGGCCTCGACGGGCTACGGCCGGATCGACGAGCTCGTGCTCGGGGTTCGGATGCTGGCGCCGGCCGGGGAGCTCGACCTGGCGCCGCGACCCGCGAGCGCCGCCGGTCCCGATCTGCGCGAGGTCGTGGTCGGCTCCGAGGGGGCCCTCGGCGTGGTCACCCGCGCCGCCCTCGCCGTGCGTCCGCGCCCCGCGCTCACGCGCTACGAAGGCTGGTTCTTTCGCTCCTTTGAGGAGGGGGTGGAGGCGTTGCGCCTCCTCGAGCAGGCCGGCGCGGCGCCGCAGGTCGCCCGCCTCTCCGACGAGGAGGAGACGCGGCTCTCCTTCGCGCTGGCCGGTGAGGGCGGTGCCGCGGCGCGCGCGGGCCGCGCCTACCTGCGCGCCCGCCGCTACGCCGGCGGGTGCCTGGCGATCGCCGGATGGGAGGGCGATGCGGCCTCGGTGGCGCGCCGCCGCGCCCTCGGTGGCCGGCTGCTGCGCCGCCACGGCGGCCTGGCGCTCGGCGCCGCGCCCGGGCGGGCGTGGTCGCGGGGGCGCTACGCGGCGCCGTTTTTGCGCGACGCGCTGCTCGACCACGGCGTGATGGTCGAAACGCTCGAGACCGCGACCCAGTGGTCGATGCTTGCCGAGCTCTATCGGGCCGTGGGCGACGCGCTGCGCGCCTCGCTGCAGGCGCTCAGAACCCCGCCGCTCGTCCTCTGCCACGTCTCGCACCTCTACGACTCGGGGGCCTCGCTCTACTTCACCTTCCTCGCGCGCCAGCTTCCGGGCGAGGAGGTCGCCCAGTGGCGAGCGGCCAAGCGATCGGCCACCGAGGCGATCGTGGCCGTGGGGGGAACGATCACCCACCATCACGCCGTCGGGCGCGACCACGCGGATTGGATGGCCGCCGAGGTGGGGGAAACGGGCGTCGGGCTCCTACGCGCGCTCAAGGAGGAGCTCGACCCCCGCGGGATCATGAACCCGGGGAAGCTCCTGCCCGGCGGCTACTTCTTGGCGGCGTAGCGAAGCGGGCCCTGCAGCACGATCGGCCCCGGCTTGGTGGGCGGTGTCTTGGGGCTCGCGACGGCCTGACGGGAGACGATGATGTTGCGGAAGCGCTGGAAGTTCTGGGGCACCATGGCGGCGCCTCCCGCCCGGCCGCCCTTGATGTTCTCCGCGCGGAAGTAGGCGAGCGGCGTGGCATCCGTGGGTGAGTTGTAGAGCCACACCGTGTAGGAGTCGCCCTTGAGCGCAGGCAGGCCCTCGGCGCCGATCAGGAAGTTGGCGGCGTTGCCCTGGACGATGAGCTGGGCGGCGCCCCGCGGCGTCTTGCCACCGCCGGGCGGGGTGAGCGCCGCCTGCGCGACGGGAACCACCTTGGGGTTGTTGGTCTTGGCGCCCCCGGCCGGAGTCTGGTTCGCGGGCGTCGAGGCGGAATTGGAGGGCGTGGACGGAGTGCTCGCCGAGCCGCCCGAGTTGCTCGAACCACCCCGGTTGACGAGGAAGATCACCACGACGATCAGGAGGATCGCCACGGCGCCGAGCAGCAGCGCTCCACCGAGTCGTGACGCACGCGGACCGGTGCCCGCGGCGTCCTCCTCGACGGCGGGATCGAGGCGACCGGCGCGCGCGGCTCCGTCCGCCGTCGTGCCCTGCTCGGCGGTGGGCTCGGGGCGCTCCGTCGTGCCCGCGCCGTTGCGCTCCTCGGCGGGCTCGCGTGGCGCCAGCGTGGTGGCCGACTCCCCGTTCGGGGCGTGCGCGCGGGCGGGCGCTGGGGTGGGCTCCGGCTCGGGCTCCTGCGGCTCGGGAATCTCGGGCAGCCCGTGGCGTGCCACGGGCCCGAGCTCGCCGGCGAGGACGCGCGCCCACGCCCGCGCCGAGGCCGAGCCCGCCAGCCGCTCCCGCGTCGCCTCCCGCTCGGAGTCCGGCTGCTGGCCGAGGAGGTAGTCGACGATCTCGCCGCGGCGCTCGGCCGAGAGCCGCGGCCCGGCATCGGGCCCGAGCGACTCGAGACCGGCCAGGGCGCGGCCGCGCACGGCGTCGGAGGAGATGCCGAGCAGCCGGCTCAGGTCCTCGTAGGAGCGGCCCTGCTGCAGCACGAGCTGCAGGACGGCGCGCTGGTCGGGCGGAAGCGTCTCGACGGGGCTCATCAGGAGCGCGAAGCCTAGCGGGGCGTGGCGCGCGGGCGCGCAGCTCGGGAGGTAGGGTGGCGACGCCCGTGGATCCGAGCCAGACGCCCATACCCGTCGAGGAGACCTTCGACGCCTCCTACGGCCTCGAGGTGATCGAGCTCTCCGAGGAGCTCGTGCGCGCGCGGGTGCCGGTGCAAAACGCGGTCAAGCAGCCCTTTGGACTCGTCCACGGCGGGCTCTTCTGCTCGATCGCCGAGGGCATCACCTCCATGGCCACCTACCGCGCGGTCGCGTCCGAGGGCAAGGTCGCCCAGGGCATGTCGAACCAGACGAGCTTCCTGCGCCCCATCACGGAGGGAACGGTGCACGCCGTCGCGCGCGCCCGCCACCGGGGGCGCACCACGTGGATGTGGGACGTCGAGATCCTCGACGACGCCGACCGCCTGTGCGCCGTCTCGCGGATGACGATCGCGGTCCGCGACGCGCGGGGGTAGTCCGGGGTAGCCGGGGGCTACCCCTCCGTCCCGACCAGTTGCTCACCCGCCGTAGCGGTTGGTGATCGGCATGCGCCGGTCGCGCCCGAACGCCCGTGCGGAGATCTTGATCCCGGGTGGGGCCTGGCGGCGCTTGTACTCCGCGCCGTCGACGAGGGAGATCACCCGGTCGACCTCCGCCTCGTCATACCCGCGACCCACGAGCTGCTCGCGGCCGAGGTCGTTCTCGACATAGGAGCCGAGGATCGGGTCGAGCCGCTCGTAGGGAGGCAAGGAGTCATCGTCGCGCTGCTCGGCGCGCAGCTCGGCGCTCGGCGCGCGCGTGAGGATGCTCGGAGGGACGAGCGGCCGCTCGTCGCGGGCGTTGCGAAAGCGCACGAGCTCGTAGACAAGCGTCTTGGGACAGTCCTTGATGACCGCGAAGCCGCCCGCCGAGTCGCCGTAGAGGGTCGAGTAGCCGACGGAGTTCTCCGACTTGTTGCCCGTGGTGAGCACGAGCCAGCCGAACTTGTTCGAGAGCGCCATCAAGAGGTTGCCACGGATGCGGGCCTGCAGGTTCTCCTCGGTGAGGTCGGGATCCCGGTCGGCGAACACCTCGGAGAGGGAGTCCGTGTAGGCCTCCATGACCGGCGCTATGTCGAGCTCGAGCCGCGGGACGCCGAGGGCGTCGGCGAGCGCCCGGGCGTCGTCCTGGGTCTCGCCCGAGGAGTAGGGGGAGGGCATGATCGCCACGGAGACCCGCTCGGCTCCGAGGGCGTCGACGGCGAGGCACGCCACGAGCGCCGAGTCGATCCCGCCCGAGAGGCCGAGCACCGCGTGCTCGAACCCGTTCTTCTCGACGTAGTCGTGCACGCCGAGCGAGAGGGCGGCGTAGATCTCGGCCAGGGGCTCGAGCGGGTCGACCACGCGGCCGCCCGGCGGACCCTCGGGCGGCGCGTCCGTAGCCGGTCGCGCGAGGCGGACGAGCACTTCGACGGCGGGACGCGCACGGCGCACCGCGGGGCGGTGGCGCGCGTCGCGCAGCCGCGCCGCCCGGGCCGCCTCGGGGTCGATCGTGCAGATGAGCAGCTCCTCGGCGAACTGGCCGGCGCGGGCCAGCACCGCCCCGTCGTGGTCGACCACCACCGAGTGGCCGTCGAAGACGAGCTCGTCCTGACCGCCCACCTGGGCGCAGAAGGCCATCGCGCAGAGGTTGTCGCGGGCGCGCTGGACGAGCATGCGCTCGCGCTCCATTCCCTTGCCGGCGTGGTAGGGGGAGGCCGAGAGGTTGACGATCAGGGTGGCTCCCGCGAGGGCCTCCTCGGAGGCGGGAGGGCCGGGCTCCCAGATGTCCTCGCAGATCGTCAGGCCGACGAGCTCGCCGCCGAGCTCGATCAGCCCTCCGCCCGTGCCCGCCTGGAAGTAGCGCTGCTCGTCGAAGACCCCGTAGTTGGGCAGGAAGACCTTGCGGTAGATGGCCTGGATCTCCCCCTCGGCGAGCACCGCCATCGCGTTGTAGACGTCGTCGGAGCGCTCGGGAAAGCCGACGAGCGCCACCACGTCGCGTACTTCGGAGGCGAGGCGCTCGAGCGCCACGCGGGCGTCGCGCAGGAAGTGCTCCTTGAGCAGCAGGTCCTCGGGCGGGTAGCCCGTCAGCGCGAGCTCGGGGAAGAGCACGAGCTCGGCGCCCGCCTCGCGCGCGGCCGCCACCCCGGCGCGGATCTTCCCCTCGTTGCCCGCGATGTCGCCCACCGTGGTGTTGAGCTGGGCGAGCGCGAGGCGCAGCAGGGCGGGGGAGGAAGGCACGGCCGCCTCAGCCGGGTCCGCGGCCGAGCCACGCCTCGGCGAAGGTGCGCAGGGCGGGATCCTGCGGAGCGGCCGCGCGGAGCAGGTGGCGCCAGGCCAGCGCCACCGTTCCGCGCGTGCCGGCGCGGCGGCCGAGGATCACCGCCTGTCCACTTGCCGCGAGGTCGGGAGTGAACGCTCCCTGGTTCAGGTCGGCTGCGAGGCGCGTCAGCGCCTCGGGCGCGCGAGCCGAGCCGTAGAGGAGCACGACATTGCCCTGCTCGAGCGCCTGCAGGATCTGGTCGTCGCTCAGCACCGTCGCGTCGCGGCGGATCGTGACGGGCACGTGCGCTCCGCTCGTCGGCGGCTCGGAGGAGTAGGGAGCGCTCGGCTTCTCCCCTGGGCGCAGGTGACGGTGGCCCTGGTCGGGGAACGCCTGGCCGGGACCGGCGGCCTGGTCCGAGACGCTCGCCCGGTCACGGGAGGTGAAGAAGAGGACCCCGGCGCCCACGCCGAGGACGGCGAGGACGAGGATCACGAGCGTGCCTCCCAGGCGCCGTGCGCCCCGGTTCCCGCGGCGAGCCACGCCCGAGCTCAGGCGCCGGTCACAGACACGGGCGCCCGCCGGCCGCGTCGCGGGCGGGCGCGGCGCGGCGCCCCGGGCGCCGGGGCCTGGGCCGCCTCGGCGAGCTCGGCGATCGCGGCGTCGAGGTCCCCGGCGAGCTCCTCGAGGTCGGGCAGCGCGTCCCAGTCGGCGTTCAGCCCGAAGTTCAGGCCGCCGTCGTAGCTCATGAGCGCGATCCCCAGCACCTGGTTCTGGGCCAGGGGCACCATCGGGTAGATCGCCTCGAGCTTGCGGCCGAGGATGTAGAGCGGGAACTGCGGCCCGGGCACGTTGGTGACCACGAGGTTGAAGAAGCGCTGGCGCGCCTGCAGCCGCGCGGCCTGGGCCATGATCGTCGGCGGCGCGAAGTCGCCGAGCTGGGTGATCACCTGCGCGCCCACCGCCTGCCCGGAGTCCTTCAGTCCGGCGGTCGCCTCGCGCACGAGGGTCAGCCGCGCGATCGGATCGGTGACCCCCACGGGCAGCGGCGCGTAGAGCGCCGAGACGCGGTTACCGAGGGCGCCGCGCTCGAGATCGGCGCGCACGGAGACGGGGACCATCGCCTTGAGCACGAGGTCTCGAGTCGGATGCCCGTTGCGCCGCAGATGGCGGCCGAGCGCGCCGGCCACGGCGGCCAGCACGACGTCGTTGATGGTTCCGCCGAGCACGTTCTTGATCGCCTTGAACTGCTCGAGGTCGCCGCGAATCCAGGTGAAGCGCCGGTGGGGCCCGATCGGCTGGTTGAGCGGGCTGGGAGGGGCGGGGTTCAAGCCCGCCCAGGCCATCGCTCCCACCCCGACGAGCGAATCGCGCGCGCGGCCGAGCACGCGCCGGGGCGTTCGCAGCGTGGCGCGCACACCGCGCGCGATCTCGGTGGGCGCGGTGGCGCGCTCGCGCAGCGCGTCGGCCAGAAGCTGCGCCCCGCTCGGGAGGGGCTGGGGCACCCACGCATGCTCGGCCGGCGCGACGGGCATCGGGTCGGGAGCGGTGTCGAAGAGCACCGTGGTGATGTCGACGCCCGAGACGCCGTCGACCAGCGCGTGATGGGTCTTGGCGAGCAGCGCGAAGCGGCCGGAGCCCTCGCCGTCGAGGCCCTCCACCAGCCAGATCTCCCACAGCGGCTTGGAGCGGTCGAGGCCCTGGGAGAAGATGCGGCCGGCCAGGCGCTTGAGCTCCTCCTCGCCCCCGGGTGCGGGCAGGGCGGTGTGACGCAGGTGATAGCGCGGGTTGAAGTGGGGGTCATCGACCCACACCGGGCGGCCCTGCTCGAGCGGCACGAAGGCGAGGCGCTGGCGGTAGCGAGGCACGAGGTGCAGGCGGCTCTCGATGGCCGCGACGACGTCGTCGTAGTCGGGGACAGGGCCCTCGAAGGTCATGCACGAGGCGACGTGCATGTGCGCGCGATCGTCCTCGAGGTGGAGGAAGGAAGAGTCGAGCCCCGTGAGGCGATCGGTGGCCACCCGCGCATTCTGACCTACGCACCGTGCCGCGCAACCTAAACAAAGCGTTTGGGTTTAGCTCCACAGCGGTATGAAGTAATACGTCTGGCCCGAGCGCGAAAGGATCGGTGATGGAACTCTCAACTTCTCAGGGATTCGAGCGCGCCTACGCGCAACACTCGGGGGGTGTGCATGCCGCCGCCCGCCGGATCCTCGGCGACTCCCAGGCCCACGACGTCGTGCAGGACGTCTTCATGAGCCTCTGGCGCCGGCCCGAGCGCTTCGACCCCGAGCGGGGCGAGCTCGGCGCCTACCTACGGCTCATGGCCCGGAGCCGGGCGCTCGATCTGTGGCGCGAGGCTCAGGCTGCCCGGCGCGCGAGTGACCGCCTCACCGCGCTCACCGCGCCCGAGGAGGAGCGGCCCGATGAGCGCCCCGCGCTCGCCGCCGAGCGTGGCGCGCGGCGCGCGAGCGTACGCGCCGCCGTGCGCGCGCTGCCCGAGCCCCAGCGCGAGGCGCTGGGGCTGGCCTACTGGGGAGAGCTGACCGCGCCCGAGATCGCCGCCCGCTCCGCCGTCCCCGTGGGAACCGCGAAGAGCCGGATACGGCTCGGGCTGATCAGGTTGCGCGACGACGCCGCGGCGGGCCTCGGCGCGGAGCGCGGCCTGTCCGAGGCGGCGTAGCGCCTGCTCCAGTGTGAGCGTTCGCACACGAGGCGAACGTCCGTTCGCTACATTGGCGCGTTCGACCTGCCGAGTCGCCGTCGCACGATGTGACGGCGAGCGGGGGACCCACCCGCCGGGGCGTCGCTTCTTGAAGGCGACGGCCGGCACGGGGTGAATCGGCCGCGCCTGCGGCCGTAGCGACCGGAAAGCCCCCGACTGACGCATGGGCGACCGGCCGCGAATCCTTCAGCTAACTCCGTAGGCGCCCGGTCGATCTCCCCAGGAGGTATCCCATGTGGCCGAAGACCGGCCCGCTGCGCGGGCGCGTCTCCTCGCGTGCCGTCCTCGCCGGACTCACCGCTGCTCTGCTCGTGCTTCCCGCGGCCGCGCTTGCGGCGTCCTCTTCTGGATCGGCGAACGCCGCGCTGCCCGCATCGTTCGCCCATCGCTCTCTGTCCTTCGGCGATGCGCTCGCCGCTCGCGGCCGGCTTTCCGCCTCCGATGCGGGGCGTGAGGTCGTGCTCGAGCTCGCTCCCGCTCGTCACGGGTGGCAGGCGGTGGCGCGAGCGCGCGTGGCGGCCGACGGAGCCTATGAGCTGCGCACCGTGGCCCGGGTCTCCGGCCGGGTGCGCGTGCGCCTCGTGCCGCTCAGCCAGGATCAGGCGGTCGGGGCTCCACCGCCGGCGGCGCGCACGAGCCGCCCGCAGGACGTGGCGGTCGCCGCCCGGCTCACGACGCGCCCGCGCCGGCTCGAGCTCCTCGGCGGGCGCGCCGTCCGCATCTCGGGTGTGCTTCTGCCTCGTCGTGCGGGCCGGACCGTGCGCCTCGAGGGCCGCGTCGCCGGCCGTTGGCGCACGCTCGCCTCGGCGCGCACCTCGACGCGTGGCCACTTCGGCGTGCGCCTTCTCGCGCGCGGGCTCGGCACCTCGCCCCTGCGCGTGCGCTTTGCCGGCGATCGAGCCAACTCCGCCTCGCAGCGCGCGGCCGGGCGCCTCGAGGTCTTTCGCGCGAGCAGCGCCTCCTGGTATCAGCTCACGGGCTACCGGCTCGGGTGCGGAGGGCGGATGGGAGCCGACCAGCTCGGGGTGGCCAACAAGACACTCCCCTGCGGAACCCTCGTCACCTTCCGCTACGGGTCGCGCAGCGTGCGGGTGCCGGTGATCGACCGGGGTCCCTACGTCGGCGGCCGGGAGTGGGATCTGAGCGGCGCGACGAAGCGGGCGCTGGGCTTCCCGGGGCTCGGACTTCTCTGGTCGAGCCGTTAGGGCCGACAGGGGGGGGCGATGCGACCGCCGGGGCGGGGCGTAGGGTGGCTTTCTGAGTCGCCCATGCGCCCCGCCCCGCGCTGCATCGCCCATCTCGACATGGACGCGTTCTACGTGTCCGTCGAGCTCGGGCGCCGTCCCGAGCTGCGCGGGCGCCCCGTCGTCGTGGCGGGCTCGGGGCCGCGGGCGGTGGTGACCACGGCGAGCTACGAGGCGCGCCGCTTCGGCATCGGGTCGGCCATCCCGGCCGCGCGCGCCCGACGCCTCTGCCCCGACGCGGTGTTCATCGCGCCCGACTTCGAGGCCTATCGGACGACTTCGCGCGAGGTCATGGCGCTCGTGCGGGCGCAGGTCGACTCCGTGGAGGTCGTCGGCCTCGACGAGGCCTATCTCGACCTGAGCGGGCTCTCCTCCCCGCGGGCGGCGATGCGCCGGCTCGTGGCCGAGATCCACGCCGCCACCGGGTTCGCGTGCTCCGTGGGGATCGGACCGAGCAAGCTCGTGGCCAAGGTCGCCTCCGACGCCGAGAAGCCCGTCGGGTTCGTCGTGCTGAGCCGTGAGGAGGCGTGCGTGCGGTTCGCCTCGGCGCCCCCGGGGCTCGTCCCGGGCATCGGGCCGAAGACCGGCGCGCGGCTCGCGCAGATGGGCATCGGGACGCTGGCCGAGCTCGCCGGGGCGCCCGAGTCCGAGCTCGTGGCGCGCTTCGGCGCGCGCCTCGGCCCCTACCTGCAGGCGCGAGCGCGCTTCGAGGACGCCTCGGCGGTCAGCGGCGCGCGCGTGGCGGTCTCCGAGTCGCGCGAGACCACCTTCCCGCAGGACGTCGCCGACGCGAACGAGCAGGCGGCGACGCTCTCGCGGCTCACGGGCGAGCTGTGCTCAGCGCTCGCGCGCCAGGACCGCCGCGGGCGCACGGTCTCGATCAAGGTCCGCCTCGACGACTTCTCGACCCACACCCGCAGCCGCACGCTGCCGATCCCGACCGGCGATCCGTCGCGGGTGGGCGGGGTGGCGCTCGAGCTGCTGCGGGAGTTCGCGCCACCGCGCCCCGTGCGGCTGCTCGGAGTGCGGGTGGCGGGCTTCATCGAACCCGCCGCGGCCGACCTCGGCGCGGCGCCCGCGGACCAACTCGCGCTTCCCCTTTGAGAGGCTCTAATACAGCGCCGCGGCCAGGCGGCGGCGGTACTCGCGCGCCAACGGGTGCTCGACCCCGAGCTCGTCGAGGACGCCGACCACGACCCGGCGCACGTCGTCGCGCGCGCCGTCGGCGCGGGGGAGGGCTCCTATGAGCTCTTCGAGTCCGCGCTCGTGCTCGCCCGCGTCGAGCGCCGAGAACGCCGCCGCCAGGTCGGGCTGACCCGCGCGCTCGAGCGAGATCCGGGCGGTGAGGGCGTCGGCGGCGAAGGAGCCGGGAACCTCGCGCACGAGGGCCAGCGCCGAGTCGTCCTCGCCGCGCGCGTGGAGGATGCGCGCGAGCGGCACGGCGGCGTCGCCTCGCCTCGGCTCGAGCTCGACCGCCCGGCGCAGCGAGGCCTCGTCGCCCAGGGCCACGAGCTCGTCCACCTCCGAGGGCACGAGCGCGTCGAAGAACCGCTCCACCCCCGGACGGGGCTGGGCGCCGGTGAACTCGTCGACCACGCGGCCGTCCTTGAAGGCCTTGACGGCGGGGATGCCCTGTACCTGGTAGGTGCTCGAGAGCGAGGGGCTCTGATCGACGTCGACCTTGGCCAGCACCACCTTTCCCTCACGCGCGTCGGCGGCCGCTTCGAGCAACGGCCCGAGCTGGCGGCACGGGCCGCACCACGCTGCCCAGAAGTCGACGACGACGGGCAGAGTGCGCGAGCGTGCGATGACCTCTCGGTCGAAGTCCTGCTCCGCGACGTCGATGACCATGTGCTCAAGGGTAGGACACTGCCCCGCCGAGCTCCGCGAGAAGCTCGGGCAGCTCGCCCATGTCGTCGAACGTCCGCGCGCCGGCGAGCGCGCCCGCGGGCGTGCGCGCGGCAAAGCCGAGCGCACGCATCCCCGCCGCGTGGGCGGCGGCGACCCCGACCGGGCTGTCCTCCACCACCGCGCAGCGAGCCGGGGGGGCCCCCATCGCCGTGGCCGCGTGCAGGAAGAGGTCGGGCGCGGGCTTGCCCCGCGCGACCTCCGTGGCGCTGAAGATGCGGCCCTCGAAGCGCTCGAGCAGGTGCGTGTGGCCGAGCGTGAAGCGAATCTTTGCGTGGGGACCGCTCGAGGCCACGCACGTCGGCGTGGCGATCCGGTCGAGCGCATCGGCGATCCCGGGCACCGGCTCGAGCGCGCGCGAGAAGGCCGCCTGGGCGCGGGCGCGGAAGTCCGCCTCGAACCCGTCGGGTGCAGGCCGTCCCAGGCGGCGCCCGACCTCGCCGAGGACGGAGGCCATGGAGCGGCCGAGGAAGTCGCGTACGCAGTCCTCGGCCGTGCAGGGCAGGCCGATCGCGGTCAGGGCCTCGGACAGCGCCTGGTTCGAGAGCGGCTCGGAGTCCACGAGGACGCCGTCGCAGTCGAGGATGACGAGCTCGAGCACGAGGCGCGAGAATACGCGCGATGGCCGGCGCGACGATCGAGGGGTTGGGAGGTTGCTCCCTCGGGGCGGACGAGACGGGGGAGGGAGTCCCCGTCGTACTCCTCCACGGCCTCACCGCGACGCGGCGCTACGTGGTCATGGGCTCGCGGGCGCTCGAGCGCTCGGATCACCGGGTCGTCGCCTACGACGCGCGCGGTCACGGCGCCTCCTCGCCCGCGCCGGGACCCGACCTCTACGGCTACGAGGCGCTTTGCGCCGACCTTCTCGCGGTCCTCGACGGCTTGGGGATCGAGCGGGCCGTCCTCGCCGGCGCCTCGATGGGGGCGCACACGATTCTCCGCCTCGCGCTCGTGGCGCCCGAGCGGGTGGGTGCGCTGGTGGTGATAACGCCCGCGCACGATCCGAGTACCTTCCACGACGCCGCGCGGCTCGAGCGCTGGGACGCGCTGGCCGAGGGCCTGCGCGCCGGTGGGGTGGAGGGGTTCGTCGAGGCCTACGGCGAGCCCGCCGTCCCGCCGGCGATGCGCGAGACGGTGCTCACGGTGATCCGCCAGCGGCTCGGGGCCCACGAGCACCCGCGCGCGGTGGCCGACGCCCTGCACGCCGTTCCCCGCTCGGCGCCGTTTGCGGCGATCGGGGAGCTCGCGGCGATCGAGGCACCCACCGTGGTCGTGGCCAGTCGCGACGAGGCGGATCCCGGCCACCCTCACGAGATCGCGGCCGCCTACGCCGAGGCGATCCCGAAGGCGCGACTGGTGGTCGAGGAGCCGGGGCGCTCCCCGCTCGCCTGGCAGGGCGGCCAGCTCTCGCGCGTGATCGCCGAGGCCGCCGCGGCGAGCGATCTCTAGGAGCTCCCTCGCCCCTCGAGCCAACCTCCGGCCGTGTCCGGCGTTCTCACCGGTGCACGCCTCACTGTCCACGGAAGGGGTAAAGCGTGTTGCACCAGACCGAGAGGATGGGGGAGCTCTTCGCGGAGGTAACCGTGCACGACTCGCGCGATGCGATCAAGCACGCGCTCGCCTCGGCGGGGGAGGAGCTCGACATCGACGTCTCCTACCTGAGCGCGGTGTGGCCGGGTGAGCTCTCCTCGCCCAGCGCGAGCGCGGCCGAGCAGATGGGGAGCGTGCCGGTGCGCTCGACCCATGGGCGCGTGCACGGGGCGCTCGTCTGCCGTGCCCGCCCGGGTGGTCCGCAGCCGGACGACTGCGACCTCACGGTCGTCCGCGTGCTGGCGCGGGTGATCGCCGACCAGCTCGATCGCGAGGAGCAGCAGGTCGAGCGCTGGCGCGAGCACGCCGAGTCGATGGGTCTCCGTGCCCTTCTGAGCGCCGTCCAGGCCCGCGACTGCGCCACGGGTGCTCACTCGCGCAACGTGGTCGCCCTCTCGGGCCGGGTCGCCGGCGCCCTGGGTCTCGGCGCGCGCGCGGTGCAGGACGTCGAGCGGGTCGCGCTGCTGCACGACGTGGGCAAGATCGCGGTGCCCGACCGTGTGCTGCACAAGTCCGCGGCGCTCGACCCCGAGGAGCTCGACGTGATCCGCCGCCACTCCGCGGTAGGGGCCGGGATCGTGCGCTCGATCCCGCACCTCGCTCACCTCGCTCCCGCGGTGCGCGCCAGCCACGAGCGCTGGGACGGAGCGGGCTATCCCGATGGGCTCCAAGGCGAGCGCATCCCGCTCGCGAGCCGCATCACCTTCGTGTGCGACGCCTACGACGCCATGACCTCGGATCGCCCCTACCGGCGCTCGATCGGCCGGCGCGCGGCGCTCGCCGAGGTGAGCCGCGGGGCGGGCAGCCAGTTTTGCGGTCGTGCCGCCGGGGCGCTGCTCCATGTGCTCGCCGAGCGCGAGCCGTTGGCGCCCGCGATCGGCCGGTTGCGTCCCGCCTGCTGAGCGGCTGAGCGGCTCGGGCCGCCCTCAGCTCGCGGCGGGCGGCTCGCCTTCGCTGGGGATTCCGGGCATCGCGTCGGCGGGATCGTCCCCCTCGTTCTCGAGATCCTCGGGACCCGGGCCGAGCGGCTGGTCGGGGACCTCGATCGCGGAGGGGATCTCCTCCTCGCCCTCCGAGGAGGGCCTCTTGGCGTCTCGCCCCGGCGTCTCCACGCTCGAGAAGCTACCCGCCGCCGACCGGACCAAACGCGAGGCGCCGGCGCAGCGCGAGCACGCGGGCCGCCGACTCCTGAAGCCGCGCCCGCGTCGCGGGGGAGCGTCGCGCGGCGGCGAGCACGGCGCGCACCACCGGCAGGTAGCTCCCGCGGCCCGTCGTGAGCAGCAGGTCGGCGCCCGCGTCGAGCGAGCGGACCGCGGCGGTCCCTACTCCGGAGCGGGCGATCACCGCGCGCGCCTCGAGCGAGTCGGTGACGGTCACTCCGCGGAACCCCAGGCGGCGGCGCAGCAGGTCGGTGAGGATCGGGGGCGACTGCGAGGCGATGCGCGCGCGGTCGAGCGCCGGGTAGAGCGCGTGGGAGGCCATCACGAGCGGCACCCCACCCGCGATCGCCGCGCGAAACGGCGCGAGGTCGGCCTCGAGCCGCGAAGCCGGCTCGCTCACGGTGACGGCGACCTGATCGGTGTTGGCCCTTGCGGCGCCGAGGCCGGGAAAGTGCTTGGCGGTGGCCGCCACTCCCGTCTGGCGGTAGCCGTCCACCGCCGCGGCGATCAACCGGGCGACCCCGGACGCGTCGCCCGGAAACGCACGGGAGGCGAGGGCGGCGCCCGGGCCGGCGGAGACGTCGGCCACCGGAGCGAGCGTGACGTCGATCCCCGCCCCGCGGAGCGCGGCGCCCGCCCGCCGCGCATCGCCGCGCGCGGCCTCGGGGCTCGTCTGCCCGGGCTCGCCGAGCAGCGGCGGCAGCGCGGGGAGAGTCCGCACGGCTCCCCCCTCCTGATCGACGCAGATGAGCGCGCGGCCGCCGGCCGCCTGCTGCAGTGAGCGCGTGAGCTCGCGCAGCTGCGCGGCCGAGCCGACGTTGTCGCGAAAGAGGATGGCGCCCGCCGCGCGGCGCTCGCGCAGCGCTCGCAGCACGTAGGAGGGAGCGGAGGTCCCGGCGAAGCGCAGGATCACCACCTGGCCGACGAGCTGGAGGAGGCTCAGCCCGCCTCGGGCGGCGGCGCTCTGAGGGCGGGGAGCGGCACGCGGGGCCGGCGTCCCGGGCCGGGCCTTGCCGTTGCTCGGCGCTCCGTCGCGCGCCCCGAGCACGACGCCGAGGCCAAGCGCCAGCCCCGCGGCGAGCCCTAGCGCCACGCCCCGACGGCGGGCGGAGGGATCGTGCGAGATACGTAGCGGCGAGGGCATCGCGCCAGAGCCTACGAAGAGAGAGTCCGGTTCAGCCGCACGAAAAACGGGAACGGAGACATCATGGCCGCCACCGCGAGGAGAGATGCGGCGCAGTCGAGCGCCGCCGAGCAGAAGGACGGCGGCTCGAACGGTGCCGGCGCCGCGGCGGCCGCCGGGCTCGACACGCTGCTCACCGACGCCTCCCAGGGTCCCTCGCAGCGCTGGGTCCCCGGAGTCGCCGGCGCGAAGGCCGCGGCCAAGCTCGCGTTGCGTCCGCGACGGATCGGGCGGCGCGCGGGCGGCCTCGCGGCGGAGATGGCGAAGATCGTCGCCGGCCGCTCGGAGCTCGCGCCCTCCAAGGGCGATCGGCGCTTCAAGGATCCGGCCTGGACCGGAAACCCCGCCTTCCGCCGCCTGGGCCAGGCCTACCTGGCCGCCGGAAAGGCGGTCGACGGGCTGGTGAACGACGCCGAGCTCGGCTGGAGCGACGAGCGCCGCCTGCGCTTCGCGGCCGAGAACGTGCTCGACGCGCTCGCTCCGAGCAACTTTGCGCTCACGAACCCCGCCGTGCTCAAGGCGACGATCGACACGGGAGGGCAAAACTTCCTCAAGGGCGGTCGCCAGTTCGTGCGCGACATGTCCTCGCCGCCCCGCGTTCCCGCGATGGTCGACTCCTCCGCGTTCACGGTCGGGGAGGACCTGGCGCTCTCGCCGGGGGCGGTGGTGCTCCGCACGCCGGTCTTCGAGCTGATCCAGTACAAGCCCGCCACGGGCAAGGTCCGCGAGCAGCCTCTGCTGATCGTCCCGCCGATGATCAACAAGTACTACGTCACCGACCTCGCGCCGGGACGCTCGATGGTCGAGCACATCGTCGGCACGGGCCAGCAGGTGTTCGCAATCTCCTGGCGCAATCCCGACGAGCGCGCCGCCGACTGGAGCCTTGACACCTACGCCGCCGCGGTGCTCGAGGCCGTCGAGGCGAGCCAGAAGATCACCCGTACGAAGCAGACCCACATCATCGGGCTGTGCGCCGGCGGCATCACCGCGACCGTCGCGGTCGGCCACCTCGCCGCCCGCGGGGAGCAGGACCGCATCGCCGGACTCACGCTCGGGGTCTGCGTGCTCGACAACACGCACTCGGGCACCACCTCGGCCTTCGTCGACCGCCGGGTCGCTGCTGCGGCCGTCGCGGACTCCGCGCGGCGCGGCTACCTCGACGGCCGCGCGCTCGCCGGGGTATTCGCGTGGCTGCGCCCGACCGATCTCATCTGGAACTACTGGGTCAACAACTACCTGCTCGGGAAGGACCCGCCCGCGTTCGACATCCTCTACTGGAACGCCGACACGACCAACCTGCCCGCGGCGCTGCACCGCGACTTCATCGGCATGTCGCTCGAGAACTCGCTCGTGCATCCCGGCGAGCTCGAGGTGCTCGGAACCCCGATCGACCTCTCGGCGATCACGGTCGACTCCTACCTGGTGGGGGGGATCGCCGACCACATCTCCCCGTGGCAGAACTGCTACCGCACGACGCAGCTCCTGGGCTCCGAGCCGCGCTTCGTGCTCTCCACGAGCGGTCACATCGCGGCGATGGTCAACCCGCCGGGCAACGAGAAGGCCTCCTTCCGCACCCACGATGGCAATCCCGAGGACCCCGAGGAGTGGTTCGCGGGTGCCAAGACGCATCGCGGTACCTGGTGGAAGGACTGGACGGACTGGCTCGCCGAGCGCTCGGGGGAGGAGAAGCGCGCGCCCCGCAAGCTCGGGCGCGGCGACTTCGCGCCGCTCGACGCCGCCCCCGGGACCTACGTCCGCAACGCCTGAGCGCGGCGGGGTGCCCTACGCGCTGCGCCACCCGCGCCTGTACTACGAGCGCCACGGCGCGGGGGAGCCGCTGCTTCTCATCACCGGCTTCACGATCAGCGCCGCGGTGTTCGACCCGGTGCTGGAGCTCTACTCGAAGCGCTTCGAGTGCCTCACCTACGACAACCGGGGCTCGGGCCGCTCGGGCTCGCCGCTGCGGCTGACCTCGATGCCCGAGCTCGCCGCCGACGCCGCGCGCCTGCTCGACGCCCTCGAGGTGGACAGCGCCCATGTCTACGGGCTCTCGATGGGCGGGATGATCGCCCAAGAGCTCGCGATCCGCTTCCCCGAGCGGGTGCGGGGCTTGATCCTCGGCGGCACCACGGCGGGCGGCCCACGCGCCGTGCGCCCCGCGCTGCGTGAGCTCGCGGTGCTCGGCGCGAGCACCGTGGCCGGGCTGCGCGAACCGGGGCGCCCATGGATGGCGGCGGCGCTCTTCTCGCCCGCCTTCCGTCGCGAGCACCCCGACGAGGTGCGCGCGTTGCTGCGCCACTTCACCCGCCACCGCGCCCGCCCGCAGGGCTACGCCGCGCACTGGTGGGCGACCGTCTACCACGACACGGTCTCGCGCCTGGGCCGGATCCAGGCGCCCACGCTCGTGATGCACGGCGAGCACGACGCGATGTCGCCGCTCGGCAACGCCCGACTCCTCGCCGAGCGCATCCCCGACGCCGAGCTCGCGATCGTCCCCGCGGCGGGGCACGCCTTCGCCCTCGAGCGTCCCGAGGAGTCCTTCGCGCTGCTGACCGACTGGCTCGAGCGTCGCGGCCCGATCACTCCCGGAAGGTCGCGCACCGGGCTCGGCGCTCGCCTCGAGCCCTTCACGCGGCCGTTCGGGCTGCCGGTGGGGGCGCTGCGTACCGGGCGCAGCCTGACCGGGCTCCTCGGCGATCGCGCCCGGCGCGCGTAGCGGCGCCGCTCAGCGGTTTCGCGTCTGCTCGGCCAGGATCTCGGCCAGAGCGCGGTAGACCTTGCGGTTGAACGCGAGTCCGACGTGGCTCCCGCTCACCTCGACGTTGCGCGCGTAGGGGACGAGGCAGGCGCGCCAGCGCACCACTCCGTCGCCCTTGGAATAGATCGAGGTGAGCGGCACCGCGGAAGGGAACTCGCCGGCGTAATCGCGGGTGAAGGGGCAGCGGCACGTGTCGGTGAGGCAGCCGTTGCGCACGAAGCGATCGCTCGTGCGCGCGTAGAGCGCCCGGAACGCGCCCACCGCCGCCTGGGTGGGGAAGGAGATGTCAAACGGCGTGTCGAGGCCCGCGCCGATCGAGATCGCCGCCGAGATCCGCTCGGGGGAGCGGTGCGCGAGCGCCTTGATGAAGTGCCCGCCGCGGCTGTGGCCGATGAGCGCCACCTGCCGCCCGGTACGCTCGCCCGCCTCCTCGATCTCCTGCTGCAGGCGGTTGGCGGCGCGGTCGGAGCAGTCGACGTTGAAATGGATGCGCGAGGGAAGGGGGTCGTAGCCGATCCGCCGCAGCCAGCCGCGCATGACGCCGAGGGAGGAGTCGCCGGCCAGGAAGCCCGGCACGGCGATAACCGGCGCGCCGTCGCCGCGGGGGATCCCCTCCCCGCGGTAGACAGGATCGACGAGAAGGCGCGCGAGCTCCGCCTGCCAGCGCACCTCGTGCAGGTGGCGTCCCCACCAACGCTCGGGGCGCGGGCCGGACGGCGAGGGCGTGGGGGAGAAGGCGGCGCGCTCGAAGGACTCGCCGAGGCTCTCGGGCGTCGGCTCGGCCTCGCCGCCCATCGAGGTCAGGCCGCCACCACGCCGCCGAAGGCGTAGGGGACTCCCGTGAGCTGCTCGGAGACCTCCCACAGGCGGCGGGCGGTGACCGGGTCCTTCGCCGCCGCGCTCGCCTCGACGCGCTGGGGGTGTCCGCGGGCCTCGAACGGCCCGTCGGGCCCTACGTAGGCGCCGCCCGGAAGGTCGGGCGCCGTGGCGGCGAAGAGGCTCGGAAGCGCGCCCTGGGCGTCGGACTGGGCGAGGGTCCGGTTGGCGAGCTCGTTCAGCCGCTCGCCGACCCGGCTGTTCTCCATGCGCGGCCCGGCGACCTGAAGGTTGGTGGCGGCGTAGCCCGGATGCGCGGCGAGGCTGCGCAGCGGGGCCTTCGCGGCGTCGGCGCGCCGCTGCAGCTCGAAGGCGAAGAGCAGGTTGGCGAGCTTGGACTGCCCGTAGGCGAGCCACTTGCGGTAGCGCCGCTCGCCCTGGAGATCGTCGAAGCGGATCTTGCCCAGGCGATGGGCGCCGGAGCTGACGGTGACCACCCGCGGCGCGGTGGCGGCCAGCAGTCGGGGGAGGAGCAGGCCGGTGAGCGCGAAGTGGCCGAGGTGGTTTGTGCCGAGCTGCATCTCGAAGCCCTCGGCGGTGCGGCGGTAGGGGAGGGCCATGACTCCAGCGTTGTTTACGAGCAGGTCGAGGTGCTCGTGGCGCTCGCCGAAGGCCTCGGCGAAGGCGCGCGCGGAGGAGAGGTCGGCGAGGTCGAGCGCCATCAGCTCGACCTCGGCGCCGGGGGCAGAGTCGCGGATCCGGCCCAGCGCCGTCTCGCCGCGGGAGGAGTCGCGCGAGGCGAGGATCACGTGGGCGCCCGCGCGCGCCAGCGCGAGGGCGCTCTGGAACCCGAGGCCGCTGTTGGCTCCCGTGACGAGGGCGAGCCGACCGTGCTGCTCGGGGATGTCGGCGACGGTCCACTTGGCCATGACGGCGGGGACACTATCCGTCCGCCGGCCTCTGGGGGGTGGCGTGCCTCGCGGGGCCCCGGCTAGGCGGTGACCTGCTCGCGCTTGCGAGCGATCGCCGCGATCATCTTCTCCGACGCCTGGCTGAACTGCTGCACGCCGTCGCGCTCGAGCTCGTCGGTGATCTCGTCGAGGTCGATGCCCAGAGCGGAGAGCTCCGTGAGCTGCTCGCGCGCCTCGTCGACGCCGTCGAGGATCGTCGCGCGCGGCGCAGGGGCGTCGGCGTGGCGGAAGGCGTCCAGCGTCGCGTCGGGCACGGTGGTCACCGTGTGCGCGCCGATGAGCTCGTCGATGTAGAGCGTCGGCGAGTAGGCGGCGTCCTTCGTCCCCGTGGACGCCCACAGCGGGCGCTGCACGTTGGCCCCCGCGGCGCGCAGGCGCTTCCACTGTTCGGAGCCGAAGATGGGAGCGAACACGTCGGCGTAGGCGAGCTTGGCGTTGGCCACCGCGATGCGCCCGCGCAGGGGCGAGTCCTCGGGTAGCCGCCGGTCCGCCTGGGTGTCCACGCGCGAGACGAAGAAGCTTGCGACCGAGGCGATCGCGCCGACGTCCTCGCCCGCGTTCACGCGCTCCTCGATCGCGTCGACGTAGGCCTGCGCGATCTGCCGGTAGCGCTCGCGCGAGAAGAGCAGCGTCATGTTGACGCTCTGCCCCTCGCGTGTCAGCCGCCGAAACGCCTTCACGCCGGCCTCGGTGCCCGGGATCTTGATCATCACGTTGGGCCGGTCGACGAGGGCGCCGAGCTCGTGCGCGCGGCGCACGGCGGGCTCGACCTCAAACGCCAGGGCGGCCTCCTCCTCGATCGAGACGTAGCCGTCCTGGCCTCCGGTCCGCTCCCACACCGGGCGCAGGAGGTCGCAGGCGCGCTGGATGTCCTCGACCGCGCAGCGCTCGAATACCTGCTCGTCGCGGTCTGAGTCCGGCGCCGAGCGGATGTCCTCGTCGTAGAGGTCGGACTCGAGCACCGCCTTGGAGAAGATCGAGGGGTTCGACGTCCCTCCGGTGACACCGTCATCACGCACCAAACGCTCGAGGAGGCCGCCGGCCAGCGCGGGCCGGGCGACGTTGTCATACCAGACGCTCTGGCCGAGATCGGCGAACGTACTCCATCTGCTCCTCATGGCTGCTCCTCGTCGGCGACATAGGGCGGGGGAGGCTGGGAGGCCAGCGCCAGCAGGCTGGCGTGGTCCTCTCCGCAGGCGGGACACCCTTTCAGGTGTGCGCGCATGCCGCGCACCGCCAGGTCGGCGTCGCGCCGCGCGAGCTCGAGCTCGACGTAGACGTCGAGTCGGGCGAAGCACTCCGCGCAGGTCAGCTCGGGCTCGAAGGGCCCCAGCATGCGGCGCAGCGCATCGACCGGCTCGAGGTGGGTGAACTCGGTCATCGTCGCCCTCCCCGGCCGTCGATGAGCGGCTCGAGGCCGTCGAGGGCGAGCCGGGCGCGCAGCTTGCGCCGGGCGTCGTGCAGCGTCTTGTACAGGGCGTTGCGCGTGCTCCCGAGGCGCTCGGCGAGCACGTCGATCGGGACGTCGTCGAGGGTGACCGCGACCAGCACCTCGCGCTGGTGGGGGGTCAGCTCGCGCGCGACCGCGTGGCGGACGGCGCCGAGCAACTCGCTGGTCTCGGCGTCGGCATGAGGCGAGGCGGCGCCGTCGGGGAAGAGCGGCCAGCGGTCGGGGTCGAGCGTGAGCTCGCGGCCCTGCCAGGCACGCCGGCGCAGCCCCACCGCTGCCTCGAGCAGAGCGAACTTGTACGCCCAGGTGGTGAAGCGGCTCTCGCCCCGGTAGGAGTCGAGCTTGGCGAGCACGGCGAGGAGCGCGTCGTTCGCGCTCTGCAACGCGATGTCATCCAGCTCCTCACCACGCAGGTGGGGGAGCCGCAGGCGCCGTCGGGCGACCTCGAAGCGCGCGGCGCGAAGTAGGAGCGCGTGCAGAGCCCCGACCGCCTCCTCGCGCGCGGGGCCGGTGGCCTTCAGCTCGTCCAGCCACGCGCGCGACTCCAGGTCGAGCCGCGCCCGCGCGCCCTCCGACAGCGCCGTGGTGGGTTCCGGGCAGCAGCTGGTGGCGGACTCGCTCATTGCCATCCAGAAGGATCGCACGGGAGCTCGTGGCCGAGGGGCGCAAGGATCCGCGCGGCCAGGTGAGGCGGGCAGCCTCGGTCGACGAGCTCGAGCAGCGCGTGAAGATCCACGGACGGATCCCGCGCGAGGACGGCGGCCGGGTCAGGGCCGACTCCGACGCGGAGCAGTTGCTCTGCGCGCCACTCCACCACCGCGGAATCCTCGAGGCGCCTGCGCATATCCACTTCGCGTCGGCGTGGGCGACGCTCTTACGTTCCCCGGCCGCCCTGGCGTCGAGGCGCGATACCCGTATGCCATCAGTATCGATACCATGATGGCATGCTGCGCGTGCAGGCCCAACTCACCGAACAGCAGGCGCGCCGCCTGAAGGCACGGGCCGGTGAGGAGGGAGTCTCCGTCGCCGCGCTGCTCCGGCGCGGCGCCGATCTCGTACTCGACCAAGCAGGAGGCGAGACCAACTCGGACCGACGACGTCGCGCGCTGGATGCGGTCGGGCGGTTCGCGGATGCCGAAGACGTGGCCCGTCGCCACGACGAGCATCTGGATGACGCTCACCGCGCGTGAGCGTGTTCGTCGACACCTCAGCGCTCTACGCGCTGCTCAACCGGGCCGACGAGGCGCACGTCGTAGCGCGTCGCGCGTTCGAGGAACTCCTGACCGATGAGGAGCGACTGCTCACCCACAACTACGTCGTGCTCGAGACGGTGGCGCTCGCGCAGCGACGCCTGGGGCTCGAAGCTGTCTCGGTGTTGCGCGATGCCCTCATGGCCGTCGTGCAACTGATCTGGATCGATCGAGATGTTCACGACCAGGCCCTCGCGGCGATGCTCTCGGCGGCCCGACGCGACGTCAGCTTCGTCGACCGGGTCAGCTTCGAGCTCATGCGTCGTCGGGGGGTGCGCCGCGTTTTCGCGTTCGACGAGCACTTCCGCGAGCACGGCTTCGAGCTCGTCGGCTCGTAGGGCGCAAGCACCCGCTGGTGGCTTCTGCGCGGGCTCGGTTGCCCGGCCCCTACGCTCGATAACGCATCTTATGTAACGCCGGCGGCGTGAGTGACCTCAAGCCGACGTGATCAGTTCGACGGCACAGGGAAGCTTCGGCGCTCGCGCCAGCTTCGCGTCGGCGCTCAGCAGCGGGAGCTCGAGTGCCTGCGCCAGGGAGACGTAGAGCGCGTCGTAGAACGACAGGTTGTTCCGCAACGCCCACGCGGCGCCGCGCAGCGCCTCGGAAGTCTCATAGCGCACGTCGACGAGCGTGGCTGCGTGAAAGAGCAGCGTCCTGGCGTCGGACGGTGCCAATTCGGCGGCGAGAACGTGGCGGCGCAGGACGTTGCCGACCTCGGCGTCGATGAGATGCGGGGCGTGTGAGGTTTCGTCGCCCAACCGTCGGCGCAAGCTCGCGGCGGTCAGCTCTCCTGAGCGGACGGCGTAGACGAGCGCCGACGCGTCGAGGACGAAGGACACCGGGCGCTCAACGACGGTCGGCCGCAAGGTCCGCGACGATCGACTCGGGGGTCGCCGTGCGGTCCGTCGTCTGGCGCTCCAGAGTCGCCTCGATCGACTCGAGCGCCTCTTCCTTGCTGGGCCGGTCGGCCATCGCCAGCACCTGCTCGCGCATGTAGGCCTGTATCGACTGCCCACGTCCGCGGGCCCGCCGGCGCAGAACCTCGTAGGCGTCCTCGGGAATCTCACGGATTTGGATCGTCGCCATGGCGCTACTATAGCGCTGTAGCGCTGAAATAGTTATGTAACGCTATGGCCCCCGACGCCCCGAGCGTCTCCGCGTAGCGCCGCGCCTCGGCGTAAAGCCGCGCGAAGTCGGCCGGCTTGTAATGGGCGTTGAGCCCGCTCGGGTTCGGAAGCACCCACACCGGGCGGCCGGCGAGTTCGTCCGGCTGCAGGCCGATGGTGGCCTTCGGCCGGGCGAACGCGACGCGATAGGCGGTCAGCCCGACGACGGCGACGAGGTGCGGCTGGTGGCGGCGGACGGTCTGCTCGAGCTCGGCGGCACCCTCGATCAGTTCGGCGCGGCTGAGCTCGGAGGCCGCCCGCGTGGGCCGAGAGGCGATGTTGGTGACCCCGACGCCGTGGGCCGGCAGCTCGTGATCCTCGTGCGGAGCAAGCCGCCGGGGGGTGTAGCCCGCGGCGTGCAAGGTGGGCCAGAAGCGGTTGCCGGGGCGCGCGAAGTGGTGCCCGCGCTCGGCCGAGCGCAGAGACGGGTTGATGCCCACGAAGAGCACGCGCAGTTCGGGTCCGAGGATGGGGCCGAGCACCTTCGGAGCCTTCCCGAGCTCCCGACGGCGTACCGTCTCAAGAGCAAGGGGGCTTCGCCGTCATCGCCCATCGACACGTTCGCGCCACCGAGGACGTCGACCTGCTCATTCCCGACGACGCCGACAACGACGCCCTCGTCCTCGACGCGCTCGCGTCGCTGGGCGCTCGTCAGATGGACGGCCGGGAAGTGACGCTCCGGCACGGCCTCGACACGCCGTAGCGCGTTGCCTCAGCGCGCCAGAAACACGATGTGGCCCTCCGTGTGCGCGACCCGCGGGCCGTCGGCCACGTGGCGGGTCGTGCAGGTGGCGCGGCAGCGCACGGCGATCGTCTGCGTGCCGCCCTCGCCGGCCACGAGGAGGTCGCCGCCACGGACGCCCGCGCGGGCGAGGGCGACGCCGCTCAGGGCGAGGATGCTGTCGGTGCCCGGGTGGGCGTTGCCCGGCGCTCGGCGGTCGGCGACGTAGGCGGCGGCGCGGCGTCCGAGGCCGGCGGGCACGAATCCCTCGCTCTCTACCCCGATGTCGCCTCCGCTCGGGAGCCCGGAGCGCACGACGGTGCGCGCGATGCCGTGCGCGTCGATCGCATAGACCACGCCGGCGCGCTCGTCGGGTGCGATGAGCTGACCGGCGAACGCCCCGAAGGAGCGCGGCGCGACGACGATACCGCCCTCGACCCGTGGTGCGCTCGCGGTGATCTTCTGCACGCGCCCGCGGCAGTCGAGCGCGAACACGCTCGTCGCCTCGCGTCCGGTCGAGGTGATCAGCAGCCGGTGCCCGAAGCGCCCGACACCGTCGAAGGCGATGCCAGTGAGCAGCGCGCTCCCGGGGAGGGTGCTCAGGCGCCGCGCGCGTCCGCGCGCGTCGATCCTGATGATCCCCTGCCGTCCGCGGGGCTCGAGCGCGTAGATGTCATCGCGCCTGAACGCGCAGCCGGCGCCGGGCACGCGCGCGCCGGCTGCGCGGGCGATGTAGGGCTCACGGCCTCGAGCGGTCCGGTAGCCGCCGCGCCCGCGCGCGAAGGGCCGCGTCGTGGCGCCCGGCCCGAGCAGGAGCAGCCGGCCCGCCGCCGCCACGACCACGCGTCCGTCGCGGCGCGGAGCGCTCAAGTCGAGCACGGCGGGAACATGGCGAAAGCGCACCCAGCGCTCGCGCGTGCTCGCGGCGCGCGGAGCGCTCGACGCGAGTGCCACCACGCCCGCGGTCGCCGCGAGCGCGATCAAGACCATGGCCAGAATCCGCCCCCGCACTCCCAGGACGATAGTCCGCCGCCGGAGCCGGCACGCCGGACGCCCCGGCCACCGTTGGACGGCGCTCCTCGAGCGCTTTCTGTCGATGGTCCCGGCGCCCGGGCTCGAGCCGGCGAGGGACGAGGCCGAGGCCGAGGAGGAGCTCGCGCCAGCCTAGGAGTGGATATATCGAGATTGTGCGGATGACCGTTCGGGTCCGGTTGCGCAAGTGTTTCGCGCTTGGGGCTACCCCCGGGTACCGCATGTGGTACCCCCGGGTAGCCGCTCGGGCACGGGGTGCCCGTGCCGCCCGCGCGGCGCATGATTTACGCGCGATGGGCGCCGCCCGCGCCCACACGCCGCCGCGAAATCACTCGCGTGAAAGGGCCCGAGGACCCACCTCGGCTGGGGCTTGCGGCCGGTAGCATCGTCGGCGTGCGTCGCCCGGTCGGTCGCCTCGCCCTGTTTGCGCTGCTCGCGCTCGCTTCGCCCGCGCTCGCGTTCGATCCCACCCGGGAGGAGCAGAACTACTCCAAGATCAACGAGCGCCAGGCAGAGTACTCGACGCCGGCCTACCAGAAGGATCTGGCCGCCCGCGGCGCCCAGCGCGAGGCCGAGACCGAGGAGCTTCGCGTGCGCGACCCCGAGCGCGACCCCTACGCCAACCTGTGCGCGCACCCCATGAACGGCTGCGCCGGGGACGTCCGCCTCTACGACTGGGAGAAGAACGGCTACGGCATCGTCAAGCCCGTGGAGTGGACCACGCGCAACGGCGCGACGATCTCCGGGCACGTGTGGATGACCCGCGCCGGGTCCGAGCAGCGTCCGGGCATCGTCATCACCAACGGGTCGGTGCAGGCGCCCGAGCAGCTCTACTGGTTCGCCGCCCAGACGCTGGCCAAGCGCGGCTACGTCGTCCTCACCGCCGATCCCCAGGGGCAGGGCCTCTCCGACACCAACGGCGAGGGCGCCGACCGCGGCGAGGGCGTTCCCTCCCAGGCGGGGCGACCCTTCTACGACGGTACGGAGGACGCGATCGACTTCTTCTACTCCTCGCCGCTGAGGCCGTACTCGCCCCGCCGGAGCTGCACCACCGGCACGAGCCACCGGGCCAAGCAGGTTCGCCGGGTGCATGCCGGCCTCGACGCGGCCTACAACCCGTTGTGGCGGGCCAGAAGGATCCGCGGGTCAAGGCGATCGTCGCGTGGGACAACCTCGCGGCTCCGGCCGCCGCGATCTCCTTCCAGGGCCAGCGCTTCGACTGCGCCTCGAACCCCGCCTCCCGCACCGTACCGCCGATCACCAAGCCGGCGCTCGGCATGTCGGCCGACTACTACCTCACCCCCACTCCCTACTCCTCCGACCCCGATCCGCTGGGCAAGAGCCCGGGGTCGCTCGCCTACTCCCGCGCGCACGTCGACACGGGCGAGCTCGTGATCCGCGGGGGAACGCACTACGAGTTCTCCTACATCCCCAACCAGGCGTTCGGCGCCACGCTACGCAGGATGGACGCGGTCGCCTGGTACACGGGCGCGTGGTTCGACAAGTACGTCAGGGGCGATCAGGGCGCCGATCGACGGCTGCTCACCAGCCGCTGGCGCGCCGACGCGGCCGAGGCCGCGGTCGACCCCACGAGCGACGGCAACCTCTTCTCCTTCTACTACCGCTCGCGGCTGCAGATCCACCGCGCGGACGGAGGCCTCTTCCGCTGCGAGAACCTGCGCGCCGGTTGCCCGGGACTGAGCACCGTCGACGGGGTCGCCGGCCCGTACTCCTACCTCGCGGCGGCGCGGACGAAGGACGGCACGCCGTCCTCGTGTCGGACTCGGTCCCTCACGGTCAGGCTGCCTCGACTGCGCTCCGGCGAGCGCATACGCCAGGTCACGCTCTACGTGAACGGCCGCCGGGTGCGCACGGTGCGCGGCCGCCACCTCCCGACGCGCGTGACGATTCACCGCCCGTCGAGCCGGGCGTTCGGCCTGCGGATCGTCGTGCGGACCACCCGGCGTACGTACGCGCTCGGGCGAACGTTTGCGGCCTGTCCTAGCCGGTAGTCGCGCGCGCTCAGGCGCGCAGGAGTCGACGCACGAGCGGCGGGGCGGCGAGGACCATGACGAAGAGCCGGAGCGCCTGCACGGAGAGCACGAACGTGGTGTTCGCCCCGCTCCCGAGGGCCGCGGCGAGCACCGCGTAGAGGCCGCCCGGCGTGGTCGCCAGGTAGGCGTCGAGCAGGGAGACGTGGGCGAGGGGAGCGAGGGCGGCGGCGAGCGCTCCGCAGGCGAGGATCAGAGCGAGGATGGCGACCATCACCGGGCCGAGGAGGCGTCCGGCCTGCTTCAGCGTTTGGCGGGTGAAGCGCAGGCCGACCTGCAGGCCGATCAGGGCGAAGGCGAGCTCGCTCAGCGCCCCGGGCACGCCGGCGCCGCCGGCCACGCCGCTCGCGGTCAGCGCGCCGGCGATAAGCAACGGCCCGAGCAGCGAGCCGGCCGGGAGGCGCACGGCGCGCGCGGCGAGGAGCCCGAGCGCGCACGCGGCGAGGGTGAACAGGATCTCGGCGGGGAGCGAGGCGCTCGCCGCATGCACGACCCCCGGGCCGGCGTGGCCCGCGGGCGGCGCGGAGAAGGCGAGGCGGGCGAGCACCGGAGCGAGCAGGACGACCACGAGCACGCGCAGGTACTGCATGACGGCCACGAGGCGCTCGTCGGCACCGAGGTCGCCCGAGATCGCCACGATCCCCGTCGCCCCGCCGGCGATCATCCCGAGCGACGCGGTCGGCGCGTCGACGTCGGCGAGGCGCGCGAGCGCAAGGCCGGCGAGGAGGGTGAGCAGGAGCGTGGCGAGCGTGACCCCGAGCACCGGCAGCAGGTGGGCGCCCACTTCGGCTAGGGTCGAGACCTTGAGATAGGTGCCGAGCGCGACGCCGGTCACCGCCTGCGCGGCGGTGACCGTCACCCGCGGGAGCTCGAGCGCGACGCGCGTCGAGGCGGCGTAGGCGACGCCGACGAGGAGCGCGGCGAACAGAGAGGGGCTCGGCAACCCGACCCCGGCGGCGATGAGGGCGGCGAGCGCGGTGGCGAGGCCGAGGCCGAGCCACCGGGCGGTCAGCGTCGCGGCGCTCAGCGGCGCGGCACGGTGGGGGTGCGGCGGGGAGGTGCCACGTCCCCGACACGGTAGCCGTCGATGAGGGGCGGATCCTTGGGCGCGACGTACACTAGGCGCCGCCCATGGCCAAGCCGCGACCCGTACGCATCGAGCAGAAGAGCGCGCTGGCCGCCATGCAGCGGCTCGAGACCCGTCCCGACGAGGAGCTCGAAGGCGAGACGCGCCATCGCGCGGCCGCCCAGGCGATCCTCGGCGCCCGTGCCGCCGAGCGCTACGACGCCAAGGCCGCCCGGGCGTACTTCCAGCGCGCGATCGCCGCGGCACGCCCTCAGGAGCGGATGCAGCTGCGGCGCATGGCCGATGCCTCGCTCGCCCTGGCCGAGCGCCGCGCCGACGACCTCAAGGAGGCCGTCACCCGCCTCGGCCAGGAGCCGCCGAGCGGGCGGCAGCTCTTCATGCTGCGGCTCATGGGGCTCGTGGCCCCGCCGCCGGGCGCGAGCACTCTCCTCCGCGTTCGCGGCTACCTCCTCATCCTCGCCGTCGTGCTCGTCCTGCTCGCGCTCGGGCTCGGCATCGTCGAGCTCGTCTCGCTGCCGTTCGGCGGCAGCCTCGACATCGGGCAGGCGCTCCTCCTCGGCTTCGTCGTCGTCCTCTTCGCCCTGGGCGCACTCGCCTTCTTCGGGCGGCGCAAGCAGGCCAGGCTCAAGGCCGCGCGCGCCGACGGCCGCACACCCGCCTAGCGAACCTTCGCGGTCACCTTCGACATCACGACCGCATCCACCGGGGGGCCGTCCTGAGGTGGGCTGGTGGGGATGGACCCGATCCGCTTCACGACCCCCTGCCCCTTGACCACCTGGCCGCCGATGGCGTACTGGCCTCCCAGGGTCGAGGTGGCGTCGGCCGCCGTGACCACGAAGAACTGGCTGCCCGAAGCGCCCGGCGGCTCGGACTGCGTCTTGGCCATCGCGATCGTGCCGCGGGGATAGCGGGCCGAGCGCGGCGGCGGCTCGACGACGGTGTAGCCCGGGCCGCCGCTGCCGTCCCCGAGCGGGTCCCCGCCCTGGATCACGAATCCGGCGCTCACGCGGTGAAAGGTGAGCCCGTCGAAGAACCCGCGCTTGGCCAGGTAGTACAGGGAGGCCGAGGTCTTCGGGCTGCGCTTGGGATCGAGCCGGATCGTGAACGAGCCGCAGTTCGTGTCGACTCCGAGCTCGTAGGTCTTGGCCGGGTCGAGTTTCAAGGTGGGCTTCGCCAGGTGCTGCTGGCCCTTGGCCGCGGGGGCGGAGATCTTGCGGCATCCCTGTGCCGTCTTGCCCGCAGAGAGCTTCGTCGCGGGCGTTGGGGGCGGGGGAGGCGGCGGAGGAGTAGCCGCCGAGGAACTCGTGTTCGAGGAGGAGCTCTGGCTCTTCGAGCCGCAGGCGCTCAGCCCGAGGAGGGCGAGCAGGAGGGCGAGCAGGAGGAGGAGAGAGCGGCGCACGGACGGGCAGGATAATCCTCGGCACGGATGCGCCGCCGTACCCACCACAAGCACTCCTCGAGCAAGGACTACCGCCGGCTGCTCGACGCGCTCGCCGCCCACCCCGACGTGCACCGGGTGGCCACGGGCCGTGTGACCCCGCGCATGGGCTCCGGGCGCCCGGTGGCGCGCATCTCCAAGGTGCGGACGGTGCAGAGCGGCCTGTCGATCTCCATCAACACCGAAGGAGCGATCGTCGACGCCTACGTCGTCACGAACCGCCCCGACGACGTGGCCGCCTATCTTCGCGAGCGCGGCTGGGCGCGACACTAGGGTGGGCGAGCTCGTGACGCGCCCCGCCCTGCTCATCGTCAATCCGTCGGCGGGCGGCGGGAGGACCGCGCGGCTGCTCCCGAGCGTGCGCTCGGCGCTCGACTCCCGCGGGATCGCGCATCAGGCTCGGCTCACCACCGACCTCCCCCACGCCCGCCGGCTGGCCGTCGAGGCCGTCGAGGCCGGCCAGGTGGCGGTGGCCTTCGGCGGCGACGGGCTCGTGGGTGCGGTGGCGGGCGCGCTCGTCGGCACGGACGGCACGCTCGGGATCCTGCCCGGCGGCCGCGGCAACGACCTGGCCCGCGTGCTCGAGATCGGCCAGGACCCGGTGGCGGCGTGCTCGGTCCTCGTCGACGGCCGCGAGCGCCCGCTCGACCTCGGAGAGGTCGACGGCCGCTTCTTCGTGGGTATCGCGAGCTGCGGCTTTGACTCCGACGCGAACCGCATCGCCAACGAGACGCGGGTCGTGCGCGGCAACCTCGTCTACGTCTACGGGGCGCTCGCCGCGCTGGCCCGCTGGAAAGCGGCGCGCTTCACGCTCGAGCTCGACGGAGGCGAGCCGCTGCTCATGACCGGCTATACCGTCGCGGCCGCCAACTCGAGGGCCTACGGCGGCGGGATGCTGATGGCGCCCGGGGCCGCGCTCGACGACGGGCTGCTCGACGTCGTGACGGTGGCCGACATCCCCCGCCGCCGCTTCCTCGTCCGACTCCCTCAGGTGTTCAAGGGCGCCCACGTCGAGAACCCGGAGGTGAGCGTCCACCGGGCGCGCGAGGTGCGCATCCGGGCTGACCGGCCGTTCACCCTCTACGCCGACGGGGACCCGATCGCGGAGCTTCCGGCGACGATCAACGCGCGGGCAGGGGCCGTCCGCGTGCTCGCGCCCGCATGAACGCGCTGACCCCCAAGCTGCTCGCCGCCCGGGCGGTCGGTGCCCTGGCGCGCCGCGCCGGCCGCGGCGGCGGAACGAGCCTGCCCGGGAAGGTGCTCATGCGCCTGGACCCGGCGGCGATCGGGACGCTGGCCCGCCGGCTCCCCGCCGGCAGCGCGGTGATCTCGGCCACGAACGGGAAGACCACCTCCGCCGCGATGGCCGCCGCGATCTTGACCCGCACGGGCACGCGCCTCGTCCACAACCGCGCGGGCGCGAACATGGCCGGTGGCGTGGCCTCGACCCTGCTCGACGCGGCGCGGCCGGGCGGGCGCATCCATGGCGAGCTCGGCCTCTTCGAGGTCGACGAGTTCTGGCTCGAGCGCGTCGTCGCCGAGCTCGATCCGCGCGCGCTGCTGCTTGGCAACCTCTTCCGCGACCAGCTCGACCGCTTCGGCGAGCTCGAGTCGATCGCCGATCGCTGGGCCGCCGTCGTCGCGCGGCGCGCCGGGCGCTCGCAGCTCGTCCTGAACGCCGACGACCCGCTGATCGCCGACCTCGGGCGCGAGCAGCCCGACGTCCTCTACTTCGGCGTGGAGGACGACGCGATGGCCCTGCCGGGCCTCCAGCACGCCTCTGACTCCAAGCACTGCCGCCGCTGCGGGACGCCCTACGCCTACGAGGCCGCCTATCTCGCCCACCTCGGCCGCTACCACTGCCCCAACTGCGGCCGGCGGCGGCCCGAGCTGCACGTCGCCGCCGAGCGCGTGAGGCTTCACGGCACCCGCGGCGCCTCCGTGCGGCTGCGGACTCCGGCGGGAACCGCGGAGCTAGAGCTGCCGCTTCCCGGGCTCTACAACGTCTACAACGCGCTCGGCGCAGCTGCGCTCTGCCTCGCGCTCGGAGCCCCGCTCGCCGAGGTGGTGGCGGGCCTCGAGGAGGTGGCCGCCGCCTTCGGCCGCGCGGAGACCATCGCGGTCGGCGGCCGCCCGCTCTCGATCCTGCTGGTCAAGAACCCGGCCGGAGCCAACGAGGTGCTGCGCACCCTGGCCCTCGAGGAGGGCGAGCTCGACCTGCTGCTCGTGCTGAACGACAACACCGCCGACGGCCACGACGTCTCCTGGGTGTGGGACGCCGACTTCGAGGTGCTGGCGCCGCGCTCGCGGCGGATCACGTGCGCGGGTACGCGCGCGCACGAGATGGCGCTGAGACTGAAGTACGCGGGCGTTCCCCCCGAGCGCCTTCACGTGCTTCCCGACCTCGGCGACGCGCTCGACGCCGCCCTCGCCGACGGGAGCGGAGCGCTCTACGCGCTACCCACCTACACCGCCCTGCTCGCCCTGCGCGCCGAGCTCGCCGAGCGCGGCGAAGTCGGGCGCTTCTGGGAGAGCGCCCTGCCCGCATGAGCGATCCCGAGGCCAGCCCGGCGGTGATCTGGCACGACGCCGAGTGCGGTCGCTACCGCGCGGACCTCCCGCTGTGGCGCGAGCTCGCCGTCGGAGCCGGCGGGGGGGCGGTGCTCGACGTCGGGGCGGGGACGGGACGCGTCGCGCTCGACCTCGCCGCGCGCGGGCACGAGGTGGTCGCGCTCGATCGGGACGCGGCGCTGCTCGCGGCGCTCCGAGCGCGCAGCAACGGGTTCGACGTGGCCACCGTGCAGGCCGACGCGCGTGCTTTCGCGCTCGAGCGCCGTTTCGGGCTCGTGCTCGTGCCCATGCAGACGGTGCAGCTCCTCCTGGGTCCGGGGGACCGCGCCTCCTTCTTGGCCTGCGCCCGCGCCCACCTCGCCCCCGGCGGAGTCCTCGCCGCCGCGCTCGCCGATCCGTTCGAAGGCTTCGACGTCGAGCACACCGAGCCGCCGCGGCCCGACGTGGCCCAACACGCCGGCGTGCGCTACGTCAGCCAGCCCGTGGCGGTGCGCGCCGAGCGCGAGGCGATGGTGATCGAGCGCATCCGGCGCACGATCGCCGCCGACGGCTCCCGCACCGCCGAAGCCGACGCGGTGCGCCTCGCCCGCCTCGACGCCGCCGCGCTCGAGCGCGAGGGTCTCGCCGCCGGCCTGCGCGTGCGCGCCCGCCGGCGCGTCGAGGCGACGGCGGAGCACGTCGGCAGCGCGGTGGTGATGCTCGGTGTCTGACCCGAAGGACGCAACGCTGCGCGTGTGCGCGCTCTATCCCGACCTCATGAACATCTACGCCGATCGCGGCAACCTGCTGATGCTCGAGCGTCGCTGCGCCTGGCGCGGCATCGGCTTCGAGCTGGGTGGCGTCGGGCTCGAGGACCCGCTCGATCCCGACGCGGCCGATCTCTTCTACGTCGGTGGCGGCCAGGACCGCGACCAGCGCCTGTGCGCTCTCGATCTCGCCGAGGTCAAGCGCGACGCGTTGCACGCGGCGGCCGCGCGCGGGGCGGCGATCCTCGCGGTCTGCGGCGGCTATCAGCTCCTCGGGCGCTCCTACGCGCTGGGAAGCGAGGTACTGCCCGGCGTGGGCCTGGTCGACCTCGAGACCGTGCGCGAGGACGGCCCGCGCCTGATCGGCAACGTGGCGATCGAGGTCGACCTCGACGGCGCCGGGCCCCGGGTGCTCGCGGGATTCGAGAACCACGGCGGCCGGACGCATCTAGGAGGGGGCGCCACGCCGCTCGGCCGCGTGCTGCGCGGCCACGGCAACAACGGGACCGACGGACTGGAGGGCGTGCGCAGGGGGAACGTCATCGGGACCTACCTCCACGGCCCTCTCCTGCCCAAGAACGCCTGGTTCGCCGACTGGCTGATCGCCGCGGCGCTCGGCCTCGAGGAGCTCGATCCGCTCGACGACGAGCTCGAGCGGGCCGCTCACGCGGAGGCGCGCGCAGCGGCCGGGATGTAAGCCTTCGGGCCAACCGGGTAAACTTCTGGGTAACCCGGCCGGGAGTCTCTCGTGATGAATCCGAACACCGCCCACGACGAGGGGACGACGTCGTACCCGAGCGCCGCCTCGCTCGAGTTTCGCGCCGCGCGAAAGCTCTACCCCGGGGCCGACCGACCCGCCGTGGACGACCTTTCCTTCGAGGTCCCCGCGGGCGAGATCTGCGTCCTCGTCGGACCGTCGGGCTGCGGCAAGACCACGGCCATGCGGATGGTCAACCGCATGATCGACATCACCGGGGGCGACATCCTGCTCGACGGCAAGAGCGTCCGTGACCGTGAACCCGCCGAGCTGCGGCGCGAGATCGGCTACGTGATCCAGCAGATCGGACTCTTCCCCCACCAGACGATCGGCCAGAACATCGCTACCGTGCCGCGGCTGCTCGGCTGGGAGAAGGAACGCACCGCGCAGCGCACCGTGGAGCTGCTCGAGCTCGTCGGGCTGCCGGGCGAGATGCTCGACCGCTACCCCGGTCAGCTCTCCGGCGGGCAGCGCCAGCGCGTCGGGGTGGCCCGCGCGCTCGCGGCCGATCCGCCGCTCATGCTCATGGACGAGCCCTTCGGCGCGATCGACCCGATCAACCGCGATCGGCTGCAGAACGAGTTCCTCCGCCTCCAGGCCGAGATCCGCAAGACGATCGTCTTCGTCACCCACGACATCGACGAGGCGATCAAGATGGGCGACAAGATCGCCATCCTCCGCGAGGGCGGCATCCTCGCGCAGTACGACTCGCCCGACGCCATCCTCGCCAACCCCGCCGATGACTTCGTGGCGCAGTTCGTCGGGGCCGACCGTGGCCTCAAGCGCCTGGCCCTGTCGCGGCTCGGGGAGCTCAAGCTGCTCGAGGCGACGAAGGTCCAGGTCGGCGACAGCCCCGACGAGGTGCGTCGCCGCATCGCCTCGGCGGGCCGAGAAGAGCTCGTGCTCGTCGACGGCGCCGGGAAGCCGATCGGGCTCGTTTCCGCCTCCCGCCTGAACGGTCAGCCGGTGTCTCCGGCCGACGCGACGGCGCTCGGCACCACCGCCCGGCGCGACACGTCCCTGCGCGACGCGCTCTCCGCCCTGCTCACCGACGGACGCCGCTCGCTCGTGGTCACGGAGGACGACGGCAGCTTCGCCGGCCTCGTCTCTGTCGAGCTCATCTCCAGCGCGCTCGCGGCGCATGGGGACGAGGGCGCCGTCCCCACAGCGGCGTGATCTCCGGACCGGCGATCTCGCTCGCCGCGACGGTCATCCCAAACTTCGGGAGGGCCGACAACTGCCTCGAGCAGAACCACCCCTTCTGCTGGAGCTGGTTCTCTTCCCACTGGGGCGACACCTTCCAACCCGCGCTCATCCAGCACATCGTCCTCACCCTGATCGCCGTCACGATCGGCTTCGTCATCGCGCTCGCCCTCGCGCTGCTCGCGCGCTCGCGTGGCTGGCTCATCACCCCGATCACTGGCGTCACCAGCCTGCTCTACACGATCCCGAGCCTCGCGCTCTTCGAGATTCTCATCCCGATCACCGGCCTCACCCGGCTGACGATCGAGATCGCCCTCGTTTCCTACACCCTGTCCATTCTGTTTCGCAACCTCTTGATCGGCCTGAACGAGGTGCCGGCCGAGGTGCGCGAGGCGGCCAGGGGGATGGGCTTCAACTCGCGTCAGATCCTGTGGCGGGTCGAGTTCCCGCTCGCGCTTCCGGCGATCATCGCCGGCTTGCGCACCGCGACGGTCACGGTGATCAGCCTGGCCACGGTGGCGGGCCTGGTGATCGCCGAGGGTCTCGGGTTCCCGATCTTCCGCGGGCTGCAGGTCCAGCTGGCCACCCAGTACTTCGCCGGCGGGCTGGTCGCCGTGCTCCTCGCCCTGGTCGCCGACGGCCTCCTCGTGCTCGCCCAGCGCTTCGGCACGCCGTGGGCCCGGACGCGGAGGGTCTAGTCCGATGAAGGACTTCGTCGACGCGGTCAACTTCGTCGCCCACCACCTCATCAGCGGCTCGCCCTCGCTGGCCGAGCTAACTCTCAAGCACCTGAAGCTCACGGGGGCGGCGGTCGGCATCGCGATCCTCATCGCCATCCCGCTCGGGCTCTGGCTCGGCCACATCCGCCGCGGGTCGTTCGTCGCGGTCAACGGCTCGAACGTGCTCCGCGCGCTCCCCACGCTCGCCCTGATCGCCATGCTCATCCCGCTCTTCGGAGTGGGCTTCGTCCCCAACATGATCGCGCTTATCGTGATCGCGATCGCTCCCATCCTGCTCAACACCTACGTGGGCGTGGCCGGGGTGGAGCGCGACGCAGTGGAGGCAGCACAGGGCATGGGCATGCGCTCCGGCCAGATCTTGCGCGAGATCGAGATCCCGCTCGCCCTGCCGTTGATCTTCGCCGGGCTTCGCACCTCCATCGTCTTCGTCATCGCCACGGCGACGATCGCCTCGGCGGCGGGCGGCTCGGGCCTCGGCGACATCATCATCAACCAGGCGAGCTACGGCCTCCCCGGAGTGCTCGGCGCGGCCTTCGTGGTGGCGCTGCTCGCGCTCGTCGTCGAGGTCGGCGGCGCGCTGCTCCAGCGTGCCGTCACCCCGCGGGGAATGAAGGCCGCGGGGCCAGGTACTCAGGCAAAGACCGACGTGCTCACGGCGGCTCCCGCAACCACTTAGCCCAGAGCGAGAGCGCTCTCTCGCGATCTGTTCCCTCGAGAAAGGACCATTCAGTGCAGCCCAGAAGAAGCTACCGCGCCTTCGCCCTCCTCGGTGTCCTCGCGCTCCTACTCGGCCTCGCGGCCTGCGGCAGCTCCAAGAGCTCGAGCTCCGGCTCGGGTGGCTCGTCGTCGGGCGGCTCGTCCGCGAGCGACATGCCGGGCAAGGGCAAGCCCCCGATCAAGATGGGCGACAAGAACTTCGCCGAGCAGTTCATCCTCGGGGAGCTCTACAAGCAGGCGCTGCAAGCCAAGGGCTACACGGTGAACCTCAAGTCGAACATCGGGTCTTCGGAGATCATCGACAAGGCGCTGACCAGCGGCCAGATTGACTTCTATCCCGAGTACTCGGGCGTCATCCAGGCCGAGCTCGCGCACATCAACGGCTTGCCCAAGAGCGCCGATCAGACCTATCAGCAAGCCAAGGACTTCGAGGCCAAACGCGGCTTCATGGTGCTCGACAAGACCCCGGGCTTCGACGCCGACGCGCTCGCGGTCAAGCCCGCCTACGCGCAGAAGAACGGCCTCAAGACCGTCGCCGACCTGAAGAAGGCCGGTTCCTTCAAGCTCGGCGGTCCTCCCGAGAACAAGACGCGCTTCCAGGGCGTGGTCGGGCTCAAGAAGGTCTACGGGCTCAACCAGATCCAGTTCGTGCCCCTCACCACGCCGCTGCAGTACAACGCGCTCGACCAGGGCAACATCGACGTGGCCACCGTTTTCACTACCGACGGCCAGCTCGTCGGCACCAAGTACATGGTGATTCCCGACGACAAGGGCATCTTCGGGTTCCAGAACGTGGTGCCCGTGGTGAGCAAGAAGGTCGTCTCCCAGGAGGGACCGGCCTTCGCGCAGACGCTGAACGCGGTCAGCGCCAAGATCACCAACGACGCGCTGCAGAAGATGAACGCGGCGGTCTCGCTCAACAAGCAGGATCCCGCGGCGGTCGCCTCGGCCTTCCTCAAGGCCAACGGCCTCGTCAAGTAGATCAACGGCTCGACCGGCGGGCGCCCCCGCGGCGCCCGCCGGCTCAGCCGCCGGCCGCGTCGGCGCCCGGCGAGAACAGCGGGTCGTTGGGGAACAGGCCGCAGTTGGGGTCGGCGTCCCGGTAGCTCTTCCCCTTCCCCCACAGCTCCCCGGCGCCGCGGAGCAGGGAGCACTGCACGCGCGAGCCGATCGTCATCGAAACGTTGAACGCGTAGTTGTCGTTGTCGAGCGGTGAGACCATGTCGCCGCGCGTGTTGAAGAACGTGCGGCGGATCGGCTCGGGGTAGGCGGCGTAGGGCGCGATGAGGTAGCCGAGCTGGTCGTCGGCGAGCCCCGCGGTCATGTAGCCGCGCGCGCCCTTGGCGAGCGCCCGGACCGCGAGCGGGATCTGCGGGTAGGCCTCCCCCGGAATGACCGAGAGCAGCACGTCGCCAATTCGGACGCTGCCCGTGACCGTCCCGATCACGTTGCCCGTAAGGAAGGGCGGCGAGGTCGAGCGGTTGAGCGGGATCCCCGCGGGGTCGCCGGCGTAGTTGAAGCCGAGGATCGTCCCGTTCGAGCCGGGGTCCTGGATCAGGTAGGAGCGCCCGTCGACGGTGGGAGGTCCGCCGAGCTCGCGCGCTCCGCGCACCGCCTGCACGGCGCGCGCGACGACACGGTCGGCGTAATCGCGCTCGATGCACCGGAAGAGAGCGTCGCCCTGGGCTCGAGCGTCGTGGCAGCCCCGGTCGGCGGGCTGGGTGCGGCCGAGGGTCCCGACGAGCGTCATCGCGCGTCCGCCCAGGCGCTTCTCGAGCAGCGGGTTGGCCGCCGACTCCCAGTCGCCGGTGACCTTGGTGTTCTTGGCTCCGAGGACCGTGGAGTGAGCCGAGAAGTTCAGCAGGGTGGTCATGGCGCGGCCGCGCGCGTCGCGCGCCTGGAGCACGCGGACGTCGGAGTCGAGGGTGTCGTTGCCGTGCGCGGCGTCGTAGGAGAACTGGTTCGAGAGCAGGTCACGCCCGGGCGCTGTGCCGTAGAAGAGCCGCGCGGGGCGCCGCGCCTGCCACGCCGCGACGATCGCATCGACGGTCTGCTCGAACATGTATCGCCGGTAGGAGATCGGCACGCCACCCCACACGCCGAGCGGGTCGGGCCCACCGTGCGTGTGATCGGACTGGATGACCACCTGCTGGGCGCCGAGAGCTCCGCGGGTGCGCCGGGCCACCTCGCGACGCATGTCGACGATCCCGAGCGGCCCGTCCTTGTTGGCCACGAACCACCCCTGCACCTGCATGTCGGCCAGCGCCACCGCGCGGTGCCCGGCGGAGACCACGATCGCGCGGGTGTCGATCCCCGGCCCGAGGATTCCCGTGGCCTTGCGCCCGGTGCTCGCCGGCGGCGAGCCGATGCCGTAGCCGCCCAGGTAGACCGTGCCGCCGTTGAAGGTGCCGTTGCGGCTCGGGTTCAGCGACCGGGTGGCCAGACCGACCGAGTAGGGCAGCGGGCACGGGTGCGGGAGGTCGTGGCGCAACCGTGCGCTCGCCCGCGCGGAGCGTCCGCCCTTCGCGCGGGCGATGACCACGAGCTCGCGCGGCGGCCGGCACCCGAGGACGGAGCGCCGCCCCTCCGGCGTGAGCCCGATGACGACCGTCCGCGAGCTCCGGCGCAGCGGCGCGATCCGCACGCCGCTCACCGGGCGCAGCGCGCCTCCGTTCCTGCGCCCGTAGAGCGTCAGGCGGGCGGTCAGGGGACGCGCGGCGCTGATGCGAACCCGAACGGTGCGCCGCACCTGGAGCGAGCGCTGGCTCGTGGCCCCGAGCGTGAGGCGCAGGGGGGACACGCGAGCCTCCGCGTTCGGCGCGAGCGCGGAGGTCGAGAGGAAGAGCGCGAAGAGGGAGAAGACAAGAAAACGCGGGAGGGGCATGCCCTGATGATGCCCCACCCGAAAAAGCAAGGCGTCACTCGTCGCGCGGCTCCCGCCGGCGCATCAGCATGAACCCCGCGCCGACGAGGGCGCCGACGATCACGATGGCGAGCACGATCCGGACCAGCGTCGCGCCAGAGCTCTGCTCGCCCATCTTGGAGAGCAGCCAACCCACCAGGGCGATGAACAGCAGCCCCGGCGCGATCAGCCAGAAGTTCTTTGCTGCGCTGTTGGTCTCCTCGTCCTGCGTGTCCTCTGGGAAGCTCTCCTCTGCCCTGAAACCGGTCCACCTTGCTCTACCCGGGCGAAGTGAAGTTGAAAACCGCTCGGCTCCCGGAGGCCCTCAGGTGCCGCTCGAGCCGAAGCCGCCGACGCCGCGCTCGCTCGCAGCGAGATCGCTTACCTCCTCGACCTCAGGCGTCTCCACCCGAAGGAGCACGAGCTGGGCGATTCGCTCGCCCGCGGCGACTGCGAACGGCGCTTCGGGGTCGGTGTTGAGCAGCAGGACCTTGACCTCGCCTCGGTAGCCCGCGTCGATGAGCCCCGGGGCGTTGGCGAGGGTGATCCCGTGCCGGGCGGCGAGACCCGAGCGGGGGAGCACGAGCCCGGCGTGGCCCTCGGGCAGCTCGAGCGCAATCCCGGTGCGCACCGTTGCGCGCTCCCCGGGGGCCACCGTCACCGGCTCGAGCGCGCGCAGGTCGAAGCCGGCGTCCCCGTCGTAGGCGCGGGTGGGCAGGACGGCGTGAGGATGCAGGCGGCGAACCCGCAGGCTCATGACGGGGTCGGGGCGCGGCCGCCCGGCACGGCGTAGCGCGCGAAGCGCTCGGCCACGGCGGGCGGCAATCGCGCCGAGACGCGCACGCCCTCCGCGGTGTCCTCGCGTCGGAGGTCGCCGGCGAGACCGTGTAGCTCGGCCAGCCGCCCGCCCTCCCGATAGGGGAGAAGCAGCTCCACCGAACGCAGGCCGCGGGCGAAGGCCTCCTCCACGCGCTCGGCGAGCTCGGCGAGCCCCTCCCCCGTCGCGGCCGAGACCTTCACGGCGTCGGGGTGGCGAAAGGAGAGCTCGCGCCGCCGCTCGGGATCCAGCACGTCGATCTTGTTCAGGGCGAGCAGGCGCGGCTGCTGCCCCGCGTCGATCTCCTCGAGCACCTCGTCGACCGCGGCGAGCATGGTGTCGAGCTCCTCCTCGGGCGCGGAGGCGTCAGCGACGTGGAGCAGGAGATCGGCGTGGCGCGTCTCCTCGAGCGTGGCGCCGAAGGCGTTCACAAGCTGGTGGGGAAGCTTGCGGATGAAGCCGACCGTGTCGGTGAGCAGGTACTCGCGACCGCCGGGTCGCCAGGTGCGGATGGTGGGGTCGAGTGTGTGGAAGAGCCGGTCGCGCACTCCGACCTCGGCCCCGGTGAGCGCGTTCAAGAGCGTCGACTTGCCCGCGTTCGTGTAGCCGACCAACGCCGCGGTGGGCAGGTGGGCCCGCTCGCGCTCAGCGCGCATCGTGTCGCGGGTGGCGCGCACCCCGTGCAGGCGCCGTCGCAGGGCGGCGATCCGGTCGCGGGCCAGGCGCCGGTCGGTCTCGATCTGGGTCTCTCCCGGACCACGGGTACCGATGCCGCCACCGAGCCGTTCGAGGTGGCTCCATAGCCCGCGCATGCGCGCGAGGTTGTACTCGAGCTGAGCGAGCTCGACCTGGAGCTTGCCCTCGGCGGTGTGGGCGTGGGCGGCGAAGATGTCGAGGATCACCGCCGTGCGGTCGACCACGGGGACACCGAGCGCCTCCTCGAGGTTGCGCCCCTGGCGGGGGGTGAGCTCGTCGTCGCAGGCCACGAGGTTCGCGTCGAGGCGGCCGATCTCGGCCTTCAGCTCCTCGAGCTTGCCCGCGCCGAGGTAGGTGTTGGGGTGCGGGCGCTCGCGGTGCTGGACGAGTTCGCCGACGGTGGCCACACCGGCCGTGTAGAGGAGCTCGCGTAGCTCGGAGAGCTCCTCGCGGTCGGGCAGGGCGGCGATGGCCACGGCGCGCTGGCGCGCACGTCCCTCGGGGGCGACGGCGTTCGGCTGGCGCCCGTTCGCGCTGCGCGTCATGCCTTCGAGTGTACGTCCGGCGGCGAGGCTCGCCGGGATCGGGGTACCCTCCCGGCCGCCATGCCTCGACTCATCCTCGGCCCCCTGTTGCGCTACGTCGGTGCCGACGAGGCGACGGTGTGGGTCGAGCTCGACGGGCCGGCCGAGGTCGAGGTGAGCGCAGGAGCGGGCGGCGGACGCGAGCCTAGCTTCCACGCCTCGGGCCACCACTACGCTCTCGTCCACGTCACGGGCCTCGAGCCGGGGTCGCTGACGCCTTACGCGGTCGCGCTCGACGGCGAGCCGGCGTGGCCGGTGCCCGGGGATCCGTGGCCCGCTCCGCGCATCGCCACTCCCGGCCCCGAGGGGGCCTTTCGCCTCTCCTTCGGCTCGTGCCGCGTCTCGGCTCCCCACGAGGCTCCCTACACGCTGACCAAGGACGAGGACGAGCGCGGCCGTGAGATCGACGCCCTCCACGCCTTCGCCCTGCGCCTGCGCGACGAGCCGCCCGAGCGCTGGCCGCACCTGCTCTTCCTCGCGGGCGACCAGGTCTACGCCGACGAGGTCTCGCCCGCCGCCCGTCGCTTCATCGAGTCGCGGCGCGACCCTTCGACGCCGCCCGGAGAGGAGGTCGCCGACTTCGAGGAGTACACGCGCCTCTACTGGGAGTCCTGGGGGGAGCCGATCTTCCGCTGGCTGCTCTCCACGGTCTCCAGCGCGATGATCTTCGACGATCACGACGTCCACGACGACTGGAACACCTCACAGGCATGGCTCGACGAGTACCGCGCCAAGCCCTGGTGGGAGGACCGCATCGACGGCGGGTTCTCGACCTACTGGATCTACCAGCACATCGGCAACCTCTCCCCGCGTGAGCTCGCTCGCGACGAGCTCTACGCGCGCGTGCGCGCCGCCGAGGACGCCGGTCCGCTTCTGCGCGAGCTCGCCCACCGCGCCGATCACGAGACCGACGCCAACCGCTGGAGCTACTGCCGCGACCTCGGCCGCCGCGCCAAGCTCGTGGTCATCGACTCCCGGGCGGGAAGGGTGCTCGACGCCGGCGACCGGCGCATGGTCGATGACGCCGAGTGGGAGTGGATCGAGTCCGAGGCGCGTGGTGGGGTCGACCATCTTCTCCTCGGTACATCCCTCCCGTTCCTGCTCGCCCCGGCGCTGCACGACCTCGAGGCGTGGAACGAGGCGGTCTGCGACGGGGCGTGGGGCGCACGGGCGGCGCGGCGCGGCGAGAAGATCCGCCAGCGGCTCGACCTCGAGCACTGGGCGGCGTTCGGAAAGTCCTTCGCCGCGCTCGCCGACCTGACCCGCGCGGTCGGCGCGGGCGAGCGCGGCCCGGCGCCGGCCTCGATCCTCGCCCTCTCGGGCGACGTGCACCACGCCTACGTCTCGCGCGTGGGCTACCCGCGCGGCTCGGACGTGCGCTCGGGCGTCTTCCAGGCGGTGTGCTCGCCCGTGCGCAACCCGCTGAGCGCCCGCGAGCGCCGGGCCCTGCGCACCCTGCGCACCCGCGGCGCCCGGGTGCTCATGCGCAGACTGGCGCGTGCGGCCGGGGTGCCGGCGCCGCGCATCCGCTGGCGCGAGGAGGACGGCCCCTGGTTCGACAACCAGATCGCCTCGCTCATCCTCGACGGCCGCTCCGCGCGCATCCGGCTCGAGCGCGCCCGGCACGGCCCGAGCGATAACTCCCCCGAGCTCGAGCTCCTCCTCGACCGGGCGCTCACGCCGGCCTGATCTCGCGCTCCCCGAGGGCGCGGATGCGCTCCACGGCCTCGAGCAGCCGCTCGTCGGGCGTGGTCAGCGAGATGCGGAAGAACCCCTCGCCGTTCGGGCCGTACGCGCCGCCGGGGGATATGACCACCGCCGCCTGCTCGAGCACGTGCTCGCAGTAGGCGGCGGCCGACTCGAAGCCCGCAGGCACGGGCGCCCACACGTAGATCGTCCCCTTGGGCGGGGTCACCTCGACGCCCGCGGCGGCGAGGGCGTCGCACACCGCGTCGCGGCGGCGGCGGTAGACCTCGTTCATCGCCCGCACGTCCTCGTCGACGTCGGGCTCGAGCGCGCGGAGGCCAGCGAGCTGAACCGCCTCGAAGAGCCCCGAGTCGATGTTGGACTTACATCGCCAGTACGCGCCGATCGCGTCGGCGTTCCCGACGATCGCCGCGCAGCGCCAGCCCGTCATGTTGTATCCCTTGGAGAGCGAGAAGACCTCGACCCCGACCTCCTTGGCGCCCGGCGTGGCCAGGAAGGACGGCGCGAGGTACCCGTCGTAGGTGGTCTCCGAGTAGGCGTTGTCGTGGACGACGAGCACGTCGTTGGCCCGGGCGAACTCCACGACCTCGGCGAAGAACCCGTCGGGGACGACCGCGCCCGTGGGGTTGTTCGGGTAGTTCAGGAACATGAGCCGGGCGCTCGCGCGCTGCTCGGCGGTGATCGCCCCGAGGTCCGGGGTGAAGCCCCGCTCGGGCAGCAGGGGCATGAGCGACGGTTCGCCCCCGGCGAGGATCGGGCCGCCGGTGTAGACGGGGTAGCCCGGGTCGGCGGCGAGCGCGAGCTCGCCCGGGTTCAGAAAGGCGAGGTTCAGGTTGAAGATGCACTCCTTGGCGCCGATCCCGGGCATGACCTCGGTTTCGGGGTCGAGGCTCACCCCGAAGCGGCGCTCGTAGAACGCCGCCATCGCCGCGCGGAAGTCGGGGCGCCCGCGGTTGGAGGGGTAGCGGTGGGTGGCGGGATCGGCGACCGCCGCCTGCGCGGCCTCGACGATCGGCCCGTAGGTCGGGGTGTCGGGGTCGCCGATGCCGAGCGAGATGACATCGATGCCGGCGGCCTTCTTGGCCGCCACCTTGCGCTCGAGCTCGGCGAAGAGGTAGGGCGGGATGCGGTTCAGGCGGTCACTCGGTCGCATGGAGATCCTCGATCAGGTCGTCGCTCAGCTCGCCCCGGTACACGGGAACGGCCCAGCCGGTCAGGTTCACGTGCAGGTCCTCACCCACCTCCACCTCGAGCTCGCCTCCATCCAAGCGGACGGTGACCGGGGAATCGCCTCCGCCGAGCACGTAGCTCACAGCCGCGCCGGTGGCGCCGGTGCCCGAGGAGAGCGTCTCCCCCACTCCGCGCTCGAAGATCCGCGCGCGGATCACCCCGGGCTCGAGCTCCGCCCACCACGAGACGTTCGTGCGCCGGGGGAAGAGCTCGTGGCGCTCGAGGGCCGGCCCGAGCGCGGGGAGATCGAGCGCCGCGAGCGCTTCGGGATCGGACACGGCGATCGCACACTGCGGGTTGCCCACGGAAACGTGCTGAAAGCGCCACTCCCGTCCGGATGCCTCGAGGCGCCCGGCGCCGTCCCGCTCGCCGGAGGGGAAGTCGCGCGAAGAGAGCTTCGCGCGTCCCATGTCCACCGTGCAGGTGGTCTCGCTCGTGATCCGCGGCCGGATCTCGCCGGCGGCGGTTTGGATCGAGAACGTGTCGGCCGACGTCCATCCGCGCCGCCGTAGGTACATGATCGCCTCCCGGGCGCCGTTGCCCGAGAGCTCGGCCTCCGAGCCGTCGGGGTTGAAGATGCGCAGCCGGGCCACGAAGCCCGGCTCCTCGCTCGGCTCGAGCAGGAGGACCCCGTCGGCGTCGATCCCGAAGTGGCGCGCGCACAGGCGCCGCACCCGCGGCGGGGTGAGCGCGAAGGGCAGATCGCCCGCCTCGAGGATGAGGTAGTCGTTGCCGAGGGCCTGCCACTTCTCGAACTTCACGCCGCGGTCTCCTCTCGCTTTCGGTTGACGGGCGGGGAGGCGGCGCGGGAGGATAGGCGCTCACCGCGCGCGGAGGATCTCGCCCGCCACGGCGTCGGGCTCGCGCCCTGTCACGTCGATGAGCCGGACCTCGGCGAGCTTGCGCATCCAGGTCAGCTGGCGGCGCGCGTAGTTGCGGGTACGGCGCTTCATGGCGTCGAGGTCGCCGCGCAGGAGCTCGTCGAACCCGAGCGCCTGGCGGGCGGTGGCCGAAGCGCCCGCGGCGTGCGCGCGGCGCACCTCGGCCGCCGCGCCGGCGGCGACCATCGCCTCCACGCGCTCCTCGATCCGTGCGTAGAGCGCCTCGCGCTCCATGGTCAGGCCGGCGAGGAGGGTCGGGTGGCGGGTCTCGGCGCTCCAGAGCTCGGAGGGCCCGGCCGGCGGCTCAAGCTCTCCGGCCTCGAGCAGCTCGAGTGCGCGAACGATCCGCTGCCGGTCGCCCGGGTCGATCCCCTCGGCCGCCCACGGCGCCCGCGCCGCGAGCTCGGCGTGGAGCGCGGGCGCGCCGCGGCGGGCGAGCTCCGCGCTCCAGCGCTCGCGCGCCCCCGCGGGCGGCGGAGGTCGAAGCGTCAGCTCGGTGAGGGCGGCCCGGAGGTAGAGGCCGGTGCCGCCGACCACGAGCGGCCGCCGCCCGTCCGCGAGCAGCCCGTCGATCTCGGCGTGAGCCAGGCGCGCGTACTCCCCCGCGCTGAAGCTCGCGTCGAGCGGAAGGAAGGAGATCAGGCGGTGCTCGAGCCGGGCGCGCTCGGCCGGACCGGCGGCACCGGTCAGGAGCTCGAGCCCCTCGTAGACCTGAAGGGCGTCGGCGGAGACCGCCACCGGGTCCTCGCCGCGCTCGCGCAGCGCGTCGGCCAGGGCGAGCGCCACAGCCGTCTTGCCGACTCCGGTCGGCCCGAACAGCGCGATCACGGCGGACGGGCGCACGCCCCCGAGTATCGTGATCCGCGTGAGCGTGCGGATCGGCACCGGGATCTCGCTGCACTCCGATTCCCGCGTCGGGGCGGTGGAGGCGGCGATGGCCGCTCGCGCCGGACTGGAGGGCGAGGACGCCGACCTCGCCGTCGTCTTCGCCTCGGGCTCGCATCTCGCCGCGCCGGAGGTCGCGCTCGAGGGCGTATACGAGGCGCTCGATCCGGGCGAGCTCATCGGCTGCGGCGCAGGCGGGGTCCTCGGCGACGGACGCGAGATCGAGGACGGCACCGCCGTCGCGGTCTGGGCGGCCGCGCTCGGAGAGGGCGTGGCCACGAGCTTCCACGCCGAGGTCGAGCCGATCGACGAGGGTCTGGCCGTCTCCGGGCTGCCCGACCTGAGCGGCGCGGCCGGCGCGATCCTTCTGCCCGACCCCTTCTCCTTTCCTACGGACGTGCTTCTCCGCGACCTCGCCGAGCGGGCGCCGGGTGTCCCGATCCTCGGGGGGCTGGCCAGCGCCCGCACGCGTGAGGGCGCCAGCGCGCTCTTTCGCGGCGATGCGGTGGCCCAGCAGGGCGCGGTCGGCGTGCGCCTCGACGACGTCGAGCTCCTCCCCTGCGTCTCGCAGGGAGCGGCACCGCTCGGTCCGGAGATGACGATCACCGCCGCCGAGGGCACCGTGATCCACGAGCTCGCGGGCAAGCCCGCGCTCGTGCGCCTGCGCGACGTGGTCGAGAGCCTCGGAGAACGCGAGCGCGGGCTCGTGGGCGGCGGGCTCCTGCTCGGGCTCGTGGTCGAGGCCGACAAGCCCGAGTATGTGCAGGGCGACTTCCTCGTGCGCGGGCTGGCCGGCGTGGACCCCGAAGCGGGGACCGTGTCGGTGGGCGCGGCGGTCCGCCCCGGTCAGGTCGTGCGCCTGCACGCGCGCGACGCCGCCTCGGCCGATCGTGACCTGCACGACGCCCTCGATCTCCGTCTGCGGGCGCTCGGAGGCCGCCCGCCCGCGGGCGCGCTGGTGTTCTCGTGCAACGGGCGCGGGCGGGGGATGTTCGGCATCTCCGACCACGACGCGGAGGCGCTCGAGCGCGACCTCGGGGGAGCGCCGGCCGCCGGCTTCTTCGCCGCCGGGGAGATCGGTCCGGTGGGCGGCGAGAGCTTCCTGCACGGCTTCACCGCGACGGTGGCCATCTTCCCCTCATGACCTCGGTCTCCGGCGCGCGCGCCCTCGTGACGGGGGCCACGGGCGGCCTCGGCCACGCGATCGCGCGTGCCCTCGCCGCCCGCGGAGCGCACGTCACCCTGAGCGGCCGCCGCGCCGAGGTGCTCGAACCGCTGGCCGCCGCGCTGGGCGGAGTGGCGCTGGCCGCCGATCTCTCCGACCGCGTGGCGCTGGAGCGGCTCGTGAGCGAGGCCGGCGAGGTCGACATGCTGATCGCCAACGCCGCCCTGCCGGCCAGCGGCGAGCTCGGGGCCTTCTCACCCGAGGAGATCGACCGCTCGCTGGAGGTCAACCTGCGCGCGCCGATCGTGCTCGCGCGGCTGCTCGTGCCCGCGATGGTGGAGCGCCGCCGCGGGCACGTGGTCTTCATCTCCTCGCTCAACGGCAAGGCGGCGAGCGCGCGCGCGTCGCTCTACTCCGCCTCGAAGTTCGGACTGCGCGGCTTTGCCTTGGGCCTGCGCGACGAGCTGCGCCCGAGCGGAGTCGGGGTCTCGGCGGTGTTTCCCGGCTTCATCCGCGAGGCGGGCATGTTCGCCGACACGGGTGTGAGGCTGCCGCGCGGGGTGGGGACGCGCTCGCCGGCGGACGTGGGCACGGCGGTGCTCCAGGCGATCGAGGAGGACCGCGCCGAGATCGACGTCGCGCCGCTCGGCCTGCGCCTCGGCGCCGCTTTCGCCGGTCTCGCCCCCGAGCTCGCGGCGGGGATGAGTCGCCGGCTGGGCTCTGATCGGGTCTCCGCCGAGATGGTGGAGGCTCAGCGCGGCAAGCGCTCCTAGCCCTCGCGGTACACCCGGGTAGCCGTGGCGCTCGAGGCCGGCTCGTCCTCCGCCGCGACCGCCGCCATCACCGTGAGGATCTCGTCGGCGAGCTGCGGCCCCTCGCTGGCTATCTGCGGAGTCGCCGCTATCCGTACCACCACATCGTCGCCGTCGACCTCTTCGAGCACGATGTGCGGCTCGCTGCGGGTGGCGACGGAGATCGCTTTTTGGAGCAGCGCCTGCACGTCGGTGGGCTTGACTCCGGCCGGGAGCCGCGCGCGCAGGTTGACTGCGTCGGGCTCGCGCAGCGGCATGACGGCGGCGCCCAGCACCACCGAGTTCGGTACGAGGATCTGATCATCGCCCGCGGCGAGCGTCGTGTAGAGCAGCCCGAGGGAGCTCACGATTCCCTCGACCTGGCCGCCGAGCCCGCCGCCTTGAAAGCGCACCCGCTCCCCCACCCGGAACGGCCGCGCGCTGAGGAGCACCGTCCCCGCGATGAGGTTGCCGAGCGTCTGCTGGGCGGCGAGACCGAAGATCACCGCGGTGAACGCGCCGCCGACGAGCAGCGTCTGGGGCTGCACCCCGGCGATGCGCGAGGCGACCGCGAGCGCGAGCACCACCGTGCCCAGACGGATCAGGAAGCCCACCGTGCCGGCGGTGCCCGGGTCGAGGCGGCGGAAGAGGGCCGGCCCGACCGCCCGCCCGACGTCGCGCGCGAACGCCCAGCCCAGGATCACGAGCGCGACCACGGTGACGATGCGCACGGGCAGATCGGCACCGAAGAGGTGGCGCCGGAAGTGGTAGGCGACGAGGACCCCGACGAGCAGGGGCAGCAGGACGAGCGCCTCGGTGCGGGCGCGGCGCGCCGCCTCGTAGGTGAGCTGCCGGGCGAGCCCGGCCTGCTCCCAGGCGTGGCTCTTGGTCTGGAAGACCCCGTCCTTCGACACATCGGCACTGCGTTGGAACGGCAATCGCATGAGGAGCGGCTCAGCCTCTCGTCAGTTTTGAACCTCTCTACCTATCACCACGAGCCCCAGGGCGTTTCAGTGCGTGCCCTCACACGGCTTCGATCAGAAGAGCCGCGGCTGGACCACACCCCCCGCGGACCCCGGGTCCGGTGGCGCTTGATCGCGACGAGCGGGCGCGCCCTCGCGCCAGGGCCGTAGAGCGCCGCGCGAGCCCACCAGCCGGGCGAGGCGCCGCCGCTCGGCTTCGGGAGCGTAGGCCCCGCGCCGGTAGAGCTCCTCGTAGCGGGGGATGAGATCGGGCCGGTAGGAGCGCAGCCAGTCGAAGAAGATCCCGCGAACCTCGCCCCGCAGGTGAAGCGCCAGGCCGCCCACCGAGACGGCGCCCGCCTCCCCCGCCAGTGCGAGGATCCGCTCGACCTGCGCCGGCTCGTCGTTGATGCCGGGCATGAGCGGCGCGATGAGCACACCGGTCGGGACCCCGGCTCGGTTGAGCGCGGCGACCGCCTCGAGGCGCGCCCGCGGGTTCGGCGTGCGCGGCTCGCTCGCGCGCCACGCCTTCTCCTCGAGCGTCGGGATCGACAGCGAGGCGGTGAAGCTAGTGCGCGCCACGAGCTCCTGCATCAGCTTCAGGTCGCGCAGGACCAGCGGCGACTTGGTGAGCACGGAGCAGGGGTTCGACGCGTCCCGGAGGGCCGCCCAGATGTCGGGCATGAGCTGGTAGCGACCCTCGACCCACTGGTAGGGATCCGTGTTGGTGCCCAGCGCGACGTGCTCATGCTTCCACGAGGGACGTGCGAGCTCGCGCGCAGCCGCTCCGGCGCGTTGACCTTGACGACGATCTCACGCTCGAAGTCCTCCGCCGCGTTCAAGCCGAGGTAGGTGTGGGTCGGGCGAGCGAAGCAGTTGTGGCTGACCACCCCGTCGGCGACGAAGTCACCGGTTCCCGTCGTGATGTCGTAGAGCGGAAGCTCCATCCCCAGTGGCTCGATCGACTCGACCCCGAGCCGTGCTCGGCACTTCAGTGCTCGACCCTCGATCGACCGCTTTCGCTCGATCGCCGGATCCACGGCGAGCATGAAGCGAAGGCTCTCGGATAGCCCGCCCGTGATCCGTACGCACCGGAGTCGGTTTTCGAGCGCACGGTCTTCGACCACGAACGAGAAGCCGAACCGCCGCAGACAGAGACAGACCCGGTCGATGATCTCGTCGTCGGTGTTCGCGATGCGAATTACCTGACCGAAGCTTCCCTCGGCATCGAAGATGCCGGCGAGGAAGCCCTTGCTCCAGTCCTCTGATGGCCATCGCGGCCAGCGCACGAGCTCGCGCACCGCCTCGACTTGGAATCGAGCCGATGCCCGGATCGCTCGCATGGCACGCTGGGCACCCGCCGCGGCGTGGAAGGCGAACTCCTGCGTGGAGATCTCGAAGTCCCAGAGGTAGGTGCGTGCGCGCCGGAGCGCCTCGAGGTCGGCCAGGGCGAGCCGGAAGCGATGGACGTCTCCGCGTGACCGCCCGGCGCGCTCGTACGAGTACGAGCCAACGTGACCGTCACCCCGGATCATGCCGCAGAGATACCCGCGGCGGTATTCGACGGAATCGTCCGGGGTGGCAGCGAACCGACCAGTGCCGATGAGCCGGTTGGCCATCGTCAGATGGGGACGCCGCAGCGCGCCCTGCTCGGCGCCGGTGACGTGCTTCCAGCCCCGATCGGTGAGAAAGCGATGGTCGGCGCTGGCGACCAGCGCCGTTCCATCCTGGAGCGTCACCCGGTAAGCCGGCTTGACCGTCGACCAAATGGGCCAGCACCTCGGTGATCGCGTAGCGCCGGTAGGCGCCCCGTCGCTCCGTCCCGTAGATGCGGTCGCCGACGCGAACTTCGGACAGCGGCTTTGTTCGCCCGTCGCCCATCAAGATCTGTGTCTCGCCCGATGCGCAGTATTGGCAAGCATGCGTACATCCCCTGTACGGGTTGACCGTCCACCGGAACGGCATCGTCGACTTCTCGGGCACGCGGTTGAGAGCCGAGCGGGCACGGACCTCGTGGAAGCGGACGTCCATCGCCTCGGGCGCGTCGAAGCGGCGGATGACCGCGGGGTCGCGGTAGCCGGGGAGCGTGCTCTCCTCTACCTCGTCGATCTGCAGGTTGCTCCAACGCACGAACACACGTTCGCACAAGCGGCGGACGGAAGGATCGAAAACCGGGCCGGCCCTACTCAGACCGCGCCCGCGCGCGCCACGAGCCTCTCCTCCCCCATGAGCGTCTGGCTCGTCGCCGAGCCGATCTCCACGTGGACGAGCTCCCCCGGCGCGGCGAGGCCGGTGAAGTTCACCGCCTTGTTGTGACGCGAGCGGCCGCGCAGTCGCGTCGGGTCGGTGCGCGAGGGACCCTCCACGAGCACCTCGAGCGTGCGTCCGACGAAACGCTGGGCGCGTTCGGCAGCGCGGCGCTGAACCACCTCGAGGAGCCGCTCCATCCGCTCCACCTTGACGGGGTGGGGCACGGGGTCGCCGAGGCTCGCCGCCTCCGTTCCCCTGCGGGGAGAGAAGACGAAGGTGAACGCGCCGTCATAGCCCACCTCCTCGGCGACCTCAAGGGTCTCGGCGAAGTCCTCCTCGGTCTCCCCGGGGAAGCCGACGATGATGTCGGTGGTCAGGGCGCAGTCGGGCACATGCTCGCGTATGAGCGCGACGCGGTCGAGGTAGCGCCGGCGATCGTAGGTGCGCCGCATCGCCTTGAGGATCCGGGAGGAGCCGGCCTGCAGCGGCAGGTGGATGTGCTCGCACAGGCTCGGGAGCTCGGCGTGGGCGCGGATCACGTCCTCGCGCATGTCCTTGGGGTGCGGGCTGGTATAGCGGACGCGGTCGATGCCCTCCACCGCGTCGATGCGCGCGAGCAGCTCGGCGAAGCTCACGCGATCCGGCGCGAGGAGGTCACGGCCGTAGGAGTTGACGTTCTGCCCGAGCAGGGTCACCTCGCGCACACCGTCTCGGGCGAGGCGCTCGACCTCGGAGACCAGCTCCGCGGCGGGCCGCGAGACCTCCCGCCCGCGCGTGGAGGGAACGATGCAGTAGGAGCAGCGGCAGTTGCACCCCACGCTGATCTGCACCCAGCCCTGGAACTCGCGCGTGCGCTTCTCGGGCAGGTGGCCGGTGAAGCCCTCCCACTCGAAGAACCCCTGCGCGGTGAGCGAGTCGCTGGTGAGGAACTCGGCGAGCTTGTGGACCTGACCCGGACCGAAGGCCACGTCGACGAACGGGAAGCGCGTGAAGACCTCCTCCTTGACCGACTGCGCCCAGCAACCGCCCACGCCGATCACCCGCTCGGGTCGCTCGGCCTTCAACCGCTTGGCATGGCCGAGGTGCGCGACGAAGCGCGTGTCGGCCGACTCGCGGATCGAGCAGGTGTTGAAGAGGATGAGATCGGCCTCGTCGGGACTCGGCGCCTCGGCGTAGCCCAGCGACTCGAGCATGCCCTTCATCCGCTCGGAGTCGTGCTCGTTCATCTGGCACCCGAAGGTGGTGACGTGGTAGCGGGGCACGGAGGCCAGGCTACCGTCGCGGCGCTCTCAGCCGGCGGTTACGCGCACCCGAGGCCAGCTCGTGTTCGCGTAGCCCTGGAAGTTCCACGCCGCGGCCGCGTCGGCGGGCTCCTGGAGGGTCCCGAGCTCGTCGCGCGCACGCGCGACGAGCTCGTGCGGACCCGGAGCCAGGTCGACCTGAGCCTCCCAGCGCCGCCACGCCCACGGACCCTGGTCCTCGCGCAGCGTGGCCGGCGTCCAGCTCTCTCCTCCATCGGCGGAGATCTCGACGGCGGCGATCCGACGTGGGCCCGCGACGGTGGCGTAGCCCGTGAGCCGGAGCGCTCCAGCCGCGACGCTCGCCCCGTCGGCGGGAGTGCAGATCGCCGCCGCGAGCTCGAGCGGACCGAGCATCTCCCCGCCGTCGGGATCGGCGCTCTCCGCGGTCACCTCGGGCGGGTAGCGCTTGTAGGTGCGACGCTGGAAGTGGCTCTCCGAGGGCTCGACCTGGACGCGCACCTCGCTCACCCACTTGACGCTCCGCGCCCCGATGTAGCCGGGTACGAGCGCACGTAGCGGTCCGCCGTGCCGGGCGGGGAGCGGCACGCCGCCCATCTCGTAGGCGAGAAGCACCTCGCCGCCCAGCGCCTTGGTCAGCGGGATCGAGCCGCCGAAGGGCGCATCGTCGGCCTCCGAGGAGCGATCGAGGCCCGTGAAGGCCACGTGCATGTCGCTCCCCTCCCGCACTCCGGCGGCGCGAAGCACGTCGGCGAGGGAGATGCCGCTCCAGCGGGCGGTTCCCGCGGTGCCCGGACCCCAGGGGATCTCGCCGGGAATCTCCTTCACGGCGATGAGCTGGTCGCGGCGGTTGCCGGCGCACTCGAGCGTCACGGTGAGCTCGCGCAAAGCGAAGCGCTCGCGTAGGTCCTCCACGCCGAGCTCGAGCGGCTCGGAGACGGCTCCGGTGATGCGCACGCGATGCCCGGCCGGGTCCGCCTCAGGGATGGCGCCGTGCCCGCGGACGTAGAAGAGCTCGTTCGGCGTGAGCGCCGACTCGACGAGAACAGGCGGCGGGGACTCCGCGTTGAAGGGATCCTCCTGGTGGACGAGGAGGCCGGGGTCCTTGTCGTCATCGAAGGCGGACACGCCCGGGAGCCTATCCCGCCGTCCGCACGCAACCCGGCGGCTAGCCTCAGGGCGCGATGGCCTCGCCCTCGGACACCGAGCCGCCCGGCGGCGGACGCTTCGACGAGGGCGGCGATGCGACCCGGCGCACCCGGCTGGCCAACGAACGGACCTACCTGGCGTGGTGGCGGACGGGCCTCACCGCGTTTGCGGTCGCGCTGGCCACGGGAAAGATCGTCCCCGCCTTCGGTCAGGTCACGCGCTGGCCCTACGTGGCGATCGGCGCCGGCTTCGCCCTGCTCGGCGTGGGGTGCGTCGCCTATGCGTACCTGCGCCAGCGCGCCGTGGACGCAGCACTCGCGCGGGGCGAGTTCGCCGCGCCCGACAGCCGGTTCGTCGGAGCGCTGAGCGCGGCGGGCGCCGTCCTGGGCGTCGCGCTCGTGGCGGTGCTGGTGCTCGACACCTGAGCAGACCCCGTCCGGATCAGCGCGCGTACTCGACGGCGCGCGACTCCCGGATGACGGTCACCTTGCTCTGGCCGGGATACTCGAGCTGGGTCTCCACGCTGCAGGGTGGATGCGCGCGTCCTCGAGGAGCTTCTCGAGCGTGAGCCGGGCGACCTCGTGCCGCACCCCGTCGAAGCCCGAGAGGACGACGGCACTCGGGTGTCGTCGATGATGAAGTCGACGCCCGGTCACTCCTCGCGGCGATAGGCGCGGATCGCGTCGCCCGCGACCTCGAGGCCGTAGCCCTTGCGCGCGAGCACGCCCAGCGCCCGACGATGGGCGCCGGCATCGACCGGCGGCGAGGGAAACCGGCGCCGGAGCACGCCGAGCGCCGCCTCGAGCTCGCCTTGAGGCGTCTCCTCGGCGAGGGCCGCGGCGATCAGCTCGCGCCCGACGCCCAGGCCGAGGAGCCGGCGCTCGATGCGGGCGCTCCCCCACTGCTCGAGGAGCCGCTTGTCCTCGGCGAACCTTCGCGCGAAGCGGGCATCGTCGAGATAGCCCTGCTCGGCGAGCTCCTCCACGGCGCGATCGATCGTCTCCGGTGAGACCTCCTTCCCTGCAGATGCAGGCGCACCTCGGCCACCGTCCGCTCGCGCCGGTTGAGCAGCCGCCACGCGAGCGCGAGCGCGCGGTCGAGCCGCGCGGTGCCGGAGGCGCCCTCGACGCTCAGGCGGCCTTACCCCCGGCCAGGGCGGCCACGCGCGTCTCGTCGCCCGAGCCGTTGCCATCCGCTCCTTCCTCCGCAGGCTCGGGGTGCTCGATCTCCTGCACGAGGTCCTGGTTGAGGCCCAGGGCGGCGTAGATCTTGTCGGAGATCTCCGACGCCACGTCCTCGTGCTCATCGAGGTAGGCCTTCGCGTTGCCCCGGCCCTGGCCGAGCCGCTCGTTGCCGTAGGAGAAGAACGAGCCCGACTTCGTGATGACGTTGTGCTCGATGCCCAGGTCGACGAGGCAGCCCGAGGCGGAGATGCCCCGGCCGAACTCGATGTCGAACTCGGCCTGGCGAAACGGCGCGGCCACCTTGTTCTTGACCACCTTCACGCGGACCCGGTTGCCTACGGCCTCCGTGCCCTCCTTGAGCGTCTCGATGCGGCGGATGTCAAGACGCTGGGAGGAGTAGAACTTGAGCGCACGGCCGCCGGGCTGGGTCTCGGGTGAACCGAACATCACGCCCACCTTCTCCCGGATCTGGTTGACGAACACGCAGAGGGTCTGGGTCCGGTTGAGGTTGGCGGTGAGCTTGCGCATCGCCTGGCTCATCATGCGTGCCTGCACGCCGACCGTCTGGTCGCCCATCTGGCCCTCGAGCTCGGCACGGGGCGTGAGTGCGGCGACGGAGTCCACCGCGACCACGTCGACGGCGCCCGAGCGCACGAGCATGTCGGCGATCTCGAGCGCCTGCTCGCCGTAGTCGGGCTGAGAGACGAGCAGCTCGTCGATGTCGACCCCGATCCTCTGGGCGTAGAGCGGGTCCATGGAGTGCTCGGCGTCGATGAACGCGCACACACCGCCAAGCTTCTGGGCCTCGGCGAGCATGTGGTAGACGAGCGTCGTCTTGCCCGAGGACTCGGGGCCGAAGACCTCGATGATGCGTCCCCGCGGGACGCCGCCGATCCCGAGGGCGAGGTCTAGGGAGAGCGCCCCGGTGGGGATCGCCCCGACCTTGACCTGGGCACCTTCGTCGCCCATGCGCATGACCGTGCCCTGGCCGAACTGGCGCTCGATCTGGGTGAGCGCGCCCTGGAGGGCGGTATCGCGGGCCTTGGCGGCCTTCTCGTCGTTGGTCATGCTGGATCGGCTCCTCTGGCAGTCAAGTCTGGACCGGGCACGGTACGCCCGCCCCCGGACGGAAACGGACCTTAGGCCGGGCTCGGGCAACGGCGCTACGCGCATTCGTCACGAAAGGCGCACGCAAGTGCGCCAAGTCGGCCCGCGTCAGGAGGAGCGCTTCGTTCCCCCGAGGATCCCGAGCCGCATCGACCGCGTCGTGTAGGCGAGCGGAATGCGGATCAAGCTGAAGGCGAAGGCGCGGTCGGGGTTCTGCGGGCCGAGCAGGAACCGGCGCGCCTTCCGGTCGCGCGCGAGGCGCGCGAGCGCGCGCCGTCCCACGACGGCCCACGTGCGGCGGACCTCGCCCGATACGTCCTCCCAGCTCTCGACGGCCAGCCCCGCCGCGGCCATGAGGTCGCGGTACTCGTGGGCCGAGGCCAGGGAGGGGAGGCGCCCCTCGCGGCAGATCGGCTCGAGCAGCAGCCGCTCCTCCCACGCCGAGGGGTGCTCGGCGGCCAGCCAATCGCAGACCACGAGCCGCCCACCGGGCCGCAGCACCCGCGCGCACTCGGCGAAGGCGCGCGCCTTGTCGGTCATGTGGGAGAGGCTCTCGATCGCGACGACGGCGTCGCAGGACTCGGGAGCCAGGCCGTTCTCGAGCCAGTCGCGCAGGAGGTAGGTCGGGCCCTCGCCGCGCGCACGGGCCTCCTGCCACTGCGCGCGAGAGACGGTGAGCGCGGTTACCTCGGCGCCGTGCTCGCGAGCCAGGACCCGCGCCGTACCCCCGTAGCCGCAGCCGACGTCGCACACCGCCGTGCCCGGCCGCACCCCGGCCCGGGCGATGACCCGGTCGAGCAGCGCCCGGGTCGCGCGCTCCGGGCTCGTGCGCACGCCGCCCGCCCAGAGCCCGTGGTGCACGTGCTCGCCCCAGAGCTCGCGATAGAAGCGGTCGAGGACGTCGTAGTGGGCCGCGACCGAGCGTGGGTCGTGATCGCCGCGGGGGAGGATCACAACGAAACGGGCGTCACGCCTCGCCCCGCAGCAGCCGGCGCAGGAGGTGCAGCGCGACCACGCCGGTGCGCTCGCGCACGTCGGCGCGTCCACCCGGCAGGTTGACCGAGCGCGTCATGCGCGCACCCTCTCGCGTGGCCACCGAGACGCACACGAGCCCCACCGGCTTGGCCTCGGTGCCGCCGCCCGGCCCGGCCACGCCGGTGATCCCGACGCCCACCTCCGCGCCGAGGCGCTTCATCGCCCCGTCGGCCAGGGCCTCGGCGACCTCGGGAGAGACCGCGCCCACACGCTCGATCAGCGCCGGATCGACGCCGGCGAGCTCGGTCTTGGCCGCATTCGAGTAGACGACGAGGCCGCCGAGCACGTAGGCCGAGGAGCCCGCCCGCTCGGTCAGGCGGGCGGCGAGGAGCCCTCCCGTGCAGCTCTCGGCGGTGGCGATCGTGCGGGTCTGCAGGAGCTCGGCGACCTGGTCGTCGATCGTCGCGCCGTCGCGCGAGAAGAGCGTGTCGGCGTGGCGCTCGGCGACCACCTCCGCGAAGGCCGTGTAGGCCTCCTCCCCGCCGGGCTCGTAGCGGGTGGAGATCTCGATCTCGCCCCGGCGCAGGCAGGTGGTGATCTCAAGCGGCGCGAGATCGAGCCCGGCGGTCTCGGCCTCGCGCAGGGTGAGGGCGATCTCGGACTCGGGGATCCCGAACAGGCGCATGATCTGGAACCGGTAGTCCGTCGCGCCCGGGATCGCCGCGGCGAAGGCCTCGGTCTCGCTCGCCGTCCGCCACATGGGCTGGAGCTCGCGCGGAGGGCCCGGTAGGACCACCACGGTCGGACCCGCGCGGACCCCGTCGGCGGGGGGAACCACGAGCCCCGGTGCCGTCCCGACCGGCTCGAGGATCGTCGCGCCGCGGGGAATCACCGCCTGCTTGCGGTTGCTCTCCCGGATCGCCTGCGGGTCGAGGTGGGGCCAGCGGGCCATGAGCGGGCGCAGGATCTCGGCGATCCGCTCCTCGAGGGGCTCGTCGAGCACCATCTCCCGGCCGCAGAACGCGCCCACCACCTCCGCGGTGAGGTCGTCGGCGGTCGGGCCGAGCCCGCCGCTCGTGACCGCGAGCTCGACCCCCTCCTCGGCCAGGAAGCGCAGGGCGGCGGCCATGTCCTCGCGCCGGTCTCCGACCACGATCAGGTGCGCGAGGTCGATTCCACGCTCGCGCAGTCGCTCGGAGAGCCACGGGCCGTTGCGGTCGGAGATGATCCCGCTCAGGACCTCGGTGCCGGTGATGACGATGCCGGCGCGCGCGCTCATGCGCAGCGGGGGGAGCGCGCCGTGGGACGCGGACCGGCCGGGGTGATCGTGTAATTGGCGGCGGTGGGAGTCGCCGGCACCGCGACCGTCCGGCCGTTGACCTTGAGCTTCACCGCGCTATTGCCGATCCGCACGAGGAAGCGCGAACGGGTGAAGACGGGCGACGGCTGTCCCGGGTTGAGCGTGCGCCCGGGGATCAGCGTGCGCCCCGCTCCGTCGGCGAGGCAGACGTAGACGGGAGCGCTCGGCAGGAGCTGCAGGCGCACGGTGCGCGCCCGCGGCGCCGCGCGAGGACGGTGGCGGGCATGGTGGCCGCGCGCGGCGGCCGGCCCCCGCGTGCTCGGAGCGGGCGAGGAGCTGTTGCCGCCACTCCCCCACGCGCCGAGTCCGTAGAGCGCGCCGAGCAGGGCGAGCACCACGATTCCGATCACCACCACCCGAGGCGAGACGGCGGGCCCACCGCGCCCGCCGCGCTCGCGCTCGCGGCCGGGACGGATCGGCGGCAGCTCGGCCTCCGAGGGCGACTCGTTGCGCCGCTTGTACTCCTCGATCAGCAGCCGGCCGTCGAGCCCGAGGTAGTCGGCGTACGTGCGCAGGAAGCTCTTGACGTAAGTGGGCCCGGGAAGCGAGCCCCACTCCTCGTTCTCCAGCGCCCGCAGGTACTTCGCCCGGATCTTCGTCGCCAACTCGACGTCGGTGATGTCGATCTTGGCGCGCATTCGCGCCTCGCGTAGGGTCGCGCCCACCTCGGCCATGAGACGCACACGCTACCTGTCCGCGGCCGGTGGGTCAGGCGTCCTCGTGCACTTCCCCTCCGCCGGAGGCCACGCTCGCCTCCGCGCCGACGCGCGGGGTCGCTCCGCTCTGCGCTAGGGCGGCGAGGATCCGCGGCACGTCGGCCTCCGTGACGAGCACCTGGCGCGGCTTTGAGCCCTCGTAGCCCGAGATCACCCCGCGGCGCTCGAGCATGTCGATGAGCCGCCCGGCACGGGTGTAGCCGAGGCGCAGGCGCCGCTGGAGCATGGAGGTCGAGGCGGTCTGCATCTGGGCCACGAGCCCGATCGCCTCCTCGAGCAGCGGGTCCTCGTCGGGATCGAAACCCTCCTCGTCCTCCCCGCCGGCGCCGGGCTCCTCGAGAACCTCCTCGAGCAGCTCCTCCTGGAACTCGGGCTCCCCCTGGCGCCGCCACCAGTCGGTCACCGCGGCGACCTGCTCCTCATCGACGTAAGCCCCCTGGATGCGCTGCAGACGAGAGGAGCCCACGGGAGCGAAGAGCAGATCCCCCTGGCCGAGCAGGCTCTCCGCCCCGTTCTGGTCGAGGATCACGCGGGAATCGGTCTGGGAGGAGACCGCGAAGGCGATCCGCGAAGGGACGTTGGCCTTGATCAGCCCGGTGATCACCGTCACTCGCGGCGACTGGGTGGCGAGCACGAGGTGCATTCCCACCGCGCGCGCCTTCTGGGCGAGGCGCACGATCGAGTCCTCCACGTCGGCGGGCGCGACCATCATCAGGTCCGCGAGCTCGTCGATCACGCACAGGATGTAGGGCAGCGGCGGCTCGCCCCGGCTCGCGCGCACCTTGTTGAGCTCGGGCAGCGAGCGCGTGCGCGCCAGCGACATCATCCCGTAGCGCTCCTCCATCTCCTTGACGAGGTTCTGCAGCGCGTTCGCGGCCATCCGCGGGCTCGTGATGACCGGAGTGAGCAGGTGCGGGATCGAGTCGTAGTGGTTCAGCTCGACCTGCTTGGGGTCCACGAGCACGAGCCGGACCTCGTGGGGATCGGCGCGCAGCAGGATCGAGACGAGCATCGCGTTGATCGCGCCCGACTTGCCGGCGCCCGTGGTGCCGGCGACGAGGAGGTGGGGCATCTTGGCCAGGTCGGCGCCGATCGCCCGGCCCGAGACGTCCTTGCCGAGCCACACGGTGAGCGGGGACCAGTCCTCCGGTGGATCTCCGAAGACGTCGCCGAGGTGGACGATCCGCCGGCGTGCGTTGGGCACCTCGACCCCGACGGCCTGCTTGCCGGGGATCGGGGCGAGGATGCGGATGTCGGTCGCCGCCAGGGCGTAGGCGAGGTCCTCCTTGAGGTTCGCCACCTTGCCCACCTTGGTGCCCGGCGCGAGGCGGAGCTCGTAGCGCGTGATGTGCGGCCCGGCGACCGTGCCCACCACCTTGGCCTGCACCCCGAAGTGACCGAGCGCCTCGACGAGCTGGGCGGCGATCTGGGCCTGCCCCGCGGTGTCCGGGCGCGCCTGCTCGCCCGAGGATCGCGTGAGGTAGCGAGCGCTGGGAAGGCTCCACTGAAAGGCGGGATCCTCGGTGACGTCGGCGCGGTAGCGGCCCTGGGGAGTGAGCTCGGCGGAAGGCGGCCGGGCCGGCGGCGCCTTGGGCTCGGGCAGGGGCTCCTCCACCGGCTCGGGCTCGGGCTCGCCGTCAGGCTCCCCCGCGAAGAGGTCGGGATAGCGCGCCACTCCGTCGAGCGTCGGCGCCTCGTCGCCGCTCGCACGGACCATGAGCTCCTCCGTCTCGGGCTCGGGCGGGAGAAAGCGCTGCGTGAGGGACTCCTCCTCGTGCGGCGCCTCCGAGCGTCGGACGCGCGGGACGGTCGGGGCAGGAGCGGCCGCCCGCAGTCGCCGCCCCGTGCCGGCGACGCTCGTGCCGGCCTTCTGGAGCACGGCGGCGACCGAGGCGCCGGTGACGAGGACGAGCCCGGCGAGGAAGCCGAACACCGCGAGGATGTGTGCGCCGAGCGTCGAGACCCCGTGCGAGGCGAGCCACAGCAGCGCCTCGCCGGTGATGCCCCCGCGAACCTCGAACAAATGGCGGTCCCAGGTGCCTCGCGGGCCTCGCGCGGCACCCAGGCCGAAGGTCCCGGCGGCGAGCCCAAGGGCGAGCGCAGCAATCAGGCAGAGCACGCCGGCGCGCAGTGGACGCGGCGCGGGGAGCGCGGTGCGCCCGACCACGAGGACGCCGGCGAGCGCGACTCCGGCCGGCACCGCGTAGGCCTCGAGCCCGATGAGATAGCGCAGGCCGACGGCGACGCCGCGCCCGACCTCGCCCCCGGCGAGCCCCAGATAGACCACGCAGGCGAGGAACACACCGAGCGCCACCAGCCCGAGCCCGAGGATGTCGAGCTCATGGGGCTCGAGCTGCGGCGCCCGCGGTCGCGCGAGAGCACCCCGTCGGCTAGGCGCACGGCGAGCGGGAGGCTTGGCGCGGGGCGAGCGGCGGGCGGGCATGACGAGCTGAGGGTCCTTCGCCGTCCAGGGCCCGAACCCTGCCCTCAACCCGTGCTAAAGATCGCCCACTTCGCGGTTTCCCCGCCGTACCATCCAGGGGTGTCCGCCACCGCCCACCCCCGCGTGCTCGTCGTCGAGGACGATGAGGCGATCGCGCAGGTCCTCCAGCGCTCGCTGCGGCTGGAGGGCTACGAGGTCAAGATCGAGGGCGACGGCGTCGCCGCCCTCGACACCGCGCACGCCTTCCGTCCCGACCTCGTGATCCTCGACCTCGGGCTGCCACGGCTCGACGGGGTCGACGTCGCCCGCACGCTGCGCGAGTCCGACGACGTGCCGATCCTCATGCTCACCGCCCGCGACGCGCTCGAGTCGCGGGTCATCGGCCTCGACGCCGGCGCCGACGACTACCTCGTCAAGCCCTTCGAGCGCCAGGAGCTGCTCGCGCGGTTGCGGGCGCTTCTGCGCCGGCGACCCCCCCGGGGCGAGCGGAGCCTCGTCGTCGGCGACCTCTCTCTGAACCCCGACACCCACGAGGTGGCGCGCGCCGAGCGCCCGATCGAGCTCACCCAGCGTGAGTTCGAGCTGCTCGAGTACCTCATGCGCAACGAGCGCATCGTGATCTCGCGCCAGCGCCTGCTCGACGAGGTATGGGGGTATGACCCGTTCTCCATGACGAACACGATCGAGGTGTTCGTCTCCAACCTCCGGAGGAAGCTTGAAGCCGGCGGCGAGCCGCGACTCCTTCATACGATCCGCGGCGCAGGCTACGTCCTCCGCGCATAGGCGGATCCCGATCCGCTGGCGGCTGGCCGGCGGCTCGGCGCTGCTGACGTTCGTGATCCTCTGCCTGTTCGCGGCGATCGTCGGCGTGCTCACGACCCGCCAGATCCGCGCGAACTTCGATCACGAGGTGAGCGCCGCCGCCGACCGCGTCCAGCGCCAGGTCTACCTCGAGGCCGACTTTCCGAGCGGCCGCCTGCGCTACCCCCGCAACCTGGAGGACCTGACGAGCGCCGAGGACGCCAAGATCCGCGTCTTCAACCTCGACGGCGAGCCCGTGCTCGCCACGCGGGGCGCGCCCCACATGGGAGCGCCCCGGCCGGACCAGGCGGTCGACCGGGCGGGCTACCGGGTCGAGTCGCGCTACATCCGGGTCTTCACCCAGGGCAGCGAGCCCGGGAACCTGACGCTCGGGGGGCGGGCGGTGATCCAGTACGCGCGCCCGATGTCGGAGATCCGTCACACGCTTCGCCGGGTCGCCCTCCTGCTCCTCCTCGGCGTGCTCGGCGGCTCGGGGCTCGCCCTGTTCGCGGGATTGGCGGTGGCGCGGCGGGCGATCGCCCCGGTCGCCGAGCTCACCGCCGCCGCCCGCGAGGTGGAGCGCACGCGCGACCCGAGCCGGCGCCTACCGGCCGTGCAGGCCGACGACGAGGTGGCAGAGCTCGCACGCACCCTCGAGGGGATGCTTGCCGCTCTCGACTCCGCCCGCGGGGAGACCGAGGCCACGCTCGCGCGCCAGCGCGCGTTCGTGGCGGACGCCTCGCACGAGCTGCGCACGCCGCTCACCAGCGTGCTCGCCAACCTCGAGCTGCTCGCCGAGGAGCTCGAGGGCGAGCAGCTCCAGACCGCGGGGGCGGCCCTGCGCTCGACCCAGCGGATGCGCCGCCTCGTCGGCGACCTCCTCCTGCTCGCCCGCGCCGACGCCCGCCGCGAGGCGCCGCGGCGGCGGGTCGAGCTCGGGGACCTGCTCGTCGAGGCCGCCGCCGAGCTCGAGCCGATGGCCCGCGAGCACGAGCTCGTCCTCGACGTGCGCCCCGTCACGGTGGAGGCGGCTCGCGACGAGCTCCACCGGCTCGCGGGCAACCTCGTGGAGAACGCCCTGCACTACACGCCGCCGGGGACGCGAATCGAGGCCGGCGTCCGCGCCGAGGAGGGCGACGCCCTGCTCTGGGTGGAGGACGAGGGCCCGGGCATCGCACCCGAGCTCGCCGAACGGGTCTTTGACCGCTTCGTGCGCGGAGCGGGCGAGAGCGGCGGCGGGTCGGGGCTCGGCCTGGCCATCGTGCGCGCGGTCGCCGAGGCACACGGAGGGAGAGTGCGGCTCACGGCCGGCGCCGGCGGGCGCGGCGCCCGCTTCGAGGTCAGGCTCCCACGCGCGGAGGCATCGCCCGGAGGAGCAGGCGAGTTGAGCACGCGCGAGCACGCACGATCCGCCTTCTCCTCGATCTCACGCCCGCCGGAGCGAGGCGCCGCCGATCAGTCCGGGACTTCGGGCTAGACCTCGACGACGACGGGCAGGACCATCGGCCGCCGGCGCAGGCGCTCGTAGACGTAGGCCGCGAGGTCGTCGTGGAGCATGTGCTGGCGCAGCTCGACTTCCCTTACCTTCTCCTTGGCGGCGCGGGCCAGGGAGGCCTCGACCGCCCCGCGGATCCCGTCGGTCAGCCCGTCGGCCTGATCGAGGAAGGGCACACCGCGGAAGATGATCTCGGGTGGGGCGACCGAGCGCCCGTCCTGCTCGGAGATCGTCGCGACCACGATGAAGATCCCGTCGGCGGAGAGCATCCGGCGGTCGCGGAGCGCGACGTCCGCCGGATCGCCGATGTCGACCCCGTCGACGAAGATCATCCCCGACTGCTCTCGCTTGCCGAAGCGGGCGCCGCGCTCGTCGATCTCGAGCGGGAGGCCGTTCTCGCCCTTGAAGATCGCCTCGGGGGCGATCCCGACCGCCTCGGCCAGGCGCGCGTGGAGCTGGATCCGCTTGAAGTCCCCGTGCATCGGCATCACGTAGCGCGGCCGGGTGAGGTTGAGCATCAGCTTCAGCTCCTCGACGTAGCCGTGGCCCGAGGCGTGGATCGGGGCGTCGCGGGGGGTGATGACCTCGCAGCCGATCTGGTAGAGGCGGTCGATCGTCTCGTTCACCGCCCGCTCGTTGCCGGGGATCGGGGTGGCCGAGAAGACCACGGTGTCGCCCGCGTGGAGCTTCACCGCGGGGTGGTCGTTGTGGGCCATGCGGCGCAGGGCGGAGAGCGGCTCGCCCTGGGATCCCGTGGAGATGACCACGAGCTTCTCGTCGGGGAAGTCGTCGATCTCTCGCGTCTGGAGGAGGGAGCCCTCGGGGATGTCGATGTGGCCGAGCTGGCGGCCGATGTTCACGTTCTTGCGCATCGAGCGCCCGACGAGCGCGACCTTGCGCCCGAGCGCCGCCGCGGCGTCGACCACCTGCTGGACGCGGTGGATGTTCGAAGCGAAGCTCGTGACCACGATCCGCCCCTCACAGCGGCCGAAGACCTCCACGAGATGCGGCCCGACGCCGGACTCCGATGGCGAGAAGCCGGGCCGGTCGGCGTTCGTCGAGTCGCCACACAGGAGCAGCAGGCCCTCGCGGCCGAACTCCGCGAGCCGCGAGACGTCGGCCGGTCGGCCGTCGACGGGGGTCTGGTCGAACTTGTAGTCCCCGGTGACGAGGATCGTTCCCAGGTCGGTGGTGAGCGCGACGGCGGAGGCGTCCGGGATCGAATGGGTCATGTGCACGAGCTCGAGGTCGAACGGCCCGAGCTCGACCTGCTCGCCGTCCTCCACGTCCTCGAGCTCGATGTTCTTGAGGCGGTGCTCGTCGAGCTTGGAGCGCGCCATCGCCATCGTCAGCCGCCCTCCGTAGACGGGCGGCGGGTCGTCGCGCAGCTCGCGCAGGACCCAGGGAAGCGCACCGAGGTGGTCCTCATGACCGTGCGTGATCACGATCCCCTCGATGTCCGCGGCGCGCTCGCGCAGGTAGGCGAAGTCGGGGAGCACGAGGTCGATGCCGAGCATCTCCGCGGTGGGGAAGCGCAGCCCGGTGTCGACCACCACGATGCGCCCGTCGTACTCCACGACGGTCATGTTCTTGCCGATCTCGCCCAGGCCGCCGAGCGGCAGGACGCGCAGGGGGCCGGCGGGACTCACGCGTGGGCCAGCAGGCCGTGGCGCTCGAGCATCTCGCGCAGGACGGCCTCCTCGTGCTCGTCGGCCTCGACGAGCGGAAGCCGCAGGCCGCCGACGGCGAAGCCGAGGAGGTTGAGCGCCGCCTTGAGGGGGATGGGGTTGGTCGTCACCGACATGGCGGCGTAGACGTCGCGCAGTCCCGCGTCGATCTCCCTCCTGGCTTGGGGCTCGTCGACCATCCGGCGCATCTCGTCGCCCACCAGGTGGCTGGCCACGCAGATGCCGCCGGCCCCGCCGAGCTCGAGCGTGTCGCAGAGGATCTCGTCGTTGCCGGAGTACACGTCGAGGCCGTCGATCAGCGCCAGCGCCTCGTTGTTGGCCTGCTTGACCCCGTCGACGTGCTCGATCTGGCCGAGCTCCGCGAGCAGCTCGTTGGGGACGTCGAGCCCGGTGCGACTCGGGATGTTGTAGAGGAGCACGGGCTTGTCGGTCGCGCGGGCGACCTCCTCGTAGTGGCGCACGAGCCCGCGGCGGTTCGGGCGCACGTAGTACGGCGTGACCGAGAGCGTCGCGTCGACGCCGAGGCCCGTCGCCCGCTCGGTCAGCTCGATCGCGTGGCGCGTGTCGTTGGAGCCCGTGCCGGCGACCACCGTGGCCCGGCCGCCCAACTCCCCGACCGCCAGCTCGACCAGGCCGAGGTGCTCCTCGTCGGAGAGGGTGGCCGCCTCGCCCGTGGAGCCGGCGATCACCACGCCGTCGGAGCCGTGCTCGACGAGGTGGCGCATGATCCGCACGGCCTCCTCCTCATCGACACGGCCGTCCTCATCGAACGGGGTGACCATGGCGGTGAGGATGGTGCCGAGGGAGGGCATCGCGTCAGACTCAGGCTACCGACCGGGGAGGCGGCGACCACGCTCGCCTTCATCGAGCGGCTGGGTGTCGAGGAGATCGCCCACGGTTGATCGCCGCTGCTTCAGCGTGGTGCGTCCGAGCCGCGTGGCCGCGTTCGCGCTCCTGCCCTGACGGTCAACGTGCGATCCTCGCCCCGCAAGGAAGCGGGCCTATGGCTGTCCCGCCAAATCCCCATGTACGGTCGCCATGCGGCCTGGCTGTGCTGCTCGCACGAAGCGCTACGGGGCCGGCGCGAGCTGGACGCCGGCCGTCTCAGCTCCGGATCGCAGCCGCCGGTCCCAGGCGGCGAGCACGATCTCGTCCACGCCCACGGCGAGCGCGCTGGCAAGATGAACCGCGTCGGCGCCGCCCAGCGCGTGCTGCCCGGCAAGCTCGCCGGCGTGAGCGGTGACCGACTCGGAGAGCTCAACCGACCGAGTGGCTGCCCAGTACTCCTCCCAAGCCACCTCGGCGTGCCGCTGCGCTTCGGCGTCCAACCGGCGATCGCGCCCCGCAGCGGCCAGGGCGGATCGCACCTCGGGATAGGCCAGGCGACTGGAGATTGCGGCATCACACCCATCCCAAAGGGCTGCCGCCATCTCACTGCCGACCTCCTCGACCAGCAGCTTGACAAAGGCGCTGCTGTCGAAGTAGACGATCGCCACGGCGAGCCTCAGCGGCGCTGCTCGCCGACCAGCTCGGATACCGGCCGGCGCGCGGGGACCCGCGCTGCCCCGGTTGCCCGAGGCCGTCCCGTACCTCGCGGACGGCTCACCACCCCTTGCCGGGTCAGCTGCTCCAGCAGCGGTGCCGTATCCACCGCGACCAGGCGGGCCACAGGCGTCCCCCGGTCGGTCACCACGACTTCCTCGCCGCCACGGACGCGCTCGATCCAGTCCGCCAGCTCGGCTCGCAACACGCTCACGGCGACCTCCATACGCTAAGTGTACACTAGACGTACACGCATTTGTACGTTGACGGCTTCTGATGGGCGCAGCCGTAAGTTCCGTGCGGCATTTCGGCGAGGCGATCGGCGTTTCTGCGAAGGACGCAGGCTGTCGGTTCCGCGCAGAACCTGCGGACGGGTCCACTAGCGGGCGTACGCACGGAGCGCCTTCGCGTACCACTCCCAGGCATCCACTGCCTCTTCGGACATCGGGTTCTAAGGCCAGCCGTTGACGATGCCTACGAGCGTCGAGCGACGAGCTCATCATCGCCGCGAGCGCTCGCAAGCACGGCGTCAGCGACGAAGATCAGCCATGCCTATGCGCATCCAGTCCGGATCTTCCGACTTCAATGCGTCGTCGACGGGCTGCCGGCACCGGTGATCGTGCACGCCATGCGAGCCTGCGACAAGTTCCTCTGGTGACCCCCATGCCACACACCGTCCAAGAGATCTTCGACCACGCCGGCGAGCTAGACGAGCGCTTCGAGCCCGCCCCCGAAGACGAGCGTGACCCACAGGCGTTCATCGCGCTGCGCGACGCGGCGGCAGCGAGGTCCGACGCCGAACGCTCGGTGCAGGCCGCCGTCGAAAGCGCCCGAGCACGCGGCTACTCATGGGGCCTCATAGGCTCTCTACTCGGTACCTCTGGCGAAGCCGCCCGCCAGCGCTACGGAACCAAGCAGAAAGCCTGATCGGCGGGAACCGCCAGCGGATCCCTGCTCCGGGACGACCACTGACGCTGGCGAGGCGGTTGGCGGCCGGCCGGAGTCCTCAGCCGATCTGCTCCGCCAGCTCGACGATGATCCCTTCCGGGCCGCGGACGTAGCAGAGTCGATAGCTGTCTTCGTAGCGCTCCACCTCGCCAACGAGCTCCGCGCCGCGGGCTCGCAAGCCAGCGACGACGACGTCGATGTCGTCGACGGCGAATGCGACATGGCGGATGCCCGGGGTGTTCGCCGGCGCGTGCCGGTCGCCGCACCGGCCCGACGGGGAGTGGAACTTCGTCAACTCGAGCCGTCCGTGGCCGTCCGGGGTCTCCAACATCGCGAGCTCCGCCCGGACGCCTTCGAGCCCCACCACGCGGTCCACCCAACCGCCCTCGACCGGCCCCTCGCCCCGCAGCTTGAGTCCGAGCTCGACGAAGAACGCCGTCGCGGCCGCGAGATCGTCGACCACGACGCCCACATGGTCCATGCGTCGGATCGTCATGCGCTCGACGGTAGCGGAACGAACGGCACTAGCTACAGCGTCTCGCGGTTGCCGATCCTGTAGCGAAACGGGTGACATGCGCGAGGGGGCTCGCTTGGGGCCTGCTGCCCGCGCGATGCAGGTGCGTTAGCGGCACTGCCGAGAGACGCGCAACGTGGCTCGTACGAGCTGCTTGCTCGATCGCGGTGAACCCTCAAGCATCTAGGCTACGGCGATGGGTCCGAGTCAGTCCGCGTGAGTCCGGCTCCCACGGCATCGCGAACCGCAACCAACGCCGAAACGGGCCTCATCATCACTACGAGCTCGGCCACCAGGCCCTTGTCGTCGTACCGAAGCAGGTCAACGCCCTCGACCTCTCGCCCGCCAACACGGCTGGTGAAGCAGAGCACCTCGCGGTCGCCTTCCCGAACCTGCCATCGATAAGCGAGCTCGGGGACGAGTACCTCACCGACCACTTGCAACAACGCGCCGACGCTCTCGCGGCCTTCGTAGGGCGCAAACACAGCCGGACTGCGGAACTGCACATCCGGCGCGAGCGCCGCCTGAACCTGGCTGAAGTCCTTGCTTTCAACGGCAGCGCGAAACGGGCTCCGGCCCTCGTTGTCGACGGGGATAACGGCCACGGCGGCATGATCCCACGTTGGCCTGCTCCCGGCGCGCTCGCCGGTCATCGGCGCTCATCGCGCCGGGACGTGGTCGCAAGTGGATCGCCTTGGAGGACAACCCCGCCGATGCGAGTCCCCCCTACGCGCGCTCGGGATCGTCTGCGCTTGAGCCGGTTGAGGGGGCGCGTCGAGGTCAACTGGTGCGGCCACCGACTCCTGAGGGAAGGCGATCGCTGGCTGCGAGGAGGATGACCACGATTGTCGTGAGCGCGCCGAGGGTTAGGGCGGATGCTGATGTGGTCACGATGCCAAGCAGGCCGAGCACGACGATGGCCGTGAGCCGCGTCCATGGCACGGTTTGCCAGACGGTCGCTTTGAACGTTGCGTGCCCGGCGAGGAACACCGCGGTCCCGCCGAGGACGAGCCAGGCGGTCGAGGCCTCGCTGATGGCGGCCGGGTGGGCCAGGACGCGTTCGTCGGCGGCTGCGGTGACGATGATCCCGGCGACCATGATCGGATGGATGAAGTGGTAGGCCGAGCGGCCCAGGCGTCCGGGGTCGGCGGATTCGGCGGCCTTCTGCGCGCCGGCCTCGGCGCTGCGGTCGAAGTACTTCTCCGCTCCCGCGCAGCAGGTTTGCGGTCAGCGCCACCGCACACTCCCTACGCCGTCGTTGCTGAGGGCGCAAGGTTAATGGAAGCATTTCGCACCCGTCGCCGAGTCGCGCGCGGTCCTGACTACTTAGCCGAGGTGCGTAAGCCGACCTCCTACGGGGCTCCGTGCAGACGCCGGAGTTCTGAACGCGTCGGCGCGCTCACATGTCCCGCAAGGGCCGCCCGATGACGATTCCGGCGCGGGGCTAGAGCGGGACGCGGCTACAGCAGATGCTCCAGCCCCACCACCGGGGACTGGCTCAGCCCGCCGACCCGGCGCACGGCGAGCAGGACCCCGGGCATGAACGACGCCCGGTCGAGCGAGTCGTGACGGATCGTCAGGGTCTCCCCGGTGCCGCCGAGGATCACCTCCTGGTGGGCGACGAGACCCGGGAGGCGGACGGAGTGGATCGGCACCTCGCCTCCCATGAGCGCGGCGGTGCGCGCGGCGGTGCCGCTCGGCTTGTCGAGCTTGCGATCGTGGTGGAGCTCGATGATCTCGGCCTTGGGCAGGTGGCGCGCGGCCTCGGCGGCGAAGCGCATCATGAGCACCGCGCCGATCGCGAAGTTGGGCGCCACGAACGCGTTGGCGCCGCCCACGCCGCGTAGCTCCTCGACGTCGAAGCCGGTGGTCCCGATCACCACGTGCACCCCCGCGGTGAGGCACGCGCACGCGTTGGCCAGAGCGGTGTCGGGCCGGGTGAAGTCGACGACGACCTCCGCCCCGGGGAGGACCTCGGCGAGAGTCGTGCCCAGGGCCGGGTCGGCGCGGCCCGTGAGCTCCATGTCCTTCGCGCCGAGGACCGCGTCGCACACCGTCGCCCCCATCCGGCCGGCGGCGCCCGCCACCGCGACGCGGATCACGCCGGCTCCGCGACCGCCGGTGCCAGCGAACCGAGGGCGGCGTCGAAGAGCTCGGAGTCGGGGCCGATCCCCGCGACCGAGAGCCGCTCGGGCGCGAAGAGCTCGCGCGCTAGCGCCGCGAGATCGTCGATCTCGACCGCGTCGACCCGCGCGATGGTCTCCTCGATCGAGAGCAGGGGCAGATCCGCGAGCACGGAGGAGCCGAGCCGGTTCATCCGCGCGGCGGTCGACTCGAGCGAGAGCACCATCCGGCCCTTGAGGTTCTCCTTGGCGCGAGCGAGCTCCTCGGGAGTGGCGGGCGCCTCGCGCAGCTTCTCGAGCTCGCGCGCGGTGACCTCGCAAGCCGAGGCCAGGTTCTCGCCGCGGGTGCCGAGGTAGATGCCCACCTGCCCCGTCCTCGCGTGGTGGCTCGAGAACGAGTAGACCGCGTAGGCGAGCCCGCGCTGCTCGCGGACCTCCTGGAAGAGCCGAGAGGACGAGGTCCCGCCGAAGATCGTGTCGAGCACCCGGAGGGCGTAGCGGCGCTCGTCGTCGCGGGCGAGGCCCGGCGCGCCGAGGCACACGTGGTACTGCTCGGTGTCCTTGCGCTCGAAGCACGTCCGGCGCGCGAGCTCGAGCGGTGGCTCCTCGCCGGCCTGCGCGGCGCGCGTTTCGGCGCGGTCGGGCACCCGCGACTCGACGAGCGCCACGAGCTCGTCGTGCTCGAGCGAGCCGGCCGCGGCGACCACCACGTTCTCGGGCCGGTAGCGCGCGGAGTGGAAGGCGGCGATCTGCTCCACCGGCGTCCCCGCCACCACCTCGGCGCGGCCGATGATCGCCCGGCCGAGCGGGTGGGAGCCGAAGACCGCCCGGCCGAGGAGATCGAAGACCTTGTCCTGAGGATCGTCCTCGTACATGGCGATCTCCTCGAGGATCACCTCGCGCTCGGAGTCGACGTCGCGCAGCGCGGGGCGGAAGACCATCTCGCCCATCACGTCGAGCGCGCGCTCGAGGTGGTCGTCGAGCACCCGCGCGTAGACCGAGGTGGCCTCCTTGCCGGTGCCGGCGTTCAGCTCGGCGCCCATCGCGTCGAAGAGCTCGTCGATCTCCTGGGATCCGTAGCGCTCGGAGCCCTTGAACAGCAGGTGCTCGAGCAGGTGCGAGAGGCCGGCCTGGGCCTCTGATTCATCGACGGAGCCCGTTCCGATCCACACCCCGAGCGATACGGACCGCACGGAGGGCATCGCCTCCGTCACGACCCGTACGCCCGAGGAGAGCTCGGTGAGACGGTGCTCGGTGCTCAAGACCGCGGGGCGGCGCTAGTTGCGTTCGGGATCGCGATCGCGCCGCGGGCCGCCGCGTCCGCCGTCGCGGCCGCCGTTGCGCCCACCGCGCGGCCCACGGTCGCCGCCGCCGCGGGGACCGCCGCCTCCACCGCCGCCTCCGCCGCCGACGCTCGCGAGCTCCTCGACCGACTTGCCCGCGACCTGCGGGTCGTCGGCGAGGCGCAGCCCGATCCGGCCCCGCTCGCGGTCGACCTCGACCACGCGCACGGCGATCTCGTCCCCGCGGTTGAGCACGTCCTCGACCGTCTCGACCCGCTGGCCGGGCGAGACGTTCGAGATGTGCAGCAGGCCGTCCGTGCCCTTGGAGAGCTCGACGAAGGCGCCGAAGGTCGTCGTCTTGACGACCTTGCCGGTGAACTCGTCGCCGACCTCGACCTCCTTCATCATCGTCCGGATCCGCTCGAGCAGCGCGTCGCCCTTCTCGCCGTTGGCCGAGTAGATGAGCACCTGGCCCTCGTCGTTGACGTCGATCTGGGACTCGTACTCCTCCGAGAGCCCGCGAATTGTCTCGCCGCCCTTGCCGATGAGCATCCCGATCTGGGACTGGTCGATCGAGATCTGCTGGATCCGCGGCGCCCACTGGGAGAGCTCGGCGCGCGGCGCCTCAATGACCTCGGCCATCTTGGCGAGGATGAACTCGCGCCCCACCTTGGCCTGCGAGAGCGCGTCGCGCAGGATGTCGAAGGTCACCCCGGTGATCTTGATGTCCATCTGGAGAGCGGTGATGCCCTCGCTCGTGCCGGCGACCTTGAAGTCCATGTCGCCCAGGTGGTCCTCGACCCCCGCGATGTCGGAGAGCACGATGTAGTCATCGCCCTCCTTGATGAGGCCCATCGCGATGCCTGCCACGGGCGCCTTGAGCGGCACGCCGGCGTCCATGAGCGAGAGCGAGGAGCCGCACACCGAGGCCATGGACGAGGACCCGTTGGATTCGAAGATGTCCGAAACCACGCGAATCGTGTAGGGGAACTCCTCGATCGAGGGGACCACCGGCACGAGCGCCCGTTCGGCGAGCGCCCCGTGGCCGATGTCCCGGCGCTTGGGCCCGCGCATGAAGCCCGCCTCCCCGACCGAGAACGGCGGGAAGTTGTAGTGGTGGAAGTAGTACTTCTTGGTCTCGAGCCCGAGGGTGTCGAGGCGCATCTCCTCCTTGAGCGTGCCCAGGGCCGCCACGGAGAACGCCTGGGTCTGCCCGCGGGTGAAGAGCGCCGATCCGTGCGTGCGCGGCGCGACCGTGGTCTCGATCGAGATCGGACGGATCTCGTCGGCGGCGCGTCCGTCGGGACGCTTCTTCTGCACCGCGATCCGCTCGCGGATCACCGCCTTCTCGAGCTTGTCGAAGGCGAGCTGGGCGGCGGCGCGACGCTCGGCGTGGCCCTCGGAGTCGGGGTCGCCGGCGTGCTGGGAGAGGATCTCCTGCTCGACCTTCTTCGTCGCGTCCTGGCGCTCGAGCTTGTCCTCGACCTGGGTGGCGGCATCGAGCGCGGACCCGTGGGAGCTCTTGATCGCCTCGAGCACCTGCGGGTCGGCCTGCGGGGCCTGCACCGTCATCTTCGGCTTGCCGGCCTTCTCGGCCAGCTCGCGCTGCAGGGCGCAGAGCTTCTTGATCTGCTCGTGGGCGATGTCGAGCGCGTCGAGGATCTCGGCTTCGGGGATCTCGTTGGCCCCCGCCTCGACCATGAGGATGGCCTCCTCCGTGCCGGCGACGACGAGGTCGAGATCGGAGCTCTCGAGCAGGTCGGACTCGTCGGGGTTGACGACGAAGTTGCCCTCGACCTTGCCGATCCGCACCGCGCCGACGGGCGTCGGGAACGGGATATCGGAGATCATGAGGGCTGCGGAAGCGCCGTTCATGGCCAGGATGTCGTAGGGATGCACGTGGTCGATCGAGAGCGGGATCGAGACGAGCTGGGTCTCATAGCTCCAGCCCTTGGGGAAGAGCGGGCGCAGCGGCCGGTCGATCATGCGGGCGGTCAGCGTGCCCTTCTCGCCCGAGCGGCCCTCGCGCTTGAAGAAGGAGCCGGGGATCTTGCCCGCGGCATACATCCGCTCCTCGACGTCGACGGTGAGCGGGAGGAAGTCGACATCGCGGAGGTTGCCCGCGGTGGCGGTGGAGAGGACCATCGTGTCGCCGACTTGGACGACGACTGCTCCGGAGGCCTGCTTGGCCATCTGACCGGTCTCGAAGGAGATCTCGGTGCCGGCGATGGCCGTGGAGACGCGCGTAGGGGCGTCAGGCATATGTACTTCCCTTCTGAGCTCGGCCCTTCGGTGGGCGGAGCGCGGCTTGAGTCATCGGTATGCGAACGGAGGGGACTCTAGCGGCCGGGCGGCGGGCGCGACGAGCGCTCGCCGTGGGCGGTAGCGTCTGCGCCCACGATGGGAGCGGACGGAGACTGGGACGCGCCCGAGGCGGCGCGAGCTCGGCGGGAGCGCCGTGAGGCTGCGCGCGCGCGCCTGCGCCGCCAGCGACGGCTGGCGGGTGCCGGGGCGCTCGCGCTTCTCGGGCTCGTGGCGATCGGCGTCGCCGGGCTCGGGGGCTCGGGCCGCTCGGGTGGGGGCGGGGAGCGCTCGCGCCGGGCGGCGGCGGCGCCACCGGCGCCCGAGTTGCCGCGCGGCGGACGCACGATCCTGCCGGCCTTCCGCGTCGTGGCCTACTACGGGGCGCCGCAGGACGCTCAGCTCGGCCAGCTCGGGATCGGCTCGCCCGACCAGGCGGCGAGGATGCTCGCCCGGCAGGCCCGCCCCTACGCGCAGCCTCGCGGTCGAGCGGTCCTTCCCGCCTTCGAGCTGTTGGCCACCGTGGCGGCGCACGCTCCCGGCCCCGACGGGCGCTACCGCACGATCCAGCCCGACGCGGTGATCCGGCGCTACCTGGCCGCCGCCCGGCGCCACCACCTCCTGCTCATCCTCGACCTCCAGCCGGGCTATGAGCCCTTCATGACCGAGGTGCGCCGGCTGCGCCGCTACCTCGAGCAGCCCGACGTGAGCCTCGCGCTCGACCCGGAGTGGAGCCTGCGCCCGCCCAACCGCCCGGGCCAGGTGATCGGCTCGACCGACGCCTCGGTGGTCAACGAGACCTCGGCCTACCTCGCGGACATCGTGCGCCGGCGCAACCTCCCCCAGAAGCTTCTCCTGGTGCACCAGTTCACCGACGGGATGATCAACCACCGCCGCCAGCTCCTCGCCCGCCCCGGCATCGCGCTGACCCTGAACGTCGACGGCTTCGGCGGACAGGCGGTTAAGATCGCGAAGTACCGGGCGCTCACGCAGGGCGAGCGCCGCTTTCACAACGGCTTCAAGCTCTTCTACCACGAGGACTCCAAGCCGATGGTCTCCCCTCGGCGGGCGCTGCGGCTGCACCCCTCGGCCGAGGTCTTCGTCTACGAGTGAGCGGTTCTCAGTCCCCGCTGCCGGCCATCCGCCGGACCCGCTCGACCGCCGCCGCGCCGCTCAACCTCTCGCCCTCCACGAACACCGTCGGCGTGCTCGCCACGCCGGCTCGGATCCCGGCGCGGAAGTCCCGTCGCACGCGGTCGGCCACCTCGGGCGAGCGCCGGTCGGCCTCGAAGCGCTCGAGGTCGAGCGCGAGCGCCTCGGCGCGCGCCCACAGGTGCGGGTCCTCCAGGCGTCCCTGATCGGCGTAGAGCAGGTCGTGCATCTCCCAGAAGCGGTCCTGGCGTCCGGCCGCCTCCGCCGCGCACGCCGCGGCCCACGCGCGGGGATGGCTGGACTTCACGGGGAAGTGACGAAAGACGCGCCGCGCGGCGAGCTCGGAGAGGCGCCGATCGAGCACGGCACAGAAGGGGCACTCGAAGTCGGCGTACTCGACGAGGAGCGCGGAGGCCTCGGGTCCCCGCACGTGGTCCTCCGGCGCCAGGGGCGGAGGCGGCGCTGAGCCGAGCTCGCTCACCGCGCCGCCCGACGCGCAGGCTCAGGCGGCGAGGCCGTCGAAGATCAGGTTGGCACCCGGGAGATCGCCCGGAGAGTCCGCCTCATAGCTCCACTTCACGATCCCCTCAGGACCGACGATGACGAGCGCGCGCTGCGGGAAGCCGCCCGGGTGCAGCACGCCGAAGGCCCGGCACGCCGCGCCCTTGGGCTCCCAGTCCGAGAGCTGCTCGATCGAGACCCCGAGCTTCTGCCTGAACGCCTGCTGGGACCAGGTCGCGTCGCAGGAGACCCCGTAGAGCGTCGCGCCCTGGGCGGCGAACTCGTCGAGCACCTCCTCGTAGACGTTCAGCTGGTCGGTGCACACCGGGCTGAACGCGAAGGGGTAGAAGACGAGGACGCTCGTCTGGCCCTCCAGGTCCTTTTGGGTGAACGTCGAGCCGTCCTGGCGCCCGAGCGAGAACTCCGGCGCCGGAGTGCCCGGCCCGAGGACGCTCACCGGCGCAGACCGAGCTCGGCCAGCAGGGCCCGGTAGCCCTCGAGATCCTTGCGGCGCAGGTAGTTCAGGAAGCGCCGGCGGCGACCGACGAGCATGAGCAGCCCGCGGCGCGAGTGGTGGTCCTTGGGGTGGATGCGCAGGTGCGCGGTGAGGTCGTTGATGCGCTGGGTGAGCATCGCGATCTGGACCTCGGCCGAGCCCGTGTCGTTCTCGCCCTTGCCGAACTTCTCGACGAGCTCGCGCTTGTGCTCCTGGGTGAGGGTCGTCATGGCGGCGGAAAGGTAGCAAAGGCTCGGGCCTCCGCTACGTCGTGATCCATCCGCTCCACGAGTTCGGCGACCCGGTCGAAGCGGCGCTCTCCGCGCAGTCGCTTGACGAAATCCAGGCGCAGCTCCTGGCCGTAGAGGTCGCCGCTCCAGTCGAGCAGGTAGGCCTCGATGAGCACGCCGCGGCCGGTCGCGAACGTCGGGCGGACACCGACGTTGACCGCGGCCGCGCGCTCGTCGTTGGCACGGCAGGCGTAGACGCCGTGACCCGGGCAGACCACCCCGGGGTCGGGCACGAGGTTCGCGGTCGGATAGCCGAGCTCGCGTCCGCGCTTGTCGCCGTGGACCACCTCGCCCCGCAGCTGGAACGGGGCGCCGAGAAAGCCCGCGGCCCGCTCCACCTCGCCGGCGAGCACGAGTCCGCGGATGTGGCTCGAGGAGACGACCTCGCCGTCGGTCTCCACCAGAGCGACCACACGCGTCTCGAAGCGCTCGTCGGCGGCGAGGAGGTCCGTGTCGCCGCCGGCCCGGTGCCCGAAGCGGAAGTTCTCCCCGACCGAGACGTGCGTGGCCCCGAGGCGTTCGACGAGCACTCGATCGACGAAGTCGCGCGCCTCGAGCGCGGCGAACTCCTCATCGAAGGAGATGACCACGAGCTCCTCCACCCCCAGGCTCGCCACCAGGTCGGCCTTGACCTCCAGGGAGGTGAGGAGCTTCGGCGCCGCGTCCGGGGCGACCACCGAGCGCGGGTGCGGGTCGAAGGTCAGGACCGTGTCGCTGCCCCGGATGACCTCGCGGTGGCCGAGGTGCACGCCGTCGAACTCGCCGACCGCGACCCGACGGGGGCGAGGCTCGACGTCGGGGAGCCAGGTGAGCTTCACCCGCGGAAGCCTACGGTGGGCTTGAGCAGGCCGTCTCGCGGCTCGGCGACGGCGATCAGGCCCCGCTCGTCGGTCAGGCGCACCGGCCCGCTCGCCTCGCCGGCGAGCGCGACCCCATGGCCCGCCCGGCGCGCGTCCTCTTCTCCCAGGGGACGCTCGGGCAGAAAGGAGAGTGCTTCGAGGAGCGCCACGACGCGTTCGGGATCGGCAGCCTCGACGTCGAATGGTCCGATGCGAGTGCGCCGCAGCTCCTCGCAGTAGGCGTCGCCCAGCTCCGCGACGAGGGAGCGCACGTAGGTCCCCGAGGAGCACTCGATCGAGAACCCTCGCCGCTCGCGCTCGCGCCAGCGCTCGATGAAGGCGCGCACCTCGATGGGGCGCTCGGCCAGATCGACCGGCTCGCCCCGCCGCGCGAGCGTGTAGGCGCGGCGGCCGCCGACCTTGACCGCCGAGAAGTCCGGCGGGCGCTGGCTCAGGTCCCCCGTCGGGAGGGCCAGATCGCCTGTGGGCAGCACTCCGGTGGCCCGGATCTCCCCGTCGCGGTCGCCCGTCGAGGAGACCGCCCCGAAGCGCGCCACCGCCTCGTAGGTCTTCGGCAGCGCCATGAGGAAGCGCTGCGCCCGGGTCGCGCGGCCTACGAGGATCAGCAGCAGCCCGGTGGCGAAGGGATCGAGCGTGCCGGCGTGGCCCACCTTCGTGCCCTTCGGGTAGAGGCGCCGAACGCGCGCCACGACGTCGTGCGAGGTGACCCCCGCCTCCTTGTCCCACACGATTACCCCGTCGACGGCGCGCCGCGGGTGGGCCTCGGAGCTCAGAGCTGGGCGGCGAGCGCGCCGCGCAGGAACTCGACGAGCTCCTCCCACGCGAGCTCGGTCGAGAACCCCGCCGCCTGGCGATGCCCCCCTCCCCCCTGAGCGCGGGCGATGCGCGAGACGTCGATCCGATCGTCGCTCGAGCGCAGGGAGACCTTGCGTCGACCCGCGCGCTCCCCCAGCCGGTCGCGCACCAGCGCGGCCATGGCCGTGCCCTCGACCGAGCGCAGGTGGTCGATGACTCCCTCGGAGTAGGTCTCCGCGGCTCCGGTCTCGGCGAAGTCGGCCGCGCTCAGGCGGGCCACCGTCAGCCGTCCGTCGTCGTAGCGCTCCACCTGCCCGAGGCCCCTGGCGAGCAGCGCCAGCTTGGCGTAGGGGATGCCCTCGTAGATGCGCCGGTAGATGCCGTGCACGTCGACTCCGGCCTCGATCAGCTCCGCCGCCATGACGTGGGCGCGGGTTCCGGTGTTCTCGTACATGAACTTCCCGGTGTCGGTGACAAGCCCCACGTAGAGCGCCTCGGCGATCGCCACCGTGGGGCGCACGCCGAGGCCGCGCATGAGATCCCAGACGATCTCCGCCGTGCACGAAGCCTCGGGCACGACGTGGTCGACGGTGCCAAAGCGGGTGTTGTCGTGGTGGTGGTCGACGTTGAGGATGTGCGCGCCCTCGGCCTTGACCACCTCGGCGGGGTTGCGGTCGATGTTCCCGCAGTCCAGGAAGACGAGGGTGCGCTCGGCGATGTCGTCGGGTACGACCGAGACGAGGCCGGCCAGCGAGAAGAAGCGGTACTCGTAGGGCAGCGGAAGCTCATCCTCGGCCATGAACATCACGGAGTCCTTGCCGAGCCCGGTGAGGATCTCCTGCGTGGCCACCAGGGAGCCGAGCGCGTCCCCGTCGGGGTTCTCGTGGGTGACGAGCAGGAGCTTGGACGCCCCGCGCAGCTCGTCGAGCACGCGCTCACGACTCGAGGTCGCGGTGCCGAGCAGGCTCAACGCTGCTCCTCCCCGAGCTCTGAGTCGAGGAGCTCGGAGATCCGCATGCCGCGGTCGATCGTCTCGTCGTACTCGAAGGAGAGCGTCGGGGTGTGCTTGATGCGCAGCTCGCGCGCCACCCGGCCCTGCAGGTAGCCGTGGGCGGAGCGCAGCCCCTCGAGGCTCGCCTCGCGCTCCTCTTCGCTTCCGAGCACGCTCACGTAGACCCGGGCGTGGCGCAGATCCGGAGAGGTGTTGACGGCGGTGATGGTCACGAATCCGATGCGCGGGTCCTTGAGGCTCTGGGCCAGGGCGTCGCTCAGCACCGCACGGACGGCCTCGTTCACCCGGCGCATACGGCCCGAGGTCATCCTAGCCCCCCATCCGCCGCTCGCCGGGAATACGACACCGCGTCAGTGAGAAGCTCTTCATGCGCCGAGATCCTCGAGCGAGGAGACGAGGCGCTCGACTCTTGCGCCCTCGGGATGGCGGTCGATCACGAAACGCTCGACGCGGTCCGCGGCGGCGCTCAGAGCGCTCAGCGAGCCGCCGGTGAGGGCTGCGCTCAGCGTCGCGCGCTGCCACAGGTCCTGATGGTCGATCTCCGCGACGGCGGCGCCGAGGCGCCCGTGGAGCTGGGCCTTCAGCGAGGAGATCTCCTTGCGCTTTCCCTTGAGGCTGCCCACCTCGGGAAAGTGCAGGTGGATCACGAGGACCGTGACGAATCCGGTGGCGCTCATGGCGCGCTCGAGCAACCGGCTCGCGCGGCTCAGGCCAGCTCGCGCTCGACCTTGCGCGTCTCGTAGGCCTCGAGCATGTCGCCCTCCTTCACGTCGGCGAAGTCGCGCAGCACGATCCCGCACTCGAAGCCGGCGGCGACCTCGCGGACGTCGTCGTTGAAGCGGCGCAGCGAGCCGATCTCCCCGGTGTGCACGACCGTGCCGTCGCGCACGAGGCGGACCTTCGCCCCGCGGGTGATCCGCCCCTCGGTGACGTAGGAGCCGGCGATCGTCCCCACGCGGGAGGCGCGGAAGGTCTGGCGGATCTCCACCTGGCCGACGATGTCCTCGACCTCCTCGGGCTCGAGCATGCCCTGGATCGCGAGGCGCAGCTCGTCCATCGCGCGGTAGATGACCGCGTAGGAGCGGATCTCGACGGCCTCGCGGTCGGCGACGTGGCGCGCGTCGCCCACCGATCGCACGTTGAAGGCGAGGACGACCGCGTTCGAGGCGGCGGCGAGCATCACGTCGGACTCGTTGACCCCGCCGACTCCGCGGTGGATCACGTTGACCTCGACCTCGTCCTGGGGAAGCTTGGCGATCTCGTCCTCGATCGCCTCGAGCGAGCCCGCCACGTCGGCCTTGAGCACGAGGTTCAGCTCCTGCAGGCCGGCGGCGAAGATCTGCTCGAGGGAGATCTTGCGCCCGCTCTTGCGGGCGATCCGCTCCGTCTTGAGCCGGTTGGCCTTCTCTCCGGCGAGCTGGCGCGCCTTGCGGTCGTTCTCCACGACGCGGACGGTCTCGCCCGCCTCGGGAACCGAGTCGAAGCCGAGGATCTCGACCGGCTCGCCGGGCTCGGCCTGCTTGACCCGCTTGCCGAGGAAGTCGTTCATGGCGCGCACGCGGCCCCAGTGGGCCCCGGCCACGAGCGCGTCGCCGACCCGCAGGCGTCCGCGCTGGATGAGGACGGTGACCACCGCCCCGCGGCCCGGATCGAGCTTGGACTCGATGACGGTGCCCGAGGCGTCCGTGTCCGGGTTGGCCCTGAGCTCCTCCACCTCGGCCATGACGAGGATCGTCTCGAGCAGGTCGTCGAGCCCCTGCTTGGTCTTGGCGGAAACGTCGACGAACTCGATGTCGCCGCCCCATTGCACGGGCTGCAGGCCGCGCGTGCTCATCTCCGTGCGCACGCGGTCGGGCTGGGCGCCCTCCTTGTCCACCTTGTTGATGGCCACGAGCATCGGCACCCCGGCGGCCTTGGCGTGGTCGATCGCCTCCTGGGTCTGGGGCATCACCCCGTCGTCGGCGGCGACCACGATCACCGCGATGTCGGCGACCTTGCCGCCGCGGGCGCGCATGGCGGTGAACGCCTGGTGGCCCGGCGTGTCGAGGAAGGTGACCGTCTTGTCGTTGTGGTGAACCTGGTAGGCGCCGATGTGCTGGGTGATGCCGCCGGCCTCGCCCGCAGCCACCTCGGTCGAGCGCACGGCGTCGAGCAGGGAGGTCTTGCCGTGGTCGACGTGGCCCATGATCGTCACCACCGGCGGGCGCTCGACCAGGTCTCCCTCCTCGTCGGCGAACGCAGGCTCCGCGTCGACGTCGTCGGCCGCGTGGACGATCTCGATCGGCTTCTCGAACTCGTCCGCGATGAGCTGGATGGCGTCGTCGGACAGCGTCTGGGTGAGGGTCGCCATCTCGCCGAGCTGCATCATCTTCTTGATGATCTCGGGCACCGCGATGCCCGTGTACTCGGCGACGTCCTTGACCGTCGAGCCCGAGTTGATGCGGATCGTGGTGGGAGCGAGGATCGCCTCGTTGTCGACGGGCGTGGGCTCCTCGTAGGTGCCGCGGCGCCGGCGCCCGCGCCGCTGGCGGCGCGGAGGCTGGTTGGGCGGCGGGCCGCCGCCGGGCGCGCGGCGCGAGGCCTGGGAGTCGATGATCACGCGCCGGCGCGAGCCGGCGCCCGCGGCCGGGGGCCGCTCACCCTGCAGCGAGTCGCGGTTGGGGCGCTTGGCGGCGTCGGGAGCGGCGCTTCCGTTGGCGGCGGGCGCGGCCGCGGGCGCGCCGGGCGCCGGGGTGGGCGCGGCGGCGGGGGGCTTGGGCGCCGGCTGGCGCGCGGGCGGGACGGGATCCGGGGTCCGAGCGGGCTTGGGCGCCGCCGGGGGCGCGCCGTTGCCGGCGAGGATTCGCTTGGCTTCGCGCTCGTCGACCGCCGAGGCGGCGGCCTTCACCGACAGGCCGGCCTGCTGCAGCTTCTCGATGACCTCCTTGGTCGGGAGGTTCTGCTCCTTGGCGATCTCGTGTACGCGCTTCTTGGCCATGTCTCCTCGATTCTACTTCGCGCCCCGGGGCGCGACCGCAGCGCGGAGCGAGCGCGAGAGCGCCCGCCGCTTCTCCGCGCGCTCGCGGCACTCGGCGCCGGGATGGAGATAGGCCCCGCGGCCGGGGCGGATGCGCTCGGGATCGGGGACGGGAACGCCTCCCTCCGCGACGTAGCGCTCGAGGGTGGCCTGGGCGGCGAGCGCCCCGCAGCCGACGCAGCGGCGCCGGGCCACGTGTCCGCGCGCGGGGGCTATGACGCTGCGCCCGCGGCCGGCAGATCCTCGAGGCGATCGGAGCCGATCGTCTCGAGCGCCTGGTGCGCGTCGATTCCGCAGTAGCGAGACCCCGACAGCGCGGCGTTGGGGCAGCGCCGTCCCTTGCGCGAGATCGCGGCGCAGCGGCCCGAGGTCTCCTCCTCGTCGAAGCCGTGCTCGGACTCCTCGGCAGCGAACTCGGTCTCGGAGCGGATGTCGATCCGCCAGCCCGTCAGGCGGGCGGCCAGGCGCGCGTTCTGGCCCTCGCGACCGATCGCCAGCGAGAGCTGGTCGTCGGGGACGATCACCGTCGACTGCTTGCCCTCGTCGTCCACGAGCACCTCGCGAACGCGCGCCGGCGAGAGCGCCTTGGCCACGAAGCGGGCGGGCTCCTCGTTGTAGGGGATGATGTCGATCTTCTCCCCGCGCAGCTCGGAGACCACCATGCGCACGCGCGAGCCGCGCGGGCCCACACAGGCGCCCACCGGGTCCACCCCGTCGGCGTAGGAGACGACCGCGATCTTCGAGCGGTATCCGGGCTCGCGGGCCACGCCGGTGATCTCCACGAGGCCGTCGGCGATCTCGGGAACCTCGAGCTCGAAGAGCGACTTGATGAGCTCGGGATCGCGACGCGAGACGATGATGCTCGGCCCCTTGGTCGAGCTCGAGACCTCCTTGATGACGGCCTTGATGCGCCCTCCGTGGTCGTAGCGCTCACCCTCGACCTGCTCGGACTTGGGCAGCAGGGCCTCGACGCGCTCGCGCAGCTGGACGAGCGTGTAGCGGGAGTCCGACTGCTGGACGATCCCGGTGATGAGCTCGCCGACGCGGTCCTGGTACTCGTCGAACATCATGTCGCGCTCGGCCTCGCGGATCCGCTGGAGGATCACCTGCTTGGCCGTCTGGGCGGCGATGCGCCCGAAGTCGTCGGGCGTGACGTTGCGCTCGTCGATCTGGTCGCGGTAGAGCGCGAACTTCTCGGGATCGATCTCGGGCTCGGTGGGCTCGCGCGCCTCACCCGTCTCCGGATCGATCGTCGTGCCCTCGTCGATCGTCTCGACGATGAGCTGGGCCTCGAGGCGCTCGGGGATGAGCAGCTCGTAGACGAGGAAGTCGCCCGTCTCGCGGTCCATCTCGACCCGCGCGTACTTCGCGGAGTCGGGCTGCTTCTTGTAGGCCGAGAGCAGCGCGTCCTCCAGCGCGATCATCAGCTTCTCGAAGGAGATGTTCTTCTCCTTGGCGAGGGCGCGGGTGGCTTCGAGGATCTCCTTGGACATGGGCTACTCCGCGGGAACGAGGTTGGAGCGGGCGATCTCGGCATAGGGGATCGAGAGGAGGCCCCCGTCGGCGGCGAGCGTCACCTCGGCGTCGGTGGCGCCGACGAGCTCGCCGGTGAAGCTCTGGCGCGCGTCGCTCGAGCCGCCCTGCGCGTGCACGGGCCCGCGCGTGCGCACCCGGGCGCGGCGGCCGAGGAAGCGGCGGAAGTGGTCGGGCTTGGTCAGCGGCCGCTCGCGGCCGGGCGAGGACACCTCGAGCGAGTAGCGCTCGCGCACGCCGGGCAGCGCGCGGGTCACGCGCTCGCAGAGCGCGAGCGACACGCCGTCAGGATGGTCGATGTACAGCCGCACGATCGACCCACCGACCACCTCGGCAAGCAGTATCTCGACCTCGGGCTCGAGGGGCGCGAGCTCCCGCTCGATCTCGGCCTGCAGCGTGCTCATCTACTCACCTCATTCCATAAAAAAAGCGGGCGAGCGCCCACTTTCGACCATCGGATCGCCGGGAGTGCCCGGCGCGAAAGCTGTGCGCCGAGAATAGCACCGCCGAGGCCTCGCCCACGCGCCTCCAGAGCACCTTCTTGCCCGGATTCAGCAGCCTCTTGGGGTCCTATGCGGCCTTGATCCGGCGCGGCAGCGCGAGCCCCGGGGCGCCGAGCTGGAGCCTCAGTTGCCTTCGCTTGAGCAGGCCCACGCCGTGCTCGTCGAGATGGTCCCCCGAGCTGGAGAGCGAGCTCGAGGAGTGGCACGGTCTGGGATCATCGCGCTCTGAATGAGCGACGCGCGGAGCACGGTGGCCGACTACATCGCCTCGCTCGAGGGCGAGACCCGCACCGTCGCCTTCGCGGAGTGGGGCATCACGGTGGACGCGGCCGGATGGCCGCTGCACGTCGGGGTGGCGATCCGCGACGGCTTCCTGCGTGCCCAGGCCGCGGTCGTCGCGCCCGGGAGCCTCGCCGAGCACGACCTGCTGTGGTGGAATCGCACGGTCCCGCTCGTCCGCTTCTCCCACACGCGGGCGGGCGAGGTGTGGATCCAGGGAGACCTGCCGCTGAGCTCCGTGAGCGCCTTCGAGCTCGACCGCTTCCTCGGGCTGCTGGTGCTCACCGCCACGCAGGCGCGCGAGCACGCGGCGAGCTGACCGGGGGGGCGTCGGCCGGTTCCGCCTACCTCGCCGCTGCGTGGGCGCGCGCCCGGTCGCGGTAGATGCGGTAGTCACGCCGCTCGGGGCGCAGGCAGCAGGCCAGCGCGAGCGGATGGCGCGCCTCCTGGTGGCGGCCGAGGAGCTGCAGGCAGCGCCCGAGGCAGAACAGCGCGAAGTCGTTCGTAGGCGCACGCTCGACCACGGCGGAGAACTCCTCGGCGGCCTGCTCGGGGTGGCCGGCGCGAAACAGGGCGCGACCCAGCGCCTCGCGGATCGAGGTCTTCTCGGGATCGAGGTCGCGGGCCCGGGAGAGCGGGATCGCGGCCTGATGCCAGTCGCCGGCCTCGAGCAGCGCGGTGCCCCGCTGGAAGAGCTCGTAGACGCCCTCGGACATGGCCTTCAGTGTACGGCGCGATCCCGTCGCTTCGAGTGCCCGCCGGGGCGGGGCGGCAGCGCCCACAACGCACGGAGCCGCCCGCTCGCGCCGAGGCCGCGGGCGAGCTCGTCGCGGAGCGCGCGTCGCTGGGCCGGCGAGGGAGGCGCGTCCTCGTAGCCGTAGCGCGCCGCTCCGAGCGCGCGCACGTAGGCGGCGGCCTCGGGCGCGCCCCGGAGGCGCTCCTCGAGCTCGTGAGGGTGGTGGCCGGCGCGGGGGCGCGGCCCGTGCGCCGAAGCGCCCGCTCGAGCTCGCCCAGCGCGTGCTGGGTGAAATCGCGCCCCCGGCGCCGGCGCCGGGTCCAGAGCAGCCCGATCAGCAGCGCACCGCCACCCGTACCGATCCCGACCGGGATCCACGAGGAGCTCGCGTGCCCCGAGCGGGGCGCCGCGGGCGCGGCGCCACTTCGGGGCTCGGGAAGGCGGCGCGGAGCCGCGTTCGGGCTCTGGCCCACTCCGGGGAGCCTTCCGATACGCGCGTGCGCGCTCAGCGCCGGCGCCGCCGAGGGCGTGGGGTCGAAGGTCACCCATCCCAGACGGGGAAACCACGCCTCCACCCAGGAGTGCGCGTCGTAGTCGCGCACCACCCGCTCGCCGGCGCCACCCGTGGGCTCCCCGGGGGTGAAGCCGGCGGACACGCGCGCCGGCACCCCGCCCATGCGCAGAAGCAGCGCCATCGCACCCGAGAACTGCTGGCAGTAGCCCCGCCGGTCCTCGAAGAGGAAGCTCTCGAGGGGCAAGAGGTGCGCCGGAGGCGTCTCGGAGTAGGTGAAGCCGTGAGCGAGGTAGAACTGCACCCGGCGCACGTAGTCATACGGCGTCCTCGACCCGGCGGCCAGGCGGCGGGCGAGCGCGTAGGCACGCGCGTAGGGGGAGCGCAGCACCGGGCCCGCGCCGGGGGCCACGCTGCCCAGGGAGTGCGTCGAGCCGCCGAAGTTGAGCGGCTCTCCCGGCTGCCCGAAGGCCGGGAACCCGATCTCGCCTGCACCGGCTCGCCGCGGGCCGCGGGGTCCGCTCGGGAGGAGGCGCAGAACTCGGTAGGCCGCGCTCCACGCCGGATAGATCGAGCCCGCGGCGGCGAGCTCCGCCGCTCGCGGACGCGGCGCGTAGACGTCGACCGCGTAGGAGTCGCCCGGGCCCAGCTCGGGGTCCGAGCGCCACGTTCCCGGGGTCGGCCCCGGGCGGAGGGGATGTGGGGCGCGGCTCACCCCGAGGGTCGTGCCCGCGCCGAGCACCTCGCGGGTCCGCAGGCCGCGCACGACCACCGCCATGCTCTGGCGCCAGGAGCGAGGCTCGCCCCTCGCCGCGCGGCGGGACTCCTCGCCGCCCGTGTCGGCGGTGACGGGCACCGAAGCGCTCGTCCACTTCAGCCCGTCGAAGGTCTCGAGGTTCTTCGCCTTGAGGTAGACGGGCACCTTCGCGCGCACGCGCAGCACCTCCCGCCCGTCGCGCGGCCAGTCGATCGGACCGTAGGAGTGCTCCCAGTCGAAGCGCTCGCCGCTCGCCGTGCTCAGCGAGCGGGCAACCCCCTCGGGGGCAATCAAGGGCCGGCGCGCGCCGAGCGTGGGCGCGGCGAGCGCGCCGCCGAGGGCGGCGAGGCCGAGGAGGGCGAGCGCCCTGGGAGCGTCGGCGCGGCGCATGCGCTCGAGCCACAGGACCCCGGCGAGGAGCGCAAAGAGCCCGAGGCCCTCCCCCACGCCCCCGCCGGTACGCAGGATCACCGCGGGCACGGTGGCCAGAGCGAGCAGAGGCAACGTCGCGGCGGCGCGCCGTCCGAGCGTCGAGGCGCCGGGCCTGAGGCCGAGCAGGCCGCCGGCGGCGAGCCCGAGGGCGCCGCCGAGCAGGATCATGCGCCGCACCCAGGCATCCACGCCGTCGTAGGGGGAGGTGGCTTCGGGCAGGCCCCCGAGGCCCTGGGCCACTCCCCGCGCGAGGCCATCCCAACGTTCCGGGGCCAGCAGCCGCCACGGAACTCCGGCCGCGCGCGCGTCGAGCGCGAGCAGCCCCAGCCCGAGAAGGACGGCCGCCGCCGGGCGCACCCCGCGCGGCCATCCGGGCCGCGGGCGCCACGCGGCGCGCAGGCCGAGCGCCGCGAGGAACGCGGCAGCGAGCGCGAGCAGCATCGCCCCGGCCGCTGCCGGAGCCACCAGGGCCCCCCAGCGCTCCGCGCCGAACAGGGCGAGCGCGATGAGGAGAAGCGCCCGGACCGCGAGCGCGCGAGCCCCGCTCACGCGAGGACCCCCGCCCGGCGTGGACGGGCGCGCGTGACGCGGACGCCCGTGCAGCCGGCGACGGTGAAGGCCGCTCGGCACCCCGGGGCCTCGCCCGGAAAGACGAGCGTCCGCTCCCCGCGAGCGCCCGCGGCGAGTGCCGCGGGCCACGAGGAGAGCTCGCGCGCGGCGACGTAGAAGATCGGCCCGCCGCGAGCGCCCGCAACACGTGGAGCCGGCGCGCCGGCCGGAGCCTCCTCGACCAGCGCGAGGCGCACGTGCGCGGCGGCCCACCCGGGTCCCTCGCGCTCGAGAAGAAGCGCGCGCCGCTCCCCGGGCAGCAGGAGAGCGCAGCCGCCGCGGCGGGCGAGCGCCCGACAGAGGGAGGCGGCCGCGCGGACCGCGGCGTCGAGGTGCTCCGGGGTGAGCGGGGCGCGCGCGTCGAGCACGACGAGCGCGCGGCCGTCTTCCTCGGGGTGGACTCGGCGCTCCACGAGACCCGCGCCGCGCGCGAGCGCGGGCCAGTGGATGCGCGCGGCGGGAGCGCCCTGCCGGTAGGGGCGCAGGCCGTCGACCTCACCGGCCGACTCGACGGCGTGCGCGAGCGCCGCCGTACCCGCCCCGGCGCCCGCGCCGCCCGAGGCAGGCCGCACCGGGCTCGTGCGCGGCAAGACGAGCAGCTCCTCCTGCGGCGCGAGGCCAGCCACCCGCCGGCGCACGAGCCCGAGCGGGTCGCCGATCGCGAGCGCGGGCGGCGGAAGGACGTGGCGACCGCGGACCGGCGCCTCCACCTGGAGACGCACGCGTGTCATCCCCCGTCGCGGCGCCCGCAGCGGGAGAGCGACGTCAAGGCCCGCATCCTCGAGGACCCCGGCGGGCGCCGGCACGAGCCCGCGGCGCACCTCGTAGACCACTCCGACCCGCTCGCCCTCCACCACTCGGCGCGAGTCGAGCTCGCGCGTCACCCGCACGCTCCGCGCGGCGAGCAGCACCCACGCCAAAACTCCGAGTCCGAGGGCGGCGAGCGCGACGCCGGGTACGTAGAGCGACTTCGCGGCGAAGAGCACGGCGGCGATCACGAGCTCTGAGCCGAGCGCGGCGATGCCGAGCGCCGCGCGCACGAGCGCCTAGCGGGCCGGCACCGCGGCCAGCGCATCGTCGACGACCCCTCGGGCGCCGCTTCCGGCCGCCTCGGGCGCGAGCACCAGGCGGTGGGTGAGGACCGCGGGCGCGAGCGCCTGGACGTCGTCGGGCAGGGCGTGGTCGCGCCCGTGGAGCGCCGCGCGCGCCTTGGCCGCGCGGAGCAGGAGCAACCCCGCGCGCGGGCTGGCGCCGAGCTCCGTGCGCGGGTCCTCGCGCGTGCGGCGAAGCACGGCGACGACGTAGGCGCGCAGCGGCTCGGCGGCCCGCACCCGAGCGACCGCGTCCTGGGCGCGCACGAGCGCTGAGGCACTGGCCACGGGCTCGAGCGCGAGCACGCGGTCTCCGCCGGCGTGGTCGGCGAGCATGTCCGCCTCCGCCTCGGCGCTCGGGTAGCCGAGCGCGACCCGGATCATGAACCGGTCGACCTGGGCCTCGGGAAGCGGGTAGGTCCCCTCGAACTCCACCGGGTTCTGCGTGGCGAGCACGAGAAACGGGCGGGCGAGCTCGTGGGTGTGGACGTCGACGGTGACCCGGCGCTCCTGCATGCACTCGAGCAGTCCCGACTGGGTCTTGGGCGAGGCGCGGTTGATCTCGTCGACGAGCACGACGTTGGCGAACACCGGTCCGGGGCGGAACTCGAAGTGGCCCTCGCGCGGGTTGAAGACGTTGACGCCCACCACGTCGGCCGGCAGCAGGTCGGCGGTGCACTGCACGCGCGCGAACTGGCAGTCGAAGGAGCGGGCGAGCGCGCGGGCGAGCGCGGTCTTCCCGACGCCCGGATGGTCCTCGACGAGCACGTGTCCCTCGGCCAGGAGCGCGACGAGCACGTGCTCGAGAGTCTCGGGGCGCACCTGGACGGCTCGGGCCACATTCGCGGCTACGCGGCGCGCGAGCTCGGCCGCCGCCTCACGCTCGTGCGGCTCGACTCGCCCCAGCTCGTCCAAGGGCTCCATCGCGCCCTCTACCGCCTCCGGGCGGTCGCCGCGTGCGCGCGCACGCGGACGACCTCGGCCAGGATCTCCCGCGCCACCCGCGCCTTGGCCGTGCGTGCGACCGCCCGCTCGGCGCCGTCGGAGGCGAGGATCGTCACCTCGTTCTCGCCGGCGTCGAAGCCGATACCCGCGACGGAGACGTCGTTGACCACGAGCAGGTCGAGCTTCTTGCGGGCGAGCTTCTCGCGGCCGTGCTCGAGCGCGCGCGGCCCGTGCTCGGCGGCGAAGCCGACGAGGACCTGATCGAAGCGCCGGAGCTCGGCGAGCTCGCCGAGGACATCGCGAGTGGGCTCGAGCTCGAGCGCGGGCGGCGGCCCGCCGTCCTTCTTGATCTTTCGGGACGCGGGAGCGACGGGCCGGAAGTCCGCGACGGCGGCGGCCATGATGAGCACGTCGCAGTTCGGGAAGCGCTCGGCGCAGTCGGCGTGGAGCTCGGCGGCGGTGGCGACCTCGTGGTAGCGGACGCTCGGCGTGCGCTCGAGCGCGACGTTGGCGGCGATCACCGTCACCTCGGCGCCCGCGGCGGCGGCGGCGTCGGCCAGCGCCCAGCCCATCCTGCCGGAGGAGCGGTTGCCCACGAAGCGCACGGCGTCGATCGGCTCGCGCGTGCCCCCTGCGCTTACGAGCACGCGCACCCCGTCGAGGGCCCCGTCGCCCGCTTCGAGCCCGAGCGTGGCCTCCACGGCGGCGAGCAGCTCGGAGGGCTCGGCCAGCCGTCCGGCGCCGTGCTCGCCGCGCGAGGCGAGCTCCCCCACCCCCGGCTCGACGAACCTTACCCCCCGCCCGCGCAGCGTCTCGAGGTTCTGCCGCGTGGCGGGGTGCTCCCACATGTGGGCGTTCATCGCGGGGGCGACGATCACCGGGCAGGTAGCGGCGAGCGCCGCGGTGGTGAGGAGGTTGTCGGCCAGCCCCGCCGCGAGCTTGGCCAGCGTGTTGGCCGAGGCGGGCGCGATCAGGTAGGCGTCGGCGTTCTCCACGAGCGCCAGGTGGCTGATCGGCTCGTGCTCGGGCGGCGTCTGGTCGGGAAAGGCGCCGCGGGCCGGGTCGGCCTCCCATTCCGAGCCGAGCACGGGCGCGCCGCTCAGCGCGGCGAAGGACGGCCGGCCGACGAAGCGCTCGCCGGCCTCGGTCTGGATCACGCGAACGGCGTGGCCCGCCCGGGTGGCCAGCCGCACCAGCTCGAGCGCCTTGTAGGCGGCGACGCCGCCGCTCACCCCGACGAGCAGCCGCGCCATGCGCCGCTCCCACCGCCTCAGCGGTAGTGGTACTTGACCTTGCCGCTCGCGACCTCCTCGAGGGCGATCGTGAGGTAGTTCTTCGATCCGCTCTCGACCATCGGGGGCGGAAACTCGTCGAAGGTGCCCTCTCCGAGGTTGCGGTAGTAGGAGTTGATCTGACGCGCGCGCTTGGCGGCGACGACGACGCTCGCGTAGTTCGAGTCGACGTGGTCGAGCAGGCGGTCGATGCGGGGGGAGATCAAGGGCCGGAGCCTTTCGAGAAGAAGCGGGAGGGCGGACCCGGGAGTCTAGAGGCCCTCCAGCTCGCGCTCGACGATCGCCCCCAGGCGGTCGGTCGACTCTTCGAGGCGGTCGTTGACCACGACGTGGGCGAACTCGGCCTGGGCGGCCAGCTCCCGCTCGGCGGTGCGCAGGCGCGCCTCGACCTGCTCGGGATCGTCCGTGCCCCGCCCCACGAGCCGAGCCCGTAGCGAATCGAGCGACGGGGGCGCGATGAACACCTGCACGGCGTCGGGAACCGCGTCGCGCATCTGGCGCGCGCCCTGGACCTCGATCTCGAGCACGACGGGCACCCCATCGGCGAGCTGTCGCTCGAGCTCGGAGCGCAGCGTTCCGTAGCGTCGCCCGGAGTACTCCGCGTGCTCGACGAAGTCCCCCGCGCCCACGCGCTGCTCGAATTCGGAGTCGCTCAGGAAGTGGTAAGCGACGCCGTCCTCCTCACCCGGCCGGGGCGCGCGGGTGGTGGCCGAGACCGAGAGCGCGAGCCTGGGCACTCGCCCGCGCAGCCCGCGGATCAGCGTGCCCTTGCCGACGCCCGAGGGCCCGGTGATGACGAAGACCTTGGCCACGCGGGACGTGGCGGGGCTAGCGGTGCAGCAGAACGACCAGCTCCGCGCGCTGGCGCTCGGAGAGCCCGCCGATCGTCTTGCTCGGCGAGATGCGGCACGTGCTGAGGATCTTGTTGACCTTCACGCGGCCGTACTTGGGCACGGCCAGGAGCATGTCGAAGACCTTCGCCGTCTCCGTCCATTCGGGCGGATCGAGGAGCAGCGTGTGGATCGAGGTGCGCCCCGCCTTGAGATCGCGCTTGAGCTGGGCGCGCCGCGTGCGGATCTCGTTGGCGCGCGAGAGCGCGTCCATGCGCTGGACCAGGGAGCGCTCGGGGGCCCCGGTCGTCTTGAGCGCGGACGGACTCAGCGGCGGCATCGGCCGAGTCTACATAGATCGGCGGGACCGACAAGCCGCCGGGGGCCAAATTTGCCTCAGCCTCAGCTCGAGGGTTAGCCATATCGACCCCGGTCGAGGAAAGCGCCGGGATTTCCAGGGACTTTTACGTTGCGGACACCCCATGCCGTCCGGCGGCCGTTGCGCTTGCGTCTGTCGCGGCGCTCATCTTCCCAAGCTCCCTGGCGATGCGCGCACCGGCCGCCGGATCGCGGAAGCTCTCCGTGCCGACGGCCACGAGGGTGGCTCCCGCCGAGAGGAGCTCGAAGGCGTCGCGACCGCTCTGGACTCCCCCCATGGCGATGATCGGGATCCGCACGCGGGCCGCGACCCCGTCCACCTGGGCGAGCGCGATCGCGCGGATCGCCGGGCCCGACACGCCCCCCGTGCGCCCCCCGAGCCAAGGCTCCCCCGTACGCGGATGGCGCGCCATGCCGCGCAGCGTGTTCACGAGCGAGACGGAGTCGGCGCCCTCGGCCTCGGCCGCCTCGGCCACCGCGGCCGGGTCGCTCGCGTTAGGCGTGAGCTTGACGATGATCGGCTTGGAGGTGAGGGGGCGCACCTCCCGCACCAGCCGCTCGGTCTCCACCGGGTCGGCGCCCATCACGAGGCCGGTCTCCACGTTCGGGCACGAGACGTTCAGCTCGAGCGCGGCGACCTCGGCCCGGGCGGCGAAGGCCTCCACGAGCTCGGCGACCTCGGCGAGGGCGAACCCCATGACGTTCACGATCAGGGGCACGGGCAGGAGCGCGAGCTCGGGAAGGTCGTGCTCGAGGTAGCCCGCCAGCCCCTTGTTGGGCAGCCCGATCGAGTTGAGCAGGCCACTCGGAAGCTCCCACAGCCGCGGAGGAGAGTTGCCGCTGCGAGGCGCGAGGGTGACGGTCTTGGAGACGAACGCGGAGAACGGGAACCCCGATCCTCGCCCGTCGCCCCCGGGCGGCCCGAGCAGCTCGTCGCCGAAAGCCCGGCGGGCGGCGATCGCGTCGAAGGTGCCCGATGCGTTGATCACCGGATGCGCGAGCTCGAGCCCGCAGAACTCCGTCAATGCCCGGCTCCGGGGATCAGCGCGGTCTCGAGCGCGGCGGCGTCGAGCACGGGACCCTCGACGCACAGGCGCACGTAGCCCGCGCGGGTACGCACCACGCAGCCGAAGCACGCGCCGTAGCCGCACGCCATCCCCGACTCGAGGGCGAGCTGGGCGCCGACGCCGCGTTCGGCGCACAGCGCTCGCACGGCTTCGAGCATCCCGGGCGGTCCGCACGCGTAGACGGTGGCGCGCGGATCCGCGTCGAGCTCCTCGGCGAGGAGCTCGCTCACGCGCCCGTGGCGCCCGACGCTCCCGTCGTCGGTCGCGATGCGCGCCTCGCCGAGCAGCGCGGCGCCGCGGGCGTGGGCGGCGTCGCGAAAGCCGAGCAGGGTGGTGGTGCCCGGCCCGAGCTCGTCCTGCCACCCCGCGAGCGGCGCGATTCCCACCCCTCCGCCGACGAGGAGCGCCCGCGTGCCCGAGGCGGGGGCCCCGAAGCCCACGCCGAACGGGCCGGCGACCCACAGCTCCTCGCCGCGCGTGAGCTCGCAGAGCCGCCGCGTCCCGGGGCCGACGTCCTCGAGCAAGAAGTGGAGCTCCCCGCCCTCGGCCGCGCGCTCGCCCGCGCGCAGCACGCTCAAGGCCCGGGGCAGGAACGGCCGCTCCCCGCCTCCCCCGCCCCAGCGCTCGGCGGCGGCGAGCATGTAGAACTGACCGGGCCGGGGAGGCGGGCCGTTGGCGTCGTGGCCGCGCAGCACGACGTAGGGGCCGTACGTGCGGCGCTCGAGCACGGGCACCCGCCGGCGACCGAAGGGCGCGAGCGTGCGCCGCTCCTCCGTCGGGCGCTTGCCCGCCGCGAGGCTCACGCCGAGGATGCTCCGGCGGTCGCCGCCTCCGCGTGGATCTCCTGCAGCGAGACGACGGTCGGGGCGCCGCTCTGAGCGGCCCTCATGGCCCGCGTGGCGGCCATCGCCCCTGCCATCGTGGTGATGCAGGGGATGCCGCGCGCCACCGCGGCGGCACGGATCTCGTAGCCGTCGGTGCGCGCGCCCGTTCCCACCGGCGTGTTGATCACGAGGTCGACGTCGCCGCGCTCGATCCAGTCGACCACGTGAGGTGAGCCCTCCCCCACCTTGTTGAGCGTCTCCACGGGAATGCCCATGCGCGAGATCGAGAGCGCGGTGCCGTGGGTGGCCACGATCCGCAGGCCGAGGTCGTGGAGCTGCATGGCCACGCCGCCGGCCGCGGGCTTGTCGCGATCGGTCACCGTGATGAACGCCGTCCCCGCGACGGGCAGGCGCGCGCCGGCGGCGGCCTGCGCCTTGGCGAACGCGGTGGGGAAGTCGCGCGCGATCCCCATCACCTCGCCGGTCGAGCGCATCTCAGGACCGAGCAGCGCATCGGCGCCCGCGAAGCGGTCGAAGGGGAGCACCGCCTCCTTGACGCAGACGTGTCCGAGGCTCGGGTCGGCCGGGAGCCCGAGGTCGGCGATCCGCTCCCCGAGGGCGATCCGGCACGCGAGCTTGGCCAGCGGCCAGCCGACTGCCTTGGAGACGAAGGGAACCGTGCGTGAGGCGCGCGGGTTGGCCTCGATCACGAACAGCCGCTCGCCCTGGATCGCGAACTGCACGTTGAGCAGGCCGACGACGCCGAGGGCGAGCGCGATCCCGCGCGTCTGCTCGCGGATGAGCTCGAGCATCTCGGCGCCGAGGGAGTGCGGGGGCAGCACGCACGCCGAGTCGCCCGAGTGGATGCCGGCCTCCTCCACGTGCTGCATGATCCCGCCGATCCAGACCTCCTCCCCGTCGCACAGCGCGTCGACGTCGACCTCGATCGAGTCCTCGAGGAAACGGTCGAGGAAGATCTCGCGGCCGCCGCCGCCCGAGTCGCCGTTCGCCGCCCCGGCCCGCGCCAGGTAGTCCTCGAGCCCTGCGAGCGAGTAGACGATCTCCATCGCCCGGCCGCCGAGCACGTAGCTCGGCCGCACGAGCAGCGGAAAGCCGACCCCGGCCGCGGCGCCGAGCGCCTCGGCCGCACCGTGAGCGGTGGCGTAGGGCGGGGCCTCGTAGCCGAGCTCGGCAAGCAGGCGGCCGAAGCGACCGCGATCCTCCGCGAGGTCGATGGCCTCCACGGGCGTTCCGAGCACGGGCACGCCGGCGGCCTCGAGGCCGGCCGCCAACTTGAGCGGCGTCTGGCCGCCGAAGGCGACGATCACGCCCTCGGGGCGCTCGACCTCACAGACCCCGAGCACGTCCTCGAGCGTGAGCGGCTCGAAGTAGAGGCGGTCGGAGGTGTCGTAGTCCGTGGAGACTGTTTCGGGGTTGCAGTTGACCATCACGGCATCGCGCCCGGAAGCTCGCACGGCCTGGGCGGCGTGCACACAGCAGTAGTCGAACTCGATGCCCTGGCCGATGCGGTTCGGGCCCGAGCCGAGGATGACCACGCTCGCGCGCTCCCCGCGGCGCACCTCGTGGGAGGCTTCGCGCTCCCACCCCGAGTAGTAGTACGGGGTCTCGGCGGCGAACTCCGCCGCGCACGTGTCCACCGCGCGAAAGCACCGCTCGCCCCGAAACGGGGCCCCGGGATCGCGCGCGAGCTCGCCGAGCTCGGCCAGGAACCAGGGGTCGATCCGCGTGCGCGTGTGGATCTCCGCCTCTCCGAGGCCGCGGCGCAGGGCCTCGAGCACGAGATCGAAGCGGTCGGGGCTCGGCACGGCGAGCGCATCGAGGAGCGCGGCATCGTCCGCCGGCGCGCGCGCGTGCGCGTCGAGCTCACGCGAGCGCATCGCCTTGGCGAACGCCTGCCCGAAGGTGCGCCCGATCGCCATCGCCTCGCCCACCGACTTCATGTGGGTGGAGAGCCCGGCGTCCGAGCCCGGGAACTTCTCGAAGGCGAAGCGCGGCCACTTCACGACCACGTAATCGAGCGTCGGCTCGAAGGAGGCCGGCGTGGCGCGCGTGATGTCGTTGGGAATCTCGGGCAGCGTGTAGCCGACCGCGAGCCGCGCGGCGATCTTGGCGATCGGGAAGCCGGTGGCCTTGGAGGCCAGCGCGCTCGAGCGCGAGACCCGCGGGTTCATCTCGATGACCACGATCTCGTCCGTGGCCGGATTGACCGCGAACTGCACGTTGGAGCCGCCGGTCTGCACTCCCACCGCGCGGATCACCGCGATCGCCTGGTCGCGCAGCGCCTGGTACTGGCGGTCGCTCAGGGTCTGCTGGGGCGCGACGCACACCGAGTCGCCGGTGTGGACCCCCATCGGATCGAGGTTCTCGATCGAGCAGACGATCACCACGTTGTCCGCGTGGTCGCGCATGACCTCCATCTCGAACTCGCCCCAGCCGATCACGGACTCGTCGAGCAGGACCTGTCCGATCGGCGAGGCGGCGAGCCCGCGGGCCACGATCGACGCGAACTCCGCCTCGGTGCGGGCGATCCCACCGCCGCGGCCGCCGAGGGTGAACGCGGGGCGCACGATGACCGGCAGGCCGATGTCGTCCCGCGCCGCGCGCGCCTCGGCGGCGCTCGTGGCGATCGCGCTGCGCGGCATGCGCAGCCCGGCGCCCTCCATCGTGGCGCGGAAGATCTCGCGGTCCTCGGCGCGGTGGATCGCCTCGTAGCTCGCGCCGATCAGCTCGACGCCGTGGTCGGCCAGCGTGCCGGCCTCGTGGAGCGCCTTGGCCAGGTTCAGCGCGGTCTGGCCGCCGAGCGTCGGGAGGATCGCGTCGGGGCGCTCGCGCGCGATGATCTGGGCGACCGGCTCGGGGAGCAGCGGCTCGACGTAGGTGACGTCGGCCACCTCGGGGTCGGTCATGATCGTCGCCGGGTTGGAGTTGACGAGGATCACCTCGTAGCCCTCCTCGCGCAGGACCTTGCAGGCCTGGGTCCCCGAGTAGTCGAACTCCGCGGCCTGCCCGATGACGATCGGGCCCGACCCGAGGATCAGGATGCGCTCGAGGTCGCCTCGCCTAGGCATGGAGGGCGGCGATCAGGTCGTCGAAGTAGTGCAGCGAGTCGTGCGGGCCGGGCGCCGCCTCGGGGTGGTACTGGAGCGTCCCGCCCTGCACGTCGCAGAGGACGAGACCCTCGACGGTGCGGTCGTACAGGTTCACGTGGGTGAGCTCGGCGGCCCCGAAGTCGGTGTCCCAGCGCACGCGCTCGTCGGCGACGATGGTCTGCTCCCCGCCCGGTCCGAGGACGGCGAAGCCGTGGTTCTGGCTCGTGATCTCGACCCGACCGGAGACGAGGTCCTTGACGGGATGGTTCGCGCCCCGGTGCCCGAAGGGCAGCTTGTAGGTCTCGAGGCCGACGGCGCGGCAGAGGAGCTGGTGGCCGAGGCAGATCCCGTACACGGGCTTCTGTCCCACGAGCTCGCGCAGGGTCTCCACGACGTAGTCGAGCGCCGCCGGGTCGCCCGGCCCGTTGGCCAGGAAGAACGCGTCGGCGCCGGTGGCGAGGAGCGCGGGCGCCGAGGTGGAGCAGGGGTGGAGCTCGACGTGGGCCCCGCGCAGTCGGAGGTTGCGCACGATGGAGTCCTTGACTCCGGTGTCGATCACCGCGATCCGCGGACCGTCGCCGCCCGCGAGCGGAGCGAGCCGCACGGACGCGGCGGGAGTGACCTCACGCGCGAGGTCGCGGCCGGCCATGGGCGGCTCGGCGGCGATCAGCTCCCGCGCCTCCGCGAGCGCGGTGCTCGCCGGAAACACCCCGGCGCGCATCGCTCCCCGGTCGCGGATGTGGCGCACGAGCGAGCGGGTGTCCACCCCGGTGATCGCCGGAACGCCGCAGTCCGCGAGCCAGTCGAGCCAGCCGCGCTCGGCGCCGGGCGAGTCCTCGCGGTTTACACCGGCGCGCATGATCGCGGCGCGCGCGTGGACGCGGTCGGACTCCATCGCCTCCGCGCTCACCCCGTAGTTGCCGATGTGCGGGTAGGTGAAGGTGACGAGCTGGCCGGCGAAGCTGGGGTCGCTCAGCGCCTCCTGATAGCCCGACATGGAGGTCGTGAAGACGATCTCGCCGAGCGCGTGCCCCGCCGCCCCGCATGCCTCCCCCTCGAAGCGGGCGCCGTCCTCAAGCAGGACGTAGGCGCTCACGCCGGGACCCCGTCGCGCACCCGGACCGCGCGAAACGCCTCCGCGCCGGCGGCGAGCGTCAGCACGACTCGCCCCTGGAGCGTGCGTCCGTGAAAGCAGCAGTTCTCCGCGCGGCTCGCGTAGCCCTCGGCCCCGACCTCCCAGCTCGCCTCGAGCTCGACCAGACACAGATCCGCGGGCGCTCCGGGGTGCAGGCTCGCCCTGGGGAGGTCGTAGAGCCCGGCGCCCGCGCTCATCCGCTCCACGAGGGTCGTGAGCCGCAGCACACCCGGCACGACGAGCTCGGTGTAGAGCGCGGAGAACGCGGTCTCGAGGCCGGTGGTTCCCATGGGCGCCTCCTCCCATGGGACCTCCTTCTCGTGGCGCGCGTGCGGGGCGTGGTCGGTGGCCACGCAGTCGATCGTCCCGTCGCGCAGGCCGGCGATCAGCGCCTGGCGGTCTGACTCCGCGCGCAGCGGCGGGTTCATCTTCATCGCGGTGTCCAGGGAGCGAACCGCCTCGTGGGTGAGCAGGAGGTGGTGCGGGCTCGCCTCGCCGCTGCACCGGGTCCCCGCGGCCTTGGCAGCGGCGAGCGCCTCGACCGACTCGGCGCAGGAGAGGTGCTGGAAGTGCACGCGCCCGTCCTCGTAGCGGGCGAGGGCGGCGTCGCGGGCGACCATGGTCGACTCCGACAGCGACGGGATCCCCGCCATCCCGAGCAGCGCGGAGACCTCGCCCTCGTGCATGGCCCCGTCCACGGACAGCGAGGGGTCCTCCTCGTGCAGGCAGAGCACCCCGCCGCAGAGGCGCTGGTACTGCAGCGCGCGCCGCAGCAGGCCGGCCGAGACCACGGGCCTTCCGTCGTCGGTGAACCCGAGCGCGCCCGCGTCGCGGAGCTCGGCCATCTCGGTGAGCCGGGCGCCGTCCAGCCCGCGGGTGATCGCGCCGAGGAACCCGACCGGTACGACCGCCTCCTGCCGTGCGATGTCGCGGAGCGCGCCGAGCACGGAGCGCTCGTCGACCGTCGGCGAGGTGTTGGGCATCGCGATCACGCCGCAGAACCCCCCTGCCGCGGCGGCGGCGGTGCCCGTGGCGAGGTCCTCCTTGTGCTCCTGGCCCGGGGCGCGCAGGTGCACGTGAGGATCGAAGAAGCCGGGGAAGAGGTGCAAGCCGCGGGCCTCGAGCGTCTCCCCGCCCTCGGGCGCGGCCAGCGCGCCTGGGGGCCCGAGCTCCGCGATCGCCCCGCCCCGTACGAGGACGTCACGCGGCTCGTCGAGCCCGGCGCGCGGATCGAGCACGTGCGCGCCGCGGATGAGCAGCTCGGCCGCCGGCGCCTCGCGCGCGCAGAGCGCGCTCATGCCCCGATCACCACAGGAGCCGCCGCCGCGGCGCTCGCCGCGCCGGGCGAAGCGCCCGCGCCCGCGCCCGCGCCGGTGCCCGCGAGCAACTCGTAGAGGACCGCCATCCGCACGACCACGCCGGCCTCGACCTGCTGGGTGATGAGCGCCTGCGGCGAGTCGATCGTCGCGGCGGCGAGCTCGACCCCGCGGTTCACCGGCCCCGGGTGCATGAGGACCTGATGGGGAGAGAGCCGGCCGGGACCGACCTGGTAGCGCGCGGCGTACTCGCGCAGCGAGGGGACGAAGGCCTCGGCCATGCGCTCGTGCTGCATTCGCAGGACGTAGACCACGTCGGCCTCCACGAGCCGCTCGAGCGTCGGCTCCACCGAGCACCCGAGCGCCTCGATCCCCCGCGGCATCAGCGTGGGCGGGCCGCTCAGCGTGACCTGCGCCCCCATCTGCCGGAAGGCGAGGATGTTCGAGCGCGCCACGCGGGAGTGCAGCACGTCGCCGACGATCCAGATCCGCTTGCCGTCGAGGTCGCCGATCGCCCGGCGCAGCGTGAAGACGTCGAGCAGGGCCTGGGTCGGGTGCTCGTGCTTGCCGTCGCCGGCGTTGATCACCGCGGCGGGGGTCCAACGGGCGACGAGGTCGGCGGCGCCCACGTGCGGGGAGCGGATGACGATCGCCGCCGGGTCGTAGGCCGAGAGCGTCTGCACGGTGTCCTTGAGCGACTCGCCCTTGTCCACCGAGGAGCCGACGGCCTTGACGCTCACCACCTCGGCCGAGAGGCGCTTGGCGGCGAGCTCGAAGGAGGAGCTCGTGCGGGTCGAGGCCTCGTAGAACAGGTTGACCACGGTGCGCCCGCGCAGCGCCGGCACCTTCTTGATCTCCCGGCGCGAGACCTCGACGAAGGAGGCGGCGCGGTCGAGGATGCGCTCGATGCCGGGTCGCGTCAGGTCCTCGATGGAGAGCAGGTGCTTCACGAGCTCGTCCTCGCCACGCGAAGGCTCCGCGCGTCGGCCGCGTCGGCCGCGTCGGCCACGCCGGTGGGACGGGTGATCGTGACCTCGTCCTCCCCGTCGAGCTCCTCCACGCGCACGTTGACGCGCTCGGCTCGCGCGGTGGGCAGGTTCTTGCCCACGTAGTCGGGGCGGATCGGGAGCTCGCGGTGCCCGCGATCGACGAGAACGGCGAGCTGCACGCGCGCGGGGCGCCCGTAGTCGAAGATCGCCTCGATCGCCGCGCGCACCGTGCGCCCGGTGAAGAGCACGTCGTCGACGATCACGACGGTCCGCCCGTCGGGAGAGAAGTCGAGGTGGGAGGCGTGGACCACCGGCGCCTCGGGGCGCAGCCCGATGTCGTCGCGGTAGAAGGCGATGTCGATGTCGCCGAGCGGCAGCTCGTTCTCCTCGAGCAGCTCGGCGACCAGCACGTGCAGCCGGGCGGCGAGCACCGCGCCACGCCGGTGGATGCCGACGAGGGCGAGCGCGCTGCCCGAGCTCTTCTCCACGATCTCGTGCGCGACGCGCACGAGCGTACGGCGGATGTCGTGCCGGTCGAGGACGACCTTCGACGGCTCCACTTCGGGGCTCCTTTCTGGCCTCGCGGGACCGGGTTAAAGGAACGAACGAACGGGACCGTAGCAGCAGTCGGGGACGGCACCGCACCCTCGCGGCGGCTTCGATCAGGCCGGGACCCTCGCCCCGCGCTCGGGGCGCACGAGCTCGGGCGGCCCCCGCTCGGGCAGGGGGATCTCGATCGCGTCGAAGTCGTGGGGCACCACCGTCGCCGCGAACGTCGCGCGCGCCTCCTCGCGCAGCTCACGGCCGAAGTAACGGGAGGAGAGGTGGGTAAGCGCGAGCAGACCGACGCCCGCCTCATGCGCGAGCCGAGCGGCCTGGGTGGCGGTCGAGTGCTGCGTCTGGGCGGCGCGCTCACGCTCGTCCTCGCCGAAGGTCGCCTCGTGCACGAGCACGTCGGCTCCGTCCGCCGCGATCGCGACCGCGTCGCACGGAGCGGTGTCCCCCGAGAAGACGACCTTGCGACCTGACCGCGCGGCCCCCATCACCTGCTCGGGCGCGACGCCGCTCACGGTCTCGCCGCGCTGCAGGCGCCCGAAATCCGGCCCGGGGGCGACGCCGAGGCGGGCGGCGAGCTCGGGATCGAAGCGCCCCGGTCGCTCGTCCTCGACCAGCGCGTAGCCGTAGGCGGTAGCCCGGTGGCGGACGGGAAAGGGCACGAGCCCGAAGCCCTCTCCGCGCACCGCCTCGCCGGGCTCGAGCTCACGGAACTCGAGCGGATAGCCCACGCGTCCGTAGACGCGGCGCATCACGCCGACGAGCTCGCGCAGCCCGGGCGGCCCGTAGACGGTGAGCGGCAGCTCGCGGTCGCGCAGGTCGAGGGTCTTCAGCAGGCCGGGCAGTCCCAGCCAGTGGTCGGCGTGGAAGTGGGTGAGAAAGACGTGGGAGAAGTCGGCGAGCCCGGCGGAGCGCACGAGCTGGCGCTGGGTGCCCTCACCGCAGTCGATGAGGATGCGATCGGCCCCGCGTCGGACGAGGGTCGCGGGCAGCCCGCGGCGCGCGCTCGGAACCGATCCGCCCGTACCGGCGAAGAAGAGGGAGAGCTCCATCCTCCGGGCGAGGTTAGAGGAGCGGCAGGAGCGAGAACGAGACCTTCGCGCCATCGATCCGGGCGAGGCCCATCGTGTGCTCGGGTGCGCTGCGGCGCTCGGTCGGGCTCCCCGGGTTGAAGATATGAAAGGCGCCCTCCTCCTCGTGCAGCGGAAGGTGGGAGTGGCCGAAGATCACCGCGTCGCACTCGGGAAAGCGTCGGCGCAGTCGCTCGAGGCGCCCGCGCGCCGGCCCGGCGTCATGGATCATTCCGATGCGCGCACCCGCCGCCTCCACCACGCGCGACTCCGGCAGGGCCGCCCGAACCTCGGCGTCGTCGACGTTGCCGCGCACCGCGGCCACCGCGCCACACAGCTCGATCTCCCGCAGCACCGGCAGAGCGGCGAAGTCCCCGGCGTGGAGAATCAGATCCGCGGCTCGCAGGCGCTCGAGGCATGCCTCGGGAAGCCGGCGGGCGCCCTTGGGCATGTGGGTGTCGGAGACGATCGCGAGCTCCACGTCCGGCTGCAGACGTTATCCGGGCGGGCACGAGCGCCGGTAAGCTGGGCGATTCCGCGCCCGTAGCTCAGTGGATAGAGCGCTCGCCTCCGGAGCGAGAGGTCGCAGGTTCGAATCCTGCCGGGCGCGCTCCTGAAAGCCCCGCCAACGCGGGGTCGTCCCGACTTCGGAGGCGACCTTGGAACGCGCCGGTGAGCCGTCCTGCCCGAGCTGCGCCATGACGTAGGGCGGCTCGTCGCCGATCGCGAGGCGCAGCGAGCACGCCGTGTGACGCAGTGAGTGCAGCGTCAGTCGTTCGGGCAATGGCGCCAAGCCGGCCGCCTGGAGCGCCCCGTTCGCGCCGGCAACGGATGGCAGCAGCACCCTGTTCGAACGTTGTCCTTCGTGTGCGCGCGGCCGGTGCGACCCAGCGGTAGGCGGTGCGCTCGCTGACGCCTGCGCGGATTCGCCCGCCGGGGTGCGATGAACGTCTACACGGGGGGGCGGACCGGCTCGCCTGAATCTTCCGTCGCCAGCTCGGCCCTCGTTTGAGTGGGACGACAGTTCGAGCTAGGCTCGTGGCGATCCGCACATCTAGACCCTAGAGGTGAGTGCCGTGGCCGAGCCCAACCGTCGTGTTCTCGTTGTCGCCCATCAGACCGCCGCGACGGCGGCTCTGCTCGACGCGGTGCGCGAACGCGCCGACCAAGGGGACGTGCGCTTCCACCTCGTCGTTCCCGCCAGCGCCCATGGCCTGCACCGCGTGGTCGATCCCGAGGACAGCGGTCAGGACGAGGCGCGTGAAGCGCTCGAGGCCGCTCTGCCCCGTCTGCGGGAAGCCGCCGGGAGCGAAGTCACCGGGGAGATCGGCGACTGGCAGCCGCTCTCGGCGATCCACGACGCGATCAACCGCGAGCGCTTCGACGAGATCATCGTCTCGACGCTCCCGCGCCGGTTCTCCCGCTGGCTGAAGCTCGACCTCGTGAGCAAGGCGGTCGCGCTGGGGCTGCCGGTCACGCACGTCGAGGCGCCGGTTCCTGTCGAGGCGTCGGGCGCGGGCACCTCGGTCTGACCACACCTTCCGCGGTACGGTGGCCGCTGTGCCGTCCCAAGATCTCGACGCGCTGCCCGAGTGGCCGGCAGGCACCGTGGCGATCCTCTCCACCGGCGCCGGTGCGCCTCACGCCATCCCCGTCTCGACGGCGGTGCGCGCCGGCGAGCGGCGCGTTCTCCTCGCTCTAGGACGGCGGCGGGAGTCGCTCGAGCGGCTACGCGAGGAGCCGCGTGTCGCGCTAACCGTGTTGGCCGAGGGCGGCGTCGCGCTCACCGCGCACGCCCGCGCCGAGGTGGTGCAGGACCCGATGGAGGTCTCGGACAGGGTGGTCGCCGTCGCCCTCGAGGTGGAGCGCATCCAGGACCACGACCAGCCCCGCTTCGAGATCCAGGCCGGGGTGCGCTGGAAGTGGACCGATGAGGACGCCGAACGCGCCGACGGCGAGATCCGCGCCGCGCTCGCCTCGCTCGCCGGGCGAAGCGCGGCGGCCTGAGGCTCGCCACCTGCCTGGCGCCCGTCGCGCGGCGGCGCTCGCTGGCGAGGTCCGCGGCGAGGAGGTCGTCGCCTTCGCGGACGAAAGCACCGTGCTCGACCGTCTCTTCGGGTGGGGCGACGCCCGGCCCCGCCACTTGTCTGCCCTTGCGTGGGCATCAGAGGCGCGAGGTATCGGCTGTCCCATCCTGGCAGGCGGCATAGCGAGTGCCGCGCCAGACTGATCGTTTGGGCACTTAGACCGTTTCCAGTGCCCGAACCCCGCTAGAGCCGCCCGAAATACGGTGCCGCCGCCGCTCGTGCGAGCGCCTCAGCCGCCGTCTTTATGCTGCAAATAGGCTACTTCCGCCGCTTGCGCTTCCGCCGCCCGGGTGTCCCTCCGGAGCGAGAGGTCGCACGTTCGACTCCTGCCGGGCGCGCTACGGAAGGTCCGTCGCGCGCCCGCCGCACGCCCGTCAGTAGTAGTGCCTGCGTCCCCCGACGGCGTGCCCCATCGTGCTGAGGAGCATCAGAGCCACGCCGACCACGAGCAGAATCGCCCCGACCGTATAGAGGATCGAAATACCGAGAAGGGCCCCCGCGATTACGAGGACCACGCCGAGAATGATCATTACGCCTCCTTGCGTCGTTGCCGTAGTTCTCTCTTTACCCAGAATCACGCTACAACAGTCACATGTCCGTTCTCCGCGCGCATCTCGGCCGGGGTCCTAACTACTGCCGAGATGGTGTCCGGGACGCTCGTTCCGGCGCTGTACGCTTGTCCGTCCGGGCGCTCTTCCCCACCCCAAGATCCGTCGCATGAGCTCGATCCGAAACTTTCGCTACGTGGCACTCGCCGAGGCGACCAGCTTCCTGGCGCTGCTGGTCGCCACCTACCTGAAGTACCACGATCACTCGCCCGCGGGAGTCCAGATCCTCGGACCCATCCACGGCATCCTTTTTCTCGCCTACGTCGTGATCGCGCTGAACGTCCGCCCGCAGGCGCGGTGGAGCAACCGGGCCACAGTCGGCGTCCTGCTCGGCGCGGTGCTCCCGTTCGGGGGCTACCTGGTGGACCGCTGGCTGGCCCGGAACGCTCCCCCCTCGGCCGGCCTGACCGGCCGGCGATCCGACCCCGGCGCCCCCCGGTCCTAGCCGTTCGGGTACGGGTCCTCGCTGCTGTCGCCGCCGGTGACCGTGTTCCACTTGCCGTTGGAGCACTTCGGGCACGGCGGCAGGCTCTGGACGGAGCCCACGCTGAGCTCGTAGTTGCAGTTCGTGCAGGTGTAGGTGCCGGCAGAGACATCGCTGCCGGAAGGGACGGGTTCAGCCATGCGGTTCCTCCTTGAGGTCGGGCTTTCCAGCGGCGCTACCCATACCCGGGCGAGGCTACGCCCGGCTGAGCACGGCCCGCGGGTAGCTGTCGGCCACAATGACGCGAGTGGCCGAGCCCGCCGACATCGAACCCGAGCGCCCCGTCGCCTTCGTCCTCGGGGGGGGCGGCGCGCTGGGCGCGCACGAGGTGGGCATGCTCCGCGCGCTGCTCGAGGACGGGATCTGTCCCGATCTGATCGTCGGCACCTCGGTGGGCGCCGTGAACGGCGCGGTGATCGCCGCCGAGCCGAGCGTCGCCCAGGCCGAGCGCCTCGGAGAGATGTGGAGCGCGATCGACCGCGCCGGCGTGTTCGGCGGCTCCGTGCTCAGTCGCCTGGAGACCTTCGCCCGGAGCCGCACTCACTTCCATGGCCACGCTTCACTGCAGCGGGTGCTCGAGGAGACGGTCGGCGTCGAGCGGATCGAGGACCTTGCCGTGCCCTTCGAGTGCGTGGCCGCGAGCATCGAGCGGGCGTGCGAGCACTGGTTCACGAAGGGCCCGCTGGTCGAGGCCGTCCTTGCCTCGTCGGCGGTGCCGGGCCTGCTCCCGCCGGTGGAGATCGGCGGCGAGCACTTCGTGGACGGCGGCGTGGTGAACTCGATCCCCGTCAGCCGGGCGGTGCGCCTCGGGGCGCGGACGATCTACGTGCTCCAGGTCGGGCGTCTCGAGCGGGCGCTCGAGCCTCCGCGCTGGCCTTGGGAGGTCGGCCTCGTGGCCTTCGAGATCGCCCGGCGCCACCGCTTCACCGGCGACATGGCGGCCCTGCCCAAGGGCGTCGCGGTGCACGTCCTCCCCACGGGCGAGACGAGTCCTCCGCGCTACAACGACCTCTCCCAGCTCCGCTACCGCGACTTCTCGCACATCGGACCCCGGATCGAGCGGGCCTACGAGGCCTCCAAGCACTACCTGGCAACGGCGTGAGCCTCCCTCCCCCGCCCGTCCGTCGCCTCGTGATCGGGCCGCTGTTCGTCGCTGTCGTCGCCCTCCTGATGTGCGCCTCACCGCTGCTCTTCGGGCTCGCCGCCGTCTGCTCGGTGGTGATCCGCTCCCGGGCGCCGTTGCGCCTCACGGCGCTCGCGCTCTCCTACCTCGGACGTGACGCGCTGGCGACGGCCGCGGGCTTCGGGTTGTGGGTGCGCAGCGGCTTCGGGCTCACGCTCGGGAGCCGCTCGATGCGCCGGCGACACTACGACCTGATGAACTGGTTCCTCGCCGGACTCACCGCCGCGGCGGAGCGCACGATGCGCCTGCACGTAGAGGTGGAGGAATCGCAGGCGGCGGAGACCGTCTTGCGCGCGTGCGGACGTCCGGCGATCGTGCTGAGCCGCCACGCCGGCGTCGGCGACTCCTTTCTCCTCGTCGACCGGCTGCTCGTCCGCTACGGGCGCCGCCCGCGGATCGTCCTCAAGGCCGTCCTCCAGCTCGATCCCTTCATCGACATGTTCGGCAACCGCCTCCCGAACTACTTCATCGACGACTCCGCCACGGATTGCGCGGGAGACATCGGCCGGCTGGCCGAGGGCCTCGAGGGCTCAGAGGCCGTGCTGATCTTCCCCGAGGGAGGGAACTTCAGCGCGCAGCGTCAGGAGCGCGCGGTCGAGCACCTCGAGAAGGAGGGGCACCCGGAGGACGTCGCGCGCGCGCGCGAGCTCGAGAATCTCCTCCCTCCGCAACCCGACGGCACCCTCGCCGCGCTGGCGGGCGCCCGGGAGGCCGACGTCGTCTTCGTCGCCCACACGGGCCTGCCGGAGCTCTCCTCCGTCGGCGAGCTCTGGTCCCAGGTGCCCCTCCCGCGTGCCGTGCGCCTGCGTCTCTGGCTCGTCCCGGCGAGCGAGGTGCCCGCGACCGAGGAGGAGCGGCGGGAGTGGCTCTTCGGCTGGTGGGAGCGCCTCGACGAGTGGATCGAGGCGCAGGGCGCCTAGCCGGCCCGGTGGCGCTTGGGACGAATCTCGTCGCGCACGGCCGGAAGCGCCGCCGACGCCGGAGCCGAGCCCGCCGAGCCCGCGGCACTCGCGGCGCGTACGCCGTGCGCCGTGCGCCGACCCGCAGGCGTCGTCCAGTCGACCCTCGCCGTGCGGAAGCGGAGCAGGGCCGTCCAGGTCGGAGCATCCAACCGACCGCTGTCCGAGAGCCCGGTCGCGAGCTGGAAGGAGCTGACCGCGCGCGTCGTGCGCAGGCCGTAGAAGCCGTCGAGCGCAGTCGAGATGCCGGCGCCGCGCAGGTGCTGCTGCGCCCACAGCACGAGGTCGCCGCGGGCGCCCCGGCGCAGGGTCGGAGGCGTCGGGCGCGCCACGAGCGCCGCAGGTTCCGCGAGTCCCTGGCCGACCGCCCGGAACGCGTAGGGCAGCGCTTCCTGCCAGTCCCACCAGCTCAACCCCGGCGCGCCGTAGGCCGCGGCGAGCAGCCGAAAGCGGCGGATATCGGCGCTGCGCGGCGAGGAGTAGAGCTGCCCGAGGGGGAGGATCGGCCGGCCGTAGACGTTGTTATCGAGGTAGGTGTGCTGGTAGACCTGATCGACGCTCACGCCGATGTCCTTCCAGTACATCTGGGGGGCGTTGAACTGCGCGCCGCCCGGCCCGAGGAAGACGGAGTACGGGAACGCGGGGTGGTAGTCGACGTACGGAAAGCCGGCCAGGGCGACGGGGTAGCGGGCGCCGACGGCCCGGCGCAAGCTCCGCAGGTAGCGCTGCGCGGACGCGTAGCGGCCTTCGTACTCCGTCTCGGCGTCGATCACGAGACAGTCGGCGCCGAGCCGAACGGCCCGAGCGCCGAGCGCCGCCTCGCTCTCGGGGTAGCGACCGTAGACGTACTGCCAGGCACATACCCGCAATCCACCCTGCTTCAGGGCGGCGATCAGCCCGGGGGAGAACTGGCTCCAGGCGCTCGAGCCGTCGGAGCTCTTCACGAACACCGTCTTGACTCCGTAGGCCTTGGCCTTGGCGACGATGGCCTGTGGGCTTCCCCCGCTCGAGCGCGCGAGCTCCCAGATCCACATCCCCGTCCCGCCGAACGGGCCGGCGCTCGGCGCCGGTGCGGGCGAGGGCCCGGACGAAGGCGGCGGTGCCGTGCCGGTGCCGCCGTCGCTGCTCGCGTAGGCGCCCGTGCCGAGGCCGGTAACGATCACCGCTGTCAGGACCGCAACCAACGCGGCACGCATCCTCAGTCTGCGCACGGGGCTCTTCCTCTCGCTCTGTCTCGGTGCGCCTACGGGGTGAGCTGACGGGCTCGCGCCGCGATCGCTCGCTGCGCGCCGGCCTTCGCTTACGGCCGGTTCGCCCCTGCCTCGACCGCTTCTCGCGGCGTTGGCTTTGGTTCCCCCGCTCCGCGTCGGCATGGCCGGCGCGGACTCGGCGTCGTGATCATGTTGGCGGACGCGCCGCTCGCGCGCAACCCCCAAGCGGCGGGGCGTCAAAGCGCCACATCACGAGGAGCCCCGCTAGCGAAAGACGCCGGTGTGCCCAAGCGAGTAGCGCCCAGGCTGGGGGTAGACGCACAGCCCGTGCGGTCCGCTTCCGACCGGGATCCGCGCGAGCAGCCGCCCGCTCGTCGTGTCGAGCGCGTAGACCTCGGCGTTGTAGCGACCGGTGAGCCAGAGAACCTTGCCGTCGGCCGAGACCCCGCCCATGTCGGGGCTGCCGCCACCCGGGATGGTCCAGGTCTGCTTGACCTTCCGGGTGGCGAAGGAGACGAGCGAGACCGAGCCGCCGCGGCGGTTGGAGACGTAGAGCGAGCGCGAGTCGCGGCTCGCGTAGAGCCCGTGGGCGCCCGGTCCGGTGGGCAGGAAGCGCTCCACACGCGGATCGTGCGCGTCGATCAGGTAGACCCCGCCCGCGGTCTGGTCGGCCACGTAGAAGGTGGCGCCGTCGGGTGAGAGCTTGACGTCCTGGGGCATGGAGCCCGGCCGGAGCTGCAGCGTGCGCGCGACGCGCTGAGCCTGTACGTCGATCCACAGCATCGTGCCCGAGAACTCGCAGCTCACGAGCGCGTGGCTCCCGTCGGCGCTGAAGTCCATGTGGTCGACTCCCGCGCACGGGACGCTCAGCGAACGGCGCAGCTTCATGGAGCCCGCGTCGCGAAAGTCGAGCCGGTGCAGGCGCTCGGCGACGACGATCGCGAAGCGCCCGTCGGGCGTGAAGTAGAGGTTGTAGGGATCCTCGACCGGGACGGGCGCGCCGCGGCGACCCGTCGCGGGGTCGAGCGGGGTGAGCGAGTTGCCGAGGTCGTTGGTGACCCACAGCCGCTTGAGGTCGTAGGAGGGCGCGATGTGCTGCGGCAGCCCGCCTACCGGGAAGTGGTCGACGACCTTGTAGGTGCTCGGATCGATGACGTCGACGGTGTTGCTCGCGGAGTTGGGCACGTAGACACGGGCGGGGAACGAGCGCACGACCGGGCTGAGCCGTCCCGGTCGGTCGGCGGCGTAGACGTCGTGGGGATCGAGGAGCGGCGGAACGCCCGTCGCCGCGACGGCTCGGGGGCGAGGGGCGCGCGGCGGCGAAGCGCTCGGCGTCGAGGTTGCGGGCTGCGGTCGCCTCGCCGCGGAGCTCGCATGTTCCTTTGACCCGCATCCCGCGCCGAGGAGAACGAGGAGTGCCGCGAGCGAGGCGAGGAGGGTCAAGCGGCTCATCGCGGCGTGAGCTCGAGGATCTCGTCGTGAACGCGGCCCGTGGCGTCGCGGCCTCCGACGGCCAGGATCCGGCCGGGCAGGCTCGCCGCGCCGAAGTCCGAGAGGGAGAGCGGCAGCGAGCCCGCCTTCGTGATCTGACCCGAGCGCGGGTCGAGGGCGAGGATGCGCCGACTCTGCGTGCCCTGGGTGGCCCCGCGCCCTCCGAGGACGTACACCGTCTCGCCCACCGCGCCGGCGGCCGCGTGCGCCAGCGGCCCGGGCAGGGTGGCGATCCGGCGCACCCGACTCGAGGCGGGGTCGAAGGCGTAGACCGCGCGGGTGGCGACGGTGCCGTTCGTGCCGCCCGCTACGACGATCCGGCCGGCGGCGGCCGCGACCGCCGGATAGCGCAAGGCCTCGGGCATCCGCGCCACGACCCGAGCCGGCGCGCCAGGACGCCAGGCCACGATCGTGTTGAGCGGACGCGCCCCGTCGTAGCCGCCGATAACGTAGATCGTGCCGTCGAGTGTCGCCGCCGACACGTCGGACGCCGCGACGGGAAGCTGGCCGGCCGGGCGCGCAGCGACTGCGGGCGAGACCTGGCGGATGGTCGCGCTCGTGGTGCCGGCGTTGCCCCCGCCGATGAAGTACACCGACCCGCCGAGGCGCGCCGCCGCGGCGTCGTGCAGCGCGCTCGGGAGGCTGCCGACGGTGCGCGCGCCGGAGGGGCCGGCCTCCTCGATCGTCGAAACCGAGGTGTCCGCGGCGCTCAGCCCTCCGCTCAGCAGGGCGCGATCAGGGCCCGCGGGCGCGGTGGCGGGGTCCTGCACCGGGGCGCCGAGGCGACCCACGACGCGGGCGCTCAGGCTCGGCGTGGCGGGCCGCTTGCCGGGTGCGCTCGCGACGCCGTGCGGCGGGGCGCCCGCGGCGGGAGCCGCGCGCCGGGCCGCGTGGCGCTGCTCGCCGCAGCCCGTGAGCGCGGCGGCGACGACCACGGGGAGCAGACACCGGACGGCGCGGGTGGGAGAAGGACGGCGGAGCACGAACGGTGAGCGGAGGTGGGGCGCACGCGCTGAGCGCTCGGCGTGCGGGGCGAGCTCGACCCTAGCGAGCGCCTCCTTGCCGCTTCGTGCGGGAGGCGTGAGGATCCCCTCATGCCCGCCGCGCGGGGGCTCAGCCGCCCGCGACCGCCGGCAGGATCGTGACCTCGTCGCCGTCGTCGACGTGCGTGTCCAAGCCGTCGAGGAAGCGGATGTCCTCCCCCCCGACGTAGACGTTGACAAAGCGCCTCAGCCCGCCGTCCTGGGCGATGCGGTCGCGCAGCTCGTCGTAGCGGTCATACAGCGAGTCGAGCACCTCCCCGACGCTCGTGCCCTCGACGCTCGCCTCGGCCTCGCCGCCCGTCGCCGAGCGCAGCTGGGTCGGGATCTTCACGGTGACGCTCACGGGCCGGGGACCCTAGACCGAGAGGGTGACGCCGGGCACGGTCGCGTCGAAGGAGGCGACGGTGGGCTCGATCACGTGGGTGGTGAACGTCCCGCGAACCACGTCGATCGTCTTGAGCCCTTCGCCCGTGATCATGAGCACGACCCGCTCGTCGGGATCGATGTCGCCCCGCTCGGCGAGCTTGGCCAGCACCGCGGTGCTCACCCCGCCGGCGGTCTCGGTGAAGATGCCCGTCGTCTCGGCCAGGAGCTTGACCCCGGCGCGGATCTCGTCGTCGGAGACATGGTCGATCGCGCCGCCCGAGGAGCGCGCGAGCTCGACCGCGTAGGGGCCGTCGGCGGGGTTCCCGATCGCCAGCGACTTGGCGATCGTGTCGGGCTTGACCGGGCGGCAGACGTCGTGGCCCGCCTCCCACGCCGTGGCGACGGGCGAGCATCCGGTGGCCTGGGCGCCGTTCATCCTCGGCACGCCGCCCTCGATCAGCCCGAGCTCGGACCACTCCGCGAAGCCGCGGGCGATCTTCGTGAACAGGGATCCCGAGGCGATCGGGGCGACCACGCGGTCGGGCGCCGTCCAGCCGAGCTGCTCGGCGACCTCGTAGGCCAGCGTCTTCGATCCCTCCGCGTAGTAGGGGCGCACGTTGACGTTCACGAACGCCCACGGATGCTCGGCGGAGAGCTCCGTGCACAGGCGGTTGACGTCGTCGTAGTTGCCCTGCACGGCGACGAGCTTCGTCCCGTAGACGCCCGTGGCGAGGATCTTGGGCTCCTCGAGGTCGGCGGGAATGAAGACGAGCGATTCGAGGCCGGCCGCCGCGGCGTGGGCGGCCACGGCGTTGGCCAGGTTGCCGGTGGAGGCGCAGGCGACGGTCTCGAAGCCGAGCTCGAGCGCGCGGGCGAGCGCGACGGCCACGACGCGATCCTTGAAGGAGTGGGTGGGGTTCGCCGCGTCGTTCTTGACCCACACCTCACGCAGGCCGAGGCGCTCGGCGAGGCGCTCGGCGCGCACGAGCGGCGTCATCCCCGGCGCGAGGCCGCCGCGCGGCGGCGCGCCCTCGAGCGGCAGGAAGTCGGCGTAGCGCCAGATCGACAGGGGGCCGGTCTGGATCTTCCGGCGCAGCTCCGCGACGTCGAGGTCGGCGGCCGGAGCCGCGTAGGTCACCTCGAGCGGACCGAAGCACCGCTCGCAGACGTAGAGCGCCTCGAGCGGGTAGACGGCGTGGCATTCCTTGCAGCGAAGTGACTCGGGCGGCACTTGTAAAAAACCTCCGCCGGGTTCAGTGGGCAGAGGTCGAGGAAACCGCTAGATCCACATCTCCCAGGCTTATCGTTGGAGCCTGATGGAATTGGCACCGTTCCCGCGTATTGCGGGAGGTTGCCGGGGTTTCGTCGGGCCAGACCCTCCACCCCTCTTGATGCGTACTGCTATGTAGACGAGGAGTATAGGGGGTGGCGCGGCGGGCGCAAGGAGCGCGTCTCGGCGTAACCGCTCTGGGGCCGCGGTGTTGGACCGAGCCACATGGCCGCCGTCTCCCTCGACGTACTCGAGCGGCTGGGCACGGAGCTCTCCGCCTCCGCGCCCAGCAAGCGGATGCTCGTGATCGTCAATCCCTACGCCTCGACGGTGTCCGACCGCTTGAAGAACCTCGTGGTCTATGCGCTGCGCGGCCGCTACGAGGTCGACTCGGTCGATACGCAGGCTAAGGGCCATGCGGTGGAGCTCTGCCGGGAGGCGGCCGAGGAGGGATACGACGTCGTGGTCGCCTTCGGGGGCGACGGCACGGTCAACGAGGCGGTCAACGGCCTGGCCGGCTCCTCCACCCCGCTGACCTGCCTGCCCGGCGGGCGCACGAACGTCTTCTGCCGGATGCTCGGGATCCCCACCGACGTGGTCGACGCGACGGAGCATCTGCTGCGCCTCGCCGACGTCTGGACCCCCCGCACGCTCGACCTCGCTCGCGTGGGCGACCGCCACTTCGCCTTCTCCTCCGGCATCGGGCTCGACGCCCGAGTCGTTCAACGGGTCGACGCGCATCCCCGGCTCAAGGTGCGCCTCGGGGAGTGGTACTTCACCTGGGCGGCGCTCTCGACGTTCTCTCGTCGCTATCTCGTGCGCCCACCGCAGGTCGAGGTGGAGGTGAACGGGGAGAAGCTGCGCGGCGTGCTCACCATCGTCCAGAAAGCCCATCCCTACACGTACTTCAACCGGCGCCCGGTGGAGATGGCCGAGGGCGCCGAGCTCGACTCGCCCGTGCTCGCCGGCATCGTGCTCGAGCGGACGCACCCGGTGGACATCCCGACGATCGCTTGGCGAGCGTTCTCTACGCGGGCGCGCATGACGCGACACCGGCGGGTGCGCCCGTTCACCACGCGGGGAGAGATCCGCGTGCGCTCCCTCGACGGCACGCCGCTGCCGATCCAGGTCGACGGGGACTACATCGGCGAGGCGGAGGAGGCCGTCTACGCCGTGGAGCCGGGCGCGCTCACCGTCGTGAGCTGATCGACCGTCCGTCCGGGTGGTGCGCCGCGGCGCGTACCCTCCTGAGGTGATCGCACGCCGGGTCCTCCTCGTGGTGGCCGCGCTGCTCGCCGGCGCCGTGCTCGCTCCGGGGTCGAGCGCGCACCGGCTCCCCCAGGCCGCACGCTGCCCGATCTTTCCGCGCGATAACGCGTGGAACCAGCGGGTCGACCGCCTGCCGGCGGCGCGGAACTCGGGCACGCTCGTGCGCGCCATCGGCCTCGACGCCCCGGCGCACCCCGACTTCGGCTCGGGCCTCTACGACGGCGCCCCGATCGGCATCCCGTACGACGTGGTATCCCGCCGCACCGCCAGCTCGCGCGTGTCGTTCGACTACGCAAGCGAGTCCGACCGCGGCCCCTATCCGATTCCGCGCCGGGTCCACATCGAGGGCGGCGCTGGTGCCACCGGCGACCGCCACGCGATCCTCGTCGATCGCGACACTTGCCGGCTGTATGAGCTCTACGCGCTGCATCGCGTCGGCGGCGGTTGGCACGCCGGGTCGGGGGCGATCTTCTGCCTGCGCTCGAACCACTTGCGCCCGCGGGGGTGGACCTCGGCCGACGCCGCCGGCCTGGCGATCCTCCCCGGCCTCGCCCGCGCCGACGAGCTGCGCCGCCCGGGCGGGATCGACCACGCCCTGCGCTTCACCGCGCCCCGGACCCGGACGGCGTTCGTCTACCCCGCGCGCCACCAGGCCGGCGAGTCGGGCGATTCGCGGCTGCCGCCGATGGGAACGCGCGTCCGGCTCAAGCGCGGCGTGAGCCTGCGTGGCCTCGGACCGCAGGCCCGGGTGGTGGCCCGAGCGCTCCAGCGCTACGGCGCGATCCTCGCTGACAACGGCGCGCCGTGGTTCTTCTCGGGCGCGCCCGACCGGCGCTGGCGCAACGACGACCTCCACGGCCTTACGCACCTGAGCGGGCGCGACTTCGAGGTCGTGGACACGCGCCGACTCCCCCGCCCGCGATGAGGCGCGCCACGATCATCGTTTTGTGCCTCGCGCTGGGCCCGGCCCTCGGCGGTTGCGCGCGCGAGACCCGGGCGCGGAGCGTCGAGCGCGCCGCGGCGAGGGCTGCCTTGCCCGCGCCCGAAGTGCTCGTCGTCACAGAGACCGCCGGCTTTCACCACGACTCGATCCCCGCGGCCGTCACGGCGATCCGCGCGGTGGCGCGCGCGAGCCACTCCTTTCGGGTAACCGTGCTCCCCCACGCCCGCGAGCTCACCCCCGCGCGTCTGCGGCAGGCGAGCGCGGTGGTCTTCCTGCTCACCTCGGGCGAGCTGCCGCTCTCCTCCGCCGGCAAGCGCGGTTTGCTGCGCTTCGTGCGCGCCGGCCATGGGCTGGTCGGCTTCCACTCCGCATCCGACACCTTCCACGCTTGGCCGGCATATGTGCGGGCGCTGGGCGGCGAGTTCGCGAACCACCCCCACCGCGGCGTCGGTCGGGTGATCGTGGAGGACCGCACGCATCCCGCCACGCGACGCCTGCCGCGCGCCTTCCGGATCGAAGAGGAGTTCTACTTCTTCAAGACGAACCCCCGGCGCCGCGCGCACGTGCTCGCCCGGCTCGACGTCGCGAGCTTCGGCGGCTCGGCGCACGAGGATCGCCCGCTCGTCTGGTGCCGGCGCGAGGGGCGCGGGCGCGTCTTCTACGACGCGCTCGGGCACAACTCCGCGACTTGGAGCGACTCCCGCCAGCGCGCGCTGCTCGCGGGTGGCGTGGCATGGGCGCTGGCGCTGCGCGGGGCGCGCTCGGGCTGTCCCTGACGCTCCGCGTTTGTGCGCCGCGTCCTCTCATCCGTCGTGGCCACCGTCGCGCTCGCCGGCTGCGGCGGCCAGGGCGGGTCGAGGATCTTCGAGGACCCGCACGGGACCATCAGCGTGAAGCCGGGGACGGCGTTTGCCTTGTCGCTCCCCGAGAACTCCGGCGTCGGCTTCACGTGGCGCCTGGCCGAGAAGCCGGCCGGCGGCGTGGTCGACTCCACCGGCGAGTCCTACAAGCCCGAGCGCGAGAACCTGCCGGGAAGCGGTAGCCGGCATCGCTTCGAGTTCCGCGCCCGCCACGCCGGCCGCACGAGGATCCGCCTGCGCGAGTCGTTTCGGGGCCGCCCGCGCGCTCGGCGCACGGTCATAGTCGAGGTCCGCTGAGCCACCGCTCAGCCGCGACCGAAGGCGTCGGCGTCCAGTCGAACCGGAAGACGCGCAGGCCGCCCCGTTACCCCGGCCCGAGCTTGGTCCAGTCGAACTGCACGGAAACGTAGGAAGGCAGGTGATCATCCGCGGTGTAGTTGATCTCGACCGCCGGCACGGGCCCATCACGACCGATCGGCGGCGTCGAGAGATCACCCGCCCCCGCCCGCTCGAGCAGCTCTTCGCGGCCGGCCCGGCGCTGAGCCAGACGCAAACGCAACCACCTATCCAAGGGACGGCGGTCGAGCCCGAACTCCTCGGCGTAGCGCACCGCCACACGGTGGGCCTCCTCCGTGGTCATATCCTGTGAGTTGACCCCGATCAGCTGCACCTTGTCGAGATGCGCCTCGAACGCCTCGACGATCACCCGTCTCAGCTTCGTTTTGGCGACGAACTCCCGGCCTTCGGGCAAGCGCAACCGAAAAGGAGCCACCGGCTCATAGGAATGCTCGCCCACCTCGCCCCTCGGCCACGCCACATCACGCAAATCGTGGCTCCTAGACACATCCCACGCCAAATGCTGAGGCGCCCCCCCCACAGCCCAACCCCACCACGGCCATGGCAGCGAAGCCAAGTAGGGACCGAACTATCGCGCGCAAATCCCACCGGACCGAAGACGTCCGCGTTCAGTTGAACAGAATCGCATGATCACCGGCCGCGCGTCGTATGAGGGACCGTCTCGTCGATCGATCACCCGAGAGACGAGTGCGCCCAATCGAACTGGATCGAGACGATCGAGGGCCGAGCGTCGTCGGCGGAGTAGTTGATCTGGACGATCGGCTCTGGACCGTCGGCACCGAGCCGCCCTTCGAAGCCACCGGCCTGGCACGGTCCAATAGCTCCTCGCGCCCGGAACGGCGTCCCTCGAGCCGCTTGCGATACCAAAGGTCCAGGCCCTTGCGGTCGAGACCGAACTGCTCCGCATAGCGCAACGCCACCCGGTAGGCGTCCTCGGTCGAACGATCCGCGAGGTCCACCTGGATGTAATCGACTTGGTCGCCGTGCTTGTCCATCAGGACGTACGCCACCTTCTCGCGTGATCGCCTGCCTCACCGCGTCCACGTCGTTCGCGACCATGGTGATCTGCTCGCCGGCCGCGGCGATCTCCTCGGGCGTGACCCGGATGAGACCCACACGCGGAGACTTCCCGATTAGGCGGCGTGCGAATCGGCGGGGCGATGGCTCCCGCCACGCCCCGGCTCATCCGCTCAGCCCCCCGTGGGCGTCACCCGGTAGGCGTCGAACACCGCGTCGATGTTGCGCAGGCGGTTGACCGCCGCATCGAGCATCCGCGTGTCCCCGACCTCGACCACGAACCGGTTGCGCACCATCGGCTGGTTGACCGTGCAGCGCGCTTCGACGATGTTGATCCCCGCCTCGGCGAAGGTGCGGGAGAGGTCTTCGAGCAGGCGGTGGCGGTCCCAGCCGTCGATCTGGAGCTCGACGCGAAAAGAGGTCTCGGCCTCGCCGTCCCACGCCACGGGGGTGAAGCGCTCGGGATCCTTGCGCAGGACGGAGACGTTCGGGCAGTCCTCCCGGTGGATCGTGATGCCGCGCCCGAGGGAGATGTAGCCGACGATCTCATCCCCCGGGACCGGCCGGCAGCACTTGGCCAGGCGGAGCATGACGTCCGCGACGCCGTCGACCAGGATGCCGAAGTCCGAGGAGGAGGTGGTCGCGCGTTCGCGCTTGGGCCGGGTCCTCAGCAGGTCGTCGGCGGCGGTGGGGTCCCCCTCGGCGGCCTCCCCCTGCTTGAGGCGCTGGAGGATCTTGTTGACGACGACCTTGGCCGAGATCTTCGCCCCGCCGAGCGCGATGTAGAACTCGTCGGCCTTGCGAAAGCCCATCTCACGGATCACGTCGGCGAGCAGCGGCGAGCCGACGATCTTCTGGGCCGGCAGGCCCTGCTTGCGCAGATCGTCCTGCAGGAGCTCGCGCCCAGCGTGCTCGGTGTCCTTCCGCGACTCGGTCTTGAACCACTGCTTGATCTTGTTGCGCGCGCGCGTGGTCTTGACGAGCGCGAGCCAGTCGCGCGAGGGTCCGCGCTCGCGCTTGGAGGTGAGCACCTCGACGATGTCGCCCGACTTCAGCTCGTAGGAGAGCGGCACCATCTTGCCGCCCACGCGCGCGCCGACGCAACGGTGGCCGACGTCGGTGTGGACCTCGTAGGCGAAGTCCAGCGGCGTGGCGCCCGCCGCCAGGGACTTGACCTCTCCCTTGGGGGTGAAGACGAAGACCTCGTCCTCGAAGAGGTCGGCCTTCAGGCCCTCCACGAGCTCCTTCGGGTCGGTGGAGTCCTGCTGCCAGTCGAGCAGCCGACCGAGCCACGCGAGCTTGTTCTGCCCGTCGGGACCCGCCGCGTCGCGAGCATCCGGTTGCTTGTAGAGCCAGTGCGCGGCTATCCCGAACTCCGCCATCTCGTGCATCTCGCGGGTGCGGATCTGGATCTCGAGCGGGCGGCCCTCGGGCCCGATCACCGTCGTGTGCAGCGACTGGTACATGTTGAACTTGGGCATCGCGATGAAGTCCTTGAACCGCCCCGGCAGCGGCTTCCACAGCGAATGGATGACGCCCACCGCGCCATAGCACTCCTTCACCGAGTCGACGATGACCCGCATCGCGGTGAGGTCGTAGATCTCGTTGAACTCCCGGCCCTTCTTGGTCATCTTGGAGTAGATGGAGTAGAAGTGCTTCGCGCGGCCGGAGATCTCCACGTCGATACCGAGCGCGTCGAGCTCCTTGGTCAGGTAGGTCCCGGCCTGGGCCACGTAGCGTTCGCGCTCCTCGCGCTGCTGGTTCACGAGGCCACGGATCTCGGCGAACTTGCGCGGATGCAGCGTGGAGAAGGAGAGGTCCTCGAGCTCCCACTTGAGCGCGTGGATGCCCAGCCGATGGGCGATCGGCGCGTAGATGTCGAGCGTCTCCTTCGCCTTCTCGATCTGCTTCTGCTTGGGCATGGCGCCCAGCGTGCGCATGTTGTGCAGGCGGTCGGCGAGCTTGATCAGGACCACCCGGATGTCCGAGGCCATCGCCACGATCATCTTGCGGTAGTTCTCGGCCTGGGCCTCGTCGCGTGATTGGAAGGTCAGACCGGTGAGCTTGGTCACCCCGTCGACCAGACCGCCGACCTCCCCCCCGAAGGTCGCCGTCACATCCTCGAGCGAGGCCGAGGTGTCCTCGACGGTGTCGTGCAGGAGGGCCGCGCACAGCGTTTCGGTGTCGAGCCGCATCCCGGCGCAGATCTTGGCCACGCCGACCGGGTGCACGATGAAGTCCTCACCGGACTTGCGGCGCTGGTCGGCGTGGTGCTCGCAGGCGTAGACGAACGCGCGCTCGACGTCGCCTCGGTCGATCGTGGGGCTGGTGGGCACCTCGTCCTCGGCGAGCGAGACGGGGGCGTGCTCCTCGATCACCGCGAAGAGGTCGCCGAGCAGTCGGCGCTCGGCGGGAGTGAGATCGTTGCGCTCGGGATCGGGGTGCTCCTCGCGGTGCTCGAGCACGTCGACCGGTTGGCGCGCTTCGGTGGCGCCCCCTCCCCGCCCGCGCCGGGCACGGGTGCGCGGGGACGCGCGCTCGGCCTCAGCAGGCGGATTCGGACGCTTGGGCATCTCGGTCAGGGTATCTCAGCCTCTAAAGCTGCGGGGCACGCGCGCGGAGGGATCGGCGGCTCAACCGGAGGAGGCGCGCCCGTCGAGGGCATCCAGGTGGCGCCTTCCCTTCTCGAGCCGCTCCTCGGCGGCGCAGAAGGTGGCCGAGCGCTCGAGCGAGGTGCGCTGCGCCCCGGCGAGGAGCAGCGCGGGAAGCGCCCGGTCGAGCGCGACGATCCCGAGCTCGGTGAGGACCCGCAGCGCGCGTCCCGCGACGGCCGGGGGCCGAGGATGTGCGCCGTCGCCTCGGAACAGCGCCTCCACTTGCGCTGCCCCCGTCGCGTTCCCGTCGCGCAGAGCCCGATAGAGCTCGACGAGCACAGGCCGCAGGCTCCACTCGAGCTCGTGCACGCGTGCGCTGAAGGCCAGCGCGGCGGCGCTCCAAGCGAGGTGGAGGAACTGACCGGGCGCTCCGGCGCGAGCGAGCGTTTCGCGACGAGCGTCGGACGGCGGGTCGATCGCGACGAGATGGACGTAGGGGGCCGCCAGTTCGGGCTCGCGTTCGAGCGCCGACCAGGAGACGAGCGCGAACCCGCCGATGCGCGCGGCCAGTCCGGGGCGCCGGCGGGGCACGTCGGCGCACGCCGCGAGCGTCGGCTCCCCACTTGCGGCGAGGTCGCCGAGGACTCCGGCGGCGCCCTCGGCTCGGCGGTCGACGACCGCGCGCCCGGACGTGGCGGGCAACGGATCGAAGGGGTCGACCGGGCGGTCGAGCTCGGCCAGCGCCCGGGCCAGCCAGTCGGGCCCGGGCGCCGGCTCGGCGAGCGTCTCGATCGGCGTCAGCCCGCCCGGTCGGGTGTCGCGCAGCACGAGCCGCGGCTCCTGGGCGCCGTTCCACTCGTTGCACTCGAGGCGCACGAGTGCGTCGAGCGGCTCGTCCTCGGGTGCGGGCAGGCGGTCGCGCCCGAAGGCGACGAGACGCGAGCGCGCGCCGCCAGCGTGGAGGGTCGCGCGGAGGTGGCGTCCCTCTCCCATCGTCCGCGCATCGCCGAGCGTCGCTCCGGGAACGAGCAGGCTGGGGCCGGGATTGCCCATCCCGCACGGCTCGAGGGTGGCGAGCTCCTCGGCGAGCGCGATGCCGAGCGCCGGACCGGCGACCACCGCGTCGACCCGCCGGCGCGGGAAGAGCTCCTCGGGGCCGAGTGTCTCGGCGGCGTGGCGCTCCACCGCCCCGCGCAGCGCTAGGACGTTCTCCGGCGCGATGGTGAGCCCGGCCGCCGCGCGGTGGCCTCCGTAGCGCTCGAGCGCGGGGGCAGCCGCATGCAGCGCCTCGAGCAGGTCGTAGCCGGGGATGGAGCGCCCCGAGCCGCTCGCCGCCTGCTCCCCATCCAGGGCCACGAGCACTGTCGGGCGGTGATGGCGCTCGGCGATGCGCGAGGCGACGATGCCGATCACGCCGGCGTGCCACCCTTCCTGCGCGAGCACGTAGGCCGGGCGCGGCCCCTGGGCGGCGAGGGCGGCCTCGGCCTCCCACAGGATCCGCTGCTCGGTCGCGCGGCGCTCGGCGTTGGCGGAGTCGAGCTCGGAGGCGATCGCCGCCGCGCGCTCCTCGTCGCCCGTGAGCAGGAGCTCGACGCCCGCATCGGCGCGGTAGAGACGCCCGGCCGCGTTGATGCGCGGCGCGAGCCGGAATCCGACGGCACCGGCGTCGAGCCCGCTCGGATCGACGCGGGCCACCCGCATGAGCGCCCGCAGCCCCGGCTTCTCGGTCACCGAGAGCGCGCGCAGGCCCGCGCGCACGAGGCGACGATTCTCCCCGCGGAGAGCCACCACGTCGGCGAGCGTCGCGAGCGCGACGAGGTCGAGGTCGCGTTCGACTCCCCGGCCATCGTCGCCCGCGGCCTCGAGAAGGGCCTGCGCGAGCTTGAAGGCAACACCCGCGGCGCACAGGTCCGCGCACGGGTAGCCGCACAGCTCCGGATGGACGATCGGCGCGTCGGGCAGCGTCCCGTCGGCGCGAGGAGCGTGGTGGTCGGTGACGAGCACGTCGAGGCCGGCGGCCCGCGCCGCCGCCACCTCCGCCACCGCAGTGATCGCGCAGTCCACGGTGATGAGCAGCCGGGTGCCGCGCGCGGCCAGGCGCGCGGCCGTAGCGGCCGAGAGCCCGTAGCCGTCCTCGCTGCGGCTCGGCAGGAACCAGTCGACCAGCGCGCCGAGCTCGCGCAGCGTGCGCACGAGCAGGGCGGTCGAGCACACCCCGTCGACGTCGTAGTCGCCGTGCACGGTGATCCGGGTCCCGGCCTGCACGTGCCCGAGCACGAGCGCGCAGGCCTCCCCCATGCCCGCGAACGCCGCCGGCGGATGCTCCTCCTCGCCCGCGAGCCACGCGCGCGCCGCGGTGGGATCGGCGAGCCCCCGACGCACGAGCACCTGGCCGAGCGCGTGGCTCACCCCGAGCGTGCGCTCGAGCGCGAGCGCCGCGGCGTAGGAGTAAGGCGCGATCTCGATCCGCGGCGCGGGGGGCTTGAGGCGCGCGGGCGGGTCGGGCGCGGCCGGCGCCGCGGGGGTGGGCGGCGCCGGGGCGGACGGGGTGAGCAGCGCTGGAGAAGCGATCTTCGGAAGGCTAGGCGCGGGGGAGGACGGATCCCCGCCGCCGCCCGAGCTCGCGCATCCTCCGCGGCATCTCGGGTGCGCTACCCGAGGTACCCCCACCGCGACGGCTACCCGGGGGTACCCCGTGAGGTACCCGGGGGTAGCCCTAGCGCGACGACTACCGGAGGTACGCGACGAGTCCACGGGTGCCGACGAGCACCCCGGGTAGCCCTGTCGCTATCCGTGAGCGGCGGCCCGCTCGCGCCGGGCGCCTTCGAAGTAGACGAGGGCCATGCCGATCAGCGCGCCCGGAATCGCCTCGGCCGCCGTGAGCAGGTGCGTGGCGCCGCGGCCGGGAACCGAGAGGCCGTTGATCGCGAGGCCGAAGAGGATCGCTCCGACCACCGCGCCGAGGAACGCGCCGACGATTCCTCCCCAGTAGCGATCGGGCAGGAAGATCGTGAAGTGCCAGAGCGCGAGGCCCATCATCGTCCAGGCCAGCATTCCCATCAGCGCGGCCGTCCGTGGCGGCGGTTACGGGGGCGCTTGGCGCCGCTTGCCTTGCGCTGGGACTTCGGAACGGGAGCGACGCCGTCGTTCTCCGCCTCGTCGGCCGTGCTGCGCGGCGCCTCGGGAGCCGGCGCGGGCGCCGGGCGAGGTGCGACGGGGGCGGCGACCCGGCCCGATCCCGGCCGCGAGCCGGTGCGCGGTGGGCGCTCGTCGAGGTCGAGGTCGCGCTTGAGCGCCTCGAACTCGCTCGGCGAGAGCTGCTCGGGGTCAGGCGAGGTGAGGCGCCCCGTCCGCCGCTTGGGCGCGCTCGCCTGGACCTCCTCGCCGGCGGCGCCCGTGGCGTAGGCGGGCACCGCGCCGCCGAACTCCTGCCCGATGCGCCGGTGGCGCGCCTCGTAGACCGGCTCGCGCTCCTTCCAGCGCGTCAGCACCGGGGAGGCGATGAAGATCGAGGAGTACGCGCCCGACGCGACCCCGATGAGCAGGGCGAAGGCGAAGTCCTTGAGCGTCTCCCCGCCGAAGAGCAGGAGGGCGAGGACGGGCAGGAGCGTCGAGAGCGTCGTCGCCGCCGAGCGCGTGATGACCTCGGACATCGAGCGGTTGACGATCTGGGAGAAGGCGGCGCGCGGCATGCGCGGCACGTTCTCGCGCACGCGGTCGAAGACGATGATCGTGTCGTAGAGCGAGTACCCGAGGATCGTGAGCAGCGCGGCGACCGTCGCCGTGGTCACCTCCCGGCCGGTGAGGGAGTAGACCCCCGCGGTGATGAGCAGGTCGTGCATGAGCGCGATCAGCACGGGGACGGCGAACTTCCACTCGAAGCGCAGCGCGATGTAGGCGGAGATCACGAGCAGCGAGGCGATGATCGCGATCACCGCCGAGTTGGCGACGGTCTGGCCGAAGGTCGGGCCCACGGACTGGCTCGAGAACTTGTTGAGCGGCACCCCGTAGCGCTGGTCGAGGTCGTTCTTGACCTGGCCGACCTTGTCGGGCGGGAGCGTGCTCGTCGAGATCTGGAAGGCGGTGGGCCCCAGGTTCTTGTCCGACAGCCGCTGGATCTTGGCGTCGGGATAGCCCGCGGAGGACATCACCGAGCGCACCGCGTTCTCGTCCGCGGGCTTGGAGAGCGCGGTCGTGATCCGCGTGCCCGAGTCGAAGTCGATGCCGAAGCGCAGCCCGTTGCCGCCGATGGAGAGCGCGCCGATGAGCAGGATCAGGCCCGAGAGCGAGAAGAACCAGCGCGAGGCGCCCATGAAGTCAAAGCGCCACTGGCGCGCCGCCTTGCCCGCGCCGAGTGCCGAGGGCCGCGCGATGAGCCGCGAGCGCCCCATCGTGCCGAGGATCGCCTGGGTCGCCATGACCGCCGTGAAGAGCGAGACGAGCGTCCCGATCCCCAGGGTGAACGCGAAGCCCTTGACCCCCGCGGTGGCGAGGATGAAGAGGATGAACGCCGTCATGATCGTCACGACGTTGGCGTCGAGGATGGCCGAGAAGCCCTTCTTGTAGCCATCGGCGATCCCGCGCATGACCGACTTGCCGGCGCGGATCTCCTCCTTGACGCGCTCGAAGATCACGATGTTCGCGTCGGCGGCGACCCCGATCGTGAGGATCAGCCCCGCGATGCCCGGCAGCGTCAGGGTGATCGGGACGATCACGATCAGCGCGTAGAGGTAGACCGCATACACCGCCAGGCCGAGCGTGGCGATCAGGCCGAGCACCCGGTAGAAGGTGAGCAGGAAGAGCACGACGACGAGCAAGCCGACCACGCCGGCGAGCAGCCCCTGGTGCAGCGCCTCCTTGCCGAGCGTGGCGGAGACCTGCGACTGGGAGATCAGCTTCAGGTCGATCGGCAGGGCCCCGAGCTTGATCAGGTTGGCCAGGTCCTGAGCGGAGGGAATCGTGAAGCCGCCCTCGATCGAGGCGCCCGTCTGACCGTCGATGCCGTCGGCCAGGCGCGGGTCGGAGAAGTCGATGAACGCGACGGAGATCAGCTTGCGGTCGAGCGCGACCGCGAAGTGCTGGGCGACCTGCTGCGGGGAGGCCGGGTGCTGGAGCAAGTTGAGCTGCTGCCCGCGCTGGGCGATCGCGCGCGTGACGTCGTGGAACTGCTGCTTGCCCTTGTTCGTGAAGGAGAACTCGACGTCGGGGGCTTGCTGCTGGTTGTTGCCCTGGTGCGGGTTCTTCACGTCCTTGCCGAAGAGCGCGACGGAGTCGTTGAGGACGTAGAAGCGCGCGGCCGGGTCGTTGAAGGCGATCTGCTTCTTCGCGTTGCGGTCGACCGCCTGGAGCACCGTCGTCCCCGCCTGGATGGTGAGGATCTGGGAGTTCGGCGGCTGGCGGCCGCCGACTTCGGAGAGCAGGTCCTTCTGGTTGTCGTCGGGACCGGCGAGCAGGCGATGGTCGGGCGAGGAGGCGAAGAGGAAGAACTGCGGCCCGGCGCGCAGCGCGTTGGGGGGGCGGGGCACGTGCCGGGCGGCCGCGAGCTTCACCGCCTCGTAGAGCGGCTGGCCGGCGGGCGGGTCGCCCGCCGCCTGGGAGAGCTGGGCGGCGTTGGCGTCGCCCGTCGCGAGCTTGGGCGCGATCGGCTTGCCGTCGGGGCCGAGGAGGTTGGCCTCCCAGTCGTAGAAGACAAGCTGGGCGGGGCTGCCGACCTGCTTCTCGGCGCGCGCCGCGTTGGGCACGCCGGGCAGGCTGACGGTGATCTGGTCCTTGCCCGAACGCTCGATCTCGGGCTCGGCGACCCCGAGCTGGTCCACGCGCTGGCGCATGATGTCGACCGTGCGCTGCAGCGCCTCCTCGTTGACCGCCGACTGGGCGGTGGGCTTGGCCTGGTAGACGAGCTGCACGCCGCCCTTCAGATCGAGCCCGAGGCGCGTCTTCTTGCTGAGGATCGCCACCGCCGAGGCCGCGACGAGACCGGCGACGACGAGCAGGATCAAGAGGTTGCGGCGGCGCTCGGTCATGGGGTCTCGATGCTACTTCGAGGGCGTGAGGACGAGAAGCAGGCCGCCGTCGTCGTCGTAGGCGGGAAAGAGGTCGGCCACGGCCTTGGCCGGGATGTCGCCTTCGGCGTTGACGACCACCGGCTTGCCCAGGGCGCGCACGCCCCACTCGAGCACGGTCTGGACCGGATCGCCGTCCTCGCTGAAGTCCAGGCCGAGCACCTCGTCGACGGTGCGGCCGATGACCCGCTGCTCGTCGAGCCCGGTGAGCTCGAAGGAGCCGCGCCCGCAGCCGATGATGCGCGCCTCCTGGTCGCAGACGAAGAACGCGGCGTTCGGAGCCGGGTAGTAGTCGTCGAGCAGCTCGAAGAGGAACGGAAAGCCGCACTTCGGGCAGCCCCGCGCCTCGCGGCGGAAGCCGGCGTTGCGGTCGGTCGCGGTCGAGCGGTTACCGCAGGAGGGGCAGATGAACAGGTGGGCCATGGCCAGGGCAAAGGGTACGCGGTCGGATGGGTGAACCCCGCGGCTCGCCCGACGGTGCGCGGAAGGGCTAGAACAGCCCCGCCTCGGCCCGGGGCGAGGGCAGCCCGAGGTGCACGTAGGCCCGGGCGGTCGCCGCCCTCCCCCGTGGCGTGCGCTCGATCAACCCCTGCTGCAGGAGGTAGGGCTCATAGACGTCCTCGAGCGTGTCGGCCTCCTCCCCGACGGCGACCGCGAGGGTGCTCAGGCCGACCGGTCCGCCGCCGAACTTCTCGCAGATCGCGCGCAGGATCTCCCGGTCGAGCCGGTCGAGGCCGGCGTCGTCGACCTCGAGCAGGTCCAGCGCGCTCCCGGCGATCTCCTCGGAGACCACTCCGCTGCCGCGCACCTGGGCGAAGTCGCGCACCCGCTTGAGCAGGCGGTTGGCCACGCGCGGAGTGCCGCGGGCGCGGGCGGCGATGGCGCGCGCGCCGGCGTCCTCCACCTCGACCCCAAGCAGGAGCGCCGAGCGGCGCACGATCCGCGCCAGGTCCTCGGGGCCGTAGTGCTCGAGGCGGTGCTGGATGCCGAAGCGGTCTCGCAGCGGCGTGGTTAGCAATCCGGCCCGGGTGGTGGCGCCCACGAGGGTGAACGGCGGCAGCTCGATCGTCACCACGCGGGCGCCCGCCCCGGCGCCCACGGTGATCGGGAGCTGGCCGTCCTCCATCGCGGGGTAGAAGGTCTCCTCGACCGCGCGGGGCAGGCGATGGATCTCGTCGACGAAGAAGATCGCCCGCGGCTCGAGGGCGGAGAGGAAGGCGGCCACGTCGGCCTTGCGCTCGAGCGCCGGACCGGCGGTCTGCACGAAGGGCACCTCGAGCTCGGCGGCGAGGATCTGGGCCAGCGAGGTCTTGCCAAGGCCCGGCGGACCGGCGAGCAGGACGTGGTCGAGCGCCTCCTCGCGGCTCGCCGCGGCCTCGAGCGAGACGGCGAGCTGGGCCTTGAGCGGCTCCTGTCCGACGAAGTCCTCGAGGCGCCGCGGGCGCAGCGAGCGGTCGAGCTCCTCGCCCGGGAGCTCGTCGGGGGTCTGGATGCGGGCGGCGCCGGGGTCGCTCACGTGCGTGCGCTCCGCAGCGCATGGGCGATGAGCTCCTCGGCGCTCGCCCCAGGCGCGGACTCGAGCAGCGCGTCGACCTCCCCGGGGGTGAAGCCCAGCCCGAGCAGGCCCTCGCGGGCCACCGAGCGCGGCTCATCGCTCCGGCGCACGGTGATGGGCTCGCCGGTGCTCGCCGCCGCCCCGACCTTCTCGCGCAGCTCGACGACGATCCGCTCCGCGGTGCGCTTGCCCACGCCGGGCGCGCTCTGGAGCCGGGCGACGTCGCCGGCCGCGAGGGCGGTCAGGAGCTCTCCGGGGGTTCCCCCCGAGAGGATCGCGAGCGCCATCTTGGGCCCGACGGCCTGGACTCCCAGCAACGCGAGGAAGAGGTCGCGCTCCTGCTCGGCGTGGAAGCCGTAGAGCTGGAGGGCGTCCTCGCGGACGATCATGTGGGCGTGCAGGGTGGTCGGCCGGCCCGCGACGGGGACGTGGCGGAGCGTCTCGGCCGAGACGAGGAGCTTGTAGCCCACGCCGCCGCAGTCGACCACCACCTCCCCGCCGGCCGGGGGCGTGGGCCGGCGCGCGACGAGCTCTCCGCGGACGAGGGCGATCACGGCTCTCCGTGCCCGCTCACGCGCGGGCGAGCGCCGCGGCCAGCGGCGCCCGGTTCTGGTGGCAGAGCGCGACGGCCAAGGCGTCGGCGGCGTGGTCGGGACGCGGGAGGGCCGAGAGCGCGAGCAGGCGCTGCACCATCGTCTGCACCTGGTCCTTGGGGGCGCGGCCGTTGCCGCAAACCGCTCCCTTGACCTGCTGGGGGGTGTAGGCCTGGCAGGGCAGCGCGCGCTGCCCCGCCGCGAGCAGCACCGCGCCACGCGCCTGCCCGACCGCGAAGGCGGTGCGGACGTTGACCCCGAAGAAGAGGTCCTCGACCGCCACGGCGTCGGGAAGGTGCTCGTCCATGAGCTCTCCCACGCGAGCGTGGATGGTCGCCAGGCGACGCTCGAGGCGCTCCTCGGACGCGGTCTCGATCACTCCACCGTCGAGCGCGATCATGCGCCCGGCGCGCCGCGCGACCACGCCGTAGCCGGTGCTCGCGGTGCCGGGGTCGATGCCGAGGACGATCATGCGAGCGGGATTCTCCGCGGCGCGGCGGACGCCTCCCCGGCGTCTCTAGGCGGGACAGCCGGGGCGCGCCGGGCGATCGCGCCCAGCGAACACCGCCTCGACCCGCCACGGACCGGCGCCGGCGATCGGCACGAGCTTCGCAGGGGTGAACTTGAACTTGGGCCCGTGCCCCGACCCGGCGCGCGGGCCGGCGCTGAACGCCCAGCCGCTCCCCCGCATGACCGGTCGCACCCGGCGCAGCGGCGCGTCGAGCTTCCAGGCGAGCGCCGTCTGCAGCGCGTGGTTCACGCCGACCCGCCGCGGCGAGCACCTCAGGATCCTTCGGCGCCCACCCGATCGGCCGATCGCCAGGGTGAGCTGGGCGATCACGTCGTGCGCCTTGCGCGCCGAGCGCGCCTGATTGCCGAGGAGCTCGGCGCGGTGAAGGGTGAGGGGAACGGCGATAACGACGAGCGCGACGGCGACCGCCACAGCGAGCGGGCCCCTGCCCAGGCGGACGAGCTGCACCGCTCCCGCACCGGCGAGCACGCACCACAGGGCGGCGGCGGGGAGCATGAAGCGCGGCAGCCCGGGAAAGGCGATGGCGCTCATCACGACGACGAGAGCAAGCCACGCGAGCGCTCCCCCCGCGAGAGCGAGCGTGACCCGGTCGCGCACCCGCACCGCCCGCACGACCGCCGCCAGCCCGAGAAGCAGCACGGGAAGGACGGCGAGCCCGACGCCACGGCGCAGGGCCTCGAGCGCCGGGTTGTCGCCGAGGTGGCCGTTGTAGCGCGCGGCGTGAGTGCTGGCGTTGAGGGGATCTCCCGCCCCGATCCACGGCGGCCCGATCCACAGGAGCGGGATGAGAGCGAGCCCCCCGACGAGCACCCAGCGAAAGCGCCTGGGCTCGCGGAACCACAGCAAGATCGCGTAGAGCCCGAGGAACGGCCAGACCTCGGGACGGATGAGCGCGGCCGCGACGCCGAGCCCGAACGCCGCCCGCCGCCGCCCTTCGAGGTGGCAGAGCACCGACCCGAGCACGAGCCCGACGAGCGCGGGCTCCGAGGCCCCGCGCGCGAGCAGTCCGAGCCAGCCCTCGGTGAGCAGCAGGCCGAGCGCGGCGATGGCGCCGGCCCAGCGACCCGCGAGCCGCTCCCCGAGCCCGTAGGCGGCGAGCAGGGCCAGCAACCCCGCCGCCCGCGCGGCCAGGAGCCACAGGCTCGGGCCCAGGCCCCCCGCCAGCCCGAAGATCGTGGTCAGGAGCACGGGGCCGGGCTTCCACGACGGGCCGAGCCCGGTGTGCAGCACCCCGTGGTCGATCTCACGTCCCCAGACGATCCACGCCCACGGGTCATAGCTCGGGGTCGAGGGCAGCAGGAACGCGACGGAGAGCCCCGCGAGCGCGACGCTGGCCGTCACCGCTCCGAGGAGGAGCCAGGGCCGGCGCGGGCCGTGCGGGTCGGTGCGCGCGGATGCGGCGGAGGGGCGAGCTTCGGCGCCGGTCTGCGGCTCCGTGGCCTCGAGCGTCGCCGGGCCGCCCTCGTGCTCGGAACGCGGCATGAGGCGCCACCTTACCGGCCCCCCAGGCGCTCGGAACCGCGACAGCGCAGACCGTGCCTCGCTACGCTCGCCGCTCGCCGCCCGGCGCCGGTTGGTCCTCCGAGCGCACCTCCTCTCCTCGGCCCGTGTTGAGAACACGTCCCCCCATGTCGGCTCGACTCCTCCCGCTCATCCTGCTCGCCGCCCTCGTCCTCGCGGCGCCCGCGCGCGCCCAGGGCCCGAGCTACGCGCCCGACGTCCCGCAGCACAAGGCCCTCTACGCCGACGGGTCCGACGGGCGCTACCTCCTCGGCGGCACCTGGCTCTTTCGCGACGAGCCGAGCGATCCGGCCGTCACCGCCGGCCTGCCGGGCGGCCGCTCGACCGACGGCTGGCGTCCGGTCAGCGTTCCGAACGCCTACAACGCCGGCGGCACCACGGTGGCGAGCATGGTCGGGCACCCCGTCTGGTACCGCAAGGACTTCCGCCTGCCCTCGACCGACTCCTCGCCCCGGTGGAACGTCCGCTTCGAGTCGGTCCAGAACCTGGCGCAGGTCTACCTGAACGGCCGTCTGGTCGGCTCGCACATCGGGGCCTACCTGCCCTTCGAGCTGCCGCTCAAGGGACTGGCTCGCCGCGGCGTCAACCGGCTCGTCGTGCGCGTGGACCCGCGGCGGGGCACCGGCGACCTGCCGCCGGGCGGCTCCTACTCCAACGGCAACCCGGTCGGGGGGTGGTGGAACTACGGCGGCCTGCTGCGAGAGGTCTACCTGCGCCGGATCGACCGCGTCGACATCTCCTCCGTGATGGTGCGCCCGCACCTGCCCTGCCCCCGCTGCTCGGCCACGATCGAGGAGCAGCTCGTCCTGCGCAACGTCACCTCCTCCGCGCAACGCGTGCGCCTACAGGGGCGCTACGGCGCCCTTCCGGTGTCCTTCGCGCCAGTCACGATCCCCGCCGGCGGCTCGCGGACCCTGAGCGCGCAGATCCGGATCCGCCGCCCGAAGCTGTGGAGCCCGGCTCGCCCCACGCTCTATCCCGCCTCGTTCGTGCTGAGCTCCGCCGATCCCTCCACGCCGGGGCGGCGGCTCGCCGGCTACTCCCTGCACAGCGGGATCCGCTCCATCAAGGTCGTAAACGGGCGGCTGCTCCTCAACGGCCAGGCAGTGCACTTCCGCGGAGTCGCCCTGCACGAGGACGACCCTCTGCTCGGCGCGGCCCTCAACGGCACCGTGCGCCGGCGCGACATGGACGCGATCAAGTCGCTCGGAGCGACGCTCGTGCGCGCCCACTACCCGCTGCACCCCGAGTTTCAGGAGCTCGCCGATCGGATGGGGATCATGCTGTGGTCGGAGGTTCCCGTCTACCAGATCCAGACCGCGGCTCTCATGACCGCCCGCACCCAGAAGCTCGCCGCCACCGCGCTGTCGAGCAACATCGCGGTCAACCAGAACCATCCCTCCGTGATGCTCTGGAGCATCGGCAACGAGCTGCGCTTCCAGCAGTCCCCCGCGGAGGCCAACTACACGCGCCGGGCGGCCGCGCAGGCCAAGCAGCTTGACCCCACGCGCCCGGTGGCTATGGCCGTCGGCGGCTATCCCGGCATCGGCTGCCAGCCCGCGTATGACTCCCTCGATGTCGTCGGGCTGAACGAGTACTTCGGCTGGTACGCGGGTTCGGGAGGATCGATCGCCGACCGCGACGACCTCTCGGCCTACCTCGACGAGATCCACGCTTGCTACCCGAAGAAGGCGCTCGTGGTCTCGGAGTTCGGCTTCGAGGCCAACCGCAATGGCCCGGTGGACGAGAAGGGCACCTTCCAGAACCAGGCCGACCAGGTCGCCTACCACCTCGGGGTCTTCGCGACCAAGCCCTACCTCGCGGGCGCCGTCTACTGGGCCTTCTTGGACTTCCGCTGCAACGTCGGCTGGGCGGGCGGTAACCCGCGCCCCGACTCCCCCTTCCACCGCAAGGGGCTGCTCGACCTCTACGGCAACCCCAAGCCCGCCTTCTTCGTCGCCCAGCGCTTCTACCGCAACACGCGGCAGCTCGGCCCCTGAGCGCCCAGGCTAGGAGCGGGTGAAGCGGCAGCGCAGGAGCGTCGCGATCACCCGCACGCCGTCGACGGTCGTGAGCTTCTTGCCCTCGGCGGTGGCGCGCGCCCGGTAGTGCACGGGGACCTCGAAGATCCGCTCGCCGCGCTGCAGCAGGCGCGCGGTGATCTCGGGCTCGATCGCGAAGCCCGGCGAGCGCAGCGGCAGGGAGCGAAAGATGTCGGTGCGGATGGCCTTGTGGCAGGTCATCATGTCGTGCAGGTAGACGTTGAAGAGGATGTTCGCCGCCAGCGTCACGCCCTTGTTGCCGAGCACGTAGAGGAACGAGTGGCTCGTGTAGCCGTCGAAGGCCCGTACGCCGAAGGCGGCGTTAGAGCGCCCGTCGACCAGGGGCGGGAGCAGGAGCGCGAGGTCGTTGGGGTCGTACTCGAGGTCGGCGTCGAAGATCGCCGCCCACTTTCCCGACGCGTGTCCGAGCGCGGTCCGGATCGCCGCGCCCTTGCCCTGGTTGACCTCGTGCTCGAGGCGCGTGACCCGCTCGGGCCACTCCTCCCGGCGCAGGATCTCTCGCGTGCCGTCGGTGGAGCCGTCGTCGACGACGATCAGCTCGAAGTCCACGGGCAACTCGGCCGCGAGCACCTCGGCGATCGCGCGCTGCACGGTGGCCGCCTCGTTGTAGACCGGCATGAGGATGGAGAGCATGGAGGAGTCCTTCGCGGGAATGACGGCGCCGGGGATCGTCGGGTGATCTGACGCCGCTGGGGGGCGTGGGCTCGAGGGCGCGGGCGCGGGGACGCTCGGGCGCGGCGCGGCATGCTACCCCATGCGCGCCGGTGCCCCCGGGCCGGCGCCGGAGAGTCGCTCAGGCCAGCGCGTGGGCTTCGAGGATCGCGGCGTCGACGTCGAAGTTCGCGTGGACGGCGTTCACGTCGTCGTTCTCCTCGAGCGCGTCGACGAGCCGCAACAGCCGCGCCGCCGGCTCGCCGTCGAGCTCGACGCGGGTCTTGGGGAGCTGAGCGACCTCGGCACTCTGCACCTCGAGCCCCGCCTCGCCGAGCGCCCCGCGGACCGCTCCGAGCTCGCCGGGCTCCGTGAGGACCTCCCACAGGTCCTCGTCGCGCGAGATGTCCTGCGCCCCGGCGTCGATCGCGGGCATGAGCTCCTCCTCGGCGTAGCGCGTGGCGTCGAGCACCAGGACCCCGCGCTTGGCGAAGAGGTAGGCGACCGAGCCCGGCTCCCCCAGGCTGCCGCCGTGCTTGGAGAGCAGGTGGCGCACGTCGGCCGAGGTGCGGTTGCGGTTGTCGGTCAGCGCCTCGATCAGCAGCGCGACGCCACCGGGTCCGTAGCCCTCGTAGAGGACGGTCTCGATCGCCGCGGCGTCGGCTCCCGCGCCCGTGCCCTTGGCGATCGCCCGCTCGATGTTGTCCTTGGGCATGGAGGCGTCCCGGGCCTTCTGCACCGCGACGGCGAGGGCCGCGTTCGACTCGGGCTCACCCCCGCCCTCGCGCGCGGCGACCGTGACCGCGCGCGCCAGCTTGGTGAAGTGGGCGCCGCGGCGCTGGTCGACCACGGCCTTCTTGTGCTTGATCGAAGCCCACTTGGAGTGCCCGGACATCGTCCGGAATCCTACCGAGCGCGTATACCTCCAAGCGACCGGCGTTCCTCGTCGGCGCCTCACCCCCACCGGAGGTCACCCCGCATGAACCGCCGCCCCGTCCACGCCCTTGCCGCCGCCCTCTGTGCCGGCGCCCTCCTTGCCGCGGGCTGCGGCTCCTCGAGCAAGTCGAGCTCGTCCGGGTCGTCGAGCGGCTCGGCCCCCGCCGCGAGCGGCAACACCGTGGCGGTGAAGATGTCGCAGATCATGTTCGCGCCCAAGTCGATTTCCGCCAAGGTGGGCCAGACCGTGACGTGGACCAACGAGGACTCGACCGCGCACAACGTGACCGCCCAGCAGGGCGAGTCGTTTAAGTCCTCCGACTTCAACAAGGGCCAGAGCTACTCCTACAAGGTCGACAAGCCCGGAACCATCAAGTACGTGTGCACGATCCATCCGGGGATGGAGGGCACCGTCACCGTCACGAAGTGACGCCGAAAGCCTCGGGGTGCGCCCGGTGCCACGCCACCGTGCGCGCCAGCCCCTCCTCGAGCCCGACCTTCGCCTCCCAACCGGTGAGTGCGCGCAGCTTGCCGGCATCGACCCACTGACGGTCGATCTCCCCCGCCGGGACGCCCGCGCCGCGAATGTCCGGCTCGACGCCTGTGCCCGCTAGGCGGCAGACGAGCGCGACGACGTCGCGCACGGCGTGCGGGCGACCGCCGCCCGCGTTGAACGCCTCGCCGCGCGCTCCCTCGCCGTCGAGGGCCTCGGCCAGTGCGAGGTAGGCGGCCACCGCGTCCTCGACGTAGAGGAAGTCGCGCTCGGGGGAGCCGTCGGAGCGGATGACGGGGGCGCGGCTCGCGAGGGCGGCCCCGACCGCCTCGGGGATGAGCCGCGAGCGGTTCTGGTCGCCGCCCCCGTAGAGGTTCGCGAAGCGCGTGACCGCGACCGGAAGCCCGTAGGTGTGCCAGTAGGAGCGCGCGATCATGTCGGTGGCCGCCTTGCTCACGTCGTAGGGAAAGCGGGCGTGCAACGGCGCGTCCTCCCGGTAGGGCAGCTCGGCGTGAGTCCCGTAGGCCTTGTCCGAAGAGGCCACGAGCACGCGCGCCACCTCGTGGCGGCGACAGGCCTCGAGCACGGTCCAGGTGCCGCGGACGTTGGTCTCGAAGGTGCTCACCGGGGAGCGCAGCGCGGTGCCGACGATGGTCTGCGCGGCGAGATGGAAGACGGTGTCGGCCTCGGACTCCCCGAGGGCGCGATCGAGCAGGGCGAGGTCTGAGACGTCGCCGTCGACCACGTCGACCTCCCCCGCGAGCCCGAGGAGGAGGAGCGGCGCCCGCGGCACGACGTCGCGGCGCAGCACGGTCACGCGCGCTCCAGCCTCCAGCAGTCCCTTGACGAGCCAGGAGCCGAGGAGGCCGTAGGCGCCGGTGACGAACGCGCTGCGCCCGTTCACGCCCACACCTTCCACGGGGCTTCGCCGCGCTCCCACAGATCCTCGAGCAGTACGGCGTCCTTGTAGGTGTCCATGCAGTCCCAGAAGTGCTCGTGGCGAAAGGCGTGGAGCTGGCCGGCGGCGGCCAGCCGCTCGAGCGGCTCGCGCTCGAGGACCGAGTCGGGACTCAGTAGGTCCAGCACGCCGGGCTCGAAGCAGAAGAACCCCCCGTTGACCCACTGCTGGGCACGGGGCTTCTCGACGAAGCCGCGCACTCGCCCGTCGCCGTTCAGCTCCGCCACCCCGAACTGGAGCTCGGGCCGCACCACGGTCAGGGTCGCCAGGCCGCCGTGGGCGCGGTGGAAGGCCAGCAGCGCGCGAAGGTCGACATCGGCGACCCCGTCCGCGTAGGTCGCGCAGAACGTCTCACCGTCGAGGCGGTCGGCCACCGCGACGAGGCGCCCGCCCGTCGGGGTGTCGAGGCCGGTGTCGACGCAGACCACCTCGACGCCCGCCGGCCACGGCTCGGCGGCGGCGAAGCGCTCGATGAGCTCCCCCTTGTATCCCGTGCAGAGCACGAAGCGGCGCAACCCGTGGGCGGCGTAGAGACGCACCACGTGCCACAGGATCGGCTTGCCGCCGATCTCGACGAGCGGCTTGGGGATCGCCTCGGTGTGCTCGCGCAGCCGCGTGCCGCGCCCGCCGCAGAGGATCGCCACGGGCGAGTCGGCGGATGTCGGGGTGGCGGCCATGCGGCCGCGCATTATCGGACTCTGCGCGAACCGGCTGGTGCGACACCGGTGATACACTTAGCTCATGCCCACCCGGCGACGCCGCCATGCCATCACGGAGACTCCGAAGGTGCAGGCGGCGCTCGATGAGCTGCGGGCCGAGACCGGCGAGGACCGCCTCGAGCTCGGGGAGCTCGTAGCGCTGGGCGCGCGGGCACAGTTGACCGATCTGCGCGCCGAGCACGCCCGCGGGGCGAACCTTCGTCGGCGCCTGGCCGATCGCGTGCGCACGCGCCAGCTGCCGGTCGACCCGAGCGCGGCCGCGGAGGTCCGGCGCTCGGGCTGGACGCGGTCCTGACCGCTACGTGGCTCCTGGACGACTCGGCGTGGGCGCGGCTCGCGCGGGGTGCGCTTCCTCGTGCGCGCACGGAGGAGATCGCCGACGCGATCGAGGACGGACGGCTCGTCGTCTCCCTTCCCTTCCTGCTCGAGGCCGGATACTCGGCTCGGGACGCGGAGGAGCACGACGGGCTCTTCGCCGAGCTCCTGGCCCTTCCCTACGCGAGCGTCGACCATGCCGTCGAGCAACGGGCCCTGGGTGCTCAGCGACAGCTCGCGCGCGCCGGCCATCATCGCCTGCCGCCGGTCGACCTCCTGCTCGCCGCCCTCGCCGATCGCCACGGCCACGGCGTCCTGCACTACGACGCCGACTTCGACCTCATCCTCGCCCGAACTGACCTGCGCTTCGACAGCGTGTGGCTCGCCGAGCGGGGAACGCTCTGATGCCGCCACCGGTCCCGCCCCGTAGGATGCCCGGCCCATGAGCCTTCCCGAGCAGATCTTCAAGGCCTACGACGTTCGCGGCCTCTACGGGGAGGAGATCGACGGGGAGGTCGCCGAGCTCGTCGCGCGCGGCTTCGTCCGGGTGCTCGCCGAGGGCGCGGGCAAGCGCCCGAGCGAGCTGCGCATCGGCCTCGGGCGCGACATGCGCCTGACTGCGCCCGAGCTCGCCGCCCGCTACCGCGAGGGCATGCGCGCCGAGGGCGCGTCGGTCATTGACGCCGGCGAGGTGGGCACGGAGATGCTCTACTTCCTCGTCGGCTCGCGCGGGCTCGACGGCGGGCTCATGTGCACCGCCTCCCACAACCCCAAGGCCTACACGGGAGCCAAGCTCGTGCGCGACGGGGCGATCGCCCTCTCCGGAGAGACGGGGATCCAGGAGATCCGGCGCCTGGTCCAGGACGGCCTCGGAGCTCCGAGCGGCGAGCCCGGCGCCCTCGAGGAGGTCGACGTCCTCCCCGAGTTCCAGGAGCGCGCGCTGTCGTTCATCGACCCGAGCGCGGTCAAGCCCCTGCGGGTGGTGGTCGACGGCGGCAACGGCATGGCCGGGCCGATGGTCGGACCGCTGCTCGAGCGCCTGGGCCTTGATCTCATCACCACCTACTGGACCCCCGACGGCGAGTTCCCCGACCACGAGCCCAACCCGCTGCTCGAGGAGAACCGCCGCTTCATCGTCGAGAAGGTGATCTCCGCGGGCGCCGACCTCGGCATCGCGTGGGACGGCGACGCCGACCGCTGCTTCTTCATCGACGGCGCCGGGCGCTTCGTCGACGGCGACTTCATGACCGCGCTGCTCGCCGAGTCGGTGCTGCGCAAGGAGCCCGGGGCGGGCATCCTCTACGACGTGCGCGCGAGCCGTGCGGTGCCCGACACGGTGGCCGCGGCGGGGGGCAGCTCCCACATGAACCGCGTGGGCCACGCCTTCTTCAAGACCCGGATGCGCGAGGAGGGAGCCGCCTTCGGCGGCGAGGTCTCCGGCCACTACTACTTCCGCGACTTCTACAACGCCGACTCGGGCACGTTGCCCGCCCTGCTCATCCTCGAGCTGCTCTCCGTGGAGGCAAAGAAGCTCTCCGAGCTCGTGGACTCCTACCGCTCGCGCTACTTCATCTCGGGGGAGATCAACTCAGAGGTCGCCGATCCGGCGGGAAAGATGCGCGAGCTCGAAGAGCGCTACTCCGAGGGGCGGATCACCCACCTCGACGGCGTCTCGGTCGACTATGACGAGTGGCACTTCAACGTGCGCCCGTCGAACACCGAGCCGCTGCTGCGCCTCAACCTCGAGTCGCTGGTCTCGGTGGAGGACATGGAGCGCCGCCGCGACGAGGTCCTCGCCTACATCCGCTCGTGAGCGCCGCAGCGCCCGCGCTGGAGCGGGCCGCCGGAGCGGGAATCCACCGCCTGGCGATCCCCACGCCGTTCCTGGTCGGGCGGGTCAACACCTACCTGATCGAGGACGAGCCGCTCACGCTGGTCGACTCGGGCCCCAACTCGGGCAGGGCGCTCGACGAGCTCGAACGAGCGCTCGACGCGCACGGGCGCCGGATCGAGGACCTCGAGCTCCTCGTCATCACCCATCAGCACATCGACCACGAGGGCCTCACCTCGATCCTCGCGCGGCGCTCCGGCGCCGAGGTGGCCGCGCTCGACCGCCTGGCGCCCTACCTGGGGCGCTACGCCGAGGAGGCCGAGGCCGACGACTCCTTCGCCGAGGAGGTGATGCTCCGCCACGGGATCGCGCCCGACGTCAGCGCAGCGCTGCGCTCGGTCTCGCGCGCTTTCCGGGCCTGGGGATCGGCGGTGCAGGTGACCCGCCCGCTCACCGACGGCGGCTTGCTCGAGCTGCGCGATCGCACGCTCCAGGTCCTCCACCGACCCGGGCACTCGCCCTCGGACACCCTGTTCTGGGACGAGGAGCGCGGGATCCTCATCGGGGGAGACCACCTGATCGCGCACATCTCCTCCAACCCGCTCGTCACCCGGCCGCTTCCGGGCGGCGAGGACGGCGCCCCGACCGGCGCCGAGCCGAGCTCGCGCCCGCAGGCCCTCGTCGCCTACCTCGAGTCGCTGCGCGCCACGCGCGCGATGCCGGCAGCGCTCGTGCTACCCGGCCACGGTGAGCCCGTGACCGACCACGCCTCGCTGATCGACGAGCGCTTCGCGCTGCACGCCAGGCGCGCGCGCAAGATCCTGCGCCTGATAGAGGAGGAGCCGCGCTCGGCCCACCAGATCGCCCAGGCGCTCTGGGGCGACGTCGCCGTCACCCAGGCCTACCTCACGCTCTCCGAGGTGCTCGGTCACGTCGACCTCCTTCTAAAGGACGGTCAGGTGCACGAGCGCGACGACGACGGCGTCACGCGCTTCGTGGCGAGCTAACGACCTCGCCGCGCGGTCTCGATCTCCTCGAGGTGCGTGACGTTCGCCCGGTCGTCGGCCTCCGCGCTCGGCGCCGCGGCGAACCAGGCGTCGAGGATCTCGAGCAGAGCCGCGTCGGAGACCGTCCGCAGCGAGAGCGCGAGCACGTTGGCGTCGTTCCAGCGGCGGGCGCCGGCGGCCGTGGCGGCGTCGGCGCAGAGCGCGGCGCGGACGCCGCGCACCTTGTTCGCGGCGATCGATGCTCCCGTGCCCGTCCAGCAGCACACGATCCCCTGCTCGGCGCGGCCCTCGGCCACGTCGCGGGCGGCCGCCTCGCTGGCCCACGCCCATCCCTCGCGCTCCCCGTCGCTCAGGGCGCCGTGCGGCACGGTCTCGTGCCCGCGCCGGCGGAGCTCAGCGACCAAGGCGTCGGCCACGCCCGTGCGCTCGTCGGCGGCGACGGCGATCCGCATGACCGGGAGGCTATCCGCCCGAAGAGGCGCCGGGCAGGCGTTGGCCCCGCCGGGGCGGATCGTCGCGCAGGAGCCGGGGGACGCTGACGAGGCGGAAGTGGCGACGGCGCAGCGCGCGGATGATGTACGGAAGGGCCTCGACGGTCTGCGTCCGTTCCCCACCGGCGTCGTGCATGAGGACGATCGCGCCCGGACGCACGGCGGAGAGGACGTTGCGCACGATGGCGGCGACGCCGGGGCGCGTGTAGTCGCGCGAGTCGACCGTCCAGAGCACCATCAGCATCCGAAAGGGGCGCAGGGCGGCGAGGGTCGTCGCGCTGAAGGACCGGTAGGGCGGACGGAAGAGGCGCGGATTGGGCGCCCCACGCAGACGCAGGCCGCCGGCGGCGTCGGCGATCTGCCCGGTCTGGGCGCGCTCGGCGAGCCGCGCCATCAGCGGATGGTTCTCCGTGTGGTCGCCCAGGGTGAAGCCGTCGCGCTCCTCGGCGCTCAGGGAGGCATGGAAGTCCCCCAGCATCTGGCCGACCACGAAGAACGTCGCGGGGACGTGCTCCCGGCGCAGCACGTCGAGGACCTGCGGGGTGTAGGGCCCCGGCCCGTCGTCGAAGGTGAGCGCGACCTCACGCACACCTCCGCCGCCCCCGGCGATCACCGGCGTGCGCTTGAGGACCCGGTCGATCCCGCGGTTCTCGATCGACGCGCGGCGCCGATGAGGCCGGCGGCGGGTCTGGTGGGCGAGCGTGAGCAGGCGCGCCCGGAACCCGTCGTGGGGCACCGCGCCTGCGCGCGGGGGGACCGCGGCCGTGGCGAGCAGGACGGCGACCGCTCCCGCGGCGGAGGCGGTGAGCAGGGCCAGCACCGCGGCGATGCGTTGACGTCTACGCCGTCGCCGGTCGCGCTCGCTCCGCCGGCGCGCGTAACGCCAGTCCGCAGCGGGACTGCTCAAGCTCATTCGTGTGCTCCCGGCATGTGCGGCAAAATGTTGACCCCTGCGGCGGCGTGAGCTCGTCCGGGCGGCGACATCCCGTCGCGGCCCGATCGCCTGAGCCGGCCGACCGCCCGCTGGAAGGGCGTCAAGGTAGCGCGCCCCGCGGCGCGAGCGCCACCGCCCCGGGTAGTCTCGCCGCCGCGTGAGCGCCCCCGTCTGGCTCGTCATCCCCACCTACAACGAGGCGGCGTCCATCGAGCGGCTCCTGCGCGCGGCGGCCCGGGAGCTCGAGCGAGCCGCGCCGGGAGCGTGGCGGATCCTCGTGGTTGACGACGCTTCGCCGGACGGGACGGGACGGATCGTCGCGGATCTGGGCGCGGAGATGCCCCAGATCCGTGCTCTGCACCGAAGCGGCCGGGAGGGGATCGGTCCCGCCTACCTCGCCGGCTTCGACGGCGCCCTGCGCGCCGGCGCCGGCGTCGTGGTCCAGATGGACGCCGACTTCTCCCACGATCCCGCCTACCTCGGCCCGCTGCTGGCCGAGCTCTCCTCGAGCGACGTGGTGCTCGGCTCGCGCTACGTCGCCGGGGGCGGAGTGGCCGACTGGGGACCGGTGCGGCGGGCGCTCTCGCGCGGAGGCTGCTTCTACGCCCGGGCGATCCTGCGCGTGCCGATCCGCGACCTGACGGGAGGCTTCAAGGCCCACCGGCGCGCCGCGCTCGAGGCGATCGACCTGCCGAGCGTGCGCTCGCACGGGTACGCCTTCCAGATCGAGCTGACCTATCGCGAGCTGCTGCGGGGCTTACGGGTGCGGGAGATCCCGATCGTCTTCCACGACCGGCGCGAGGGCCAGAGCAAGATGTCATGGCGAATCGCCCTGGAGGCGGTCTGGCTCGTTCCCGGCCTGCGCCGCGCGAGCCGGCCCGCAAAGCGCCCCGGCTAACCGTCCACGAGCAGACCCTGGAGAGGGCCGAGGAGCCGCTGTGAGCGCTTCGAGCTCGGCTCGAGCCGCATGAGCCGATGCGTGAGCACGCGGTCGGCCCGCCGGCGGGCGAGCTGCTCCTCGGCCGTCGGCCTCCACAGCTCGTCGATGACCCGGGTGGGGTCGCCCGCGACCTCCTCCTCGGGGCGCTCGAGGTGCTCGGCCCACAGGCGCACGCGCGTGCGGCGCGCGAGCTCGGCGTCGTCGGTGATCACGTTGACCTCGGAGTCGTTGAACAGCGAGTGCGCGTTCAGGTTCGCCGAGCCGATCGTCATCCAGCGATCGTCGACGATCCCCACCTTGGCGTGCACGTAGAGGGGACCCGAGCGCGCGCCCGTGCGCGCGTAGATCGTCGTGGGGAGGAAGCGGCCCCCGGAGTCGGCGTCGGCGATCAGCCCGAGCTGGCCCTGCGTGTCGTCCGAGCCGTTGTTGGGGTTGGCGGGGAGGAGCACCACCACCCGGAACTCGGGCGTAGGCGGACGCCGGAGCTTCTCGATGAGGATCTCGGCGATCTCCGGCGCCCACAGGAACTGGTTCTCGAGGTAGATCAGCCGCTGCGCGGAGAGCAGGGCCCGGCGGTAGGCCTCGACGATCCGGAAGTCCCCCCGGGGCGCAAAGTCGTACATGCCATCGCACACCGTGCGCACGAGCTGCACCGAGGAGGCGCCGGCCGCGGCAGGCGGCGGACCGGCGGGAGGGGGCAGGTGCTCCTCCGTCATCGCCGACCAGCGGGCGTTGAAGTGCCGCGCCACGTCGTGCACGACCGGCCCGCGCAGGCGCGTGCCCACGTCGTGCCAGCCGATGCTTCCGCGCTCGCCGTGCTCGGAGGCGTCGAAGCGATCCCCCGAGAGGCTCGTGATGTCGATGCCGCCGACGAAGGCGATCTCGTCGTCGACGATCACGATCTTCTCGTGGTGGCAATGCATCACCCGCTCGTGGGGATCGGTCTCGCAGCGCACGCGGCTGTTCGCGCTGAGCTGCGCCACCGCCCGATCGACCTCGGCGCGCGTGGGCTCGAAGGCGCGAAACGGGGCGCCGGCCCACACGAGGACGCGCACGTCGATCCGCTCGGCGAGCTCGGCGAGGACCCGGCGAAGCTGGCTCTCCTCCCCGTCGCGGGTGAGCGCGAAGTCGGGCGTCACGTGCCAGCCCGTGACGTGGACGTGCGAGCGCGCGCCGCGGAGCGCCTCGAGCATGCGCGGGAACGCCTCGGCGCCGTCGATCAGCACCTCGAGCTCGCAGTTCGCGCGCGGCGGGGGATCGCCCGCCGCCCACAGGCTCCCGTCGCCGGGAAGCGACGCGAAGGCGGCGTGGTGGCCGAGCCGGCGCAGGCGGCGGACGTGGTGGCGGCGCACGGCCCACTCGAGGCCGTTCCCGACGGCGGCGTCCAACGATCGGCTCGGCACCGCTCCAACCTACCCATGCCGTAGCGTTCGTGCCGTCGTGGCGAGCGATCAGCCCACCCCGGTCCTTCCCGGCACCTCCGCCCCGCGGCGCTTTCGCCCCGAGTTCCACTACGAGCTGCTGGTCTGCGGGGTGCGCGGCCACGAGCTGATCGGCACCGACGCGGCGGAGCTGCGCGAAGAGGACGCCCTCGTGGCGCGCGAGATGGACGGCGTGCGCTGGCACCGCTGCGTGCGGTGCGACTCGTGGCTCCCGCTCGGCGCGCCCGCCGGGGGCGGCAGTCGCCGCTTCCCTCCCGAGCCGGGCGAGATCGCGCTGCCGCTGCGCGGTCGGCCGCTGCGCGACAAGATCGTCCTGCGCATCATCGCCGTCGATCGCGCGCTGCACTTCCTCGTCCTCGCCCTGCTCGGGCTGGGCATCCTGCTCTTCGCCTCCCGCGAGACGGTGCGCCACACGCTCTTCCGCGTCCTGACCGACGTGCAGACGGGCATCGGCGGGGGCCCGGTGCAGACCTCCGGCCACGGCTTCCTGCACAGCGCGACCAAGCTCTTCACGCTGCGTCCCGACAAGCTCGACGCCTTCGCGGGCGCGATCCTCGGATACGCGTTGCTCGAGGGCATCGAGGCAGTCGGACTCTGGCTCCAGAAGCGCTGGGCGGAGTACCTCACGTTCATCGCCACCGCGATCTTTCTTCCGCTCGAGGTCTACGAGCTCACACACCGCCTCTCCCCGCTCAAGATCAGCGCGTTCGTGATCAACCTGGCGGTGGTCGTCTATCTCCTCTTCGCCAAGCGCCTGTTCGGGCTGCGGGGCGGGGCAAAAGCCGAAGAGGCCGACCGCGAGCGCGACATGGGCTGGGAGTCGCTCGAGCGCGCCGCACCCGAGCGGGCGGCAGCCGGGTCCGCCTGACGCCGGTACGGACGGCGCGACGTGTGCCCGAGGGGCTACCCGGGGGTACCCCATACGGTACCCGGGGTAGCCCACCCGGCAGACACCCTCCGCCCCGCCCTCAACCGCGTCCGCGAGGTGGGTCGAATCCGCCACCTGGTAGACGGCGGGTGAAGTCGGCGGAGAACCTTCGACCAGGGGCTTGCCGCGAGCGCCCGGCTTGGGTACAACGCGGGGGTGCTTCCGCTCGAACTGAGGCTGACGGTACTCGGCGTGCTCGTGCTCTCGCTGCTTGCGGCGTACCTCGGGCCTCGTCCTCGGCGTGCCTGGCCGGCACGGCGCTACGCGGCCGCGGTGTGGTGCTCGCTGCTCGTCGTCCTCGCCTCGCTCGTGGCGTTGCTCGCGGACCAGCGGCTGGCGGCCGCGATCCTAGTGGCTCTCTCCGTCGAGGGGCTGTGCCTCGCGGGCTGGCTCGCACGCCACCGCCCACGCGACGAGGAGCCCGAGGCCGAGGAGCCGGCGCCCCCACCCCCGGAGGGTCCCGAAGAGGTCGACTGGGATCGCTTCGAGCGTGAGTTCGGCGCCTACGCCGAACGCCGCGGCGCACGGCCGACTCGCTCGAGCCGACCGGCGGCCTGAGCGCCGCCCGGGCCTAGCGCCCCCGCGCCTGCACCATCTCCAGGAAGAGCTCGTGCACGCGGTCGTCCCCCGAGAGCTCGGGATGGAAGGCGACCACGAGCACTCCGTGCTGAGAAGCCGCGACGGGATGGCCGTCGACCTCGGCGAGCACCTCGACCCCCTCCCCCACCTCCTCGATCCACGGGGCGCGGATGAACACCGCCTCCAGCGGCCGGCCGTCACCGAGCTCCAGCCCGACCTCGAAGGAGCGGATCTGGCGGCCGAAGGCGTTGCGGCGCGCCCGGATGTCGAGCAGGCCGAGATGCTCCCGGTCGGCCATGATGAGACCGGCGCACGTTCCGAGCACGGGAGTGCCCGCCCGCGCGAGCGCGCGCAACGGCTCGCCGAGCCCCTCCCGGGCTATGCCGAGGCTCATGACGGTGGACTCCCCGCCGGGGATCACGAGCCCGTCGAGCCCGTCGAGATCCGCCGGCACCCGCACCTCGCGCACGCTCGCCCCGAGGCGCACGAGCACGCGGGCGTGCGCCTCTACGTCGCCCTGGAGGGCGAGGACGCCGATCGTGGGCGCCACCGGAGCTACCAGCCGCGCTGGGCGAGGAGCTGCTCGGCTCCGAGCTTCGAGGTCTCGAGCGAGCTCATCGCCGCGCCGAGTCCCTCGGACGCCGCCGCGACCCGCTCGGGATCGCGGAAGTGCGTGGTGGCCTCGACGATCGCGCGCGCCCGGCGCTCGGGATCGGCGGACTTGAAGATCCCCGAGCCCACGAAGACCCCTTCGGCGCCGAGCTGCATCATGAGCGCCGCGTCGGCCGGCGTGGCGATCCCGCCCGCGCAGAAGAGCACGACCGGAAGCTTCCCGCGCTCGGCGACCTCGCGCACGAGCGCCAGCGGAGCGCCGTGCTCCTTGGCCGCGCTGGCGAGCTCGGCCTCGTCGAGCACGCCGAGCCGGCGGATCTCGCCGCCGATCCGGCGCATGTGGCGCACGGCCTCCACGATGTCGCCCGTGCCGGCCTCGCCCTTGGAGCGGATCATCGCCGCGCCCTCCCCGATCCGGCGGAGCGCCTCGCCGAGGTTGGTGGCCCCGCACACGAAAGGCACCTTGAACGCCCACTTGTCGATGTGGTTGGCCTCGTCGGCGGGCGTGAGGACCTCCGACTCGTCGACGTAGTCGACCTCGAGCGCCTCGAGCACCTGGGCCTCGGCGAAGTGTCCGATGCGCGCCTTGGCCATCACCGGGATCGTGACTGTCTCCTGAATCCCCCGGATCATCGTCGGGTCGGACATGCGCGCCACCCCGCCGTCACGGCGGATGTCGGCGGGCACGCGCTCGAGCGCCATCACCGCCGAGGCCCCGGCCTCCTCGGCCAGGCGCGCCTCCTCGGGGGTGACCACGTCCATGATCACGCCACCCTTGAGCATCTCGGCCAGCCCGGCCTTGACCCGGAAGGTCGCCTCGTCGCGCATGGGCCGAGTGTACCCCGGCCGGCCCCCCTTACTTCAGCCGGAAGGCGCGGATCCGGGTGTCGTACTGCTGGGCGTCGCGGGCGTAGACCCCGTAGGCGAGCGCCTGGATCACCGAGAGCAGCGCGGCGTGCGAGCGCACGTATCCGGGGCTGTTCGAGGAGTAGTAGAGCCGGATGCGCGCGAGGCGGGCGACCTCGGAGAGGGTGGCGTCGGTGACCGCGAGCGTGGCGGCTCCGCGGTGGCGCGCGAGCTTCATCGTGCGCGCGATCAGCGGAGCCGGGCGTCCGGCGGAGAGGCCGATCACTAGGGTGCGCTCGTCGATCCGCGAGAGGCGGCCGAGCGCCTCCTGCGACGGGCTCGCGACGATCTCCGCCTGGAGGTCGAGCAGCATCAGCAGGTGGCGCAGGTAGGAGGCGAAGAACGCCATCTGGTCCGCGCCGGCGATGAGGACGCGTTCGGCGGCGACGATCGCGTCGATCGCGGCCTCGACGTCGCGACGGGAGAGCTTGCGCGCGGTGTCCTCCACGTTGACGTGGTCGGCCCCGACCGCCGACTCGAACTCGGACTGATCGAGCGAGAAGAGCGGGGTTACCGCCGCGATCGCGGTGCCCGCGGCCGGCCGGCGGCGGTACTCCTCGCGCGCGGCCTGCTGGAGCTCGGGGAAGCCCTCGAAGCCGAGCGCCTGGGAGAAGCGCACGACGGTGGAGCTCGACGTGTTTGCCCGCCGGGCGAGCTCCTCGGCGGTGTGGAAGGCGGCCTCGTCGAGGTGGTCGACGATGTACTGCGCGACGTCCTTCTGCGAGCGGGAGAACTCCTCGAAGCGCGAGGTTATGAACGAGGAGAGGCTCTGGTGAGCCTGCGCGCTGGGAGGGGGTGCGGTGGTCAGGGTGGCGCGCTTCATCGGCGAGCGGGGGTTTCGACGGGGCGAGGTCGTGTTCCTTCTGCGACCTTCGCGCGAGAGCGCGACTACCCTGCGCCGGCCATGGAGCGCCTGCCCACCGAGCTCGACGGCCCCGTGCTGCTCGCGCCCGTCGTTCACCGGGACGCGCGGGGCTTCTTCGCAGAGACGTTTCGGGAGGACGAATGGGCGCGGCACGGAGTCGGCGTCGGCCTCGTGCAGGACAACCACTCCCGCTCGCGCCGGGGAACGCTCCGAGGCATGCACTTCCAGATCGATCCCGGGCAGGCCAAGCTCGTGCGCTGCGCGCGCGGAGCGGTGCTCGACGTGGTGGTCGACATCCGGCGGAGCTCGCCGACCTTCGGCGCCTGGGAGGCCCACCGGCTCGACGACGAGGAGATGCGCCAGCTCTTCGTTCCCGTCGGCTTCGCTCACGGGTTCTGCGTGCTGAGCGACGAGGCCGACGTGATCTATCGCTGCTCGAGCTACTACGTGGGCGCCACGGAGCGCGGCTTTGCCTACGACGATCCCGAGGTGGCAATCGCATGGCCGAGCGACGTCGAGCTCATCGTCTCCGCGCGTGACCGGGGCGCCCCGAGGCTGCGGGGGCTCGGGGAGGAGCTGCCGCGGTGATCCGCACGAGAACCGCGGGCAGACCAGTCGCGCGCTGAAGGCCCCCATCCTCCCTCGCCTCCGAGCGCTTCCGCGACTACTCCTGCTCGATCCTCCGAGCGCCGCCCAACTCGACCGAACTTCTCAAGCGCAGATCAAGACGCGCGCGACGGCGCCCGGTGCGGTGATAGCGTCGAGCGCCAGCTCGGCCGAGGCGGTGCCGGGCGCCCGCGGCGACGCCCTTCAGAAGGGGGACCATGCTCAAGCGACTGCTCGAGATCATCACGCTCAAGAAGCTCTGGGACCGGCGGCAGGCGAAGAGAGGTCGCCGCTGAGCTCGACGAGCCGGGGAGCGCGTGCGCCGCGCTCCCCGTCGTAGGCGGCGCGCTCTCTACGGGCGGCCGGCGCTCGGCTCGGGCGCGCTGGGCTCCGTCAGGGCGGAGCGCTCCTCGTGGTTCTCGCCGCTCACGGAGTCCTTGAACTCGCGCAGGGTGTGGCCGGCGGAGCGAGCGAGCTCGGGCAGGCGCTTGGGTCCGAGGACGATCAGGGCGATCACGAGGACGATCGCGATGTGCGTCGGGTTCAGCAGTCCGGTGGTCATGCGACTCCTTGGTGCGAGGGTGGCCGGCTCGGGGCCGGCGTCGGGCGGTGCCGCGGGGCGGGCGCGCCAGAGGTAGTTACGCGGAGGAGCGTTCGGGGGATCAGAAGACCGCGCTTTCCACCCCCGCGCCGATCCACCAGGAGGTCCCCATGCCCACCGCCGCCCTCACCTCTTACTCCGTCGTGCTCGCGCTGCACATCATCGCCGTCATCGCCGCCTTCGGCCTGCCGCTCGCCTATCCGCTGCTCATGCCCTACGTCCGTCGCCACCACCCGCGGGCGATGCCGGGGCTGCACGACGTCCAGCACCGGCTGAACCAACGGCTGACGGGGCCGGGAACCGTCCTCATCCTGCTCTTCGGCGCTTTCATGGCGAGCAAGGCGCACCTCTGGAGCAAGGTCTGGGTCGACGTGCCGCTCGGGATACTCGTGGTCATCGGCGCGCTCGGCGGTGCGGTCATCGTGCCCGCGAGCCGCCGCCTCGCCGACCTCGCGCGGGCCGACGTCGAGGGCGCCGGCGTGGGGGGCGAGGTCACCTTCGGGCCCGAGTACGCACGGGTCTACGGCCGCTACATGGCAACGGAGATCCTGCTCGGGGCGCTGGTGCTCACGGCGATCTTCTTCATGGCCGCCAAGCCGTTCGGCTAGCTCGCGAGCGCTCCGGAGCGCCGGTGTTTGCTCGGCGGCACAGCGGGGCACGGCGAGAAGCATGAGCTCTCTTTCCGGTGTCCCCCAGCTCCCTCTCCGCGGCGAGGTCGAGATCCCGCAACTCGGCTTCGGCGTCTTCCAGGTGCCCCCGAAGGAGACCGCCGACATCGCGACGCGGGCGTTGCTCGCCGGGTACCGGCACATCGACACCGCCGCGGCGTACCGCAACGAGGCGGGCGTCGGGCAGGCCATCCACGCCGCCGGCCTCGAGCGCGGCGAGGTCTTCATCACAACGAAGTGCTTCAACGACGACCACGGATACGAGCAGGCCAAGCGGGCGTGCCGAGCGAGCCTAGACCGCCTGGAGAGCGAGTATGTCGATCTCTACCTCATCCACTGGCCGGTGCCCGCTCACGACCGCTACGTCGAGACCTGGAAGGCGTTCATCGAGCTCCAGTCCGAGGGCCTTGTGCGCGCGATCGGCGTCTCGAACTTTCAACCCGCGCACCTGCACCGGCTCGTGGAGGAGACCGGCGTGACGCCCGCGGTCAACCAGATCGAGCTCCATCCCCGCTTTGGGCAGGTCGGGCTACGTCGCGAGCACGAGGATCTCGGCATCGTCACCGAGGCGTGGAGCCCGCTCGCCCAGGGCCAGGTGCTCGACGACCCCGCCATCACGCAGATCGCCGAAGCACACGGCAAGACGCCCGGCCAGGTCGTGATTCGCTGGCATCTGCAGATAGGCAACGTCGTGATCCCCAAGTCGGCCACCCCGGAGCGGATCGCAGAGAACTTCGACGTCTTCGACTTCGAGCTCAACGACGAGGAGATGGCCGAGATCGACGCGCTCGACGCGGGCGAGCGCATCGGACCGGACCCGGACACGTTCGTGCGGCCTTAGCGCGCGGAGCGACCGCGCCCGCCTTTAGCCCGTGAAGCGCGGCGCGGCGCGGTGGCGGCGCGGCGTCCGCGCCGCCACCACCGGGTTGACGAACTCGAGCACCTGCTGGAAGGTCGAGCGGTTCGTCCAGCGCATGGTGTTCTGGATGAGCCCGGGCGAGAACCGGATGCGCTCCTTCGTGGCGTCCGAGCGCCACGCCCGCGGGTCGGAGCCCTGCTGGGCCGCGAGCTCGTCCGCGGCCGCCCGCACCGCCGCGTAGAGCGACTCGCGGCAAGCGGTCAGGGACCCGCGGCCGCAGTAGCGCATGTGGAAGCGTCCCCGCACCCGGCGCCCGAGCAGCGTCCGCAGGTCCTTGTCCACGTAGCCATACCAGCCCGCGCCGAAGGACGAGCCCCCCGGGTTCGCGGGCCGGTCGCGCGGGTTGACCTTCGCGAGCGCGTCGGCCACCGAACCGAGCCGCGGCACGATCACCGCGTCGGCGATTCGTGAGAACGCACGGTCCATGATCGCGGCGCCGGGGTCGTCGATCTTGCCGTCGAGGTCGCCGTCGAGGCGGCTGGCGCCGCGCCCCGACCAGTCCGAGACCAGCTGCACGGCCTGCGCCGTGCGTGCGTCGGGCGCGCGACCCGTGCGCAGCACCGCGGCCACATCGGGCCAGACCTGGGTGCCGCGCAAATCCTCCGTGGCGGCGCGGTTCATGATCGAGACGACGTCGCGCAGCCGGACCTTGGCCGGGAAGTGGTCGAAGAGCTCGACGCGGTGCACCGAGCCGTAGGAGTGCTGGTCATCGCCCGAGATCCAGTCCGGCGCCGGCTTGTTGTTCCAGTTGAGGAAGACGCCGCCCGGCGGATCGGACTCGTGCGGGTGCTCGGCGAGCGAGATGAACCCGCGCCAGTCGTAGGCGCCCGTGCCGAGGGTCGGAAGCATCCGGTTGAGCCCCGGCGCGCGACGCGGGAGCTGGCCGGCCGAGAAGAAGGCGACGTGCCGGTGCGAGGCGTAGGCCCAGTTGAAGGTGAAGCCGAACTCGTTGGCGGCCCGGTAGAAGCCGTTGACGGTGCGCCCGGCGCCGAGGGTCATGTCGCGCAGGGCGGCGATGCTGACCGACTCCCGTCCGAAAGTCGAGCGCTGACGCGCCACCGCGTAGGGCCGTCCGCCCCTGGTCACGGTGCTCTGCACGGGGCCGTGGACGGTCATGTGAAAGCGCTGCGGAGCGCCGTTCAGCGTGCCGGCGTCGAAGGTCTCCATCGCCCGGCACTTGCCCTTGTAGAGGTAGTGGTCGGAGCTTCGCGTCGGCGCGGAGCCGTCCGGGTTGCAGAGCTGCTCGAGAAACTCGTCGCGGTTGTCGTTGCTCGCCGAGGTGAGGCTCCAGGCGTAGTCCTTCGTGCGACCGATGAGGATGTAGGGGCCGCCGCCGGGCACCAGCGAGCCCTGGGCGTTGATGCCGGGGCCGTGGAGGTCGCCCTCGAAGACGATCTCGGGGTAGAAGTAGCCGAGCTGGGGCCCCATGACCGCGAGTGGGTCGCGGTTGGCCGACCGGTTCGGCCCCACCACGAGGAAGTTCGACATGAGCCGGGGCGCCGGCGGTGACGGCGCCCCGGAGAGCGGCATGTTCGGAGCCGCCTGCTCCGAGCCGGCGTCGATCGCGGGCGAGCCGGCCGTGGCGCCGCCGGACGCCGACCCGTACGGAAAGCGGCGGGCCGTGGTGGTCTGCGTCTCGGGGTCGTTCGGCTCGAGCAGGTCCTGGAAGGCGCCGGTGCCCTGCGCGCTGCCCAGCCGGGCCTGGAGCCGCGCGAGGAGGTCCGCGTTCTGGGCCTCGGTGCCGCCGCCGTTGCCGAAGATCGAGCCGATGAAGGCGGCGACGGCGATGACGTCGTTGCGATCCCACGGCTGGGCCAGCGGGGCGCCGGTGTGGCGGAACCCGGCGGTGACCCCCTCGGCGTAGGCGTCGAAGTCCGCGAGCATCTGCTGGCCCTTGGCGCCGTAGGCGGCGACGAGCTTCTGCTGCTCGGAGGTCACGAGATCCTCGGCCTGCTTGCTCGGGAGGTAGACCCCTCCGCCGGTGACGAGGGCGAACGCGTTCACGCCCGGGATGTCGGCCACCGCGGCGCGCGCCGGGTTGCGGCCGAGCCTGAGCAGCAGCCCGCGGTCCTCGGCCGCCACGAAGCCGGCGCCGAACCAGGTGTCCGCGCGCGTCTGGCCGTAGATGTGGGGAACCCCGAAGGAATCGCGCAGGATCTTGAGGCCCGGGCGGCCGGTGTTCTCGACGGTCGAGGCGCCAATGGGCTTGAAGTCCTCAGGCTTGTAGAGGCGGAAGATGTCTGACTGCGTGACGTTGCCGCGCAGCGGGGTGAGCGCGTCGTAGGGCGGGATCTGGTCGGTCGAGTGGTTCGTCGTCGGTACCCCCCCGAACTCGCCCGGCGGCAGGACGTTGCGCGCGATGTCGGTGCGGGCGAGCGCGGCGGCCGGCGAGACGGCGAGGAGCGCCGCGGCGGCGAACAGGACCGAGAGGAGACGACGCAAGGGCTGCTCCGAGGACGAGGGGGAAGGAGAGGCTCTGTTTAGCACTTCTGCGTCGCGCGAGTCGCACCTCGGCCGGGACGCTTCGCGGCAATCGGCGCGTACCGACGTCTCGAAGGTGCATCCTTCGTTCGTCGCGATGTCGTCGGTGCCCGCGAGCGGGTAGGAAGGAGCGGGATGACCCAGGATGCAATCAGCCGCCGGCGGTTCCTCGAAGCCGGCGCCGTGGCGGGCGCGGGCGCGCTCATCGGCGCCGACCCCGCCGCCGCCCGACGCCGGAAGACGCCGGTGCGCAAGGTCGACGTCGTCGTGGTGGGCGCGGGGTTCGCGGGCTTGAGCGCCGCGCGCCGCTTGGTGCACGCGGGCAAGTCGGTGATCGTGCTCGAGGCGCGCGATCGGGTCGGGGGACGCGTGTTCAACCACCACCTCGGCGGCGGCGTGATCTCCGAGGCCGGCGGCACGTTCGTCGGTCCCACCCAGAACCGGGTCCAGGCGCTTGCCCGGGAGCTCCGGGTCGAGACGTTTCCGACCTTCGACACGGGCCAGAACGTCTACCTCGCCGACGGGCAGCGCTCGACCTACAGCGACACGACTCCCGGCACGGGCACGGCACCCCCCGATCCGACCATCCTGCCCGAGCTCGCGACGCTCGTCGCCGAGCTCGACCAGATGGCCAGCACCGTGCCGGTCGACGCCCCGTGGGAGGCCGCCAACGCCGCCTCCTACGACGGCCAGACCCTCGAGACCTTCATCGCGCAGCGCTCCGCGAGTCCGCGCTTCCGGGAGCTCGTCTCCGCGGCCACCCGCCCCATCTTCGGCGCCGAGCCGCGTGAGCTCTCGCTGCTCTTCACGCTGTTCTACATCGCGGCCTCGGGCGACGAGCGCAATCCGGGGACCTTCGAGCGCAACTTCGACACGCGCGACGGCGCCCAGATGTATCGCTTCGTCGGCGGCTCGCAGCTCATCGCTCTGCGCGCCGCCAAGGCGCTCGGGCGTCGCGTCGTGCTGGGCTCACCGGTGCACCGGGTGAGCCAGCGTTCCGGCTCTGTGCGCGTGGAGTCCGCGAAGCTCACCGTGATCGGCCGGCGGGCGATCGTCGCGCTGCCGCCGGCCCTGTGCAACCGCCTCGTCTTCGATCCCTTCCTACCGCGGGCCCGCGAGCAGCTCGGTCGCGGCCTCAAGCAGGGGTTTCTGGGCAAGGTCGCGGTGGCCTACGAGCGTCCGTTCTGGCGCGATCAGGGCCTCAACGGCAGCGTCGTCTCCACCGCGGGGCCGCTCAACGTGACCTTCGACGACTCACCCCCCGACGGCAAGCCGGGGATCGTCTTCGGCTTCGTCGGCGGCGACGCGCTCCGCGCGTTCCTCGCGCTCTCGCCCGCGAGGCGCCGCCAGACGGTGCTCGACCAGTTGCAGCAGTTCTTCCCCGATCCCGCGGCGCAGAGACCGACCGAGTACCTCGAGACCTTCTGGCCCAACGAGCGCTTCAGCCGCGGAGCACCGGTCGGCATCGCCGGCCCCGGGACGCTGCTGTCCTACGGGCCGGCCCTGCGCCGGCCGTTCGGGTCGGTGCACTGGGCGAGCACCGAGACCTCGACCTACTGGAACGGCTACATGGACGGCGCCGTGCGCTCCGGCGAGCGGGCGGCCGTGGAAGTGCTCGACCAGCTATGAGCCCGCGGCGCCTGGTCATCCTCCTCGCCGTCCTCGCCCTGAGCGCCCTGCTCGCGCCCGCGGGCGCGCAGGGCCGGGCGAAGTGGGACACGCGGGTGCTCGCGCTGATCCCGCCTCCCGGGTTCCCCGCGCTGGCCTACGTGCATCCCAACGGCCGCATCTACGAGGGCACCTTCGTGAACCCGGCGGGCGACACGGTCCCCTCGCGGGTGATCGAGTACACGGGAGGCGGCACGCTGCTGCGCTCGTGGACCGTGGTCGGGCAGGATCTTTCCCAGGGCCACGGCGTGCAGGTGCCCATCAGCGACGCCCACGGCCGCCTCATCCTCCTCGACAAGAGCCCGGCACGAGCGCTCGTGCTCGACACCCGCACGAGCCGGCAGAGCACCTACTCGACGTTTGCCGATCTGCCGACGTGTCCGCCGCTCGGCGCGCCGTCCAGTCCCTGCTCCCCGGCTAAGCAGGACCTCTCGCCCGAGCCCGACTACGCGGCGTGGGGACCCGACGGGAGCCTGTACGTCACCGACTTCCAGCAGGCGGTGATCTGGCGGGTGCCGCCGCGGGGCGGCCCGGCGAAGGTGTGGCTCGCCGACCCCCGGCTCGACGGGAACATGTTCGGCACCTCGGGCATCGAGCTCGCCGCCGACCGCCACACGCTGCTCTTCACCCAGGCGAGCTCCGCGGGCCTCGGCGCGCTCAACCCCACCACGGGCAAGCTCTACGCCGTCCCGATCGGGGCCGGCGACCGTCCCGGAGCGCTGCGCCAGATCTGGGAGAGCCGGCCCTTCGACGCTCCCGACGGATTTGCCATCGCCCGGTCGGGCCACGTCTACATCGCCCTGGTCGGACCGACGAACCAGATCACCGAGGTGACCATGGACGGACGCGAGATCGAGCGGTTCCCCAACGCGCCGTTCACCGGGAACAACGGCTCGCCGGTCCCGTTCGACAACCCCTCGAGCGTGATGTTCCTGGGAACGAGGCTGATCGTCGCCAACCAGAGCTTCTTCACCGGCAACATGGCCCACCAGGCGATCCTCGACGTCGAGGCCGGCGAACGCGGACTCGCGCCCTACATCCCGCCCAACGCCGGACCCGTCGTACCGGCAAGACGACCGCATCGCCGCACGCGAACGCACCACCGGCCCGCACCACACCGGCCGAGGTTCACCGGTTAGGGCGCTTCGAGGATCGGCGGACCGCGGAGAGCGCGGCGCTCGCGGATCGCGCCTTCGGCGTATTGCAGGACCCGGAGTTGATGGAGGCGGATGGAGGGGCGCGAGCCGGAGGGCTGGAGGCGCAGACGGATCATGCTGATCGGTCGACCGGCCTCGGCGAGCGAGCCGCAGACGCCCGGCCGCCGCCGGACCGCCGGACGCCGGCCGACAGAGCAGCTCCCGCCACCAGAAGCTGCGCGCCGCGCACCACCGCGGTGGGGACGACGTCGGCCGTGCGCGAGAGGTCGGGACGAACCTGGACGGTCAGGCGATGGGGTGGTCCGGTGCGCGCCACCAGCGCCACGATCACCGCTGCCCATCCCATGGCCGCCGCTCGCCGCACCTCTACCTCACTTACCTTGTCTCAATGCCACATCGATGATTCGAAGCGCTCAGTATGGGCCGCGCGAACGGCGGGATCAAAGCCATGACGACGCCTCGTTGGATCCCCGCTGTGGTGAAGACCATTCGGCGGCATCTCAATAGATGCCCCGCTCGTCGTCGTCGCGGTTTCGCCAAGCCCACAGGCACGCGACTCCCAACGCCGCGAGGACGGCACCCGCGACGAGGTGACCAAGCGCGGCCAGCACCCCGGCCAAGTCCTCGAACGTGAACGCATAGAGCCCGGTTGAGGACGTTCGCTCCACCCGAAGCAGTCTGCCAACGGCTACTTCACCGCTCCCGCTCCTACAGCGCAGTAGTGGTGGCGGTCATCGGTATACCGTTGTTTTGTTCGCGGCCTCCTATCTTCCTCTCGCCTCGCGGCGGCGTATTCGACGCTGGAGGATCGGCGAGACCGGCACCGCGTAGACGACGATGGTGAGGAAGAGCAGGCCGATGCCCGCGCCGCGGACTGCCCGTCGACCAAGCACGGTCAGTCCGCCCGCCGAGAGCGGGAGCACCAGGATCAGAATCGTCCATGAGTAGTAGAAGACGCGCTCGCCAGGAGTGAGCTGGGCCCGGAGCTCTCTTCGAATACGCCGGACGCTGGCTCTGAACGGCACCGCATGGAACCTACCCAACGAGGCACGAGGACCGCTCGATAGCGAGGCGGCTCGCTGCCGCCGCGGCCGGCATGGCCCACGGTGTTCTAGGGTTCATCCCATGAAGCGCGGCCGAGTCGGTTCCTTGCTGGCCGTTGCTTGCGTCGGCGTAGCGCTCGTCGGCTGCGGTGGGTCGGGCGGCGCCTCGAAGCCTTCCGCTGGCCGCTCGGGCAGCAGGTCCGCCCCGCCGGCGAGCAGTTCGGGTACGTCTGGCGCATCGAGTTCTTCCGAGGCGCTGTTCGTCAGGCGCGCCAACGGGCTCTGCGCAGCGGCGGGCGCGCAAATTACTCGCAGCCCGCCACTCACCGCCTCGAGCCTTTTCACAGCGGTGCAGCAGGAGCGTGAGATCGTCGCGACGCTCGTGTCGAATCTGAAGAGGCTCACTCCGCCGCCGTCCAAGCGACAGGGCTATCTCGCCTTCTTGGACAGCACGCAGGCGCAGATCGTCACGCTCGACGGGGTGGTGCGTGCCCTACGCGCCCGTCGCGTGAAGGCAGCCCAAGCTCTCGCTTCGCGGGGCGCCGCGCAGGGCCGAGCGAGCAACAACCAGGCTGCGTCGATCGGACTCAGAGAGTGCGCCAAGGACTATTCCGCCAAGGGAATCGGTCCGACCGCCTGACATTCTGTTCGTCCGCGGCTCGAGCAGCCGCTCATCGGTGCCCCCGACGACTTCTTGGCGATGTATCGCTGGGCGCTGGTGGCCTGAGGCTTCTCGGCCGCTCAGAGCCGCTCAGATCAACGAAGCCAGACGCCGGCACCGCCCACGCTCGGCAAGGCGGCGACCGTATGCACGTTCAACGCGAGCGTGGCGGCTAGAGGCATTGAGCGGGGCACGCGGCGGCGGCTGAAGGAGGCGCATGCGCCCGACGGCGCTCCGTGGGATGAACGGACTTGCCGGAGCGGCCCGTGGTCAACATGCTCTGATTGTTCTGCGCTCCTTATGCTCGGTTGAGTGAAGCCTGCGGACCGCAGCATCAAGGTGTTCTTGGCGTCTCCGGGTGATGTGGTCGAGGAGCGTCAGCGGGTGGTCGAGGTTGTGCGCCAGATCGACCAGACGGTGGCCAAGCCGCTGGGTTGGCACATCGAGATTTTCGGCTGGGAGCTGAGGCGTCCGGGTCTCGGCCGTCCGCAGGATCTGATCAACCCGGATGTCGACGACTGCAACGTCCTCATCGGCATCCTGGCTAGCCAGTTTGGGTCCACAACCGGCGAGTACGGCTCGGGCTTTGAGGAGGAGTTCGAACGCATTCGGCAGCGCAAGGGCGCCGGGGAACAAGTCGACGCCATGGTCTATCTCAGCGAGATGGTCTCGCCCGGCGCCGACCCGCGCAACTTGGCCTTTCGGAAGCAGCTACGCCAGTTGGGGCTGTACGACAGCTACAGCTCGCTTGAGGATCTGGTCGCCAAAGTGACGGCTCATTTGGCCGCTGTGGTCGCCGACTTCGTCGGATCCGACGAAAGCGGATCGTCTGAGTCTGACCTCCAGGGAGCGCCGGGGGCGGAAGAAGGAGCTTCGCCTGCTCAGGACGGCGACGCCTCTCCAGAGGCACTCAGCGCGCTGGAGCAGGTGGCAGCGGTGTTAGCCAGCGGTCAAGGAGGTTTGGAGGAACTTGTCCTGTTGCGGGCTCACTTGGCGGTGTCGGCCGAGCTAAGTAACCGTCGGACCTCCTCGCTCATGCATGTTCACGACCTCATGCGCGTCTACGGCCATCGCCGGCATGTGACGCCTTCGCCTGCCGAAGCGCTCTTCATCGGGCGCTCCATGACCGGACTAGGGGACGTCGGTGCGGGATGGGGGCTCTTGGAGGATCGCGATATAGAGAGGCTCGGTCGGCTGCTGTTTGACTCGTCAGAAGCGGTTCGTCAGGGAGCGCTGCAACAACTGGGCACGGCGGGGCTTGACGCGCTTGCGCAAGTGATCGCTCCTCGAGCGGAAGTCTCTGCAGCGGTGGTGATCGCCCACCTGTGGGAGGCTCAAGAGGACGACTTCAGGGCGCGGGACCTATTCATTCGCCTGCTAGTCGATAGCGAGATCGGCGATGTCGAGGTCTTCTTGGCTTGGCAAGTAGACCACGAGGTTTCTCACCAAGTGAGCGCCTTTGAGGCACTCGTGATGCGTCTGTACCGCTCCGATCCCGAGAGTGCATGGGAGCTGCAGCAGCACAATCCGAGCTGGGTGCCGAGCGAGAGCGAGCAGGCGCTCATCGTGGCGGCCAAGGACATCGGGAAGCAGGCACTCATCGACGCAAGTCTGCCCGCCGCGCTACGTCGGTTGGGGACCGAAGCAGCCGCCCGAACCGGGCTGCTCAGCAGCGAGGACGTCCTCGCCCTTCTGAACGACGAGGATGGTGACGTCCGGCGTATTGCCCTAAAGGCGGCCTACGACCAAGCGATCGCCGTCAAACCGGACCAGGTCAGAACCGCCCTCAACCGTGGTGGCAAGTGGGCCGCAGACAACGAGGCGACGGACCTGCGAGTTCGCTATCTGGCACAGGCCGACCCCGAGCGGCTGATGGAGGCGGCGCGGTGGAACGAGCTCGATTTTCTCGGTGTTAGCGCCATTCGAGGTGCGATGGCCACGGGTCACCAGCCTGCGTTCGAGCGGGCACGTCGGGACCTGGCCGATCTGGAGCCCACTCGCGAGCAGGCTCGCCGACATTTACTCGAGGACGCGGAGGCGCCCAAGCGAGAGGCAGTCCAGGCCGAATTGCAGGGTTACTCAGATCTTTACGATCAGATCTGGCTGGAAGGGCTGATGCGCGGTATGGCGGATCATGGAACCGATGCCGTCGACGCCGAATTGATCCGCCCGTTTCTCGAGCACGACACAGTGGGAGTTCGCGAGGCTGCCATTGACGTGCTGTTGCGCTTGAGACATGAGTCCGACCACGCCGTTCTGCTCGAGGCAGTTGCGCGCAGCTACCAAGACCGCACCGACCGCTTGCGACGCATCGTGGAAGTACGCCCGGAACCCAACTGGCTGCTTGAGCAGCTGGAGGGCCGCGATGCTCTTTCTAACGCTGAGGCCGATCTGCTCGCGGTGCTCGCCGAGCGCGATCTGAAGCCGGGCGACTCGAAGCTCGACGAGCTGATGCGGGTGAGCGACAGCAATGTACGTCGGGCTGCTCTTCGGTTAGCGGCGCGAGGCAAGCTCTTCAAAGAGCTCGAGCACCTTCTCAACGAGTACATCGCCGCACCCCGCTACCGCTATTACGACATCATCAACCTGCTCGACCGGTTGGTGTACGGGCCTCAAGCGGTGCAGGTCACGGTTCGCCGTGACCTGCACTTGGACTAGCCCGACGAACGTTCGTCGCGGCGGCGAGCGGTTGGCGCCCGTGCGTCTCATTCGGCGCGGCGCTCCCGCTGCTCGCCCGAGGCGGTAGCGTCGATGTACCGCTCTAGTAGCCGGTCAGGTGGGCCCGGCGTGTCCCGCGCATTCCCTGAGACTCTCGCGCGATACAGGCGGCTCGCGACGGAGCGCACTCGCGCGCTTCGGCTTCTCGCTCAACGCGGAGCCACATCTGCGCGCACGCTCTAGGGGCGAAGGCGAGCGACCACATTGCGGACCGGATCAAGGAGCGTGGGGTCGTGGCGCAGCGCAGCGCTGGCCAGCACACGTCCATCCGCGACCTTGTCGTAGGGGGTGTTGGTGAAGTCCCAGAAAAGCTCGTGGAGCACGTTGGAGCCCTTGGCCACATCGGCCGGCGACTCACTCGCCGGTGGCCCGCCGGGGAAGATGAATGGGTCGTTTGTCCTCGTGAGCGTGGCTGCCAGCTTGGCGGCCACCGCTCCTGGCGCCGGCGCTACTAGTCCGATGTTGCCGCAGCGTTTCTCGAGCACGTCGGCAAGCACGCGCGCATCGAGGAAGAGATTCTCGATTTCCCGGACTGCAAGGAACTGAGCTCGTTCGGCGCTGGCTTCGACAATCGCGTCCATCTGAGCTGATCCTTTTGTCTCGGTCGAAGAGAAAGAGCATCTCGACGGGAAGGGGACTGATCGCCTCGACTACTTGTGAGCAGAACCGGTAGGTGGCCTGAGCCTGCCTTGGGGTCTTCGCTGAGAAGCGCGAAGCAGCATCGGGCATCGGGCGAATATCGAGACCGGCTGCATCCGCGTGCGGCCACTCTTCTTCGAGGATGGACTTGACAATCTCCACCTCGCTTGGGCCTTCGACCCAAAGCAGACGATCGGTCAGCCACAGGTCCGCGGCGGTCACGCCCAGTTCTTCGAGGATTGCGTGCGGCTCGGTGGGCAAGTGCACCCTTGTCTCGCCTTCCCGGAGCGTCAGCAGCCTTGCATGATGTAGCGGCCGTGACTTGAGAAGTTGATGGGAGTGGGTTGCGATGACGTACTGATGCTCGGGATGACGCTCCAGCAGTCTCATCAGGCTGCTTTCTGCGTGCGGATGAAGGTAGGCCTGCGGCTCGTCCATGAGAAAGAGACGTGGTCTGTCAGCCTCCGCGATCGCAGTCGATAAGGCCAGGAGTTGCTCGACACCGGTGCCACAGTTCTCGACCGGGACAGGATCCGCTCGACCGTCGAAATAGATGTATGGCTCGCCCGACAGCTGGCCCCCGCTGGCGTCGGTCTCGGTACGCACCCCGACCATGCGGATGTCCGGAAAGGCTTCCTTCATGAATGCCACCAGCATTGGAAAGATGTCCGTCGCCCGATTGAGCTGAACGTCAAGCAGCACGTCGGTCAGGTTGCGCGCGTCTGATGCCAGCTCGGTTTCGGCCGCCGTTGAGAAGAAGTGCCGCCCCTGCTCGACACGTCTTGGAGCGATGAAGACTGGGTCGGTGACTAGTGCGGAAGCAACACCCAAGATCTCATCCACCCCCGACACGGAGCCGCCGAGCTTGGATTTCCAGCCCGGCTTGACGCGAGGTTCAGCATCGGCCTCCAAGCCCACGGCGGGCAACTCGATCCGCGAGCAGAAGAAGACCCCACGAACTGGGTGCGGGACCGCCGCAGTGGTACTTGTCGGAGGCGGACCGACGACGAACGTAGCACGTACTTCGTGTGTCTCCGCGCGTGAAATCTCAGAGTGAAACTCCGAAGTCGCGCTGGTCTGCGGCGGGAGTAGCGCTCGAAGTTCAGCAAGAGTGAGTTCCCAATCGCACTTCAGGGAGTAGCTGTTGCTCACGCCCTTCTGTGTTTCCCTCGGGTGGCGCAGCGCGCGAAGAAAAGCCGACTTGCCGACGTTATTGCGGCCGGCAAGCATGGTCAGGTGGCGGTCCAACAGGACCGTCTGGGGCTCGCGGTAGCTCTGGAACCCGCCTACGGTCACCGACGTCAGTCGCACAACCCCACCCTCGCCTCTACGCATCTTTTGCGCAACCGTGCAACCCCACTGGCCCGCCTCGTGCTCGCCAGCGCGACATCGGTCGGCATGCGAGGATTCGGACAGGCAGCGTTGCTCGCGTAGCCTCGTGGGGTGGCCTCCGCATCTGGACGTGTGCTGGCTGGCGTTGCACTGAAATTCGCGCTGCGAGGACGCTGGCGTTGCGTCCAGCAGGTCACGGTCGACCTCCGTCTAGCGACCGCCGCAGCACCCCGGGAGACACTCGGGGTTCGGCGTGGGGTGAGAGCGACTTGTGCGCGCTTGCTGTGCCCGTCAAGCACGCCGGATTTCCCGCGACCGGCGGAGCGCGGGTTATTAGCCCGAAGAGACCGGACCGCGCCGACGCAAAATTCGAGCTGCACCGGACTGAGCCTATATCGAGTCCAAAGCCGCCTGAGCGCGAAGTGCAGACGAACGCGGGAGCGTCGCCGCCACCGCTTCCCATACGAAGCCGTATCTCGAGCGGCGCGATGCGGATCCGGCTCGGCTGAGTCAACGACGCACGGCCCGTCGCGCCACGGCACCACGGGCCGGACTGCGGCTCAGAAACGCCCGACAGGCGTTTTGAGGCCGATATGTTAGACCATTCTAGGGACCAATCCGGACCAATTTCGGCCCGGCCACACACCCAAACAGCTCGCTATGCAGGGCTTTTCAGTGGCCCGGGCAGGACTCGAACCTGCGCGCGACGGATTATGAGTGCTGGGAAACGGGTGATTGTGGGCTCTGCTCACGCGGGTGACTGGTCGTGAGGTCGGCTTGGTTGCGCTCAGAACTGCCGTGTTCGGGACCAAGTTCGGGACCACGTTTCGCCGTGGCCCAACCGGCCCGCCGGAGCGCCTGGCTCGCACGGCGAGCGAGCTCGGAACGGGCGACTTCTCGCCTCGAGCCGAACACGCTGCAATCCACTGCGTAGGGCCTGCCGCTTTCCACGAAGGGCGTCGAGGTACTTCGCCGCGCTCGCGCGCAACGGCCTGCAAAGCCGTTTACACCGGTTCGATTCCGGTCGTCGCCTCTAGCCTTAGCCTGGTAAGCGCGTAAGACTTATTTCTGGGGTCTGCTGCGATGTCGCGAATATGTCCCGGCTGGCGAAACATGGGA